>Ga0256408_1000018_pt1 | contig 453381 bp, 408 predicted proteins | sample PhyAR1_FD_185998 | JGI IMG/M metagenome (GOLD analysis project Ga0256408, IMG submission 185998) | Leaf surface microbial communities from alfalfa plants in UC Gill Tract Community Farm, Albany, California, United States - DLSL A.R1 | ecosystem: Host-associated > Plants > Phyllosphere >... | reverse complement strand
GTACAATGAGTGGGGCAGTCAGCTCAGTGAGAATAACCCGCTCAGCATCACGCAGAATTTCCGCCTGCCGGGCCAGCAGTATGATGAGGAATCGGGGCTGCACTACAACCGGCACCGGTATTATGAGTCGCTGACGGGACGGTATATCACGCAGGATCCGATTGGTCTGGAAGGTGGATGGAATATATATCAGTATCCATTAAACCCTGCTCAATATATAGATCCATTGGGATTGAAAACACTAATTTTATTTGGTGGACCGACAGAAGGAAATCCTTTCGGGCATGCAGCCTTAGCTTTTAGTGGACAAGGTATATATAGTTATGGAACAGATACGAAGTTTGGATCAAGCACAACAGATTATTTGACCTCACAATCAAAGTATAGAGATACTACGTTATATGAATTGAATACAACAACCGAGCAAGAAAACGAAATGATGAAGTATATAAAAAGAAATTATGATAAAATAGAAAACTATTCATTATTTTATCATAGTTGTTCAACTATGGCTGTCGATGCAATGCTCTCTGCAAATATATCTAGCGACTTGATTATGCATACTATTACTGATCGTGGGATGCCTGCTCAGTTTCCTGGGACAATAGATTATTTAGGATCTATATTATCGAATGGAAATCCTGTTCATTTCCCACAGGGAGCACCAGTATCGCCAATTATTGCTCATTACAATCCGGGAATTGGTGTAAAATGAAGATAAAGTTCAAATTAATCATCTTTTGCCTAGCTGTCCTATTAGCAAGTATTATTGTTCACTTACACTATATGTTTACGCATGGCGAACTTGGTGGGAAAGCAATATATGCAAATTTACAAGCCATCAGCGAATCTCAAACGTCAAACCCCAATGCAGCCTCACAACAATCACCTTTGTTTATAAAAGATGCCTTTCACTATTTATTTTTAAAGTATGATGTTTTAGGCATACCAACAGGAGAATCATCATCCCCCTACTTTTTAATAGTAACAAATACACATACGGATAATAACCCCGCCACACCGAATGGCATTTATTATTTAACACATTCCAGAAGTGATAGAATATCATGTAATTACCTGGATAATTTAAACAAAAAAGAAGATATCGATCCTATCGTCAATCAGTTCCTTAAAAATAAATGCACTTCACCTTAACTTAAATATTTCACTTTGAAATTACTTAGCCTCAATTGCGATAGAATATCATCATTACTTACATTAATATAAATGAAAGAGGCGTTAGGATCGCAAAATCCTGGATGAAGGTACTTAAAAGAGTGATTTAATTTTTCAGAACACGACAATTCGGCTCACACTTGTATGCTATGCCGCCTAATTGTCAATACACATGAATTCAAATGTCTTAATATTTTACGAATAGCATTTTTAGTTTTTCTAAAGAGATCATACCTCTCCTTTTAAATAGAATTAGCCATTCAGCTCTATTTAATTCATCAGACAATGAATGTCTGAGGTGAAAACTAAAGGATGTTATATGAGTACAGCACATCATTTGTCCCGCAGATTATTTCTCTTGCTCAGTTTTTTATTCATGCTCTCCACCAGCGCTTTTGCCGACACAGCAACGCAAGACCCGCTGGATCAGGCCTACGCTAACATGAAACGCGTAGCGGTCGCCGGCCCTTCCGCGGTGAAGTTAGGCAACAAAGCCATGCTCAATTTACCGGACGAATATGTTTATATTCCGCCAAAGGAAGCCGCCGTTTTTATGCGTGAGCTGGGTAATTACGTCGAAGAGGGCTATTTTTATGGATTGGTATTTCATAAGGAAATGGATGGTTTTATTTCTATTGATTATGACGATACTGGATATATCAAAGATGACGACGCGAAAGACTGGGATGCCGATGAACTCTTAGACAACCTGCGTGAAGGTACTAAAGAGGGTAATAAAGACAGAATTAAGAAGGATATCGCCCCGATAGAGGTTCTTGGCTGGATTGAAAAACCGAATTACGATCCGGCAACGCATCGTCTGCTTTGGTCTGTGGCGTTACAGGATATCGGCAGCAAAGCGCCTGCAAGTGAACAAGGCGTCAACTACAACACCTACCTGCTCGGCCGCCGCGGCTATTTTGAACTGAATCTGGTGACCGACCGCGCCAATGTGGAAAAAGGCAAGCCGCTCGCGAAAACGTTGCTGAATGCGGTGAGTTTCAATGCCGGGGAACGCTATAGCGATTATGACGCGAAATCCGATAAAGTGGCGGAGTATGGATTGGCGGCGCTTATCGGCGGTATTGCGGCGAAAAAAATCGGGCTACTCGCTATGATTGGTATCGCCCTACTCAAATTCTGGAAACTGACGGCGATTGGCGTTATTGCGGTTGGGGCCGGATTGAAAAAATTCGTGTTCCGCGATAAATCCTAAAATAGGCGCCACCGGCCAGTACGTTAGCGTCGACAAGTCGGTGCACTCAAGCCGTGCTCGAGGCCGTTGGACGTCTCCCGTTGATAAGGCCCACCGCACTCTCTCGGGAGAATAAACCTCTCTGAAACTTGAATTTTTCCTTCTGCGCGCCTTCTGGCGCGCTTTTCTTTTGTGCCTCATCAGTGCATGCTTGCAGTCCATCATTTTCCAGGAGAAATAGCACTGAATTAAGCCCAAAATGACTTAATTACAATCTGTGTAAACGATACCACTAATTTAGCCCATGTCACACTTTTGGCTTCTCTGTTATGCTAAGGTTCTTCTATGCCATAAGCTTAACGGAGCTAAAAATGAAAGTATTGGTTACAGGTGGTAGCGGTTACATTGGAAGTCATACCTGCGTGCAGCTACTGCAACAGGGCCACGATGTGGTTATCCTCGACAACCTGTGCAACAGCAAGCGCAGCGTTCTGCCCGTTATCACCCGTCTGGGCGGTAAGCAGCCGTCGTTTGTAGAAGGCGATATCCGTGACGAAGCGCTGATGACAGAGATTCTGCGCGAGAACGCTATTGAAGCCGTGATCCACTTTGCCGGACTGAAAGCGGTCGGTGAATCCGTTCAAAAGCCGCTGGAATACTACGATAACAACGTCAACGGTACGCTACGTCTTATTGCCGCCATGCGCGCAGCAAACGTCAAAAACTTTATTTTCAGCTCCTCAGCCACCGTCTACGGCGACCAGCCAAAAATTCCTTACGTCGAAAGCTTCCCTACCGGTACGCCGCAAAGCCCGTACGGTAAAAGCAAACTGATGGTGGAACAGATCCTCACCGACCTGCAAAAAGCCCAGCCAGACTGGAGTATCGCGCTCCTGCGTTACTTCAACCCGGTAGGCGCTCACCAATCTGGTGATATGGGTGAAGATCCGCAGGGGATCCCGAATAACCTGATGCCGTATATCGCGCAGGTTGCCGTTGGCCGTCGCGAATCGCTGGCGATTTTTGGCAACGACTACCCAACCCCTGACGGTACCGGCGTACGCGACTACATCCACGTGATGGATTTGGCTGACGGCCACGTTGCCGCCATGGAAAAACTGGCGAACAAAGCGGGCGTGCATATCTACAACCTCGGCGCTGGCGTCGGCAGCAGCGTACTTGATGTGGTCAATGCTTTCAGTAAAGCCTGCGGCAAACCGATTAATTACCACTTCGCTCCTCGTCGCGATGGCGATCTCCCAGCCTACTGGGCCGATGCCACGAAAGCGGACAAAGAGCTGAACTGGCGTGTAACCCGTAACCTTGATGAAATGGCGCAGGACACCTGGCACTGGCAGTCCCGTCATCCACAGGGATATCCAGACTAAGGATTTTGTGATGACACAATTTAACCCCGTCGACCATCCACACCGCCGCTTTAATCCGTTAACCGGCCAGTGGATCCTTGTTTCACCGCATCGTGCAAAGCGCCCATGGCAAGGGGCGCAAGAGATCCCAGCAAAACAAACGCTGCCCAAGCACGATCCGGATTGCTTTTTATGCCCGGGTAATACCCGGGTGACGGGCGACAAAAACCCTGACTACACCAGCACTTACGTTTTCACCAATGATTTTGCCGCGCTGATGACCGACACGCCAGATGCGCCGGATAGCCACGATCCGCTGATGCGCTGTCAGAGCGCACGCGGCACCAGCCGGGTCATTTGCTTCTCGCCGGATCACAGCAAAACGCTGCCGGAATTAAGCCTTGATGCCCTGCAATCGGTGGTAAAAACCTGGCAGGAGCAAACCGCTGAACTGGGGGAGAAATACCCGTGGGTACAGGTCTTTGAAAATAAAGGCGCGGCGATGGGCTGCTCTAACCCGCACCCACACGGTCAGGTCTGGGCAAACAGCTTCCTGCCCAACGAGATCGATCGTGAAGACCGCCTGATGCGGGAATATTACGCGCAGCATAACGCGCCAATGTTGGTGGATTACGTCACCCGCGAGCTTGCCGATGGCAGCCGTACCGTGGTGGAAACCGAGCATTGGTTAGCGGTTGTACCTTACTGGGCGGCATGGCCGTTTGAAACGCTGCTGTTACCAAAAGCCCACGTACTGCGTATCACCGACTTAAGCGATGCTCAGCGTGACGATTTAGCGCTGGCGCTGAAAAAACTCACCAGCCGTTACGACAATCTGTTCCAGTGCTCCTTCCCTTATTCCATGGGCTGGCACGGCGCGCCGTTTAACGGCGAGGAGAACGCACACTGGCAGCTGCATGCGCATTTCTATCCGCCGCTGCTGCGTTCCGCCACGGTGCGCAAATTTATGGTCGGGTACGAAATGCTGGCAGAGACCCAGCGTGACCTGACGGCAGAACAAGCGGCTGAGCGCCTGCGCGCAGTCAGCGACATCCATTTTCGCGAATCCGGAGAATAACAATGAGTCTGAAAGATAAAACACAAACCCTGTTTGCTGAAAAATTTGGCTACCCTGCCACCCACGTGATTCAGGCTCCGGGCCGCGTTAACCTGATTGGCGAACACACTGACTATAACGACGGCTTTGTCCTGCCGTGCGCCATTGATTACCAGACCGTGATCGGCTGTGCTCCACGTGATGACCGCCAAGTGCGGGTCATTGCCGCCGACTACGATAATCAAATTGACGAATTTTCGCTCGATGCGCCTATCGTTGCCCATGACACCCAGCAGTGGTCAAACTACGTGCGCGGGGTGGTGAAACATCTGCAAAAGCGTAATAACGCATTTGGCGGTGCCGATCTGGTGATTAGCGGCAACGTGCCGCAAGGCGCGGGCTTAAGTTCCTCAGCCTCTTTAGAAGTGGCGGTCGGTACCGTCTTCCAGCAGCTGTATCATCTGCCGCTCGATGGCGCCCAGATTGCGCTAAACGGCCAGGAAGCGGAAAACCAGTTCGTCGGCTGTAACTGCGGCATTATGGATCAGCTGATTTCGGCTCTGGGTAAAAAAGACCACGCGCTGCTGATCGACTGCCGTACGCTTGGCACCAAAGCGGTCTCAATGCCTGAGGGCGTCGCGGTGGTCATTATCAACAGTAATTTTAAACGTACGCTGGTCGGCAGTGAATACAACACCCGCCGCGAGCAGTGCGAAATAGGCGCACGTTTCTTCCAGCAGCCTGCCCTGCGTGATGTGACGATTAACGAATTTAACGCGGTGGCCCACGAGCTGGATCCTATTGTTGCAAAACGCGTTCGTCACGTGCTGACGGAAAATGCGCGTACCGTGGAAGCCGCTTCAGCCCTGGAAAAAGGCGACCTGCTGCGTATGGGCCAGCTTATGGCGGAGTCTCACGCTTCTATGCGCGATGATTTCGAAATCACGGTGCCGCAAATCGATACCCTGGTTGATATCGTGAAAGCGGTTATCGGTGATAAAGGCGGTGTACGTATGACCGGCGGCGGCTTTGGCGGCTGTATCGTCGCGCTCATCCCGGAAGCGCTGGTGCCAACGGTACAGAAAGCCGTTGCAGAACAGTACGAAGCCAAAACCGGGATTAAAGAGACGTTCTACGTGTGCAAACCTTCACAAGGAGCAGGCCAGTGCTAACTCAATCCACTACGCTTGCGAATGACGGCCAGCCGTATCAGTTGATTACATTACGTAACGCCAACCACGTTGTCGTGACCTTAATGGACTGGGGTGCGACGCTGATGTCCGCGAAAATTCCTTTGCAGGACGGCAGCGTGCGTGAAGCGCTGCTGGGCTGCGCGACGCCTGAGCAATATACGCAACAGGCAGCTTTTCTCGGTGCGTCTATAGGCCGCTACGCTAACCGTATCGCCAACAGCCGTTTTCAGCTTGAGGGGCAAACGGTCAACGTTTTGCCCAGCCAGGGTGAGCACCAGCTACACGGCGGGCCGGAAGGTTTTGATAAGCGTCGCTGGGCTATCGCCTCACAAACGTCAACGGAGGTGGTATTTACCCTCACCTCAGCCGATGGCGATCAAGGTTTCCCGGGTGAGCTCAAAGCCACGGCCACCTATCGCCTGACCGATGATAACCGCATCTCAATTGAGTACCGTGCGACGGTCGATAAAGCCTGTCCGGTCAACCTGACCAACCACGTTTACTTCAATCTCGACGGCGCACAAACCGACGTCCGTCATCATACTTTGCAGCTCTTCGCAGACGATTATCTGCCGGTAGACGAGAGCGGAATTCCCCATGAGGGATTAAAAGCGGTAGCGAATACCAGCTTTGATTTCCGTCAGCCGAAAACTATCGCGCAGGATTTCTTAAGCGACAACGACCAGAAAAAGGTCAATGGTTACGATCATGCGTTCCTGTTACAGGCGCAAGGTGATGCAAGCCAGCCCGTCGCCAACGTCTGGTCACAGGACAAGAAGCTGCAGATGGCGGTCTACACCTCGGCTCCGGCAATCCAGTTTTACGCCGGTAACTTCCTGGAGGGGACTCTCTCCCGCACTGCCCAGCCGTATGCCGCGTGGCAGGGTCTGGCGCTGGAGAGTGAGTTCCTGCCGGATAGCCCGAATCACCCGGAATGGCCACAGCCGGACTGCGTGCTGCGCCCGGGCGAAGAGTACGTCAGCCTGACGGAATATCAGTTTATCGCCCTGTAAAGCTGCCCCGGGTCGGTATTAATGCCGACCCGGGATACACTAGTAGCCCGTCCAGGCGAAGCGCCGCCGGGATCTCTCCCCTCGCCTCCCTTCTCGTCGATATTTTCGCCACATTGCCGAAAGCATCGCCACATCCAGACAAAAAAATAACGTTGAGTTCACATGTGCCTTACACTGGAGCACTATTTTCGCTATGGTTATGCATAAGCGTTGCTGCCGAGCTAATCGCAGTAATATAATGAGAATTATTATCATTCAATAAAGCTTGAGGAGTGAAAGTATGGCTGTAACTAAGCTGGTACTGGTTCGTCACGGTGAAAGTCAGTGGAACAACGAAAACCGCTTTACCGGTTGGTACGACGTTGATCTGTCTGAGAAAGGCGTTAGCGAAGCAAAAGCAGCAGGTAAACTGCTGAAAGCGGAAGGCTTCAGTTTTGATTTTGCTTATACCTCCGTGCTGAAACGTGCCATCCACACTCTGTGGAATGTGCTGGACGAATTGGATCAGGCCTGGCTGCCGGTTGAGAAATCCTGGAAGCTGAACGAACGTCACTACGGTGCGTTACAGGGTCTGAACAAAGCTGAAACCGCTGAGAAATACGGCGACGAGCAGGTGAAACAATGGCGTCGTGGTTTTGCCGTCACGCCACCAGAGCTGACTAAAGATGATGAGCGCTATCCGGGCCACGATCCGCGTTATGCGAAACTGACCGATAAAGAGCTGCCAACCACCGAAAGCCTGGCGCTGACCATCGAGCGCGTTGTGCCTTACTGGAATGAAACCATTCTGCCACGCCTTAAAAGTGGCGAGCGCGTGATTATCGCGGCTCACGGCAACTCCCTGCGTGCGCTGGTGAAATACCTGGATAACATGGGCGAAGACGAAATCCTCGAACTGAACATCCCAACCGGCGTACCGCTGGTGTATGAGTTTGACGAGAACTTCAAGCCGATTAAACATTACTACCTGGGTAACGCTGATGAGATCGCGGCAAAAGCAGCGGCCGTTGCGAACCAGGGTAAAGCGAAATAATTTTCGCTGACCGGTAAAAGAAAAAAGCGTGGAATTTTCCACGCTTTTTTTATTTCGGTGCATTCCCGGCGGCGCTTCGCTTGGCCGGGCTACTTTTGGACGTAGCCCGGGCGAGGTGCGGAGCACCGACCCCGGGGAACAACATCAGCCGCGACGCGCTTTTACCGCATTCGCCAGTTGACGCAGGATGGTGTCAGTATCTTCCCAGTTAATGCACGCATCGGTGATGCTTTTGCCGTACACCAGCGGCTCGCCGCTGTCTGTGACTGGTAAAATAAAAAAAGCGTGGAATTTTCCACGCTTTTTTTATTTCGGTGCATTCCCGGCGGCGCTTCGCTTGGCCGGGCTACTTTCTGGACGTAGCCCGGGCGAGGTGCGGAGCACCGCCCCCGGGGAAAAACATCAGCCGCGACGCGCTTTTACCGCATTCGCCAGTTGACGCAAGATGGTGTCAGTATCTTCCCAGTTAATGCACGCATCGGTGATGCTTTTGCCGTACACCAGCGGCTCGCCGTTGTCTGGGTTCTGATTGCCTTCTACCAGATGGCTTTCAATCATCACGCCCATAATCGCTTTCTCGCCGCTGGCAATTTGTTTGCTAACGTCAGCGCCCACTTCCATCTGCTTTTTGAACTGCTTGCTGGAGTTAGCATGGCTGAAATCAATCATGATTTGCGCCGGCAGGCCGGCTTTCGCCAGACCTTCTTTCACTTCTGCTACGTGAGCGGCGCTGTAGTTAGGCTCTTTGCCGCCGCGCAAAATGATATGGCAATCACCATTACCACTGGTATTCACAATGGCTGAGTGGCCCCATTTGGTCACAGAAAGGAAGCAATGCGGGGCGCCAGCGGCGTTAATGGCATCAATAGCCACCTTAATGGTGCCGTCGGTACCATTTTTGAAGCCCACCGGACATGAAAGGCCGGAAGCCAGCTCGCGGTGAACCTGAGATTCAGTGGTACGCGCACCAATCGCGCCCCAGCTCATCAAATCAGCCAGATACTGCGGGGTGATCATATCGAGGAACTCGCCCGCCGCCGGCAGGCCGGTATCGTTAATATCCAGCAGCAGCTTACGAGCAATGCGCAGGCCGTCGTTAATCTGGAAGCTGTTATCCATATGCGGATCGTTTATCAGCCCTTTCCAGCCTACGGTAGTGCGCGGTTTTTCAAAATAGACGCGCATGACGATTTCCAGTTCGCCATTAAGCTCCTGACGAATTTTCAACAGACGCTGTGCATACTCTTTCGCAGCAAGCGGATCGTGAATAGAGCATGGCCCAATCACCACCAGCAGACGATCGTCTTCACCTTTAAGGATCTGATGAATAGCCTTACGCGCATGAGAAACGGTGTTCGCGGCGTTTTCAGTGGCGGGGAATTTTTCAAGGAGTGCTACAGGAGGTAATAACTCGTTGATCTCTTTAATACGTAAATCGTCGTTCTGATAATTCATGACCATTCCAGTGTTGCCATACTTATATTGGTGAGTGCAATCCCTTCAATCTATCTCGCCAGTGAAAAAGTGTAAACTGGATTTTACACCTCAGCCGAATAATAACTAATAAAACCCTATAAAATGGAGTTTTATTTCATATGAATGAAATCAAAACCCCGCCAACAAGCATAAAACGCTTTAAAGATTCAAAAAAATAATATATTTCAATTAAGCACGACCTTCAATGCCCTATTTTCATCCTGCCACCTTCGTTTGGTATTTTTGTGCGCAGAATGCAAAGATCTGCAATGATGTCAGAGAGTCACATTAAAAATCAGGAAGGATAATCTTCATGGCGCATAGTCAGGATCAACATTCACACGCCGCACCTGATGACGGGAATGCCCGTCGTCTACTGCTGGCTTTTGGCGTTACCGCCGGATTTATGGTTATCGAGGCTATAGGCGGAGTCGTTTCCGGCTCGCTGGCGCTGCTGGCCGATGCCGGTCATATGTTGACGGACTCCGCCGCCCTGCTCTTTGCTTTGCTGGCCGTCCATTTCGCCCGCCGCCCGCCAGGCGGTCGCCATACCTTTGGCTGGCTAAGGCTGACCACGCTCGCGGCCTTCGTGAATGCCATTGCTCTGCTGTTTATTATTATTTTAATTGTCTGGGAAGCGGTTAAGCGCTTCTACACACCACAGCCAGTGGCGGGAACCACGATGATGGTGATCGCCGTTGCCGGGCTACTGGCAAATATTCTGGCGTTCTGGATATTGCATCGAGGCAGTGAAGAAAAGAATCTGAACGTGCGGGCGGCGGCGCTGCATGTGATGGGCGATCTATTGGGGTCAGTGGGAGCGATTATTGCCGCAGTCGTTATCATGACCACCAGCTGGACGCCTATTGATCCTATTTTGTCGGTACTGGTTTCATGCCTTGTCCTACGTAGTGCGTGGTCGCTGCTAAAAGAGAGCCTGAATGAACTTCTGGAAGGAGCGCCACAATCGCTTGATGTGGCTGCGCTTAAGCGCAATATGCGCCGATCCCTACCGGAGGTGCGCGATGTGCATCATGTGCATGTCTGGCTGGTGGGTGAAAAACCGCTGATGACGCTGCACGTGCAGGTGGTTCCACCGCACGATCATGACGGCCTTTTGGACCGCATCCATCATTTTCTCGAAGAACAGTATCAGATTGAACATGCCACCGTGCAGATGGAGTACCAGCCTTGTAGCGGCCCGGAATGCCGTCTTAACGAGGCGCATTCCGGGCACGACCATCATCATCACCATTAATGAGTTAACGCGCGAGAGCCTCGCTCACGCGCGCTTTTCATCCACATCCGGCTACCATTAAGCGCAATAAAGGTCAGGATTAAATATTCCAGCGCCATGGCATAGACGCCCTGAAGGGTAAAGATCGCCACGCTAATCACGTTTATCACCACCCAAAGAAGCCAGTTTTCAACGTATTTACGCGTCATCAATACCATCGCGGCAATCGACAATACCATCATGCATGAATCCCAGAATGGGAAAGCATCCGGTTGCAGCACCGGCATTGTCACATTCATGCCCAGCGTCTGCATCACGCTCACCGCTATATGCGTTAGCACCGCAAAGACGGGATCGATATAAACCGTCATTAAGCCAATCGCAATCACGCAGGCCGCCAGCCAGGCCAGCGCCTTGGGCAACGGCAGCCAGCGGATTTGCAGTTCCGCTTCGTTCTGACCGGTTTGCCGCGACCATGCGTACCAGCCGTAAAGATTGGCCGCAAAGAAGAAGAGCTGTAGCAGCAGGCTTGCGTAGAGCTGGATCTGGAAAAAGATAATCGCAAATAGCGTGACGTTAATCAGCCCAAACAGGTAGTTAACGATTTTCTCAAGGCTTGCCAGCCAGATGCACAGCAAACCCGCAATCGTTCCGATCGCTTCAATCCACGACAGATCGTAGCCACCGGCACCCAGGGGGATATGCACGAGGATATTCTGCGTACTTAAAAAATCCATTTTAACTCCAGCAAATTAGAGGATTACCCTCGAAGTGTAGCCGCAAAATCCAGCATCCGGTTGAGCGGAGTTAACGCTCCCTGCCGCAGCGCTTCATCCACATGGATTTCATGCGCCGCACCGCTATTTTCCAGACTCTCAGCAATCGCCTTAAGGCCATTCATCGCCATCCACGGACAGTGCGCGCAGGTGCGACAGGTCGCCCCTTCTCCGGCAGTAGGCGCTTCGAACAGTTCTTTGTCCGGCACCGCCTGCTGCATTTTATAAAAGATACCGCGGTCGGTTGCCACGATAAGCTGCTGGTGAGGCAGGGTTTTCGCCGCATTGATAAGCTGACTGGTGGAACCCACGGCATCAGCCATATCGACAATCGCCTGCGGTGATTCTGGATGCACGAGCACCGCCGCCTGCGGATAGAGTGCTTTCATGCGTTCCAGCGCCAGGGTTTTAAACTCATCATGAACGATACAGGCACCTTGCCAGCACAGAATGTCAGCGCCGGTTTGCTTTTGCACGTAACGTCCCAGATGACGATCCGGCGCCCAGATAATTTTCTCTCCCAGGCTGTCGAGATGTTCAATCAGTTCAACGGCAATACTGGAAGTCACCACCCAGTCGGCGCGCGCTTTTACCGCCGCGGAGGTATTGGCGTAGACCACCACCGTTCGATCGGGATGCGCATCGCAGAAATCATTGAAGGCATCAATGGGACAGCCGAGATCGAGCGAACATTCAGCTTCCAGGGTCGGCATCAGAATCGTTTTTTCCGGGCTGAGTATTTTTGCTGTCTCCCCCATAAAACGCACGCCGGCGACCAGCAGCGTGGAGGCCGGATGTTTGGCACCAAAGCGTGCCATCTCCAACGAGTCTGATATACAGCCGCCGGTCTCTTCCGCTAGCTGTTGAATCTCCGGGTCGGTGTAGTAATGCGCCACCATGACGGCATCGCGCTCTTTGAGTAATCGTTTGATTTTCTCGCGATAAAATTGTTTCTCATCGAGAGTTAATGGAACAGGCTTAGGCGGGAATGGGTAAATTGCGGCTTCTGGGTCAAACATCACGCTCATTATGCTTCTCGTTTTACTGGCTTAACGAAATAAACGGTTATTCGGCGAAGATTCGCCGTTACCACGGCAATATGTTTTATATGCTAAACAAGATAGCCGATTGCGTGAGAAAAGTCGTGGTGAATTTTGTGCCCTTTTCCCGGAGTCGGTGCTTTGCACCTCGTCCGGGCTACAGGTACCGCACAGGTAGCCCGGCCGAGCGTCAGCGACGCCGGGGATAAGCTAAAGATGGGTATCAAATCGCAGATAGCAAAAAAGCGCCTGTAGGGCGCTTTTTTACATTGGTGGGTCGTGCAGGATTCGAACCTGCGACCAATTGATTAAAAGTCAACTGCTCTACCAACTGAGCTAACGACCCTTTGGTAAGGGTACTACGTAAATCATTTCAGGATGGTGGGGCGTGCAGGATTCGAACCTGCGACCAATTGATTAAAAGTCAACTGCTCTACCAACTGAGCTAACGCCCCATTAGGGTGCTGCCTGAAAGATTTCTACTCGGCACCATCATTAAGATGGTGAGTCGTGCAGGATGACTCGACTTAGTCTCGCCCTACGGGCCGTTGCTAAAGCAACGTTATCCTTCACGTTTAACACCCAAGTACGGTGTTGAATTGGTGGGTCGTGCAGGATTCGAACCTGCGACCAATTGATTAAAAGTCAACTGCTCTACCAACTGAGCTAACGACCCGAGTGGTGGGTGATGACGGGATCGAACCGCCGACCCCCTCCTTGTAAGGGAGGTGCTCTCCCAGCTGAGCTAATCACCCGAAACTGCGCTGGATACTACCTTTGTGGCTTCCACCGTGCCCACCATAATGATGGTGGGGCGTGCAGGATTCGAACCTGCGACCAATTGATTAAAAGTCAACTGCTCTACCAACTGAGCTAACGCCCCGGTGGTGGGTGATGACGGGATCGAACCGCCGACCCCCTCCTTGTAAGGGAGGTGCTCTCCCAGCTGAGCTAATCACCCGATACTACGCTGGATACTGCTTTAAGTGGTGGGTCGTGCAGGATGACTCGGCTTTGCCTCGCCCTACGGGCCATTGCTTACGCAACGTTATCCTTCACGTTTTACAATCGCGTTCCACCTTAGCGATTGGTGGGTCGTGCAGGATTCGAACCTGCGACCAATTGATTAAAAGTCAACTGCTCTACCAACTGAGCTAACGACCCACTTTTTTCATCGCTTTCAGGCTGTTCGATATCCCTTGGCAACGGCGGCATATATTACTGAATTCAGAATTCAGCGCAACAAATATTTCGACAAAGATCACTTAACTGCTTATGTTTCATGCGGGAAGACCAGAAATAACGCGATTTCTGGTCTTACTTCACGCATTACAGTCCGCTAAGACGTTTTTGCGCTTGCTTCGCACCGTCGGTACCTGGGTACTTGCTGACAACCTGCTGGTAAACCGCTTTCGCTTTTGCGGTATCACCCTTGTCTTGCATGATTACCCCAACCTTAAACATTGCGTCAGCCGCTTTAGGCGACTTCGGATAGTTTTTCACCACAGAGGCAAAGTAGAACGCTGCGTCATCTTTTTTCCCCTTGTTGTAGTTCAACTGCCCAAGCCAATAGTTCGCATTGGGTTGGTAGGTTGAGTCAGGGTACTTTTTGACGAAATTCTGAAAGGCAGCAATCGCATCGTCCTGACGAGCACTATCCTTCACCAGCGCGATAGCTGCGTTGTAATCAGTATTGGCATCACCTGTCTGTGCAGGTGCGCCTGAGGCCGCTGTATTACCGCCCGCAGGCGCTGGTGCTGCCGTCGCATTGCTTTGGTCGCCCGAAGCTTGCTGCGTCTGCGCCCCACCGCTGGTTAAGCCGTCAATTTGCAGCATGATCTGCTTTTGACGATCCATCACCTGATTCAGCTGATACTGACTTTCCTGGATCTGACCACGAAGCGCGTCAATATCGGTCTGGTTATCGGAGAGTTGTTGCTGGAGTTGGGTCAAAAGCTGACTGTGAGCATTGGAAATACGCTCGAGTTGAGTGACACGGTCTTCGACCGAGCCTGAGCCGACACTACTGATTGGCGCCTGCGCAAAAGCGGCCCAGGGGGCCGCTATGCCAACCAGTAACGACAGACTCAACATGTGATGTCTGAAGTTACTGCTCATGCAATTCTCTTAGTAAACCAGTACGGCACGACGGTTTTTGGAGTAAGCCGCTTCGTCGTGACCCAGTACTGCAGGTTTTTCTTTACCGTAAGAAACGATGGAGATCTGGTCAGCTGAAACGCCTTTACCCTGCAGGTACATTTTAACAGCGTTAGCACGACGTTCACCCAGGGAGATGTTGTACTCAGGAGTACCACGTTCGTCCGCGTGACCTTCTACGGTGACTTTGTAAGACGGGTTGCTACGCAGGAAGTTAGCGTGAGCATCCAGCATTGCAGCGAAGTCAGAACGGATATCGTACTTGTCCAGATCGAAATAAACGATGTTGTTCTGCTGCAGCTGCTGCATCTGAAGACGCGCTTGCTCTTCAGAGGACATGTTGCCGTTACCGTTCGCATCCATACCAGTGCCGGCACCCAGCATGCCTTCGCCGCTCTGGTCATTGCTAGCGTTCTTGTTTGAAGAACATGCCGCGATTGCCATAACAGGCAGAGCGATCAACAGCCCTTTCAGCACTTTGTTCAGTTGCATTTCTATGATTCCTTTAGTAATCAATTGTTTAATTATTATTACAGATACGGCGACCAGGCAGGGAATTTGACCTGTCCATCAGTTGCCGGAAGACGCGCTTTGAAACGCCCATCTGTAGAAACCAGATTCAGCACGGATCCCATCCCCTGAGAAGAGCTGTAGATTACCATAGTGCCGTTAGGTGCCAGACTTGGCGTTTCGTCCAGGAACGTTGACGACAGTACTTGCACGCCACCCGCTACCAGATCCTGCTTAGCAATGTGCTGCTGGCCGTTAGCCGAGCTGACCATTACCATTAACTTACCGTCGCTGCTGACATCAGCATCCTGGTTCTGTGAACCTTCCCAGGTGATACGCTGCGGAGCACCGCCGTTAACATTGACTTTATACACCTGCGGACGACCTGCCTGGTCAGAGGTAAAGGCCAGGTTCTGGCTGTCCGGGAACCAGGTTGGTTCGGTGTTGTTGCTGCGACCATCGGTCACCTGACGGATCTGGCCGGAGCCGATATCCATCACGTACAGGTTCAGACTACCGGTTTTAGACAATGCAAACGCCAGTTTGCTGCCGTCCGGTGAGAACGCTGGTGCACCGTTGTGACGCGGGAATGACGCAACCTGACGCACGGCACCGTTAGCCAGCGTCTGGATAACCAACGCAGAACGACCGCTTTCGAAGGTCACATAAGCCAGTTTAGAACCGTCTGGAGACCATGCCGGTGACATCAGCGGCTGTGGAGAACGGTGAACCACGAACTGGTTGTAACCATCGTAGTCAGAAACGCGCAGCTCATACGGGAACTGCCCGCCGTTGGTTTGAACGACGTAAGCAATACGGGTACGGAACGCGCCCTTAATGCTGGTCAGCTTCTCGAACACTTCGTCACTTGCAGTGTGCCCCGCATAGCGCAGCCACTGTTTGTTAACTTTATAGGTGTTCTGAGCCAATACGGTACCCGGTGCGGCTCCCGTATCAACCAGCTGATAGGACACATTGTAGCTACCGTCGGCGTTAGGGCTGACCTGGCCGACAACAACGGTATCAATACCCAGCGCAGACCAGGCCGCTGGCTGAACTTCCTGAGCGGAGGCCGGCTGCTGCGGCAGACGCGCTCTGTCTAATGGGTTGAATTTCCCGCTGTTACGCAGGTCAGCGCCAACGATGCCGCCGATATCTTCAGGCGCAGCGCCTGGCCCCGCCCACTTGAATGGAACCACACCAATCGGACGTGCCGAGTCTACCCCTTGGGTGATCTCGATACGTACTTCTGCGTGCAGCACGGCTGCCCACAGTATCAGAAAACCAAACGCTACTCGTAATGCCTGCTTCATCATTTCTCCCTTATCCAGGCGGAAAGCCCACGATAATTTAGCAGAATGTTAACAAACTAAAATATACAAAACTACCAAAACCCTGCGACGATCTTGCCTTTATTTTTCACGTTCTCACGCAAAAACGTTATTTACGGCTTGAAGTCCAGCGGCGCATTTTTAAAAGTCTGCCAGACCGCTTGTGACGGCGGTTTCGGGAACTTGGTCATCCGGTTGGTTGCCGCCAGCATTTGCTGACAGAACGCAGGATCGCCACCTTCCTGTTTAACGCTTAACACGGTGCCATCTTCAGCCATGTTCACCCTCAACGTACAGGTTTTCCCTTTATAGGTATCCCAGTCATAGAGATGGCCTTTGATAGCAGCCTGGACTTGAGCAATATAAGACGCAATTTCCGCCTGAGACGCCCCGCCCTGACCTGGCTTGTTACCTTTAGCAGGAGAATTACCACCAGCGCTACCGCTGGTATTACCTTTCGGCGCATTCTTACCCGAACTGAGATCGCCCAGCAGATCGTCTACGCCAGCTGCTGCCGCGGCTTTTTCGGCAGCGGCTTTCTTCGCTGCGGCCTTGTCGGCTGCCGCTTTTTCTGCCGCAGCTTTCTTATCCGCAGCCGCTTTCTCAGCGGCAGCTTTTTTGTCTGCCGCCGCTTTCGCAGCAGCAGCGGCCTTAGCAGCCTCAGCCTTTTCAGCAGCCGCGGCGGCTTTGTCGGCAGCAGCTTTTTCGGCTGCGGCTTTCTTAGCGGCTTCAGCTGCAGCTTTCTTCTCAGCATCTGCAGCCGCTTTCGCGGCGGCAGCTTCAGCAACCTTTTTCGCATCGGCTGCGGCTTTCGCGGCTTCAGCTTCGGCTTTTTTCTGTGCGTCGGCAGCGGCTTTCTTCGCAGCTTCCGCCGCGACCTTCGCCTGAGCGTCAGCTTTAACTTTAGCATCCGCTGCAGCTTTTACAGCAGCTTCTGCCGCTTCTTTAGCCTGCGCATCCGCTTTGGCTTTCGCATCAGCAGCCGCTTTAGCTGCCGCTTCTTCAGCCTGTTTTTGCTGTTCCTGGGCCTGCTTAGCCGCTTCCTGCGCCTTCAGACGTTCCTGCTCAGCGGCCTGTTTTTCACGTAGCTCTTCAGCCTGCTGCTGGGCCTTTTTCTCACGTTGCTCTTGCGCACGTTTAGCACTGGCCTGCTGCTGCTGTGTACGATTATAGTTCTCGACGACCGCACCGGGATCGACCATTACCGCGTCGATCGACGAACCGCCGCCACCGCCGGCTGCAGCGTCTATATGCTCATCGAACGAACTCCAGATCAGCCCTGCAAAAAGAATGACGTGCAGCACTGCGGAAATAATTATCGCTCGTTTAAGCTTGTCGTTTTGCTCGGTTGCCTTTGACACTCTCGGTTCCCAAAAACTGTTCACCCATTACCCTACCGCACGCGACGCAGGTTGTTTCCGACCCGCGTCAGCCTGTGCGGCATATCAGCGATTAGATCGGCTGAGTCATTAACCCGACCGATTTCACCCCGGCGCTGTGTAACAGGTTAAGCGCTTTAATTATTTCATCATAAGGCACGTCTTTCGCGCCCCCAATTAAGAAGACCGTTTTCGGATTCGCCTGTAAGCGGCGTTGCGCTTCAGCAACCACCTGTTCTGGCGGCAGCTGCGGCATCTTCTCTTGACCAACGTTCACACTGTATTGTCCTACACCGGACACTTCTACAATGACAGGTGGTTCATCATTGCTGCTGACAGCCTGTGATTCGGTTGCATCAGGGAGATCCACTTCCACGCTCTGCGTAATGATCGGCGCTGTCGCCATAAAGATCAGCAGCAGCACCAACAACACATCCAGCAGCGGAACGATGTTAATTTCGGACTTCAGTTCGCGACGCCCGCGTCCACGTGCTCTGGCCATGGCTTACCCCTTGTTGCTCTCGCTGACGGTAAAAGCCTGACGGTGCAGAATGGCAGTGAACTCTTCCATAAAGTTGTCGTAGTTCAGCTCCAGCTTGTTCACGCGCTGGTTTAGGCGGTTGTACGCCATAACCGCAGGAATTGCCGCGAACAGACCGATAGCCGTGGCGATCAACGCTTCCGCGATACCCGGAGCCACCATTTGCAGCGTTGCCTGTTTCACCGCACCCAATGCGATGAAGGCATGCATGATCCCCCAGACGGTACCAAACAGACCAATGTATGGACTGATAGAACCGACGGTTCCCAGGAAGGGAATATGCGTCTCCAGCGTTTCCAGTTCACGGTTCATGGAGATACGCATCGCACGCGACGCCCCTTCCACTACCGCTTCCGGCGCATGGCTGTTCGCCCGATGCAGTCGCGCAAACTCTTTAAACCCGCTGTAGAAGATTTGTTCTGAGCCCGCCAGATTATCACGACGCCCCTGGCTCTCCTGATACAGGCGAGACAGCTCGATACCGGACCAGAATTTATCTTCGAACGCCTCAGCTTCGCGGGTAGCCGCGTTGAGGATGCGCGTTCTCTGGATAATGATGGCCCAGGATGCGATTGAAAAACCAATCAAAATCAGCATGATAAGTTTAACCAGAAGGCTTGCCTTCAGGAACAAATCAAGGATATTCATGTCAGTCACTGCTTAAACTCCGCGACAATAGACTTGGGAAGCGCACGAGGCTTCATGATGAGTGGATCAACACAGACAATCAGGACTTCAGCTTCGTTCAGTACCTTATTTTCCGCGTTGACTATTCGCTGCGTGAACACCATTGAGGTACCCCGCATTGATGTAATTTCTGTCTGGACTTCGAGCATATCGTCGAGTCGCGCCGCTGCAAAATATTCCAGCGTCATTTTACGCACGACAAAGGCCACGCGTTCAGCCAGCAGAACCTGTTGGCTGAAGTGATGGTGACGCAGCATCTCTGTGCGTGCTCTTTCATAGAAAGCCACATAGCTGGCGTGGTAGACCACACCCCCAGCATCGGTGTCTTCGTAGTAGACCCGCACTGGCCATCGAAACAGCGTTGTATTCACTTTACGTCCCGGTAATGCAAAATAATTTTGGGTTTTTGAACTTCGCTACTATACGCGCGGCAATGATGGTTTGGAATGGGGAGAAGTAAACGGAGAGTAAATTTTTATGGGCTTGTGCAAGCCCATCTTTATCAGGCGAGAGTTTTTACTGGTTAAAGAAAAAAATCAGACCAGCAAACAGGACTAAATCAGCGATAAGAGGACAGAAAATCCCTTGCCAGTGAACCGAACGCGGGCGGAAGCCAACCCCGTGAATCACGCCTGCGCACACTGACCACATCAGCAGAAAACCGTGCCAGATTTCCAGCTCGCTGGTCTTCGCCGCAAAGCGCGTCGGATCCCAGAAGATGCAGCCTGCGAGTGCAAGGGCCATAACAAGGGAAAGCGCCCGCAAGGGGCGCTTATCCATTATCGCGTACAGCATTGCGATAATTTTTTTCATCAGTGCTTGTCTTCACCCGCATTGGTCGCTTCAACGTGCTCTAGCGCCAGGGCGGTAATCACGCCGAATGCACAGGCAAGAAGCGTTCCCAAAATCCATGCGAAATACCACATATTCAGCTCCTTACTTAGTACAGAGAGTGGGTGTTACGTTCGATATCGTCTTTGGTGATGCGACCGAACATTTTCCAGTAACACCAGCTGGTGTAGGCCAGAATAATCGGCACGAAGACAATCGCTACGTAGGTCATCAGATTCAGCGTCATCTGGCTGGATGTCGCATCCCACATGGTCAGGCTCGCATTCATCATTGTGCTTGAAGGCATAACGAACGGGAACATCGCAATACCGGCAGTCAGGATGATGCACGCCAGGGTGAGCGAGGAGAACAGGAACGCCCATGCGCCCTTGTCGGCCTTGGTCATCAGCGCAGTCAGCAACGGCAGCACCACACCAAGCGCAGGAATAGCCCACAGCGCTGGCATGTTGTTGAAGTTCACCATCCATGCACCCGCTTCACGCGCCACTTCTTTGGTCAGTGGGTTAGACGGGCCTGCGTGATCGATAACTGATTTCACCACGTAGCCATCGATGCCGTAGTACACCCAGACGCCTGCCAGAGCGAAGCACACCAGAGTGACCAGCGCCGTCACCATAGAGACGGTGCGGGTACGCAGGTGCAGTTCACCCACGGTACGCATTTGCAGGTAGGTCGCGCCCTGAGTCAGGATCATCGCGACGCTAACAATACCCGCCAGCAGACCAAACGGATTCAGCAGCTGGAAGAAGTTACCGGTGTAGTACAGACGCATATATTCGTCGACGTTAAACGGCACGCCCTGCAACAGGTTGCCAAACGCCACGCCAATCACCAGCGGCGGCACGAAGCTACCGATGAAGATGCCCCAGTCCCACATGTTGCGCCAGCGGCTGTCTTCAATCTTCGAACGGTAGTCAAAACCGACCGGACGGAAGAACAAGGATGCCAGCACAAGGATCATCGCCACATAGAAACCGGAGAACGCAGCGGCATACACCATCGGCCATGCGGCGAACAGCGCGCCACCAGCGGTGATGAGCCACACCTGGTTACCGTCCCAGTGTGGAGCGATGGAGTTAATCATGATCCGACGTTCGGTGTCATTACGACCGAGGAAACGGGTGAGCATGCCCACCCCCATGTCGAAACCATCGGTGACGGCGAATCCAATCAGCAAGACGCCGATCAGCAGCCACCAGATAAAACGCAATACTTCATAATCGATCATTTGACGACTCCTGTCTTAGCGTGCCGGCTGAGTAGTCGCGGTAGACTGCTCATAGTGGTAACGACCGGTTTTCAGGCTGCTTGGTCCCTTACGGGCGAATTTGAACATCAGATATAGCTCTGCCACGAGGAACAGGGTGTACAGACCACAAATCAGCAGCATCGAGAAGATCAGGTCGCCCGCGGTCAGGCTGGAGTTAGCCACTGCCGTTGGCAGCACCTCACCAATTGCCCACGGCTGACGGCCGTATTCGGCAACAAACCAACCGGACTCAATCGCAATCCATGGCAGAGGAATCGCATACAGCGCAGTGCGCAGCAGCCATTTTTTGCTACCAATCTGGTTACGAATAACGGTCCAGAAGGAGACAGCGATAATCGCCAGCATCAGGATGCCGCACGCGACCATGATACGGAAGGCGAAGTACAGCGGCGCCACGCGTGGAATAGAATCTTTGGTTGCCTGAGAAATCTGTGCTTCCGTCGCATCCGAAACATTCTCGGTATAGCGTTTGAGCAGCAGACCATAACCCAGGTCTTTCTTGACGTTGTTAAATTCATCACGCACCGTCTGGTCTTTCGAGCCACCGCGCAGCTGTTCCAGCAGCGAGTAGGCCTTCATACCGTTACGGATACGCTCTTCGTGCTGCACCATCAGGTCTTTCAGACCGGTCACCTGCTTATCAACAGAGCGGGTGGCAATGATACCGAGCGCGTAAGGAATTTGAATGGCGAAATGGTTTTCCTGCGCATCCTGATCCGGGATCCCAAACAGGGTAAAGGACGCAGGTGCTGGCTGAGTTTCCCATTCGGCTTCAATGGCTGCCAGTTTGGTTTTCTGAACGTCGCCCATTTCGTAGCCGGATTCATCACCCAGAACGATAACAGAGAGGATCGCCGCCATACCAAAGCTTGCTGCAATGGCGAAAGAGCGCTTCGCAAAAGCGAAGTCACGGCCGCGCAGCATGTAGTAGGAGCTGATACCGAGGACGAACATTGCGCCGCAGACGTAGCCTGAAGCAACGGTGTGAACGAATTTAACCTGTGCGACCGGGTTTAAGACCAGCTCGGAGAAGCTGACCATTTCCATACGCATGGTTTCGAAGTTGAAATCAGAAGCGATTGGGTTCTGCATCCAACCGTTCGCCACCAGAATCCACAGTGCGGAGAGGTTGGAGCCAAGCGCCACCAGCCAGGTGACAGCCATGTGCTGGACTTTACCCAGACGATCCCAACCGAAGAAGAACAGACCTACAAAGGTAGATTCGAGGAAGAAGGCCATTAAGCCTTCGATGGCCAGCGGCGCACCGAAGATATCGCCTACATAGTGGGAATAGTAGGACCAGTTAGTCCCGAACTGGAACTCCATGGTCAGACCGGTCGCCACACCCAGCGCAAAGTTGATACCAAACAACTTGCCCCAGAACTTGGTCATATCTTTATAAATCTGTTTGCCGGAAAGGACGTAAACCGTTTCCATGATTGCCAGCAGGAACGCCATACCGAGCGTCAGCGGAACAAACAGGAAGTGGTACATCGCGGTCAAGGCAAACTGCAAGCGCGACAGTTCGACTATATCTAACATCATGACTCCTTGCTCATCGCATGAAGACTCCGAGATTGAACCCGTCTCCGGGATTCAAACACATGCCCCAATACAAATTAATTTGTCCCCTTCCCTACTGCCGCCCCATGCTGAGGACAGAAAACGGTAATAAGTGAAAGTTACAAACGTGTTAATAAAAAACTCAATTGATCCCTAAAATATATTACGCTGTAAAACCCTTACAATAAACAGGTTTTTATTGGAGAAGTTTTACGTTTTTCGACGGTGATCAATTTATAGCGAATCAAGCGACTTTCAGCCAATTTGATCCACGACAATTTAACGGTTTTGATGAGTTATATCCAGTGATTACATATTGATTTAAATCAACTTAGGTTCACTTTGTTAATTTTGTTTTTAATTGGGAATCATGATGAACGAGTTGTTAACAATGTGTTTTTAATTTGAGTTTTTCAGTTGCCAAATAAAGCGTATTTGCACCAAAAGGTAATTGAATTTAACGCAACCGCGCGACGATAGTCAGAAATACTCTGTATAGTTCAAAATAGACCGTTCGTCATTTTTTTCTCTCTGCCAGCAAACCCCGCATCGAAAATAACATTTCTTTCACTTTAAATATTAATAAATTAACATTCACTGGATTCATCAATCTTGCCTCTCGCTACCCCCTTAGGGGCAAAAAAGATTGTTCGCGCAAAAATTAGTCGATAAAAGTCAACATTCTCTCCTCGCAGCGGTACCTGGATACGACGACATCAGTGAAAATGGCATAAAAAAAGGCCGCCCAGGGGCGGCCAACCATGTCGAAACTAGACATATAAAGCTCCCTCCTTCCCTGTATCTGCGGGAATTCATGAGGGAGCAGAGAGGATTACTTGATGACTGACTTCAGCGCTTCGCCAATGTCGGCCAGGCTGCGAACGGTTTTCACGCCAGCCGCTTCCAGAGCAGCAAACTTCTCGTCTGCAGTCCCTTTACCGCCTGCGATGATGGCGCCTGCGTGGCCCATACGCTTACCTTTCGGCGCGGTAACGCCGGCAATGTAGCCGACAACCGGTTTAGTCACGTGTTCTTTGATGTACGCAGCCGCTTCTTCTTCTGCGCTACCGCCGATTTCCCCGATCATCACGATCGCTTCAGTCTGCGGATCTTCCTGGAACAGCTTCAGGATATCGATAAAGTTAGAGCCCGGGATCGGGTCACCGCCGATGCCCACACAGGTGGACTGGCCGAAACCGTAATCGGTGGTCTGCTTAACCGCTTCATAGGTCAGGGTACCGGAACGGGAAACAATACCCACTTTACCCGGCTTGTGAATGTGACCCGGCATGATGCCGATTTTGCATTCGCCTGGGGTGATAACGCCCGGACAGTTCGGGCCGATCATGCGTACGCCAGCTTCATCCAGTTTCACTTTCACGGTCAGCATATCAAGCGTTGGGATGCCTTCGGTGATGGTGATAATCAGTTTGATGCCCGCATCGATAGCTTCCAGAATGGAGTCTTTGCAGAACGGTGCTGGAACGTAGATAACGGTCGCGGTTGCGCCCGTCGCTTCTACCGCTTCACGCACGGTGTTAAATACTGGCAGGCCCAGGTGAGTGGTGCCGCCTTTGCCTGGAGTCACGCCGCCAACCATCTGCGTACCGTAAGCAATCGCCTGTTCGGAGTGGAAAGAACCCTGGCTACCGGTGAAGCCCTGGCAGATAACCTTGGTGTTTTTATCGATTAAAATGGACATTATTTCCCCTCCACTGCGGCGACAACCTGCTGTGCTGCGTCCGTCAGACTTTTTGCTGCAATAATATTCAGGCCGCTGTCAGCCAATTTTTTCGCGCCGAGTTCGGCGTTGTTGCCTTCCAGACGAACGACAACCGGGACGTTAACGCCCACTTCTGCGACTGCGCCGATGATACCGTCAGCAATCAGATCACAGCGGACGATACCGCCGAAGATGTTCACCAGAACCGCTTTCACGTTGTCATCTGACAGGATGATTTTGAATGCTTCGGTTACGCGCTCTTTGGTCGCGCCGCCGCCAACGTCGAGGAAGTTAGCCGGTTCGCCGCCGTGCAGTTTCACGATGTCCATGGTGCCCATTGCCAGGCCCGCACCGTTAACCATACAGCCGATGTTGCCGTCGAGAGCAACGTAGTTCAGTTCCCACTGTGCAGCCTGCGCTTCACGTGGATCTTCCTGAGACTGGTCGCGCATTTCACGCAGATCAGCCTGGCGGAACAGTGCGTTGCCGTCAGCGCCCAGTTTGCCGTCGAGGCAGATAAGATCGCCCTGCTTGGTGACAACCAGCGGGTTAATTTCAATCAGCGCCAGATCGCGCTCAAGGAAGATAGTCGCCAGACCCATGAAGATCTTGGTGAACTGCTGAACCTGTTTACCTTCCAGACCCAGTTTGAACGCCAGTTCACGACCCTGATAAGGCATAGGACCGGCCAGCGGATCGAGCGCAACTTTGTGGATCAGGTGCGGGGTTTCTTCCGCCACTTTTTCAATTTCCACGCCGCCTTCGGTAGACGCCATGAACACCACGCGACGGGAGCTACGGTCAACAACCGCGCCCAGGTACAGTTCTTTACCGATGTCGGTCGCGGCTTCAACCAGAATCTGGTTAACCGGCTGACCGTGCGCATCTGTCTGATAGGTCACCAGACGTTTACCCAGCCAATGCTCAGCGAAAGCGCGGATGTCTTCTTTGGAGTTAACGACCTTCACACCGCCCGCTTTACCGCGGCCACCAGCGTGAACCTGACATTTCACTACCCACGGGCCAGCGCCGATTTTTGAAGCGGCTTCTTCTGCTTCGCGCGGAGTAGTACAGGCATAACCCACCGGAGCCGGTAAGCCATAGCGGGCAAAGAGTTGTTTTGCCTGATATTCATGTAAGTTCATGTGTTCTATCCATCCTTCAGGTAATCATTATCTTAAACCGTAGGCCTGATAAGGCGCGCTAGCGCCGCCATCAGGCATTGCATCAACGCCGGATGGCGGCGCTAGCGCCTTACCCGGCCTACAGGCAGGTGATACTCTTATTTACTACACGTCCAGCAACAGACGGGTTGGATCTTCCAGCAACTCTTTGATGGCCACCAGGAAGCCTACAGACTCGCGTCCATCGATCAGACGGTGGTCGTAGGACAACGCCAGGTACATCATTGGCAGAATTTCCACTTTGCCATCTACCGCCATTGGACGGTCTTTAATGGCATGCATACCCAGAATCGCGCTCTGAGGCGGGTTGATAATCGGGGTAGACATCAGGGAACCAAATACGCCGCCGTTGGTAATGGTGAAGTTACCGCCGGTCAGGTCTTCGACGGTCAGCTTGCCGTCACGGCCTTTCAGGGCCAGCGTTTTGATGTTCTTTTCAATATCAGCCATGCCCAGCGCATCCACATCACGCAGCACTGGCGTCACCAGACCACGCGGGGTAGAAACCGCCATGCTCACATCGAAATAGTTGTGATAAACCACATCGTCGCCATCAATTGACGCGTTCACTTCCGGGTAGCGTTTTAGCGCTTCAACTACCGCTTTCACGTAGAACGACATAAAGCCCAGACGGATGCCGTGACGTTTTTCAAACGCGTCACCGTACTGCTTACGCAGATCCATGATTGGCTTCATGTTGACTTCGTTGAAGGTCGTCAGCATGGCGGTAGAGTTTTTCGCTTCCAGCAGACGCTCGGCAACGCGCTTGCGCAGACGGGTCATTGGAACGCGTTTCTCAGAACGGCCCGCCAGCGGTGCAACCGGTGCAGCGGCTGCTGCTGGTGCCGCTTCAGCTTTCGCCGGTGCTTTCGCCGGTGCTTTCGCCAGATGTTTCTCAACATCTTCACGGGTCAGACGACCACCCACACCCGAGCCTTTGATCGCGTTGGCATCGAGGTTGTGCTCAGCCAACAGACGACGGATCGCTGGGCTCAGTGCATCGTTGTTCTGCTCGGTTAGTGAAGCCTGTTGGCGCTGAGCCGGGGTAGACTCTTTGCTTTCAGATTTCGCGCTGGTTTCTTTACCACCGCTGTTGCCTTCACGCAGGCGACCCAGGATCTGACGGGAGGTGACGGTCGTACCTTCATCTTCCAGAACGGCATCCAGAATGCCATCCGCCGACGCCGGTACTTCCAGTACCACTTTGTCAGTTTCGATTTCTACCAGCACTTCATCACGAACAACCGCATCGCCAGGTTTTTTATGCCAGGTTGCCACGGTAGCATCCGCTACGGATTCAGGCAGGTCGGGAACCAGAATATCTACGCTACTCATTTTGTATCCTTAATTAATCGACGTTCAGCGCGTCATTGACCAGATCTTGTTGTTGCTTCTGGTGAACAGACATATACCCTACCGCCGGCGAGGCGGAGGCTGGGCGACCTGCGTAACGCAGAGCAGACCCAAATGGAATCACATCACGGAAATGATGCTGGCTGCAGTACCATGCGCCCTGGTTGAGGGGCTCTTCCTGACACCAGACAAAATCGTGCACGTGAGTAAATGGTTTTAATGCTTCTTGTACTGCGTGGTGCGGGAACGGATACAGCTGTTCGATACGCACGATAGCGACATCTTTTTGATCGTTTTTGCGGCGCTGTTCCAGCAGGTCGTAGTACACCTTACCCGAACACAGCACAACGCGTTTCACCGCCTGCGGATCCAGTTCATCAATCTCGCCGATGGCCGGCATAAAGGTGCCGTTCGCCAGTTCGTCGAGAGAAGATACCGCCAGCGGATGACGCAGCAGAGATTTAGGAGACATCACCACCAGCGGACGACGCATCCCGCGCAGCGCCTGACGACGCAGCATGTGATAAACCTGAGCTGGGGTTGATGGCACGCAAACCTGCATGTTTTGCTGCGCGCAAAGCTGCAGATAACGTTCCAGACGCGCGGAGGAGTGCTCCGGCCCCTGCCCTTCGTAGCCGTGCGGCAGCAGCATCACCAGACCGCACATACGGCCCCATTTCTGCTCGCCGGAGGAGATGAACTGGTCAATCACCACCTGCGCACCGTTGGCGAAGTCGCCAAACTGCGCTTCCCAGATGGTCAGCGTACGCGGTTCAGCCGTGGCATAGCCGTATTCAAAGGCCAGTACCGCTTCTTCAGACAGTACGGAGTCCCAGACTTTGAAGTCGCCCTGACCGTTGTGGACATGTTGCAGCGGCGTATAGGTAGAACCGTTAGTCTGGTTGTGAATGACCGCGTGACGGTGGAAGAAGGTTCCGCGCCCCGCATCTTCGCCGGACAGACGCACCGGTACGCCTTCATCAACCAGCGTGGCATACGCCAGGTTTTCCGCGCCGCCCCAGTCGAACAATTTCTCGCCCGTGGCCATTGACTGACGGTCGCCGTAGATTTTCGCCACGCGTGACTGCATTTCAATTGCGTCAGGAATGGTACTGATACGGGTAGCCAGCTCCTGCAAGCGCTTCATATCAACCTTGTTCGGGTAGCTCTCATCCCACTCGTGGTTGAGGTACGGCGACCAGGTAAAGGAGTGCAGGTTCATCGGACGCCACTCTTTCACCACGCATTCGCCCGCGTCGAGCGCATCGCGATACAGGTTAACCATCTCGGTTGCGTCTTCAAGCGTCGCGACTTTCTCCGCTTCCAGCTTGTCAGCGTAGATTTTGCGTGGGGTCGGATGCTTTTTGATTTTCTGATACATCAGCGGCTGAGTTGCACTCGGCTCGTCGGCTTCGTTGTGGCCGTGACGGCGATAGCAGACCAGATCGATGAACACATCGCGTTTGAAGGTATTACGGAAGTCCAGCGCCAGACGGGTAACGAAAGCGACCGCTTCCGGGTCATCCGCGTTCACGTGGAAGATTGGCGCCATCACCATCTTACCGATATCGGTACAGTACGGCGTCGAGCGCGCATCCAGCGGGTTGGAAGTAGTGAAACCCACCTGGTTGTTAATGACGATACGCACCGTACCGCCAACTTCATAACCGCGCGCTTTCGACATGTTCAGGGTTTCCTGAACCACGCCCTGACCCGCTACCGCCGCATCACCGTGAATGGTAATTGGCAGAACCTGATTGATGCTTGGTTTTTCCAGACGGTCAAGACGAGCGCGAACGGAACCGATAACCACCGGGCTAACGATTTCCAGGTGCGACGGGTTAAACGCCAGCGCCAGGTGAACCAGGCCGCCTTCGGTTTCGATGTCAGAAGAGAAGCCCATGTGGTACTTCACGTCACCGGTGCCGAGGTGTTCTTTATGTTTGCCGGAGAACTCGTCGAACAGCTCTTGAGACTGTTTGCCGAGGACGTTAATCAGGACGTTCAAACGACCGCGGTGCGCCATACCCAGCACCACTTCACGCGTGCCGCTCTTACCGGCATGGCGAATCATCTCTTTGAGCATTGGCACCAGCGCATCGCCGCCTTCCAGCGAGAAGCGTTTAGCGCCCGGGAATTTCGCGCCCAGGTAACGTTCCAGACCTTCAGCTGCGGTCAGTTCGCTCAGGAAACGTGTCTTTTCCTCAGCGCTAAATGTGGCGTGCCCCGCTTCAAAACGCTGCTGAATCCAACGTTTTTCTTCGGTGCTGGTAATGTGCATGTATTCCGCGCCGATATGGCCGCAGTAGGTCTGCTTGAGCGCATCAATCAGTTCACCCAGCTTCATCGTTTCTTTGCCGATAGCAAAGGAACCGACGTTAAAGGTTTCCTGGAAATCAGCTTCCGTCAGATCGTGGAAAGCAGGATCCAAATCAGCGACGATATCTTGTTTCCACAGCCCTAACGGGTCGAGGATCGCATGCTGGTGACCACGGAAGCGATAGGCGTTGATAAGCTGCAGGACTTTGACCTGCTTCGCGTTCGCATCAGGATCGGAAATAGAGGAAGAGTAACGTGAGGCATCCTTCGCGAGACGACGGAAATAATCACGTGTTGTTGAATGGAGTTGATCCGGTTTGACTCCGGTGCCAGGTAACTGCTGGAACGTCGAACGCCAGTTAGCGTCTACCGAGTCAGGGTCGGTTAAGAAGTCTTCATAGAGCTGTTCTATCCAGCTCTGGTTAGAGCCAGAGAGGTAAGAAGAGTCCAACCAGGCTTTCAAAGCGCTGTTCTGCATCGTGATCCCTTAAGCATTTTATGCTTACTTCGCCGTGGATACTACCACGCACACCGCTGTGCGTGCCGGGGTTCACCTGTTGCGGACTGTCGTGTTTTCTGCGTCCGCTAAGGAACCTTTAAAAACTGTCTAATCATCCCGATTAGGTAGCCCGGACGAGGTGCGGTAGCGCCGACTCCGGGGGTTCCCCGGCGTCGCTACGCTCGGCCGGGCTACTTATATGGCAGTTTTTAGAGATTTCCTGTACTGCTGTATTGCCTGATGGCGCTGCGCTTATCAGGCCTACGGGGGATGTGCCCTGTAGGCCGGATAAGACGTTTACGTCGCCATCCGGCAACCACTACTTATGCACTACGTTGCAGCAGCATCGACTTAATATGGCCGATGGCGCGCGTCGGGTTCAGCCCCTTAGGACATACACTGACGCAGTTCATGATGCTATGGCAGCGGAATACGCTGAAAGCGTCACTTAATCCCTCAAGGCGGCTGTCGGTTTCGGTATCGCGGCTGTCAATCAGGAAGCGATACGCCGCCAGCAGACCGGCCGGGCCGATAAACTTATCCGGGTTCCACCAGAACGACGGGCAAGACGTCGAGCAACATGCGCAGAGAATACACTCGTACAAACCGTCGAGCTTCTCACGCTGCTCAGGCATCTGCAGATGCTCACGAGCCGGAGGATTTTGCCCATTATTCAATAAGTAAGGCTTAATCTTCTCATATTGTGCATAGAATTGCCCCATGTCTACCACCAAATCGCGGATAACCGGCAAACCGGGCAGTGGACGGATAACAATTTTCTTGCCCGGCTGATTTAATGCCGAGATTGGCGTGATACAGGCCAGGCCATTTTTGCCGTTCATGTTCAGGCCGTCGGAGCCACAAACCCCTTCACGGCAAGAGCGACGGAACGACAGCGACGGGTCTTTCTCTTTGAGCTGCATCAGCGCATCAAGCAGCATCATGTCACGACCTTCTTCCGCTTCCAGGGTGTAATCCTGCATGCGCGGAGCATCGTCTACGTCCGGGTTATAACGATAAACTGAGAATTCGAGTTTCATTGTCCTGTCTCCGCATTAGTAAGTACGAATCTTCGGCGGGAATGCCGGACGCAGTTTCGGTTCCATATTGACGTTACGACGCGTCATAGTTTCCGACTCTGGCAGATACAGGGAATGGCACAGCCAGTTTTCATCATCACGATCCGGGAAGTCGAAGCGGCTATGCGCGCCACGGCTTTCAGTACGGAAGTTCGCCGACACCGCGGTGGCGTAAGCGGTTTCCATCAGGTTATCCAGTTCCAGGCACTCAACGCGCTGGGTGTTGAACTCGCTGGAAGTGTCATCCAGACGGGCGTTTTTCAGGCGCTCGCGAATCGCTTTCAGCTGTTCAAGACCTTTCGCCATCGCATCCCCTTCGCGGAATACCGAGAAGTTATGCTGCATACATTCTTGCAGTGCTTTACGGATTTCGACCGGATCTTCGCCGTTACGATTACCGTTCCAGCGGTTCAGACGTTCCAGAGAAGCGTCGATTTCTTCTTCGGTTGCTTCGCGCAGATCGCCCTGTTCAGCGATAGACTCTTGCAGATGCAGACCGACCGCACGACCGAACACCACCAGGTCAAGCAGCGAGTTACCGCCCAGACGGTTAGCGCCGTGCACCGATACGCAGGCGATTTCACCGACGGCAAACAGGCCAGGAATCACCACATCTTCACCCTGCTCGTTCACGGTCAGCGCCTGGCCGCTTACTTTGGTCGGAATACCGCCCATCATGTAGTGGCAGGTTGGGATGACCGGAATCGGCTCTTTAACCGGGTCAACGTGAGCAAAGGTACGGGAGAGTTCCAGGATACCCGGCAGACGGGATTCCAGAACTTCTTTACCCAAGTGATCGAGTTTCAGCTTCGCGTGCGGGCCCCACGGGCCGTCGCAGCCGCGACCTTCACGGATTTCGATCATGATGGAACGCGCCACCACGTCACGACCCGCCAGGTCTTTCGCATTCGGGGCATAACGCTCCATAAAGCGCTCGCCGTGTTTGTTCAGCAGATAACCGCCTTCACCACGGCAGCCTTCGGTGACCAGAACCCCTGCCCCGGCGATACCGGTTGGGTGGAACTGCCACATTTCCATATCCTGCACCGGCACACCGGCACGGATAGCCATACCCACGCCGTCACCGGTGTTGATATGCGCGTTCGTCGTAGACTGGTAAATACGGCCTGCGCCGCCGGTTGCCAGCACGGTAGCGCGGGCTTTGAAGTAGACCACTTCACCGGTTTCGATACACAGGGCGGTACAACCGACCACCGCGCCATCGGCGTTTTTCACCAGATCCAGCGCGTACCACTCAGAAAAGATAGTGGTGTGGTTTTTCAGGTTTTGCTGATACAGCGTGTGCAAAAGCGCGTGACCGGTACGGTCAGCCGCCGCTGCGGTACGTGCCGCCTGCTCGCCGCCGAAGTTTTTCGACTGGCCGCCAAACGGACGTTGATAGATAGTACCGTCATCAAGACGGGAGAACGGCAGACCCATATGATCCAGCTCCAGAATCGCTTCCGGGCCGGTTTTACACATATATTCAATCGCGTCCTGGTCACCGATGTAGTCCGACCCTTTTACGGTGTCGTACATGTGCCATTCCCAGTTATCTTCATGGGTATTACCGAGCGCTACGGTGATACCACCTTGCGCTGAAACGGTATGGGAACGGGTCGGGAAGACTTTAGACAGTAGCGCACAGGTTTGTCCGCTCTGGGAAATTTGCAGCGCCGCGCGCATACCTGCGCCACCGGCCCCAATCACAACAGCATCAAATTCTCTGACTGGCAGTTTCATCACACACCCCACACCACAACAAATCCATAGATAACGTAAACCAGCAATGCAACAACAATCAGCAGTTGCAGCGTCAGGCGCAGGGCCAGCGGTTTAACGTAGTCGGTTAACACCTGCCACATGCCAATCCAGGCATGAATCAAGATTGAGAACAGAGCCAGCAAGGTGAACACTTTGGTGAACGCAGAGGCGAAGAAACCACTCCAGACTTCCCACGTGACGTCACCCGTTACCGCGAAGAAGCCAACCATATAGATAATGTAGAGCGTGAGGACAATGGCAGTGGCGCGGACCAGGATGAAGTCATGTACGCCGTTGCGTCCTAATGCTGAGGCGTTGCTTACCATACGAGGACTCCTGCAAGAATTGAAAGCACGACAGTAATAACAAAAGAGATCATCGCGGAGCGCTTACCGGCTTCCAGCGTTTCTTCGATGTAACCAAAATCCATTAACACGTGACGAATACCCACCACTGCGTGATACGCCAGCGCAGTCAGGATGCCCCACATAATGAATTTGGCGAAGAAGCCGCCCATGATGGAAGAAGCAGTCAGGAAGCCTTCCGGGGAGGAGAGACTGGTGCCCAGCAGCCACAGCAAAATACCGACCGCCACAAACGTAATCACACCGGATACGCGATGGAGAATGGACGCTATCGCTGTGATAGGGAACCGGATTGTTGTCAGATCCAGATTGACAGGTCTTTGTTTTTTCACATTTCTTATCATGAATAACGCCCACATGCTGTTCTTATTATTTCCTTCCTCCGGTCCGCAGGCGGGTCAAGCAGCGTCCTTTCTATAACTTCGCGTCATGGTTAAATCTGCTCACAGATGCTAAATCGACACGTTGCAACGCTGGGTGGCTCGGGATTGCAGGGTATTCCGGAGACCTGGCGGCAGTATAGGCCGTTCACAAAATCATTACAATTAACCTACATATAGTTTGTCCGGTTTTATGCAGAACAGTGATCATGCTCACGATTAAAACAATTATTTAAAAATTAACCACGTGATTTGACAAATATTAAACATTATTGTTACAACCATTACCTGATAAGGCATATAATGCTCAAAAGTTATGGGGTCACTCTTTCACCTGATAATAAGTTATGTAACAGTGTGATGGAGTTGACCTAACCTATCAGGACAGTTATTAGTGTTGTTCAGGTTTGAATCATCGGATTGCTAAGACCCTGATTTGCTGTTGTTTCAGTATAGATTAGACGTGTACCGTCAAGCGCCCTTGCTCTGTACCCTTGCTTTATTACTTCAACAGAGTCGTGAGCCAAATAACAAACAGGCAACGTCGAAATATGTTTTGAATTGCAAATCCGGCATCCAGCAGTCTTAAGCAAAAAGGCGCTAAGGAGACCGTAAATGGCTGATACAAAGGCAAAAATCACTGTAACCGGTGAGAATGCTATTGAACTTGATGTGCTAAAAGGTACGCTCGGTCAGGATGTTATTGATATCCGTAGTCTTGGTTCGAAAGGCATTTTTACCTTTGACCCTGGTTTTACCTCAACCGCATCTTGCGAATCTAAAATTACTTTTATTGATGGTGATGAAGGGATCTTGCTGCACCGTGGCTTCCCAATCGACCAGTTAGCCACCGAGTCTAACTACCTCGAAGTGTGCTACATCCTGCTGTACGGTGAAAAACCAACTCAGGCTGAATTTACCGAATTCACCACCACCGTCACTCGCCATACCATGATCCACGAGCAGATCACCCGTCTGTTCCACGCGTTCCGTCGCGACTCTCACCCAATGGCGGTGATGTGCGGGATTACCGGTGCGCTGGCCGCGTTCTATCACGACTCACTGGATGTGAATAACCCACGCCATCGTGAAATTGCCGCCTTCCGCCTGCTGTCCAAAATGCCAACCATGGCGGCGATGTGTTACAAATACTCGATTGGTCAGCCGTTCGTTTATCCGCGTAATGACCTCTCCTATGCTGGCAATTTCCTGCGCATGATGTTCGCCACGCCGTGTGAAGATTATGAAGTGAATCCGGTGCTGGAACGCGCGATGGATCGTATTTTGATCCTGCATGCTGACCACGAGCAGAACGCCTCAACCTCTACCGTGCGTACCGCCGGTTCAAGCGGCGCTAACCCGTTCGCCTGTATCGCTGCGGGCATCGCCTCTCTGTGGGGGCCAGCACACGGTGGCGCTAACGAAGCGGCCCTGAAAATGCTCGAAGAGATAAGCTCCGTTGAGCATATTCCTGAGTTCGTGCGTCGTGCGAAAGATAAGAATGACTCCTTCCGCCTGATGGGCTTCGGTCACCGCGTTTATAAGAACTACGATCCGCGTGCCACCGTGATGCGTGAAACCTGTCATGAAGTGTTGAAAGAACTGGGCACCAAAGACGATCTGCTCGAAGTGGCCATGGAGCTTGAGCACATTGCGCTGAACGACCCGTACTTCATCGAGAAAAAACTGTACCCGAACGTCGATTTCTACTCCGGCATCATCCTCAAAGCGATGGGCATTCCGTCTACCATGTTTACCGTTATCTTTGCGATGGCGCGTACGATTGGCTGGATTGCACACTGGAACGAAATGCACACCGACGGCATGAAGATTGCGCGTCCTCGCCAGCTGTACACCGGCTACGAGCAGCGTGATTTCAAATCAGACCTCAAGAAGTAATCGACGGTCTGTGTAAAAAAAGCGCCTGCGGGCGCTTTTTTTATGTCCCGGGGTCGCTTGCGCTCGCCCGGGCTACGTCCGCGCACATTTGTAGCCCGGCCAAGCGCAGCGCCGCCGGTAAAATCACACTCAACGCTGCCCCCGGGCTCTCCCCCGGTCAACGCCCGTGCACATTTGTAGCCCGGCCAAGCGCAGCGCCGCCGGGAAAATCACACTCAACGCTGCCCCCGGGCTCTCCCCCGGTCAACGCCCGTGCACATTTGTAGCCCGGCCAAGCGCAGCGCCGCCGGGAAAACCACGCAACGCTGCCCCCCGAGCTCTCCCCCGGTCAACGTCCATGCATCTTTGTAGCCCGGCCAAGCGCAGCGCCGCCGGGAAAAGCGGGCTTAACGCTGACACCCCGGGCACCAATAAAACGGTCTCGACGACAGCATCGTTCTCTCAATAATCCCCCCGCAGCGCTCGCAGGCTTCCCCCTCACGATGGAATACCTTGAAGCGGAACAGCGCGCCGTGGTGCTTGTTATCATCCACCTTGCCGCGCGTGTTGTAGGAGAGACGAGGAATATCCAGTAGCGCGTGCGCAAGCTCATCCAACTGCTCGTCGTTAAGCTGCGAGGCCTTATGATTGCCGGTAAGCCCCACCTGCCACAGGATCTCTACGCGCAGATAGTTTCCCAATCCCGCAAGAAACGCCTGATCCAGCAGCAGCCCGGAGAACTGCCGATTGCGAAACTTCGCTGACAATAACCGGTCTTTCACCGCCTCAGGCGTAAGCGTCATATCAAGCACATCCGGCCCGACGCGCAGTAAAAACGGGTGCTGTTTAAGCATTTCCGGCGTCAGCATTTCGATGTCCGAAGCGCTATACAGCAAAATGGTTTTATCGGCCGTTTGCAATTTCACGCGCAGCACGCGCGTGGTCTCCGGCGTCTGACCGGTATTCACCACGCGCCACACACCATAAAGCTGATTATGGCTGTAGAGGGTTAATCCGCCGGAAAAATGGGTCAACAACGCCTTACCGCGCGTTTCCACGTGGGTAACATGCTGGCCGATGAGCGTGGCGATATAGGGCGTTAATTCAGGAAAGGCAAACCAGACATCGGTCAACGGTTTGCCTTTAATAGCCGCTTCCAGGCTATCCGCCGCACGGCGAATCTCTGGGCCTTCAGGCATGGTAATATCCTTAACTTAATAAAAGCGATCAGGCGCAAACCGCTATCTTGAGCGCTTCAAAGGCGGTGCGCAATCGGCGAGCAAACGCCAGCGCATGTTCGCCGTCACCATGCAGGCAAACGGTCTGCGCATTGACCTGCGCCCACCGGCCATCAATACTTTGCACTCTTGCGCGCTGCACCATCTCCAGCGTTTGCGCCAGCGCCTGGGATTCGTTTTCAATCAGCGCCCCCGGCAGGCTACGCGGCACCAGCGAACCATCGGCGCGATATCCGCGGTCGGCGAACACTTCCTCACGCGTGGGTAAATGATAGCGTACCGCCGCACGGATAAGCTCGCTGCCCGCTAACCCGACCAGAATCAGCGTGGGGTCAAAGGCATGCACCGCTTTGGCTATGGCGTCGGCGAGCGCACCGTCCTGCGCTGCCTGGTTGTATAACATGCCGTGCGGCTTCACATGCCGCAGCGTACCGCCTTCGGCCTTCACCACGGCAGCCAACGCGCCAATTTGATACAAGGTCTGGGCATAAACGCTTTCCGGGGGAAGCTGCATCGCCGTACGGCCAAAGTTCTCCCGGTCGGGAAAACTGGGGTGTGCGCCAATGGCCACGCCGTTTTTCAGTGCGTCGCGCACGCAGGTGAGCATGGTCTGTGCATCGCCCGCGTGAAAACCGCAGGCGATATTGGCCGAGGACACCAGCGTTAACAGCTCGGCATCGCTTTCGCAGCCCTCGCCGACGTCAGCGTTCAGATCAATCATCATCGCCAAGCCGCCAGGCAAGCTGTTCGAGATAACGATACTGGTCGTGACGCGCTTTGAGCGCCTCTTCCAGACTACAACGCACAAAGTGGATCGGTTGCCCCAGCGGAATTTGCGCCAGCTGGAACATATCGGCTTCGATGATGCAGGCAATGCGTGGATAACCACCCGTCGTCTGGGCATCATTCATCAGTACAATAGGTTGACCGTTATGAGGCACCTGCACCACGCCGGGCACCAGCCCGTGGGAAAGCAGTTCACGACCGGCAGCGCGCTTGAGTGGCTGACCGCTCAGGCGATAGCCCATACGGTTGCTCTGCGGGCTGAGATACCACGGCGAACGCCAGAGTGATTCCTGCGATACCTCGTCAAATTCGTGATATTCCGGCCCCGGTAACGCGCGGATGCGATTGCTCGCCATCAGCGGTTTCACGCCGCGCGGCGCCTTGAATGTGCGTAGCGGCTTACCCAGCGGCAGCACGTCACCATCTTGTAAACGCCGCCCGCTAAGCCCGCCAATCCCCACGTTTAAATCGGTACTGCGCGAACCCATTATCAACGGAACATCAATGCCGCCCGCCAGCACCAGATAGCTGCGGATCCCATGCTGTGGACGGTTGAGCGTCAACGTCTGGCCCGCTTTGGCAAAGTGTCGCCAGCCGCTCCACACCGCCTCACCGTCAAGCGTGGCCTCACAGCCAGCACCGGTCAGGGCAAACCAGCCATCGCGGGAAAATTCGAATGTCGCCAGCCCCAGCGTAATTTCAAGCGCAGCCGCATTGGCCTCGTTCCCCACCAGCAGGTTGGCGGTCACCAGCGCGGGTTTATCCATCGCTCCGCAGCGGCTAATCCCGGACTGACGTAATCCGTCGCGCCCGCTATCTTGTACCGAGGTATACATTCCGGCACGGACAACCTTCAGCATATTCCCTCCTTTTGTGGGACAAAACGCACGCTATCACCCGGATGGAGCAACACGGGATCGTCACGATTTGGCGCGAACAGCGCCAGCGGCGTGCGCCCGATCAACTGCCATCCGCCAGGAGTTGCCAGCGGATAAATGCCCGTTTGCGCCCCACCAATGCCGACCGAACCGGCAGGAACCTGCAAGCGTGGTTCGGCGCGACGCGGCATAGCCAGCCGCTCCGGCAGCCCGCCTAAATAAGGGAAACCGGGCTGGAAACCCAGGAACCACACCACGTAATCTACCGAGGCATGCAGTTCAACCACCTGTTTTGGCGTCAGGCCGCTGAGTTCAGCGACCTTAGTAAGATCCGGGCCATGCTCTCCGCCGTAGACAACCGGTATTTCCATAAACCTGGATTCAGGCTCCAGCGCTTCGCTCTCTTCCCACCAGCGCTGCAAACGCTCAATCGCATCGAGCGCCTGAGCCTGCGGGTCGCGCAGGGTGACCGTGATATTATTCATTCCCGGAATGGCATCCACTACGCCCGGCATTTCGGCCGCACGCTGGGCTAAACGCCAGATCCGCTTTTGCGTGATCAGCGTGACCGGCGGTTCCAGCTCCAGCACCACCGCCGTCTCGCCTAACAAATAACAACGCGCTCGCTGCACTTTATATCCTCGTTATCAGGCCGGGTTGGGGATATCAATAAAGGTGACATCCAGGTCAGTCGTTTCGTTCAGCCATTCGCTCAAAGCGCGAATGCCGCCGCGTTCGGTCGCGTGGTGACCGGCTGCGTAAAAATGAAGCCCCTGCTCGCGGGCGGAATGAATCGTCTGTTCAGAGACTTCACCGGTAATAAAAGCATCTACGCCAAAACGTGCCGCGCTATCGATAAAGCCCTGACCACCGCCGGTACACCAGGCAACACGCTGAACCTTATCCGGCCCGGTATCGCCGCTCCACAGCGGTTTGCGGCCCAGGCGCGCTTCAATCCACGACGCCAGTTCAAGACCCGACACCGGCATCGACAGTTCCCCCCACGGCACCAGCGCTTCAATCTCGCCTTGCACATTGATTCCCAGCAATTGCGCCAGTTGCGCGTTATTGCCTAACTCAGGATGCGCATCCAGCGGTAAATGCCAGCCGTAGAGGTTGATATCATTTTCCAGCAGTGCCTTCAGGCGATTACGCTTCATTCCGCGAATGACCGGCGATTCGCCTTTCCAGAAGTATCCGTGATGCACGATCACCGCATCCGCCTGCTGGCGCACCGCTTCATCAATGAGCGCCTGACTGGCGGTGACGCCGGTGACAATTTTTTGCACCGTGTCGCGTCCTTCAACTTGCAGGCCGTTAGGCGCGTAATCGCTAAAGGCGGCGCTGTTGAGTTTTTCATTAATCAGTTGTTCTAGTTCGGTATTTTTCATCATCGCTCCCTTCGCCATTGCGGCGTGACTACAGAATAAAATAGCGTTCTCTGGCCGTTGCGTCGATACGCAATTCGTCACGCTTCCACCTTGACCGCTTAAATACGCGCAATTAGTGCTTAAGCAACACAATTTCGCTGTTTTTATGCGACTAACTTCATGTATATTTATGCAACCATACCGCATATTACAAAGATAATACGATTTTCATCGTATTATTACATTATCGAAACAAAACCTTACGCAGCATGGCGTGCCGAGGGTTTGAGGTCAGATGTGCAATGAATAAAACACAATCACAGCCTAAGGCGATTTACTACGTCGTGGCTTTGCAAATTTGGGAATACTTCAGTTTCTACGGCATGCGCGCGCTGCTGATTTTGTATCTCACCAACCAACTCAAATATAACGATACCCACGCATACGAGCTGTTCAGCGCCTACTGTTCGCTGGTGTATGTGACGCCTATTCTGGGCGGCTACCTGGCGGATAAAGTCCTCGGTAACCGCGTGGCGGTGATGATTGGCGCGCTACTTATGGTCATCGGCCATATGGTGCTGGGGGCCAGTGAAGTGGCGCCTATGTTCCTTTATCTGTCGCTGGCGATTATTGTCTGCGGTTATGGGCTGTTTAAATCAAACGTGAGCTGCCTGCTGGGCGAGTTGTATGAACCGACCGACCCACGTCGCGACGGTGGCTTCTCGCTGATGTACGCGGCGGGTAACGTGGGCTCTATTATCGCCCCTATTGCCTGCGGTTTTGCTCAGGAACAGTATAGCTGGGCGATGGGCTTTACTCTTGCTGCCGTAGGTATGCTGGCCGGTTTGGTTATTTTCATCAGCGGTCGTCACCACTTTGCTCACACTCGTGGGGTGAATAAAGAAGTCCTGCACGCAAAAAACTTCCTGCTGCCAAACTGGGGCTGGCTGCTGGCGCTGCTGGTTGTTGCACCGCTGTTTATTACCGTGCTGTTCTGGCAGGAGTGGTCGGTGTATGCCCTGATTGTGGCCTCGGTTATTGGCCTTGCGGTTCTGGCAAGAATTTATCGTCGCGCCGAGACCAGCGACCAGCGTAAAGATCTGCGTCTGATTATGGTGCTGACCTTCTTTAGCCTGCTGTTCTGGGCCTTCGCGCAACAGGGCGGTAGTTCAATCAGCCTGTACATCGACCGCTTCGTAAACCGCAATGTGCTGGGTTATGAAGTGCCAACCGCTATGTTCCAGTCGGTAAATGCCTTTGCGGTGATGCTGTGCGGTGTGGTGCTGGCGTGGTTGATTAAAGAGCAAGTGACCCGCAACCGCGATCTGCGCGTGTGGGGAAAATATGCGCTAGGTCTGGGGTTGATGAGTGCGGGTTTCTGTATTCTGACGCTGAGCGCGCGCTGGTCGGCAACGTACGGTCACTCATCTATGCCGCTGATGCTCCTCGGGCTGTCGGTAATGGGCTTTGCGGAGCTGTTCATCGACCCGGTTGCCATGTCACAGATCACGCGGATTCAGATCCCTGGCGTCACCGGCGTGCTGACCGGTATTTATATGCTGCTCTCAGGCGCAGTAGCGAACTACGTGGCTGGCCTGATTGCCGATCAAACCTCGCAGGCCTCTTTCGATGCGGCGGGCGCGGTGGATTACTCCATTAACGCTTATATCGACGTGTTTAGCCAAATCACCTGGGGCTCAGTGGCGTGCGTCGGCGCGGTGCTGGTCATCTGGCTTTATCACTCATTTAAAGTCCGCAGCCGTCGCCTGGCGGCAGAAGTTTAAGCGGTCTGTGCCCGTCCCGGCGGCGCTGCGCTTGGCCGGGCTACGTTTCGAGTGTAGCCCGGCCAAGCGCAGCGCCGCCGGGAATGCTCCAACGCCTTTTCACTCACTCTGCTTTTTCGCCGATTCATAGGCGGCAAGCGTCGCCACCCTCGCCTTCGCGTGATCGACAATCGGCCGCGGATAGTTCAGTTTAATCCCCTGCTTATCGGCCCACGCCCACGGTTGATGGATGAATTTTTCCGGCACTGTTTTCAGTTCAGGCAGCCATTGGCGAATAAACGCCCCGCTTTTATCAAAGCGTTCTCCCTGCGTGGTCGGGTTAAAAATACGAAAATACGGTGCCGCATCGGTGCCCGTTGAGGCCGCCCACTGCCAACCGCCGTTGTTCGCCGCCAGGCAACCGTCCACCAGCTGCGACATAAAATAACGCTCTCCTTCACGCCAGTCGACGAGCAGGTCTTTGACCAGGAAGCTGGCCACGATCATCCGCAGGCGGTTATGCATCCAGCCGGTTTCGTTTAGCTGACGCATCGCCGCATCCACTATCGGATAGCCGGTTTGCCCCTCTTGCCAGGCCTTTAGTGCATCTGGCACATCTTGCCAGCGCACATTGTCCGTCCAGTCAATAAACGGACGATGTTTGCACAGCCGCGGATTATAGGTCATCAGATGACGATAAAATTCGCGCCAGATAAGCTCGTTAAGCCAGACGCTGCCCGCACCACCGTCGAGGGCGGCGGGCTGCTCCGCCAGCAAACGATGCAGACACTGACGCGGCGAAAGCACGCCTACGGTCAAGCAGGCGGAGAGTCGACTGGTGCCTTCAACCGCCGGGAAATCACGCTGGTCTTCATACGCCGCCGCCGACTGCTGGCAGAATTGGCGAAGTTGGTGAATCGCGGCGTTCTCATCAACCGGGAATAGCGCAGGATCAAACGGCTGTTGCGGGAAATTTAGCGTAATGGTATCGACGTCTTTCACCGTCGGCGCGTTGCGTGTAGCCGGTGCACGAACGCATTCCGGTAAATGCTCGCGGACACGCCGCAGCCAGGCATTTTTATACGGGGTGAAGACTTTGTACATCTCGTGATTGCCGGTCGTGACCGATCCCGGTGGCAGGATCACGCTGTCATCAAAACCCTGGCACACCGTCTCTTCCAGCGCGCGTTCTACCGCCGCATCACGTTCGCGCTCATTAAATTCATATTGGTAGTTGTAGAAAAGCTGCGTGACATCGTGCTGCTGGCAGACCTTTTTCACCACCTCTACGCTCGCGGTAAAATCATCCACTTCTTCAAAAATCAACGGAATATTTTTCTCCGCCAGCGCCTGCCGCAATGCATTTAACTGCGCGGCAATGTAGGCGGCCTGGCGCGGTGCCATAACGTGCAAAGCCCACTGCTGCGGCGTGGCAACAAAGAGCGCCAGCACCCGGGCATTCGCATCGCGACAGGCTGCGGCAAGGGCAAGATTGTCATGCAGGCGTAAATCAGCGCGGAACCAGACCAGATGGGTGGACATAAACTTCCTAAATACATTTAGTTAAAGTATTTAATAGTATACCAATTTCCTGATAACGCCGATTTGTGGCGCAGTAGATGAGGTCTGGAGCGATGCCAAAGAAGTGTTCACCGAGCTTTATTAAGCAGAAGCGTTTGCAGAACGCTTCTGCCACCATTATTTCAATCAACCAACGTTGATAACGATTTTACCGAACGCACCTTGATCGAGATGTTCAAGTGCTTCCGGCAATTCACCGAAGCGGTATGATTTGTCTATAACCGGTTTCAATTTGACCGAGTCAACGGCGCGGACAAAATCTTCAAGTGCCCGGCGATGGCCGACACCAATGCCCTGAATAGTCGGAGATTTCAGCAGCAACATGGCACCCGGCGCTGAAGTATCGTGCGTGTCCATCATTCCAATCAGGGAGATCCGCCCGTGTGACGCTACCGCGCGAACAGAGTCGGCAAAGTTACGTCCTCCCACCGTATCGACAACGTGATCGATGCCTCGGTCATTCGTCAGTCGGTACAGGGTTTCGACCCAGTCCCCTTTTTTACGGTTAATACCATGATCGGCACCAAGCACCGCCGCCGCTGCCAGCTTCTCATCGCTGGATGAGGTCACGAAAACGTCAGCCCCCACAGCTTTAGCTATCTGCAGCGCGAAAAGAGCCACACCGCCGGTGCCCTGAACAAGGACAGTTTCGCCAGCACGAAGACCACCGCGCTCAATCAGAGCAAACCAGGCCGTCAGTCCAGCACAGACCAGCGTGCTGGCTTCAGCATCGGTAAGCGTCTGAGGGGCTTTGACCAGCCACTCTTCACTCATGACCACATATTCAGCCAGCACGCCCTGGAACGCGTAGCCTACGGTGTTGTAGTGCGGATTTTTGGCATTGTTGTTGAGCTTTCCGTCAATCCAGTCGGCGTTGAACGATGAGATAACGCGATCCCCAGGCCTAAAGCGGATTGTACCTGGGCCTACCGCCTCAACCACGCCCGCCATATCAGAGCCGGGCGTAAAGGGCATAGGCATACCGTTACCCATTCCGCCTTCAATGATCACTTTGTCGCGAAAATTGAGGGAAACGGCATTTACCCGGACAAGAACTTCGTTTGGGCCAGGCGTAGGTATTTCAGCTTCTGTAAGCTTCAGATTCTGACGTCCAATTTCGTTTAATGCCCAGCGTTTCATTGTGCTTTTCATCAACATTCCTGAGTAATAAAGAACAGATAGCCAGAACTTTACCATTGCCCGTTAAGTGACAGTGACGATACTATTTCTGCCTATTGATTCCTTCAGGGCGACAATATGAAAAGCGAGATGAATAGCATTCCTGTTTTTGTGACCGCTGCGGAATCTTCCAGTTTCTCCCAAGCCGCTGAAAAACTTCACGTCACCCGATCGGCGGTGGCGAAAACGATATCCCGGCTTGAAGAGAGGCTCGGCGTCACCCTTTTTCACCGTACCACCCGCAGTCAGAGTCTGACCGACGAAGGCTCGCTTTATTATGAGTCCTGCCGACGCGCACTGAATGAAATAAAATTAGCCGAGGACATTCTGGAAAGTGGCAAACTCCAGGCAAGCGGAAAACTGAGAGTCTCTGTGCCGGTTCTGCTCGGACACTTCTGCATTTCTCCGTTATTGTCAGCGCTCGCACAAGAACATCCAAAACTGGAACTGGAAATTTCTTTTAGCGATAGACCGGTTGATTTGTCTGAAGAAGGTTTTGATCTGGCGGTTAGAATCGGCACGCTGGCTGACAGCAGCAGCCTGGTGGCCCGCAAGCTGGCCTCTCACACGATGGTTTTTTGTGCTTCCCCGGACTATCTCAGGCGAGCTGGCGAACCTGCCTCATCAGAAGAACTAAAGCACCATGAAGCTGTTGCTTACACCCGCTCGGGTCGCGTTCTGAAGTGGCAGATAAAAAATGAAAAAGGTGAAATGACAGAAATAACGCCTCCCGCCAGAATCATGATGGACGATATGCAGGCGGTAAAAAATAACGCAATCACAGGGGGTGGAATTGCCTGGCTGCCTTACTGGCTTGTCAGAGAGCAGTTCGTTAGCGGCAGCCTGAAAGAAATATTAAAAGATCGATCTTCGGGAAGCTGGCCTGTTTATGCGGTATGGCCGCGCACGCCTCACTTTTCTCTTAAAGTCAGGCTCACCATAGATAAACTGGTGAGTGAATTACCCGCAATGATGGCTGCGATTGAAGCTCAGATATAATTTTCGCGCCTTGCTCATGGCGAGCCATCACCCGGTTATCTTATCTGCTTCACTCCCCCGTCAGCTCATCATAAAGCGTATGCAGGCGAGCCCGCAGATACAGCACGGCCTTGTGTTTACGCGACAGCAGCGCCTGAACGCTAACGCCCGTTTCCTCCGCCAGTTTTTTGAAGCTATAGCCTTCCAGCTCGGTTTTTTCAAACACAAAGCGTTGCGCTTCGGGCAGCTCGGAGAGTGCGTTAATCAGTTCATCCCAAATCAATTCACTGAGATAGGCCTCTTCCGGCGACTGTGGGACGCCAAACAGGGTCTCCGCCAGCTCATCCTCCAGAAAAGGCTCATCATCACTAGCGTCAGCGTAGTGGGTCGACAGCGGAAGTTCACGTTTCTTTCGCGCCTGGTCGGTCATCTCATTGCGCGCGGCGCGGAACAGCCAGGCCGCAACATTTTCTACCGGCTGTTCCACTTTCATGAGCTGATAAGTGATTTCCTGCAGGATATCGTCCGCATCGTCGCGCCCCGCCGTTCGGCCGCGAATAAAAGCCAATAACTTCGACCTGCAGGCGGTAAGTGCCGACAAAATAGGAGAATTTTTTCTCTTTTCAGCGCACATATCGCTTACTCAGTTCCCGCAGGTTTCTGAGCATTTGCCTCTGGTGATTGCGATTCAGCGGCGGGTTTATCTTCCGCAAACTCACGCTGTCCGTTACAAGTCCTATTTTCATCATTATGACGGTGAAAACCGTGCCAGCGATGCTCATGATGGTGGCCGCCTTCGCGACGATGCTGCATAAACTGCTCGCGTTGCTCCGGTGTCATCTGCATCCAGCGTTCATGCATACGTCTGCGCCCGCCAAACATTCCCGGACGAACGCCCAGGCCGCCAAATAAGATACGGCAGAGTACCAGCAGCCCCAAAGCCTGCCAGAAACCAATACTTTTTACGCCAACGATCCCGGGAAGCAGCGCGTTCCACAGGGACATCACCAGCATCCCCAGTACCACAACCAGCGCGATACCAATCACTATAGGCTTCGCAATACCATGTCGGTGCATGTTGTTTTTTCTACTCATATTAAAATCTCTCATAACGTTCACTCCTCAACAGATAACAAAAAAATAGCTTCTGATGAGGTAGACGAATGAGGAGAGAAAATATTGCCAGGAAAAAAATTTTTTTAATGATAATGATGTTCCTTCGATGTCACAGGCAGTGTTTACGCACGGCGATGGTCGTGGGTATCTGTGCGTCCACCTGAAAAGAGATCCAGTAACTTTAGCCCCCTACAATCCCGCTAACCCTACATCCGATCCCCCGCTCATAAGGGACAACCCTATTCAAATCTTCGGCCTTGCGGGAGATAAGGAGTAGAACGGTGGTCCCTAGGACATGTTCCGAAGACGATCAAACGGTTGTTTTGGTTAAGCTGCGCATGACCGTCTGCGGGTATCGGAAGGTTTTGAGTAAATTATTATGAGCGGATTTTGAAATAGATTCACACAATCGTATGTTAAAAAGAGTTAGTGTATCAATTTAACCAGGTAGTAAAGCATGAAGATAAGTAATAGTAATGGATTATCCCCACTTCAGAGCACCGGAATGATTAATGGAAAAATCAGCGAAAGCACAAAATCAAAAATAGCAGAAAATATTATCGGCATTAGGCAAGGAAATGATATTCCAGCATTAAAAAAACCGGTGGAAAGTTTAAATAGTAGTGTTAGCAGCATTCCTAAAGAAATTCACTATATATGGTTAGGTGAGAAAGAAGTTCCTAACATAGCCATGCATAATATTATCAATTCATCGAAACAAAACCCAGAGTATAAAATCACGCTATGGTCAGACAATCCTGAAAAGATAAAAAGTCAAATTTTAAATGCAGGATATAGCAAAGCCATATTGACTAAAATTAATATTAAGCAACCAGATTTATCAACAAAAGTTGCAGCTGCAATTAGTCGAGAATGTACTGATAACAATTTCAAAAACTATGCAGCAGCGTCAGATATCATGAGGCTGGCGGTATTAAAAGACCATGGCGGTATTTATATGGATGTAGATGTCGCCATGAAAAATCCGTTAGGTGAAATTAAAGCGCAAAGACAAAGCAGTACAGGTGAAATTGACTGCCTTATTTTTCAGGAGAAAATCGAACGAGGTGTTAGATTTTCAAATGCTGTTATTGCGGCACCAAAGCATTCGAAAGGAATTGAAAAAATGCTTAATGCAGCGGTTGCTCCTTATGAGGGTGTCGTGCCTGAAATGGGGTGCGGAAAAACAACAGGAAGAGGTGAGCTAACAAAGCTAATGAACAATTACTCCAGAGATGACTTGACTATTGATGATCTCATGTGGGAGGGCAAAAGGTCTGTTCCATTACTCAGACATCTAGTAACTGTTTCTGCAACAGGTCCTGGAGTTGTGGCTTCTTACCTGGATGCAAGTGGTTTATCAAACAATCTCATGAGAAACAAGCTAATAGATGGGACTGATAATTTTGGACAAATTATTGCAGGGAAAAACTTCCCGCCCGGAGAATGGAAGCAAGGAATGAATGCTGATGGTAAATGGGTTTTACCTAAACCATCAAACAAAAGCTCAGAAATATAATAATATTTTTTAGCTTAGGCCGGAATACTCAGCTACTGCACATAGATGTCAGTCTGGCAGAATACTGCCCCAGACGTTCCGGCCATAATAATTTCATTGCACGATTTAATTGACTCTTTTTCAAGCTCCATTCTGTCGATAAACGAACCGTTGAGCTGCCATATGTGCAGATTCTGGCCTCTCTTTGCTTACTTAAAAAGTCCGCTTGGAGGGGGCGGTGGTAAAGGAATACCATTTTCATCCAGTTTGAGTGCTGCAATAGGCTTGTTCGAATTCTCGGCTGCAGCTGACTGTTGTTTTATTTTCTCTGCTGCTTCAGCTTGAAGTGCCGCCGCTACTCTTTTTTCTTCTTTAGCTTCAGCGGCTAAACGGTCGGGCGCCGATTTTATATAAGATTGCTGCGATTCATAGAGTTCCTTCTGCCAGGTTTTCAACCCCTCAAGGGTTGGTTTATTCATTATTTTCATTTCACCTGCTTGCTTTGCCAGCTTAGCGGTTAGCTCTTTGGTTAGTTCAACCAGGCTTTCAGATCTCTTTGGCTGGTTTTTTTGGGCATTCGGTTTATTAACCGCACGCGTAATATTGATTGACTTCATTGGCATGATCATTGGGGGTGGAGGCGGTAATGGAATACCGTTTGCGTCAAGTTTGAGTTGGATGACAGGAGTGTTCACCTTGCTGACTTCACTCGCTTTTAGTTTTGCTTTCTCTGCCGCTTCGATATTGAGGGCAGTTGCCACTCTTGCCTCTTCTTTTTTTTCGGCGGCCTCCCGATCAGGCGCTTTAAGTGCATAGGCTTTCTGTTGCTCTATGAGCTCTTTCTGCCAGGATTTTAGCTCCTGAACAAAGGATATTTTTTCACTACCCCCAACACCGATTTTGCGGCTCGCTAGTTTGCTTTTAAGCTCTGCGAACAAGTCTTCCTGGTTACTCAAACGATCGGGACTGTTTTGAACCCGTGTAAGATTACGCGCCATTTCGCTAGTGCTGTTAGTTTTATTTAAATCAGACTGCTTTGCCAATATTTGTTGAGGAGTCTGCACTGAAACTTGTCTTAATAGCAAATTTGTTTGGGTCATTATTAACTAATCCTAGTCAGAAGTCTTACTTAGCAAGTAATCTCGAGTATTAACCGTTCTAAAAAATGGAACGCCAAAAAAATTCAATTGGACGTTATATTTTGCAACTGCTATAAATTAAACTATATACTGAATTCGTCCTTTTTTAGAACATTCTATTTGTTAAAAGAGACTCTACATTCTGTAGTGTTTAACTATCCGCATATTTTTTCGCATTTCGCCCAATGAGTATGGCTAAGTGATTTTTTGCGGATCTGTTTATCACTTAATACATGGCATTCCCAACTTTCAGGGATAACAAAAACCAACAGTCTCCATCAGGACAGTCTGTAGGAAAAATTGAAATCATATGAAAACGGCGATAATTCCCATCGTCTACCTCCTCAATTCGAAGCATAGATCTGATTGATGGCATTCTGGTTAATATATACTGGTATCTAAAATCGGCTTCAGTAGCATTAGCTGCATAACCCATATCAATCATCCTTGCAATGGGTTAAGTGTTGACATTTAAATGCGCAATTTATGTTAAAGCCATTAGAATCATTTATTAACCGCAATACCATGATTGGCATCATAACCATAAGGATATTGGAATGTATATAATAAAACGCTCATTACTAGTCCTGACTATGAAAAAATCATCTACAAGTGAGTAAAAATTCTGTGTTTCAATATTCCTATGATGTTATTCATGAATACAGTAAACTCTGGAATAAAAGAAAACTGCTGTAGGCACAGCGGAAGCGAAGCGAAAAAATGCGATATTTAACGTTATCATAACGGTGGGTTCTGTGAACCCGCCGTTAGTCGTCATCTATAATTACAAGTGCATTTTAAACCATTCTGTTTGAATGCTGATTACATGCTTAAAGTGCTCTCCTTTATAAATGTCGTAGTGGTGGGCACTGCTTTCCTCATATAATCTTTTTTCTTTCGCCCCCACGGCGTCAAATAAAGCCCGTCCTTGCTCCGGTGGATTAACGGTATCCTGACCAGCAATAACAATCAGGGTCGGGCATGTCACCTGTGAGGCATCCAATGCGGGTTTGTACAGAAGAGTTTCACGCACCGTAAGAAACGGTATCTTAATATCCATCTTTGGATGTTGCGTTCTATTTTCTTCAAAGAATGATTTTGATTCTGGATCGCTCAGTACCCGATTGACGCCCACGAACATTTCTTTACCGGTGTTCTTCTGCTTTTCAGCCATCTTATCCAGGGTTGAAAGAAAAGCTTCTTTTTCATCATTATTCATATGCCCGGTGACTATTTCTTCACCATCTGCAAAAGCCAGTTGACTGACAATACATTTGATTCCAGGGTTTCTGACCGCCGCACCAAATACATGGCATCCCCCAAATGATGTTCCCCACAGACCAATACGCTGCGCATCAAGAGAGGGCTGTTCTTTTGCCCAGTTAACAACACAGAGAATATCGTCAATTTGCATAGCAGGGATCAGGCGTCCACGTTCACCGTCACTGTCCCCGAAGCCACGGTAATCAAACGTGATGGTGGAAAATCCCGCGCGGGTGAATGATTCAGCAAAATCAGGTAACAGAATTTCTCTGATACCGCAGAAACCATGACACAAAATGATCGCCGGGCTTTTTATCATGCCGGAGGGAGAGCGAAGCGTCAGAACGATGCCGTTAGACAGTTTTTGTGTTGAAATTTCCATCAAAATAGATGTCCTTTTATTAAATTTCTAACCATCGTGATTCGTAACCATGAACTCTTTGGAAATAAATTCATGGATTTTTATTGCAAAAATAGCGTGAAATTCTTGCGTGGGATGAACTCCATCATTAAAAATATATTGGGGTGAGATATCCAATGGTTTTGTCCCACCAATGTACCCCTGATGAAAAGGCTGACTAGTATTATAACCTATACTGTTTGCAGTATGAATGGTTGACATCAACACTTCATTCAGATTGAAGTATTTAACGTTAACCCCATGCTTACTGCTCATGTCAGAAACTTTGCTGGATAGTAATTCATTATGTTGCAATGATAACGCTTTCAATTCCTCTCTTTCTTTCTGAGTTTTAGTCTTTGCAAATGGCGTTTGTGAAAAATCCGGCAAGCCGATAACAATAATATTTTTGGCTCCTTTTTTTATCATTTTATTGATATTTGTAATCTGATCATTAACGACCTTTTTGACATCTTTCTTATTATAGGTAATATAATCATTCGAACCAATGCAGGAGATGGCCAAATCGTCTTTACTGAATTTAATCCCACTTATTTGTTTTTTCATACTAGAGATAAACATATATAGTGGATTCAATTTACAGTAATTACCGGCGACGGCCCCTCCTTCGGCTTTTGTTTCCACAGCGACATCCATGTATGCCGGTGAGGCCAGGAAATCAACCCAAGTATAACCATTGGTGAATCTTCCATTGTAATACTGCGGTGATGAAGGCATCAATCCTGATGTTTTAGAGAACATTCTACCTGTCGAATCAGATAAACTATCTCCCACAATAATCATTTTTTTGAATGGCGTTTTCCCGATTTTAGAGGTTGAATTCCCGATAGAAATAATCTTTTTCACCAGATTAAATTTGGCTGATACAGGACTGTCAACAGTATCGTATGTTCTGAATTTGCTGGCTGACTGGTGAAAAATTGGGTTTCCTTTAAAAGGTATATGCATATTGTGGTTACCATGTTGAATAATGGATTGTCAGATAAGCAGTCCGTTCCAAAAATTTGCGTTCCAGACAATAATGTTGCATGTATTTTGTCAAAGTTTTCGAAGTCTTTTTGATACAGTTTCATCCTTCATTTATACAAATGTATCTATTCATTGAAGCCATAACTATCAATAAATGATTATTGGAGTCGTGTTTACCTGCTCTCGCTTGACTAATATCGGTCACTGCCGCGCTGCCGGTAAGCTATTAACCCGCCTCTAAAGATGCTGACCGTAGCAATGTGCAAAAGAGTCCCCTTCAGATATCTCATCTCTAGGTATTGAAGGTGATATAACCTACGAGTGGCGGAAATCCTGGCATTACTCTGGAGAAGAGGCTAGTAAACGAAGCGGTTACCGGAGCACAGGCGATGTTGGCAGTTGGAGTCACTGTCAACTGGTTCACTGATTAACGTAATGGCATAATCAGGCGGGTAAAAGTGAGGGTAAAAATGGATAAAACAGCTAAAAATCAGATAGTCGACAGCGATATTGCGCGTTTACTGCTTAAACACAGGAAGGCCCGCAACTGGACCGTCGCTGAGCTTGCCCAACGTTCAGGCGTCAGCCAGGCCATGATCAGCAAGGTTGAACGAGGCGCTTCCAGCCCGAGCGCCACTATTCTGAGCCGTTTAGCTAACGCCATGAATATTACGCTTTCAAAACTTTTTGCCGAGCTGGAGCAGCATCAGAACTCACTGGTGCTCTTTGCCCATCAGCAGCAACACTGGACAGATGAGCAGTCAGGCATCACCCGCTGGTCGGTGTCGCCTGCAGGGGCGAGTCCAGAAATGATTAAAGTTGAGATTCCTGCAATGGCTCAACTGACGATCCCTGCCAGCGCAAACGAGCATCTTGCCGGACAAACGCTTTGGGTGCTTAGCGGCTGCCTGGATTTTCGAGTCAATCATCAGACCCATCATTTACGCGCGGGCGATTGCCTGGCGCTGACCTTTGCCAGCGAGTACCATATGAGCAATCCTGATAGCGAGCAGAGTTGTACCTACCTCGTGGCTTTTAGCCAAAAAAAACAATGATACTCCCCCTGCCGCAACGTTTAGACGGCCTGCGCTTTTTTCAGGTGTAACAGGGGATACGCCCTTCCCTGACCGTCCCGGTCGGAACGCCCTGACACCTCAAAGCCCATATGTTGATAAAACCCAACCGCCTGCTGGTTTTGTTCATTCACATCCACACTTAAATCAGGGTGCAGGGCCAGGGCATGTGAGATCAACTGCTTTCCTACGCCCAGTCCGCGAGCGGAGGCGTCAACAAACAGCGCTTCCAGATGACCTTCATGTAAAAACATAAATCCGATTGGCTGGTCTTCTTCATTTGTGGCAACCCATACCGGGGTCTGTGAAAAGAAACCGACAACTTCCTGTTCGATCTCCTGACGGTCGTGCGCGGTAAGAAAATCGTGGGTCGCATCCACGGAATTTCGCCAGATCTGAATAATTTCAGGTGCTTCAGAAGGCTGTGACATTCTGATTTTTAACATCGTGCTTTCCTCAAAGAGTCATTATTGGGTGGTATTGGCAGACAATACCCATCGCGCAAATTTACTATAGTAAATATAAATTCACAATAGTGTTCTTAAGGGGGTCTCTTACGCCAGTCAGCAGACGAAAAAAAACCGCTCCGTTTTAACGGAGCGGTTTTAAACACTGATACACGACCTCAATATTAATAGAAGTCGCAGGCGGCCTCTTCAGCCTGTTCCATCCATACCGGCTTATCGCTGGTTTTCGACCAGACGCGGTGCAGATAGCTATAAAAACGGGCGCGGTCTTTCCAGAACAACATCACCGGTAGCGCAACAATCCCCGCCACCACGGCGAAAGTACGGCGCAGCAATACTATGTGTGCAGGATATTTTTTATACAGTTCCATATTCTCTCCCCTAAGTTGGCCGGCAATCAGCGCCGGAAAATAAACCTGAGTAATCTGACTAAAAGAGTACCGCCTTTTGTGTAATTTTACTACTCATCCGACCACTTTTTTAGTCCCGTTTGGCCGTTATTTACATTCACCGCGTAACTGAGTTACACGGTTGTTAAATTAATACTAACCATTAGTTAAATTGTGCCTTTTGCCATTTTTATACTTTTTTTACACCCCGCCATTCTATTTTTGCAAAATCTTTGCACCCGAAATCCTACGCTTAGCGCCATAACATACCCGTTCGGAGGTGGATTGTGACTACAGGCGTAATAGCCGGCGTGGTGCTGGTGTTCCTGTTACTGGCGTATCTGGTTTATGCCCTTTTAAAGGCGGAGGCGCTGTGATGGCTGCTCAAGGATTTTTACTGGTCGCCAGCTTCCTGCTGGTGCTGTTTGTGCTCGCGCGCCCGCTGGGAAAAGTGCTGGCGGGGATGATCGCCAATACCCCACTGCCGGGTCTGGCCGGTTGCGAAAAGGGTCTCTGGCGTGTATTGGGTATCTCCAGGCAAGAGATGAGCTGGGGGCGATACGTTATCGCCATATTGCTGCTCAATGTTTGCGGGTTGGTGGCCCTGTTCGCGCTGCTGATGTTGCAAGGCTACCTGCCTTTGAACCCGCAGCAGCTGCCGGGGCTGTCCTGGCATCTGGCGCTCAATACCGCCGTCAGCTTTGTCAGCAACACCAACTGGCAATCCTACAGCGGTGAAACCACGCTGAGCTATCTAAGCCAGATGGCTGGGTTGACGGTGCAAAACTTCCTCTCCGCCGCGACCGGTATCGCCGTACTCTTTGCCCTGGTGCGTGCCTTTGCACGCCAGAGTACGAGTACCCTGGGTAACGCCTGGGTCGATATCACCCGCATAACGCTTTGGCTGTTGCTGCCAATATCCCTGTTGCTGGCGTTGTTCTTCATTCAGCAAGGCGCACTGCAAAACGTTTTACCTTATCAGCCGTTTACCACCCTTGAAGGTGTGCACCAGGTGCTGCCGATGGGGCCAGTGGCGTCGCAGGAAGCCATTAAAATGCTCGGCACAAACGGCGGTGGGTTCTTTAATGCCAACTCGTCGCACCCGTTTGAAAACCCGACCGCGCTGACAAACTTCGTGCAAATGCTGGCGATCTTCTTGATCCCGGCGGCCCTGTGTTTCGCGTTTGGCGATGCGGTGGGCGACAACCGTCAGGGCCGCGCCATCCTGTGGGCGATGAGCTTAATTTTCGTCATCTGCGTGGCAGTGGTGATGTGGGCCGAAACCGAGGGTAACCCGCATCTGTTACAGCTTGGCGCTAACAGCAGCATCAACATGGAAGGCAAAGAGAGCCGCTTTGGCATTCTTGCCAGCAGTCTGTATGCGGTCGTCACCACGGCGGCGTCGTGCGGGGCGGTAAACGCGATGCACGACTCCTTTACCGCGTTGGGTGGCATGATCCCAATGTGGCTGATGCAGATTGGCGAGGTGGTGTTTGGCGGCGTGGGCTCCGGCCTTTACGGCATGTTGCTGTTCGTTCTGCTGGCGGTGTTTATCGCCGGGCTGATGATTGGTCGTACCCCGGAATACCTCGGCAAGAAAATCGATGTCCCCGAGATGAAAATGACCGCGCTGGCGATTCTGGTGACGCCAACGCTGGTGCTGCTTGGTACGGCGCTGGCAATGATGACCGACGCAGGACGCAGCGCGATGGCCAACCCCGGCTCGCACGGTTTTAGCGAAGTGCTGTACGCCGTGTCATCTGCCGCCAACAACAACGGCAGCGCCTTTGCGGGGCTTAGCGCCAATACCCCGTTCTGGAACGTTCTTCTTGCCGTTTGTATGTTCGTTGGCCGCTTCGGCGTCATCATTCCGGTACTGGCAATTGCCGGTTCGCTGGTCACTAAAAAAATACAGCCCGCCACCCCGGGTACGCTGGCCACTCACGATGCGCTGTTTATCGGCCTGCTGATTGGCACCGTGCTGCTGGTCGGCGCCCTGACCTTTATTCCCGCCCTGGCGATTGGCCCGGTGGCGGAACATCTTTCCCTGTTTTGAGTGATGCGGAGCTATTGGTTATGAGTCGTAAACAACTGGCCCTGTTCGAACCGTCGCTGGTTCGTCAGGCGATTATCGACGCCGTGAAGAAGCTCAATCCTGCCCTTCAGTGGCGCAACCCGGTGATGTTCATCGTCTGGTTAGGCAGCGTCCTGACCACGGCCCTCACCGCCGCCATGGCGGGCGGTATCCTGCCCGGCAATGTCGGGTTTACCGGCGCAATTACGCTGTGGCTATGGTTTACCGTGCTGTTTGCCAACTTTGCCGAAGCCATGGCCGAGGGACGCAGCAAGGCGCAGGCCAACAGCCTAAGGGGAGTTAAGAAAACAGCATTTGCGCGTAAGCTGCGCGAAGCCCGTTACGGCGCGGAAATGGATCACGTTCCGGCCGACGAGCTGCGCAAAGGCGATGTGGTGCTGGTGGAAGCGGGCGACATTATTCCTTGCGACGGCGAAGTGATTGAAGGCGGCGCGTCGGTCGATGAGAGCGCGATTACCGGGGAGTCTGCCCCGGTTATTCGCGAGTCCGGCGGCGACTTTGCCTCGGTCACCGGCGGGACGCGCATTCTTTCCGACTGGCTGGTGGTGCGCTGTAGTGTAAACCCAGGCGAAACGTTCCTCGACCGCATGATAGCCATGGTGGAAGGCGCACAGCGTCGCAAAACGCCAAACGAAATCGCCCTGACCATTCTGCTGGTGGCGCTAACCATCGTCTTTTTACTGGCAACCGCCACGCTGTGGCCGTTTTCCGCCTGGAGCGGAACGCCGATAAGCGTCACCGTGCTGGTAGCCCTGCTGGTGTGTCTTATCCCCACGACTATCGGCGGCCTGCTGTCGGCGATTGGCGTGGCGGGGATGAGCAGGATGCTTGGGGCAAACGTGATTGCCACCAGCGGTCGTGCGGTAGAAGCCGCAGGCGACGTGGATGTGCTGCTGCTGGACAAAACCGGCACCATCACGCTCGGCAACCGTCAGGCCTCGCAGTTTCTCCCAGCCCTAGGCGTTGACGAGAAAACCCTGGCCGATGCCGCACAGCTTTCATCGCTGGCGGATGAAACGCCGGAAGGCCGCAGCATCGTGGTACTGGCAAAACAGCGCTTTAACCTGCGCGAACGCGATGTGCAGGTGCTGCACGCCACTTTCGTTCCGTTTACCGCCCAGAGCCGGATGAGCGGCATCAACATCGACAACCGCCTGATCCGTAAAGGCTCCGTTGACGCCATTCGCCGTCATATTGAAAGCAACGGCGGAAACTTCCCGCCAGACGTTGAGCAAAAGGTGGAAAGCGTCGCCAGCCTCGGCGCAACGCCATTAGTGGTCGCGGAAGGCGCGCGGGTACTCGGCGTCATTGCGCTTAAAGATATCGTCAAAGGCGGCATTAAAGAGCGTTTTGCCCAGCTGCGTAAAATGGGCATTAAGACGGTGATGATCACTGGCGATAACCGCCTGACCGCCGCGGCGATTGCTGCCGAAGCGGGGGTTGATGATTTTCTTGCCGAAGCCACGCCGGAAGCCAAGCTGGCGCTGATTCGTCAGTACCAGTCGGAAGGTCGAATGGTGGCCATGACCGGTGATGGCACCAACGACGCCCCGGCGCTGGCGCAGGCTGACGTCGCGGTGGCGATGAACTCCGGTACCCAGGCGGCGAAAGAAGCCGGCAACATGGTCGATCTCGATTCCAACCCGACCAAACTGATTGAAGTGGTGCATATCGGTAAACAGATGCTGATGACCCGTGGTTCGCTGACCACTTTTAGTATCGCTAACGACGTGGCGAAGTATTTCGCCATTATTCCAGCGGCATTTGCCGCCAGCTGGCCGCAGTTAGGCGTGCTGAATATTATGCATCTGCACTCCCCCAACTCGGCCATTCTCAGCGCCGTTATCTTTAACGCGTTGATTATCGTCTTCCTGCTGCCGCTGGCGCTCAAAGGCGTGAGCTATCGCCCGCTGTCCGCGTCGGCAATGCTGCGCCGCAACCTGTGGATTTATGGTGCAGGTGGCCTGGTGGTGCCGTTTATCGGTATTAAGATCATTGATGTACTGTTAACCCTGCTGGGTTGGGTGTGAGGAAAAAATGATGTCTGCATTACGTCCTGCTGTGGTGATTTTTCTGTTTCTGACCCTGGTCACCGGCGGGCTTTATCCGCTGCTGACCACCGCGCTCGGCCAATGGTTTTTTCATACCCAGGCTAACGGATCGCTTATTTTTGAAAACCATGAACTGCGCGGATCGCAGCTGATCGGCCAGCAGTTTAGCGATCCGCGTTATTTTCAGGGGCGTCCTTCCGCAACCGCCGATATGGCCGATAACCCGATGGCTTCCGGCGGCAGTAACCTGGCCGCCAGCAACCCGGCGCTGGATAAACAGTTCGCTGAGCGCATAGCGGCACTGCGCGCCGCTAATCCTGACGCCAGCCCTACCGTACCAGTAGAACTGGTGACCGCCTCCGCCAGCGGGTTGGATCCCAATCTGACGCCTGCCGCCGCATTGTGGCAGGTGCCGCGCATCGCCAAAGCACGTCAGGTTTCTACCCAGTGGCTGACCCAGCAAATTGAGGCCGCCACCTCGACGCCGCTGCTCGGCTTTCTCGGTCAACCTGTGGTAAATATTACTGAGCTGAATATGGCGCTGGATGCCCACAAGGATAATTGATGATGACCGACGAGCCGCTGCGTCCGAACCCGGATCGCCTGCTGGAACACACCGCTGACGCGCACCGGGGGAAATTAAAGATTTTCTTCGGTGCCTGCGCCGGGGTGGGAAAAACCTGGGCAATGCTGGCCGAGGCGCAGCGTCTGCGGCAGCAAGGGCTGGATGTGCTGGCGGGCGTAGTGGAAACTCACGGGCGCAAAGAGACGGCGGCGATGCTCAAGGGGCTCAGCACGCTGCCGCCTAAACGCAGCGCCTACCGTGGGCGCTACGTGGTGGAGTTCGATCTCGACGCCGCCCTCGCCCGTCGTCCGGCGCTGGTGTTAATGGATGAGCTGGCGCACAGCAATGCGCCCGGCTCCCGCCACCCCAAACGCTGGCAGGATATTGATGAACTGCTTGAGGCCGGCATCGATGTTTTTACTACCGTTAACGTCCAGCATCTTGAAAGCCTGAACGACGTGGTCAGCGGCGTCACCGGAATTCAGGTGCGCGAAACGGTTCCCGATCCCTTTTTTGATGCGGCTGATGAAGTGGTGCTGGTCGATCTGCCCCCGGACGATCTGCGCCAGCGTCTGAACGAAGGCAAGGTGTATCTGGCGGGGCAAGCCGAGCGGGCGATTGAAAACTTCTTTCGCAAGGGCAACCTGATTGCCCTGCGCGAACTGGCGTTGCGCCGCACCGCTGAACGGGTTGACGATCAGATGCGCGCCTGGCGCGATACGCAGGGGCAGGAGAAAGTCTGGCATACCCACGATGCTATCTTGCTGTGTATCGGCCATCATACCGGCAGTGAAAAGCTGGTGCGCACCGCCGCACGTCTGGCGTCGCGGCTGGGCAGCGCCTGGCATGCGGTGTATGTCGAAACGCCGACGCTGCACCGTCTGCCGGAGCCGCAGCGGCGCGCTATCCTCAACGCTTTACGTCTGGCGCAGGAGCTGGGGGCCGAAACCGCCACGCTTTCCGAGCCGTCGGAGGAAGCCGCGCTTATCCGCTACGCGCGCGAGCACAACCTCGGCAAAATCGTCATTGGTCGCCAGAAAAAGCGCCAGTGGTGGCGCGGCGAACGTTTTAGCGAACGGCTCTCGCGCCACGCGCCGGAGTTAGATCTGGTGGTCGTCGGCGTCGATGAAACCCCGCTGCCGCTGCCGGAGCGCTCGCACGACAAGCGGCCGTTTATCGATAAATGGCGGGTACAGATCCGCGGCTGTCTGGTGGCAGTAGGGCTATGCGCGGCGATTACGCTTATCGCCAACCAATGGCTGATGGCCTTTGAGGCCGCCAACCTGGTGATGCTCTATTTACTTGGCGTGGTCATCGTGGCCCTGTTCTACGGTCGCTGGCCGTCGGTGCTGGCGACGGTGATTAACGTGGTCAGCTTTGATCTCTTTTTCATTGCGCCACGCGGCACGCTGGCGGTTTCGGATGTGCAGTACCTGCTGACGTTTGGCGTTATGCTCACCGTAGGGCTGGTGATTGGTAATCTGACCGCAGGCGTGCGTTATCAGGCGCGGGTGGCGCGTTATCGCGAGCAGCGAACCCGCCATCTGTACGAAATGTCGAAAACGCTGGCCGTGGGCCGCAACGCGTTCGATATTGCCCATACCTGCGAACAGTACATTCGTTCAACTTTCCACGCTCGCAGCCAGGTCCTATTACCGGATGAGCAGGGTAAATTAACGGCGGTGACCCATCAGGAAGGGATGACGCCGTGGGATGAGGCCATCGCCCACTGGAGCTTTGACAAAGGGTTACCCGCCGGTGCCGGAACCGATACTTTGCCCGGCGTGCCCTATCAAATCTTACCGCTGCGCAGCGCTAATCATACCCACGGGCTTATCGTAGTTGAGCCGAATAATCTGCGCCAACTGATGATCCCAGAACAACAGCGGCTGCTGGAAACCTTTACTCTGCTGGTCGCCAGCGCCCTGGAGCGTCTGGCATTGACCGCCAGCGAAGAGCAGTCACGGCTTATCAGCGAACGCGAAAGCCTACGCAACTCGCTGCTGGCCGCCCTCTCCCACGATCTGCGTACGCCACTCACCGTACTGTTTGGCCAGGCCGAAATTTTGACCCTCGATCTCGCCAGCAGCGGTTCGCCGTATGCCCCGCAGGCCAATGAGATCCGCCAGCACGTGCTTAACACAACCCGGCTGGTGAATAATTTGCTGGATATGGCCCGCATTCAGTCGGGAGGGTTTAATCTCAATAAAGAGTGGCTGACCCTCGAGGAGGTCGTCGGCAGCGCGCTAAGAATGCTGGAACCGGGACTTGGCGGGCGCAAAATCGCCCTCTCATTGCCCGATCCACTGATGCTGGTGCATCTTGACGGGCCACTGTTTGAACGGGTGCTGATTAATCTGCTGGAAAACGCGGTGAAATATGCCGGGCATGAGGCGGAAATCGGTATTAGCGCCTCCCTTAAGGACGATAACCTGCTGCTTGATGTCTGGGATACCGGCCCGGGGATCCCTGGCGGCCAGGAGCAGCAGATTTTCGCCAAGTTTACCCGGGGCAACAAGGAGTCGGCTATTCCTGGCGTCGGTCTGGGGCTCGCCATCTGTCAGGCAATTGTTGAGATTCACGGCGGTACGCTTACCGCGCATAACCGCCCGCAAGGCGGCGCCTGTTTTCGTGTTACACTGCCGCGAGAAACACCGCCCGAACTTGAAGAGGTACCGGAGGAGCTGTGACCAGCGTTCTTATCGTTGAAGATGAACATGCCATTCGCCGTTTTCTGCGCACCGCGCTGGAAGCTGACGACCTGCGCGTTTATGACGCCGAGACCTTACAGCGTGGACTGCTGGAGGCCGCAACGCGTAAACCGGACCTGGTGATCCTCGACCTCGGCTTACCTGATGGCGACGGTCTTGAGTTTATTCGCGATATTCGTCAATGGAGTCCGGTGCCGATTATTGTGCTGTCGGCGCGTAGCGATGAGCACGATAAAATCGCCGCCCTCGATGCCGGGGCTGACGACTATCTCAGTAAACCTTTTGGCATCGGCGAATTGCAAGCGCGCCTGCGTGTGGCGCTGCGTCGTCATGCCAGCGCGCAGCCTCATGAACCGACCGTGAGCTTCTCGGATATTACCGTTGACCTCGCGGCGCGTCGTATCGTCCGCGGCAGTGAAGAGATTCATCTCACCCCGATTGAGTTCCGCCTGCTGGCGGTGCTGCTCAATAACGTGGGCAAAGTGCTGACCCAACGCCAACTCTTAAGCCAGGTCTGGGGGCCAAATGCGGTGGAACATAGTCACTATTTACGCATTTATATGGGGCACCTGCGTCAGAAGCTGGAAATAGATCCCGCGCGTCCCCAGCATTTATTAACAGAAACCGGGATTGGCTACCGTTTTATGTTGTGAATATTTATTCACTATATCATTTCATATCCAGAAATTTATTAATCCACGTCTTTGTCCGCAAACTTAAATTATTAACCTGGCGTCACCATCTTTATTTAAATAGAATTAAAAACACTTCATTAACACAATTTCAACAATACAGCATTTCATCCTGCCGTTAAGCCTACCAATAACGAATTATTTTATTAATGATCTCCTGTTGTTGATCAACCTCACAGTTTTGAACCCATTCAGAGATAAAATGACTCCGCTTTAAGATATTCATTGGAGGTATACGAAATGGAAAATAATAACCGAATGATGCCCCACATAAGGCGGACAACACATATTATGATGTTTGCCCACCGTAATAGTTTCGACTTTCACTTCTTTAACGCCCGATAAGTCTTTCGACTTCGGGCGCCCCGCAGTTGTTCCTTGCTAATACAGGCTCTCGCCTGCTGCCAGCGCTCGCCATGACAAACCTATAATCTTCTGGCCACCGGACCAGTTGGGGTTTGTGACATCCTGAAAAAAATACCGCCCTGATTTTATTATCAGCGGACCAGTATTGTTTTTTTCCGGCGATATCAATTTCTCATTTGAGAAATTGAGGGACTGCTATTATCTAAAATAAAGAGTCGAAAAATGTCTGAATTAAAAATTTCCGTCAGCCGTACATGTCCTGACTGTTTTACTACCCAGCGCAGTATTATCAACACCTGTGACACTAATTTTATTGATGTCGCCGCCGCCGTGTTATCCATTGAAGATATTGAGAGCGGTAAACTCGATGAAATAGATGCAACGGGTTATAACCTGCCTGTGTTTATTGCTATTAATAAAGACCAGATTGTACCATCTGAATATCTCTCACGTATTCAGGGGGTATTTGAGCATGACGAAACCCGCAGCGATTTTTACGGTCGTCAGCTAGAAGCGGCGGCCCACAAGTATGAAGTGCAGTTACGCCCGCCGTTCTTTAGCGCGCTGGTGGATTACGTCGCACAGGGTAACAGCGCCTTTGACTGCCCGGGGCATCAGGGCGGTGAATTCTTCCGCCGCCACCCCGCCGGTAATCAGTTCGTTGAATACTTTGGCGAAACGTTATTCCGCTCAGATTTGTGCAACGCCGACGTGGCGATGGGTGATCTGTTAATTCACGAAGGCGCACCGTGCATTGCCCAGCAGCACGCAGCCAAAGTGTTTAACGCCGACAAAACCTATTTCGTGCTTAACGGGACCTCTTCCTCTAACAAAGTGGTGCTGAATGCGCTACTGACCCCAGGGGATTTGGTGCTGTTTGACCGTAACAACCATAAATCGAACCACCACGGCGCGCTGCTGCAAGCGGGCGCGACTCCGGTATATCTGGAAACCGCTCGTAACCCGTACGGCTTTATCGGCGGGATTGACGCCCACTGCTTTGAAGAGAGCTACCTGCGTGAATTAGTTGCGGAAGTGGCACCAAATCGCGCGCGCAACGAACGTCCGTTCCGCCTGGCGGTGATTCAGCTTGGCACCTACGACGGCACGATTTATAACGCCCGTCAGGTGGTGGATAAGATTGGTCACCTGTGCGACTACATCCTGTTTGACTCCGCCTGGGTAGGTTACGAGCAGTTTATCCCGATGATGGCCGACTGCTCGCCGCTGCTGCTCGAACTCAACGAAAATGACCCTGGTATTCTGGTGACTCAGTCGGTGCACAAACAGCAGGCCGGTTTCTCGCAGACATCGCAAATCCATAAAAAAGATAGCCATATCAAAGGCCAGCAGCGCTATGTTCCGCATAAACGCCTCAACAACGCCTTTATGATGCACGCTTCCACCAGCCCGTTCTATCCGCTGTTTGCCGCGCTGGATATCAACGCCAAAATGCATGAAGGGCAAGCGGGCCGCAACATGTGGATGGACTGCGTCTCTAACGGTATCGAAGCGCGTAAGCTGATCCTCGACAACTGCCAGCATATTCGTCCGTTTGTTCCAGAACAGGTAGACGGTAAAGCCTGGCAGTCCTACCCCACCAAACAAATCGCCAACGACCTGCGCTTCTTCCACTTCGTTCCGGGCGAACGCTGGCATGGCTTTGAAGGCTACGCTGAGCATCAGTATTTTGTCGACCCGTGCAAACTGCTGCTGACCACGCCGGGCATTGACGGTAACGGCGAATACGACACCTTTGGGGTGCCTGCCACCATTCTGGCGAACTTCCTGCGCGAACACGGTGTGGTGCCGGAAAAATGCGATTTGAACTCCATTTTATTCCTGCTGACCCCGGCTGAGGACATGGCCAAACTGCAACAACTGGTGGCGCTGCTGGTGCGCTTTGAGGCGTTGCTGGAAGCCGATGCGCCGTTAAAAGAGGTTCTGCCTTCGCTATACGGTCAGTATAAAGAGCGCTATGCCGATTACACCCTGCGTCAGCTGTGTCAGGAGATGCATAACCTGTATGCCCGTCACAACGTTAAACAGCTGCAAAAAGAGATGTTCCGCAAGTCGCACTTCCCACGCGTCAGCATGAATCCGCAGGAAGCCAACTACGCCTACCTGCGCGGAGAGGTTGAGCTGGTTCCACTGGCGCTGGCGGAAGGTCGTATCGCCGCGGAAGGTGCCCTGCCTTACCCTCCTGGCGTGCTGTGCGTTGTTCCGGGTGAAATCTGGGGGGATTCAGTCCTGCGTTACTTCACCGCGCTGGAAGAAGGGATCAACCTGTTGCCGGGCTTCGCGCCAGAGCTGCAGGGGGTTTATATCCAGGAGAATGATGGTCGCAAACAGGTGTGGTGCTATGTGATCCAGTCTCAGTTGCCGCAACCTGCGCTGCTGAAAGGGGAGAAATTATGAGCAAAGCCAACAATAAAATGGGTGTTATTCAGCTCACCATCCTGACAATGGTGAACATGATGGGCTCCGGTATTATCATGCTGCCCACCAAACTTGCTGAAGTCGGCACCATTTCCATTATCTCCTGGCTTGTCACCGCCGTCGGTTCGATGGCGCTGGCCTGGGCTTTCGCTAAGTGCGGGATGTTCAGCAAGAAATCCGGCGGGATGGGCGGCTATGCCGAGTATGCTTTTGGTAAGTCCGGCAACTTTATGGCCAACTATACCTACGGCGTTTCCCTGCTGATAGCCAACGTGGCAATCGCCATTTCGGCTGTGGGTTACGGCACCGAGTTATTCGGTGCCACGCTGAGCCCGGTGCAAATCGGCCTCGCCACCATCGGCGTGCTGTGGATTTGTACGGTTGCCAACTTCGGTGGCGCACGCATTACCGGGCAGATCAGTAGCATCACGGTATGGGGGGTTATCATTCCGGTGGTGGGTCTGTGCGTTATCGGTTGGTTCTGGTTTAGCCCAACGATGTACGTCGAATCCTGGAACCCGCATCACGTGCCGTTCTTCAGCGCCGTGGGCTCATCAATTGCCATGACGCTGTGGGCCTTCCTCGGTCTGGAATCCGCCTGTGCGAACGCAGAAGTAGTGGAAAATCCAGAACGTAACGTGCCTATCGCGGTACTGGGCGGGACGTTAGGGGCGGCGGTGATCTATATCGTCTCCACTAACGTGATTGCCGGGATTGTCCCGAATATGGATCTGGCAAACTCCACCGCGCCGTTCGGACTGGCCTTCGCGCAAATGTTCACGCCTGAAGTGGGTAAAGTGATTATGGCGCTGATGATCATGTCTTGCTGTGGTTCACTGCTTGGCTGGCAGTTCACTATCGCTCAGGTGTTCAAATCCTCTGCGGACGAGGGCTACTTCCCGAAAGTGTTCTCGAAGGTGAGCAAGGCTGATGCGCCAGTGAAAGGGATGCTGGTGATTGTGGTGATTCAATCCGGGCTGTCGCTGATGACCATAAGCCCATCGCTGAATAACCAGTTCAACGTGCTGGTTAACCTGGCGGTTGTCACCAACATCATTCCGTACATCCTATCGATGGCCGCGCTGGTCATTATCCAACGGATGGCGAATGTGCCGGCGGGTAAAGCGCGGATGGCAAATATCGTGGCCTTTATCGGTGCGATGTACAGCTTCTACGCCCTGTTCTCCTCTGGCGAAGAAGCCATGCTGTATGGTTCCATCGTAACCTTCCTCGGATGGACGCTCTACGGTCTGGTATCACCGCGTTTCGAATTGAAAAACAAACACGGTTAATCGCCATCCTCGGGTTTTATCCATTAAAAAAGGGAGCCAATTGGCTCCCTTTTAAACGGGTGTTAAAGTCCAGATAGTCGAGTAGCCCGGACGAGGCGGCACGCCGACTCCGGGGAATTCCCGGCGGCGCTACGCCTGGACGGGCTACCGATTAGTGTTGACCGGAATTGAAAAACAAACACGGCTAATTCACCCTCCTCGGGTTTTATCCATTAAAAAAGGGAGCCAATTGGCTCCCTTTTAAACGGCTGATAAAGCCCAGATAGTCGAGTAGCCCGGACGAGGCGGCACGCCGACTCCGGGGAATTCCCGGCGGCGCTACGCTTGGCCGGGCTACCGATTAGTGTTGACCGGAATTGAAAAACAAACACGGTTAATCGCCATCCTCGGGTTTTATCCATTAAAAAAGGGAGCCAATTGGCTCCCTTTTAAACGGCTGATAAAGTCCAGATAGTCGAGTAGCCCGGACGAGGCGGTACACCGACTCCGGGGAATTCCCGGCGGCGCTACGCCTGGCCGGGCTACCGAATTGGTGTAGGCCGGATAAGGCGTAGCCGCCATCCGGCAACCTGCACTGAACGCTTAGGCGTTTTTCAACACTTCGCTGACAATCTCTACCGCTTCTTTCTCAATCTGCTGACGATGCTCAGCGCCGAGGAAACTTTCACAGTAAATTTTGTAAGCATCTTCCGTACCGGATGGACGCGCAGCGAACCAGCCGTTGTCGGTCATGACTTTCAGCCCGCCAATAGACGCGCCGTTACCCGGTGCGGCCGTCAAACGCGCGGTGATAGGATCGCCTGCCAGCGTGCTGGCGCTCACCATTTCTGGAGACAGTTTAGACAACGCCGCTTTCTGGGCAGAGGTTGCGCTCGCCTGCAAACGGTTATAGCTCGGCGCGCCAAAACGTTCCGCCAGCTCGTTGTAGTGCTCCTGCGGGTTCTTACCGGTGACTGCGGTAATTTCTGCCGCCAGCAGACACATGATGATGCCGTCTTTATCGGTAGACCACGGCGTGCCATCGAAACGCAGGAACGATGCCCCCGCGCTCTCTTCGCCGCCGAAACCGAAGCTGCCGTCGAACAGACCGTCAACAAACCATTTGAAGCCCACCGGGACTTCCACCAGCTTACGACCCAAATCGTTAACCACACGGTCAATCATGGCAGAAGAGACCAGCGTCTTACCGACCGCCACGTCTTTGCCCCACTGTGGACGATGCTGGAACAGATAGTTGATTGCCACGGCGAGATAATGGTTCGGGTTCATCAAACCGGCCGGGGTGACGATACCGTGACGGTCGTAATCCGGGTCGTTGGCAAACGCTAAATCAAATTTGTCACGCAGCGCCAGCAGACCGGCCATCGCACACTCGGAGGAACAGTCCATACGGATTGCGCCGTCTTTATCAAGGTGCATAAAGCGGAAGGTCTGGTCGACGTGGTCGTTGACGATAGTCAGATTCAGGTTGTAGTGCTTGGCAATACGTTTCCAGTATTCAATACCGGAGCCGCCCAGCGGGTCGACGCCCAGCGTCAGGCCCGCTTTCTGGATAGCCGCCATATCGACGATATCCGCCAGCCCTTCAATAAATGGTTGAACCAGATCGACTTCCTGCACATGGCCTGAAGCCAGAGCTTCTGCATAAGACAGACGCTTCACGCCGTTAAGGTCAGCGGCTAACAGTGCATTCGCACGGTCTTCAACCACTTTGGTGACGTTGGTATCAGCCGGGCCACCGTTTGGCGGGTTGTATTTGATACCGCCATCTTCCGGCGGGTTGTGGGATGGGGTGATCACAATCCCATCGGCCAGCTTGCCACCCTTTTTGTTGTGAACCAGGATAGCGTTGGAAACCGCAGGCGTTGGCGTAAAGCCGTTATTTTCCTGCACAATGACATCGACACCATTTGCTGCCAACACTTCAAGGACGGAGATAAACGCAGGCTCAGAGAGCGCGTGAGTATCTTTTCCGACATAGCATGGGCCCGTAATTCCATTTTTCGCGCGCTCTTCAGCAATCGCCTGAGCAATGGCCAAAATATGCTTTTCGTTGAAGCTGTGACGACCTGCGCTGCCACGGTGACCGGAAGTCCCGAACTTCACCGCGTGTTCAGCGTTACCCACCTCGGGCTGCAATACGTAGTACTGAGCCGTCAATTGAGCGACGTTGATCAAATCACTTTGCTGTGCGGGTTGACCCGCACGGGTATGGTTTGCCATTGCCTGGTCCTTCTTATGCAAGGGTTAAAGTATTTAGATAGTACCGCAAACCTTTTCAATCAATTCCACCGGGAACTGCATTGACTGCATGATGTGTTCGACCATGCTGCATTTACGGCCTGTATTGGTGTTGGTAATGACCCAGTATGGCGTATCCGGCACCTGTTTCGGTTTGGTCTGGTTGCCGTTTTTGATAAGCGTTTGCTCATCGGCGGCAAAATAGACGCGGGTACGACCATGGAGCGATTCGGTGGCTTCAGCGAACGCCTTGTTATCCAGCGAATACAGCGTGGTTAAAATCAGCATAAAACGGTTAACCGCTTTTTTCTGCTCGGCATATTCATCGGAGAGCAGCAGTTCGCGCATGGCACGGACTTTGTCTTTAGCCGTTTTTACCGTTTTAACTTCAGCAACGGGAGCAGCCACTGGCGCGGGCGCCGATTGTTCTGCCTTGACGACCGGCGCAGCAATCGCTGCGGGCTGTGAAGCGGCGGAGAATTTCAACATACGCCGTAAAATGTCGGACGCGCTCTCGCCAATGTGCAGAGTGTGAGCCGCAATATAGCGATAGAGCTCGTCATCAACTTCGATCGTTTTCATCTTAATCCGGTGCGATAATTTTTCTGAATACAATTCATTGGGATTATAAAGTCAAAACCCAACAGCGGGTAGCGCCAAACCAGGAAGACGGCAAAATTAGGATGAGTTCCCGACTTGCCCCTGAGCGTTAGAATGTCCAACATGATACCCTAACCCGACAACGCGAAAAAAAGAACTTTGCTATGAAATTGAATGTCCGAGCGCAATCTGCACAAAACCTGCACAATAATTCCCCCATCGTACTCGTTCACGGCCTGTTTGGCAGTCTGGACAATCTGGGGATCCTCGCCCGCGATCTGGTTTCTGACCACGATATTCTCCAGGTCGATATGCGTAACCACGGATTATCGCCGCGTTCTGACGAGATGAACTATCCCGCGATGGCGCAGGATCTTGTGGATACCCTCGACGCGCACAATATTGAGAAGGCCACGGTTATCGGTCACTCAATGGGCGGTAAAGCGGTCATGGCGCTGACGGCGCTGGCGCCGGATCGTATTGACCATCTGGTGGCGATTGATATTGCTCCGGTGAATTATCACGTCCGCCGCCATGACGAAATTTTTGCGGCGATTAATGCTGTCACCAATGCGGGCGTAGCCACGCGCCAGCAGGCCGCCACGGTGATGCGTGAGTTCTTAAATGAAGAAGGCGTGATTCAGTTCCTGTTGAAATCGTTTGTCGACGGCGCGTGGCGCTTTAACGTCCCGGTGCTGTGGGAGCAATACGCCAATATCGTCGGCTGGGAAACCATTCCCGCGTGGGACCACCCTGCTCTGTTTATTCCCGGCGGCAATTCGCCGTACGTCACCGAAGCCTATCGCGACGACTTACTGGCGCAATTCCCGCAGGCCAAAGCGCACGTTATTGCCGGTGCCGGGCATTGGGTTCACGCCGAAAAACCTGACGCGGTACTGCGCGCGATTCGCCGCTACCTCGCAGAGTGATTAAAAATGCAACGACCGCGCGCCAGAATAGCCGCGGTCGTTGGCGTGCGGGTTCCACTGATGTATGATTGCGCGCTGTCTGCATCGGGCGCTGCCCGGTAGCTTGTTTTCCCCGAAGTCACTCAGAACCATGGCAAAAGAACAAACGGACCGTACGACACTAGATTTGTTCGCAAATGAGCGTCGGCCGGGAAGACCAAAAACCAATCCGCTTTCGCGTGACGAACAGCTCCGCATCAACAAGCGCAATCAGTTAAAACGCGACAAGGTTCGCGGGCTGAAGCGCGTTGAGCTAAAGCTGAACGTCGAGGCCGTTGATGCGCTCAACGAACTGGCGACTGCCCGTGATATGAGCCGCAGCGAACTTATCGAAGAAATGTTGATGAGTCAGCTTGCGCTGCTGCACGGACAGGGGAAAGTCTGAAAATCCCCCCAAAACACACTTTCATGTAGCAGAGTGTGCAGTACGGCACGATTGCTGTTTCCGCACCCTTCTCTGTTCTGCTATGATTGCCCTTATCTGTGGGCAATAAGCCACCACCATCTCATTAAGTTTCAAGAGGTTATTTTACTCATGGCAATCGTTGGCATCTTCTTCGGTAGCGATACCGGTAATACCGAAAATATCGCAAAAATGATTCAAAAACAGCTTGGCAAAGATGTCGCTGAAGTACACGACATTGCCAAGAGCAGCAAAGAAGACCTGGCGGCCTTCGATATTCTGCTGCTGGGTATCCCAACCTGGTACTACGGCGAAGCACAGTGTGACTGGGATGATTTCTTCCCGACGCTGGAAGAAGTTGATTTCAATGGTAAACTGGTTGCGCTGTTCGGCTGTGGCGACCAGGAAGACTATGCTGAATACTTCTGTGATGCGCTTGGCACCATCCGCGATATTATCGAACCACGCGGTGCGACCATCGTCGGCCATTGGCCTACTGCGGGTTACCACTTCGAAGCGTCTAAAGGCCTTGCCGATGACGATCACTTTGTGGGCCTGGCCATTGATGAAGATCGCCAGCCAGAACTGACCGCTGAGCGCGTTGAGAAGTGGGTTAAGCAGGTGGCAGAAGAACTGCACCTGGATGAAATCAAAAACGCCTGATGCAAATGAGGCGCGATAATATAATCGCGCCTCATTAATAGGTAAAAGCAATCAAATTAATAGCTACATTTTTTTAACTTTTTGCCACATACCTGTACAATATCTTCTGATTTAGCGTTGTTCCATCGCCTGATTTGTCGATGAAGCCTCGTTTTTGAAAGCTTAGCTGACCCGAGTCTTGCTGTTTTCATTTTGCCAGGGGCATTCTATAATGAGACGCATTAATTCGGGTGCATTCTCTGTGAAACTTTCGCTGATGGAAGTTAATCGTTTAGCAACAGGACAGATTCCGCATGACTGACAATAATACCGCACTAAAGAAGGCTGGCCTGAAAGTCACACTTCCACGGTTGAAGATTCTCGAAGTTCTTCAGGAACCTGATAACCACCATGTCAGCGCGGAAGACTTATACAAACGCCTGATCGACATGGGTGAAGAGATTGGCCTCGCCACGGTTTACCGTGTTCTTAACCAATTTGATGATGCTGGCATTGTGACACGCCATAATTTTGAAGGCGGCAAATCCGTTTTCGAACTGACCCAGCAGCATCACCACGATCACCTGATCTGCCTCGACTGCGGCAAGGTTATCGAGTTTAGCGACGATTCCATTGAAGCGCGTCAGCGTGAAATTGCGACCAAGCATGGCATCCGCTTAACTAACCACAGTCTTTATCTTTACGGTCACTGCGCTGAAGGCGATTGCCGCGAAGATGAAAACGCTCACGAAATCATCGAAAAGTAATTTTCTGCTTTCGTAAAAAGCCAGCCATTGCGAGCTGGTTTTTTTTTGCCTGTCGTTAGGCTGGCGCCATAAAAAAACCGCTGCAAGCAGCGGTTTTTTCAGTTATCAGCGTTCGGTTTATTTTATTTTTGTGGCGTATTATTGCTGCGAATTTCCTGCCAGATTTTATCACAACGGGCAGCAACCGCCTGATCGTTACCCGTTTTGCGGGCCTGAATGCACTGCTGATAATCCAGCACGCGCACGCTTTCCTGATTGGCAAATTGTTCGTGCTTCTTATCCTGACGCAGGACGTTCAGCACGCTCTGACAGGCTTCAATTTTATCGGGATTCCCCTGCGCGGTGTTAATACAGGCGCTGTAGGCATCCTTGAGTTTGCTATCTTCTTTCGGTGCCGGTGAAGTTGACTGCCCGCAGGCGGTCAGGCCGGTAGCCATTAAGGCGACAATAATCAGTTTTTTCATACGACGGGCCTCTTAGCAGCGGCAGAGGTTTCCCCCTGCCGCATCCTGCATCAGAAAATAGTGAACGGTGCGATCATCATGAATTTCACGTCGCGCTCATCCTGGAAGATGTTGCCGTAACCACCGCCCCAGCTTGGGATATCGGAGTGGTTGTCGTATTGCGTGAAGTGCAGTTTGAACAATGTCCCCTTCGCACGACCTTCCTGAACGGTGTACATCATGTCGAGGCTGTACGCAGACTCTTTGATGGTGTTGTTCTTGTCGTAGTAGGCATCTGGGTTGATCTGCCAGGTCGCTGGTTTCGCATCCCATGCATAGACGTAAGACGCACCGATGGCCCAGCCTGGGAGGTTCCAGTTTTTCAGGTCATACATGGAACCGAAGAACACTGCCTTTTCGCCGTTGGCGTTAAAGTCAGAACGGTTATCCCACCAGATATCCAGACGACCGTTTGAAGACGCGTAGGTCGGGGTCATACGCTGCAGGAAGTAGCCCTGCTGACCATCCGCTTTCACCCACGTCCCTTCCAGACGGAAGTCGAAAACTTCGTTGAGCTTATAGCCAAAGGTTAATGCTTGCAGCCATGCGGTGCCGTCGTAAATATCGTTCACGCCGCCGTCGCTGACTTTGTCGCGCGTTCCGTAGAACTGGTAGCTGGTGGTCAGCGGGCCGCCAGGGATATCAAACTTGTAGCTCCCTTTCGCGAAGTACTGATCCACATAGCCTTCTGCCTGACCAAATGCCGCTTCCAGCACCAGGTCATTTTTAAAATCATATTTCGCACCGATGGAGTGCAGGTAATCGACCTTGGTCTTCTTATCGTTTTGATAGAAGTTATCCATCTCCAGATGCCATGGCGCCTTGTACTCATTGGTCCACATGTAGGAGAAGCTCAGCGCGCCATTATCGCCATAGTCAAAGTTTGCCCCGGCTTCAGCACCCTGATAGGTACCTGGCATAAAGCTCCAGTGTGGCGCCAGCAGCGTCTGACCGGTTGGCTGAATATAACCCGCGCGTGCCCAGGTTGGGCCGAGTTTAAATTTCGCGGCCGCTTTATACAGGCTGATACCGCTCTTATCACCGCTGTAATCTTCGCTATAGCCTTTATTTTTTGAGGAGAATGCGATTTCGTTCGGGTGGCCGCTTTCCGCGCTTTCGTTCATTTCAATCGCGGTAAACGCAGCAATATCAATACCGAACATATCGGCAGCATAACCAGACTGGAAGTCGAGGTTGGCGTTCCAGGTAGAATGCGAGAGGTTGGTTTTATATTTGTCGTGATCGGTGACATCTTTACGGTCACGTTCACGCTGCCAGTAATAGATACCGCCGGTTAATGTGGAGTCGTCGATAAAGCCTTCTGCTTTCGCATCTGGAGCGACTGCAAAGCCTGACAGTGCTGTCACACCGGCGATAGCCAGCGCCAGCGTACTACGTTTGCCACTAAACGTACGCATAGTTATATCCTCTTTGACTTTTAAAATGCCGCTGCAAAGCAGAGGCAAAAAATAAAAACTTTAAAAAAAATGAACTTCTTAAAAAAGTGTTTCGCTACACCGATAGACTATTTTTCGCGACGCGAATTATCAATCCTTTTCCGCAATGAAAGTGCAGGATTATGACAAGGCGCACATATTTGATTTCAATGTGTAACGGAATGCGTTGTTAACATTTATCTCCGTCAACCCTTACAGGGCCTGGAAGAAATGTTAATGAGACCGTTTACATCGGGAAAGATAAAACAAGAGTGTGACAAATTAAGAATGTCTTAGAGGCAGGAAATTCATATTAATTCGCTACGCGAATCTAGGGCGGTTCTGACAGCAAAAAAAACACCGCCGAAGCGGTGCCTTAAAGTTGCTACTGTGGACACGTAAACTTTGTAGTGCCTGATAGGCGAAGCGCCATCAGGCAGATTGCCGGATGGCGGCGTTGCCTTATCCGGCCTACAAGAATTTAGCCGACCCAGGTGTCACGCAGACCAACGGTGCGGTTAAACACCAGCTTCTCAGCGGTGCTGTAGCGGCTATCGAGGCAGAAGTAACCCTCACGCTCGAACTGGAACGCTTTACCGGCTTCAGCGGCCTGTAGAGACGGCTCAGCATAGCCCTGCTTGATAACCAGTGATTCTGGGTTCATCACGGTCAGGAAGTCTTCTGCTGCACCCGGGTTTGGCACGCTGAACAGACGGTCGTACAGGCGAATTTCCACCGGCAGCGCATGTGCCGCACTGACCCAATGAATCACACCCTTCACTTTACGGCCGTCGGCCGGATCTTTGCTCAGGGTATCGGCGTCATAGGTACAGAAGATGGTGGTGATATTGCCTTCGGCATCTTTCTCCACACGCTCTGCTTTCACCACGTAGGCGTTACGCAGACGTACTTCTTTGCCCATTACCAGACGCTTGTACTGCTTGTTCGCTTCTTCGCGGAAATCTGCACGGTCGATCCAGATCTCAGCGCTGAATGGCACGTCACGGCTACCCATTTCCGGTTTGTTCGGATGGTTAGGCATAGTAACCAGTTCGCTTTCGCCCTGCGGGTAGTTTTCGATAACCAGTTTAACCGGATCGATTACCGCCATCGCACGCGGTGCGTTTTCGTTGAGATCTTCACGAATGCAGGATTCCAGAGAAGCGATCTCAATGGTGTTGTCCTGCTTGGTCACGCCGATGCGTTTGCAGAACTCACGAATGGCCGCGGCGGTATAGCCACGACGACGCAGACCAGAGATGGTCGGCATACGCGGATCGTCCCAACCTTCTACGTGTTTTTCCATCACCAGCTGATTGAGCTTACGCTTGGACATCACGGTGTATTCCAGATTCAGGCGCGAGAACTCATACTGGCGCGGGTGAACCGGAATGGTGATGTTATCGAGCACCCAGTCGTACAGACGACGGTTGTCCTGGAATTCCAGCGTACACAGGGAGTGCGTAATGCCTTCCAGCGCATCGCTGATGCAGTGGGTGAAGTCGTACATCGGGTAGATGCACCACTTGGTGCCGGTCTGGTGGTGATCGGCAAATTTAATACGGTACAGCACCGGATCGCGCATCACGATAAACGGCGAAGCCATATCGATTTTAGCGCGCAGACAGGCAGTACCTTCCGCAAAGCCGCCGGTACGCATTTTTTCAAACAGCGCCAGGTTCTCTTCTACGCTGCGATCGCGGTACGGGCTGTTTTTACCCGGTGCGGTCAGCGAGCCGCGATATTCGCGGATCTGCTCTGGCGTCAGCTCATCGACGTACGCCAGGCCTTTGTTGATAAGCTCTACCGCATAGGCATGCAGCTGATCGAAGTAATCAGAGGAGTAGCGAACGTTGCCAGACCAGTGAAAACCTAACCATTCGACGTCGTTTTTGATGGACTCAACGTATTCGATGTCTTCTTTTACCGGGTTGGTGTCATCGAAACGCAGGTTGCACTGGCCCTGGTAGTCTTGCGCGATACCGAAGTTCAGGCAGATAGATTTCGCGTGGCCGATGTGCAGATAGCCATTCGGCTCTGGCGGAAAACGGGTATGCACCGTGTTGTGCTTACCGGTAGCCAGATCTTCATCAATGATCTGACGAATAAAGTTAGTCGGGCGGGCTTCAGCCTCACTCATCGTAGATTCCTCAAAGCGTAAACAACGTATAACGGAACATGATCTTATAAGCTGGCAACGGAAACAACCTTTAGTTAAACAAATTCGCGCGTTTATTTGGCAAACTCATTGCAGATCGTCGGGGATGCGCTGCGCTGCAAAATGATGGGCTTATCAAGCATCTGGGGAGTACCTTTGGCAGCGGAAAAACCTGGCGCATTGATGCACCACTGCCAGTGATAAAAAACCATCCCATGAATAAAGAAAGCCAGCGGCGACCATTCAGACTTTCGCGCAACAGCAATATGCCCCTGTTCATCAGCAACAAATTTCTCTTCCGAGGGAAGTCCATGGCTTGTAAACGTGACAAATTGCATTACTGCTGTGGGTATCGGCTCTCCCTGCGGGTCGCGGACATCAACTTCAAGATGGGGCCGGGTCGTCGCATAGCGAGGAATACAGCCGGTTAAAATTAATAGAATAAATGCCACACCAACGATTCTCATCGCGCCTCCATGCGTTTAGGCCGTAATAATAACTGCAAACACATAAAAAAAAGCGGCGCAGGTTTCGCTGCGCCGCTATGGCATAAACTCTACTCAGGAGCTTTACTTGCCTTTAATCTCATACAGCGGTGTTTGACCGGCAACCACGTGGCCTTCGGCTTTAATCACCAGCGCGCCGAAATCATCGCTGTTGCTGCAAACGACCGGACTGATCATCGAGCGCGCGTTAGCGTTGAGGAAATCCAGATCCATTTCCAGGATTGGCTGACCGGCAACCACTTCAGCGCCCTCTTCAACCAGGCGTTTAAAGCCTTTACCATCCAGCGCGACGGTATCGATACCCATGTGGACAACGATTTCCGCGCCTTTAGTGGTTTCAAGGCAGAATGCGTGATTGGTGTTGAAGATTTTGACAATCGTTCCCGCGGCTGGAGAAACGACGGTTTTATCCGTTGGTTTCACCGCCACACCGTCGCCGACCGCTTTGCTGGCGAAGGCTTCATCAGGAACCTGCTCAAGCGCCACCACGTCACCGGTAATCGGTGAAACCAGCGTTTCAACGGTCGCGGCATTCGCTACGGCCTGTGGTTTTGCCGCGCTTGCCGCAACCGGCGCGCTTTCTGCTGCTGCGGCGGCAACCGGGCCACGCGCAACCACTTTCTTCATTTCGTCACCGATAGATTCGGCTTTCGCACCCACAATGACCTGAATGGTTTGTTTGTTCAGTTTCACCACGCCGGAAGCGCCCAGACGTTTACACATCGCATCGCTTACCTTCGCGGAATCGCCAACGGTCAGACGCAGACGGGTAATACAGGCATCAATCGCTTTCAGGTTGTCAGTACCGCCAACCGCCGCGATGTAGTTAGTTGCCAGCTGAGCCAGACCTTCTTCGGTATTGCTGTTGGCTTCATTGGTGACCACATTGTCGTCCTGATCTTCACGGCCCGGCGTTTTCAGGTTGAACATGCGGATAACCACGCTGAACAGCACGAAGTAAATCACGAAGAACACCAGACCCATCACTACCAGCATCCAGACGTTCTTACTTGCTGCCGGCAGGCTGTACATCAACACGTAGTCAATCGCACCCGCGGAGAAGGAGAAGCCAGCGTGAATACCCAGCAGGGTCGCGAGGAACAGGCTCACCCCGGTCAGAATCGCGTGCAGGAGGTACAGCAGCGGCGCCAGGAACATGAACAGGAATTCCAGCGGCTCGGTAACACCGGTCAGGAACGCGGTGATGGCAACGGACAGCAGCATACCACCGACCATTGGACGACGCGCTTTCGGTGCCGCGAAGTACATTGCCAGCGCTGCACCCGGCAGACCGAACATCATGATTGGGAAGAAGCCGGACATGAACATGCCCGCGGTGCCGTCACCCGCGTAGAAGCGGTTGATATCACCGTGGAAGACTGCGCCAGCCGCGTTGGTGAATTCACCAATCTGGAACCAGGCGATAGTGTTCAGAACCTGATGCAGACCGGTTGGGATCAGCAGACGGTTGATGAAACCGAAGATACCGGAACCCAGCGCGCCTGCGCCAACGATCCACTCACCACCCGCGTGAATAGCGTTCTGCACCGGTGGCCACACGTAGCCAAAGATTGCTGCCAGCACCAGACAGAAGAAGCCTGTAGCGATTGGCACAAAGCGTTTGCCGCCAAAGAAGCTCAGGAAGTCAGGCAGTTTGATGCCAGACCAGCGGTTGTAAGTCGCACCGGCGACCAGACCGGTAATGATACCTGCCAACACGCCCATATTGATGGCCGGGTTGATGGTAATCATTGCTTTGGTCAGAACGAAATAACCTACTGCGCCTGCCAGAGCTGCCGCACCGGCGCTGTCTTTAGACCAGCTCGATGCCACACCAATGGCGAAAATCAGCGCCAGGTTATCAAAGATAGATCCACCCGCCTGGGCGATAAATGGAACGTTCAGTAAATCTGGCTGACCGAATCGCAGCAACAGTGCCGCCACCGGCAGCACGGCGATAGGGAGCTGTAATGCCCTACCTAGTCGCTGGAAAAAACCTAAAATATTCATCTTATTCCCCCTACGAGACCCCGATACGGCTCATTTAAGCCATTTTTTATTGTGCGAAAAAGCGTGGTACTGCGATGTCTTGTAAACTGTACTCACCCTTCCTCAGGATTATGAGTGTGTGGAAGTTTAATTCGTATCGCAAATTAAACACGTATTTTTTGTGATAAAAGTCACCAAATATTGTTCTCCCCATCCCCTTTCACTGGCTAACTATGAAAACTTATTTTATCATTCAAAAAATCGAAACGGATTGCTCCCTGTTGATGTAAACGGGTTACGCTTAAGATTACGTAGAGACGCCATCCGCCAACTGCTTACATTTTACATATTGAGGTGAAGAATGAGACTGATTCCTCTAGTTAACGCTGAACAAGTCGGCAAATGGGCGGCTCGCCACATCGTTAACCGTATCAACGCGTTTAAACCTACCGCCGATCGTCCATTTGTTCTTGGACTGCCGACCGGGGGTACTCCGCTGGCAACCTACAAAGAACTGGTTGCAATGCATAAAGCGGGCCAGGTGAGCTTCAAACACGTCGTCACCTTCAACATGGACGAATATGTTGGTCTGCCAAAAGATCATCCTGAAAGCTACTACACCTTCATGCACCGCAATTTCTTCGACCACATTGATATCCCGGCAGAAAACATCAACCTGCTGAATGGTAACGCACCGGATGTTGATGCAGAATGTCGTCGCTACGAAGAAAAAATTCGCTCCTACGGCAAGATTCATCTGTTCATGGGCGGCGTGGGCAATGATGGTCATATCGCGTTTAACGAACCGGCCTCATCGCTTTCATCACGTACCCGCATTAAAACGCTGACGCACGAAACGCGTGTCGCCAACTCACGTTTCTTCGACGGCGACGTCGCGCAGGTGCCGAAATATGCGCTGACCGTCGGCGTGGGCACCCTGCTGGATGCTGAAGAAGTGATGATTCTGGTACAGGGCGCAACCAAGGCGCTGGCCCTGCAACAGGCCGTTGAAGGTAACGTTAACCACATGTGGACCATTACCTGTCTGCAGCTGCACCCGAAATCACTGATCGTGTGCGATGAACCTTCCACCATGGAGTTGAAGGTCAAGACGCTGAAATATTTCCACGAACTCGAAGCGGAAAATATCAAAGGTCTGTAATGTCTTACCGTCCCGCAGCCGGTCTGTGGGACAACAATTTTGAACACCGGGGGTCGTAATGTATGCATTAACCCATGGCCGGATTTATACCGGTCACGAAATTCTGGATGACCATGCGATTATCGTCGCCGATGGCCTGATTGAACGTATTTGTCCACTGGCTGATGTACCCGCGAACGTCGAACAGCGTTCTGTTAATGGCGCCATTCTCGCCCCGGGGTTTATTGACGTTCAGCTTAACGGCTGTGGCGGCGTACAGTTCAACGATACGGCGGAAGCGGTTAGCGTTGAAACGCTGGAAATCATGCAGAAAGCCAACGAGAAATCAGGCTGCACCAACTTCCTGCCAACGCTCATCACCACCAGTGACGACCTGATGAAACAGGGCGTGCGCGTGATGCGTGAGTATCTGGCGAAACATCCAAACCAGGCGCTGGGTCTGCATCTTGAAGGTCCGTGGCTGAATATCGTCAAAAAAGGTACCCATAACCCGAGCTTCGTGCGTAAACCCGATGCTGAGCTGGTGCAGTTCCTTTGCGATAATGCTGACGTCATCACCAAAGTCACTCTGGCGCCGGAAATGGTTGCCCCGGAAGTGATCACCGCGCTGGTCAACGCCGGTATCGTGGTGTCTGCGGGCCACTCTAACGCCACGGCGAAAGAGGCACGTATTGGTTTCCGCGCAGGGATCTCCTTCGCTACCCACCTGTTCAACGCCATGCCGTATATGTCTGGCCGCGAACCGGGTCTGACCGGTGCCATCCTCGACGCTAATGAAATCTATTGCGGGATCATTGCCGACGGCCTGCACGTTGACTTTATCAATATCCGTAACGCCAAGCGCTTAAAAGGCGACAAGCTGTGCCTGGTTACCGACGCCACCGCACCTGCAGGTGCCAACATTGATCAGTTCATTTTTGCCGGTAAAACAATATACTACCGTAATGGACTGTGCGTTGATGAAAACGGCACCTTGAGCGGCTCATCCCTGACGATGATCGAAGGGGTTCGTAACCTGGTCCTGCACGCGAATATTGCGCTGGACGAAGTGCTGCGTATGGCAACGCTCTACCCTGCTCGCGCTATTGGCGTCGACAAAAAGCTTGGCAGCATTGCTCCGGGTAAAGTGGCGAACCTGACTGCGTTCACCCACGATTTTAAAATCATCAAGACCATCGTTAATGGCAACGAGGTCGTTACTGAGTAAGAGAAAGTATGACATCAGGCGGACAAGCTCAAATTGGTAATGTTGATCTCGTAAAACAGCTTAACAGCGCGGCCGTTTACCGCCTGATTGACCAGCATGGGCCAATCTCGCGAATTCAGATTGCCGAGCAGAGCCAGCTTGCCCCCGCCAGCGTGACAAAAATCACGCGTCAGCTTATTGAGCGCGGATTGATCAAAGAAGTCGATCAGCAGGCCTCCACCGGGGGCCGCCGCGCTATCTCGATCGTTACCGAAACCCGCAATTTCCACGCCATCGGCGTGCGCCTTGGCCGTCACGATACCACTCTCACGCTCTACGACCTGAGCAGCAAAGTGGTCGCTGAGGAGCACTTCCCGCTCCCTGAACGTACTCAGGAGACGCTGGAACACGCGTTGCTGAACACCATAGCCACGTTTATTGAATCGTATCAGCGCAAAATTCGTGAGCTGATCGCCATCTCCGTTATTTTGCCAGGGCTTGTGGATCCTGAAAGCGGCGTGATTCGCTATATGCCGCATATCCCGGTGGAAAACTGGCACCTGGTAGAAGCGCTGCAAAAACGCTTTAACGTCACCTGTTTTGTTGGCCATGATATCCGCAGTCTGGCGCTGGCAGAGCACTACTTCGGTGCAAGCCAGGACTGTGATGACTCCATTCTGGTGCGCGTCCACCGCGGTACAGGCGCAGGCATCATCTCTAACGGGCGGATATTTATCGGCCGTAACGGCAACGTAGGTGAAATCGGGCATATCCAGGTTGATCCGCTTGGCGAACGCTGCCACTGCGGTAACTTTGGCTGTCTTGAAACCGTGGCGGCCAATGCCGCCATCGAGCAGCGCGTCCGTCATCTGCTTGAGCAGGGCTACCATAGCCGCGTCACGTTGGATGATTGCCACATCAAATCAATTTGTAAGGCCGCCAACAAAGGCGATCCGCTGGCCACTGAGGTCATTGAGCACGTTGGCCGTCATCTGGGTAAAACCATCGCTATTGCCATTAACCTGTTCAACCCGCAGAAAGTGGTGATTGCCGGTGAAATCATCGAGGCCGACCGCGTCCTGCTGCCGGCCATTGAAGGCTGCATCAACACTCAGGTTCTGAAGGCGTTTCGCAAGAACCTGCCGGTGGTGCGCTCGACCCTCGACCACCGCTCCGCGATTGGCGCATTTGCGCTGGTCAAACGCGCCATGCTCAACGGCATCCTGCTACAACATTTACTGGAAGGTTAGCCGTAAGAGGAAACGCCGGGGATAACGTGTATAATTACGCCTCTTTAAAAACAAACGCCAGGTAGTCCATGACCATTCAGAATGTAATCTGTGATATTGACGGCGTGCTGATGCACGACAACGTTGCCGTTCCCGGTGCGGCGGAATTCGTCGCCCGCATACTGGAAAAAGGTATGCCGTTTCTCTGTCTGACCAACTACCCTTCACAGACGGGTCAGGATTTGGCGAACCGCTTCGCCACCGCTGGCATCGACGTGCCTGACAGCGTGTTTTATACCTCCGCCATGGCAACAGCCGATTTCCTGCGTCGCCAGGAAGGAAAAAAAGCGTACGTGGTCGGCGAAGGCGCATTAATTCACGAGCTCTATAAAGCTGGCTTCACGATTACCGACGTCAACCCTGACTTCGTTATCGTTGGCGAAACTCGCTCATTTAACTGGGATATGATGCACAAGGCGGCATTTTTCGTGGCGAACGGTGCACGCTTTATCGCCACGAACCCGGATACGCACGGCCGCGGCTACTACCCAGCCTGTGGCGCATTGTGCGCCGGTATCGAAAAAATTTCCGGCCGTAAGCCGTTTGTCGTTGGCAAGCCAAGCCCGTGGATCATCCGCGCAGCGCTCAATAAAATGCAGGCGCACTCAGAGCAGACGGTTATTGTGGGCGACAACCTGCGCACCGATATTCTGGCGGGTTTCCAGGCCGGCCTGGAGACGATTCTGGTGCTTTCCGGTGTTTCCACCGTTGATGACATCGATAATATGCCGTTCAGACCTTCATGGATTTACCCATCCGTTGCGGAAATCGATGTAATCTAAAACGCCCGCACCGCAAGCTACTAATCAATCCGCGTTGGCGTCAGACCAATGACGCCTCAGGCGGCCTCCAACCGGAGTGCCGCTTCGCCCCACTCCCCTTATGAATCATAAGCAGCCCAGCCATGCCAAAGTTGAATCATTAAAAAAACACGCTTTAAATTAACGATTCATCAATAGCCGAAGGTTTCGCATACGTATTTTTTAGTATTCAACAACACCTATTGAATTTTTTCTTAAAACCCCTGAAAAAGCCTTGCGCCTCTTGTCCCTTTACGGCATTTTTTTAGTAATGCAAAGGCACCGCGAGAGCGCAGCGCCACACAACAATACTGCACAACATTACAGGGTTAACGGAGAAGTCTATGTGTTCTATTTTCGGTGTACTGGATATTAAAACTGACGCGGGCGAGCTGCGTAAAAAAGCGCTGGAGCTTTCCCGCCTGATGCGCCACCGTGGCCCGGACTGGTCCGGTGTCTACGCCTGTGATAAAGCGATTCTGGCGCACGAACGCCTGTCGATTGTTGACGTCAACGCCGGTGCCCAGCCGCTGTATAACGAAAAGAAAACGCACGCTCTGGCCGTTAACGGTGAAATCTATAACCATCAAGCGCTGCGCGCAGAATATGCTGACCGCTATCAATTCCAGACCGGTTCAGACTGTGAAGTGATCCTCGCACTGTACCAGGAAAAAGGGCCGGACTTCCTTGACGAACTGGAAGGGATGTTTGCGTTCGTACTGTACGACAGCGAAAAAGACGCTTACCTGATTGGCCGCGACCACATCGGTATTATCCCGCTGTATATGGGGCATGACGAATTCGGTAACTTCTACGTGGCGTCTGAAATGAAAGCGCTGACGCCGGTTTGCCGCACCATTCAGGAATTCCCGGCAGGCAGCTACCTGTGGAGCAAAGACGGTGAAATCCGTCAGTACTATCAACGCGACTGGTTTGATTACGACGCGGTGAAAGATAACGTGACCGACAAAAACGAACTGCGTCAGGCGCTGGAAGATTCCGTGAAAAGCCACCTGATGTCCGACGTGCCTTACGGCGTATTGTTGTCCGGCGGTCTGGATTCTTCCGTTATCTCGGCTATCACCAAAAAATACGCCGCGCGCCGGGTGGAAGATCAGGAGCGTTCAGAAGCCTGGTGGCCGCAGTTGCACTCCTTCGCCGTCGGCCTGGAGGGTTCACCTGACCTGAAAGCCGCGCAGGAAGTCGCAAACCACCTCGGTACCGTGCACCACGAAATTCATTTCACCGTGCAGGAAGGTCTGGATGCGATTCGTGATGTGATTTACCACATCGAAACCTACGACGTGACGACTATCCGCGCCTCCACGCCGATGTATCTGATGTCGCGTAAAATCAAAGCGATGGGCATCAAAATGGTGCTGTCCGGTGAGGGTTCTGATGAGGTGTTTGGCGGCTATCTGTACTTCCACAAAGCGCCAAACGCTAAAGAGCTACACGAAGAGACCGTCCGTAAGCTGCAGGCGCTGCATATGTACGACTGCGCCCGCGCGAACAAAGCCATGTCCGCCTGGGGTGTAGAAGCACGCGTTCCGTTCCTGGATAAAAAATTCCTCGACGTGGCCATGCGCATCAACCCGCAGGACAAAATGTGCGGCAACGGCAAAATGGAAAAACACGTGCTGCGCGAGTGCTTCGAGTCTTATCTGCCAGCAAGCGTGGCATGGCGTCAGAAGGAGCAGTTCTCCGACGGCGTGGGCTATAGCTGGATTGATACATTAAAAGAAGTGGCGGCAAAACAGGTGACCGATCAGCAGCTGGAAACCGCGCACTTCCGCTTCCCGTATAACACGCCAACGTCAAAAGAAGGCTATCTGTACCGCGAAATCTTTGAAGAGCTGTTCCCTGTGCCAAGCGCCGCGGAATGTGTGCCAGGCGGCCCGTCCGTCGCATGTTCTTCTGCAAAAGCGATTGAGTGGGATGAAGCGTTTAAAAACATGGACGATCCGTCAGGACGTGCGGTCGGCGTGCACCAGTCTGCGTATCAGTAAGCGGAACGGTTGATGAGAAAGGCCCCTGATGGTGACATCGGGGGCTTTTTTTTAGGGAGGGGCAAGGGAGAAAAACATCTTGCTTTGATTTTGCAAATGGCATCGTCTGGCCCCTCACCCCGGTCCTCTCCCCGGAGGGGCGAGGGAGAAAACCATCGCGCTGTGATATTGCAAACGGCACCGTCTGGCCCCTCACCCCGGCCCTCTCCCCGGAGGGGCGAGGGAGAAAACCATCGCGCTGTGATTTTGCAAATGGCATCGTCTGGCCCCTCACCCCGGCCCTCTCCCCGGAGGGGGCGAGGGGGAAAGCCATCGCGCTGTGATTTTGCAAACGACACCGTCTGCCCCCTCACCCCGGCCCTCTCCCCGGAGGGGCGAGGGAGAAAACCATCGGGCTGAGATATTGCAAACGACACCGTTCGGTTCCCTCTCCCCTTTGGGGAGAGGGTTAGGGTGAGGGGAAACCCTACTCCCCACGCCCTTTCTTCGCCGCCAGTGACCGCAGCAACACCCCTAACGTCGTGCCGTTGTGTAACATCGCGCTCGCCCCCGGAGAGAGCCAGCCCAGCGCTGCCGCCAGCATAATGGCGCTGTTAATCCACTCGGTTAGCTTAATGTTGCTGTTCACCAGCTTCATCGCTTCAAGCGACAGTTCACGCGCAGCGATCACCCCGTGCAGATTATCCTGTAGCAGCACCGCATCCGCCGCCTGTTGCGCAAGTTCAGTACTCTGGTTCATCGCTAACCCGACGTCCGCCTGAGTCAGCACCGGGGCATCGTTAATACCATCCCCCACAAACAGAACCCGATGCCCTGCCGCCTGCAACGCCTGGACGACTTCAACCTTCCTTTCCGGCGTAGCATTCGCGACATAGCTGTCGATACCAACGCGTTCTGCCAGCTGACACGCTTTCTCAGCACGATCGCCGGTCAGCAGCACTACCTGACGAATACCTGACGCTTTCAGTTGGGCAACCACTTCGGAAGCTTCATCGCGCAGATGATCCTGCAAGCCAATCATCCCCACCAGTTGGTTATCAAAACCGATAAACAACAGATGGCGCCCCTTCGTCTCCAGCTCACGAATTTCCGCTTCATATGGCGAGAAATCAATATCATAGTGACAATCGAGGAAATGACGGCTGCCAATCACCATCTGGTGATCTTCCAGCGCGCAAAGTAAGCCGTGGGCAATCACGTATTCCACTTCACCGTGCGCAATGTGCGGCAACTCATGATGCTCGGCCGCCGCCACGACCGCATGGGCCAATGGGTGATTACTGTGCTCCTCCACGGAGGCGGCAATGGCCAGCAGACGCTTAGCGTGAACCAGTTGATCGTTGAAGCTGATAACGTCCGTCACCTGCATCTCGTCATGCGTGAGAGTCCCGGTTTTATCGAACACCACCGTGTCGACGTCGGCCAGTTTCTCAATCGCCCTGCCGCCTTTAAGCAGCAGCCCGCTTTGCGCCGCGCGATACATAATCGATTTAAAGGCAATCGGCGTGCTGAGCTTTAATGCACAGGAGTAATCGACCAGGAATACCGATGCCAGCCTTTCCCAGTTACGGGTCATGGCGAATACGGCAGCCCCAACGCCAAGCGTGATCGCAACGCGGCGGTCAGCCATCTGCTGAGTCACCTGCTGGGTTTCACTGCGCTGAGTTAGCGAGTCGCGGATAAAGCGACGGATGTGCGCCGTTGAAGACGACTCGCCCACCTGCTCGGCGCTTATCGCCACGTTGCCGTCCTGAATTTGCGTTCCCGCATACACCCAGGAGCCAGCTTCACGGCGTACCGGCACGCTTTCGCCGGTCATGGATGCCTGATTGACCTGAGCCACCCCACGCAGCACGGTGCCGTCGGCTGGGATATTATCGCCCGGGCCAAGTAACATCACGTCACCGGTAACCAGTTCGCTGCTATTGATCTCAACGCTTTCCCCGCCACGCTCAACCCACACCAGATGTTCACGCGGCTGCATCAGATCCGCCAGTAGCGCATCGGAATGACGGCTGGTCTCCTGCTCCATATACTCGCCAAGCGTCAGCAAAGACTGCGTTAGCATCGCGGTACGGTTATCGCCGCGCAGCATCGAGAGGCTCAACGCCAGCGCGTCCAGCACCTCAACTTTAAGCTGCCCCTGGCTTAGGGTATGCGCGCCTTCGAGGATTGTCGGCGCGGTCAGTAGCGCCGCCGGCAGACGCGCCCACCGCTGTGGTAACACCTGCGTTAACGCCAGCCCCGCCAGATTCAGCAGGTTATCGCCGCCGCAGTATTCGGTTTCAAACTCAACGTCGTTCGCCGTTTGCCAGTCCAGCGCGTTGACCGCCGTAACAATATCGGCCAGCGATGTCCGCGCGCAGTCCCATTGAATCACCACGCTTTGCGCCGAGGGGCGAATGCGCACGCCGCTAACGCCGGTGAAGCTCAGAATCTGTTGCTTCAGCCATCCGGCAGCGTCGGGCACCTCTTTAAGCGTTGATATCCGCAAGCGCACGCGTCCTGGGATCTGGTGAACGATAGTCACACGTTCGCCAATGCCACTCACGCGATGTCATCCTGATTCTGGCTACGGTAGTAATCCACCTCAGCCTGAAGATCGGCAATACGCTCCTTGAGCTCTTCCATTTCACCACGCACGGTGCCCCAGGCTTTCGTCGCGGTATTGGAGATCCCCTGCTGCACGTTACGGTTGGTGAGCAAGTAGGTTATTGCCGCCCCCGCCACAAGACCGGTAATCAGATGCGTACGGTTATTGGACGCCGCGGGCATTTGTACCGGTCGCGCCGCCGGGTTAGGTTCCCACATACCGGTGTACGGGTTATACAGGTACTCAGGCTGATTCATTTTTTCCTCGCTTAGCTATCGCATCCATAAGATAAAGAGAAGCCGCGCCCACGCCGATGATGGTCAACACTGACTCAAGCGGGCGCGTCTTATTGGCATCCGCAATCGCCATCACCGTGCCGCTGATAAGGCTCGCTTTTGCCGTCGCCTTTATCACCGAACCGGCAGCTTCATTGAGCGTCTGTTCATTTTGCTGGTAGCGCTGCCATTCACGCAGGCAAGCCGCGCTCCCGCCGACAAGCGCACCGGCAACGGCGGCGCGACTTACCCGGCTATGTCGGTCACGGTTGCTGTTCATCCGCTACGTCCTCATCATCAAACGGCATGGCAGTGGGTTGACGATGACGCTCGACGGATTCCTGGAAGCCATCTTTTCCGGCTTTCACGGTGTCGCGAAAGATAGCCGCGCTGGAGGTGGCCGTCTCTTTAATGGCTTCTGAGCCGTTTTTGACGCCATCTTTTACTTTGCTGGAACCGGCTTTTAGCATGTCACCGGCACCCGCCAGCGTTTGCATCAACATGCCGCGCACGGAGTCATTGGTCAGTAACAGCGTCACCGCTGCGCCAACCATCGCGCCTTTCCAGAACTCTTTATCATCCATACCCACGGTGCTGATGATGTTTTTCAGCAGGCCAGCCTGCTCGCCCATCGCGCCGTCAACCACGTGCTGCGCATACTGACTCCAGTCCACGCCCGGTGCGGCTGAATGGTGATGCTGATGATGGTGTGGCTGCGCAAACTGTGGCGGGACGGCACCCTGTGGGAAGCCCATAGGCGGGAAGCCCATCGCCATCTGCGGCGGCATCTGCATTTGCGGCTGAGGGGGAACCTGCGGCTGAGCAGGCATCTGCCCGTTCTGCGGCCAGGCCATACCCTGCGGCATTGGCGGATACGGATACCATGGGTAACCGTACGGCGGATAGTAACCTGCTGGTGGGATCTGCTGTGCGTTGCTGTCATTAGTACTCATGATGACGTCCTTATTCATTTAGTGAGAGGGGCGAGAATGGCGGCAAGCTGCTCCAGAGCCTGTTGCGCTTGCTGACCATCATCACCGAACAGTTGATTTAAAATTTGCGGGCGAATTGCCGACGCGTCGTACTCAAGTACCAGCGAGCCGGTGTCACTGTTGATCTGATAGCGCCGAAGGTATCCGTCAGGATGGCAATAAGCATCAAGCTGTTTGAGCTTGCCCTGACTCAGGGTCGCCATCAGCTTGTTAGAAAAACGCAGGCGTAAACGCCCGGGTATATGGTGCGCCACTTCAACAAAGCGGCGCAGCGTCAGTAAGTCGCCAAAGGATTCGGCAGGCATATCATTAATACCCAGATATTTATAACGGATATGAATCAAATCACAGATATAGAACGCCAGACAGCGCTAATCGACCTTCTTTTGCGGTTTATCAAAATGAAATACACGATTCTTTTTTGCACTGCGTGCGGAGAGCACTGGACAGGGTGATAATGCAAATATAAATTACTCTCATTACTACTACATAAATAAATGTGAGGCAGTTATGACTCCCTACCTGCACCAGACTCCCCATCGCATTCGTATCCGTTCAAGCTGGATCCAGCGCCATCCTGAAGAGGTTCTGAGCCTGATTAAAACGCTACAGGCCCGCGACGGTATAAAGGAAATCGTGCACCGTCTGTATGCTGGATCGGTGGCGATTAATTTCGATCCATCACAAATTTCCGCAAGTGAGCTGCTGGCCGAACTGGAACACGCGCAGTGGCTAACGAGCCAGAAAGATAAAAGCTATATCGAGAACACCCTGCGTGTTGGCGCCGGTCATTTACTGAAAACGCTGGCTTTTGGTGCATTAAAGCGTACAGTCGGTGGCCCGATGGTTTCTCTGGTTAGCGTGTTAACGCGATAACCCTGCATGACATCAGGGCGTTTTGTGCGCCTGATATAACGGTAAATAACCAATAATTGCCGAATATTGCGCCAGGCTGTTCGCAACCTAACCAAACAGTCACATTCCAGTGAATTTCATTGAAAAAGGTGTTGACGGTATTAGGCTCAATAAGCATAATGCGCCCCGCAACGCCGATAAGGTAACGCGAGAAAAAAGATGGCTACGTAGCTCAGTTGGTTAGAGCACATCACTCATAATGATGGGGTCACAGGTTCGAATCCCGTCGTAGCCACCATCTTTTTTTGCGGGAGTGGCGAAATTGGTAGACGCACTAGATTTAGGTTCTAGCGCCGCAAGGTGTGCGAGTTCAAGTCTCGCCTCCCGCACCATTCACCCGTAAGCGTTGCACGGATGGGGTATCGCCAAGCGGTAAGGCACCGGTTTTTGATACCGGCATTCCCTGGTTCGAATCCAGGTACCCCAGCCATTTTTCTTCGATATTTGCGGGTCACCGCGACGGTATTGGGGTATCGCCAAGCGGTAAGGCACCGGTTTTTGATACCGGCATTCCCTGGTTCGAATCCAGGTACCCCAGCCATCGAAGAAACAACAGTACCGGCTACGTAGCTCAGTTGGTTAGAGCACATCACTCATAATGATGGGGTCACAGGTTCGAATCCCGTCGTAGCCACCAAATTCAGAATTTCTCGAGAGCATCGATAAATTCAAAACAAAATTGTTGGGGTATCGCCAAGCGGTAAGGCTCTGGTTTCTGATACCAGCATTCCGAGGTTCGAATCCTCGTACCCCAGCCATTTTCAAAAGTCGTTCACTGTGTGGACGCACCCGTTGGGGTATCGCCAAGCGGTAAGGCACTGGTTTCTGATACCAGCATTCCGAGGTTCGAATCCTCGTACCCCAGCCATCTTCGAAAAGCTCGCTTCGGCGAGCTTTTTTCGTTTTGATGTATTCTGAAAAATCCCCTTCCCTGGTTACCTGTCTTTTGGGCCAATGCTGGATTCTGATTATTTTCGTCGACAGTAGCGCGAAACGGGCAGCGTAGAGTGCCAGGACTTTGTGCAGAATGGAGAGGATGCTATGAGTGCAGCGTCCTCCCGGGGTCGGCTACGCCTCGCCCGGGCTACGGGGAATGTAGCCCGGCCAAGCGCAGCGCCGCCGGGATGGCTTATCGCGCGGGCTTTACAGCCCTAACGCGTATTTCAACGCCTGACGCTTTAAGACGCCCGCACGCTGCGCGGCCATCAAGCCCACGTTACGCAGCACGCGCAAGGGGCCCAGATCGTTGCTAAAGCCTGCGTAGAAAAGATCCATGCCGCTTTGCATCAGTAAATTATCCACCCGCCGACGCGCCTGATAGCGTTGCAGTACGGGCAGACTGGCCCAGTTTTCACCCACGCTTCGCGCGTTTGTCAGTACATCCAGGAGGGCATCCACGTCGCGGTAGCCCAGGTTTACCCCCTGTCCTGCCAGCGGATGAATGGTATGCGCCGCATCGCCCACCAGCGCCAGACCCGGCTGCACATACTGCTGCGCATGACGACGCGTCAGCGGGAAGGCTCCGGCAGCCATTGGCGTAACCTGCCCTAAACGTGCCGGGAAGTGGCTGGCGATTTCTTGCTTAAGCTGCGGCATCGATAATGACTGAAGCTGGCGGATCCGCGCCGGGGTGTCGTACCACACAAGCGAAGCCCAATGTTCAAATAGCGGTAAAAAGGCGCGCGGCCCGGTAGGTGAAAACTGCTGCCAGGTACTGTCTCCCGGCGCGTTTTCGCACTGTACGGTAATCAACATACAGGATTGCGGATATTGCCAGCCGTGAATGCCGATCCCCGCCTGTTTGCGTACCTGCGACAATGCGCCATCCGCCCCAACAACCAACTTCGCGTGAATTTCGCCAGCGTCCGCCAGACGCAATACATGCCCCTCGCCTTCCGGGTGCATATCATTGAGCGTTGTGCCCTCACACAGCGTGACCTGCGGATGCGCCTCCAGCGCTTGCCATAGCGCTCGTTGCAGCACGTTATTCTCAACCATATAGCCGAGATTTGGCAGCTTTAGCTCGGACGCATCAAACACCACATGTGCGTTTTGCCACTCCCAGGTTTCAAGACGACGCCATGGATGCGCGCGCATTGCCAGCACGGCATCCCAAACGCCCAGACTGCGTAACAAAGAGACAGAAGAAGCGCTAATCGCCGAAATACGGACATCCGGCGGTGCCGAGGCGTCAAAATCCGGTGGCGCACTTTTTTCCAGCACCGTAACCGCGAAACCGTTTTGCGCCAGCCCTAACGCCAACGCCCCACCGACCATGCCACCGCCGACCACGGCAACATCTGTGTGCAGGATTGTCATCATTTATTATCCTTAAGCCTGAATACCTTAAGTTTACCGGACTTGAGAGCAATAACCATCATACTGGTCACCATCGCATCAAAGCATTACAATACGCGCCCTGCAATGTTGGCAATTTCTAATCGAGCAAGAGCAAGTCGATGACAAAAAAACTCCATATAAAAACCTGGGGCTGTCAGATGAACGAGTACGATTCATCAAAGATGGCCGATCTGCTGGATGCTACGCACGGTTATAAACTGACCGATGTAGCAGAAGAGGCAGACGTATTGCTGCTGAACACCTGCTCAATTCGTGAGAAAGCTCAGGAAAAAGTCTTCCACCTATTAGGCCGCTGGAAATTACTTAAAGCTAAAAATCCAAAGCTTATCATTGGTGTAGGCGGCTGCGTCGCCTCGCAGGAAGGCAAACTTATCCGCCAACGCGCGCACTATGTGGACATCGTTTTTGGTCCACAAACTCTGCATCGTCTTCCTGAAATGATTGACGCGGTGCGTGATAACCGCCGCCCGGTTATCGACGTCAGTTTCCCGGAAATTGAGAAGTTCGACCGTCTGCCAGAACCCCGCGCCGACGGCCCAACCGCGTATGTGTCGATCATGGAAGGCTGCAATAAATACTGCACGTATTGCGTCGTGCCGTATACCCGTGGCGAAGAAGTCAGCCGTCCGTGCGATGATATTTTGTTCGAGATTGCCCAGCTGGCAGCTCAGGGCGTGCGCGAAGTGAACCTGCTGGGTCAGAACGTCAACGCCTGGCGCGGTGAGAACTACGATGGCACGACCGGTTCATTTGCTGAACTGCTGCGCCTGGTCGCCGCCATTGACGGTATTGACCGCGTGCGTTTCACCACCAGCCACCCTATCGAATTTACCGATGATATTATCGACGTCTATCGCGATACGCCGGAACTGGTGAGCTTCCTGCACCTGCCGATTCAAAGTGGTTCTGACCGCGTGCTTAACCTGATGGGCCGCACCCACACGGCGCTGGAGTACAAATCCATTATCCGTAAGCTGCGCGAAGCACGACCGAATATTCAGATTAGCTCCGACTTTATCGTCGGCTTCCCAGGCGAAACCGACCAGGACTTTGAGCAGACCATGAAGCTGATTGCCGACGTCAACTTTGATGTCAGCTTTAGCTTTGTCTTCTCCGCACGCCCGGGTACGCCAGCGGCGGATATGGTTGACGATGTTCCAGAAGCCGATAAAAAGCAGCGTCTGTATATTTTGCAGGAACGCATCAACCAACAGGTTATGGCCTGGAGCCGTCGTTTGCTCGGCACCGTCCAGCGAATCCTGGTGGAAGGCACCTCGCGCAAAAACATTATGGAACTGACCGGGCGTACCGAATGTAACCGCGTGGTCAATTTTGAAGGCACGCCGGAGATGATCGGCAAGTTTGTGGATGTTGAAATTGTCGATGTTTACACCAACTCTCTACGCGGTAAGCTGGTTCGCACCGAAGATGAGATGGGTCTGCGCATCGTAGAATCGCCTGAGTCGGTGATTGCCCGCACACGCAAAGATAATGAACTTGGCGTCGGCGTTTATCAGCCTTAATCTTCCTGGCCCGTCGACTTCTGACGGGCCTTGTATTTCTCCCCGCTATCCCCATATTTGTTGCAACGCTTGCGCCTTTTTACTGTGGCGTGAATAATTCCTTTATCAGCCGGTTAATGTAAGCCTTCCGGCAACTCATGCATAAGAGGAACAGTTTGAACATAGACACTCGCGAAATTACCCTGGAGCCAGTCGACAATGCCCGTCTGCTGAGCCTGTGTGGCCCGTTTGATGACAACATCAAGCAGCTGGAGCGACGACTGGGCATCGAAATCAACCGCCGCGATAACCATTTCAAACTGACGGGACGCGCGATTTGCGTGACCGCCGCTGCCGATATTCTGCGCAGCCTGTACGTGGACACCGCCCCGATGCGCGGTCAGATTCAGGACATTGAGCCTGAACAAATCCATCTGGCGATTAAAGAAGCCCGCGTACTGGAACAAAGTGCCGATAGCGTGCCGGAGTACGGCAAAGCGATTAATATCAAAACCAAGCGCGGCGTGATTAAACCGCGTACGCCAAACCAGGCCCAGTACATCGCGCATATTCTCGACCACGACATCACCTTTGGCGTGGGCCCGGCGGGTACTGGTAAAACTTATCTGGCCGTTGCGGCGGCGGTAGATGCGCTGGAACGCCAGGAAATTCGCCGAATTCTGCTGACTCGTCCGGCGGTGGAAGCCGGTGAAAAACTGGGCTTCCTGCCCGGCGATTTGAGCCAGAAAGTCGACCCGTATCTGCGCCCGCTATACGACGCGCTGTTCGAGATGCTCGGCTTTGAGAAGGTCGAGAAGCTGATGGAGCGCAACGTCATTGAAGTCGCCCCGCTGGCCTATATGCGCGGCCGTACGCTCAACGATGCGTTCATTATTCTCGATGAAAGTCAGAACACCACCATCGAACAGATGAAGATGTTCCTGACCCGTATTGGTTTTAACTCGAAAGCGGTGATTACCGGCGACATCACCCAGATTGACCTGCCGCGCAGCACCAAATCCGGCTTGCGCCATGCAATTGAAGTGTTGGCCGAAGTCGATGAAATTAGCTTTAACTTCTTCCACAGCGAAGACGTGGTCCGCCATCCGGTGGTTGCCCGTATCGTCAACGCCTATGAGGCGTGGGAAGAAGCCGACCAGAAACGTAAAGCCGAGCAGGCCGCAGAACGTAAACGCGACGCTCAGGCGCAGGAGCAGAAATGAGTCAGGTGATCCTCGATCTCCAGTTGGCCTGTGAAGATAACACCGGTTTACCCGAAGACAGTCAGTTTCAGACGTGGCTTGATGCCGTCGTCCCCCAGTTCCAGGAAGAGTCAGAAGTGACGATTCGTCTGGTGGATGAAGCAGAGAGCCATGAGCTTAACCTCACCTATCGCGGAATGGATAAACCCACCAACGTGCTGTCGTTCCCGTTTGAAGCACCACCGGGAATCGAGCTGCCGCTGCTGGGCGATCTGATCATCTGCCGTCAGGTGGTTGAACGGGAAGCGGCCGAACAAGGTAAGCCACTGGAGGCTCACTGGGCGCATATGGTCGTCCACGGTAGCCTGCATTTGCTGGGCTATGACCATATCGAAGATGAAGAAGCCGAAGAGATGGAAAGCCTTGAGACAGAGATAATGCTTGCTCTCGGCTATGAGGATCCGTACATTTCCGAGAAGATTGCTGAATAGTAGCTTGCCGGATGGCGGCGCTTGCGCCTTGTCCGGCCTACATTCATGCTTTTTTGGCCTGATAAGCGTAAGCGCATCAGGCAATATATGCCGTCCGGCGCTGACTTTACGCGCGACGAGCGACAATTAATTCAACATGAGAACCCAAACGACGCCATGAGCGACGACAATTCACACAGTAGTGACACAGTAAACAGCAAAAAGGGATTCTTTTCCCTCTTACTCAGCCAGCTTTTCCACGGTGAACCGAAAAACCGTGACGATCTCCTGGCGCTGATCCGTGATTCCGGGCAGAACGAGCTTATCGATGAAGATACGCGCGACATGCTTGAAGGGGTAATGGATATCGCCGACCAACGCGTCCGCGACATCATGATCCCGCGCTCTCAAATGATCACCTTAAAACGCAACCAAACCCTGGACGAATGTCTTGATGTCATCATCGAGTCCGCCCACTCGCGTTTCCCGGTTATCAGCGAGGACAAAGATCACATTGAAGGGATTCTGATGGCCAAAGACCTGCTGCCGTTTATGCGCAGCGATTCTGAAGCTTTCAGCATGGATAAAGTGTTACGCACCGCGGTTGTCGTACCGGAAAGCAAACGGGTTGACCGTATGCTCAAGGAATTCCGCTCCCAGCGCTACCATATGGCCATCGTTATCGATGAGTTTGGCGGCGTTTCTGGGCTGGTGACGATTGAAGATATTCTTGAACTGATCGTCGGTGAAATTGAAGATGAGTATGACGAAGAAGATGATATCGACTTCCGTCAGCTCAGCCGCCACACCTGGACGGTTCGCGCGCTGGCCTCAATTGAAGACTTCAACGACGCCTTCAGCACCCACTTCAGCGATGAAGAAGTCGATACTATCGGCGGGCTGGTGATGCAGGCATTCGGTCATCTGCCTGCGCGCGGTGAAACCATCGACATTGATGGTTACCAGTTTAAAGTCGCCATGGCGGATAGCCGTCGTATTATTCAGGTTCACGTTAAAATCCCGGACGATTCCCCACAACCGAAACTGGATGAATAATCTCCATGGCATTTGCCTCATTGCTTGAACGCCAGCGCATTCGTCTGCTGCTGGCGCTACTTTTCGGAGCCAGCGGTACGCTGGCTTTTTCTCCTTATGACTTCTGGCCAGCGGCGATTGTGTCGCTGCTGGGCCTACAGGCGCTGACGCTTAATCGCAGGCCTGTACAGTCCGCAGCCATCGGTTATGCCTGGGGCTTTGGTCTGTTTGGCACCGGCATTAATTGGGTCTACGTCAGTATTGCGCAGTTTGGCGGTATGCCGGGCCCGGTCAACGTCTTCCTCGTCGTTCTGCTGGCGGGTTATCTCTCGCTGTATACCGGTCTGTTCGCCGGGATTTTGTCGCGCCTGTGGCCGAAAACGAACTGGGTGCGTATGGCGATTGCCGCACCTGTCGTCTGGCAGGTCACCGAATTCCTGCGCGGCTGGGTGCTGACCGGCTTCCCGTGGCTCCAGTTCGGCTATAGCCAGATTGACGGCCCGCTGAAAGGGCTGGCCCCAGTGATGGGCGTTGGCGCGATTAACTTCCTGCTAATGGCGGTAAGCGGTCTGCTGGCGCTGGCGCTGGTAACCCGCAACTGGCGTCCGCTGGCGGTTGGCGTGGTGCTATTTGCCCTGCCTTTCCCGCTGCGTTACATCCAGTGGTATTCGCTGCAAACTGATAAAACCACTCAGGTTTCGATGGTTCAGGGCGATATCCCCCAGGCGCTGAAATGGGATGAAAATCAGCTGCTCAATACACTGAAAGTATATCTCGACGCCACCGAAAAAGTGATGGGCAAATCCGAGCTGATTATCTGGCCTGAGTCGGCGATCCCCGATCTGGAGATTAACCAGCAGCGTTTCCTCAGCATGATGGATGATTTGCTGCGGGCGAAAAACAGCACGCTGATTACCGGTATCGTTGATTCACGCCTCAACCAGCACAATCGCTACGACACCTACAACACCATCATCACGCTGGGCAAAGACAGTCCGTACAGCTATGAGTCGAAAAACCGCTACAACAAAAATCACCTGGTGCCGTTTGGTGAATTTGTGCCGCTGGAATCCATCCTGCGTCCGTTAGCGCCGTTCTTTGACCTGCCAATGTCGTCATTCAGCCGTGGGCCGTACGTGCAACCGCAGCTTCTGGCGCATAATCTCAAGCTGACGGCGGCTATCTGCTACGAGATTATTCTCGGCCAGCAGGTTCGCGATAATTTCCGCCCGGACACCAACTTCCTGCTGACTATCTCGAACGATGCATGGTTTGGTAAGTCCATCGGCCCGTGGCAGCACTTCCAGATGGCGCGCATGCGCGCGCTGGAGCTGGCGCGTCCTCTGCTGCGCAGCACCAATAACGGCATCACCGCCGTGATTGGCCCGCGCGGTGAAGTTCAGGCGATGATCCCCCAGTTCACCCGCCAGGTGCTGACCGCAAAAGTCACGCCTACGACCGGTTTAACGCCGTATGCGCGCACCGGCGACTGGACGCTGTGGCTGATTACCGTTGTGTTCGGCTTTGGTGCACTGGTGATGAGCCTGCGTCAACGCCGCAAGTAACACAGTGCACCATCCGGCAGCGGTGCCGCATTGTGCCCGATGGCGCTGCGCTTATCGGGCCTACATGACTCGTGATGACCCTGCGTGCTGCATCAAATGTAGGCCGGATAAGGCGATACGCCGCCATCCGGCAACGGTGCCGCATTGCGCCCGATGGCGCTATGCTTATCGGGCCTACACTCGAAACGTAGCCCGGCCGAGCAAAGCGACGCCGGGTTGACCCCCCCAAAACTCCCCATTCTGGCACGCCACTTGCTTAATATAATCAAGAGGCTGCATCTCGTCGCTTAGCGCAACCCGGTTGCACCAGCAAAAGTCACCGGTAGCACCATAATCGTGCAAACGATGTTTTTTGCCTCAAAGCGGTGCGGCGCGCCTCGCAAAAATAAACAATAAAGCAGCAAAATCTTTACATTAAGCCAAACTAAATGCTAACAAACACACATAACGCTGCACGCTAAAAGCACAGCCTATAACAACACAACAATCACAATGGGTATCAATGCATCCTGGCCGATGCAGAGGATAAAGGAGTTGGACATGCAATTACGTAAACTGGCCGCCACCATGCTGGTCATGGGTGTGACCGCAGGTCTGGCACACGCAGAAGACGCAAAGCCTGCTGAGCAGGGATCGACCCTGGACAAAATCGCTAAAAACGGCGTCATCGTCGTCGGTCACCGCGAATCGTCAGTGCCGTTCTCCTATTACGACAACCAACAAAAAGTCGTGGGTTACTCTCAGGACTACTCCAACGCCATCGTTGAAGCCATCAAGAAAAAGCTCAACAACCCGAAACTGGAAGTGAAGCTGATCCCGATTACCTCACAAAACCGTATTCCACTGCTGCAAAACGGCACCTTCGATTTTGAATGTGGCTCAACCACCAACAACGTTGAACGCCAGAAACAGGCCGCCTTCTCTGACACCATCTTCGTCGTCGGCACCCGCCTGCTGGCGAAAAAAGGCGGCGATGTGAAAGATTTCGCTGACCTGAAAGGCAAAGCGGTTGTCGTGACTTCCGGCACCACCTCCGAGATTCTGCTGCATAAACTCAATGACGAGCAGAAAATGAATATGCGCATCATCAGCGCTAAAGATCACGGCGACTCCTTCCGTACTCTGGAAAGCGGTCGTGCCGTTGCCTTTATGATGGATGATGCCCTGCTAGCAGGCGAACGCGCGAAAGCCAAAAAACCGGACAACTGGGAAATCGTCGGCAAGCCGCAATCTCAGGAAGCCTACGGCTGTATGCTGCGTAAAAACGATCCAGACTTTAAAAAGCTGATGGACGATACCATCGCGCAGGCGCAAACCTCTGGCGAAGCAGCTAAATGGTTTGATAAGTGGTTCAAAAATCCAATCCCACCGAAAAACCTGAACATGAACTTTGAGCTGTCTGACGAAATGAAAGCGTTGTTCAAAACGCCAAATGACAAAGCACTTAACTAATTAGAAAAACGGGGCGGAATCATCTGCCCTCTCGATTGTGGTTCAGCACGGACAGACTATAAGTCAGGTGGTCGTTCCCCACCTGACCTGAATACCGCAAAACGCTGTTCAACAATCTTCGAGGGTAGCAGGAGAGTTCCTGCTACCCTTTTTTTTCCAGGAGTTTATTTATGTCCATAGACTGGAACTGGGGTATCTTTTTACAAGAGGCCCCTTTCGGCAACACCACCTATCTCGGCTGGCTCTGGAGCGGTTTTCAGGTCACCGTCGCCCTTTCAATTACCGCCTGGATTATCGCTTTCCTGGTGGGATCGCTGTTTGGCATTCTGCGTACCGTCCCTAATCGCTTTTTGGCGGCTATCGGTACCTGCTATGTTGAGCTTTTCCGTAATGTTCCGCTGATTGTGCAGTTCTTTACCTGGTATCTGGTGGTGCCGGAATTACTGCCGGAAGATCTTGGGATGTGGTTCAAATCAGAACTGGATCCAAACATTCAATTCTTCCTCTCATCAATGATCTGTCTGGGCCTGTTTACCGCCGCGCGCGTCTGCGAACAGGTACGTGCTGCGATTCAGTCGCTGCCACGCGGGCAGAAAAACGCCGCGTTAGCCATGGGGCTGACGCTGCCGCAAGCCTACCGTTACGTGCTGTTGCCAAACGCCTATCGCGTTATCGTGCCGCCAATGACCTCGGAGATGATGAACCTGGTGAAAAACTCGGCCATCGCCTCAACTATCGGGCTGGTGGATATGGCGGCACAGGCGGGCAAACTGCTGGACTACTCCGCCCACGCCTGGGAATCCTTTACGGCGATCACCCTCGCCTATGTCTTGATAAACGCCATCATTATGCTGGTCATGGCTCTGGTGGAACGCAAAATTCGCCTGCCGGGCAACCTGGGGGGTAAATAATGTACGAATTTGACTGGAGTTCAATTGTCCCGTCGATGCCCTACCTGCTCGCAGGATTGGTTATCACCCTCAAAATTACCGTCACCGCGATCATTATCGGTATCGTCTGGGGAACGCTGCTGGCGGTCATGCGCTTGTCGACGTTCAAACCTATCGCCTGGTTTGCCAAAACCTACGTTAACGTCTTCCGCTCAATCCCGCTGGTCATGGTATTGCTGTGGTTCTACCTGATTGTGCCAGGCTTCCTGCAAAACGTGCTGGGGCTGTCGCCGAAAAGTGATATCCGCCTGATCTCCGCGATGGTGGCGTTTTCAATGTTTGAAGCCGCCTACTACTCGGAAATTATCCGCGCGGGTATTCAGAGTATCTCACGCGGACAATCAAGCGCCGCGCTGGCACTCGGAATGACCCACTGGCAGTCAATGAAGCTCATTATTCTGCCGCAGGCTTTCCGCGCGATGGTTCCGCTGCTGCTCACCCAAGGGATCGTCTTGTTCCAGGATACCTCGCTGGTGTATGTGCTGAGTCTTGCCGACTTCTTCCGTACCGCCTCAACGATTGGCGAGCGTGACGGTACTCAGGTCGAAATGATCCTGTTTGCCGGTTTTGTTTATTTTGTGATTAGCCTCAGCGCCTCGCTGCTGGTCAGCTATTTGAAGAAAAGGACTGTACAATGATTACCCTGAAAAATGTTTCTAAATGGTATGGTCACTTTCAGGTGCTGACCGACTGTTCCACGCAGGTGAAAAAAGGCGAGGTGGTGGTGGTTTGCGGGCCATCCGGTTCGGGTAAATCCACGCTGATTAAAACCGTCAACGGCCTGGAGCCAGTGCAACAAGGTGAGATTGTGGTTAACGGCACCAAGGTGAATGATAAGAAAACCAACCTTGCGGAACTGCGTTCCCATGTCGGCATGGTATTCCAGCACTTTGAGCTATTCCCGCATCTGTCGATTATTGAAAACCTCACGCTTGCGCAGGTGAAAGTGCTTAAGCGTGATAAAGCCGCCGCCCGCGATAAAGGCTTGAAATTGCTGGAGCGCGTGGGGCTTTCGGCGCATGCCAATAAGTTCCCGGCGCAGCTCTCCGGCGGTCAGCAGCAGCGTGTGGCTATTGCCCGCGCGCTGTGTATGGATCCGGTCGCCATGCTGTTTGATGAACCAACTTCCGCACTCGATCCTGAGATGATCAACGAAGTGCTGGACGTGATGGTGGAGCTTGCCAACGAAGGTATGACCATGATGGTGGTGACCCACGAAATGGGCTTTGCCCGTAAAGTGGCAAACCGGGTGATCTTTATGGATGAAGGTAAAATTGTCGAAGATGCCGATAAAGAAGCGTTTTTCGCCAACCCGAAATCCGAGCGCGCCAAAGACTTCCTCGCGAAGATTCTGCACTAAACCGTATGCATTGCCGGATGGCGGCTACGCCTTATCCGGCCTACACAAACCTACGCAAACCGGTAGCCCGGGTGAGGCGTTTACGCCGACCCCGGGGTAGTTTGTTGCCAAATCCCGGCGGCGCTTTGCCTGGACGGGCTACGCGTTCGTGCACCTCATCACGCTTTCAGGTTTCTATTCTCGTTCATTCCATTCACAAGCTTTACCCTTGTCACAAAACAACGCTGACAAGGAACCGCTATGGCACAGCCAATTATTCTTGATTGCGACCCGGGTCATGACGACGCGATCGCTATCGTACTCGCCCTCGCCTCTCCCGAGCTTCACGTGAAAGCTATCACCTCTTCCGCCGGCAACCAGACGCCGGACAAAACCCTGCGTAACGTGCTGCGCATGCTCACCTTGCTAAAACGCCCGGATATTCCGGTGGCTGGCGGCGCGGTAAAACCATTGATGCGTGAACTGATTATTGCCGATAACGTTCATGGCGAGAGCGGCCTTGATGGCCCGGCGCTGCCCGAACCGTCGTTCGCCCCGCAAAGCTGCACCGCCGTGGAGCTCATGGCCAAAACGCTGCGCGAAAGTTCGCAACCGGTGACCATCGTCGCCACCGGGCCGCAGACCAACGTCGCACTGCTGCTCAATAGCCATCCCGAACTTCACGCCAACATTGCGCGTATCGTTATCATGGGCGGCGCGATGGGGCTTGGGAACTGGACACCGGCGGCTGAGTTCAATATTTTCGTTGATCCTGAAGCCGCAGAGATTGTCTTTCAGTCGGGCATTCCGGTCGTCATGGCTGGACTGGATGTGACGCACAAAGCGCAAATCCATGCCACCGATACCGAACGTTTCCGCGCCATTGGCAATCCTGTCTCCACCATCGTGGCGGAATTGCTCGATTTCTTTATGGAGTACCATAAAGACGAAAAATGGGGATTTGTCGGCGCCCCGCTGCACGATCCGTGCACCATTGCATGGCTGCTGAAGCCGGAAATATTTACCACCGTAGAACGCTGGGTAGGCGTGGAAACGCAAGGCAAATATACCCAGGGAATGACGGTGGTGGATTATTACTTCCTGACGGGGAATAAGCCGAATACCACGGTGATGGTGGATGTTGATCGCCAGGCGTTTGTGGATTTGCTGGCAGAACGTTTGAAGTTTTACGGCTGAGCAATACCGGGTGGCGCTCCCCTTATCCGGCCTACAAAAACAGACCTGTAGGCCGGATAAGACGCTTTGCGTCGCCATCCGGCACTGCGATATTAAGGCTCAAACGGTCGACGCTGGAACTGGTCATGCCCGCATTTCGGACAGCGTGGCAGCACGTCCGGTGTATACACCGCCAGATGATAATGGCATTTCTCACACACCAGATTCCCCAGCCCCACCACCTCGCCGCTATGGTACACGCCGTGGTGGTTGAGATCCTGAAACACCTCACGCCACTCAAGCTGCGTTTTATCGGTAATATCCGCCAGCTCCTGCCAGATACTCTCTTTAATCACCCGCAGGAATACGCTGTCTGACTCGTCCTCCTGGCTTTCACCATAGCTCATGGCGAACTCTTCCAGGTCGCGACGGACGGCGCGGAAAAGTTCATCAATCTCGGTGCGCGTTAACTCGCTGGCTTGCGTCACTTTCGCGCGTGCTTCGGCCACCAGCGTATCAATATCGCGTTCGCCGTTACGTAAGCGTTCGGTCAATGTGGCGACCAGTTCCCGGTAAATTTGAGCAACCTTGTTCATTGTTTCCACTCCCAGCTAGTTAACCTACTCTAATAGTAGACGTTATTTCCTTTTCGCTTTGCCAACGTCACCACAGAGTTCACAATTTCTGGCGTGAGCTTTTCATCTGCTTAACGTGCGAAAGGCTGTTTTGACGTGAGCGTTTGGGCTATGCTATGCGGATCTCAGTTTATCGAATAATACAGACAGGATCATAGGCTGCCATGCAAGAGCAATACCGCCCGGAAGAGATAGAATCGAAAGTCCAGCTTCACTGGGATGAGAAGCGCACATTTGAAGTTACTGAAGACGAGAGCAAAGAGAAGTATTACTGCCTGTCGATGCTTCCCTATCCTTCTGGTCGACTACACATGGGCCACGTCCGCAACTACACCATCGGCGACGTTATTGCGCGCTACCAGCGTATGCTTGGCAAAAACGTTCTTCAGCCTATCGGCTGGGATGCTTTCGGCCTGCCGGCTGAAGGTGCTGCGGTAAAAAATAACACCGCGCCAGCGCCGTGGACGTACGACAACATCGCCTACATGAAAAACCAGCTCAAAATGCTGGGCTTTGGCTATGACTGGAGCCGCGAGCTGGCAACCTGTACCCCGGAATACTACCGCTGGGAACAGAAATTTTTCACCGAGCTTTATAAAAAAGGCCTGGTGTACAAAAAAACCTCTGCGGTTAACTGGTGCCCGAATGACCAGACCGTGCTGGCAAACGAGCAGGTTATCGACGGCTGCTGCTGGCGCTGTGACACCAAAGTTGAGCGTAAAGAGATCCCACAGTGGTTTATCAAAATCACCGCCTACGCTGACGAACTGTTAAACGATCTGGATAATCTGGACCACTGGCCTGACACCGTGAAAACGATGCAGCGCAACTGGATTGGCCGTTCTGAAGGTGTCGAAATCACCTTCGACGTTAAAGGCTATGACAACACGCTGACCGTTTACACCACCCGCCCGGACACCTTCATGGGTGCGACCTATCTGGCGGTTGCCGCAGGTCACCCTCTGGCGCAGAAGGCGGCAGAAAACAACGCAGAACTGGCGACCTTCATCGACGAATGCCGTAACACCAAAATGGCCGAAGCCGAAATGGCGACCATGGAGAAAAAAGGCGTCGATACCGGCTTTAAAGCGATTCACCCACTGACCGGTGAAGAAATCCCCGTTTGGGCGGCAAACTTCGTGCTGATGGAATACGGCACCGGTGCCGTGATGGCCGTTCCTGGCCACGATCAGCGTGACTATGAGTTCGCGACCAAATACAAGCTGAACATTAAGCCGGTTATTCTGACCGCCGACGGTTCCGCGCCGGATCTTTCCGAACAGGCATTGACCGAGAAAGGCGTACTGTTTAACTCCGGTGAGTTCGACGGTCTGAGCTTTGAAGAAGGGTTTAAAGCCATTGCCGACAAGCTGGTCGCAAAAGGCGTTGGCGAGCGCAAAGTTAACTACCGTCTGCGCGACTGGGGCGTTTCCCGTCAGCGTTACTGGGGCGCACCAATCCCGATGGTGACGTTGGAAGATGGCACCGTGCTGCCAACTCCAGAAGATCAGCTGCCGGTTATCCTGCCGGAAGACGTGGTTATGGACGGCATCACCAGCCCTATCAAGGCCGACCCAGAGTGGGCCAAAACCACCGTTAACGGTATGCCGGCACTGCGTGAAACCGACACCTTCGATACCTTTATGGAATCTTCATGGTACTACGCGCGCTACACCTGCCCGCAGTATCAGGAAGGCATGCTGGATTCAAAAGCGGCTAACTACTGGCTGCCGGTAGATATCTACATCGGCGGTATTGAACACGCCATCATGCACCTGCTCTACTTCCGCTTCTTCCACAAACTGATGCGTGATGCGGGTCTGGTGAACTCTGATGAGCCAGCTAAGCAGCTGCTGTGTCAGGGTATGGTGCTGGCCGACGCCTTCTACTACGTGGGCACAAACGGCGAGCGTAACTGGGTATCCCCGGTTGATGCTATCGTTGAACGTGACGAGAAAGGCCGTATCGTGAAGGCGCAGGACGCTGAAGGTCATGAACTGGTGTATACCGGCATGAGCAAAATGTCCAAGTCAAAAAATAACGGTATCGACCCGCAGGTGATGGTTGAACGTTACGGTGCCGACACCGTGCGTCTGTTCATGATGTTCGCCTCCCCAGCTGATATGACGCTGGAATGGCAGGAATCCGGCGTTGAAGGGGCAAACCGCTTCCTGAAACGTGTCTGGAAACTGGTGTTTGAACACACCTCTCGTGGCCCGGTTGCCGCGCTGAACACGGATTCCCTGAGCGAAGATCAGCAGGCGCTGCGTCGTGACGTTCATAAAACTATCGCCAAAGTCACCGATGATATCGGTCGTCGTCAGACCTTCAACACCGCTATCGCGGCGATTATGGAGCTGATGAATAAACTGGCGAAAGCACCACAGGAAAATGAGCAAGACCGTGCGCTGATGCAGGAAGCCCTGCTGGCGGTTGTACGTATGCTCAACCCGTTCACCCCACACGTCTGCTTCACCCTGTGGCAGGAGCTGGGCGGCGATGGCGATATCGACAACGCGCCGTGGCCGGTTGCCGATGAAAAAGCGATGGTAGAAAACACCACGCTGGTCGTTGTGCAGGTAAACGGGAAAGTCCGCGGCAAAATCACCGTCGCCGTTGATGCAACCGAAGAACAAGTCCGTGAACGTGCAGGCCAGGAACACCTGGTAGCAAAATACCTTGAGGGCGTGACCGTGCGTAAAGTAATTTACGTTCCGGGCAAGCTGCTTAACCTGGTCGTTGGCTAAGCGCGGGAGGAAGCGTGCGATATCTGACAACATTGTTGTTATCTTTGGCGGTGCTGGTCACCGCCGGATGTGGCTGGCACCTGCGCAGTACCACGCAGGTACCAGACGAAATGAAAACCTTGATCCTGCAATCTGGCGATCCAAACGGCCCGTTAAGCCGTGCGGTGCGTGAGCAGTTGCGCAGCAATGATATTACGTTGCTGGATCAAAGTACGCTGCGTAAGGACGTTCCGTCACTGCGTCTGGGCTCAAGCAGTATCCAAAAGGATACGGCATCGGTGTTCCAGAACGGTCAGACGGCGGAATACCAGATGGTAATGACGGTTAATGCCACCGTGTTGATTCCGGGACAGGACATCTTCCCAATCACCACTAAAGTCTATCGTTCGTTCTTTGATAACCCGCAAAAAGCGCTGGCCAAAGACAACGAAGAAGGCATCATCATCCAGGAGATGTACCAGAAAGCCGCTGAGCAGCTGATTCGTAAGTTGCCAAGCGTGCATATTGCAGATGTCAAAGAAAGCGAAGAAACGCCAGCCGTTAAACCGGCTGACAGCCCTCGCGTATCGACGACTCTGGGTAACTGATGATTCGGTTGTACCCAGAACAACTCCGCGCGCAGCTCTCTGAAGGGCTGCGCGCGGCGTATCTCCTGCTCGGTAATGACCCCCTCTTTCTCCAGGAAAGCCAGGACGCCATACGGCATGCTGCCGTGGGTGAAGGCTTTATCGAACACCATACTTTTACGCTCGATACCAGCACCGACTGGAGCGAGCTATTTTCGCTTTGTCAGGCGATGAGCCTGTTCGCCAGCCGCCAGACGCTGTTGCTGCTGTTACCGGAAAATGGCCCCAACGCGGCCATTAACGAGCAAATGAACACCCTGGTGAGCCTGCTGCATGACGATCTGCTGCTTATCGTGCGCGGTAATAAGCTGACCAAATCGCAGGAAAATGCGGCGTGGTTAACCTCGCTTGCTACCCGCGCGGTGCAGGTCAATTGTCAGACGCCAGAACAAGCGCAACTCCCGCGCTGGCTGGCAAACCGCGCAAAACAGCACAACCTCCAGCTTGATGAACCGGCAAGCCAGCTCCTTTGCTACTGCTATGAAGGCAATCTGCTGGCGTTAGCTCAGGCGCTCGACAGGCTGTCACTGCTGTGGCCCGACGGTAAGCTGACGCTGCCGCGCGTTGAGCAGGCGGTTAACGACGCGGCGCACTTCACCCCGTTCCACTGGGTCGATGCCCTGCTTGCCGGTAAAAGCAAACGCGCGCTGCATATCCTGCAACAGCTTCGGCTGGAAGGCAGCGAGCCGGTGATTTTGCTGCGCACCATTCAGCGTGAACTGCTGCTGCTGGTGACGCTAAAACGCCACAGCGCGCATACCCCGCTACGTTCACTTTTTGATAAACACCGCGTCTGGCAAAACCGTCGCGCCATGGTCACAGAGGCGGTCAATCGTCTTAGTGGCCCACAGCTGCGTCAGGCTGTGACGTTGCTGAGCCATGCAGAGCTCACGTTAAAACAGGATTATGGTCAGTCGGTATGGGCTGAACTGGAAAGTTTGTCGCTGCTGCTTTGTCATAAAGCGCTGCCCGACGTTTTTATTGATGGATGATATGGCAAAACTACAGGCGCTTTTCGGTGGGACGTTCGATCCCATTCATTATGGTCACCTGAAGCCGGTGGAAATTCTGGCCAACCAGATTGGCCTTTCGCGGGTAATTATTATGCCCAACAATGTGCCGCCGCATCGTCCGCAACCGGAAGCCAGCAGCGAGCAACGCAAACTGATGGTCGAGCTGGCGATTGCCGATAAACCGCTGTTTGTGCTCGACGAGCGGGAACTGCGCCGCGATACGCCGTCCTTCACGGCAGATACCCTTCAGGAATGGCGCCAGGAACAAGGGCCCGAGAAACCGCTGGCCTTTATTATCGGCCAGGATTCCCTGCTCACCTTTCCCAGCTGGCATCGTTACGAAACCATTTTAGAAAACGCCCATCTGCTGGTCACCCGCCGCCCGGGATATCCTCTGACAATGGCGCAAGAGGATTATCAGCATTGGCTGGATAAACACCTCACCAGCAATATTGAAGAACTGCATAATCAGCCTGCGGGAAAAATCTATCTCGCCGAAACGCCGTGGTTTGACGTTTCCGCTACCCTGATACGTGAGCGTCTCGAACGCGATGAGTCATGCGCAGAGATGATGCCGGAAGCAGTGCTGGCCTACATCATGCAGCAAGGTTTGTATCACCACGGCGCATAGGGCCGTCGCATTGAGGGGAAGCGCAGCATGAAACTCTGGTTAGTGCGTCATGGCGAAACCGAAGCCAACGTTGCCGGACTTTATAGCGGACATGCCCCGACGCCGCTTACCGAAAAAGGCCAGGCCCAGGCGCGGCGGTTAGGCGATATGCTGCGCCAGGTGCCCTTCGATCGCGTTTTATGCAGCGAGCTAGAGCGAACTCATCTCACCGCCCGGCTGTTATTGGCTGAGCGTAATATTCCGGTTACGCCCCACTCACGGCTAAACGAGATGTTCTTTGGCGACTGGGAAATGCGCCATCACCGCGACCTGCAGGTCGAAGATAAAGAAAACTACGCCGCCTGGTGCAACGACTGGCAACATGCCGCGCCTACCAACGGTGAAGGCTTTCCCGCCTTTTCACAGCGGGTCAGTGATTTCGCCGCAGAGCTTGCCCATTACGATGACCAGAATTTGCTTATTGTCAGCCATCAGGGCGTTCTCAGCCTGCTAACGGCGCTGCTGTTAGGGATGCCGACCGCCAGCATGTGGCATTTTCGCATCGATCATGGCGCATGGAGCGTCATTGATTTTTCGCCCGAGTTTGCCACGCTGAGAGTCCTCAATAGCCGCGCTATCTGGTTGCCAGACGAGGGATAAAACGGATTTCTGCCGCTGAGACTCGCCAATCCATTGACACACATAAATAGACTGTTATTCTCCGCAGCCTGAAAACATCCCCGCCAGCATTTGTAGACAGAAATTGTTTTACAAAAATGGCGATGCAATAGGCATTAATGAATGGGATGATAGCCCGCCTGAACGGCAGTAGCCGTTTTTAATCCCGACATGACGTTCAGTTCGGGTATACTGTCGGGCTGTTTTATATTGTTTATCTTCACACCCCAGGGGGAACGCTTGCAGGGTAAAGAACTCCAGGATTTTGTTGCTGACAAAATTGATGATTTGAAAGGTCAGGATATCGTCACTATCGATGTTCACGGTAAATCCAGCATCACCGATTGCATGATTATTTGCACCGGTACTTCCAGCCGCCACGTTATGTCCATTGCCGATCATGTGGTTCAGGAATCCCGCGCTGCCGGTTTGCTGCCACTGGGCGTTGAAGGCGAAAACGTAGCCGATTGGATCGTCGTCGATTTAGGCGATGTTATCGTCCACGTCATGCAGGAAGAGAGCCGTCGTCTGTATGAACTGGAAAAGCTCTGGGGTTAAGTTGTGAAGCTGCAGTTGGTCGCCGTCGGCACCAAAATGCCGGATTGGGTACAAACCGGTTTTACCGAATACCTGCGTCGCTTTCCGAAGGATATGCCGTTCGAACTGGTGGAAATTCCTGCCGGTAAACGCGGTAAGAATGCGGATATCAAACGTATTCTGGATAAAGAAGGCGAGATGATGATCGCCGCCGCGGGGAAAAACCGTATCGTCACGCTGGATATCCCTGGAAAGCCCTGGGATAGCCCCCAGCTTGCTCGCGAGCTGGAACGCTGGAAGCTTGATGGTCGTGACGTCAGTTTGCTAATTGGCGGCCCTGAAGGTCTTTCTCCAGCATGTAAAGCCGCAGCAGAACAAAGTTGGTCACTCTCCACATTGACGCTCCCTCACCCGCTCGTGCGCGTGCTGGTTGCTGAAAGCCTCTATCGGGCGTGGAGCATTACCACCAACCATCCTTACCACCGCGAGTAATGAGACCTAGGTAGATTAAGCAGCGAATGAAACTACAGAATTCTTTTCGCGACTATACGGCAGAGTCCGCGCTCTTTGTGCGCCGGGCGGTGGTCGCTTTTTTGGGAATTTTGCTGCTGACCGGCGTGCTGATTGCCAATCTCTACAATTTACAGATTGTGCGTTTCACCGACTACCAGACGCGTTCTAACGAAAACCGTATCAAACTGGTTCCTATCGCCCCAAGCCGCGGCATCATTTACGATCGCAACGGCGCGCCGCTGGCGTTAAACCGGACAATCTACCAGCTGGAAATCATGCCGGAGAAGGTCGACAGCGTACAGCAGACCATCGATGGCCTGCGTAGCGTGGTTGATCTTACCGATGACGATATTGCCGCTTTCAAAAAAGAGCGCGCCCGTTCACACCGTTTTACGTCAATACCGCTTAAAACTAATCTCACCGAAGTGCAGGTGGCGCGCTTTGCCGTCAACCAGTACCGCTTCCCGGGCGTAGAAGTGAAAGGCTATAAACGTCGTTTCTATCCTTACGGCTCCGCCCTGACCCACGTTATCGGCTATGTCTCCAAAATTAACGATAAAGACGTCGATAGACTGGATAAGGACGGCAAGCTTGCCAACTACGCCGCCACGCATGATATTGGTAAACTCGGTATCGAGCGCTATTACGAAGACATATTGCACGGCCAGACCGGCTATGAAGAGGTTGAAGTCAACAACCGTGGCCGCGTGATTCGCCAGCTTAAAGAAGTGCCGCCACAGGCGGGGCACGATATTTATCTAACCATCGACCTGAAGCTTCAGCAGTATATTGAAACGCTGCTGGCGGGAAGCCGCGCCGCCGTGGTGGTTACCGACCCGCGCACCGGCAGCATTCTGGCGCTGGTCTCAATGCCAAGCTACGATCCGAATCTGTTCGTCGATGGTATCTCCAGTAAGGACTACAGCGGTCTGTTGAACGACCCGAATACGCCGCTGGTGAACCGTGCCACGCAGGGGGTTTACCCTCCAGCATCTACGGTAAAACCTTACGTCGCCGTCTCGGCAATGAGCGCAGGGGTAATCAACCGCAATACCAGCCTGTTTGACCCGGGCTGGTGGCAGCTCCCCGGCTCTGAAAAACGCTATCGTGACTGGAAAAAATGGGGCCACGGTCACCTGAACGTCACCAAAGCGCTGGAAGAATCCGCGGATACCTTCTTCTACCAGGTCGCCTACGACATGGGCATCGACCGTCTGTCAGAATGGATGACCAAATTTGGCTACGGCGACTATACCGGCATCGACCTCTCAGAAGAGCGCTCCGGGAACATGCCAACCCGCGACTGGAAGCTAAAACGCTTTAAAAAGCCGTGGTATCAGGGTGACACCATTCCGGTGGGTATCGGTCAGGGCTACTGGACAGCAACGCCTATCCAGATGAGTAAGGCGCTGATGATCCTGATTAACGACGGCATCATTAAAACCCCTCACCTTCTGGCAAGCACCGTCGAAGAAGGCAAAAAGGTGCCGTGGATGCAGCCGCAGGAACCGCCGATTGGCGATATCCACTCCGGCTTCTGGGAAATTGCCAAAGACGGGATGTATGGCGTTGCCAACCGTGGCAACGGTACTGCGCATAAATACTTTGCCAGCGCGCCTTATAAAATCGCGGCGAAATCCGGTACGGCACAGGTCTTTGGCCTGAAAGCCAACGAAACGTATAACGCGCATCGTATTGCCGAGCGCTTGCGTGACCATAAATTGATGACCGCCTTTGCCCCTTATAATGATCCACAGGTTGCTGTGGCGATCATTTTAGAAAACGGCGGCGCAGGCCCGGCGGTAGGTACCATCATGCGTCAGATTCTTGACCACATCATGCTGGGTGATAACAACACCGACCTGCCAGCCGAAAATCCAGCGGCTACCGCGGCGGAGGACCAATAATCATGACGGATAATCCGAATAAAAAATCCATATGGGATAAAATCCATATCGACCCAGCCATGCTGCTGATCCTGCTGGCGCTGCTGACTTACAGCGCGCTGGTAATCTGGAGCGCCAGCGGCCAGGACATGGGGATGACCGAACGTAAAATCGGCCAGATCGCTATGGGGCTGGTTATCATGGTGGTGATGGCGCAGATCCCCCCTCGCGTCTATGAAGGCTGGGCACCCTGGCTCTACATTATCTGTATTATTCTGCTGGTGGCGGTGGACGCCTTTGGGGCGATATCCAAAGGGGCGCAGCGCTGGCTTGACCTCGGTATCGTCCGTTTCCAGCCGTCAGAGATTGCTAAAATTGCCGTGCCCTTAATGGTGGCGCGCTTTATCAACCGTGATGTCTGCCCGCCTTCGCTGAAAAATACCGCCATTGCGCTGGTATTGATTTTCATGCCAACCCTGCTGGTTGCCGCCCAGCCTGACCTCGGCACCTCGATTCTGGTCGCGCTGTCCGGCCTGTTCGTTTTATTCCTCTCAGGCTTGAGCTGGCGCTTGATTCTGGTTGCCGTCCTGCTGGTGGCTGCCTTTATTCCGATTTTGTGGTTCTTCCTGATGCACGATTATCAGCGCCAACGCGTGATGATGCTGCTCGATCCCGAATCCGACCCGCTGGGCGCGGGCTACCACATCATCCAGTCTAAAATCGCCATTGGCTCCGGGGGGCTGCGCGGTAAAGGCTGGCTGCACGGTACGCAATCGCAGCTGGAATTCCTGCCTGAACGTCACACCGACTTTATTTTCGCGGTGCTGGCCGAAGAGTTAGGGCTTATCGGTATCCTGGTGCTGCTGGCGCTCTACGTGCTGCTGATTATGCGCGGCTTATGGATTGCCGCTCAGGCGCAAACCACCTTCGGCCGCGTGATGGCCGGTGGGTTGATGTTGATTTTATTCGTTTATGTATTCGTAAATATTGGTATGGTAAGTGGCATCTTGCCGGTGGTCGGCGTGCCGCTGCCGTTAGTCAGTTACGGGGGTTCCGCCCTTATCGTACTGATGGCCGGGTTCGGTATCGTGATGTCGATACATACCCACAGAAAAATGTTGTCAAAAAGCGTCTAAGGGGTGCTCAATGCGTAAGCAATGGCTTGGGATCTGCATAGCGGCAGGGCTGCTGGCGGCTTGTTCGAGTGATGATGTTCAACAGCAGACCGTTTCAGCACCACAACCTGCGGTATGTAATGGCCCAACGGTCGAAATTAGCGGGGCCGATCCACGCTTTGAACCGCTGAATGCCACCGCTAATCAGGATTACGAGCGCGACGGTAAGAAATACAAAATCGTCCAGGATCCGTCAAACTTCAGCCAGGCCGGTTTCGCCGCCATTTATGACGCCGAACCGGGCAGCAATTTGACGGCAAGCGGTGAAGCGTTCGATCCGAACCAGCTTACCGCCGCGCATCCGACGCTGCCAATCCCAAGCTATGCGCGTATCACTAACCTGGCCAACGGCCGGATGATCGTGGTGCGCATTAACGATCGTGGCCCTTACGGTAACGATCGCGTTATTTCACTCTCGCGCGCCTCCGCAGACCGTCTGAATACGTCGAACAATACCAAGGTTCGTATCGACCCTATTATTGTGGCGCAGGATGGTTCGCTGTCAGGGCCAGGAATGGCCTGTACGACCGTCGCCAAACAGACTTACGCACTCCCGGCTCGTCCAGACTTAAGCGGCGGCATGGGTAGCGCCTCTTCAGCACCGATGGCTGCAACACCGCAGGGCGATGTTCGTGCCATCAGCAATGACACGCTGACCTCTGAAAATGCCGGCGAAGGCGCGCCGGTGAAAAGCGGAGGGTTCCTGGGAGCACCAACACCGCTTAATAGCGGCGTACTTGAAGAGACCGCTCCGGCGGCGACAGCTCCGACTACCGCCCCTGTTACCGCGCCGGTAACTGCGCCCGCAAGCGCTGCCCCTGCCGCCGTAGCCGCTCCCGCAGCGGCCGCTGCAACGGGCGATTTTGTCGTTCAGGTCGGTGCCGTCAGCGATCAGGCTCGTGCCCAACAGTACCAGCAGCGTCTGAGCCAGCAATTTTCCGTTCCCGGCCGCGTGACGCAAAACGGTGCCGTCTGGCGTATCCAGCTCGGGCCGTTTAGCAGCAAAGGCGAAGCCAGTACCCTACAGCAACGTTTGCAGAGCGAAGCCCAGCTGCAATCGTTTATTACGCGCGCCAACTAGAACGCCCAGAGGTATCCGAATTTTCGTATATGTAAAAGTCTTTAACAAAGTCATATACGATGTCGGATGCCTGTCTTGAGGGCATTTGTTATAGTAAGGCACTTTTTTCACTCCATCACGGATGTCGTTGTTTTGACCATGAAGACCTCTTTCCTCGCTCGTTTACTGATCCCGGCGCTTTCCGTCGCAGCTCTGACTTCCGCTGCTCACGCCGACGACCTGAATATTAAAACAATGATCCCAGGCGTTCCGCAGATTGACGCGGAGTCCTACATTCTTATTGATTATAACTCTGGCAAGGTACTGGCAGAGCAAAACGCGGACACTCGTCGCGATCCCGCCAGCCTGACCAAAATGATGACCAGCTACGTCATCGGCCAGGCCATGAAGGCCGGTAAATTCAAAGAATCGGATCTGGTCACCATCGGCAACGATGCCTGGGCCACCGGCAACCCGGTTTTCAAAGGCTCATCCTTAATGTTCCTGAAGCCGGGCATGCAGGTGCCGGTATCTCAGCTGATTCGCGGGATTAACCTACAGTCAGGCAACGATGCCTGCGTGGCGATGGCCGACTATGTCGCCGGTAGCCAGGACGCTTTCGTCGGCCTGATGAACAGCTACGTCAACGCGCTGGGCCTGAAAAACACCCACTTCCAGACCGTTCACGGCCTGGATGCTGACGGGCAATACAGCTCCGCACGTGACATGGCGCTGATTGGTCAGTCACTTATCCGCGACGTGCCAAACGAATACACCATCTATAAAGAAAAAGAGTTCACCTTTAACGGCATCCGCCAGATGAACCGTAACGGCCTGCTGTGGGATAACAGCCTGAACGTTGACGGCATCAAAACCGGCCATACCGACAAAGCGGGCTATAACCTGGTGGCATCGGCAACCGAAGGCCAGATGCGTCTGGTCTCAGCGGTAATGGGTGGACGTACCTATAAAGGTCGTGAAACCGAAAGTAAAAAGCTGCTGACCTGGGGCTTCCGTTTCTTTGAAACCGTTAACCCAATCAAAGCGGGTAAAGAGTTCGCCTCAGAACCGGCCTGGTTTGGCGATAACGACCGCGCCTCCCTGGGCGTGGACAAAGACGTTTACCTGACCATCCCACGTGGTCGCATGAAAGACCTGAAAGCCAGCTACGTGCTGACCACCAGCGAGCTGCATGCACCACTACAGAAAAACCAGGTAGTCGGAACCATCAACTTCCAGCTGGACGGTAAGATTATCGACCAGCGTCCGCTGGTAGTGCTCCAGGAAATTCCTGAAGGCAACTTCTTCGGCAACATCATTGATTACATTAAATTAATGTTCCACCATTGGTTTGGCTAAAAATCACCCACTTGAAAGTGTGATTTCCATCCCCATATAATACGCATAGCAAAAACAACTCCCGCCCACGATGCGGGAGTTGTTCTTTTTTAACACTGGAGCTGACATGAAAACCAAACTGAACGAACTGCTTGAATTCCCTACACCATTTACTTACAAAGTAATGGGTCTGGCGAAACCTGAGCTGGTTGACCTGGTGGTTGAAGTGGTACAGCGCCATGCGCCAGGTGACTACTCTCCGCAGATAAAACCGAGCAGCAAAGGCAACTACCACTCGGTGTCCATTACCATTAATGCGACCCACGTTGAACAGGTCGAAACGCTGTATGAAGAGTTAGGCAATATTGAAATTGTTCGTATGGTGCTGTAATCGCCTCTGATGTTACCCGGTGTCACCGGGTAACACCGCCCTCCTCCTTCCCTGTGATATACTCTGCGTCCATCATTCCTCCTCTTTGCGGAGACCCTGTTTTGGACTTTAATACCCTCCTCATCCGTCAGCTTGGCCTTCAGCCCTATGAGCCCGTCTCACAAGCCATGCACGACTTCACCGATACCCGTGATGAAACTACGCTTGATGAAATCTGGCTGGTTGAGCACCCGCCGGTGTTTACGCAAGGACAGGCAGGCAAAGCTGAACACGTATTGGTTCCCGGCGATATTCCGGTTATTCAAAGCGACCGTGGCGGTCAGGTGACTTATCATGGACCAGGGCAGCAGGTGATGTACGTTCTGCTGAATCTCAAACGACGCAAACTCGGCGTGCGTGAGTTAGTGACGCTGCTGGAACAAACCGTGGTTAATACGCTGGCAGAGGTGAATATTGAAGCCCATCCCCGCGCGGATGCGCCAGGTGTTTACGTCGGTGAAAAAAAGATTTGCTCGCTGGGTCTGCGTATTCGTAAAGGGTGTTCATTCCACGGACTGGCGCTGAATATTGCGATGGATTTATCGCCGTTCCTCAGAATTAACCCTTGTGGTTATGCGGGAATGGAAATGACCCAGGTATCGCAATGGGATTTAGCAGCGACACCCGAAACTATTTCGCCCATTTTAGTCTCGCAATTTTTAGCGCTGCTTAACAATCCGCCTCACGAATATATCACCGCTTAATATATTATATATTCTGACCCAATATCTTATTGGGTCAATGTCCGCCATATCACCAAAATATGGCGACAAAGGCGCGCCACGTGGTCGTTCGTCTCCCCTGTTGAGGGTTAAAAATGTCGACCACCTCTCACTTTCATGCAAATAAGTCATTCATTACATTAATGCGCCTTAAGCATTATTAATATTAATGCATTGAGTTTTCAAATAAAAATCCGTTTTCACCTTGCACAAATGCTTCTGCCGTAATAATAATAACAATAATAAAATCATCAACTATCATTCATGGAGTGAATGAATTCGGAGTAAGCAGTGTGGATTACAACGATAAGCCAGAAAATAAAGTTAACCTGAACGTCGATAATGATACGCCACAAATTTTTCGCACCCTGCGTAATATAGACCTTAATTTATTGACCATATTTGAAGCAGTATATGTGCATAAAGGCATCGTCAATGCGGCAAAGATTTTAAACCTGACGCCGTCAGCTATTAGCCAATCTATTCAGAAACTCAGACTTCTTTTTCCCGACCCGCTGTTTATCCGTAAAGGCCAGGGCGTCACCCCTACCGCCTACGCGACGCATTTGCATGAGTATATTAGCCAGGGGCTGGAGTCGATTCTCGGAGCGCTGGATCTCAACGGCAGCTACGATAAACAGCGCGTTATCACTATCGGCACAGCGGCTTCGACCGGCGCTATCGTGATGCCGGTTATCTATCACGCCGTCAAGAAAACCTATCCCCATGTACTGCTACGAAACGTCGCGGTCACCGACGCCAATACCCAGCTCAGTCAGTTTCAGACCGACCTGGTTATCGACAATTACGAGCACAATAATCCGCGTACGCTGGGCCGTCATGCTTTGTTCAGCGATAACCTGGTTCTGGTCTGCCGCCACGATCATCCTGTGCGCCAGATCGAGCCCTCTCCTGATGCGCTTGTTCAGTACGAACACACGTTGCTGACCATGGATGGCGCCGGTCAAAATGATTTATATAAGCGTATTCGCGATATGCTACCCGACCGTCAGGTAAGCGTGAGCAGTTACAATCTGTTCACTATTGCGTCACTGATCGCCTCAAGCGACCTTATCGGTATCATGCCGCAGCGTTTTTATCATATCTTCAAGCAGTGCTGGCCGCTGAGTACGGTAGACTTTGCACCACTTCAGCGAGAACAGCTTGATTTTTCACTGCATTACAACAAACTCAGCCTGCGTGATCCGGTCATGCAAAACATTATCAACGTTATCCAGGAAGCCTTCTAAAGCGAATACTCCCTCATTCCTGTTGCCGGCAAAAAAGCATTATTCAACAACTATTTTACAATTTGCCGGCCTGATAGGCTGCTTTATACCCCGTTTCAATGGTATACTGCGTGCCATTAATTCAAAAATAGTTGATAAATACAACATTCCCTTGAATTGAAACGCTTTCCCTCGATACTCGGAACTGGAAGACGCACGCTATGAGTAAACCCATTGTGATGGAACGCGGTGTTAAGTACCGCGACGCCGATAAAATGGCCCTAATCCCGGTGAAAAACGTGGTAACTGAGCGCGAAGCGCTGCTGCGAAAACCGGAGTGGATGAAAATTAAACTTCCGGCCGACTCTTCCCGTATTCAGGGTATCAAAGCAGCCATGCGTAAAAATGGTCTGCACTCCGTGTGTGAAGAAGCCTCCTGCCCGAACCTGGCGGAATGCTTTAACCACGGCACCGCGACGTTTATGATCCTCGGGGCTATCTGTACCCGCCGCTGCCCGTTCTGCGACGTGGCCCATGGTCGTCCGGTTACGCCAGATGCTAACGAGCCGCAAAAACTGGCGCAGACCATCGCCGATATGGCGCTGCGTTATGTGGTTATTACCTCCGTGGATCGTGACGATCTGCGCGACGGCGGCGCTCAGCACTTTGCCGACTGTATTTCCGCCATCCGCGAGAAAAGCCCGAACATCAAAATTGAAACGCTGGTTCCCGACTTCCGTGGTCGTATGGATCGCGCGCTGGATATCCTTACCGCGACCCCACCAGACGTTTTCAACCACAACCTGGAGAACGTGCCGCGTATTTACCGTAACGTCCGTCCTGGCGCCGACTACAACTGGTCGCTGAAGCTGCTGGAGCGTTTCAAAGAAGCGCACCCTGAGATCCCTACCAAATCCGGGCTCATGGTCGGCTTAGGCGAAACTAACGCCGAAATCATCGAAGTCATGCGCGATCTGCGCCGTCATGGCGTCACCATGCTGACGCTGGGCCAGTATCTGCAACCGAGCCGTCACCACTTACCGGTGCAACGTTACGTAAGCCCGGATGAATTCGAAGAGATGAAAGCCGAAGCAATGGCGATGGGCTTCACCCATGCAGCCTGTGGCCCATTTGTGCGCTCGTCTTACCATGCAGATCTCCAGGCCAAAGGCATGGAAGTGAAGTAAGGTTCCCGGTTAAAAAAAAGCCGCGCTCATTGAGAACGCGGTTTTTTTTATGTCCTGGCGAGAAATAAATTGTTGCAATAGGACAATATTAGCAATGATTTTTGCATAAAAAAGGGCGACAACGTTATACCATTGTCACCCTTCCTGCGAGTGATAACCCTCGCGCGTGGCACGCCTTGTAACGGCATACCACGTTAGACGCTGCCCTGCTTACTCTTTATGAGAGAGCTTTTCTGCCGGAGCTTCTTCAGCGCTTTTCTGCGCAGTGGTTTCATCGTCATTCATGGCTTTCTTAAAGCCTTTGATCGCTGAACCCAGGTCTCCACCCAGTGTCCGTAATTTTTTGGTACCAAACACCAGAACAATCAGTGCTGCCACTACCAGCAGTTTGGTAATACTAATCTCACCCATAGATACCTTCTTCAAAAAAACAGGCTGCAGAATGCGCCACATCACTGTAGGTTATTAACGGTCATCTGGCGCGCGCACACAATAGCAATCTGTAACAAGGTGAATCAAGCGTTGTTTAAAAAAACGTCATATTAATTGCGGTAGCGCAAAGCGTCGGTTCTCCAGCACCGGTAACTGTTGTCGAACGCTGAGAAGATGTTCGCGTGAGACCTCAGAAACGATGAGCTGCGGTGACATTCCCGCCCCCGCAAGAGTGACACCGAGTGGGTCAATTATATAACTTTGACCAATATTCCGAGTGCCGCATTCACCGCTGGCGACCACATAGCAGGTGGTGTCCAGCGCTCGCGCCGCCAGCAGCGTAGACCAATGATGCTCCTTCAATGGCCCGCGCACCCAGGCCGCGGGTAACGCCAGTATTTCCGCCCCTTGCAAGGCCAACGCAAGCGCCATATCGGGAAAGCGTAAGTCATAGCAGGTCATCACCCCGACCTTAAAGCCAGCCACCTCAATCAACGGCGGTAACGCCTGCCCGGCATCGACCCGTCGGGACTCCTGAATCGAGAAGGCATCATAAAGATGCAGTTTGTGATAGTGGGCAATCACCTCTCCAGCCCGCAGCGCCACCAGCGTATTCCTTGCCCTACCGTCGCTTACGGGCGTATGCACGGTAAAAATGGTGGTGAGCGTATCGCAACGACTCTGCGCTTTAAGATGGCCAATAAAATCGCCGTCTAATGGCTGAGCGGATTTTACCGACAGGTCAGGATCGCGGTCATCGCGCGCCAGCAATGCCTCCGGCAAGACCAACAGTTCCGCCCCTTGTTCCGCCGCCTTTTGCATCAGCGACACGCAGGTTTGCGCATTGACCCGCCATTCGGGCGTAACAGCAAACTGTCCTACGGCAACTCGCATGTCTGCTCCTTAAATTTGGCAATTATTTCAACATCATGAATAATGGTTAGTATAGAGTCTTACCAGCCCTTGCCGCATATAGTTCAGGGGATTTTCCAAAAATGGCAGGAAATACGCATGACGCAACTTTTGTTAGCTGTTTTTATTGGTGGAGGCACCGGCAGCGTCGCCCGTTGGTTCCTAAGCCTTAAGCTTAATCCAATGCACCATGCTCTGCCCCTGGGGACGCTGACGGCAAACCTGATAGGCGCCTTTATTATTGGGGCTGGCCTTGCGTGGTTTAACCGCCTGCCTCAGGTTGACCCGATGTGGAAATTGCTTATCACCACCGGCTTTTGCGGTGGGCTGACGACCTTTTCGACATTCTCGTCAGAAGTGGTTTTTCTACTGCAAGCGGGGAGATTTGGCTGGGCGCTGTTAAACGTTGCGGTCAATCTACTGGGATCGTTTGCGATGACGGCTCTCGCCTTCTGGTTGTTCTCGACCAGTCGGTAAGGCAAAAAACGGATGAAAAAAACCCGCGATTAAGCGGGTTTTGAATTCTGAGTGCTAAAGTCGCTTATTACAGAGCGGTTACGTTAGCAGCAGAAGGGCCTTTGGCACCGTTAGTGATTTCGAACTCTACGCGCTGACCTTCAGCCAGAGTTTTGAAACCGTTGGTCTGGATTGCAGAGAAGTGTACGAATACATCTTTGCTACCATCTTCAGGAGTAATGAAACCGAATCCTTTGGACTCATTAAACCACTTAACGTTACCTTTAATCTTAGACATCAAAATTACCTTTATATGAAAAAACGACACTAATCTGTGTCAGTAACCAGTACAACAATTGTGATGCGTTTTGTCCAGTCCCAGTTCGTTAAAAAGTGATAAATGTCGCTAACTTTTATTTACGGGTTGACTTTATCCTGCACTCATCTAAGGAACTCGATTTCAGAACTGGAAACGCAGCCAGGCGAAGTAGACATTACCGTTGTTATAGGTTCCGGGAATGTAGGTCATCTGGAAAGTCGCCGGGCCGTAGCCTATCGACGCCATCGGTAGCACCACCGGCACCGGAATGTATTTCCAATTGTCGCGCGCGGTTACCCCGACCGTATACCCCAGCCCCCAATGGAAATTATCGTCTGCCAACGGCCGCCAGGTGGCTTCCCAACCGTAGCCGCCGATAGGCTCCCATTTGTTATAGGAGTCTTTAAAGGCCATCAGATAAATGCCGTGCCAGTTGCCCTTTTCATCCCAGCGCGACACGCCGCCGCCTGCCCCCCAGGGACGTTCGTTATAACGATCCGTTTTATCTTTGTCGTAGGCAAATCGTGCATGCCAGGTAATTGCCGGTACGTACAAATCATAATTTTGCGGCGCTTGCCATGTTTCGGCGATGTTGTTACTCAACGTGTTATAGCCGTCTTTTACCGTTTGTGTAAAAGATGCATAGGCAGGTTGTACCGCACTGAACAGTCCAGCAGAAACACACACCAGTGGAATAAATCTTTTTAATTTTAACACCATACTCTTGCCTATTAATCATCCATTACGAATAGTCTATCAAGAGTAAGCTTAATCGCACCTTAACAGCATCGAAAACACGCGCTTTTTCATCCCTTGAATTGCAAATTAGAATATTCCTGGAGCCTTAGTCAAGAAAACCATAAACAAAACTATGAATATTTATGACGCAGCACCGCTCATTTTATGCACTTGTGTTATCCACCTTGTACAGACTACCTAATCTAAACGAACGTATATTTTATTAAATTACCCTTAACTGAATATTATTCAGATTTCATATCATTCACTTATATTTTTTATTTAATAATAAACAGGTTGGCATTTTATAATATTTCAATTAACGCTTGTTAAAGACATAGCGTAGGGTTACAACCGCGTTTTGTAGGGCTATCATGCTGTATCCCAGCTGCCGCTTCCTTACAGACATTCCTGCCTCCCTGGCAAAAAATAACATTCCATTCACCTCATTTGTTTATTATTTCACCATCACGCTATACTCACTGTGATGATAATGTTCAGCTTTGTGAGTACATCGCGTAAACTGAACTCTCGTTGCCTTAATCAGGCTATTTTTTGATTTTCATCAGCTAAATTTGCCGCATTTTTCGGCACATTCCACCCCTGACTTTTTGGTGCAAATCTGCACCAACGTATACAACTGGGCGATAGGTGTTAATAATGTTAACGTTCTTTGAACTCCTGATTGGTGTTGTGGTTATTGTTGGCGTAGCCCGCTACATCATCAAAGGTTATTCCGCAACGGGAGTCCTTTTTGTAGGAGGCCTGTTGCTGCTGATTGCCAGCGCATTGATGGGCCATAAGATTTTACCGAGCAGTGCAACCAGTACCGGTTACTCCGCGACCGATATCATCGAATATATCAAAATCCTGCTGATGAGCCGTGGCGGCGACCTCGGTATGATGATCATGATGCTGTGTGGTTTTGCAGCTTATATGACGCATATTGGCGCCAATGATATGGTGGTTAAGCTGGCTTCCAAGCCACTCCAGTTTATCAACTCACCCTATTTACTGATGATTGCCGCTTATTTTGTGGCGTGTCTGATGTCGCTGGCCGTATCCTCCGCAACCGGACTCGGCGTATTATTAATGGCAACGCTGTTCCCTGTTATGGTGAACGTCGGTATCAGCCGTGGCGCTGCTGCCGCTATTTGTGCTTCACCAGCGGCAATTATTTTGTCTCCGACTTCCGGCGACGTTGTCCTGGCTGCGAAAGCGGCTGAAATGCCGTTAATTGATTTTGCCTTCAAGACCACCCTGCCAATTTCTATTGCCGCCATTATCGCTATGGCTATCGCCCATTTCTTCTGGCAGCGCTATCTTGATAAAAAAGAAAATATCTCTCATGAGATGTTGGACGTTAATGAAATTACCACCACCGCGCCAAACTTCTACGCCATCCTGCCATTTACGCCGATTATTGGCGTATTAATTTTCGACGGCAAATGGGGCCCGGAACTGCATATCATTGCCATTCTGGTTATCTGCATGCTGCTGGCCGCGGTGCTGGAATTCTGCCGTGGCTTTAACACGCAAAAAGTGTTTGCCGGTCTTGAAGTTGCCTATCGCGGCATGGCAGACGCCTTCGCAGGCGTGGTGATGCTGTTAGTCGCGGCGGGCGTATTCGCTCAGGGCCTGAGCACCATCGGCTTTATTAATAGCCTGATCTCTATCGCCACCTCGTTCGGTTCCGCCAGCATTATTCTGATGCTGGTGCTGGTCGTGCTGACCATGCTGGCAGCAATGACTACGGGTTCGGGTAACGCGCCGTTCTATGCTTTCGTCGAGATGATCCCCAAACTGGCTCACTCATCGGGCATTAACCCTGCCTATCTCTCCATCCCGATGCTGCAAGCGTCCAACCTGGGTCGTACCATCTCCCCGGTCTCCGGTGTGGTCGTGGCAGTCGCAGGGATGGCAAAGATATCGCCATTTGAAGTGGTTAAGCGCACCTCCGTGCCCGTGATTGTCGGCCTGATTGTGGTGATCCTCGCCACCGAAATTCTGGTTCCCGGCGTCGCCGCGTAAGTATTTATCAGCTAAATAATTAAGGCGCCTGATGGCGCCTTATTTTATGATTGAAGAATATTGCCAATAAAAACGTGGAGTCAGGAAAATGCTCAGGAAGAATATTGTGTCAGGATGCGCGCTGCTACTGTGTGCCGGTAGCCTGCATGCCGCCCCGCTTGCACCGACACAATATGGTGACTTCGACCGTTATGTGCTGGCACTCTCATGGCAAACGGGTTTTTGCCAAAGTCTGCATGACCGTAACCGCAAGGAGCCGCTGGAGTGTCATCGACAAACGGAAGCGAGCAATAAGGCCGATTATTTAACCGTTCACGGTTTATGGCCAAGCCTGCCGGGCTCCATCGCCTCTCGCGGCGTGGATAACAACCGCTGGATGCGTTTTGGCTGCGCAACCCGCCCTATCCCGAATATGCCCGAAGCCAGGGCCAGCCGAAAATGCGCGGCGCAAGAGACCGGGTTATCATTGGAAATTGCTAATAAACTCAACCAGGTCATGCCCGGCAGCGGTGGAAATACCTGTCTTGAACGCTACGAATACGCGAAACATGGCGTCTGCTTTGGTTTCGATCCCGATGACTATTTCGGCACCATGGTGCGTCTTAATAGCGAGATAAAACAGAGTGCGCTGGGACAGTTCCTCGCCGACAACTATGGCAAGACCGTCACCCGCGTAAGCTTTGATAACGCCGTCGCCAGCGCCTTTGGCAAGGATAACGTCAAAGCGGTTAAGCTGACCTGCAACGGTAATCCCGCCTATTTAACTGAAATGCAGATAGCCATTAAAGCATCGAGCATTAACGCACCGCTTTCGGCAAGTTCGCTGCTACCCCAGCCCCATCCGGGTAACTGCGGTAAACAGTTCGTACTGGATAAAACCGGCTACTGATCTCAGCCCCCGCGTTTGGCGGGGGCTGAGCCAACTATTTCTGAATAAACTCCAGCAAATCGGCGTTGATCTGATGTTTATGGGTAGTACAAATCCCGTGTGAACCGCCGTGGTAGACTTTCAGTTCAGCGTCCGGCAGGATCTCTGCCGCCACCTTGCCGCAGGTTTCAAACGGCACAATCTGATCGTCATCACCGTGAATAACCAGCGTCGGAATGGTCATTTTACGCAGGTCTTCCCGCAAGTCAGTTTCAGAGAATGCTTTAACACAGTCATAGAGCGCCTTAATCGAACCCTGTAATCCCTGCTCAGTAAAACTTTCTCGTACCGCTTTTGACTCCTTGGCACCATCACGGTTATAACCGTAAAACGCCGCCGACAGTTCGTAGAAAAACGCGCCGCGATCGTTAATCACCCCGTCACGAATACCGTCAAAGACCTCAATCGGCACGCCGTTAGGGTTAGAATCCGTTTTTATCATGATTGGCGTGACCGCACCTATCAGTACCGCTTTTGCCACCCGTTCGGTGCCGTGACGGCCAATATAGCGCGCCACTTCGCCACCACCGGTGGAATGGCCAACGTGAATCGCCTCTTTTAAGTTCAGATGCGCCGTCAGCTCAGCCAGATCGTCGGCATACTGATCCATATTGTGTCCATCCCACGGCTGTGCCGAACGTCCGTGTCCTCGCCTATCGTGGGCGATAACGCGATACCCTTTCGAACCCAGATACAGCATCTGATCTTCAAAGGCGTCCGACGTCAGCGGCCAGCCGTGACTGAACACAATAGGTTGCCCGCTGCCCCAATCTTTGAACCAGAGATAACTACCATCTTTCAGGGTCAGTTTATCGAAACCGCTCATACGCTCTCCTGTACCGGGGTGACGCTGCCAGATGCAGCTTAAAAAGGATAATCCATAATTACGAGGCGTGATGTCTTTCGCATAAAATTCACACAATAGATGATTCACCGCCTCTGAATGTGCGTTACATCACTTCAAACCTGACGCCGGGATCAGTATGATGGGACGAGATGAACCCTTGCCGCTGGCGGTGAGGGTTTTCTTTTGGATAATAGAAATGACATGGAGTAGATAATGACCAGACCTGCCATCATTATTAATGAGTTCGATGCCGAGCGTATCGACCGCCTGCTTGAGCAACCTGCTTACGCAAATTCACCGGTGGCGAATGCGCTAAACGACGAGCTGGATCGTGCCCAAATGTGTGCCCCAGAGGCCATGCCGCATGATGTGGTGAGTATGAATAGCCAGGTCAGATTCCGCGACCTCACCAGCGGTGAAGAGCGCGTACGTACGCTGGTTTTCCCAGCCAATATGACCGATAGCGCCACCCAGCTCTCGGTGATGGCGCCCGTAGGTGCAGCGCTTCTGGGCCTGCGTACCGGTAGCACCATCCATTGGGAGCTGCCGGGCGGCGCATCCACCCACCTGGAAGTACTTGAGCTACTTTACCAGCCGGAAGCCGCTGGCGAATTTAATCGCTAACGTCAGCAGTTGACTGATTAAGGGGATGCCAGCCATCCTCTTTCTGCCCTTCCCCCGCCTCACGAAACTTTACAACTCTTGCGCTCCCTCAAACACTATTTTGCGAACTCAATGACATAATTAAAACGAATGATATGCTCTTATAGTGATACAAAGACAAGGAGGAGCCTATGTACAAAACAATCATTATGCCAGTTGATGTTTTTGAGATGGAGTTAAGTGACAAAGCGATTCGTCACGCAGAGTTTATGGCCCAGCAAGAGGGGATTATCCATCTGCTGCACGTCCTGCCAGCGTCCGCAAGCTACACCATGAGCCGCTTTGCTGGCGATCTGCGCCGCTTTGAAGAGCACTTGCAGCACGAAGCGGAAACCCGTCTGCAAACTATGGTCAGTCACTTCAGTATCGACCCGTCCCGTATCAAGATGCATGTGCGTCTGGGCAGCGTTCGCGACGCCGTCAACGAGCTTGTAGAGGAGTTAAACGCCGATATGGTGGTGATTGGTTCACGTAATCCTTCTATCACCACGCACCTGCTGGGGTCGAACGCGTCCAGCGTGATTCGCCATGCGCATATTCCGGTATTGGTCGTGCGCTAGTCACATCTCAAAGCAGGCCTGAAAGCTGCGCGCCATCAGGCAATCGCGACAAAAAAAGGCCACCTTTCGGTGGCCTTTGACATTGCAGGTATTGTCTTCTTTTTTATGCTGTTTTGGTGCGAATGAGATAATCAAACGCGCTCAATGACGCTTTAGCACCCTCGCCTGCGGCGATAATAATCTGTTTGTACGGCACGGTCGTACAGTCACCTGCGGCGAACACACCTTTGACGTTAGTTTCGCATTTCGCATCAATGATGATTTCACCCATGCGATTACGTTCGATAGCACCTTCCAGCCAGTTAGTGTTCGGCAGCAGGCCAATCTGGACAAAGATACCCGCCAGCGCAACATGATGCTCATCGCCGCTAACGCGATCGCGGTACTGCAAGCCGGTGACTTTGCTGCCGTCACCCTTCACTTCCGTGGTTTGCGCATTAAGGATAATGTCGACATTTTTCAGGCTGCGGACTTTATCCTGCAATACCTGGTCAGCTTTCATTTCCGGCGCAAATTCCAGCAGCGTCACGTGTTCAACCACCCCAGCCAGATCGATTGCTGCTTCAACGCCGGAGTTACCGCCGCCGATAACCGCCACGCGCTTGCCTTTGAACAGCGGGCCGTCGCAGTGTGGGCAGTAGGTCACGCCTTTGGTGCGATACTGATCTTCGCCCGGCACGTTCATGTTACGCCATTTCGCACCGGTAGAAATGATGATGCTACGGGCTTTCAGAACTGCGCCGGAAGCCGTTTCAATCTGATGCAATCCCCCTTCTGCCGCAGCCGGAATCAGCTTCGAGGCGCTCTGGGAATCAATTACATCAACGTTATACTCGCTCACGTGGGCTTTTAACGCCCCCGCCAGCTTCTGACCTTCCGTCTTCGGCACGGAGATGTAGTTTTCAATGTCTACCGTGTCCAGCACCTGGCCGCCAAAGCGTTCGCCCATCAAGCCAGTACGAATACCTTTACGTGCAGAATATACCGCCGCCGCTGCACCGGACGGGCCGGAGCCGACGATCAGTACGTCATAGGCATCACGTTGGTTCAGTTCTTCCGCCGCGCGTTTTTCCGCGCCGGTATCCACTTTCGCCACGATCTCAGACAACGTCATACGACCCTGACCAAATTCCTGACCGTTCAGATAAACCGCCGGAACGCCCATCACGTTACGTTCGGTAATTTCGTTTTGATAAACCCCACCGTCAATCGCGGTATGCTTAATGCGCGGGTTCAGCACCGCCATCAGGTTCAGCGCCTGCACGACGTCCGGGCAGTTATGGCAAGAGAGCGAATAGTAGGTTTCGAACTCAAAATCGCCGTCGAGATCGCGGATCTGCTCCAACAAAGTCTGCGCTTCTTTTGACGGATGGCCGCCGGTCCACAGCAGCGCCAGCACCAGCGAGGTAAATTCGTGGCCCAGCGGCGAGCCTGCGAAACGCGGCCCCTGGTTGGAACCTGGGTTGGTAATCAGGAACGATGGCTTGCGCACCGCCAGGCTATTGTCTTCTTTGAAGGTCACTTTATCTGACAGTTCAGCGATTTCAGCCAACAGTTCCTTGATCTCTGCCGATTTTGCGCCGTCATCCAGCGTGGCAATCAGCTCAACAGGTTTGGTCAGCTTCTCAAGGTAGGCCTTGAGCTGGGTTTTCATGTTGGTGTCGAGCATTTTTATCTCCTGGGCTTAAAACATCATCATGCAAGCCGATTTCGTCGGCAATGCAACTTGCATCATGATGCTGGAATGAAACAGGCGCAGAGTTGCGCCTGTTGGATGCCGGATGGCACTGCGTTTATCCGGCCTACATGCTGGCACACCCATTTTAAAGGGGTGATTTCCTAAGTATTTCGCATCACGGCAAGGCGGCTAGCGGGTGAATCCCCGGGAGCTTACATAAGTAAGTGACCGGGGTGAACACGCGACGCCAACGCCGCTGTGGTGCGAAAGACGACGGAAATTTAGATCTTACCAACCAAGTCCAGAGATGGAGCCAGAGTCGCTTCACCTTCTTTCCATTTAGCCGGGCAAACTTCGCCTGGGTGGGAAGCTACGTACTGAGCCGCTTTGATTTTACGCAGCAGGTCAGACGCATCACGGCCGATACCTTCAGCGGTCACTTCGATTGCCTGAATGATACCCTGTGGGTCAACAACGAAGGTTGCGCGGTCAGCCAGACCTTCATCTTCACGCATGTTTTCAAAGTTACGGGTCAGGGCACCAGTCGGGTCGCCGATCATCGCATATTTGATTTTAGCGATGGTGTCAGAGCTACCGTGCCATGCTTTGTGGGTGAAGTGGGTATCAGTAGAAACAGAGTACACGTCTACGCCCAACTTCTGCAGTTCTTCATAATGGTCTGCAACGTCGCCCAGTTCGGTCGGGCATACGAAGGTGAAGTCAGCCGGGTAGAAGAAGAAGACGCTCCAGCGACCTTCGGTATCTTTCTCGGTTACTTCGATGAACTCACCGTTTTTGAACGCCTGGTTTTTGAAAGGTTTGATTTTAGTGTTAATTAAGGACATCTATACTTCCTCCGTGTTTTCGTTGAGGTCTAAGTTAACGAACTTTTTCCGTTTCGACCAATGCGTTTACATTATCAAATCAATCAGCGTTACCTAACAACCTGTATAAGGTAACTTTGTGAAAAGGGATGAAAAGAAAGCTCCTTTCTTCTCAGCGACCGATTCGGCAATGCACTCTGCACCTGTGCCTTTGCGATGTGCCAGGTGATAGTCTGACCGGGAAAAGCACACCACCACCTTACACGCTTTCATCGAGTCTTTTAAAGGACAAAAGCTGATCCATTGGGCTTATCTATAAATGTGGTAGGCTAGCACTCACAAAATGCATGAACTGATGATTTTACAACGATTTTTATGACCCTACAGATAACAGCAAATCATCAACCACAATTATTGATACAGGTCAGATAGCCGTCAGCATGGATAAGTTCCATCTGCGCCGATGACCGGCCACCCACCAAGAAACAATTGCCAAACTAATAATATACATTCAGACATATTGATACTTCTCAATAACCAACCGTAATTAATATAATTCACCATGTATATACACTAAACGACTGAACAAAAAGTGGATAAGTGAGGATAACTGCTATATATTTAGAATAAATTCAAATCAATTTCAGTTTTTTGAACGTATGGATTTTTTGAGAAATTTTTCGAAATGCGCCGTGGACTCCATTTCGTAGCTTAAAATCCCCAAGGATATTCAATGGCCAACCTCTATAATCTAAAACGCTTCGATCTTAACTTGCTGATTATCTTTGAGTGTATCTATCAGAACCTCAGTATCAGCCAGGCAGCGCAAACGCTTTTTATTACGCCTTCAGCGGTGAGCCAGTCTTTACAACGTTTACGCGTCCAGTTAAACGATCCGTTATTTATTCGCTCGGGAAAAGGTATTACGCCGACAACAGTAGCGATCAATCTTCACCGCCATTTGGAAAACAATCTTAATAGTATTGAGGAAACCCTTAATATTATGGGAAACTCTGAACTCAAAAAAGAGTTCGTTGTTTATGGCCCTCAATTCCACACGCAGCCCAGATTGACCCAATTTATCACTGCCCTTTTAAAACATCCCAACGTCGAGGTAAGTTACCACGACATCGCCGCGGTCAAAGATAGTGTTGAGGATATTCTCAATTATCGCAAAGCAGATATCGTCTTTACCACGGAAAAATGTGAGAATCGGTCGCTGGTGTGTATGCCGTTTTGTGAATGCCCGGTAGTTTTAGTCTGCCGTGAAGATCACCCTCGCCTGAACCAAAATTCAACCTTGAATGATATTATGCAGGAAAGATTCACCTATCTTGAATCCCGTGAAATGGCGTTTACGAATTACAAAGATAACTTTAAACAAACGCTATTAATTGAAAGAAATATTGTTTTTCGTTCAAATTCTTTTATGAGTATTTTTAACGTCATACACGATAGTGATTTGGTTGGTTTTGTGCCTAAAAAAGCGTTTGAAAAACTTAAAGGCACTTTAGGATTACAGGAACTCCCCCATCCGATCCCACTTCCAGATATGACTTTGTATATGGTCTACAGCCGCTCATCATTAACCTCACCTTATTTCTCAGAGATTATAAACCAAGTCCAGAATACGGATGAGGCATTCACAGAGTGAATATAATTTAAAGTAACAAATCAAAAATAGCATGTATTATTTGGTTTATTAGCACTAAAATAATTGTATTATATCAGCCCAACACTAGACGTTATCGCCATAAAGGACGGCTGATCTATGTCAATCAAAAAGATCCCCTTGTCTCTTTCCGTACTTGAGGCAGCCCGGGAGCGTATCGTGTGGACCCTGGAGAATTTCCCTCGCGTATGCGTTTCATTTTCAGGCGGTAAAGACTCCACGGTAATGTTTCATTTAACCGCTGAAATAGCTCGTTCATTGGGTAAAAAAATATGCGTGCTGTTTATCGACTGGGAAGCGCAATTTTCCTATACCATTAATCACTGCGAAAAGTTACGTATTGCGTATCAGGATATCATTGATGAGTTTTATTGGGTCGCGCTGCCGTTAACCACACAAAATTCACTGACCCAATTTAATCCAGAATGGCAATGCTGGGAGCCGGGCGAAAAATGGGTGCGGCAACCGCCGAAAGACGCCATTACCGATCCCGCTTACTTTCCCTTCTACCAGCCGGGCATCAGCTTCGAAACCTTTGTGCAAAAGTTTGCCGAATGGTTTTCAAAACAGCGCCCAGCCGCCGTTATGATTGGAATCCGGGCCGACGAATCCTATAATCGTTTTTTAACGATTTCTTCTCAAACCAAGCATCGATTCGCCGATGATAAACCCTGGACCACCGTCGCCCCGGCAATCATGCCTGGTATGTCTACCCCATCTACGACTGGAAAACCGCCGACATCTGGACGTGGTTTGCCAAAAGCGGCAAACCTTATAATCCCCTTTACAACCTGATGTATCAGGCGGGGGTTCCCCTGCGCTATATGCGCATCTGTGAACCGTTTGGCCCAGAACAGCGTCAGGGATTATGGCTCTATCATGTTCTCGAACCCGAGCGCTGGGCAGATATGTGCCAGCGGGTGAGCGGCGTCCACAGCGGCGGTATTTATGCCGGCCAGGATAATCAGTTCTACGGACATCGAAAAATAGAGAAACCCCAGCATTATAGCTGGCGCGGATATGCGCACTTCCTACTGCAAAGCATGCCAGAAACGACGGCAGACCATTATCGCAATAAAATTGCCGTCTATTTGCATTGGTATCAAAAGCAAGGCTGGGAAGATATTCCCGATAGCCAGGAAAAAGATCTGGGCGCCAAAGATATCCCGTCATGGCGACGCATCTGCAAGGTTTTATTGAACAACGATTATTGGTGTCGAATGCTCTCTTTCAGCCCGACAAAATCCAGCCACTATCAGCGTTACCGCTCGCGCATGGAACAAAAGCGCCAGCAATGGGGAATTTTATGCGACAACGATTAATAGCTGAAATGCAGGATTATCTGCAAACCCTGTCATTTGATGAAAAAATTGAGGCGCTTAATCAATTCCGCCTGGCACTCCATAAAGAGAGTCCGTTTAACGATCAGCCTATCGACTGCGTACTGTGGGTAAAAGAGGAGCAAGTGTCTCCTAACGACTATAACCCCAACAATATGGCTCCACAGGAAAAACGACTGCTAACCAAATCGCTTGAGGCCGACGGTTTTACCCAGCCGATTGTGGTGATTGAAAAACAAGATCACCGCTTTGAGATTGTCGACGGCTTTCATCGCCACCTGCTCTCACAATCAAAAGCCACATTGAAAAAACGCTTTCATGGCTATTTGCCGGTCACCCAACTGGAGCATCAGGACAATTCACTGTCAGCACGCATGGCCGCCACCATTCGTCATAACCGTGCTCGTGGGCGTCATCAAATAAGCGCGATGTCCGATATTGTGCGTGAGCTGAGCCAGCTCGGCTGGAGCGACGAGAAAATGGCTCAGGAATTAGGGATGGATGCCGACGAAGTGCTGAGATTGAAGCAAATAAACGGCCTGTGTGAAATGTTCGGCAATCGCCAGTTCTCACAGGCCTGGACGGTGAAATAACTACAATTGGCACAGCCGCTCGGCGGCAGCCAGCAGGGTTGATTCCTGCTTAGCAAAGCACAGACGAATCAGTTTATGCGGGAATGGCGCGGCGCAAAATACCGACAACGGTATGGCCGCCACGCCAACTTCCGTCGTCAGCCAGCGGCAGAAGCTCACGTCATCCAAATCAGAAATCGCGCTATAGTCGGCCAGCAGAAAATAGGTGCCCTCGCAGGGCAGAAGTTTAAATCGACTCTGGCTTAACGCATTACTAAACAGGTCACGACGCGCACGGTAAAACTCGGGAAGCTGACGGTAATGTTCTGGCTCGCTGCGCAACATATCGGCCAGCGCCAGTTGAGCGGGCGTGTTAACCGCAAAGGTCAGATACTGGTGAACTTTGCGCAGCTCGGCGCTGATAGCGGCAGGTGCGATGCAATATCCCACTTTCCAGCCGGTCATATGATAGGTTTTGCCAAACGATGACACCGCCACCGCTCGCTCGCGAAGCGCAGGATGCGTCAGCACGCTGGCATGCCCTTGCGCGGCAAAGCAAATATGCTCGTACACTTCATCGCTCAGCACATAAATTTCCCGCTCGGCAATCGCCTGCCACAGCGCCTCAAAATCCGCCGCCTGCCACGTCGTGGCCGTTGGGTTGTGCGGAGTATTGAGGATAACCAGGCGGGTTTTATCGCTTAACCGCTCGGCAAATTCCTGCCAGTCGACGCCAAAATGCGGTGGTTGCAGCGCAATACGCTGCACAATTCCGCCAGACAGTTCAACCGCCGGAGCATAGCTGTCGTAGCTGGGATCAAAACAGATAACTTCATCACCCGTGCGTACCAGCGCAGTGATGGCAGCGTATAGTGCTTCGGTTGCGCCCGCGGTGACGGTGATATCGCTATTCGCGTCCGGCGCAAAGCCGTACAGCGCGGCGGTTTTCTCGGCAATGGCATCACGCAGCGCCTGTACGCCGGTCATCGGCGCATATTGATTAGCACCGTGTGTCACATGGTGGGTCAGCCGCGCCTGAAGATAAACAGGGCCGTCGAAATCGGGAAATCCTTGAGAGAGATTGATAGCCTGATGCTCATGGGCCAATGCGCTCATCTGGGTAAAAATGGTAGTGCCAAGGTGAGGAAGTTTACTTTGGGGGATGAGTTGCTTCGTTGTCATACGTTGTCTGCCGCTCGTGAGACCAATGTTAACAGCAATATAACACGGCGTGCAGGTTTAGCAATCAAGACGTTTAGATGTCTAAATATATATTAACAGCACTTTGCCCCGCCCTTTTCGCCATAGCGCGCATCCTGGCGATCGCGGAAAAACGCTTCGTAGGTCATCGGTTCCTGGTCTGGATGATTGATACGCATATGCTCGACGTAGTTGTCGTAGTCCGGCACGCCGATCATCATTTTTGCCGCCTGACCGAGGTATTTTCCGGCTTTTGAGAGGGTATCAAACATCGTTTATCCTTTCGGGTGAACCCGGCGGCGCTACGCTTGGCCGGGCTACAAATTTGCACAATCGCGCACATTGCCGGATGGCGGCTACGCCTTATCCGGCCTACACCAATCGGTAACCCGGCCAAGCGCAGCGCGCCGGGAAAGCACGCGTATTAATGCGCGCGTTTCGCCTGTACCACCAGATTCTCCGCATCCGCCGGCATCGGCTCGTACGGGGTCTCTTTTGCCGTCGGCTTATCTTCTTTCAACGCCGCCAGCGCGGTTTTGATGGAGAACACCGCCAGCACTACGACCACCACCATAAAGAAGATCGTCAGCCCCGCATCCAGACGGTTGTTGAACACCAGCTGCGTCAGCTGCGATTCGGTGTACTGCGGCGGGATATTGCCGCTGTCGATCATCGCCTGGAACTTGTTGGCAATCGCCAGGAAGCCGACGCGGGTATCTTCGCTGAACGATTTTTGCCAACCCGCAACCAGCGTACATACCAGCAGCCAGGCAGTAGGCACCAGTGCCACCCACGCGTAACGCTGACGTTTCATCTTGAACAGTACCACCGCACAGAGCATCAGCGCCATACCGGCCAGCATCTGGTTAGCAATACCGAACAGCGGCCACAGCGTGTTAATACCGCCCAGCGGGTCAACCACCCCTTGGTGCAGGAAGTAGCCCCAGGCCAGCACGCACAGCGCCGTTGCCAGTAAGTTCGCGGGCAGCGAGTCGGTGCGCTTAAGCCCCGGGCTGATAACGCCCAGCAGGTCTTGCAGCATAAAGCGTGCCGCACGCGTACCGGCATCGACCGCCGTCAGGATAAACAGCGCTTCAAACAAAATGGCGAAGTGATACCAGAACGCCACGTCCATCAGGCCGCCCAGCGCACCGTGCAGAATGTAGGCCATCCCCACCGCAAGGGTCGGCGCCCCGCCCGCACGGGAGATAATCGACTGCTCGCCCACTTCATTAGCAATCTGATGCAGCAGATCCGGCGTGACCGCAAAGCCCCAGCTACTGACCACCTGCGCGGCAGACGCTACCACATCAGCGGTACCGGCAGGGGCCAGCATCGCCATCGGACTGTTCATCGCAAAGTAGACGCCCGGGTCAATAATACAGGCGGAAACCAGCGCCATAATGGCGACAAAGGATTCCATCAGCATGCCACCGTAGCCGATAAAGCAGGCCTGACCTTCGTTCGCCAGCATTTTCGGCGTGGTGCCGGATGCGATCAACGCGTGGAAACCAGACACCGCGCCACAGGCAATGGTGATAAACAGGAACGGGAACAGATCGCCGGTCCATACCGGGCCGGTGCCATCGACAAATTTGGTCAGCGCAGGCATGGTCAGGGTTGGACGCATAATCAAAATACCAATCGCCAGGCCGACGATGGTGCCGATTTTCAGGAAGGTGGAGAGATAGTCGCGCGGTGCCAGCAGCAGCCACACCGGCAGTACCGAGGCCACAAAGCCATATCCCACCAGCATCCAGGTCAGCTGTACACCGGTGTAATCAAACCACGGTGCCCAGGTCGGGCTTTCTGCCACCCAGCCGCCGGAAATGATGGCAAACACCAACATAACGAGGCCGATAACCGACACTTCACCAATACGTCCCGGACGCAGATAGCGGATATAAATCCCCATAAACAGCGCTAGCGGGATGGTAAAGGCCACGGTGTAAGTGCCCCACGGGCTGTGGGTCAGCGCTTTCACCACGATCATCGCCAATACCGCGAGGATGATCACCATGATCATAAAGGTGGCAATCAGTGCGATGACGCCTGCGGTCGGGCCCATCTCTTCACGCACCAGTTCGCCCAACGAGCGACCATCACGGCGCGTGGAGACAAACAGCACCATAAAGTCCTGTACCGCCCCGGCAAGCACCACGCCTGCCAGCAGCCAGATCATCCCCGGCAGATAACCCATCTGCGCCGCCAGCACCGGCCCCACCAGCGGGCCTGCCCCGGCAATCGCCGCAAAATGGTGACCGAACAGCACTTTTTTGTCGGTCGGTACATAATCAAGACCATCGTTATGACGCACCGCTGGCGTCATACGCGTGGGGTCAACCTGCAAAACCTTTTTCGCGATATAGAGGCCATAAAAACGGTAGGCAATAAGATAAACGCAAACCGCCGCTACGACGATCCACAGCGCGTTTATCTGTTCACCACGGTTAAGGGCGATATAGCCTAGGGCAAACGCTCCGACAATGGAGAGCAATGCCCATATAAGGTATTTCCCTGAATTGTTCATCGTTGTTTTCCGTATCAGTAGCAGAGGATGTTACATTTTGTGTCCATAGAAACACCTATGATTTAACATCTTAGAAACGGATATGAACAGGAAGTGAACCTGACTTTTACATCACAGTGTTAACGGGATCACTTAAGTCAGAAAAATGGATGAGAACTGGAAAGGAAAAAGGTGAACTTCCCGGGGTCACTGCGTTCGCCCGGGCTACATTCCTGGTAGCCCGGCCAAGCGCAGCGCCGCCGGGAATGGGCACAATATTTACCCCAGCACCGCCGTGCCCAACCGGCAGGTGCAGCAGCACCCCGGGGTCGGCTTCGCCTCGCCCGGGCTACATTCGTGGTAGCCCGGCCAAGCGCAGCGCCGCCGGGAACGGGCACAATATTACCCCATCACCGCCGTACCCAACCGGCAGGTGCAGCAGCGTCGGCCCTGCTCGTCAAACACCACAATCTCCCAGCTCTGGCTTTGACGCCCTGTATGCAGCGGCTGGCAAACTGCCCGCACCTGCCCCTGTGACACCGGGCGATGGTGCGTGGCGTTAAGCTCCGTCCCCACTACGCACTGTCCTTCGCGGGTCATCAGAAAACCGGCCATTGAACCTAACGTTTCCGCCAGCGCCGCCGATGCCCCGCCGTGCAGCAAGCCAAACGGCTGATGGGTACGGCTATCCACCGGCATCACCGCTTCCAGACTGTCATCGCCAATATGGGTATAAACGATGCCCAGATGCGCCACCATGGTGTTATCACTGGTCGCATTGAGCTCATCAAGGGTTAAATGACGTTTCCAGATCATCTCACGCTCCTAACGTTGACCCACCGTCCACCACGATATCCTGCAACGTGATGTGGCTGGCGTAATCCGAGGCGAGGAACAAGATCGTGTTGGCGATCTCTTGCGGGCGAGCGATTTTACCCAGCGGAATGCCAAGCTTAAACTGCTCGCCAAAGCCGCGAATACGCTGCTGCTCGGCATCATCACTCACCCACAGCACGCGCTGCATGTCGGTATCGGTAGAACCTGGCGACACAATATTGCACCGCACCCCAGCGTGGGATAATTCCAGCCCAACGGTCAGCGCCAGACTTTTCAGCGCCGCCTTCGACGCGCCGTAAGCGCTCATGCCGATACGCGGCGTGTGCGCAGCATCAGACGCGACGGTGACTATCGCCCCGCCCTGCTGCTGACGAAACTGCGCCATCGTCTGCTGGAACAGATTAAACGCCCCGCCGACGTTGACCGCAAAGGTCTGCTGCCAGTCGTCGTGGCTTAGCGCATCGGTGGCGCCCATGCGCAAAATTCCCGCCGCATTCACCAATACGTCGAGGCGTTCAGTTTTCGCTAACAGACGCTCGCACACCTGCGCCACCTGCTGTGCATCCGCCACATCCAGCACTTCAGTGGCAAACGGATAATCTTCACCGTCAAACGCCCGATCGAAACCGGTGACGTTTGCCCCCGCCGCCACAAACGCCAGCGCGGTCGTGTAGCCAATCCCTTTGCCCGCGCCGGTCACCCACACGGTCTGACCGCCAAAATCAAACCCGGCCATTATTTCACCTCGCGGGAGAGCAGCGCCCACCAGGCGTCAATGCTCGGATTTTTCGCCAGCATCACAAAATCGATGTCGCCGTGGACTTTGCGCCAGCGCGCCGCCAGCGCCATCATCCGTACCGAATCCAGACCGTAATCAATCAGATTATCATCATCAAACGGCTCGTCAGACTCATCCAGCAGCGGCAAAATCTGGGCGCGCAGTGCCTCTTTACTCGCCGGAACCGACGGCAGCAGTTCGTCGGTCATCACCACGCGACCGCTGCGCCCGGCCACGTATTTCAGCGACATCAAATGCTCATCACGGCTGAAATCCGCCAGCGCATCGGCAACAAAGAACGGCTTAATATCGCGCATAAACGCATCGGTGGCGGTGGTCATGCAGCCGATATGGGCATACACGCCGGTGATGATTAACTGGTTGCGCCCGCTTTCTTTGAGCATCTGCTCAAGCGGCGAGCGGTGAAACGCGCTGTAGCGCCATTTCACCAGCACGGTGTCGTCTTCATCCGGCGCCAGCGCAGCAATCACCCGCTGTTGCTCCGGCGAACGGGTCAGCCCCGGCCCCCACATATCGTTCAGCAGCGCGCGGTCTTCGTCGCTCTGCTCTTTCGGCTGGGCGGTGTAATAAACCGGAATACCGTTCTTTTTGCAGAAATCACGCAGGGCGGCGATGTTCGCCACCACCGTCTCCATCATCTCGCTGTCATCGCCCCAGAAATTGAGGAAATATTCCTGCATATCGTGAATCAGCAGCGCCGCGCGCGCCGGTTCAAAGGCCCAGTTGACCTTGTTTTCGGGAAGATCCAGCGCGGTTGGCAGCGCATAGCCCTGTAATTTTGGAATCGCCATTTTATTGTCTCCTTTAGCCCTGCGAACGGCTCGCCAGCCAATGACGCAATTGTTTTTTATCGACTTTACCGACGTGGGTCAGCGGCAGTTCATCTACGCACTCGACGCGGTCAGGCAGTTTAAATTCAGCCACCCCTTGCTCACGCAGGAAGCGGCGCACTTCTACTGCGCGCAGCGGTTCTTTCACCACCAGATACGCGCAGCTTTTCTCGCCCAGCAGGCTATCTTCCATGCTCACTAACGCCGCATAGATAACCGATTCATGGCGCAGCAGCAGGTTTTCAATCTCTTCAGCGGCAATCTTCTCGCCGCCGCGGTTAATCTGATCTTTCTCGCGCCCCTCGACGGTGATGTAGCCGTCCTCATCGATGGCAATAAGATCGCCGGAGCAATAAAAACCCTCGGCATCAAAGGCGCTGGCATTGTGCTCAGGACTTTTGTAGTAGCCGCGGAAGGTATAGGGGCCTCGGGTCATCAGCCGTCCAACCTCACCGCGCGGCAGAGGATTGCCGTCAGCATCCGCCACCCACACTTCATCATCCGGACACATCGGATAGCCCTGGGTATTGAGGATTTTCTCCGGTGAATCATCCAGACGGGTGTAGTTAACAAGCCCTTCCGCCATACCGAACACCTGCTGTAGCTGGCAGCCAATCTCCGCAGGAATGCGCGCCGCCAGCGTCGCCGACAACCGTGCACCGCCAACCTGTAACAGCGTCAACGAGCGAAGCTGCGCGTTGCTGCCCCACTCTCCAATCGCCTGTAACCACAGACTGACGGCAGGCGGCACCAGCGCCGCGACGTTAACCTGATGTTTTTCAATCAGCGGGAAGCACAGCGTGGGGCTTGGATCCGCCGCCAGCACCACCGTGCCTTCAGCGAGGAAAACGCCGAGCGCGCCCGGCGAACTCATGGCGTAGTTGTGCGCCGACGGGATGGCACACAGATAGCGCGTCTTAGGATCGAAGCGGCAAATCTCATTACTGCGGCGAATGCTGTAGTAATAATCGTTGTGGGTACGGGGAATCAGCTTCGGCGTGCCGGTACTGCCGCCGGAAAGCTGGAAGAAAGCGACCTCATCGGCGGCGGTCGGCGTGGCGAAAAAGTTGACGGCCGGACGGTCAATCGCCGCCTCCAGCGCATGCTCGCCCTCGCCCTGGCGCAGCAGCACCACGCGCAGCGAACGGTGTCGCTCGCAGAAGGTATTGAGAAACGCATCATCGCCAAACAGCGCATGGGTACGGTCGGCAATCAGCGCCGCGGGCGCAATCTGTTCGGCGTAAGCATTAAGCTCACTGCGCTGATGGCTGAACAGCGCATTCACCGGCGCGACGCCGATTTTCAGCAGCGCAAACAGCGTGACATAAAATTCAGCAATATTGCCCAGCTGCACCAGCGCGGTTTCACCGCGTTTGAGTCCTTTGCTTTGCAACACGGCGGCAAGATTATCGACGGAGTGATTCAGCTGGCGGTAGCTTATCTGGCGTTCACCATCAATTACCGCTATCGCGTCACTGTCCGCATGGCGGGTCAGCATTTCAGTCAACGGCAAATCCTGCCAGTAGCCTTTTTCACGATAGCGCGCCGCAAGCGCCTCCGGCCAGCGGGTAAATTCCACGGTCATTGGGGTTCCTTAATGCAGGCCGAAAACATTCAGCATGGTAGAAAGTTTGACGCCGGTTTCGCGCCACTCAGACTCTGGCGATGAGGCGGGCACAATCCCTGCCCCGGCAAACAGGCGCACGCTATTGTCCTTCACCCGCGCACAGCGGATGGTCACCACCCACTCGCCGTTACCTTCGGCGTCACACCAGCCGACAATCCCGCCGAACAGGTCTCGCTCGAACGGTTCCAGCTCGGCAATCACCTGTTTTGCGACCTCATGCGGGAAGCCGCTCAGTGCTGGCGTTGGATGCAGCAGGCAAGCCAGCGTTAAGGCGTTTTCGCAAGGCCGGGCCTGACCTTCAATCGGCGTGGCGAGATGCCAGAGAGTTGGCGTGGTAATCAACTGTGGGGTCTGCGGCAGCGTCAGTTCGACGCTACGCGGAGCCAGCGTCTGTTTCATCGACTGGGTCACCAGCTCGTGCTCGTGACGGTCTTTTTCCGATGCCAGCAGACGGTTGCCCGCTTCCCTGTCGAGAACGTCATCCGGCTGACGGCGAGCGGAACCGGCCAGCGGCAGAGAGCTGTAATGGTCGCCGTCTTTGCGCAGCAGCAGCTCGGGACTCGCGCCCAGCAAAACGCCGCCGTCTGGTAGCGGAACGTGGAAGTTAAAACTGGCCGGGTTTTGCGCCACTAAGCGTTCCAGCAGCGCGCCGCTGTCGAGCTTTTGCGCGGCCTGGATATCAATCAAGCGCGAGAGCACCACTTTGTCGACCTGCGGCGTCGCCGTCAGCGCTGCGGCTTTAGCCACCATATCGAGGAAAACGGGATGTTCAGGAATTTCCTGGCGTGCGGTGACCGTCATCGGCTCGCGCGACGCCTGATAGCGCGACGACTTCTGTTTGGCGGGACGCGAGAACGCCTCGCAACGCTCAGGGATAAACAGCGCGGAAGGCTGACGGGTATCGAATGGGATGGCCCCAACCATCACCGGATTGGCAATTCCAGCCGCTTTTGCCGCCGCAAAGGCGGACGCAAGCTCTTGCTGGAAAGCGCTATCCGGCGCTTCGCCCCCTTGCGCCGGGCAGGTCAAGCGCGTGAAGCAGCCCGAGGTGGTAAAACTGCGAAACGGCGACATAAAGAAAAAGCTGTCCGCCGGGACGAGGGTCTGGTGCTGCTGTTTTTGCGTTTGGTCAGCCACTGACGTTTCCATATCATCCTCCAAAAACGATAAAGATATTACGAATAATTATCATTTATATTTTGGTTCGGTAACCTAAAAGTAAACGCCTCGTATGTCAACAGCTCTAAGCAGCATCTTGTGCTTAATAGTCGGGTGGTCTGCCCGATGTTGTTCTCCCTGCCTTCGGGCATAACGCTTGCATCCAGGCAGAACAATAGTTGAAAATGAGAAGCATTAACCAATCCAGACAGGAATCGTATTCGTGAATTTCACCGCACTTTGGCGTAGCGTCGCACTGCTCGCCGGTTTTAGCGTTTTGGGATTATCCTCAGCTCACGCCGCCGACTGGCCGCGCCAGATAACCGACAGCCGCGGCGTGCATACGCTGGAACATCAACCGACCCGCATCGTCTCCACCAGCGTGACCCTCACCGGCTCCCTGCTGGCAATTGACGCACCGGTGATCGCCAGCGGCGCGACCACGCCGAATAACCGCGTTGCAGATGACCAGGGTTTTTTACGTCAATGGGGTGAGGTGGCAAAGGCGCGTAAGCTGACCCGCCTGTACATCGGCGAGCCCAGTGCCGAAGCGGTTGCCGCGCAGATGCCGGATCTGATTTTAATCAGCGCCACCGGCGGCGATTCGGCGCTGGCGCTGTACGATCAGCTCTCGACCATCGCCCCGACGCTGATTGTTAATTACGACGACAAAAGCTGGCAGGCGCTGCTGACCGAGCTTGGCGCAATGACCGGGCACGAACAGCAGGCCGCTCGGCGCATCGCCGAATTCGCTAAAAAGCAGGCACGGGTGAAACAGCAGATTACGCTACCGCCGCAGCCGGTCAGCGCCGTGGTGTACACCGCCGCCGCGCACAGCGCTAACCTGTGGACCAGTGAGTCCGCCCAGGGGCAGTTCCTGCAACAGCTTGGATTTACGCAAGCCGCGCTGCCCGCCGGGCTTCACGCCAGCCAAAGCCAGGGCAAGCGCCACGACATCATCCAGCTTGGCGGTGAAAATCTGGCAACTGGTCTGAACGGTGAGAGCCTGTTCTTGTTCGCCGGTGACCAGAAAGACGTTGATGCGATTTACGCGAATCCTCTGCTGGCCCATCTGCCGGCGGTGAAAAATAAGCATGTTTATGCGCTGGGCACCGAGACGTTCCGCCTGGATTACTACAGCGCAATGCGGGTGTTAGAGCGTTTAACGGCGCTGTTTGGATAAACATCTGCGCACTCCCGGGGTCGCATTCTGCTCGCCCGGGCTACCGACTGGTGTAGGCCGGATAAGGCGAAGCCGCCATCCGGCAATGTGCGCGGTTATGCCTGACGGCGCTGTGTGGCTAAACATCTGTGCACTCCCGGGGTCACCTTCTGCTCGCCCGGGCTACCGACTGGTGTAGGCCGGATAAGGCGAAGCCGCCATCCGGCAATATGCGCGGTTATACCTGATGGCGCGTAGCTTATCAGGCCTACCGATTGGTTTCAGGTTGTAGCCCGGACGAGGCGTTTACGCCGACTCCGGGGCTTCGCGCCTGAATCGCCGCAGCTCACCCAGCAACAGCAGCAAAATCCCGCCAATAATCGCCAGCCCCCAGCCGCTCACGCTTGCCGAAGCCACCGGGGTGAGCATCGCGCCCAAGCCGCCTAACAGCGCGGCACCAATGGCATCTCCGGTCACGTTCTGCGCCGTCCACAGACCGTTAATCCGCCCCAACATCGCCTCCGGCGTCTGGGTTTGAATCAGGGTGTATTGCAGCAGCGAGCTAATCGCGCTAAGCCAACCGAACAGCGCCAGACACACCATCCCCAGCGCCCAATGCGGCATCATGGCAAACAGGCCAATCGCCACAAACGCACCGACGGTCGCCAGCAACATCACCCAACCCGGACGCTCATTGTGCGCCAGCCTGCCGCTGGTCAACGCGCCAAAGGCCGCGCCCAGAGGGATTGCCGCGTACAGCAGACCAATCTGCGCGGCTGACATCTGCCAGCCCATTGCCAGCGCCGGATACAGCACGCGCACCGCGCTCGCCATCGTCACCAGCGCGCCCAAGAGCGCAATGCCGCCAATCAGCGGGCTACTGAGCAGAAAGCGAAAACCCGCCACCAGTGATGAGAGCGGATGCTCACGCGGCTGCGGCGGTGGCGGCAACTGCGGCAAACGCAGCAGCGTTAGCGTGGTGATAAAGGTACCGAGCGCCGCCAGCAGGTAGTTCCACGACACCCCGCCGGAGGCCAGCAGGAGTCCGCCGACCATCGGTGAAATAACCGACCCCAGACGCACCGTCAGCATGGTAATCGCCCCGGCCTGCATCAGGTTTTCACGCCCGACCAGCGCAGGCGTCGCCGCCAGCAGCGCCGTCACACCAAGCGAAGCAAAGAAGCCGTCCCATAAACCCAGCACATAGATCGCCATCAGCGACGGTTCCGGCAGCAGCGCATTTAACCACAGGCCGATAAATCCAATGCCGCAGGTGCCGCGCGCCAGCAGGATCAGTTTGCGGCGTTCATAGCGGTCAGCCAGCACGCCGCCGACCATCAGCCCGATAAACATCGCGCTACCGGTTAACGTCACCGACAACCCTACCTGCCAGGTGGAATGGGTCATCATCTGGATCTGTACCGGCACGGCAACGCCCAGAAGGCCGAGTGAAAGAATGGAGATAAAGCGGGCGATAAAGACGGCGCGGAAGGCCGGGTGGCTTTTTAACAGGCTGAGATTGAGCAGCCAGGATTGTCGCTTCATTACAGTACCTTGTGACTTTTTCATACCCTTTTTAAGGGCGCTCATGCTACCATAAACGAATAAGATAGATAACGATAATCACTATCATTATCACATCAGGGATGTCACCATGTCGTTTTCCACACCCGCGCTGCGTGCCGTTACGCTGCCCGGTTTATTCATACTGCTGTTTCTTGCCGTCACGCTCAGTTTATTAATCGGTGCCCGACCGCTACCGCTCTCCGTTGTCGTTGACGCCCTTGCCGGAAGCTGCCAGAGCGCCGACTGCATTATCGTGCTCGACGCCCGCTTGCCGCGCACGCTGGCGGGGTTACTCGCCGGGGGCGCGCTGGGCCTTGCGGGCGCGTTGATGCAAACCCTCACCCGCAATCCGCTGGCCGATCCCGGTATTCTTGGGGTGAATGCGGGAGCCAGTTTCGCTATCGTGCTCGGCGCCGCATTGCTGGGGATCTCCTCACCGCAAGAACAGCTGGTTATGGCCTTTTGCGGCGCACTGGTCGCATCACTTATCGTGGCGTTTACCGGCAGTCAGGGCGGCGGGCAGCTCAGCCCGGTACGTTTAACGCTGGCGGGCGTGGCGCTTGCCGCCGTGCTGGAAGGTTTTTCCAACGGGATCGCCCTGCTAAACCCGGACGTCTACGATCAGCTGCGTTTCTGGCAGGCCGGTTCCCTGGATATTCGCACCCTGCAAACGCTTAAAACGGTGCTCATCCCGGTGCTGATTGCCGGAACCGTGGCGCTGATGATGAGCCGCTCGCTCAACAGTCTGAGCCTCGGCACTGATACCGCCACCGCGCTGGGCAGCAAGGTGGCGCGCACGCAAATCATCGGGCTTCTGGTGATTACCATTCTGTGCGCCAGCGCGACGTCGGTCGTCGGGCCTATCGCCTTTATCGGCCTGATGATGCCGCATATCGCCCGCTGGCTGGTGGGCGCGGATCATCGTTGGTCGCTGCCCGTCACCCTGCTGGCAACGCCGTCTCTGCTCTTATTTGCCGATATTATCGGTCGACTGCTGGTGCCGGGCGAGCTGCGCGTGTCGGTGGTTAGCGCCTTTATCGGCGCGCCGGTGCTGATTTATCTTGTCCGTCGTCAACGCAGCGGAGGTGGCCGATGATAGCGCCTTCACGCCGATTACTCGCCAGCTGCCTGCTGCTGGTCGCCGTGTGTCTGCTGTTAACGCTGCTCAGTCTGCGTAGCGGCGCGGTCACCCTGGAATTGTCACAAATTTTCAACGCCCTGTTCGGCGATGCCCCGCGCGCTATCACTATGGTGGTGATCGAGTGGCGTCTGCCGCGCGTGCTGATGGCGCTGCTGATTGGCGCAGCGCTTGGCGTCAGCGGCGCGATTTTTCAGTCGCTGATGCGAAACCCGCTGGGTAGCCCGGACGTGATGGGCTTTAACACCGGGGCGTGGAGCGGCGTGCTGGTGGCGATGGTTTTCTTCGGTCAGAACCTGACCACCATTACGCTTGCCGCCATGGCCGGGGGAATTGTCACCTCGCTGCTGGTATGGGCGCTGGCGTGGCGCGACGGCATTGATACCTTCCGGTTGATTATTATTGGTATCGGCATCCGCGCAATGCTGATGGCCTTCAACACCTGGCTGCTGCTGCGCGCCTCGCTTGAAACCGCCGTTTCTGCCGGGCTGTGGTTTTCCGGTTCGCTTAACGGCCTGACCTGGGCAAAAATCTGGCCTGCCGCGCCGCTTATGGGGCTGGCATTGATCGCCTCCGCCCTGTTAGTGCGTCGTCTGCGTCTTTTAGAGATGGGTGATGACAGCGCCTGCGCGCTGGGCGTGCGCGTCGAATCCTCCCGCCTGTTGCTGATGTTGGTTGCCGTGGTGCTCACCGCTGCCGCCACTGCGCTGGCCGGGCCGATTTCGTTTATCGCGCTGGTGGCCCCGCATATTGCCCGCCGCCTGAGCGGCACCGCCCGCTGGGGATTGACCCAGGCCGCGCTGTGCGGCGCGGCACTGCTGGCCGCTGCGGATTTCTGCGCCCAGCAGCTGTTCCAGCCCTATCAACTTCCGGTGGGCGTGGTCACCGTCAGCCTTGGCGGTATCTACCTCATCGTGTTGCTTATTCAGGAGTCTCGCAAAAAATGACCGACACCGTAGCCCGTTTGCACGGCGAGCAGTTAACCCTCGCCTACGGTAAAAAAATCATTGCCGAGTCGCTGAACGTTGCCATCCCGGATGGACATTTTACGGCGATTATTGGCCCCAACGGCTGCGGTAAATCGACGCTGCTGCGCACCCTGAGCCGCCTGATGACGCCAACCCACGGTCACGTGTATCTCGACGGCGAAGAGATCCAACGTTACGCCAGCAAGGAAGTCGCGCGGCGTATCGGTCTGCTGGCGCAAAACGCCACCACGCCGGGCGATATTTCCGTGCAGGAACTGGTGGCACGCGGTCGCTACCCACATCAGCCGCTGTTTAGCCGCTGGCGTCAGGAAGATGAAGAGGCGGTGCAAAATGCCATGCGGGCGACCGGCGTCGTCAATCTGGCGAACCAGAGCGTTGATACACTTTCCGGCGGGCAACGTCAGCGGGTGTGGATCGCAATGGTGCTGGCGCAGGACACGTCGATCATGCTGCTTGATGAGCCCACAACCTGGCTTGATATCAGCCATCAGATTGACCTGCTGGAGCTGTTGAGCGAACTGAACCGCGAGCGCGGTTTTACGCTGGCGGCGGTGTTGCATGATTTGAACCAGGCCTGCCGATATGCCACGCACCTGATTGCGATGCGGGATGGGAAAATTGTCGCCGAAGGCGCGCCGAAAGAGATTGTGACGCCGGAGTTTATTGAGGCGGTGTACGGTCTGCGCTGCATGATTATTGACGATCCGGTGGCGCACACGCCGCTGGTGGTACCGCTTGGGCGACGCTGAGGATTTCCCGGGGTCACTGCGTTCGCCCGGGCTACGCATCCAGTGTAGGCATGATAAGCGTAGCGCCATCAGGCAGAACGGTGCAGGTTGCCGGATGGCGGCTTCGCCTTATCCTGCCTACATCTGCCCCCTCTCCCTTCCAGGGAGAGGGCCGGGGTGAGGGTACAGCGCGCACATTGCCCCTCACCCTAACCCTCTCCCCAAAGGGGCGAGGGAACCGAACCGTACGCGGCTTTACGGGCTGAACAAAATCACAAACTTACCCCAAAATCTCCCGAATCACCGGCCCAATCGCTTCGAACGCTGCCGGGGTGATGATGTCGACGTGTGCACAATCCTGGCGGTAAACCTCCAGCTCTCCCACCCATGGCCCCCACGCGGCGTGCGGATCCGCTGAGCGCGTTTTCTCGGCGACAAACAGCGTCGCTTTGCCATCAAACGTTGCGCTGTGTGCGGTCGACAGCAGACGCACCGCATCCGCATAGTTGCCCTCAATGGCGCTAAACAGTTCGCCGGAGCCCTGCCCCTGCTGCGCGGCAAGAAACGCCTCGCGTTCGCGCTCAATCTCTGCAAGAACCGCCGGATCCAGACCGTTAGCCTCTTTTTCCGCCCAGTTTTGCGTTTCTGGCGGCCAGGTATCGAGCAGGCCCAGGAATGCCACGGTTTCGCCACGCTGACGTAAACGGGCCGCAATGCCCTGCGCCAGCGTGCCGCCCAGCGAATAGCCCAGCAGATAATACGGCCCATGCGGCTGCTGTTCGAGAAGCGTTGCCAGATGATTTTCGCACACCGCATCCAGCGTCGCGGCGGTTTGCATCGGCCCGTGCGGGCGCGGCGACTGAATGCCGATAATCGACCAGCGCGGCGACAAATAGCGCGACAGAACGCTAAACTGCCAGGCAAAACCGGAAGCCGGATGGAAGCAGAATAACGTCGGCCCCGAGCCGGTGCGCAGCGGTAACACTGTTTCATAGCCCAGACGCTGCGCCTGTTCATCGTCGCCCGCGTCGAGCAAGGCGCTCAGTTTGCCGACGGTCGATGACACCATCACCTGCCCCGGCGTCACCGCGCGTCCGCTGCGCTGACCGAGCATCGCCGCCAGACGCATCGCCAGGAGCGAGTGTCCGCCCAGGGCGAAGAAGTCGGCGTCGATGTCCTGGATATCGCATCCCAGCAGTTGGCTGAAAGCATCGGCCACTAACGTTTCAGTCGCCGTTTGCGGCGCACGTCCGGCCGTTTTTTGCGTAAGCGACGGCAGCGGTAGCGCTTTGCGATCCAGCTTGCCGTTGGCACTGAGCGGCAATGCGCTAAGCTGCAACAGCACCACCGGCACCATATGCGGCGGCAGCTGTTCGCGTAAACGCGCCAATAGCGCCTCGGTGTCCAGCGGCAGGCCAGACGCCGATACCACGTAGCCCACCAGTTGCCGTGCATCGCCGCCGGTTGCCGCCGCCTGGTTAATCACGCAAGCGTGCGTCACCGCCTGCTCAACGTCCGGCAGGGTTTGCATCACGCGGTCGATTTCACCCAGCTCAATTCGCTGACCGCGAATTTTCAGCTGATCGTCGCTGCGGCCTAAATATTCCACCGCGCCGTTATCCAGCCAGCGCGCCACGTCGCCGGTGCGGTACATCCGTTGGCCGGGAGCAAACGGGTCGGCAATAAAGCGGCTGGCGGTGAGATCCGGGCGGCCCAGATAGCCTTGCGCTAGCTGAATACCGGTGAGATACAGGTCGCCCGCCACGCCAAACGGCAGCGGGCGCATCATGGCATCAAGAATGCGTAGCCCGGTATTCCATACCGGGAAACCAATCGGCACGCTGTTGCCGGTGACTTGCGCCAGCGCTTCGCCGTAAGCCGGATACCAGCTCACATCCACCGCCGCTTCCGTTGGCCCGTACAGGTTATGCAGCGGCACGTGGGTCAACAGCTCCCAGTCGCGACAAAGCCCGGTCGGCAGCGCTTCGCCGCTACAGAACACCTGTTTCAGCGAACAGCAGCAGTCGGCGGTTTCTGGCGTGAGCGAGGCGACAAACGCTGCCAGCATGGACGGAACAAAGTGGGTTGTGGTCACACCGTATTCGGCAAAGAAACGCTGCATCGCCAGCGGGTCGCGGTGCGCGTCGGGGGCCGCCATGACCAGACTTGCGCCGGTGATGAAGGGCCACCAGAACTCCCACACCGACACGTCGAAGCTGCACGGGGTCTTTTGCGCCACCACGTCATCGGCGGTCAGCGGATAATGATCCTGCATCCACAGCAGACGGTTAACGATAGCCTCGTGGCCGACCATCACCCCTTTCGGACGTCCGGTTGAACCGGAAGTAAAGATGATATAGGCCGTCTGTTCCGGCTGCGCTAACCCTAACGGCAACGTGTCACCTACCGCCAGCGGAGCGTTCAGGCACAAACTTTCGATGTTCGGGAAACGTGGGAGCTGGTCATCTGAGGTAATGAGCAGCGAGGGACGCGCATCTTCAAGCATCATCTGCAAACGATCATCCGGGTAACCGGTATCCAGCGGCAGCCAGGCGGCACCCGCTTCAACGATGGCGTGCAGCGCCAGGGTCAGAAATACCGAACGCGGCAGCGCCACGGCGACGCTGTCACCCGGCTTCACACCACGCTTACGCAGCACGTTTGCCAGTGCCACCACCTGCTGGCGCATTTCACGATAGGTAAAGCGATAATGGGCATCCACCAGCGCCACGGCATCCGGCGTTTTCGCCGCCTGCTCTGCGACCAGCGAGCTTAGCGTCGCGCGCGGCAACGCTTTTTCGGTCGCGTTGATCTGCGCCAGACGCTGGTATTCGTCGTCAGACAGCAACTCGGCATCAGCGCAGTGCAGCGCCGGATTGTCGGCGAACTGCTGCAAAAGCGACGATAAACGGGCGATATATTGCTGTAACGTCGATTTGTCATAACGCTGCTGATTGGCCAGGATCTCCAGCGACAGCCCACCCGTTTCATCCGGGAACAGCGCCAGCTCAAGATCGTTGACCGGGCCGGTCGCCAGCGTATGCGTGACGAAATCAACGTCGTCGAAAGCGAGGCGATAATCAAACATTTTGACGTTAAATACCGGGCCAAACAGCGCTTCATCGCCCGCGGCCTTTCCGGCATCACGGACAATTTGCTCGGCATCGTAACGTTGATGGCGGCGCATCTTTTTAAGCTGCCCGGAGAGCCGGGTTGCCAGTTCGCCCAGCGTTTCCTGACCTTCCAGCGTCACCGCCAGCGGCAGCACGTTGAGCACCGGGCCGGTGGCCGTCAGCGCGGCAGACCCCATGCGGCGCATAAAGATAAACCCGGCGGCATAATCGCTGCGTCCGCACAGGCGACCCAGCCACAGCGCGGCTAAGGCCAGCGCAAGATCGGCGGGTTGGCAGTGAGGATGCGAGGCCGTCAGGCGGGAAAACGCGCGGCGATCGGCGGTAAGTTTTAAGCGCCAGATGGCGGTGCTTTCCGCGCGTCCCGGTAGCGGTGCAGGCGAAAGAGAGGCCGGAGACGGCAGCGCTTTTCGCAGCTCGGCCCAGAAAGTTTTATCGCGCTGGCAGGCATCGCTGTCGCGATAGCGCTGATATTCCTCCACCACCTCGGCGAACGGCGTGAACGCTGATTGTGGCGTCGCTTCACCGCGCTGCCAGGCTTGATAAATCAGGCTTATCTGGCGGGTAATCGCCGGGAAGCTAAAGCCGTCCACCAGCAGATGATGATAGCGCTGATACCAGAACCAGTGGTTATCGCCAATCTGGAAAAGTTGATGATTAAACAATGGGTTGCCGCTGTCGACGCGGCTGTTTTGCGCAAGATCGGCCTGCATCATCGCCAGCGCGTCCTGCTGCGGGTTTTCTCTTCCGCGCAGGTCGTGGCGCAGCGGTTCGGCAATCACCGCGCTTTCGTCTACCCACTGCCACACCTCGCCGTTATCCTCGGCAAAACGCATGCGCAGCGTGTCGGCCTGCATCATGCCGGTGGCAATCGCGCGCGCCAGCAGGTTACCGTCAATATTGCCTTTAAGTTCAACGTAGTGCGCCACGCTCCAGGCATTGGGCAACTCAGAGAGCGCTTCTGCCATCCAGATCCCCGGCTGGGCGGCTATTAGCGGTAAACGTGCGCTCATGCCTGGCCTCCGAGGGTCGAAAAGTGATTCGGCAGCAGTGAATCCCAGTGCGCCGCCAGCCAGTCGTTACACGCCTCAAGCGGTTGCGGCGGGCAAACTACCGTCCAGCCCGCAGGCAACGTGCACTGCTGAGGCCATAGACTGAACTGCTGCTCGTGGTTTTGCAGAAGATAAAACTGCCCTTGCGTGTCGTCGAAGGGGTTACTGACTTGCATACCAAACTCCTGTCGTTAATCCCGCGTTGCGGCCTGGGTGTCCCAGAGCGTGATGAGCCCGGCGGTGAGTCCGCCGCGCCAGCAAAGCGCATCATGTCCGCCGTCAACCTGACGCCAGAAAACCGGCTGCTGCATATGATCTAATTGCGTCAAAAGCGCCTGATTGGCGCGAAAAATAAGCGGCTCACGGATACCGGCTTCCAGCACAATCCGCAATCCCTGAGGGTTCAGCTCGCCGCGTTCAAGCCCGGCCACAATCTCACCGGTTTCACGGCCACCGCGATGTGGCCACCAGTACGATCCCGACTGGCTCAGTACGCAGCCAAAGCGTTGCGGCCAGTGTAATCCGGCATACATCGCCGACAGGCCGCCGAAGCTCTGCCCCGCCACTATCGTGCGATCGGCACGGTCGCTAAAGGGCGCAATGGCCTGCACCTGCGGCAGCAACTCCTGCTGTACCGCCAGCCAGAAATCCGCGTTGCACGGCAGTTCGCGGCTGCGATGGGCGTTGTCGATAACATCAATCAGCAGATACACCGCCGGAGGAAGCTTTCTGGCGTCGGTGAGCGCGGCAAGCGCGGGCCAGACCGGCATACTTTCGGCCCAGAACTGACCGTCCAGCAACACCGCCAGCGGTCGCGCTTCCTCGTTCGGTTCACCGGTCGTGAAAATCCATACTCGCCGCTGATTTCCTAAACGGTCGCTGCGCCAGGTGATGCACTGCGGTTCATTCCAGACGCTGGCAGGCGTAGACCAGCCGGGCTGTTCAGGGGCATTCGGCAGTTCGAATGCGGAAACCGGGTGTCCACGACCGCCCTTCCAGCTGTGCGCATTTAGCGGGTCAGCCACGGCGTGCGGCAGCAATTTGCGCCAGCCTTCACGCAGTTGCATGCGGTCAGGTTCGACGGCGGTGAAAATACCGGGGGCGAAATCGTCTTCATGTGCAGAGGGAATGAAACAGTAGCTGCCGCGCCAGGTGGACGGCAAGGTGGTCGTCCAGCACCAGGCATCGGTGTGAGGTATACGTTGTAAGGTCTGCGGGGCACTATTGTGGTGGTGATCGGTGACGCCGGTGATGTAAATCCACACCCGACGAATCGGTGATGTGGTCTCGTTTCCCGCAGGATCTCGCCACCAGAAAGTTACCTTATACCCTTCGCTAACCTGCTCATATTGTGGGCCTTTAAGCGTTGCCCACCATGTGTCACTTCCTGTCTCTAACTTCTCCACCACGTTAACCCCATGTTTATTGTGGAATTTCTTGTTACACATGAAAATTTATTGATAATATTATTGATAACTATTTGCATTTGCAATAGCGTAATGCCGCGCAACTTTCACATGCTTTAGGCATATAACCCCGCCGTATCCCTTTTTCGGGAATGGATTTAAACAGCATGCGGCGATAGAAAGCAGGACAAAAAATGAATAATAAAATCAAATCCCTGGCCCTCCTGGTCAATTTGGGTATTTATGGCATCGCGGCACCGGCTTTTGCCGCTGAGACCACTGGCGACAAAACCGCTGACGGCGAAACGATGGTGGTGACCGCTGCCGAGCAGAACCTGCAGGCTCCGGGCGTTTCCACTATCACCGCCGACGAAATTCGTAAACGCCCACCGGCGCGCGACGTCTCTGAAATCATCCGTACTATGCCAGGCGTGAACCTCACCGGTAACTCAACCAGCGGCCAGCGCGGCAACAATCGTCAGATTGATATTCGCGGTATGGGCCCGGAAAACACCCTGATTCTTATCGACGGTAAACCGGTGACCAGCCGCAATTCCGTGCGTCAGGGCTGGCGCGGTGAGCGTGATACCCGTGGCGATACCGGCTGGGTTCCGCCGGAAATGATTGAACGTATTGAAGTGCTGCGTGGCCCTGCGGCTGCCCGTTACGGTAACGGTGCGGCGGGCGGCGTGGTGAACATCATCACCAAAAAAGGCGGCGATGAGTGGCACGGTTCGTGGAACACCTACCTGAACGCGCCGGAGCATAAAGAAGAAGGCTCCACCAAGCGCACCAACTTCAGCCTCAACGGCCCGCTGGGCGGAGATTTCAGCTTCCGTCTGTTTGGTAACCTTGATAAAACCCAGGCCGACGCGTGGGATATCAACGACGGTCACCAATCCCAACGTACCGGTGCGTACGCCGATACCATGCCTGCCGGGCGCGAAGGGGTGGAGAACAAAGATATTAACGGCCAGCTGCGTTGGGACTTTGCGCCAATGCAGTCGCTGGAGTTTGAAGCGGGCTACAGCCGTCAGGGCAACCTGTACGCGGGCGACACGCAGAACACCAACAACGACAATAAAACCAACGGTCTGGTGAAAAAATACTACGGGAAAGAGACTAACCGTATGTATCGCCAGAACTATGCGCTGACCTGGAACGGCGGCTGGGATAACGGCATCACCACCAGCAACTGGGCGCAGTACGAACATACCCGTAACTCGCGTCTGGGCGAAGGTCTGGCCGGCGGTCTGGAAGGCCTGTTTAACAGCAACCAGTTCAGCGATACCGATCTGGCCGACGTGATGCTGCACAGTGAAATCAGCATTCCGTTCGATCTGTGGGTTAACCAGAATCTGACGCTGGGCACCGAGTGGAATCAGCAGCGCATGAAGGACTCCAGCTCCAACGGACAAACCTTCATGGGCGGCAATATTCCGGGATACAGCAGCACCGACCGCAGCCCTTATTCACAAGCGGAGATTTTTTCCCTGTTCGCTGAGAACAACATGGAGCTGACCGACAGCACCATGTTAACGCCAGCACTGCGTTTCGATCATCACAGTATTGTCGGTGATAACTGGAGCCCGTCGCTGAACTTGTCACAGGGCTTAGGCGACGACTTCACCCTGAAAATGGGTATCGCGCGGGCGTACAAAGCGCCAAGTCTGTATCAGACCAACCCAAACTACATTCTGTACAGCAAAGGTCAGGGCTGTTACGCCACGGGCGCGGCGACCGGTATTGGTTGCTACATGATGGGTAACGACGATCTGAAAGCGGAGACCAGCATCAACAAAGAGATTGGTCTGGAGTTCAAACGTGAAGGCTGGCTGGCCGGGGTGACCTGGTTCCGTAACGATTACCGTAACAAAATTGAAGCGGGAACGACGCCGCTGAGCCGTACCTCGATTACCAGCGGCGCAAAAACGACTTACACCGATATCTACCAGTGGGAAAACATTCCTAAAGCGGTGGTGGAAGGTCTGGAAGGAACGTTGAATATTCCGGTAAGCGAAACCGTTAACTGGACCAACAACATCACCTACATGCTGCAAAGTAAGAATAAAGAGACCGGCGAGCGCCTGTCGATTATTCCAGAGTACACCCTGAACTCCACGCTGAGCTGGCAGGTACGTCAGGACGTTTCTCTGCAATCCACCTTCACCTGGTACGGTAAGCAAGAGCCGAAGAAATACGATTATCAGGGCAAACCGGTGTCCGGCACCTCGGCCACCGTGGCGAGCCCTTACAGTATTCTCGGCCTGAGCGCGACCTGGGACGTGAACAAAAATCTCAGCCTGACCGGCGGCGTGGATAACGTCTTCGACAAACGTCTGTGGCGCGAAGGTAACGCCCAGACCGTGAGTGATACCAAGACCGGCGATTATATGGCGGGCGCGGGCGCGTACACCTATAACGAGCCGGGCCGTACCTGGTACCTGAGCGTTAACACCCACTTCTGATAAGATGTGTGCCCCCTCTCCCGCCCGGGAGAGGGTTTTCAGGAGCCGTATGCGAACCCATCACACGACCCTCAATACCATTCAACGCATCGATTTCGACCCCGATACCTTTACGCCAGGCGATCTATTGTGGTTACCGCATCATGCGGCGCTTGCGCGCACGGGAAAAAAACGCCAGACCGAGCATTTAGCCGGGCGTATTGCCGCCGTTCATGCGCTGCGGGTATTTGGTGAAAAAGCGGTGCCGGGGATTGGCGAGCAGCGCCAGCCGCTGTGGCCTGCGGGGCTTTATGGCAGTATTAGTCACTGCGGGAAAACGGCGGTGGCCGTGGTGTCGCGGACGCCGACGGGCATTGATATTGAGCGCGTATTTGACGACACGCTGGTAGCGTCATTGGCGCAAGAGATTGCTACCGATAGCGAACTCGCCGTGTTACGTCACAGTTCGCCTGGTTTTACGCTCGCCTTAACCCTCGCTTTTTCGGCGAAAGAAAGCCTGTATAAAGCTTTCTCCCTGAAGCATCCTGAGTTGCAGCATTTTCATCAGGCGACGGTGATTTCCGTGGATGAGCAGCAGGTCAGGCTTAATATTGCTGCGCTCACGCTTACCGTCAGTGTCCGGTGGTTTTTGCTCGATGCAGACACGATCCTCACCGTTTACCACACGCCATAAACCGGCTGAGCCGCCCCCTCACCCTAACCCTCTCCCCAAGCTGTCTCATATACACAAATTCGTGGGACAGAACTGAATGTATGTCAGTCTGGTGAGGGGTTCCGTTCACTTTACGTCAGGCAGAATATGAAGTCCCGTCACCGGTGAACGGGCTAAGGGATGCGGCCGCGCACCCCTTAGCAATCCCCGCGGCCCCGCAGGGAAATCGGTGCTTCGCACTGCGCTCGCCTTCGAACTCCAGCCTGCGGCACGGCGAAACTCGACCTCCTGTCTCGCTTCGCCTCAGTCCGCCATCCATGGCGTCCTGACCTTGTCTTCCATTCTCCGGTTCGCCGATTTTCAGCGGGGACTCCGCCGTTCCAGCGACATTCGTTTTTGCTGTTAACTCAAAGGCCGCACGGTTTCTGGTGGCGTCTAAATCGCCGAAGCGTTCCCTGGAGGCCGGGGCAGCCCACAGGGATGTGGGCTGAGGGCGCGGTTTTACAGGGACGTTGCCTCGCGCCCGACCCGGAGCCGGAAGGGATAAGCAGAGGGAACCGCGTAGCGGCGATTTTGCCGCCAGAGCCTGGGGGTGCAGGGGGCGGCGGCGACTGGCCGCCCCTTGCGCGCTCTCTGCGCCAGTGCAATTTATATGGCTAGCATTGGAAGAGAGCGCAACATATTGATAAACATTAATATATCACCCCTTACCTGATCGCTGTCACCACGAATTTGTGTATAAGAGACAGCTCCCATAGGGGAGAGGGTATTCTATGGCGCGGTCTTTGATGAGGGGTTAACCCGCCCGGCGGTGCGCCCACTCGCGCAGACGCTGGAACAAGGCGTACAGCGACGGGATAAACAGGATGCCAATCACCGTCGCCACCAGCATCCCGCTAAAGACGGTGGTACCGATAATCTGCCGACTCTGTGCGCCTGCACCGGTGGAGAACATCATCGGCATGATGCCGATAATAAACGACACCGCCGTCATCATCACCGCCCGGAAGCGACGGGTTGCCCCTTCACGCGCGGCATCCACAATCGACAGCCCTGCCTGCCGCTGGGCACGGGCGAACTCAACGATAAGAATCGCGTTTTTCGCCGCCAGGGCTATCAGTAACACCAGCCCTATCTGGACGTATACGTCATTGGCGTAGCCCGCAATCCATAACCACAGCAGCGCACCGCCGATGGCGAACAGCACCGACAACATAACGCTTGCCGGGAGCGTCCAGCTTTCGTACTGCGCCACGAGGAACAGCCACGCCATCGCCACCGCCGCCAGCACAATCCATATCGCCTGGTTGCCGGTCTGCTGCTCCTGCCACGACAGGCCGCTCCACGCGTAGTCGTAGCCCTCCGGCAAATGTTCCGCCAGCAGCGTTTCCATCTGCGCCATTGCCGTGCGGCTGCTGACCCCTTCTGCCGCCGAACCGCTCACTGACACCGACGGGAACTGGTTATATTGCTGGATAAACGGCGCGCCCACGGTTGGCGTAATGATCACCAGATTGCTCAGCCGCACGCGCTCACCGTGGTTGCTGCGGACAAACAGTTCGCTGATTTGCTCAGCGCGCTCACGCCAGTGCATCTCGTTTTGCATCACCACGTGATAGACGCGATTGTTGATGCTGAAATCCCCGGCGCGGGTGCCACCAAACGCCGTTTGCAGGCTGGTAAAGATGCGCGACACCGGGACATCCAGGCGCGCCGCCTGGTCGCGGTCGACGGTCAACGTCAGCTGTGGAACGTTGCTGCTCCAGGTGGTGAAGACACGACTTAACTGTGGATGTTGATTGGCTTCCAGCAAAATCTTACGCGTCACCTGCTCAAGCTCAGCGGAAGATTGCCCGGCCTGCGCCAGAACACGCAGGTCAAAACCGGCGGCATTTCCCAGCCCCGGCAGCGTTGGCGGCGCAAACAGCATAATATTCGCCTGCGGCAGCGCCTGAAGCTGGCGCTGTAGCTCGCCCATCACCGATGCAAGCGGCGCACGCTGCGACCAGTCTTTGAGCATCAGCGAGATAAAGCCGCTGTTTGATGCGCTGGTGCCGCTCAGAATGCTAAAGCCCGACACCTGAATCACATCTTCTACCGCCGGATGCGCCGCCAACAGCGCGCGCGCCTGTGCCATCACCGCTTCGGTACGCTCTAAAGAGGCCGATTCCGGGAGCTGTACATTAGCAAAGACGTAGCCCTGATCTTCTGACGGCAGGAAGCCTTTCGGCATGGAGGTAAAGCTATACGCCACCAGCAGCGCGGCAGCGCTGGTCGCCGCCACGGCCACCAGCGGGCGACGGTTCATCCACATGACTAACCGACCGTAGCCATCGCGCGTGGCGTCCAGGCCACGGTTGAACCACTGGAAGAACGCGGCAGGTTTTGCCGGGCGCGGACGCAGCAGCAGCGCGCAGAGCGCCGGGGTCAGCGTCAGCGCCACGATGCTCGACAGCGTAACCGCGGTGGAGAGCGTGACGGCAAACTGGCGGTATAACTCACCAACAATTCCCGGCAGCATCGCCACCGGCACAAACACCGCCAGCAGCACAAGCGTAGTGGCGATAACCGGGCCGGCAATCTGGCGCAGCGCCTGCGCGGTGGCTTCGCTGCGGCTTAACCCGTCAGCCATATGCCCTTCCACGCTTTCGACCACCACGATGGCATCGTCGACTACCATGGTCAGCGCCAGAATAATCGCAAACAGGCTTAGCGTGTTGGCGCTGTAACCGAGCAGGTAGAGCACCGCGAAGGTGCCGACCAGCGACACCGGAATGGCTAACGCCACAATCAGCGTCGCCCGCGCGCTTTGCAGGAACAGCGAAACCACCGCCACTACCGCCAGCAGGGTGAGCGCCAGCGAGGTGCCAATCTCCTTAATCGTTGCCGCCACAAAGCGGGTAGTATCAAATTTCACCTCCCAGGTCAGGTCGGCCGGAAAACGGCTTTGCAGGCGGGTGAGTTCGTTGCGCACGGCGCTGGCCACCTGCAAGGCGTTAGCGGTCGGCGTGGGATAAATCCCCATGTAGGCCGATTCAACGCCATTGAGCTGGGCGCTGGAGTTGTAGCTGCGGGCGCCAAGCTCGGTGGTTGTCACATCGGCAAGGCGAACTAACTGCCCCTGTTCACCGCTGCGCACCACGATGTCGGCAAACTCCGCCGCGGTGCTCAAACGCCCTAGCCCGTTGATGGTCAGGGTTTGTTGTTGACCGTTAAACACCGGCGGCGTGCCCACCTGCCCGGCTGCGCCCTGTACGTGCTGCTCGTTGAGCGCTTTGGCGATATCGTCGCTGGTAATATTCAGCGCATTCATCCGGTCAGGGCGCAGCCAGATGCGCATACTGTAATCCCGCGCGCCAAACATCTGCACCTGGCCGACGCCCGGCAGACGCGCCAGCGCTTCACGGATCTGCGTGCTGGCATAGTTGCTCACCTGCAACGGCGCGAGCGTACCGTTCGGCGAATAGAGGCTTACGCCCATCAGCAAATTACTGGCGCGTTTACGCACCTGCACGCCGTTTTGTTGGGCATCGGCAGGCAGTTGTGCCACGGCCTGCGCCACGCGGTTTTGTACATCTATCGCCGCCATGTCCGGGTCGGTTCCCGCGGCAAACGTCAGGTTCAGGCTATAGCCGCCATCGTCGGAGCTGGTCGACTCCATGTAAAGCATCTGGTCAACGCCGTTGAGCTGAGTTTCCAGCGGCGCGGCGATGGCTTCCGCCACGTCCTGCGCGCTGGCACCCGGCCAACTGGCGCTCACGTTCACCACCGGCGGCGTGATTTGCGGGTATTGTTCCACTGGAATCAGCTTTAACGCGACCGCACCGACAAAGGTCATCAACAGCGCAATCACCATGGCAAATCGCGGACGACGGATAAAAAACGTCAGCATCGTTCACTCCTTCCTTAATTCAACAGCTGCACGACGGCGCCGTTGGTCAGGCGCTGTGCGCCTTCGGTAATCACGCGCTCACCCGCCTGAAGCCCTTGGGTAACAGCAAAGTTTTGTCCCTGCTGCCCGCCCAGTGTCAGGCGTCGCTGGACGGCGGTATTCTCAGCCGTCAGCACCCAGCTAAAGTAGCCCTGGGCATCCTGCTGCACGGCCGACACGGGGATCATCAGGCTTTTGCCCAGCGCTTTGGGCCGCAGCGTGACGTTAACATTGCCGCCCGGTAGCAGCCGGTGTTGCAGGTTGGCAAACTCGGCGCGCACGGCGACGCTGGCGGTACGGGCATCAATGCGGTTATCGACCGAGGTCAGCACGCCATCTTCACGTTTGCCATCCAGGGTAATTTGCGCCAGCCAGGCGGTTTTCAGCGTGCTGATATCCGGGTGCTGCCCGGCCTTGCTGTAAAATGCCGCCTCGTCGAGCGCGAAACTTACGCGCACCGGGTCGAGCTGGACGACCTCCACCAGCACGCCGCTGGCGGCATTCACCAGGCTGCCGACGTGAAAGGCGCTGTGCCCCACGCGGCCGCTCACCGGGGAGGTGATGCGGGTGTAATCGAGGATGATTTGCTGGGCGCTGACCCGCGCCTTTGCTTGCTCGACGGCGGCTGCGGCAACATCGCGCTGCATCTGTGCATTGTCCACATCATTGCGGCTAATCGACTGATGGGTTTTCAGGCTCTGAAAACGCGTCAACAGTTGCTGCGCCTGCCGCAGCGAGGCCTGCGCGCTTTTTAACTCGGCCTGCGCTAACGCCAGGGCGGCGCGCGGCTGAGCATCGTCGAGGGTAAACAGCAGGCCGCCTGCCTGAATATTCTGTCCATCCTGGAAATGGCGCTGCACGATAGCGCCTTCGGTACGCGCCCGGATATCGACGGCATGAACGGCCTCGACGCGGCCCGGTAACTGGCGCTCCACCGCATGTGGCGCAGGTTCAACGGTGGTAACACGTACCGGAATCGCGGCGGATGCGAGGGTGCAGTAGGCCAGCCCGCAGGCAAGCCAGGCGAGGCGGAGTGTATTTTTCATCGGGGGATCCTTGCAGAGTCGGTGCTCCTCTCCATGAGAGAGGAGCACGCAGGGCTAGGCGGTTTTGCGGAATCGGCGGGTCAGGCGCTTTTCAACTTCAACCACCAGGAACATCACGACAGCGATAGCGAGAGTAATCCCCCAGTAGCGCAGCGGCAGCGCTTCGGTGCCAAACAGCGTCTGCATCAGCGGCAGGTAGATAATTGCCACCTGGAGCGCCAGCAGGACGCCGGTCACAAGCCAGATACCTTTGTTCTTCAGCAGGCCGCTGTTCAAGGAGAAGCGGTCGCTGCTGCGGCAGTTAATCATGTAGACCCACTGCGCGGTCACCAGCATCTGCAACAGCACGGTGCGGATAAACTCGGCGCTGTGGCCGCGCGGCGCAAGCCAGGCCTCAAGAATAAAGGCAGCAATCGCAATCATCGAGCCCACAAAGGCCACGCGCCAGACGGCATAGGCATCCATCACGTGCTGGCCGGTTTTGCGCGGCGGACGGTTCATCACGTTGCGCTCGGCGGCTTCAAACGCGAGGCCGAAGGAGAGCGTGGCGGAGGTCGCCATGTTCATCCACAAGATAAGTACCGGCGTCAGCGGGATAATATTGCCCGCCAGCAGCGCGATGATAATCAGCAGCCCCTGCGCCAGGTTGGTCGGCATGATAAACAGGATGGTCTTTTTCAGGTTGTCGTAGACGCGACGGCCCTCTTTCACCGAACTGGCGATGGTGGCAAAGTTGTCATCGGTCAGCACCATGTCGGCGGCCTCTTTGGTCACCTCGGTGCCTTTGATGCCCATGGCGATACCGACGTCAGCCTGACGCAGCGCCGGGGCGTCGTTAACGCCATCGCCGGTCATGCCGACAATTTCGCCGCTGTCCTGCAACGCTTTTACCAGGCGCAGCTTATGCTCCGGGCTGGTACGTGCAAAGATGTCGTACTCCACCGCCGCTTTTGCCAGCTCGGCGTCGTCCATGTGCTCTAACTGGTAGCCGGTCATCGCTTCACGGCTGTTACGGATCCCCAACATCTGGCCGATGCTCATCGCCGTCTGCGGGTGATCGCCGGTGATCATCTTCACGCGGATCCCCGCGTTCTGGCAGGTATTGATCGCATCAACGGCTTCCGGGCGCGGCGGGTCCATCATCCCGGCGATGCCGAGGAACACCAGCCCCTGCTGGAGGTCGCTGTGATCGAGCGTTTTCTGTCCGGCGTTCGCCGGTTTGGCGGCCGCCGCGACCATGCGCAGCCCCTGGCTGGCAAAGCGTGCCATTTCTGCTTCCCAGTAGCTGCGGTCGAACGGCGCTACGCCGCGCGCGGTCTGCTGCTGCTGGCACAGCGCAAACAGGACATCCGGCGCGCCGGTGACCATCACGGTCTCTTCGTCAGCCAACTGGAAGTGAGTCGACATATATTTGTACTGAGAATCAAACGGGATCTTGGCAATCAGTTGAGTCCGCAGCGGCGTCAGATTCGCCTTCGCCGCCAGCACCTTCAGCGCGCCTTCGGTTGGGCCACCGGTAATCCCCCAATGGCCTGCGGCATCCTGCACCAGCTGGCTGTCATTACACAGATCGATAGTGCGTAGATACGTTTCCAGCACCGTGTTCGGCTGTACCGTCACCGCAGTATTGCAACCTTCCAGATAAATATTGCCGTGCGGCTCGTAGCTGTTGCCGTCTACGCGGTAGCAGCTATCGGCGGTAATAATCGCTTTTACGGTCATTTCGTTCATGGTCAGGGTGCCGGTTTTATCCGAGCAGACCACGGTCATCGCCCCGAGAGTTTCAACGGTTGGCAGCTTGCGGATAATCGCCCGCTTGCGCGCCATCGCCTGAACGCCCAAAGACAAAATAATCGAGATAATCGCCGGCAGACCTTCCGGTACGGCGGCAACGGCCAGGCTAATTAGCGACAGCAGCAGCTCGCCGAGCGGGATATCGCGCAGCAGCATGCTAAAGACGAACAGCGCCACCATCATCGCCAGGATAATGGCAAAAATGGCTTTACCCAGTTTGTCCATCTGCACCAGCAGCGGCGTGCGGTGCTTCTCAATGCCTGCCATCATCTGGTTGATGTGGCCAAGCTCGGTCTCCTGACCGGTGGCAACCACCACGCCCTTGCCGCCACCGGCGCTGACGGTGGTGCCGGAGAACAGCATGTTGGTGCGGTCACCCAGCGACAGCTCACCGTGCAATGCCTCAACGTGCTTATCGACAACGGTCGACTCACCGGTCAGGATCGCCTCTTCCACGCGCAGGTTGTGCGCTTCAATCAGGCGCATATCTGCCGGAATACGGTCGCCCGCGCGCAGTACCACGATATCGCCCGGAACCAGTTCGGTGGTCGCCACCGTCATAGGGTTGCCGTCGCGGATCACCTGCGCATCGCTTGAAAGCATGTTACGGATGCTTTTGAGCGATTTCTCGGCGTTACTCTCCTGGATGTGACCAATCAGGGCGTTAATCACCGTCACACCGAGGATAACCGCGGTATCGACCCAGTGGCCCATTACCGCAGTCAGCGCCGCAGCGGCCAGCAGCACATAGATCAGGACATCGTTAAAGTGTGCGAGGAAACGGAGCCACGCGGGCTTACCTTTCTTTTCCGGCAAGGCGTTAGGGCCATAAACATGCAGACGCTGCTGGGCGTCGGCAGGGCTAAGGCCGTTAGGCTGGCTGTTTAACTGCGACAGGACTTCCTGGGCTGAGCGCTGATAAGCGTGCTCGTGCGAGTCAGGAGCGGAGCGTGAAACATTCTGAGTGTTCATCATTTTCGACAAAATAGCGTTTCCTTTTAAATTCCTGCGAACGGAAAGCCTGAATTCACTTTCTGGCCAAGGCGACGTCGTTAATTATTTACTGCATTCAAAGAATATTTATTCTCCGACAAAATTCTTTGTTGTATAAATTTCAAAACGACATTAAGTTTATTAACTGATATTAATATTACAGAATATTTCTAAACCCAATCTAAACGAGGTCATTATGTTTGGAATCTACAGAGGACGCCGCCTGGCGCTGTACATCGCCCTAGCTATCGTGGTCGCCACGCTGGTTGGATACAGTACTTATACTTTTGTAAAAATATTATCTGGGGCATGACGTTAATTTACGAAAGACTTATTTAATTTAATATCGATTGTTATTTATCGCCTGTTATACGATGAATTTCGTAGGGCTTATTATTTATATTAATTAATACCGTCGAATGTTTATTAAATTAGAAACATTGCGTTCCATAAAAAATTACTGGACAATAATATCTTTAACTAAAGATTAACATTACATGAAGCATCCACTTGAAACGCTGATGACCGCCGCCGGTATTTTATTGCTGGCGCTTCTTTCCTGCCTGCTGCTCCCGGCACCTTCCCTTGGGCTGACGCTGGCGCAAAAGCTGGTGGAGACCTTCCATTTTATGGATCTCAATCAGTTCTATACGGTGCTGTTTTGCGTGTGGTTCCTGGCGCTGGGGACGGTGGAGTATCTTGTGCTGCGTTTTGTGTGGCGACGTTGGTTTTCGCTGGCGGATTAGGTACGGTGTGTCCCCGAGTACCCTATCGGTGTAGGCCGGATAAGGCGCAGCCGCCATCCGGCAATCTGCGCGGATGCGCCTGATGGCGCGTTGCTTATCAGGCCTACGAAGTCGTCCCCTCGCCCCTTTGGGCTGACGCTGGCGGATTAGATGCGGTGTTTCCCCGAATTACCTATCGGTGTAGGCCGGATAAGGCGCAGCCGCCATCCGGCAATCTGCGCGGATGCGCCTGATGGCGCTTTGCTTATCAGGCCTGTGAAGTCGTCCCTTGGCCCCTTTGGGCTGACGCTGGCGGATTAGGTGCGGTGTTTCCCGGCGTCGCTACGCTCGACCGGGCTACGCGATAAATCGTGGTACATACTTGTTCCCTCGCCCCTTTGGGGAGAGGGTTAGGGTGAGGGGAAACCGGCGACAAAGCCCCCCGCTCTCCCCCTGAGAAGATCAATGCGTTTGCGGACGATGATTCTCTTTGCGATAAGCCCCCGGCGACAGATTGAACGTGCGGGTGAAAATGCGCGTAAACGTCTGCTGGGAATCAAACCCGTACTTCAGGCAAATGTCATACACCTTTTGATCGGTCGTACACAGCTCATCCGCCGCCAGATTGAGCTTACGCTTGCGAATATAGCGACCAAGACTCTCCCCTTTGTGCTGTAAAAAAATGCGCTGCAAATGCCATTTTGAATACCCGGCTCGGCGAGCAATTTCATCAATGCGCAGCGGTTGATGCAGATTGTTGTCAATCCATTCGACCAGCGTGTCGACAACCTGAGTGGCTAATTCGGTCATATACCCCTCCCCTCATTTAACTACAATCGGTGGTTACTCCCACCAGGCACGAAATGTTTGCGTTGTGTCGGCAAGCCAGACCGGCTCGCCCTGCATCGGCGTCAGCAGCCGATACGCTTTATCTTTACTGGCGGCGGCCAGCCGTTTGTACGGGTCGTCCCAGGTATGTTTTGCCAGCACAAAGCGTCCGGCATGCCCCGGCAGCACGCGCTGCGCGTTCAGGTCTACCGCCGCCTGCGCGGTTTGTTCTGGCATCATGTGGATATAGCGCCAGTCCTGGTCATACTGACCATCTTCCAGAATGGCGAGGTCAACGTTGCCAAACTGCTCGCCGATGGCTTTAAAGTGCGGGCCGTAGCCGCTGTCGCCGCTGTAGTAAATTTTCTGCGTTGGCGTCACGAACATAAAGCTGGCCCACAGCGTCTGGTTACGCTTGAGTCCACGCCCGGAGAAGTGACGTGCGGGCAGAACGTGCACGCTCAGCGCATCGCTGATGGTGACGCTTTGCTGCCAGTCCGCTTCGGTGATGATCTCGTCCTTCATCCCCCAGTAACGCAGATGAGAACCGACGCCCAGCGGCACGACAGCACGCTTCACCTTCGGCATCAGCCCTTTGATGGTGGCGTAGTCGAGGTGGTCATAGTGGTCGTGGGAGATAATCAGCAGATCAATCTCCGGCATATTGGCCGCCTGCCACGGATAATTACCGTCAAACGCCTTATTCAAAAAAGCGAACGGTGCGGCATAGCTGCTGAATACCGGGTCAATCAGAATGCGTTTACCGGATAACTGTAAGTACCACGACGAGTGGCCCAGCCAAATCATGGTGTCTTGCTGCAACGGCAGGCTGGCGAGGTCAGTTGGCACCAGCGGCAGCGGCTGCTGTGGACGGGCATTTTCCCGTTTAGCGGTCAAAAATTCCCACCACGCCATAAGCATGTTTTTGTCACCGGTAAAACCCGGCGTAGGCAATGTGTTCTGGAACGCGCCGTCGCGGTAGTTTGGCGAACGTTCGATCTGACTTTTCTCGGCCCCTTGCGGTGCCTGACCAAAACCGGCATTCAGAACAAAGGGCAAACTTGCGGCACTGGCAATAAGCATGATGGCAACCACACTGATGATGAAACGTTTCATGTCCTGACCCGAGATAAGCTTCATCCAGGAAGCCACATTAAAAAAGTTGATTATGAGTGAGTAGGCACTCATTATAGGAAGGTGCGAAAAAAATCGTCAAGCGATTTACAAAATTAAACATTCGACATTGAAGTCTCTGTCCCCGACATGTTTCAATCACGCTTTTAACCGTCAGAGAGGTAAAGTGTAGTGGCTCGTCCGAAGAGTGAAGATAAAAAACAAGCGTTACTGGAAGCGGCTACCAGCGCCATTGCCCAATCCGGCATTGCCGCGTCCACTGCGCTTATTGCGCGCAGTGCGGGGGTCGCTGAAGGCACACTGTTTCGCTATTTCGCCACCAAAGACGACCTGCTGAATGCGCTTTATCTGCATCTGAAGAGCGATCTGTGTCAGGCTATGCTCGCCGGACTCATTGAGAACGTTTCGCCAAAAGAATTTACCCACAGTATCTGGAACAGCTATATCGATTGGGGCGTGCGCAATCCTTTGGGCCACCACGCCATTCGCCGCATGGCGGTGAGTGAAAAAATCACCGCTGAAACTATCGACCAGGTGCGCGCTATGTTCCCGGAGCTCCAAAAGCTCTGTCAGCGTTCAGTCCGCCCGGTGTTTATGTCGGACGAATTTCGCGCTTTTGGCGATGCGTTGTTCCTGTCGCTGGCGGAAGCCACCATTGAATTTGCCAGCCGCGAACCGCAGCGCGCCGATGCCCTGAAAGCGCTGGGTTTTGAAGCCATGTGGCTGGCGCTTGCCGAGGAGGATTGATGGACGGTAAAACGCTGCACGCATGCGCACATGAATTTGCGCTGACCCTGCCTTTTTCTGATATCTACTGGCCGTTTGGGCCGGAATATGACGTTTTCACCGTCGAGGGGAAAATGTTTATGCTGAAAACCTTTCTGCACGGCGAGGCGATCCTCAATCTGAAGGCCGATCCCGAGCAATCCCTCTTACATCAGGCGATCTACCCGCATATCAAACCGGGTTACCATATGAATAAAAAACACTGGATTTCAGTCTATCCCGGCCCTGAGATCACCGAAGATCTGCTGAAAAGTTTGATTGAGGATTCGTGGAATCTGGTGGTCAATAAGCTGCCGAAGCGGGTTCAACAACGCGTTCGCCCCGTCTGATTTTGCGTTCAATGCGATAAGTGTTATCGCATTGAATACCCTTCTCATTTGTTAATTCGCGCGGTACCCTGCTGTGATTCAATACACCGATTGGCGGTGTTTTTCATCATTCAGGAGTATTTATGGACATCGTTTCCGTTGCCTTAGCGCGCTATTCCACCAAGGCGTTCGACGCCAGCAAAAAACTGACCGCAGAACAGGCAGCCGACCTGAAAACGCTGCTGCGCTATAGCCCGTCCAGCACCAACTCTCAGCCGTGGCATTTCATCGTCGCCAGCACCGACGAAGGGAAAGCGCGCGTGGCAAAATCCGCGGCGGGCGGCTACGTGTTTAACGAACGCAAAATGCTGGATGCTTCTCACGTGGTGGTATTCTGCGCGAAAACCGCTATTGACGATGCCTGGCTTGAAAAAGTGGTCGATCAGGAAGAGGCCGATGGTCGTTTCGCGACCCCGGAAGCAAAAGCGGCTAACCACAAAGGCCGTACCTTCTTTGCCGACCTGCACCGCAAAGAGTATCACGATGACGATCAGTGGGCTGCGCGTCAGACCTACCTCAACGTCGGTAACTTCCTGCTGGCCATGGGCGCAATGGGTCTGGATGCAGTACCGATTGAAGGCTTTGATGCTGCGGTGCTCGATGCCGAATTTGGTCTGAAAGAGAAAGGCTTTACCAGCCTGGTAGTGGTGCCGGTGGGTTATCACAGCGAAGAAGATTTTAATAAGAAGCTGCCGAAATCACGTCTGCCTGAAGAGACGGTGATTACCGAGGTTTAATTGGCTTCGGAGCCCTTCCCGGCGGCGCTGCGCTTGGCCGGGCTACAAGGGTATGGTGGTAAGCTATCAGTTTTTAATAAAACGGTGATTACCGAGATTTAATTGGCGAAGCCGGGTTACGGCAATATTGTAGCCCGGCCAAGCGCAGCGCCGCCGGGGAATCTCAATATAGCACTATCTGCGGGTGCTCTACGCCGCAGGCCAGCGCATAACGTGTCAACGTGTCCAGGCTCGCGCGGGTCACGTTGGCCTCCATTCTTGATACCGTTGGTGCACTAACGCCCATCTTCATCGCCACCTGCGCCCGTGTCAGGCCCGCATGATTTCGCCATTGTGCCAGCATGGCGCGCAACCTTTCTCGCCGAGCCTCAGCGTCAAACGCCGCTTTCACCTCCGGCGCGTCCAGCATCTCCGCTTTAAGCTCGTCCCAATCAATTATTTTCTTGCTCATCACGCATCTCCTGTAGCCGCTTTAGTGCCAGGCTAATCTCCGCCTGAGGCGTCCTGACCGTTTTTTTGATAAAAACGCGTAGCAAAAAAATCGTTTCTTCTCGCTGGAATACATAGATGCCGCGACTGTGAATGGCTCCCAGCGTGCGAATCTCAAAAAGCCCATGAGAAAGAGGTTTGCTGTCAGGCTCCCTGAGCGCCGTGGGATTATGCCGAAGTTTCTCTATCTTACCGATCATTTTGGCCTGAACCACCGGGGGCAAGGCCAGTAACTCATCCCTGACATCCGAATGAACAACGATTCTGAACACGATTTTTATCCCCGAAATATTAGCATATATGGCAAATTGCATTAAAGGCTAATCAGCCCATAAAGCATGACTTTATGCGTAATAACGGCGACATTCAGATTGCATCATCCATTCTGGATAGCGGATCGTAAAACATCCTCAAACGGTAGCGCGACCTGGGGAGTTTTTCAGCGCGAGAGTTTCTCCAGCACCACCTCCCCCGCTTCATCCACCGGTAAATAGACCAGCAGGCGCGAACCGTTGCGCGGCGCGGAGTACCAGTACATTTGCTGGAGCTGGAATTCACCGAACTCAGGGTGGCAGAAGTTTTTAATCTGGTTTTCGACGCCGCGAACGTCGTAACGTTGATGCCACATCGCTTCAAATTCTGCGGAAACGGCGAAGAAACGCGCCAGCTTGTTTTCCCACGCCGGTTCACCACGGTGTTCTGCCATCGCGGCGCGGAAATAGGAGACAAAGGTCGCCAGCGCGTCGCGGTTTGCCAATCGACTGCGCCAGTCTGGGTGAGTCAGATACAGATAGATACAATTTCTATCGTCCTCCGGCAGGGTCGAAAAATCGACGCCCATCAGCCGACAAAAGGCATCATTCCACGCCACAATATCAAAATTTGGCCGCTGAACGCTGGCCGGATTCGGCAGCAAACTGTCCAGCATACGCCGCGCGCCGGGGCTTACCGAGTCACATTGCGTGGCATTGAGCGACTCCAGAGGTTGCAGCCCCGCCAGCACGAAAAGGTGGCGCGTTTCCAGCTCGCTGCACGAAAGCGCCTCGGCGACCGCTTGCATTACCGCCACCGACGGATTAACCTCGCGCCCCTGCTCAAGCCAGGTATACCAGGTCACGCCGACATCAGCCAGCATCGCCACTTCTTCGCGACGCAGGCCCGGCGTGCGCCGCCGTCCGCTGCGCGGTAATCCCAACCGTTGCGGATCGAGACTTTCCCGTCGCGCCCGAAGAAATGCACCCAGCTGTTTACGGCTATCACTCTGCCGTGTCTGCAATGCATCGATTTCACTGTGGCTGATGAGGCTCATGGTATCTCCAGCATAGTAGTGCCAGTACCAGTATAACCAGGAACTGGTACCCGTTTATTTAATCAGCGATGCTACGGCCAATCGCTGAATGACGCAATGGAGTCACCATGAAAACGTCTACTGTTTCACCCGGCCGTGCTGGGCTTCTCCTGCTAATGACTGGCCTGATGTTGCCGCAAATTGATACCTCAATTACCAACGTCGCCCTCGACTCAATCACCGCGTCGCTGCACGCCAGCGCGACGCAGCTGGAGCTTATCGTCGCAATGTACGGCGTCGCGTTCGCCGTCTGTCTGGCTATGGGCAGTAAGCTTGGCGATAACTACGGACGCCGCCGCCTGTTTATGTGGGGCGTGGCGGTGTTTAGTCTGGCCTCGCTGCTGTGCGGCGTATCGAATTCGATTACCGCCCTGCTGGCTGCGCGCACCCTACAAGGCGCGGGCGCGGCGCTGATTGTGCCGCAAATTCTGGCGACGCTGCATGTCACGATGAAAGGCACCGCCCACGCTCGCGCCATTAGTCTTTACGGTGGGATCGGCGGGATCTCGTTTATTGTCGGGCAGATGTTCGGCGGCTGGCTGGTGTCGGCCGATATCGCCGGGATGGGCTGGCGTAACGCTTTTTTCATCAACGTGCCGATTGGTCTGCTGGTGCTGGCCTTTAGCCGCCGCTATGTCCCAGAAACCCGTCGCGACGGGCACGCCAGCATCGACTGGCAGGGTACGATTAGCCTCGGGCTGATTCTTTGCTGCCTGCTGTTCCCCATGGCATTGGGGCCGGAGCTGCACTGGCCGTGGTCAATGCGTTTGATGCTACTGGCGACGATTCCGCTGCTGTTGTGGATGCGCGCCAGCGCGCTGCATAAAGAGCGACGCGGCGAGCACCCGCTGCTGCCTCCACGGCTGCTAAAATTAGCCAGTATTCGTTTCGGGATGGTTATTGCCCTGCTGTTCTTCAGCGCGTGGTCTGGGTTTATGTTCTGTATGGCGCTGACCATGCAGTCGGGCCTGGGCATGGCGCCCTGGCAGTCAGGAAACAGCTTTGTCGCCCTCGGCGTCGCCTACTTCCTGTCGGCGATGTACGCACCGAAGCTGATTGCCCGCCACAGCATGGGGCGCATTATGGTGGCCGGTCTGGCGGTGCAGATAAGCGGCCTGCTGTTGCTGATGGAAACCTTCCATCATTTCGGCCAGTCGACCACCACGCTTAAGTTAATCCCGTCGACGGCGCTGATTGGCTATGGTCAGGCGCTGATTGTGAACTGCTTCTACCGCGTAGGGATGCGGGATATCACCGCCAACGATGCCGGTGCCGGCAGCGCGTTGCTCAGCACGGTGCAACAAGCCACGCTGGGGCTTGGCCCTGCCGTATTTGGCTCGCTGCTGCTGGTGTTGATGCGCAACCATCACGGCAGCTATACCGATGCGATGGTCGGCTTCCTGGGCGTTGAAGCGGTAATGATGCTGCTGCTGGCGATTATCACGATTGGCCTGCGTCATCATCTCAACCGTAGCCCGGCTCTGGCCGCCTCGTAAGTTAAAGTTCCTGTATAGGCGTTTGCATAATATTGCCGGTCTGTCCATTATAAAGGGCTGGCAATAAAGGAGACGTTATGCAGGAACTGATTTCCCAAATCGAAGAAATGGGCATTGAAATAAACCATACCAATTCACTCTTCATCATCTTTGGTATTATTTTTCTCACTGCCATCATTGTCCATCTGATACTGCATCGGCTGGTGCTTCGAACCTTTGAAAAACGCGCACAGGCGAGCAGTCATTTATGGCTGCAAATCATTACGCAAAACAAACTTTTTCATCGTCTGGCATTTACCCTGCAAGGGGTTATTGTCAACGTGCAGGCGGTTTTGTGGCTGCAAAAAGGCAGCGATGCGGCGCAAATATTAACGACCGCAGCCCAGCTGTGGGTCATGCTATATGCCCTGCTGTCATTCTTTTCTCTGCTTGACGTTATATTTAATCTTTCGCAGAAACTCTCTGCCGCTTCACACCTGCCATTAAAAGGCATATTCCAGGGCGTTAAGCTGGTCAGCGCCATTCTGGTCGGCATCCTGATAATCTCCCTGCTATTAGGGCAATCACCGGCAATTTTGATCAGTGGTTTAGGTGCCATGGCCGCGGTGCTGATGCTGGTGTTTAAAGACCCGATACTCGGTCTGGTGGCAGGCATTCAGCTTTCCGCCAACGATATGTTGAAACTGGGTGACTGGCTGGAAATGCCAAAATACGGTGCGGATGGCGCGGTAACCGATATTGGCTTAACCACCGTCAAAGTGCGTAACTGGGATAATACCATTACCACGATCCCCACCTGGTCGTTGGTTTCCGATTCCTTTAAAAACTGGAGCGGCATGTCGGCCTCCGGCGGGCGTCGAATTAAGCGCAGTATTAATATTGACACCACCAGCGTGCATTTTCTTGATGAGCAAGAACAGCAGCGCTTAATTCAGGCGCGATTGCTTAAACCGTATATGGACTCGCGTCATGAAGAAATCACCATGTGGAACCAGCAGCATGGCGGCGGCGAGTCGGTGCTTAATCTGCGCAAAATGACCAATATCGGCACGTTCCGCGCCTATCTTAATGAATATCTGCGCAACCATCCGCAGATTCGCAAAGATATGACGCTGATGGTGCGCCAGCTTGCGCCGGATAATAACGGTTTGCCAATTGAGATTTATGCGTTTACCAATACCGTGGTGTGGGCGGAATATGAAAGCATCCAGGCCGATATCTTCGATCACCTTTTTGCGGTGGTGGAAGAGTTTGGTTTGCGTATTCACCAATCGCCTACCGGTAACGATATTCGCGCCCTGGCAGGCGCGATAGGACAGTAATCCTCAGGCGCTGGCGCGTGAAATAAAGCGCCAGTCCAGCATGACCCGCTCGGTTGGTACGTCCGGGTTTTCAATTTTATTGAGCAAAAGCTCCACCGCCTTCGCGCCGATCTCTCGTGACGGTTGCTCGACGGTGGTGAGCTGCGGCGACACCATTTCAGCAAGCTCTGTACCGTCAAAACCGACGACGGCGATATCTTCCGGCACCCGCAGTCCGGCCTGTTCAATGGCGCGCATCGCACCGGCCGCCAGCGAGTCGGAAACGGCAAACACCGCATCCGGGCGCGGATTCATTGCCAGCAGTTTTTTCATCGCTGCCTTACCCGCCGCCGCACTCAGGTCGCTGGCGTATTCGACCGCGCCCTCCCCCAATTCCTGCTGTTGCAGCACCGCTTTATATCCCTGTTCACGCAATCGGGCATATTTATAGCTCAGATCGTGGTTTATCAGCGCAATATGCTGACGTCCGCTCGCGGCCAGATAACCCACCGCGTGTTCCGCCGCATCGATATCGTTGATCCCAACACAAGACACCGCGCCCGCATCCGCATATTCGGCACACTGCACCCACGGCGCATCGCCAATGACGGTGGTGAGTTCCGGCAAATTAGTGAAGGCGTCCATGGTGATAATTCCGTCGACCATTTTACCGGTCAGCAAACGCAGGCCCGATTTGGAACGCTCAATATCAGAACCTGAGTGGCACAGCAGAATGCGATAACCGTTTTGTTCCGCGGCCGCTTCAATGCCTTTCACCACTTCGGCGCAAAAGGGGTTGGCGATGTTCGACACCATCACCAGAATCATAGAGCTGCGCGCCGTTCTGAGCTGGCGCGCCAGCAGGTTGGGCTGATAGTTGCTCTCCTGGATGGCTTTCAGCACCCGCTCACGATTTTTCTCTTTCACCGATTCGCTATTGTTGAGCACGCGAGAGACGGTGGCGACCGAGACCCCCGCCATCTGGGCGATTTTCTGAATTGACATAGCTACGCGATTCCCTGCAATTAACGCTTTGCTGCAGGCTATCATAAAAACGTGCCCGGCGTACCGGGCACAGCGTTATTGCTCGACGCTTACCCAGCGCCGCTGCTGGTGACTTTTGACTATCGCATCAATGATGTACATCACGTTTGCGCCTTCAGAAAATGACGCAAAACGACGCTCAGAGGCCGTCGGCATTTTCCCGGCGAGAACCGCCTGGTAAAAATTGAGCATCATATTTTTAAACGCGTCCGGCCAGCCTTCGCTGTGGCCGCCGGGGAAATGGGCCTGCCCGGCAACGTCACGATTAAGCAGGCTCGGATCGTCACCTAAGATTTGATTCGCCCGGTGGCGCTGGCCAATCCACAACTGCTGGGGCGTTTCCTGATCCCACGATAGCGAGCTGACGCTGGCGTTAATATCAAAATGCAGACGGTTTTTACGCCCGGCGCTGACCTGCGAAACGCTAAAGCAGCCTTTGCTGCCGTCGTCAAAACGGAATAAGACGGAACCCGCATCCTCGGTGGTGACGGGAATATCCTGATAGTCAGCGTCAGGCAGACGCTCGCTAAAGGTGGAGTTATCGGCAACGCTGGCTTTACGCGTCGGCCAGACGATGGCAAGGTCTGCCATCACCTCGACAATGCGCCGCCCGGTGACGAACTGCACGGTATCGCACCAGTGGGAGCCAATATCGGCCATCGCCCGCGACACGCCGCCTTGCTGTGCGTCCACCCGCCAGTTGAAGTCGGTTTCTTGCAGCATCCAGTCCTGATGATAGCCGCCGTACGCTGAAAAGAGCCGCCCGGCGCTGCCGTCGCGCATCATGCTCGCCGCCTGCTGCACCATCGCAAACTGACGGTAGACAAAGCTGACCCCGTGCACCACGCCCGCCTCCCGCGCCAGCTGCTCAAGTTCCCTCGCCTCTTTTGACGTCAGGCACAGCGGTTTTTCCGAGAAAACGTGCTTGCCCGCTTTAAGGATCTGCCGGTTCACCTGCGCATGCAAAAAGTTGGGTGTACAATTATGGACAACCTGGATCCCGGGGTGCGCCAGCAGGGCTTCAACATCGCCGTAAGCGTAGGGAATGTTGAGCTGACGCGCTTTTTCCTGCGCGTGTTCCAGCGACGCATCGCACAGCGCCACCACCTCAACAAACCCCAGACGACGCAGGGCTTCAATATGCGCGGGGCCAATAAACCCGGAACCGACAATAGCCACCTGAATCATCCGCGCACCTCGCCGCCTGCGGCAAAATCATCAAATGCCCGCGCAGAAACGGGAATGATGTGCCGGTTGATAAATTCGCTGCCTTCACGCGCCCCGGTTTGCGCATCCTTTAAGCAGCACTCCCACTCCATCACCGCCCAGCCGTCGTAATCGTACTGAGTGAGCTTGCTGAAGATCTTTTTGAAATCGATATCGCCGTCGCCCAGCGAGCGGAAGCGTCCGGCACGGTCGGCCCAGTTTTGATAGCCGCCGTAAACGCCGCTGCGCCCGTTTCGCTGGAACTCGGCATCTTTGACGTGGAACGCCCGAATGCGCGAGTGGTAGATATCGAGATACGCCAGATAATCAATATTCTGCAAATGCAGGTGGCTGGGATCGTAGAGCATCTGGCAGCGCGGGTGGTTGTCGACCTTGTGCAGAAAACGCTCAAACGTCACGCCGTCGTGCAGGTCTTCACCGGGGTGAATTTCATAGCATACGTCAACGCCGTGCTCATCAAAGCAGTCGAGGATCGGCCGCCAGCGTTTCGCCAGTTCGTTAAACGCTTCATCAAGGAGAGCCGCATTATGCGGTGGCCACGGATAGAACCACGGCCAAGCCAACGCCCCGGAGAACGTCGCGTGGGCTTTCAGCCCCAGCCGTGAGGAGGCCTGTGCCGCTTTCATCACGCGGTCTACCGCCCACTGCTGGCGCGCCGTCGGGTTGTCTTTCACGGCGGCAGGCGCAAAGGCATCGAAAGCCCGATCGTAGGTTGGGTTCACGGCGACAAGCTGCCCTTCGAGGTGCGTCGATAGCTCGCTTATCACAAGGCCATGTTCTGCCAGACGGCCGGTGATATCGTCGCAGTAGGTTTGGCTTGCCGCGGCCTGCTCAAGATTGAAAATAGCCGGATGATTACACGGCAGCTGTAGGGCTTTAAAGCCCAGCTCAGCCGCCCATTGCGCTAGCCCATCGAGCGAATTAAACGGCGCCTGACTGCCGATAAACTGCGCCAGAAATATCCCTGGCCCCTTGATGGTTTTCATACCCTTTCCTCCTTTAAAAAATTACGCCTGGTGTTTATCGTCGTATTTAAACGAGACCAGAAAAATCAATGCGATCACCACTGCGGCCACCGCCGGGATCCACCAGAAGTTCACCCATGCCTGCGGTACGGTTTGCCCGGCCACCAGCTGGTTGTACAGCGCGCCGGAGATCTGTGAACCCAGCAACATGCCGATACCGTAAGTGAACATCACCACCATACTTTGTGCCTGACCTTTCACCTTCTCGCCCGCCACGCGGTCGGTGTAGATAAAGCCGACCACAAAGAAGAAGTCATAGCACACGCCGTGCAGCAAAATACCGAGATACAACAGGAAGCGCGTCTCTTCATTAATGCCGAGAGCGAAGAACATGTAGCGCACAAACCACGCCAGCATGCCGATGAGCAGCATGTATTTCACGCCCAGACGGCGGAACAGCAACGGGATAATCAACATAAAGATGATTTCAGACATCTGCCCGAACGACATGGCGGTGCTGACGTCAGCCACGCCCGCATCGGCCAGGAAAGAGGCGGTGTAGGCGTAGTAAGTGCCTAATGGCACGGAGATCAGCGTGGCGCAGAGGGCGAAGACCAGGAAATGACGGGTTTTCAGCAGGGCAAAAGCGTCAGCGCAAAACAGATCGCGCAGTTTCAGCGCTTGACCTTTGGCCGGGGCCGGCGTGTGGGGCAGCGTCAGGCTGTAGACCGCCAGTATCACTGAGCACAGCGCTGCCAGCGTAAAGATGCCGGTAGTATCGGAAATACCGGTTACGCCGATAAAGATCCCTGCAATAATCCAGCCGATAGTGCCGAAAACGCGCACCACCGGGAACGTTTTGTCGATGTTGCTCAGGCTGTGGAAGGCGATGTTGTTAGTCAGCGCCAGCGTTGGCATGTAGCACAGGGTGTAACCAAACAGCAGACCAATCAGTAGCGCGCCGTTTTCTTCCACCAACGCCTGCGGTACAAACCACAGGATCGCCGCGCCCAGCAGGTGCATCACCGCCATCACCTTTTGCGATGGGAAGAATCGGTCGACCAGCATGCCGAGGACAAACGGTGACAGGATGGAAGCAATTGGCCCGGCCGAGAAGGCGTCACCAATCAGCAATGACATGTTGTGCTGGCTCATTACCAGACCTAAGGTGACCGACCAACTGCCCCAGATAAAGAACTGCATAAACATCATTAATGACAAACGCGGCACCAGCAGCCGATGCTGTACGCCGCTATTTTCAGGATGTGATGTGGTGGAGACCATGTTTTTACCCTCAAAGTAATCGATTACAAAAACAGCTCAAATGAAAAGTAATCGATTACAAATTAAAGATCGCGCGTGGAATAGCAGATTTGCGAGAAGGGTCACGATTAAAAATGAATCAGGGAGAGAAGCGGCGCTGGAGAGTTCCCGGCGTCGCTGCGCTCGGCCGGGCTACCGTTTGGTGTAGGCCGGATAAGGCGTAGCCGCCATCCGGCAATGTCATTTCGCAGCTAGCCCGGCCGAGCATAGCGACGCCGGGAAGTGCGCGGAATTACGCTTTGCGACGTAATACTTTAAAGGCGATAAACAGGAACAGCACCCAGACCGGCAGCAGAATCGCCGACAGGCGCATGCCGTCCATGGTGCACATCAGCACCAGCACCATCAGCAGGAAAGCAATGCAGATGTAGTTGCTGGCTGGCGCCCACAGCGCTTTGAATTTCGGCTCACGACCTTTACGACGCATGGCGGCACGGAACTTGAGGTGCGCCATACAGATCATCACCCAGTTCAGCAGCAGCGTTGCCACTACCAATGCCATCAGCAGACCAAACGCCTTTTGCGGCAGCAGATAGTTGACCAGCACCACCAGCGAAGTAATCGCCCCGGAGAGAATCAGCGAGTTCACCGGTACACCGCGACGGCTGACTTTGGTCAAAAAGCGCGGCGCGTTGCCTTGCACGGAGAGGCCAAACAGCATTCGGCTGTTGGAGTACACGCCGCTGTTGTACACCGATAATGAGGCGACCAGAATGACGAAGTTCAGCGCCGAAGCCACCAGGTTGCTGTCCAGATTATGGAAGATCATCACAAATGGGCTGCTGTCGGATTTAATGGCATGCCACGGGTACAGCGCCAGCAAAACAATCAGCGAACCGATATAAAACAGCAGGATGCGGTAAACGACCTGGTTGACGGCTTTCGGAATCGAACGTTCCGGGTCACGCGCTTCCGCCGCCGTGATGCCAATCAATTCCAGCCCGCCGAAGGAGAACATAATCACCGCCAGCGATAAGATAAGCCCCTTCCAGCCGGTTGCCAGGAAGCCATCGAAACGCCAGAGGTTGTCGATACTGGCGTTGTCACCGCCCTTACCGGAGACCAGCATCCAGATGCCAAAACCAATCATGCCGATAATCGCCAGCACTTTAATCAGCGCGAACCAGAATTCGGTTTCCCCGTAAAGCCGCACGTTCACAAGATTGACGGCGTTAATCAGCACGAAGAAGCCCGCGGCCCATACCCAGGTAGGGACATCAGGCAGCCAATATTGCATATAGATCCCGGCGGCGGTCAGTTCAGCCATGCCCACCAGCACGAACATAACCCAGTAGTTCCAGCCGGAGAGAAATCCAGCGAACGGCCCCCAGTATTTATAAGCAAAATGAGCAAACGAACCGGATACCGGCTCTTCAACGACCATCTCCCCTAAAAGGCGCATGATCATAAACGCGATAACGCCAGCGATGGCGTAACCCAGAATGACCGCCGGGCCTGCCATCTGAATAGCCGGGCCGATGCCGAGGAACAATCCGGTACCGATAGCGCCGCCGAGGGCGATTAATTGGATATGGCGGTTTTGTAACCCGCGGTGAAGCGTCGGGCTATTTTCCGACGACGCATCCGGTTGATTCTGGCTGGATGCTGATGACGCGTTTCTCACGTCTAACCCCTGTAGCTTTGATATGAAGGGGCACCTTTTAACACTTAGCGCGACTTGTCGCAAGGCTATCGGTACCCGAAGCTCCGAGGTAAGTGCCATGGATTGCACAAGATGGACGCGGTAGGCCGGATAAGCTGCGCACCATCCGGCAGTGTGCGGCAAATTGCCGGATGGCGCGCAGCTTATCCGGCCTACGTTGTGAGTATCATGATAACGAGTGGCGAAACGTTCCCGTTATCAAGGCGCTTTTAGAAGTCGTAGCTGACGGAAACTTTCAGCGTACGCGCCTCTCCCTGGTACAGATAGACGCCAAGGTCATCAACGCCTGACCAGTATTTCTCGTTGGTGACGTTGGTGATACCGGCGCGCCATACCAGATCGTTTTGATCCTGATTCAGGCGCATTCGATAACGCACGCCTAAATCCAGCGTGGTATAGCTATCGAGTTTTTTGGTGTTGGCAGAGTCAGCGTACTGAGAGCCGGTATGATTAACGCGCGCGGTGGCCGTCAGGCCATCAACCGGTTTGATATCGTACTCAGCGCCCAGTACCGCGTAGAAGCGGGAGACGCCAATCGCATCGTTACCGTCGTTGAGACCGCCTTTGGTTTTGGTCATTTCCGGGTCAATCCACAGGGTGCTGCCGTTCAGACGCAGGCCGAGAACCGGTTCACCAAAGACGTTGAGCTCCACGCCACGGTTGCGCTGTTCACCGTCCATGCCGTAGTAGCCGTCGCTATCGAGCACGCCGGAAGGTTTTTTAATCTGGAACAACGCCAGCGAGCCACCGACGCGTTCGTAATCAATTTTCACCCCCACTTCATCCTGCTTCGAGTGCGCGATACCGATACTCTGACCAAAGTTTTTCGCCGTACTTGGCGCATTGCCGCCCGGTTGCAGCGCTTCCGTATGGTTGGCGTACAGAGAAACGGTTTCCCACGGTTTGTAGACCAGACCAAAGGTTGGCATCCAGCGGCTTTCGGTAAAGCTCGAGGTGGTGGTTTCCAGACCGGTGTTGTTATTGTAGTTACGGATAACCACTTTCTGGTTGCGCGCCGCGGCGGTAAACAGCAGGCTGTCGTCAAAGAAGCCCAGCGTGTCGCTGAATAGCCAGCCTTGTGTGCGATTACGCGCGGTGGTCAGCGGGTCGTGATAATTGCCGCCGGTTAAGGTGTAATCCGGCTTCTCTACGCCCTGATTGTCGTAGATGTTGGTGGTCGGGTTGGTTTTGCTGTTCGACATACGCCAGGCCGTGGCGTCGCGGGTGATCTTCGCCGAGTAGCCAATGTTCACTTTGTGGGACACGGCGCCGGTGTCGAAATTGCCGCGCAGGCCGCCCATCCCGCTGAAGCTGTCGATAAGGCGGTTGGTATCCAGACGCCCGACGGTGGCATCGCCGTTGACATTGGTCAGTTTCGGCGTGGCATAAATCCCCTCTTCGTGCGCATGCTGTGCGCCAAGCCCGAGGTAAGTCGTCCAGTTATCGGTCAGATCGTATTCTGCTTTTGCCATACCGAATTCGTTTTCAATATCGCTGTAGCCCCACTTCTGGCCGGTGTTTTTAGTGTTGCTCGGCACGTCCGGGATGGCGTTAATGGCGGCAAAGCCGATGCCCATCTCACCGCCGTGGAAGGTTTTTTTCTGGTAGCCAAAATCAAACGAGGAGCGGAAACGATCGCCACGGTAATCCAGCCCTAAAGAGGCCAGCGTGGTACGACGGTTATCGTTATCAACGCGCGCTTCGCCTTCGCGATGCAGTACGTTGACGCGGGCACCCCACTGATTGTCAACGCCAAAACGACGGCCAACGTCCAGCGCGCCGCCAACATGAGAGTTACCGGTGTAATCGACGCCGATACGGGTAGTGGGGATATCTTCGGCGCGTTTCGGCTCAAGGTTTATCATCCCACCGACGCCGGAGCTTGCCGCGCCGTTCACCAGCGCGTTGGCCCCTTTAAACACTTCGATACGTTCGAGCATCTGGGTATCGACCACCTGACGCGGCACGACGCCCGCCAGGCCGCCCATCGTCATGTCATCACCATCAAGCTTGAAACCGCGAATACGATAGGTTTCGGCAAAGTTACCGTAGCCCTGAACGGCCTGCACACCGGCATCGTTCTTAACCACATCAGCGATGGTTTTTGCCTGCTGATCCTGTACCAGCTTCGAGGTGTAACCGATGACGTTGAATGGGACATCCATGGATTTCTGCTCGCCGAGCATCCCTAGACGTCCACCGTGAGCGATTTGCCCATCGAGGTAGGCAGGAACCAACTGGTCGCCACCGGGGATGAAGCTACTGCTATCAACGCCCTGCACCACCATGGTTTCAGCCTGATTATTCTTTGTGGTTGCGCTTTCTGTAGCGGCATGAGCGGCAGGAACACCCGCGCTTATCGCCAGTGCGAGCACAGACAGTTTGGTTTTCATAAGAGGATCCCTGAGGTATCAATAAAAATTCATCTGAAGTACCAGCAGGTGGTCGCCACTTACGCCTGAGAATCCCCTGTGAAATTCCTCAACGACGCCTGAGCCAGCCGTACCGCATCAATGAATAAAAAAAGAGAGTGAGAACTATACTCATTATCGTTACACAATCAAGCGTAACGAGGCGCATCAATGGAATCTCACCGCATGTCATCCTGACACATCGGCGCACAAAACCATGGCGCAACGTCGCGCGGCTTACGGCATAATTTGCCGACTACCGTAAAAAGGAACGCCCTGTGTTGGTAAAAATAATTCTCGCTATGACCGCCTTTGCCGCCAACTCCCTGCTTTGTCGACTGGCGCTGAAAATGCTGCACATGGACGCGGTCACCTTTGGCAGCCTTCGCTTGCTGAGCGGCGGCGTAGCGTTATTTTTACTGCTGCAACTGCCGGGGATCAGAAAAAAACCCGAATACAATCTGCTCAATGCCGCGCTGCTGGCGCTGTATGTATTTGCTTTTTCACTGGCCTACATGTCGTTAACCACCGCGGCGGGCGCGTTATTGCTGTTCGGCACCGTGCAAGTGGTCATGACGTTTTGGGGATTGCTGCGGGGCGAACGGCTGACGTGGCTAAAAAGTACCGGGATGCTGGCGGCAATGGGCGGATTGGCGCTGCTGCTGTTGCCGGGAGTCGGTCATCCTTCGGGCAAGGCATCGCTGTTAATGATGCTCTCCGGGGCGGCCTGGGCGGTGTACTGCATCACTGGCAAAAGGGTGCGCGATCCCGCTGCCGCCACGGCGGGAAACTTTATGCTCGCGGTTCCCATCGCGCTGGTGGTTTTTGCCGTGAGCGATATGCCGATTCGTGGCGATCTTTTCGGCGTGCTGCTGGCGATCATCTCCGGGGCGCTGATGTCCGGCGCGGCCTACCTGCTATGGTATTCACTGTTGCCAAAACTCTCTCCCACTACCGCCAGCACGCTGCAGCTTAGCGTGCCCTGTCTGGCGGCGATGGGCGGATTGCTGCTGATGGGTGAAGCGATTGACGGGCGGATGCTGCTGGCTATTGTTATTACTCTTTCCGGGATTGGCCTGGTTATCGTGGCGGATAAAAGACGAGCATCGTCTTTATCCACTCATCAATAAATAGTGTTAAATCCCGGCGCTTTTCCACAGCGCCGGAATTTGCGTCAGCACCTCATCAATGATTCGACGCTTATCGTGACCCGGGCGCCAGAGGGTGACCATCGTCTGGCTTATCCCCTCATTGCCCACCGCCACCGGAATAGCTGAGACTTTGTCCCAGCGCGCCGCCTGAAAATGCGTGGGCAAAAAACCCCATCCGCAGCCCGATTCAATCAAGCCGCGTAGCATCTCCAGTTCATTGGTGAAAATAATGCTTCCCGCAATTTGTAAGCGTTGTGAAACCGGAATATCAGAGGCCGAATGCATGACGACCTGCGGCGTTAAGGACAAGTCGAGCAGCGAACACGGCATGGCAACCTGCGCAAATAACGTCTGCGAGGCGTAAAAATCCATCTCGAGCGTGCCGATGGCCCGCCACTCCATTTCAGTGCCGATGCTGCGATTATTGGCCTGGTAAAATCCCAGATCGGCCTGCCCGGCGGCCAGCGCCCGCTCCCCCGCTTCACGCGGCATGCAGGTGAGGCTGAGTCGAACCTGTCGTTTTGCCATAACGGCAATCAGGCCGTGGATAAATTTTCGCGGGGTAAAAGCGTCGTACACCACGCTTAGCGCCTGTGTTTCGGTTGACGGCACCTGGCAGGCAAACTGCTCGAATGCCCGGGCCTGACGCATCAGCAATTGCGCCTGTCGCTGAAGTAAGTCGCCTTCCGGCGTCAGTTGCAGCGTTTTTCCCTCACGGACAAACAGCGCATAACCCAGGCCATCTTCCAGCAAATCGATAAGATCGCGTAGCGTCGTTCGATCCTTACCGAGTTTGGCGGCCGCTTTCACCAGGCTCCCGTGCGCCGCCACGGCGGTAAAGGCTTCAAGTTGTGCAAACGAATAGGACAAAGATGGCAAAACGCACTCCCGGGTTTGATGTGGGGGTTTTTCCCCCATTACGCGTTTTTTATTATAGGTCGTCGATTTTTATACTGCACCTATCCCGCGATCGTCCCGGGCTACGGTGTCTACTTCTATAAACTTCGAACGAGAATACGATGAATAATAAACAAAAATCGTTAACCGCAACGTCATGCATCCTGGCAAGCCTTATCGCTGGCGCGCTGCTTTCCCCCGCCGCCATGGCCGCCTGTGAAGGCACTGAATTAACCCATTGCCCCGCGCCTTTTGATAAGCAGCTGCCCGATACCCAGAAAATGCTGACCTGGAGTCAGGCCGATCGCGTGATCGGTTTTCGTAACGATTATCGCAACTATCAAGGTGATGTTTTCCGCCATGGGCAATCCACTCCCCTCCTTAGCGCCGAAAAGCCGCTGACGCAGGCGACGTATCAGATTAACGGTCAGCAGTTTAACCTGCAGGACTACGTCAAACGGCAGAATGTCAGCGGCATGCTGGTGCTCAAAAACGGCAAAGTAGCGTGGAAATATCTGGCGCAAGGCAATACCGATACGACGCTATGGACGTCGCGCTCTGTCGGGAAAGCGGTCGTTTCCGTTCTGGTGGGCGCGGCGGTCAAGGAAGGCAAAATTCACTCAATGGACGATCTGGTAACTCAATATGAGCCCGATCTCAAAGGTACAGCCTGGGAAGGGGTAACGCTGAAGCAGCTTATCCAGCATACCTCCGGCGTGGCGTGGAACGAGGATTATACCAATCCACAGTCTGATTTCGCCAAATTGACCCAGTGTGAAGCGCATCCAGGGACTTACGACTGCGTGCGTAAACTGGTTTCGGGACTTAAACGCGCGCACCCTGCCGGAGAGGTGTGGTCGTACTCCTCGGGCGGCGCCTGGTTATTGGGTGATGTTCTCGAGCGCGCAACCGGCATGCCGCTGGCCCATTATCTGGAAAAAACGCTCTGGAAACCTTATGGCATGGCCAATGACGGCGTCTGGCATTCCTACAGCAAAGATAAGCATGACGTTGGCGCACACGGCTTTAACGCTACGCTGGAAGACTGGGGCCGCTTTGGCGAGTTTGTATTAAACGATGGTCGTCTGCCGGATGGTACTCAGGTACTGGCAAAAAACTGGGTAGCGCAATCCGCAGATTGGACTACCGCAAAAAACTCGGTCTCAGCCGGTCATCCACGAGGGATTTATGGCTACCAGTGGTGGAATAACGAAGTACCCGCCACGGCAAAAGGCGTTGTCCCGCTCCCGCAAGACTCGCTTAAAGACTCCATGTGGGCATTGGGCATTTTTGGCCAGATGATTATGGTTAACCGCGCGGAAAACCTGGTTATCGTGCAGTGGTCAACCTGGCCACAGGCTGAGCCATCGTTCAACGCGCAGCCGCTCGAAGCTTCGCTGATGTTTAGCGCGATAGCCCAGGCGCTGCATTAATTAGCCACCGTTATAGATAACGCCAGAGCCCGTTTCGCGCTCTGGCATTTTCCTTACTGTTTAGGCGCTACCGCGACATACATTTCGATATCCCAATAGCCATCCTGCGCCCCGTTGTTGTGGTAAATCTCAAAGCAGGGTTTGTCGGCAATTTGATGCTTTTCATCCTTCAGCACGCTATCAAAGAACTGATACCAGGGCGTCGCAAAATCATGATTTTCGACCCGAGCACGCGCCACGGCGTATAACCCACCGGCCACTGCCGCCGTCATGACGCCTTCACTGTTTTCTGGCACCACAAAATCATCAGCCACGGAAACAACCGTATCACAGCGTAGTTTTTCCGCCGGAACTTCATCAGGATTATCGTAGTAAACAGCAATCCACTCCTGAGCGGGGGTCTGCTTGCCATCTACCCACATCATCAGTTGTTCAAAGCCTTGCTTAACCGTCTGCTCCCACGGGCCAACCATATGAAAACCGGCGATTTTTCTTGGCTCGATGTTTTTGATCTCGTAGTTCATACTGCCTCCGTATTGATGCTGTTTTTTTATACAGTGTAATTCGTGTTTTGTGGTTTAGACAAATGGGTGGTGGGGAATATGTGAGGGGATTCGCAATGTGGTTTGTGGGGTACGATATTGAACGAATCCTCCTGTGTCAGGCAAATATTGTTAAGCTATAGGAAATGTATACCATTCTTGTGATTTATGTCCTGTATATCTATATTTATTCATAGTATAATTTCAAAAAATCATTTTCCAATTAAGTTCATATGTTAACCAATCGACAATCTTTATCTTTACGTTATGCGCAAGGTTTAGGAATGATTGCAGTAGTGCTGGGGCATTACGGAATTGTGCCTCCTTATATTTTTGAACCTTACACTTTCCATATGCCATTATTTTTCTTACTTGGCGGAATTCTTTTTAAAGAAACATCAATCTTACAAACCATTAAAAATATCACAATAAAACACTTATGGTATATTGTATATACATATATAATTATTTCTGCCATAGCATTATTAATAAGTAATTATTACAACATTTCCATAGGTGAAATATACAAATCAACAATTTCTGACACTTTTAAAAACATATTTGATAAAAACTTTCATAACAATGGTTACTTCCTGGTCGCCTGGTTCTTATTTTCATATGCCCTTGCCAGTCTACTTTGCAGAGTAATTATTTATATTAAAAAACAAGTGATTATTCTTGGGATCGCAATACTCTTTGGTTTTGTTGGTATGGGTTATGTTGCATCACTCTATGCTGAAACGAGCAACCAGACATATAATCTAATTTCTCAAGTACTAGTAGGCTCCATGTTCTACCTCATAGGTTTTGTGTTTAAAAAAACACTTCTCTCTATGAAAAGCCTATACATCCCAATAATGTCTATAGTAATTATTTTTACAATGAAAAATTTCGGAGTTTTAGGCGGCTTACTAATGTCATGGAGTAAATACCCACAGGGATTTATTTTTCATACATTATCATCGTTATTATCGATATGCACAATTCTTGCGATAACAAATGCAGCAGCATCACAGGATAAAAAACTAAACTTATTAGCACTGATTGGCTCAAAAAGTAAAATAATCATGAGCTATCACTTATTAACCTTTACTATACTCGATATTGTTTTTTATAAACTAGGAATGTATAATATGAAAAGCGCATCCTATTTAAATCATTATTCAACACCACATTACTGGTTTTTGTACATTGCCACAGGCATAGTCTTACCTATAATTATTTCGCTCGCAGTGGATTATATAAAAAGTATAAAAGCAAATGAATTATTGGCAAAGAAAGAATCATAAATATAATAAATAACTAAATATTCAAAAAGACAAAAGCCCATTTTTTGGGCTTATCCCTTTCATTACCTCACCATTCTAAAAAAATTAACTAGTGCCAACACGACCCACATCATCATTTTATAATATAACTGTAATACGTTATTAATCTCCCCCAAGCTTCATTTAACATCATACAATTAGAAAATGACTTCCCCCAGACACTAACGAAGCCTAATACCACATCAAAAATTATAAGGGCTACGCTTGCATTCTCACCACGTCAAAGCATTGCCGTTAGATGATGAACCATCTTCACCGACTCTAAGTTGTTTCGCACAAATGTTTACCCTACTGGAGAGCATCGCCTCATAAACTCAATAGCCTTATCGATCATGTGAATAGATGATGCTAAACTTCATGCCTTTCAGAATTTACTGATTTCACTAATGTTAAAGCTTTTTAGTCGTTATGTTTCCGTGGGCGTACTGAACACGGCCCTTCACTGGGCGTGCTTTGGAGTGCTATTCAGCTTGTTCGGCTTGAACCAGGCGATATCGAACCTTGTTGCGTTCTCTGTGGCAGTGACGTTCAGCTTTTTTGTTAATGCCAGATGGACATTTAAAACCAAAGCCACGACAGGCCGGTATGTCGCCTTCGTTATCTTTATGGGGGCTATGGCAGTCCTGACTGGATACATTGCAGACAGCCTCCATGCACCGGCACTGCTAACGCTGATTGTATTTTCAGGATTCAGCCTGGTCGCAGGGTTCATCTATTCGAAATTCATTGTATTTAGGGATGTTAAATGAAAATCTCTTTGGTCGTTCCTGTCTTTAATGAAGAGGCCACGATACCGATTTTCTATAAGACGGTACGTGAGTTTGAAGAGCTAAAACAACACGATGTTGAGATAGTTTTCATCAACGACGGGAGCAGCGATGCAACCGAATCCATCATAAATGCTCTGGCGGCGTCGGACCCAATGGTTGTACCGCTATCCTTTACCCGAAACTTTGGGAAAGAACCGGCATTATTTGCTGGGCTCGACAACGCTTCCGGCGACGCAATCATCCCAATTGATGTTGATCTGCAAGACCCTATCGAAGTTATTCCCCACCTCATTGCTAAGTGGCAGGCTGGGGCAGACATGGTGCTGGCGAAAAGAACAGATCGCTCTACTGATGGACGGCTCAAACGTAAATCGGCTGAGTGGTTCTACAAGCTTCACAACAAAATCAGCTCACCGAAGATTGAAGAGAACGTGGGCGATTTTCGTTTGATGTCACGTGAAGTTGTAGAAAATATAAAGCTCATGCCTGAGCGGAATCTGTTCATGAAAGGCGTTCTGAGCTGGGTTGGTGGTCGTACAGATGTCGTCGAGTATGCACGTGCCGAGCGCGTAGCTGGGGATAGCAAATTCAACGGCTGGAAGTTATGGAATCTTGCACTGGAGGGGATCACAAGCTTCTCTACCTTCCCACTCCGTATGTGGACCTATATCGGATTATTTGTGGCTGGCCTTTCGTTTCTATACGGCGCATGGATGATTTTCGATACCGTTGTATTTGGTAATCCTGTTCGCGGATATCCCTCTATTCTGGTTTCAATCCTTTTTCTTGGCGGCGTACAGCTCATTGGTATTGGCGTTCTTGGCGAATACATTGGCAGAATTTATGTTGAGGTTAAAAACAGACCTCGATATGTATTGAAGGATAAGTAGATGAAAGACAACTTTTTTGAAACTTCCTCAAGGAAATATATATTCCTTTTATTTGGTTTTATATTTATCGCGACACTGGTGTTTTTCTCATATATACACCCTGTAACGATAGTATCTGGAGATGATTGGGGCAACTTAGCACGTTATCGCTCAGCTCTTCCTGAGTGGGGTGGATTCAATCCTGTAAAAGCCATCCCAGAAATATCATTCCCTATTGTTGCCAGATTCTCATCATTAGTGCTAATGAAGTTTGGGATGAATTTCTTCTTCGCAATCTCAATCACTACCGCTTTGATAACATCTGTTCTTTGCACAATCTTCTTGTACAGCTTTTTTGTTCTTATTAGTGAAAAATCAAAAGAACAGATAGTAACGGCATCAACCTGCACCTTTATCTATTTCCTTTTCATGTTTGGTTTCTTCAAAAGCGAAGGCGTGACAAATAGCTACTACCTTCTTTGGGAAATCAATATCACCTGCTTTTATCACTACCTTTTCCCTGCTCTGATAAATGGTTCATTTGTTTTATTTCTGATGAACAAGGAAAATTGCAGAGCATATCATAAAAAATACAGCGTTAATTTTTTAATAGCAACTTCCATTGTCACTTACGTTTGTATTTTTTCTAATGTTTTTGCTAGCGTAATACTCGCATCATATTGTGGTTCAGTAATTCTTATAAGCTTTATATCAAATAAATTCAACATCATAGAAACTGCAAGAGAAAAAAATCTTCAGATTTATATTTCTATCGTATGGTTGATTTCCATCTTATTTGAGATGAATGGAGGAAGAGCTTCTCAGATTGAAGGCGCTTCCCTCGATATATCTGGCAGCGTTAATAAGCTATGGTTATTTATAGGTAGCGCTAATAGTTGGTACATAGCGCTGATTTACATAGGCGTTGTGGCAGGCCTATTAATCGCTATAATTGATTTGTTGCGTAGAAAAAGATCATCTTTTTCAATGATTTACATCACAGCGTTAATTAGCTGGATTTTTTCCACGGTAGCATTGATTTTATTGTGTGCTAAGGCATCATCGTCTTATGCCGAAAGACCTGTTGCCATGTGGGCATTTTATATGTACCCCATTGTCCTGTCGTTATATTCAGTACATTACTTCTCAGCCAGATACAAACTTGTGGCAATAATTTTACCAATCTATGCTTTCATTCTGTTTAATATAGCGACTATGCCTCAATCATCTTTAAGAGAATCCCAGAACTTAAACTTAACCTATGAGAAAGCGACTCGAATTGGCGAATTAGTAATATCCCAAGTTACCGATGCTATTAATTCAGGCAAATCGGAAATTTCCGTTTTGGTGCCGAAAGGTGATGACAGGGATAATTGGCCATTCCCTGTTTACAATGGTAAAAAGATTGAAAATGCGCTATTGGATAATAATATTATCGATAGAAAAATCAAGATAACCATTACCCCTGATCCGAGTTTAAATGAGAGGTTAGGAATTCCCAAAAGCTAATTAATCATATAAAGGCTGCTAAACGCAGCCTTTATTATTTCTGCCATTGTCATCGAAAACCCAAGCCCTACTTCTGGCTGGGGCCGAAACTAAAAAAATTATTGGCTGGTAACAACAATCACATGCCCATGATGTCAAAACACTGTAAGCTATAACAATCCCCAAAATATATAGGCTCCTGTGTATACCAACAACCTCAAATTACTGCACAATCAAACCAGTAAATCTCTCTAAGATTAGGTTATCTTTCACCAACTATATGACCAATAGTTACCCAAATGAAAACCCGCCGAAGCGGGTTTATAAAAGCACTGAAATTATACAGCACATATTCACTTAGGGAGTATTAACGGTGCTACAAATCTTGAACCATACTTGTTGAAATGACTTCTATCCTTATAGATCTCATGACCATCAGCAAATAATGTACACTTTTGTGCATCGCACAACGTCTTCGATAAGTCCACAACCCTCAGTTCTGGATAATCTTTAGCAACTCTATACACCATCTCTTTATATGTCTGATGGGCAGCATTGTTATCATAGATAGCACGATCATATGAGCACTTTTCTCCTGCACTGGAAAGTCGTAGCGGACGAACAATACATGCTTTAGGGTCGAATTGTAATTCGGGATTATCGATAACCATTGTTACATGCTTGCCAGCAGTTGAAAGGACATTTAACGTTCTACGCATTCCTGCCTCAAGAATTTTTCCGCTATCTTTTTCTCCAGGATTAAGGATGTCAATTGCATTATGATAGGAGCAACCTGGGTTGTGTGCTAAAACCACATCTGTAATTTTTTTGTCCTTAAGAACATAATCGTATGCCTGATTGATAAGCTTGTAAGTGTACCTACGCCCTTCAAATTCTGCTTTATTATTCATACCAGAAGCGACGTTTATGAACGGAGACGCACAGCTCGCTGGGAACACAGCAACCCCCCTGTCCTTATATAACTCACTCAGTCCAAGATACAAATGATTTGTATGGGAGTCGCCAATTAAAGCTATTTCATTCTGTCCTGAACTTTTTTGCATAGCGCAAAGGTTATCTGTTTTATTCTTCCAGTCAGGGAACCTCTCGTCACATAACTTTATAGTGTCTTTCATGAATGCATGGATATAGGCATCATCTTTGATTTCCGTTACTGATTTTTCAAGCCTTGAAGGAATACCACCACTCATGAAGATGTACAACCCAGTGCAGCCGATTGTAACCATAACCATTATCAGGCCGATAGTTTTCTGGAAGGGATAATTCCCTCCCCTTAGATTCTTTTCAATGAAACGGTATGATAACCATGCTAGCAGGACGGAGAGGCCAACAATCGCCCACTGGATTTTATATGTCGGATAACCGCTTTCCATTATGTATGAAAAAGCTATTAATGGCCAGTGCCACAAATAAAGTGGATAACTTATCAATCCGAACCAAATTACGATACGTCTTGATAGAATAAATTTATTAACAAATGCATGGGGCCCAGCAAGGATGAGCATCACAGCCCCAAAAACAGGCGCAATGGCATACCACCCTGGAAATGCGAGTGATTCCGTATAGCTATACATGGCCATTACGATCACACATAATCCTGTTATTGAGATTAGGTGTCTATATGACGATCTACCATCACTATTTATAAATAGTGATACTATAGCTGGAACATTTCCATTGAATCTGGAAGAAATTGTTTTTTTATTTACCTGGCACCAGGCAAGGCAGCTACCGGAAAGTATTTCCCAGAATCTCATAACTGGAGAGTAAAACGTTAGAGACTGATTTTGCTCTATAAAATGAATATTTATGGAAAATGTCAGCACTAATAGCGCCAACGCCATGAAAATAGGATTTATAATCTTCCTAAATAAGACTAGAAGCAGAGGCCAGACAATGTAGAATTGCTCTTCAACAGCAAGGCTCCAAAGATGGAGAAGCGGTTTACTGATCGAAGCTGAGTCAAAGTAACCTGATTCACTGAGTAGAACAAAATTTGAGATAAAAATCGAGCTTCCTGCAACATGCTTTCCTAACTGGGCATATTCATCCGGGAATAATGCAAACCAACCGAATACTAATGAGAAAACCAACACAGTTGTTAGTGTTGGAAATATACGTCTTATACGACGTACATAAAAATCAACAAAGGAAAAACTATCATTGTTAAAGTTTTTAAGAATAATTAGTGATATGAGATACCCTGAAATAACAAAAAATATATCTACACCAACATACCCGCCTGTGATGGAATCAGGAAATGCATGAAATAGGACAACAGGTATTACAGCTAATGCACGTAAGCCATCAATATCTGGTCTATATTTAGGATGAGTTGAATTGCTAGCCACTGGAATAGTCCGTTACGATGAAATCGACGCAGATGCTATCACAACTATCCCACTACAGCCACAGCTTGCTTGTTACCATACCTTCAACGTAACACTTTCACATGCGCCACACATACCAATGTGTAACCTCAAACCGTTACCTATGAAATTTAGTAGGCTCTAACCTCAACGCTAATCGCCATAGTTGAAACCTCCGTTGATTTCTTTATCGCCCTGTAGCGCAACCTTCGGACAAGGATATCCTAACCACAACAAATTAAATCATCTTGCCGAAGTTTTATACTCTACCGCGAAAGTAAAATCATTAATCATCATTTTTATAAAAAGTGCTCGCCCCCGGAATCGGCTTCTTTTTATAATTTAACTTTATTCTAATACTCAACAACAGTTATTAAGGTATTTTCTAATAAAAATATCGATATTTATTAGCAATTATCTGTTAATATATTTCTTTAAAAGACATTGTCATTTTTTATCACGGCCTTTATTCCACTAAATAAATATAAAGCAACCTGAAAGAAGTGTTCTGATTAAATGTCACTTGATAGTAGATATAATTAATTCTAATGGGTAATTAATTGGATCTGACTTTTTTAAAAAATTCAGTTGCATTGTTATGGCAAAGAATATACGACATCATATAATCTGTGGCTGCCAATGTTCTTCAACTAAGATGTACAGTGCTAACATTAGCTTTACCTATGCGTTCCTGTTCTTCTCATCTACTACCTATATCAAAGCCTTTCAGACCTTGCCGAGCGGAACACTTTTGAGTTATTACATGACTCTTTGAGTTGAAATGGTGCGCCCTGCAGGATTCGAACCTGCGGCCCACGACTTAGAAGGTCGTTGCTCTATCCAACTGAGCTAAGGGCGCACTGGGGAACTTCTTGATGGAGTGAAGCGCGTGGAATTATACGGTCACAGACAGTTGAGTCAATCCATTTCCATGCGAAACCTGCACTGAATGTGGAGATGGATAAACTAACGCCAACTATCGCTCAAGTCTTCAACAAAACGACTTTCCGGTGAAAACTCGCAAACGATAACTGACAGCGAGCCTCGCATCTGACAAAATATGTCCATCCCCCCTTCGTTAATGACAGATGGAATAATTTCCCTGATGGCAGCAAAGATTATTGACGGTAAAACGATTGCGCAGCAGGTGCGCTCTGAGGTTGCGGAAAAAGTTAAGGCTCGCATTATAGCCGGAAAACGCGCCCCTGGGCTGGCCGTTGTGTTGGTTGGCAGCAACCCCGCATCGCAAATTTATGTCGGCAGCAAGCGTAAAGCCTGCGAAGAGGTGGGCTTTATCTCCCGCTCCTACGATCTGCCGGAAACCACCAGCGAAGCTGAACTGCTGACGCTGATTGATACTCTGAATGCCGACACCACTATCGATGGCATCCTGGTGCAGCTTCCGCTGCCTGCGGGTATTGATAACGTGAAAGTTCTGGAACGTATCGACCCGGACAAAGATGTTGATGGTTTCCATCCGTATAACGTGGGTCGTCTGTGCCAGCGCGCGCCGCGCCTGCGCCCATGCACCCCGCGCGGTATTGTGACGCTGCTTGAGCGCTATAACATCGACACCTATGGTCTGAACGCCGTGGTAATTGGCGCGTCCAACATCGTGGGTCGTCCAATGAGCATGGAGCTGCTGTTGGCTGGCTGCACTACCACCGTGACCCATCGCTTTACCAAAAACCTGCGCCACCACGTCGAAAACGCCGATCTGTTGATCGTGGCAGTTGGCAAACCTGGCTTTATTCCGGGTGAGTGGATCAAAGAAGGCGCCATCGTGATTGATGTCGGGATCAATCGCCTTGAAAGCGGTAAAGTAGTCGGCGATGTGGTGTTTGAAGATGCCGCCGCGCGCGCGTCTTACATCACCCCGGTACCGGGCGGCGTTGGTCCAATGACCGTCGCAACCTTGATTGAAAACACCTTACAGGCGTGTGAAGAGTATCACGACGTGGAGAAGGCATAAGATGGCAACATTTTCTTTAGGTAAGCATCCGCATGTGGAACTCTGTGACTTACTAAAACTGGAAGGCTGGAGCGAAAGCGGCGCACAGGCGAAACTCGCCATTGCCGACGGTCTGGTCAAAGTTGACGGTGTGGTAGAAACCCGCAAACGCTGCAAAATCGTTGCAGGCCAAACCGTGAATTTTGAAGGCCATAGCATCACCGTAACGGCGTAAGCCCCACCGGTCACCCGGCAACGCACCGCGATGCCGGGTTCATTTTTGTGCAATTTCAGAATTACGCCCTGCTGCATAAAATGCCTCAAGCAGCGATACTCTGTACTCCTTTGGCTGAAACGGATTACAGATGCCAACCATCATCACTCACGCCGCCGTCCCGATTTGTCTGGGTTTAGGTCTTGGCACTCGCGTTATTCCACCACGCTTGCTTTTTAGCGGCATCGTCCTTGCAATGCTGCCCGACGCCGACGTGCTGGCGTTTAAGTTCGGCATTGCCTACGGCAACGTATTTGGCCATCGCGGCTTTACCCATTCGCTGCTGTTCGCTTTTCTGGTTCCTCTACTCTGCGTAGTGATAGGCCGACGATGGTTTCACGCAGGGCTTGTCCGCTGCTGGCTGTTTTTGACGGTGTCACTGCTTTCACACAGTTTGCTGGATTCAGTCACGACAGGCGGTAAAGGCGTCGGCTGGCTGTGGCCGTGGTCGGATGAACGCTTTTTCGCCCCGTGGCAGGTGATTAAAGTGGCCCCCTTTACGCTTTCTCGCTATACCACGCCGTATGGGCATCAGGTGATTTTGTCGGAGCTGATGTGGGTATGGCTACCGGGTGTAGTAGTGATGGCATGCCTGTGGTGGCGTCGGCGGTGAGTCTGGGGGGCCGGGGCGGGCGACCTTTTTACGCCGTCATCCGGCGCTCCCAAAAATGATACTACGGGCAAAGTGAAGCCCATCACAAATCATCACACCCGGCGCCCCGCTTTCGCAACGCTAAAACGTATAGCCGATACGTAATTCATTGATTAATAAAACCCTAAAATCATCGTCGTTGTAATCAATACGATAATCATATCAATAACAGCATTTATCGAATTGGATTGGCAATCAACGGTTCCCCAGAATAGCGCGAAACATCCCTGATTCTGGAGTTCCTATGTCACCGTCAATCCTCAACAATGCCCCTTATGAAGCCGTCGACATCCTTCGTGCTGCCAAACCTGGGTTTACTCCGCGTATCGCCCTTATCCTCGGCTCAGGCCTCGGTGCGCTGGCTGACCGCATGGACAATAAAACCACGCTCTCCTATGAGGAACTTCCGGGCTTCCCGGTTAGCACCGTCATTGGCCATGCGGGAGAAATTGTCATGGGGACGCTGCACGGCGTACCGCTTATCTGCATGAAGGGGCGCGGTCATTTCTATGAAGGTTTAGGCATGGGCATCATGACCCAGGCGGTGCGCACCTTTAAGCTGCTGGGCTGCGAGTTTATGTTCTGCACGAATGCTGCCGGTTCGCTTAATCCCGCCATTCCAGCCGGCAGCCTCGTCGCCTTAAACGACCACATCAATACCATGCCCTCCACGCCGATGGTTGGCCCCAATGATGACCGCTTCGGCCCGCGCTTCTTCAGCCTGGCAAACGCCTACGATAAGGATTTGCGCACCCAGCTTCATCAGACGGCCAAAAGCCTTGAAATTCCCCTTCACGAGGGCGTTTTCGTCTCTTATCCTGGCCCGAATTTCGAAACCGCCGCTGAGATCCGCATGATGCAGCGTATGGGCGGCGATGTGGTCGGTATGTCGGTCGTCCCGGAAGTGATTGCCGCGCGCCACTGTGGGCTGAAGGTGCTAGCGGTTTCCGCCATCACCAATATGGCAGAAGGGCTGAGCGATGTAGAACTCTCGCACGAGCAGACGCTGAAGTGCGCAGCCATGGTGACCGACGACTTTATCCGTCTGATTGGCCAGTTCATAAAACAGTTAGCCTAATCCTCGCATGTTCGGCGGGCAGCCTCCTGCCCGCCTGGAGAGATATTTATGTCAGACACCTCATTTTCTCGTGCGAATTTAAATGCCGTCTCGTATCTGAGCTATTACTTTGTCGGCGCGCTTGTTTCTACGCTGGGCATCGTGCTCGGCCCGTTGTGCGCGGCATTCCATAAAGATCCAAGCTTTATCGGTCAGGTCTTTACGCTGATGAATATCGGCATGTTTATCCCGATTATGCTGGGCGGTATCCTGATGCGTAAATGGGGGCTGCAAAAGCCGCTGGTCATTGCAGCGGCAGTGACCGTCCTCATTAGCGCCATTCTTTTTGTTTCCCCTACCCTGACCCTGTTCAGCTTTGCGGTCGCTGGTATCGGCGCCTGTGGAGGGATTTTCATGACCATCGGGAGCTATCTGGTCGTGCGCATTAATCCCGATGAAAAGAGCCGTTCCTCAAGCCTGATTTTTACCGACTTCTTTTTCAGTCTTGCTGGCGCAACGCTCTCCTTCCTGCTCGCCTGGCTATTCCGCATGGGGGCAAGCTGGGTTGCGATGTACGGGATCATGGGAGGATTGGGCGCACTCATGCTGGCGCTGACGGCCCGCTGCCGCTTTCCAACCACCGAGGCGGCTGCGCCAGAACAGCGCAGCGTAACCGCCGCACGGGAGCCGTGGGGGCCATCAATTTATTTGATCTGCTTTGCGCTGTTTGCCTTCTTACTGGCTGAACCTATCTTCACCATGTGGACGCCAGGCTATCTGCAATTCCGCTTTCATCTCCAGCCACAGGACGCGGCGCTGTATACCACCGTCTACTGGGTGGCTAAAGCGATTGGTCTGTTCCTTAATCAGTTCACCGTGAAGTGGATGAAGCTACGCACCTTCCTGCTCGGCTGCACCTGCATCGGTCTGGCGGCCATTACGCTGATTGCCAACAGCGGTAATACCACGCTGATTCTGCTGGCCTGCGGGGTGTTCGGTTTCTTCAACTCCGGGCTGTTCTCAGGGCTGATGAGTTACGGCTCGCTGCAGGTGAATCAGAGTTCACCGACGCTTATCTCCGCCCTGCTCACCTGTGGCACCGTCGGTACACTGCTGTTTGCCAGCGTCTCTTCCCTGGTCAACGGCCACTTCGGCCTGCACGGCGCGCTCAATACCGCGACGATAGCCTATACGATACTGTTAGTGGTGCTGGCTGTTGCTATCGTTTGTAGCCGCGCAGAACGTCTGCACACCACCGCGCAGGCGGTTGTTTGACAACAAAAAAGGAGGGAGGCATCATGGCCCTCCCTCCTTTTTTTCCCGAACAGTCAATGAACGATGCCTTGACCAATAATCGTATTAACATCCGCGCTCTACGTTATTTTCAGGCTCTTGCCGAAGAATTACATTTTGGGCGAGCTGCCGCGCGGCTGAACATCTCCCAGCCACCGTTAAGCATGCAGATCAAAGAGCTGGAAGAGACGCTGGAAACCAGACTGTTCGAACGAACCAGTCGTAAGGTTGCGTTGACTCGTGCAGGTCAGGTGTTAAAAACTGAGGTGGACCGAATCCTCAACGCCACGGAGCAGTCACTTAACTACGTGCGTCAAATTGGCCGCAGCGAAAACCAGCACATCAGCATCGGCATTGTCGGCAGCGCACTGTGGGGGACGCTACTGACCCGGCTCAAAAAATTCAAAGCCACGCATCCCGACGTTGACTGGAGCCTGCATGAGCTGTCACAGCATCAGCAAATCGACGCCCTGCGCGCTCGCACCATTGATATCGCCATTAACCGCAACGTCCTGCCTTATGCGCAAGCCCATATTCGCAACCAGCTCATCTCCCATGAATCCGTCGCACTTGCCGTACCGGACACCGATCCGCTGGCCCAGCTGAAAGTTGTACCGTTAAGCGAACTCGCCACAAGGCCGCTTATCTCGCTGTCTTTCCAGCAAAGCGATTTTGCGCGTCAGCTTTATGACCGCTGTGCGGAAGCCGGATTTTACCCGCTCATCGCACATCAGGTGAATGAACCGCAAACGGCGCTGGCGCTGGTGAGCGCGGGAATGGGCGTGTCGTTGTTGCCGGAGACCTGCGGGCTTATCCACTGGCCAGGCGTGCGTTTTTTACCGCTGGAGGAAGCCGTACCGGCGGATCTTTATGCCTTGTGGTATGACGAACCGCTAACTGAGCTGATGACGGCGTTTGTGGCGGGGTTACAGGGGCATTAACACGAAGGGAGCCCCGGAGTCGGCGCTACATTTCGATGTAGGCCGGATAAGGCGAAGCCGCCATCCGGCACTACCGGGTAAATTGCCGGATGGCGGCTTCGCCTTATCCGGCCTACGTGCAGAGTTACTTACGACGCCAGGTAGTACCCTGCGGGCCATCTTCCAGCACGATATTCATGGCGTTAAGACGATCGCGCGCGGCGTCGGCTGCCGCCCAGTCTTTGGCTTTACGTGCATCAAGACGCTGCTGGATCAGCGCTTCAATTTCTGCGACTTCACCATCATCTGCCTGCGCGCCGCTTTGCAGAAATGCTTCCGGCTCCTGTTCCAGCAAGCCCAGCACTGAAGCAAGCTTACGCATGTGTGACGCCAGCGCATTAGCGGCGTGCGCATCTTCCGTTTTCAGGCGGTTCACTTCGCGGGCCATATCGAACAGTACCGAATAGGCTTCCGGGGTGTTGAAATCGTCGTCCATTGCTTCAATGAAGCGCGCTTCAAACGCTTCGCCACCCGCCGCCGCCACGGATTTATCGGTGCCACGCAGCGCGGTATACAGACGTTCAAGGGCCGAACGGGCCTGCTTTAAGTTTTCTTCACTGTAGTTCAGCTGGCTACGATAATGGCCGGACATCAGGAAGTAACGGATGGTTTCCGCATCGTAATATTTCAGCACATCACGTACGGTAAAGAAGTTGCCCAGCGATTTAGACATTTTCTCACGGTCAACCATCACCATGCCGGAGTGCATCCAGTAATTCACGTATTCGCCGTCGTGCGCACAGGTCGACTGCGCAATTTCGTTTTCATGGTGCGGGAACATCAAATCGGAACCGCCGCCGTGAATATCAAAATGGTTACCCAGCTGTTTGCAGTTCATGGCGGAACATTCAATGTGCCAGCCCGGACGGCCTGCACCCCACGGGGATGGCCAGCTTGGTTCACCCTCTTTGGACATTTTCCACAGCACAAAGTCCATCGGGTTACGTTTAACGTCAACAACGTCTACGCGCGCACCCGCCTGTAGCTGGTCCAGATCCTGACGTGACAGCTTGCCGTAATCAGCATCGGTTGGCACGTCGAACATCACGTCACCGTTGTCCGCCACGTAGGCGTGGCCTTTGGCGATGAGCTGCTCGGTGATTTCAATGATTTCAGGAATATGGTGGGTTGCACGCGGCTCCTGATCCGGACGCAGAATATTCAGCGCGTCGAAATCGTTGTGCATTTCAACGATCATGCGGTCAACCAGCGCCACGAAGCTCTCGCCGTTCTCATTGGCACGTTTGATGATTTTGTCGTCAATGTCGGTAATGTTACGCACATATTTCAGCTTATAGCCAAGAAAACGCAGGTAACGTGCGACGACATCAAAAGAGACAAACGTACGACCATGGCCGATGTGACAGAGATCGTAAACGGTGATACCACACACGTACATACCGACTTCACCGGCGTGAATAGGCTTAAATTCCTCTTTTTGGCGCGTCATTGTGTTGAAGATTTTTAGCATCGAGAATTCCATGTTTACGTGTGTGAACCGGGCTTTCGCCTGAAACGGCATATTCTACCCGTAATTCAACCCGGAAGCAGCACACAATGCAAGGTGATCGATGTGCACGGTTATGCTATAACAAGCACCTATATGCCGCTTAACTGCGGGCTAAAGCACCATACTAAACGGAACAGGATGCAGAAATGGTTACTTTCCACACTAATCACGGCGATATCGTCATCAAAACGTTCGACGACAAAGCGCCGGAAACAGTCAAAAACTTCCTGGACTACTGCCGCGAAGGTTTCTACAACAACACGATTTTCCACCGTGTTATTAATGGCTTTATGATTCAGGGCGGCGGTTTCGAGCCTGGCATGCAGCAGAAAGAAACCAAAGAAGCCATCAAAAACGAAGCGAACAACGGTCTGAAAAACACCCGTGGTACGCTGGCAATGGCGCGTACCCAGGCTCCACACTCAGCGACTGCGCAGTTCTTCATCAACGTTGCGGACAACGATTTCCTGAACTTCTCCGGTGAAAACCTGCAGGGTTGGGGCTATTGCGTATTCGCAGAAGTGGTTGAAGGCATGGACGTTGTTGATAAGATCAAAGGCGTGTCTACCGGTCGTAGCGGCATGCACCAGGACGTACCAAAAGAAGACGTTATCATTACTAGCGTGACCGTCAGCGAGTAATTGGTGGCGACACTTTTTATTGCAGACCTGCATCTGCAAACCCAGGAACCGGCGATTACCGCCGGTTTTCTGCGTTTTTTACACGGTGAAGCGCGCAGCGCCGATGCGCTGTACATCTTAGGCGACCTGTTTGAAGCCTGGATTGGCGACGACGATCCTAATCCGTTGCACCGTGAAATTGCCCGTGCGATAAAATCCCTGACTGATTCCGGCGTCCCCTGCTACTTCATTCATGGCAACCGGGATTTCCTTATTGGTCGCCGTTTCGCGCACGAAAGCGGCATGCAGTTGCTCCCTGAAGAGAAAGTGCTCGACCTCTACGGCCGCCGGGTGCTGATTATGCACGGCGACACGCTGTGTACCGACGACCCGGGCTATCTGGCGTTTCGCGCCAAAGTTCACACCCCGTGGATCCAGAAACTGTTCCTCGCCTTACCGCTGTTTATCCGCCGCCGCATTGCGCAAAGAATGCGCGACGACAGCAAGGCCGCGAACAGCAGCAAGTCGATGGAGATTATGGATGTCAACGCGCGGGCCGTGGTTGAGATCATGGAAAAGCATCAGGTGCAGTGGCTTATTCATGGGCATACCCATCGCCCGGATATCCATACCCTGACTGCCAACGGCGAAATCGCTCATCGTGTCGTGTTGGGTGCCTGGCACACGCAAGGCTCTATGGTGAAAGTCAGCGCCGACGACGTCGAGCTTATCCCCTTCCCGTTTTAATTTTTCCATCTGATTCCCCCTCAACCTGCTTACGCAACCGTTTTCCTTGCCCATTTTCCGTGGTATTCTCTGTGGCCTCTAAGTCGTGTGCAGCACACCCACAGGAGTTTTCAGACGCATGTCTTCGCGCAATAATCCGGTACGTATCGCCATCGTGATGGGGTCCAAAAGCGACTGGGCTACCATGCAGTTCACCACAGAAATCCTCGATATTCTGAATGTTCCTCACCACGTTGAAGTGGTTTCCGCCCACCGCACCCCCGATAAACTGTTTAGCTTCGCCGAAGCGGCAGAAGAGAACGGTTATCAGGTGATTATTGCCGGTGCCGGCGGTGCTGCGCATTTACCCGGAATGATTGCCGCCAAAACGCTGGTGCCCGTGCTGGGCGTGCCGGTACAAAGCGCGGCGTTAAGCGGCGTCGACAGTCTCTATTCTATTGTGCAGATGCCGCGCGGTATTCCCGTGGGCACGCTGGCAATTGGTAAAGCGGGAGCGGCCAACGCTGCCCTGCTCGCGGCGCAAATCCTGGCTCAGCATGATGCGGAACTGCATCAGCGTTTGCAGGCCTGGCGTAAAGCACAGACCGATGAGGTGCTGGATAACCCCGATCCGCGAGGTGCGGCATGAAACAGGTCTGCGTATTGGGCAACGGTCAATTAGGCCGTATGCTGCGCCAGGCGGGTGAACCGTTAGGAATTGCCGTCTGGCCCGTGGGTCTGGAAGCCGATCCGGCTGCTGTGCCCTTCCAGCAAAGCGTGATTACCGCCGAGATTGAACGCTGGCCGCAAACCGCGTTAACCCGCGAACTGGCGGAGCATAAGGCTTTCGTCAACCGTGACGTCTTCCCGATTATTGCTGACCGTCTGACGCAAAAGCAGCTTTTCGATAAGCTCGGCCTTGCCACCGCGCCGTGGCAGCTTCTGGCGAGCGTCGAGGAGTGGCCTGCGGTCTTTGACCGTCTGGGCGAGCTGGCTATCGTTAAGCGCCGTACCGGCGGCTACGATGGCCGCGGCCAGTGGCGTCTGCGCAAAGACGAAACCGCACAGCTGCCGGACGACTGCTACGGCGAGTGCATTGTCGAGCAAGGGATCAACTTTTCCGGTGAAGTCTCGCTGGTTGGCGCTCGCGCTCATGATGGCAGCACCGTATTTTATCCACTGACGCACAACCTGCATCAGGAAGGGATCCTGCGCATGAGCGTTGCCTTCCCACAGGCGGATGCAAAACAACAGGCGCAGGCCGAAACGATGCTTTCGGCAATTATGCAGGAGCTGGACTACGTTGGCGTGATGGCGATGGAGTGTTTTGTTACCCCCGCCGGGCTGCTGATTAACGAGCTGGCGCCGCGCGTACATAATAGCGGTCACTGGACGCAAAACGGGGCGTCAATCAGTCAGTTCGAGCTGCACTTACGTGCGATAACCGACCTGCCCCTGCCGCCGCCGGTGGTCAACAGTCCTTCGGTGATGATTAACCTGATCGGCACCGGGCTGAATTACGATTGGCTGAAGCTGCCGCTGGTGCATCTGCACTGGTACGACAAAGAGGTGCGTGACGGGCGTAAAGTTGGCCACCTGAACCTCAATGACAGCGATACCGGTCGCCTGAGCGCCACGCTGGAAGCGCTGGTTCCTCTCCTGCCCGCCGAATACGCCAGCGGCATTGCCTGGGCGCAAAGTCGTCTGAAATAGGCCTTTAGTGCCGGGGAGCAAACTTACGCTTCCCCGGCCCCCTCATCAAAGCGTAAAATCCTCTCTTAACCGCAACACTCCCCCGTTGGTATACAGAAGGATTTCCCCATGAATAATGGGACGGATTACTGCGCTATTCTGCGCGCAGAAACGCCCATCATTGACGTTCGCGCCCCCGTCGAATTTGCGCAAGGCGCGATGCCTGCCGCCGTCAATCTACCGCTGATGAACGACGATGAACGCGCCGCCGTGGGCACCTGCTACAAACGTGAGGGCGCCGATGCCGCGCTGGCGCTGGGGCATAAACTGGTCGCTGGAGAAACGCGTCAAAAGCGCATTGAGGCATGGCTTGCCGCCTGCGCTAAAGCGCCACAAGGCTACTTATGCTGCGCACGCGGCGGGCAGCGTTCACATATCGCCCAAAGCTGGGTTAAAGAACAGGGTATTGATTATCCGCTGATTGTCGGCGGCTACAAGGCGCTGCGTCAGGCGGCGATTCAGGCCACCGAGACGCTGGTGCGCCATCCGATCGTGCTGATAGGCGGCTGCACCGGCAACGGCAAAACGCCGCTGGTGCGCGAACAACCGTTAGGGATCGATCTCGAAGGGCTTGCCCACCACCGAGGGTCGTCGTTTGGCCGCACGCTAACGCCTCAGTTTTCTCAGGCGACCTTTGAGAATCATCTGGCGACCGCGCTGCTTAAAGCCGCATATCAGCAGGACAACGTTCGCTGGGTGCTGGAAGATGAAGGCCATATGATCGGCGCGAACCATCTGCCGGAATGCCTGCGCGATCGTATGGCGCAGTCGCCGATCGCGGTGGTTGAAGATCCGTTCGAACTGCGTATAGAGCGCCTGCGTGAAGAGTATTTCGCGCGCATGCATCATGACTTTATCGCCGCCTATGGCGAAGAACAGGGCTGGCAGGAGTACAGCGAATATCTGCATCATGGGCTGTTTGCGATCCGCCGCCGTTTAGGGCTCCAGCGCTTTGCAGAATTGACCGCCGCGCTCGATCTGGCGCTCGCAGAGCAGCAACGCAGTGGCTCCACCGAAGCGCATTTTGCCTGGCTGGTACCGCTGTTAAACGACTATTACGATCCGATGTACTGTTATCAGTTAGAGAAAAAAGCGGACAAGATTGTGTTTCGCGGGACGTCGGAAGCGGTCATAGAATGGTTGGCGGCAAGTCTGTGAATGACCCAAAACAGTAGCCCGGCCAAAGGCAGTGCGCCGATCCCGGGGTCGGCTAAACGCCTCGCCCGGGCTACAGGATAACGTAGCCCGGCCGAACGCAGTGACGCCGGGAATGCCCCAGCGTCACTTTTAGACGATTAGAAATCGTAACGCAGACGGACCAGGTTCATATCACCCAGGTCGTCGGTGCTGGAGGTAAAGACGTGTTCGTAATCAACACGGAAACCATAATCCAGCTGGAAGCTAATACCCACACCGTTGTCGATGCGCTGGTAGTTGCGACCATTCACGTATTCAATACGGTCACCCATGAAGTATGGCTGAACAGATTTAAGCGCATACTGGCCAACCGGGATTTTGTAACCCGCGAAGTATTCCACACCCCAGGCATCACCCGCGAAATAGTCGTTAACAGACGATTTCTTGGTGGTCATGAAGTTCTGATACCAGCCGCCGCCAACAGAGAAGGTCCAGTTGTCAGGCGTCCAGCTTAATGCGGTACCAACGATATTTTGATCGTAGGATTTGCTGTCATTGTTGTAGGTGGTGTTCATTTCAGCACGGGTATAGTTCCATGCAGTACCCCAGGTGAGGTCGTCGGTGATATGGTAATCCACACCCAATGAACCGCCGCCTTTACGTTTGTAAAGCAGGCCGTTGTTTTTGTTTAAGTCATCGTTGAACAGATAAGATGCGTAGAGATCGACATCGCCAACGGTTTTCTTATATTTCAAAGATTTACGGGTACGATAAGAACCATCGTAGTCGCCGTTAATACCGTTACCTGGAGCCTGGGCAATCATGTCATAGTCCCAGATATCGGTTTTCGCGCCCACCACATCGTAGTAGATGCTGTTTTGTTGACCGAAGGTCAGCGTACCCCAGGTATCGCTCTTCAGACCGGTGTAAAGCATACGACGAGTGGTGTCGTTAGCACCTTCAGCGTAGTGGTTATCCCAGTCAAATACCGCAGGGATGTTCACGCCGAGTTCGTAGTAGCTCACCCAGCTAATATCATCGAACAGGTAATAGTCTGCTGCGAAACGGAAACGAGTACCGCCGTCAAAACCGTTACGTTTGTAACCGTTTTTGCCGTCATTACCGTTCATGTTCTGGAACTGTGGACGAATACTGCCGCCCACGGTGAAGTTCAGACGACTTAGTGGATTGCCAGCCTGAGGATCCTGCTTAAGCAGGGTAATTTCAGCCTGGGATGCAAAAGACGTCAAAGCCACTGCAGCACCGATCGATAACGCCAGTGCTTTCATTTTTATAGTCATTATTTTTCCTTGATAGATTGTAAGCCAACTATCTGGCGCACAAATATTATCGTTTATTAATAAATTACACCTCGCTGATTTTTAATAAAACGTGCGCTTTAGGTTTCCAGATTTACCCAATGGTGCCATAAAAGCGGCAAAACGATGAAAAGATAGGCAATTTGCGAGGGTGAGGAGAATTGCGTTATCCGGTCGAATGCAGTGACGTCGGGGATGTGGAGTAATAAGCCGCGGTGCCGATCCCGGGGTCGGCTTAACGCCTCGCCCGGGCTGCAGGGTAATGTAGCCCGGGCGAACGTAGTGACGCCGGGAATGTAGACGTACTAGCTGGCGAACTGGCGGAACAAGGCGCGGCCTTTCAGGAGTCGCAGCCCCAGGCCCACGCCGCAAAGCGACAGCAACACCGCCCCGCACAGCGGCAATGCCACCCATAAGCGCCAGTCCGGCGACCATGGGAAATCAAACACTTTGCTCTGGAGCATCGCCAATGCGGTTTCAGCACCGATAGCCGCCACCAGGCCAGAAATCGCCCCCAGCAGCGCAAACTCCGCCAGTAACGTCGCGCGCAGCAGCGGCTTGCTGGCACCGAGCGTACGGTAAACCACCAGCTCCTGATGGCGCTGACGCATCCCAACCTGAACCTGCGCGAGCAGCAGCAATACGCCACAAGCGGTCACCAGCACCACCATCACCTCCAGTGCCCGGCTCACCTGCGACAGCACTTGCCCCACCTGTTTTAAAATCGCGCCAATATCGAGCAGGCTTACCGTCGGAAACTCGCGATTGAGCTGGGTCAAAAGCGTAGTACCGCGATCCCAGCGGAAGCTGGTCAGCCAGCTTTGTGGCTGACCATCCAGCGCGCCGTCCGGGAAAATAAAGAAGAAGTTAGGCCGCAGACTCTCCCAATCCACTTTACGGATACTGCTTACGGTGGCGCTGAAGTCCTGAGTATCGCCAGTAAAGGTCACGCTATCGCCGAGGCCAATCTTGAGGCGCTGCGCCAGCCCTTCCTCTATAGACACTTCACCCTTTTTCGGCGGCCAGACGCCCGCCACCAGCGGGTTATGCTGCGGTCGCTGGTTTTGCCAGGTTAAGTTGAGCTCCCGGTTGAGCGATTCATCTTTATTGCCTTCTGTACTGTGGTTATTTATCTGCGTCAGACGGGCGCGGACGATCGGATAGAACGCCGCCGGGATCACCTGATGATCGGCAAGAAAGGCCTTCACCTCGCCGACCTGCTCAGGGGCGATGTTAATCAGGAAATAGTTCGGGCTTTCCGGCGGAAGCTGCTGTTGCCAGCGAGCCAGCAGATCGCCCCGCAATACCAGCAACAGGGCCAGAAGCATGAACGAGAGCGAGAATGCCGCAAGCTGGCTTAACGTTGACCAGGGCTGGCGTAATAAACGGTTGACCGCCAGACGCAAAGGCAGCGCGCGCAGCGTCAGGCGTTTTAGCACTTTCAACAATAGCCAGCCCACCAGGCCACACAGAGCTGCCAGAACCACCGCGCCGGCCAGCACCGACCACAACAGGGGATTTGCGCCCATCAGCCACGCCAGCAGCGCGACCGTCACGGCGCACACCAACGGCAGATAAACTTTTAGCGGCCAGACGTTCGCCACGCTATCCCGGCGCAGCACGCGTAAAGGCTGCGTTGCCAGCAGCAAGCGATACGGGCGCAGCCCAACCAGCATTGAGATCACCGTCATGGATCCCACCGCCCATAGCCACGGCCAGGCGCTGGCAGCAGGTAATGCCGCCGGTAAGACGGGCTTTAACAACATCAGCAGGATGGACTCAAAAGCCAGCCCCATCGCCCCGCCCGCCAGCGCGGACAGCGCCAGCAGCAGCACCCACTGACCGATAATCAGCTTACGCAGTTGCGCCCGTCCGGCCCCCAGCGTTTTGAGGATGGCGACCATATCGTAGCGGCTTCGGCAGTAGTGCCCCATTGCCACCGCCACCGCCGCCACGGCTAAAAGCAGGGTTAACAAGGCCGACAACAGTAAAAACTGCTGGGAACGTTGTAACGATTTGCCCAAGGCACCATCGTCTTTATCCGGGCTCAGCCAGCGGTGTTCGGGCTTGAGTTTTGGCAACAGCCAGCTTTCATAGCTCGCCAGCTGCGTCGGCGTTCCCGCGAACTTATAGCTCCAGCTCACCCGGCTGCCGGGCTGCACCGCCCCGGTCTTCGCCACATCCGCCAGGTTCATCATCAGGCGTGGCGCCATCTGGAATGGATTAAAGCCGCTGTCCGGCTCCTGTGTCACCTCTCCGGCAATCCGTAAGGTGGCGTCACCCACGTCAATGTTATCGCCGGTTTTCAAATTCAGCAGCGCCATCAGACGCGGCGCCATCAGCACCGTACCCGCCTGCGGCTTAACGTTGGCCGGTAACGTTTCCAGCTCACCGTACAGCGGGTAGCTGTCGTCTACCGCTTTAACATCCGCCAGCTGTGGGGTATCACCCGCCCAGGTCATGGTGGAGAAGTTAATCTGCTCGCCAACCGTCAGTCCCACCGAACGCGCTTTCTCCAGCCATTCATGTGGCACTTCGCGCGAACTGCGCAGCGCCCGGTCGCCCGCCATATATTCACGGCTTTGTTGACTCAGCCCTTTATTCATACGATCGCTGATGCTGCCGAGCGCCAGCACGCAGGCCACCGCAAGGCTTAACGCCAGCCAGACAATCAGCAGCGATGGCGAACGCCATTCGCGCCAAAACCAGCGTAAAATCATGCTTCCTCCTGGAGCTGTCCATCCACCAGCCGTAAACGGCGGTCACAGCGTGCGGCCAGTTGAGGGTCATGGGTGACGAGGATAAGCGTGGTGCCGTGCTCGCGATTCATCGAGAACAGCAGGTCAGCGATTTTGTCGCCGGTCTGGCGATCAAGATTGCCGGTCGGCTCATCGGCAAACAGCAGTTCCGGGCGACCGTTAAAGGCACGCGCCAGCGCCACACGCTGCTGTTCGCCACCGGAAAGCTGTGCCGGAAGATGATGCAGACGCTTGCCCAACCCCAGCTGTTCAAGCAACGCTTTCGCCCCCTGGCGGCTCTGAGCGTCACTTTCGCCTCTGAGTAAGGCGGGCAGTTCAACATTCTCCTGGGCATTGAGCGTCGGAATCAACATAAAGGACTGAAAGACAAAGCCAATATGCCTGGCACGTAAACGAGCGCGCGCCTCTTCATCCATTTTCCCCAGCGATTGTCCCAGCAGTTTCACCTCGCCGCTGCTGCCATCATCCAGCCCGGCGAGAATCGCCAGCAGCGTCGACTTACCGGAACCCGACTCGCCAATTAAAGCAAGGGTTTGTGCCGGTTTGACAATCAGGTTAACTCCGGTAAGGATGGAAAGCTCATGCTCCCCCTGACCGACGGATTTCTTAAGATGATGAACTTCAAGTACGTTTTCCGCTGGCATTTGCCTGTCCTGTTTGTAATTTTGTTAAGCTTTCGCGCCGCGGCGGCGGACACGCTATTAGTGCTCGGCGATAGCCTGAGCGCCGGCTATCGCATGGCGGGCAACACCGCATGGCCCGTCTTATTGAACGATAAATGGCAGCCCAAAATCACCGTTGTCAATGCCAGCATCAGTGGCGACACCGCCCAGCAAGGGCTGGCTCGTTTGCCGGGACTTCTCAAGCAACACCATCCGCGCTGGGTACTGGTTGAGCTTGGCGGTAACGACGGACTGCGCGGTTTTCCGCCACAGCAGGTCGAAAGCACCCTGCGCACTATCTTGCAGCAGCTTAAAGCCGCTGACGTTCAACCGTTTTTAATGCAAATTCGTCTGCCCGCAAACTATGGACGCCGCTATAATGAGGCCTTTAGCGCCGTGTACCCAAAACTCGCCAGCGAATTCACTATTCCACTGCTGCCCTTCTTTATGGAAGAGGTCTACCTCAAACCGCAGTGGATGCAGGATGATGGCATTCATCCCAACCGTGACGCCCAGCCGTTTATTGCCGACTGGATGGCGACACGTCTGGCTCCATTAGTTAATCACGACGCCGGAAAGTAAAGCGGTGTCTTCAGGTAAAGTTATGCAAAAATCGGTCTTAATTACAGGATGTTCCAGCGGGATTGGCCTGGAAAGTGCGCTTGAGTTAAAGCGTCAGGGGTTTCACGTACTGGCTGCCTGCCGCAAACCCGATGACGTTAGACGCATGGACGGCATGGGGCTGACCGGCATTTTGCTTGATCTGGACAGCCCGGAGAGCGTGGATAACGCTGCGGATCAGGTGATTGCCCTCACCCACAATCGCCTCTTTGGCCTGTTTAATAATGCGGGCTACGGCGTTTATGGCCCGCTGGAGAGCATTAGCCGCGCGCAGATGGTGCAGCAATTTTCCGCCAACTTTTTTGGCGTCCACCAGCTGACTATGCGCCTGTTGCCTGCCATGGTGCCGCACGGCGAAGGGCGTATCGTCATGACGTCATCAGTGATGGGCTTGATTTCAACCCCAGGCCGCGGCGCTTACGCCGCCAGTAAATACGCGCTGGAAGCATGGTCTGATGCCCTGCGTATGGAGTTGCGTCACTCCGGTGTGAAGGTCAGCCTGATCGAACCCGGCCCTATCCGCACCCGCTTTACCGAAAATGTGAATCAAACCAGCGATAAAACGGTTGAGAACCCCGGTATTGCCGCACGCTTTACCCTTGGCCCGGACGCGGTAGTCGCCAAAGTGCGCCACGCATTTATCAGCGATAAGCCTAAGCTGCGCTATCCGGTGACGTTAGTGACCCACGCCGTGGGCTGGCTCAAACGTCTGTTGCCAGGGCGATTGATGGACAAAATTCTGCAAGGCTAGGTTGAAGTGCACACTTTTGCCCTCATCTCGAATACAAACTGACTATAGAGAATGACTTATGTCCGTACAGAATATCGTAAACATTACAGAAGCTAACCTGCACCAGACTCTGGAGCAGTCGGCTTCCATTCCGGTGCTGTTCTATTTCTGGTCTGAACGTAGCCAGCATTGTCTGGAGCTCACGCCGGTGCTGGAAAGCCTGGCCGCGCAGTACAACGGTCAGTTTATTCTGGCGAAAGTTGACTGTGACGCCCAGCAATTGGTCGCTTCCCAGTTTGGTCTGCGCGCAATCCCTACCGTTTACCTGTTCCAGAACGGGCAGCCGGTTGACGGCTTCCAGGGGCCACAGCCGGAAGAAGCGATTCGTGCGCTGCTGGAAAAAGTGCTGCCGCGTGAAGAAGAGTTGAAAGCGCAGCAGGCGCTGGCACTGATTCAGGAAGGCAATCACGCCGAAGCGCTGCCGCTGCTCAAAGATGCGTGGCAGCTTTCAGGTCAGGATAGCCAGATTGGCCTGTTGCTGGCAGAAACGCAGATTGCGCTGAACCGTTCTGAAGATGCCGAAGCGGTGCTGAAAACTATTCCGCTACAGGATCAGGATACCCGTTATCAAGGCTTGCTGGCGCAGATTGAGCTGCTTAAGCAGGCGGCAGATACGCCAGAGATTCAACAGCTTCAGCAGCAGGTTGAGCAGAATCCAGATGACGCAGAACTGGCGTCTAAACTGGCGCTGCAGCTGCATCAGGTTGGGCGTAATGAAGAAGCGCTGGAGCTGCTTTTCAGCCATTTGCGTAAAGATCTCGGCGCGGCCGACGGTCAGGCGCGCAAAATGTTGCAGGAAATTCTGGCGGCGCTCGGTACGGGCGATGCGTTGGCATCGAAGTATCGTCGTCTGCTTTATTCGCTGTTGTACTAACGGTGCGATCCCGGCGGCGCTGCGCTTGGCCGGGCTACCAATAATCTGCAATCGGGCGGGATATGCCGCCATCCGACAACGACGCTGCGTTATGCCTGGTCGGGCTACCAATAACAAGTAGCCCGGCCAAGCGCAGCGCCGCCGGGAATCCCTCATGCACTCTTCTTCAACTGCGTCACGACTAATTGATGGCGAGCGTTGTAAAATTTCCGATAGGTCAGGTAACAGGCAATAATCGTTGACAGACTGGCGGTAGACAGCAGCATAAACGTCACCATTATCTGATACTTAATCGCTTTCACCGGATCAATACCGGCAAAAATCAGCCCCGACATCATTCCCGGCAAGCTCACCAGCCCCACGGTTTTCGCTGAATCCACGGTGGGGATAAGCGAAGCGCGAATACTTTCGCGAATAAGCCGCGCTGAGGCCATTTTCGGCGTTGCCCCCAGGCTTAACTTCTCCTGAATCTGCTGCTGTTCAGCGCTAAAGCGCTGTCCCAGATTGTTGTAGCACAGCCCCACGGCAATCATCGCGTTACCGGCGATCATCCCGGAAATAGGGATAACCTGCATTGGCACAAAGGCAATCGAGCCGGAAAACACCAGCACCGCCAGCGTCAGCCCCGCTCCGGTGGTGATGGCGATAAATGAGGAAACAAACGCGTTGCTGATATATTTACTGCGCTTTTGCGCGTTGTAGGCGGCGTTAAAGCAGATAAACAGCACCATACACAGCGTCAGCACCGCGTGATTAACGTTAAAGATATACTTCAGCACGTAGCCAACAATCACCAGTTGCACGACCGCCCGGCAGATACTCCAGATAATGTCTTTTTCCAGCGCCAGTTTTTCCCGGTAGCTGACCAGTACGGCGATAAGCACCAGCACCATCGACAGGGCTAACGATTCGTTAGTAATAATATGATCATTCATGATGAGCCTCCTGCACGCTTGCATGGTGGGATGGCAGCGTTATTACCTCATCCGCATGACTTATTTCATCTTTATCGTGCGTCACCCATAGCACCGCCACCTGCTTATCGCGCACGTAGCGATGAATAATGTCGTTGACGTTCTTTTTATTCTGCTCGTCGAGCGCGCTGGTAATTTCATCGAGCAGCAGCACTTTAGGCAGAAATTGCAGATTACGAATTAACGACACCCGCTGCTTTTCTCCCCCTGAGAGTTCGTTAATCGATTTAGAGAGCGTCTCTTCGGTCAGGCCAAATCGCGTAAGCTGTGCGAGAAAGCGGTCTGGTTGCGGATTCTGCTGGCGAATTTGCCACGGGAAAATAAGGTTGTCATAAACCGTATCGCCAAATAGCGCGGGCGTTTGCGCGCAATACGACACCTGCTGGCGATACGTTTCCGGCGAGAGCGTATTAATATCTTTGCCTTCAAAGAGGATCTCGCCGGCGCTGGGGGAAAGCAGCGAGGCCACTATCTTTAGCAGCGTGCTTTTACCACAGCCCGACGGCCCGGTAATCAGCTTAAACTCGCCGGGCGCAAGTCTAAGGTTGACCTCTTTAAGAATGGTATTCCCACCAATATCAAAGCTCACATTCTGGAGCTGTAAAATAGCGTTATTATCCTGCATGGCCTTCCATTGTCCTGATTCGTACTTTTAGTTCCCTTAGTGTAACGCCAATTAATTTCGGGGGGCGAATTTCACCGCCATTGCCGATATACTTGTTGACGTTACGGACAGTTAAACAGGAGGTTTTATGCTGGTATTTATCCCTATTCTTATCTTTGTGGCGTTAGTGGTGGTTGCCGCCGGTGTCAAAATCGTGCCACAAGGCTATCAATGGACGGTTGAACGTTTTGGGCGCTACACCAAAACGCTGCACCCGGGTTTGAGCCTGGTGGTACCGTTTATGGACCGCATCGGTCGCAAAATCAATATGATGGAACAGGTCCTCGACATCCCATCTCAGGAAGTCATTTCTAAAGACAACGCCAACGTATCTATCGATGCCGTCTGCTTTATTCAGGTGATTGATGCACCTAAAGCGGCCTATGAAGTAAGCAACCTTGAGCTGGCGATTATCAACCTGACGATGACCAACATTCGTACGGTGCTCGGTTCGATGGAGCTCGACGAAATGCTCTCCCAGCGCGATAACATCAATACGCGCCTGCTGCATATTGTTGATGAAGCCACCAATCCCTGGGGCATCAAAATCACCCGTATTGAAATTCGCGACGTGCGCCCACCGGCTGAGCTGATTGATGCAATGAACGCGCAGATGAAAGCGGAACGTACCAAACGTGCTTACATTCTGGAAGCCGAGGGGATTCGTCAGGCGCAAATCGTTAAGGCTGAAGGTGAAAAACAGGCGCAAATCCTGACTGCCGAGGGTGAGCGTCAATCAGCCTTCCTGCAAGCAGAAGCGCGTGAACGTTCGGCGGAAGCTGAAGCCCAGGCAACCAAAATGGTTTCTGAGGCGATTGCCGCCGGTGACATCCAGGCGATCAACTACTTCGTCGCGCAGAAATATACCGACGCGCTGCAGCAAATTGGTTCTGCTAATAACAGCAAAGTGGTGATGATGCCGCTGGATGCCAGCAGTCTGATGGGCTCGATTGCCGGGATTGCCGAACTGGTTAAAGACAGCGCAAGCGACCGGAAATCATAATGATTGCCCTTATTCTGGCGCACCCTCACCTCTTTTGGTTAAGCCTTGGCGGCCTGCTGCTGGCAGCAGAAATGCTCGGCGGCAGCGGCTATTTGCTGTGGAGCGGCATGGCGGCGGCGGTCACCGGGTTACTGACCTGGGTACTGCCGATTGGCTGGGAGTGGCAGGGTACGCTTTTTGCGGTGCTCACGCTGCTGGCAGCCTGGCTATGGTGGAAATGGTTAAGCCTGCGGAGCGGACGTCAGCGTCCGAACGAAAGCCGACTTAACCAACGCGGTCAGCAGCTTTTGGGGCAACGCTTTACGCTCGATAACACGCTGGTCAACGGGCGCGGTCATATGCGCGTCGGCGACAGTTCGTGGCCGGTCGTGGCTGATGACGATCTCCTGGCGGGCAGCAAAGTAGAAGTGATTGCGGTGGAAGGGATAGTCTTGCGCATCAGACTCGTCCCTTCGCGTTAAGTATCAGGCCTGGGCTTTACGATGGCAGCAGCCGGACAGATTATCAATAATCGGACAGTCGGCGCTGTCATCGCCCGGGCACGATGCCGCAAGCGTGAGAAGCTGGTCGCGCATCGCCTGTAAATCGCTGATGTGCCGCTCGATATCGGCCACTTTCTGTAGCGTATAGGCCTTCACATCTGCACTGTGACGCTTGGGGTTATTAAACAGATTCACCAGCTCGCCGCACTCTTCCAGATTAAATCCTACCTGTCGCGCCTGGCGTAGTAACGTAAACTCATCAAGGTGCTTTTGCGTATAGCTGCGGTAGCCGTTCTCGCTGCGCAGCGGCGGCGTCACCAGCCCCTTCTCTTCATAAAAGCGAATGGCTTTACTGGTTAAGCCGGTTTTTTTGGCAACATCACTGATATTCACTTTTCCCCCTTGACCTTCCCCTTGCTGGAAGGTTTAACCTTCATAACTGTAGACCAAAACAGATTATTGGTCATTCATTATTGAGGAACGTGATATGTCTCATACCATCGATCTGGCACTGGACGGTCTGTCCTGCGGCCACTGCGTGAAACGCGTGAAAGAGAGTCTGGAACAACGCCCTGACGTCGAACAGGCGGACGTCACCATTGAAGCTGCGCACGTTATCGGTAGCGCCAGCGCTGAATCGCTCATCGACACCATTAAACAAGCCGGTTACGGCGCGGAGCTAAGCCACCCAAAGGCTAAACCGCTGGCAGAGTCATCACTCCCGTCGGAAGCACTGACAGCGGCCACCCCTGAGCTTCCGGCAGCACAGGATATCGATGACAGCCAACAATTGCTGTTAAGCGGAATGAGCTGCGCCAGCTGCGTCTCCCGGGTACAAAAGGCGCTGCAAGCCGTACCGGGCGTCGTACAGGCACGGGTAAACCTGGCGGAGCGCACGGCCCTCGTGATGGGCAATGTCTCCGCCAGCGATTTAGTGCAGGCCGTTGAGAAGGCCGGCTACGGCGCGGAAGCGATTGAAGACGACCTTGAGCGCCGTGAACGTCAGCAGGAAACGGCGCTGGCGACCATGAAGCGTTTTCGCTGGCAGGCGATTGTCGCCCTGTTGGTCGGTATTCCGGTGATGGTGTGGGGGATGTTCGGCGACAACATGATGGTCACCGACGATAACCGTTCACTGTGGTTGGTTATCGGCCTTGTCACCCTTGCAGTGATGGTTTTTGCAGGCGGTCACTTTTATCGTAGCGCCTATACAAGCCTGAAAAATCGCACCGCCACCATGGATACGCTGGTTGCGCTCGGCACAGGCGTTGCGTGGCTGTACTCCATGAGCGTCAACCTGTGGCCGCAGTGGTTCCCAATGGAAGCCCGCCACCTCTATTATGAAGCCAGCGCCATGATTATCGGCCTGATTAACCTCGGGCATATGCTGGAAGCGCGAGCGCGTCAGCGTTCGTCCCGGGCGCTGGAGAAATTACTCGACCTCACGCCGCCTACCGCGCGCGTGGTGACCGACGAGGGTGAAAAAACCGTGCCGCTGGCGGAAGTCCAGCCTGGCATGATCCTACGTCTGGCAACCGGTGACCGCGTGCCGGTGGATGGTGAGATTAATCAGGGCGAAGCCTGGTTTGATGAAGCGATGCTGACCGGCGAACCGATCCCACAGCAAAAAAGCGACGGCGACACTATTCACGCCGGTACCGTTGTGCAGGACGGTTCTGTCCTGTTTCGCGCCAGTGCGGTCGGCAGCCATACCACGTTGTCACGCATTATTAAGATGGTGCGTCAGGCGCAAAGCAGCAAGCCGGAAATTGGCCAGCTTGCCGACAAAATCTCGGCGGTGTTCGTACCGGTGGTCGTCGGTATCGCCATTTTTAGCGCCGCCATCTGGTACTTCTTTGGCCCTGCACCGCAGATTGTCTATACCCTGGTGATTGCCACCACGGTGCTGATTATTGCCTGTCCGTGTGCGTTAGGCCTGGCGACGCCGATGTCAATTATCTCCGGCGTCGGTCGCGCTGCGGAATATGGCGTACTGGTGCGGGATGCCGACGCGTTACAGCGTGCCAGTGAGCTGACAACGCTGGTATTTGATAAAACCGGCACCCTGACCGAGGGCAAACCGCAGGTGGTGGCGGTGAAAACGCTCGGCGCTATCAGTGAAGCCACCGCCCTGCGTCTGGCCGCTGCGCTGGAGCAAGGTTCCAATCATCCGCTGGCGCGCGCCATTATGGAAAAAGCCGCGCAAAAATCGTTGCCACAGGTGAGTGCATTCCGCACGTTACGCGGTTTAGGGGTTAGCGGCGAGGTGGACGGGCATCGTTTGCTGCTGGGTAACCAGGCGTTGATGCACGAGGAGCAGGTCTCGACTCAAGAACTCGACGATGAGCTGGCCCAACAGGCAGCGCTTGGTGCGACGCCGGTGCTCTTAGCCATCGATGGTCAGGCCGCCGCGCTGTTCGCTATCCGCGATCCGCTGCGCAACGATAGTGTTGCCGCATTGCAGCGCCTGCACCGCGAAGGTTATCGTCTGGTGATGCTCACCGGTGATAACCCGGTCACGGCCAAGGCCATTGCCAAAGAAGCGGGTATTGATGAGGTGATTGCGGGCGTACTGCCAGACGGTAAAGCACAAGCGATTATTGATTTACAGGCCCAGGGGCAGAAAGTGGCGATGATCGGTGACGGTATTAATGATGCCCCTGCGCTGGCGCAAGCCGATGTAGGCATCGCCATGGGTGGCGGTAGCGATGTCGCCATTGAAACGGCGGCTATCACCCTGATGCGTCACAGTCTGGTTGGTGTGGCGGATGCGCTGGCCATCTCCCGCGCCACGCTGCGCAACATGAAGCAGAACCTGCTGGGTGCATTTATTTATAACTCGCTCGGCATTCCGATTGCCGCCGGGATCCTGTGGCCGCTGACCGGCACGCTGCTGAATCCGGTGGTTGCAGGTGCAGCGATGGCGCTTTCGTCGATTACGGTGGTGAGTAACGCTAACCGCCTGCTGCGGTTTAAACCGAAGCAGTAATCTCCCCGTCCCCCCGTCACGGGGGACGCATTTGCACCTTTTCTTGCATCGCGCTAGCATGAGATTTTGGCTTCAGGGAGCGCGAATGAGTCTGGTAATTCACCTACAACGCCTGTGGCGCGCCCTGCGTGGTTCGCCCTACAGTTGGCCTGCGATTGACGTTTCCCTGCCCGGCGGTCGCCACTTGCATCTCATCGGCAGTATTCATATGGGGACGCGTGATATGGCCCCGCTTCCCGCCAGACTCATCAAGAAATTACGTCAGGCCGATGCCCTGATTGTCGAAGCGGATATTTCGGGTAACGACACGCCGTTTAGCAATCTGCCGGTCTGCCCGCCGCTTGACGAAAGGCTTAACGAGACGCAGCTTGCCTGCCTGGAAAAACTGGCGGATGAACAAGGTTTACCGCTGTCTCGTTTTGATAGCCAGCCGCTGTGGCAGATAGCGATGGTGCTTCAGGCAACGCAAGCGCAAAGATTGGGGCTGCGGCCGGATTACGGCATCGATTATCAGCTTTTAACGGCCGCTCGTGAAAGCGCGCTACCGGTAAAAGAGCTGGAGGGCGCTGACAGCCAGATTGCGCTGCTGTGCCAGTTGCCCGACGGCGGCATGGCGCTGCTTGATGATACGCTCACCCACTGGCATACCAATGCGCGCTTGTTGCAGGTGATGATTGGCTGGTGGCTACAACAGCCGCCGTCGAACGGGACGGCTTCGCTGCCCAATACCTTCAGCCAGTCGCTTTATGATGTGTTGATGGTGAAACGCAATGAGGCCTGGCGCGACAGCCTGCAGGCGCTGCCGCCGGGGCGCTACGTGGTGGCCGTTGGGGCGTTACATCTTTATGGCGAGGGCAATCTGCCGCAGATGTTGAAATAAAAAAATGGCCAATATTTCTATTGGCCCGTCAAAGAGGAATTTCATCATTATTATTATCCCGGCGTTTTCACTCCGGATCCTTCGATTGTCGCTCAAAGTTACCGCAACTGCCAAGACCTATTGCGCAAGATTATACTATTTTTTAGTCCGCTTTCGGGCGTATGCTGGCCTCATATCTCGTTAGAAGTAAGAAGGAAGGCTATGACTCCCGCCGTTAAGTTACTCGAAAAGAACAAAATCCCGTTTAGCATCCATACCTACGATCACGATCCCAATGAGACAAACTTTGGCGATGAGGTGGTGCGTAAATTAGGCCTTAACGCCGATCAGGTTTATAAAACGTTGCTGGTAGCCATGAACGGCGATATGAAGCAGCTTGCTGTTGCCGTGACGCCGGTCGCCGGGCAGCTAGATCTGAAGAAAGTGGCCAAAGCGCTCGGCGCGAAAAAAGTCGATATGGCCGATCCGCTGGTGGCTCAGCGCGTGACCGGTTATCTGGTCGGTGGGATCAGTCCATTAGGGCAGAAAAAAAGGCTACCGACGGTCATTGACGCGCCATCGCAGGAATTTAGCTCTATCTTTGTGTCCGGCGGTAAACGCGGGCTGGATATTGAACTGGCGGCGGTGGATTTGGCGAAGATCCTTGGCGCAACGTTTGCGGATATTGCGCGTCGGGATTGAGGGTTATCCCAGGGGGCGCTTGCGCTCGCCTGTGTAAACCCGGCGGCGCTGCGCTTGGCCGGGCTACGTTCGTGCATATTGGTAAACCGTGCGAACGAATGTTTGCATATTTGTCGCCCGGCCAAGCGCAGCGCCGCCGGGAACGACTCAAAACCTTACTGCCAGCTCACTTCACCTTTCGGTTCGTAAGCATTCACATCCAGCGGTGAATTTTGCTCAATATACTGTTTGAGCACCTCAGCATCGATAAAACCGGTATTCACATACCCCGATTTGGTATCAATTTTTGGATAACCATCGCCACCGGTGGCGTTGAAGCTAAGCGTTGCCATACGATAAGTTTTCGCAGGATCAATCGGTTCACCTTTGATTTTCAGGTCGTTGAGCTTTCCCCCCTTCGCCACAAAGCTCACGTTGGCAAACTGCGGGTAAGCACCGGAATCCGGCTTCATCTGAGCCACGGCGGTCAGGTACTCAATGACTTCTTTCCCACTCATGTCAGCGTAAACCACCACGTTGCCAAACGGCTGTACCTTCAGCACGTTCTTATAGGTGATATTGCCCGACTCAATAGAATCGCGAATACCGCCACCGCTCATGACGCCGAAATCAGCGCCGGTGCGCGCCATTTGCGCCGCCAGAATCAGACGTCCCATGTTGGTCTGCACAAAACGAACTTTGCTGCGGTCACCTTCCAGTTGCCCGTTGACGCTGCCCACTTTGACGTCCAGCTGCGCTTTCCCTTTGCTCTGGAAAGGCGTTAGCAGGGAGAGCATCTGTGGGCTTTCAGGGATTTGCGGGGTGTAAAGTACGCGCTCACTCTGCCCGTTGTCGTAGGTCACTTTCTTCTTCAGATTGACCGGGATCAGCTGATAATGCACCAGCTTCATCTCGCCGTTACGGAATTCAAAGTCCGCACGGCCGACGTATTTACCCCATTCATGGGCCTGAACAATCCAGATACCGTTTTGTTTATCCGGCGCACAGAGGGTGCCAGGAACATAATCCACCTGCTTTTTATTCTCTGACGCCATACACACAGGATCTTGTGAGTGACCGCCCACAATCATCGCCAGAGAGCCTGCTGGCAGGCTGCGCGCCATCTCTACATCGCCCGGTGCGTTAGAACCGTGTTCGCCGTTATCGTAGTGACCCATATGGGTCGTCGCCAGAATGAGGTCTGGCTTCTCATTTTGCTGTAGCTCCTGAATCACCAGTTTGGCTTCGTCCGCCGGTTTGCGAAATTCGATATCGGTAAAATATTCCGGGTTACCGATTTTCGCCGTATCGTCGGTGGTTAAACCAATTACGGCAATTTTCAGATCCTGGCGTTTAAACAGCGCCCAGGGTTTAAACAGGCGTTCACCGGTACTTTTCTGGTAGATATTGGCGGAGAGGAACGGGAATTTGGCCCATTTTTCCTGCTGGCGCAGCACGCTCATCGGATTATCAAATTCGTGGTTACCGACCGCCATTGCGTCATAACCGACCAGATTCATGCCGCGAAAGTCCGGTTCAGCATCCTGGAGATCGGATTCCGGTACACCGGTGTTGATATCCCCGCCGGAGAGCAGTAGCACGCTGCCGCCTTCTGCAGCCACCTCTTTACGGATGCCATCCACCAGCGTTTTTTGCGCCGCCAGGCCGTATTCACCATATTCACTGCGCCAGAAGTGCCCGTGATGATCGTTGGTATGCAAAATGGTGATTTTATAAGTTTTATCTTGCTGGTAAGCCTGTGCCGGTAAGCTGGTGACAGATAATGCTGCCAGCATCGCCAACGCCACGCCCCGTTTGACGAATCGCATAATTCTCTCCCTGAGTGAATAACAACCGCAGAAATTACAACGCTCTGAAATATTAGTCTAATTTGTTTTCAGAAATGAGACTTCCTTCAAACGTCTTAGGCAGGTATCTTAGTCTGATAATAATTATTAAAGCGTATATATCCCCAACATCGCTCGATAAATGACAAGTGGAATCTATGGCAATCTCTGAAACCAGCCCTAACCGGCCTGGCCCTTCTGCGTCCTCGCAACAGGGTCGTACTGCATTTGGCATCCTGGGAGCAATCAGCCTCTCCCACCTGCTAAACGACATGATTCAGTCGCTGATACTGGCAATCTATCCGCTGCTGCAATCAGAGTTTTCACTCTCCTTTGTGCAGATAGGCATGATCACGCTGACCTTCCAGCTCACCTCGTCCCTATTCCAGCCCGTTATCGGCTACATCACCGATAAACGCTCAATGCCGTGGTCTTTGCCGGTGGGGATGTGCTTTACGTTAAGCGGTCTGGTGCTGCTGGCGCTGGCAGGAAGCTTTGGCACCGTTTTACTGGCCGCAGCGCTTGTCGGTACCGGTTCATCGGTATTCCACCCGGAATCCTCCCGCGTTGCCCGTATGGCTTCCGGCGGACGTCACGGGTTGGCGCAGTCTATTTTCCAGGTTGGCGGCAATTTCGGCAGCTCATTGGGGCCATTGCTTGCAGCGGTAATCATCGCGCCTTACGGTAAAGGAAATGTGGCCTGGTTTGTTCTTGCCGCCCTGCTGGCGATTGTCGTGCTGGCCCAGGTTAGCCGCTGGTATGCCGCACAGCATCGTATGAACAAAGGCAAGCCTAAAGCGCCGATTATCAATCCGCTGCCTAAGAACAAGGTTATCCTGGCGGTTTGCATCCTGTTAATGCTGATTTTCTCCAAATATTTCTATATGGCGAGTATTAGCAGCTATTACACCTTTTATCTGATGCAAAAATTCGGATTATCGGTACAAAATGCCCAGATACATTTGTTTGCGTTCCTGTTCGCCGTTGCCGCAGGTACGGTGATTGGTGGCCCTGTAGGCGATAAAATCGGGCGTAAATATGTTATTTGGGGCTCTATCCTCGGCGTTGCGCCTTTCACCCTCCTTTTACCCTATGCAACCCTGTGGTGGACCGGTATTTTGACGGTGATTATTGGATTTATCCTTGCCTCAGCATTTTCCGCCATCCTGGTGTACGCTCAGGAGCTGTTACCAGGGCGTATCGGGATGGTTTCTGGACTATTCTTCGGCTTCGCCTTCGGCATGGGAGGCTTGGGCGCTGCGGTATTGGGGCTGGTTGCCGACCACACAAGCATCGAATTGGTCTATAAAATATGTGCTTTCCTACCACTTATTGGGATGTTGACCATATTCTTGCCTGATAACCGTCAAAAACACTAAATTCCCGGCAGCCAAAGTCCCTCTTTGGCTGCCTCAACCTCCCCGTATCCTCGCCTCCTGACTGACTTATCCCGATTAATTTTCACTTTTGTGCCGTTTACTCCGAAAATTCAATTTTTTAGCTAAATTCAACAATTATTCACAAACATAATAGTGAAAATTGTCATAAACTATTACCAGGCTTTTTGGTTTTCAGGCTGTTTTGACACTCTGCGCCAAAAATGGAACCACGCATCACGACGAAAGGAGACGGAATGCATCACGCCACACCGCTTATTACCACCATTGTTGGTGGCCTTGTGCTCGCTTTTTTCCTTGGCATGATTGCCAATAAGTTAAGAATTTCACCACTGGTGGGTTATTTATTAGCGGGCGTACTGGCCGGGCCATTCACTCCAGGATTTGTTGCTGATACTAAACTTGCGCCGGAACTGGCAGAACTCGGCGTGATATTGCTGATGTTTGGCGTGGGTCTCCATTTCTCACTCAAGGATCTGATGGCAGTAAAAGCCATCGCCATACCCGGCGCGATTGCCCAGATAGCCGTCGCAACGCTACTGGGGATGCTGCTTGCCACCTTCTTAGGCTGGTCGATGATGACCGGTATCGTCTTTGGTTTATGTCTTTCCACCGCCAGTACCGTCGTGCTCTTACGCGCGCTGGAGGAACGGCAACTCATTGATAGTCAGCGAGGACAAATCGCCATCGGCTGGCTGATTGTTGAAGATCTGGTGATGGTGCTGACGCTGGTACTGCTGCCAGCGGTCGCCGGAATGATGGAAAAAGAGAACATTGGCTTCGCCTCGCTGGCTCTCGATATGGCCATTACTATTGGTAAAGTGGTGGCATTTATTGCCATTATGATGCTGGTTGGCCGTCGCCTGGTGCCGTGGATCCTTGCCCGTAGCGCAGCCACCGGTTCTCGTGAATTGTTTACGCTGTCGGTACTGGCGCTAGCGCTGGGCATCGCCTTTGGTGCGGTGGAATTGTTTGACGTCTCCTTCGCATTGGGCGCCTTCTTCGCCGGTATGGTGTTAAACGAATCTGAGCTCAGCCACCGCGCCGCACACGATACGTTGCCATTACGCGACGCCTTTGCCGTGCTGTTCTTTGTCTCCGTCGGCATGCTGTTCGACCCTTACATTCTGATTGAGCAGCCGCTGGCCGTTCTGGGGACGCTGGCTATCATCATCTTTGGTAAGTCGCTGGCGGCATTCGGGTTAGTGCGTCTGTTTGGTCACTCGCAGCGTACGGCATTAACTATCGCCACTAGCCTTGCGCAGATTGGTGAATTCGCCTTTATCCTGGCTGGCCTGGGAATGATGCTGGGTCTGCTCCCGCAGGCTGGACAAAATCTGGTACTGGCCGGCGCAATCCTCTCCATTATGCTCAATCCGGTACTATTTACGCTGCTGGAGAAGTTCCTCGAGAAAACCGAAACTCTGGAGGAGCAAACGCTGGAAGAGGCGATGGAAGACGAGACGCAAATTCCGGTGGATATCTGCAACCATGCGCTGCTGGTGGGTTATGGTCGCGTAGGCAGCCTGCTGGGCGAGAAATTAATGGCTCAGGGTATTCCGCTCGTCGTCATTGAAACGTCACGTACGCGTGTCGATGAGCTGCGTGAGCGCGGTATTCGTGCGGTGCTGGGCAATGCGGCCAATGAAGAGATTATGAATCTGGCGCATCTGGACTGCGCGCGCTGGCTGCTGCTGACCATTCCTAACGGCTACGAAGCCGGGGAAATCGTTGCCAGCGCCCGTGAGAAGTGCCCAAATCTCGAGATTATCGCCCGTGCGCATTACGATGATGAAGTGGCATATATCAGCGAGCGCGGTGCCAATGAGGTGGTGATGGGTGAGCGTGAGATTGCCAAAACGATGCTTGGGCTGTTGAGCGAGCCGCCGTTGAAAGAGGCGGTTAGCGGGTAAGATTGTGCGTTCCCGGCGGCGCTGCGCTTGGCCGGGCTACAAAGGATATGTAGCCCGGTCAATAATCACAATCCTAGGAAAATGTAGCCCGGGGCAAACGTAACACAACAACAAAATGTAGCCCGGGCGAACGCAGTGACCCCGGGACAGCTCGGACTTAACGTTCCCAGTACGCCTCTTCCAGACTATCTTCTTTTTCCGGCAGCCCCCGTGTCAGACGCGGTGAATGCTGGTTCAATACCTGATAACTCACCCGGTTTGCATACTTACACACCTGCGCCAGCGACGAGTAGGTCAGCCAGTTTAGCTGATGCTTGCTGGAGTTCGGCACATTCGTGCGGTGATAAGCGTTGGCGGTAATATCATGCAGTAGCGCCGCCAGCGCGCCATCACCGGCACCATTGGTATTCATGATTTTCTCAGGCCCGCCCATAAACGGTGCGATATGTGAGTAAATACGCAGCGGATCCTGGCAATCTTTAAAACGCACCGCGCGGCTGAATTCATACTGGTTAAATTCAGCAATAGCACCCGGCAACAGAGGATGTTGAGTTTTACGTTTGGTCTCGTTCTCGGTAAAGCTTGCCATATACAGCCCGGTTGGCCCGGCGGTACACAACACCAGATCCACCCAATCCAGCGCTTTATCCGCCGCCAGCAACGGGTCGCTCAGGCCGGTTAAAGCCTCGGCCTCTTCTTCGTTCATCGCCAGAATCGATACGTTTTCTTTAATAAAGCTCTGCCACCATTCCGGGCTTTCAGCGATCACAAACTTTGTACCCAGCGTCAGCACCACCGGCACGTCATATTTTTTGGCGTAAGCGATAGCCTGCATCGTGGCATCTGGCATCGGTTCGCCAGGTTTGCAGCGCACTAAATAGGAGGTCAGCACCAGAGCAGAAGCGCCTGCGATAACGGATTCAGGGATACTTTCCGGGCGCAGTTTATTCATATGGCCAGGGCTTATCGCGAAGGTACGCTCACCGGCGTCGCCAATCAGCGTAAAGCAGCGGCCAATCGGTCCATCAACACCTTGCAGGTGGTTCAGATCGGTACGGCTGGAGGTATTGCACAGATAGCGATAGGCGTAGCCGCCAATTTCGATATTGCTGCACATCACGCCCAGCAATACGGAGCGATCGTCCGCCAGCACCGAGTAGTTGTGCATGGTGTTGCCGATGGTACCGCCAGCGAACTGGTGGGTAATCAGATTTTCGCGCACCAGTTCCTGATACAGCGCTTCAGCCACATCATCTTCAATCACCAGAGAGTGGCCAGCGCTCAGGCCATAGCGCTCGATAAACGCGTCGTCGACCCTGGCTTCGATATCCACCAGCGTCTGGTCAATACCGACGACCCACGATATGCTGGTTTCGCTCTCAGGCTGGATCTGTTTTAACAATGGATCGCGTGCGTCCACCGGGAAATAGTGTTTGGATTTGCGTTTACCGGGAAATTTCATGGTGATTTTTGAGTGGCTTTAACAGGCGGAGAATAGTAGCACACTCCCCCGCCTGCTTGCGATCAACGGTATTGCGCAGTCAAATTGGCCATCATCGCGATATGCAACGGATCGTCATTCAGCGCCGGAATATATTCATATTTCTGACCGCCCGCCTCGAGGAACACCTCGCAGTTTTGTACCGCAATCTCTTCAAGCGTTTCCAGACAGTCGGCCGAGAATCCCGGACACATTACCTGAATATGCTTAACGCCTTTTTCACCGAGCATTTTCAGCGTTTCGTCAGTGTACGGCGTAAGCCACGGCTCCCGACCAAAGCGTGACTGGAAGGTCATCATCACTTTATCCGGTGAAATGCCTAACGCTGAAACCAACTCACGGGTGGTATCGCGGCAGCGTTGCGGATAGTCATCCCCTTCGCGGGCGTAGCGCTGTGGAATGCCGTGATAGGACAGTAGCAGCACGTCCGGTTCGCCATGGCGCGCAAATGAAGCCTGAGCACTGGCTGCCAGCGCCTGAATATAGCCGTGGTCGGTCGCGTAGTCGCGAATAAATGATACGTTGGGAATTGCGCGTTTCTTCGCCAGAATGCGCGCCAATTCATCCCACACCGCCGCAACGGTCGAACAGGAGTATTGCGGGTAGAGCGGCAGCACTATCAGTTGATCGATGTCGTGCGCCAGAAGCTCATCAACCGCGCTTTGCAGTGACGGCGTGCCGTAGCTCATGCCCAATACCACCGGCACATCCGGTAAATGAGCCGCCAGCGCGCGCTGTTGGCGGCGGCTGTAGACCATCAGCGGGGAGCCTTCTTCCATCCACACGGATTGGTACAGCTTCGCAACACGCGGCGCACGGATAGGGAGAATAACCCCACGCAGCAGCGGCCACCAGAGCAGGCGATTGGTATCAACCACGCGGCGGTCGCTTAAGAATTGCAGCAGATAACGCTTTATCGCGCCCGGCGTCGGCGCGTCGGGGGTGCCGAGGTTAACCAGCAGAATACCGGGTTTCTTGTAATGCATTACCGTCTCTTATCGATTCAAATTGTTGATAATTGTAGCGGAAAAGCGAAGAAGAAAAACTAATTGCTGTGAGAGGTGGGGAGACAATTTTGCCTGAGGGCGCTGTGGTTATCAGATCTACGGGATTATTTGACGCATTTTGCCTGATGGCGCTGCGCTTATCAGGCCTACGGGATAATCTGACGCATTTTGCCTGAGGGCGCTGCGCTTATCAGAACTACGGGATTATCTGACGCATTTTGCCTGATGGCGCTGCGCTTATCAGGCCTACGGGATAATCTGTTGGATTTTGCCTGATGGCGCTGCGCTTATCAGGCCTACGGGATTATCTGGCGCATTTTGCCTGAGGGCAGGCCTGCGGAGAGTGTAGGCCGGATAAGGCGTTTACGCCGCCATCCGGCATCGGATGGCGGCACAACATTAGCCGAGGATCTTCGCAAGCTCTGCGCGAACGTCAGCCACGGCTTTGGTGCCGTCAACTTTTGCGTATTTGGTGTTACCCGCCTGCGCTTCTTTAGAGTAGTAACCGATAAGCGGCGCGGTCATCTGATGGTATTCCACCAGACGCTTACGCACGGTTTCTTCCTGATCGTCTTTACGCGTAGTCAGGTCTTCACCGGTCACGTCATCTTTGCCTTCAACCTTAGGTGGGTTGAATTTGATGTGGTATACACGGCCGGAAGCGGCGTGCACACGACGACCGATGATGCGGTCAACGATCAGATCGTCCGGTACGTCGAATTCCAGAACGTAGTCAACGTTGATGCCCGCTTCTTTCATGGCATCAGCCTGAGGAATGGTGCGTGGGAAACCGTCCAGCAGGAAACCATTGCGGCAGTCTTCCTGAGAGATACGCTCTTTTACCAGCGCGATAACCAGTTCATCGGTTACCAGTTTGCCCGCATCCATGATGTCTTTGGCCTGTTTGCCCAGCTCGCTGCCGGATTTTACTGCGGCACGCAGCATGTCACCGGTGGAAATTTGCGGAATGCCATATTTCTCCATGATGAACTGAGCCTGAGTTCCTTTCCCCGCGCCCGGAGCGCCAAGCAGAATGATACGCATTACGAAAATCCCCTTAAAGGTTGTCGATATTTTTTAAAAAGCGCTAAAAGATACCACCAGAACGGCGATGGCTCAAGGAAGGAGGGTCGGCTGAAACGGTTAATGGGGTGATATTTTACGTATGGTGCGGTTTGATGCCCTCACCCCGGCCCTCTCCCACAGGGAGAGGGAGAAAACCAACCGGCCCAGTTCTCTCGTCCTTTTAGTGTCAGGGAGAAAATCAGCGCCGGGCCAGTCCCCTCTCCCTTTCAGGGAGAGGGTTAGGGTGAGGGTAAGTCTTACGACACCAGCAGCTGATTCATACGACGGATAAACTGGTTCGGATCTTCCAGCGTACCGCGCTCAGCAAACAGCGCCTGGTCAAGCAGCAGCTCAACCCACTCTTTAAACTGACCTTCATCTTCGGTATCCGCCGTGCGTTTTACCAGCACGTGATCCGGGTTCAGTTCAAAGATGTATTTCACTTCCGGCGCGGCCTGACCCGCAGCGGCAAACAGTTTTGCCATCTGGGTGCTCATCTCGTCGGCATCGGTGGTGACAATCGCCGGAGTATCGGTCAGACGATGGGTCAGACGCACCTCTTTCACGCGATCGCCCAGCAGGGTTTTCACGCGCTCAACGAATGGCGTCAGCGCTTTTTCGGCTTCTTTTGCGCTTTCGTCGACTTCGTCAGCCAGCTTGTCGATTGACTCATCGGCTTTCGCCACCGACTGGAACGGTTTACCGTCGAACTCGGTCAGGTAGTTCATCATCCACTCATCGATGCGGTCAGAAAGCAGCAGAACTTCGATGCCTTTCTTACGCAGCAGCTCGAGGTGCGGGCTGCTCTTCGCCGCCGCATAGCTGTCGGCAGTGATGTAGTAAATCTTCTCCTGCCCTTCTTTCATGCGCGAAACGTAGTCGGCCAGCGACACAGTCTGCTCGGAAGAGTCGGTATGGGTAGAGGCAAAGCGCAGCAGTTTCGCAATTGCTTCCTGGTTACCGTTATCTTCCGCAGGTCCCTCTTTCAGCACCAGACCAAACTGTTTCCAGAAGGTCAGGTACTTCTCAGCATCATCTTTCGCCAGCTTGTCCAGCATCTGCAATACGCGTTTGGTCAGCGCATTACGCAGGTTACGCGTGACGGTGCTGTCTTGCAGAATTTCACGCGACACGTTCAGCGGCAGATCGTTGGAGTCTATCAGCCCGCGAACGAAACGCAGGTAGTTCGGCATGAACTGCTCAGCGTCATCCATGATAAAGACGCGCTGTACGTACAGTTTCAGACCGTGTTTATGGTCACGGTTCCACATATCCCACGGCGCCTGGGATGGAATGTACAGCAGGCTGGTGTACTCCTGCTTACCTTCCACGCGGTTGTGGCTCCAGGTCAGCGGGTCGGTGAAGTCGTGGGCGATGTGCTTATAGAACTCTTTGTATTCGTCGTCGTTAAGTTCCGCTTTGTTACGCGTCCACAGCGCCTGCGCCTTGTTGATTTTCTCCCAGGAAACCACGGTCTCGCCGTCTTTCTCTTCGGATTTTTCGATTTCAACCGGCAGCGCGATATGGTCAGAATATTTGCTGATGATCGAGCGCACGCGCCAGTCGTCGAGGAACTCATCTTCGCCTTCACGCAGATGCAGGGTGATTTCGGTGCCACGATCGTCTTTGGTAATGTCGGCAACGGTGTATTCACCCGCGCCTTCCGATTCCCAGAACACGCCGTTTTCAGCGCTATCGCCCGCTGCACGGGTGCGTACGGTCACTTTATCAGCCACGATAAACGCCGAGTAGAAACCGACCCCAAACTGGCCGATAAGCTGGCTGTCCTTCGCCTGGTCAGAACCCATGGACTCAAGGAATGCTTTAGTGCCAGATTTGGCGATGGTACCGAGGTGGTCGATAACCTCGTCGCGATTCATACCAATGCCGTTATCGGCAATGGTCAACGTACGCTTATCTTTATCAAAGGAGACGCGAACGCGCAGTTCACCGTCACCTTCATACAGATCCGGGTTGGACAGCGCGCGGAAGCGCAGTTTGTCGGCGGCATCCGATGCGTTAGAGATAAGCTCACGCAGGAAGATCTCTTTATTGGAATACAGAGAATGGATCATCAGGTGCAGAAGCTGTTTTACTTCTGACTGAAAGCCACGGGTTTCTTGTCCTTTCATTGCAAAATACCTCAATGCTGATTACAAGGTAAAAAAAAGCGATGAGAGGAAAATGGGGATAGGGAAAGTGAATTTCAAGCGAGAGCAGTAAATCCTGCTCCCGATTGATTAAAAACGAATCTTATGACGCCCGGCCAGGGAGTGCGACAGCGTTGTGCCATCGACCATCTCCAGCTCGCCACCGACGGGCACACCGTGAGCAATACGGCTGGCTTCAACGCCAGACTGCGCGCACAGCTCGGCGATGTAGTTGGCGGTCGCCTCTCCTTCCACCGTGGGATTGGTGGCGAGGATAACCTCGGTAAGCTGCTCCGTTTCCAGACGCTGCTCAAGGCGGTCAAGTCCGATATCGTCCGGCCCGATGCCGTCCAGCGGCGAGAGGTGGCCCATCAGCACGAAGTAGCGGCCAGAAAATTGTCCGGTCTGCTCAATGGCGTAGATGTCCGCAGGACTCTCCACCACGCAGATTTGACCGTTTTCCTGGCGACGCGGGTTCGAACAGATGTTACACACCTCTTGCTCGGTGAAGGTGCGGCAATCGGCACAGTGGCCGATTTCCGACATCGCGCGCGTTAATGCCTGCGCCAGACGCATACCGCCGCTGCGATCGCGCTGCAGCAGGGTAAACGCCATGCGCTGCGCTGACTTCGGGCCAACGCCCGGCAGACAGCGCAATGCTTCCATCAGCTGAGTTAACAGCGGACTGGTTTGCATCAGAATGGCATCTTGAAGCCTGGCGGCAGCTGCATACCGGAGGAGACTGACGCCATTTTTTCTTTCTGGGTTTCATCAATACGGCGCGCCGCATCGTTGAAGGCCGCAGCCACCAGGTCTTCCAGCATGTCTTTGTCATCTTCCAGCAGGCTTGGGTCGATTTCAACGCGACGGCAGTTATGCGCGCCGTTGATGGTCACTTTGACCAGACCTGCGCCGGATTCGCCGGTGACTTCCAGCTGGGCGATTTCTTCCTGCATTTTCTGCATTTTGTCTTGCATCTGCTGGGCCTGTTTCATCAGATTACCCAGACCGCCTTTACCACCAAACATAGGCTTCTCTCTTTGTAGGTCACGTTAAACAATAACGACCGTAAGCAGCGCTTGCGGTCAAATGGGGCGAATACTCTCTTCATCCAGATCCGCATCGAAGAATCGGCGCAGGGTCTGAATATTATTATCCGCGATAATCGACTCGCGCGCCTGCGCGAGCTTTTCTTCATAAATGGCCTGTCGCCACTCCAGCGGCGTACGCACCGCCGGATTATCATCTTCAACGATGGTCAATTCAACAGGCGCACCGAATAAAGTGCTCATGGCCTCGGACAGTTTTTGCAGCGAGCCCGGCGAATTAAGATGCCGCTGGGTCGAGCGTAGATGCAAACACACGGCGTTGCCGTTTTGCTCTTTCCACGCGTTAAGCGCCACCTGTTCAACCAGCTTTGGCAGCGCCATCTGGCTGACCTGCGCCGCCCACTCGTCGCGTTCGATGGCTTCTTCCATCAGCTTGACGGCAAGCTCGGGCGTCTTTTCATGCTCCAGCGCTTTTTTCAGCGCTTTAGGCGTGGCGACGGCTTCTTTTTGTACTTCAGCGACTGGCGTGGTCGCCTTCCAGCGATAGGCCTCTTTTTTCTGCGCAGGCTTGGTCAGTGCCGAGGGCGCCGGACGCGCCTGAACGCGCTCGGTTACCGAAGCCAATCTTTCCAGCGCAGCGTTGTTCACCGGCCGCACGCGGGAGGCGGCTGCCGGTTCACTCTTTTTTGGTTGGGTTGCTCCCTGATTACCCTGCTGGAGCTGGCGACGTGCGGCCAGCACCTGATTGGTTGACTCAGGCAGAGTCGCCGCTGGTGGCGTAACCGGCGCGCTGTTTTGCACAGGCGCTTGCGACGGTTGCATCACCGGCGTAGTGGCAGGGACATAGGTCTGCGGCGGCGCTTCCGGTTCGGGTAGCGGCGCATTTGGATGGAATGCCAGCGCCCGCAGCAGCGTCATTTCAATCCCCATACGTCTGTCCGGCGCATACGGCAATTCTTTGCGGCCAATCAACAGCGTCTGGTAGTAAAGCTGGATATCCGTTGGCGGAACGGTACGCGCCAGATTGCGCATCCGCTGTTCAACTGCCGCCATATCACTGCCCAGCGCCGCAGGCGAGAGCTGAACCATCGCGATGCGGTGAAGTAAGCTTTGCATTTCTATCAGCAACGCTTCCCAGTCGACGCCACGCAGCGCGGCATCGTTAATCAGCTCCATCACCTGCTCGCCGTTCGCGGCCACCAGCGATTCAATCAGCGATAGCGCCTGTGAATCGTCCAGCGTACCGAGCATTTCACTTACTGAAACGGTCGTCAGCTGCCCATCACCGCTGGCAATCGCCTGATCGGTCAGGCTTAAAGCGTCACGCAGGCTGCCATCCGCCGCACGCGCCAGCAGTTGCAAAGCGCGAGGTTCGTGGGTGATATGTTCTTCGTCGAGGATATGCTCGAGCTGATGGCGAATCTGCTCAACGTCCAGCGCTTTCAGATGGAACTGTAAGCAGCGCGACAGTATCGTCACCGGCAGCTTTTGCGGATCGGTTGTCGCCAGCAGGAACTTAACGTGCGCAGGCGGTTCTTCCAGCGTCTTAAGCAAGGCATTAAAGCTGTGACGGGAGAGCATGTGCACTTCGTCGATAAGATAGACTTTAAAACGACCGCGCGCAGGCGCGTACTGGACGTTATCCAGCAGATCGCGAGTATCTTCGACTTTGGTACGTGAGGCGGCATCGATCTCAATTAGATCGACAAAGCGCCCCTGTTCAATTTCCCGGCAGTTATCGCACACACCGCACGGCGTGGCGGTGATGCCGGTTTCGCAATTCAGTCCTTTCGCCAGTAAACGGGCGATAGAGGTTTTCCCCACACCCCGGGTGCCGGAGAAGAGATATGCGTGATGAATGCGCCCTAACGATAAGCCGTTCGCCAGTGCGGTCAGCACATGTTCCTGGCCGACGACGTCAGCAAAGGTTTGTGGGCGCCATTTTCGGGCTAAGACCTGATAACTCATTGGCTGGCTCTGAAACGCTGGAAGGTGGATTCTTGAAGGGGTAATGCTACCACAGCCCCGCCAACTCGGCGAGGCTATGTATCGGGAAATGCTTAGTGACCCGGGAAATTCACCAGACTGTAGCTGGTGATGCCCTGTTTTTCCAGGCGCTGCTCGCCGCCGAGGTCAAACAGGTTGATGATGAATGCCGCATCGTGCACTTCACCACCCAGACGACGAATCAGCTTCACCGTCGCTTCGATAGTGCCACCGGTTGCCAGCAGATCGTCGACGACCAGCACTTTATCGCCGGCTTTAATCGCATCCACGTGGATTTCCAGCTGGTCGGTGCCGTATTCCAGCTCGTAGCTTTCGGCAATGGTTTCACGCGGCAATTTACCCGGTTTACGTACCGGGACAAAACCGACGCCCATCGCCAGGGCAACCGGCGCGCCAAACAAGAAACCACGTGCTTCGGTACCCACGACTTTGGTGATACCGGCATCTTTGTACTTCTCGACCAGCAGTTCAATGCTGAGCGCGTAAGCTTTCGGGTCTTCCAGTAAGCTTGTGACATCGCGGAAAAGGATGCCCGGTTTCGGATAATCCTCGATGCTCTGGATGCTGTTCTTCAGGTATTCAAGCTGCTGTGCGGTTGCGGTCATAGGTTTGTGCCTAATTAAAACGGTGTTACTTAAGGCGAGCAAAACGGGTTAAAAACATCAAATGATTAATTTTTAACCGGGCGCGCCTGGGCTCGAAAACGCCAGAATTTACTGGCTAGCACAGAGAATTGCAACACCATTAATGCGGTTCACGACTTTTGTTGTTCTGCATCAACCACCGGGATCCGCCACATAAAAATTAATAATCCGCACAGAATCGCGAGCAGCAGCAGGCGTACCCAAAGCATATTCACCAGCCACAGGGAGATGCCGAATGTCACTAAAATCAGCGCGATTGCCCGCGGTTTCGCGCCCGGCGGCATTGCCCGATAGCGCTGCCAGTGGCGAAGATAACTGCCGAACCACGACCGATAAAGCAGCCACTGGTGAAAGCGCGGTGATGAACGAGCAAAGCACCATGCAGCCAGCAGAATAAACGGCGTCGTCGGCAATAGCGGAAGAACCACGCCGATTGTGCCAAGGGCTACCGCCAGCCAGCCAATAATGATTAAAATAGTACGCTGCATAATGCGAATCGTTATCAAGTGAGTCTGCTAATGTAGCATAACCGATAACAATAAAAACGGAGAACCTGGTGAAAACGGCCCGGCTTTTACAAACGCTCGAACAACAGCTTGCCCGCCTGAAAACGCAGGTGGCGCCGCAGGCTTCGCACGCCACGCTGAGCGCCCGTTTTGACCGCCAGCTTTTTCGCACGCGCAGCACAAAGATGCAGGCCTATCTTGATGAAGCTCAGGCGCATTTCGAAGAGCTAAAGCACGCGGTCGAACAGCAACAGCTTCCGCAGGTGGCCTGGCTTGCCGAACATCTGGCGGCGCAAATTGAGGCCATTAATCGCGAAAGTGAAGCCTGGTCGTTACGGGTGTGGGATAACGCCTCGCCGGGGCTACGCCGCTGGCAGCGCAAAAGGCTGGAAACGCAGGATTTTGAACGGCGCTTGCTGGAAATGAAGCATCAGCGTCAGCAGCAATACCAACAGGCTAGCACGCTTGATGAACAACAGCGTCTGGCACGCGAGATTACCGCCTTCGACGGCCGCATCGCACGCTGTCAGCAGGCGCTACAGGAAATTGAACGCGTTCTGGCGCGCATGACGCGCTAACGAAAAAGGAGAAAGTATGTCGCTGGAAAATGCCCCGGATGACGTCAAACTGGCGGTCGATCTTATCGAGCTGCTGGAGAGTAACAACATCGCGCCGCAAATCGTGCTAAGCGCGCTGGAGATGGTACGGCAAGATTATGTTAACAAGTTAAAAAATGCGGAAGGTGCCTCGTAAAATCCGCCAAACCCGGCTGCGTTCCCGTCATCGTCTGTGGCACATTCCAGGCCTCATTCAGGACAATACGATGACGGAATATCATGAAAATTCTCTCGGCAACCCCGCATGACGCCATTTTTAAACAGCTTTTGCATCATAAGGCGATTGCCCGCGATTTCTTAGCTATCCATCTGCCAGCCGCGCTGTTGGCGCGGTGTAAACTTGACACCTTGCAGCTAACCTCCAGTAGCTTTATTGAGGAAAACCTTCGCGCCAGGTACTCAGATATTCTCTACGCCCTGCAAACGGATGACGGGCAAGGCTATGTCTACGTGCTTATCGAGCATCAAAGTACGACGGACAAGCTGATGGCCTTTCGCCTGATTCGCTATGCGATTGCCGCCATGCAGCAGCACCTTGATGCCGGTCATGACTCGCTACCTCTGGTTATCCCCATGCTGTTCTATCACGGAACCGGCCCCTGGCCGAACCGCCTTAACTGGCTGGAACTGTTCGCCGATCCGCTACTGGCTAAAAGCCTTTACACGCAGGATTTCCCGCTCGTTGATATCACCACCATCCCGGATGATGAAATCATGACCCATCGTCGAATGGCGATGCTCGAACTGCTTTTCAAGCATATCCGCCAGCGCGATCTGGCCACATTACAGGAACAACTTGGCGTGTTGCTTTTGGAAAATTGGTTAACTGCGCCACAGTTAAGCGCGATAATCAGCTATATGCTGCAAGCGGGCGGAACGCAGCATCCGGAGGAACTGATTATCAGACTTGCAGAACATTCACCACAGCATAGGGAACAACTGATGACCATTGCGGAATGGCTTGCCGAAAAAGGGCGAAAAGAAGGGATGGAAAAAGGAATTGAGCAAGGTGAAGCCATCGGGCGCAGGGAAGAAGCGTTTAAAATCGCGCGCAATATATTAAGTGCGGGGCTGACCGTTTCGCTGGTCATGGAGCTGACCGGCCTGACCGCAGACGATCTGGCGACTCAGAGAGATTAAAAAAGGGCGACAGAGTGTCGCCCTTTCACCCTTAGCAATCGACGACGAGATCCTTACCATCGTCTTTAGCGTCGCGCTTCACTTCCGTCACTTCATCACCCTTTTCATTATGCAGATGCACTTCCAGCTGATTAAAGGCGATATTGATATTGTTTTCGCGGCACAGTCTATCGATAGTGCGGTTTAAATCATCAACGGTGTAGCTACGATCGCGCAACTCACGAACGTACAGACGTAATTCGTGATCCAGCGTACTGGCGCCAAAAGTGGTGAAGAATACCGACGGTTCCGGATCGTGCATGACTTTAGGGTGGCTTGTTGCCGCCTCCAGCAGCACTTTTTTCACTTTATCCAGATCCGAACCGTAAGCGACGCCAAGACGAATAACCACGCGGGTAATGGTATCGCTAAGCGACCAGTTGATCAGGCGCTCGGTCACAAAGGCTTTGTTCGGGATAATGACCTCTTTGCGATCGAAGTCAGTTATGGTGGTCGCACGAATACGGATTTTACTGACCGTCCCGGAGAAGGTGCCAATGGTCACGGTATCGCCGATGCGCACCGGGCGCTCAAACAGAATAATCAGGCCAGAAACGAAGTTACCGAAGATCTCCTGCAAACCAAAACCCAAACCGACCGACAGTGCGGCGGCAAGCCATTGCAGTTTGTCCCACGATACCCCCAGCGAACCAAACACGGCCATCGCCCCGACCACCAGAATCACGTAGTTCAGGATGGTGGTTATCGCGTAAGACGCCCCCTGGCGCATGTTTAACCGCGAGAGCACCAGCACTTCCAATAAGCCCGGCAGGTTACGGATCAGTGCCCACGCCACCACCGAGGCAATAATCGCAAATAGCAGGCTGCCCATGGTGACGTCTTTAACGACGCTCGCCCCGGCTTCGGTACCGTTGTAGTGCCACAGCGTGATGCTATCGAGGTAAGTAAACACGGTAATCAAATCTGACCAGATGGCCCAGAACATCACCCCAAATAGCGCCACCATCACCAGCATAGTAATACGTAGCGTTTGTTGGTTAATTTGTTCAAGAGCAATGGTCGGCTCTTCCTGAGGCTCAGCCCCTTCAGCGCCCTCTTTCACCATATTCTGACGACGCGCCACCGCACGACGATAGGCAATACGGCGCGCGGCCACGCTCAAGCCACGCAGCACGGTCTGGTAGAGCAGATTCCAGAAGATGACCAGATAGACCGTTTCAATCCAGCGTCCCGACAAACGCAGCGTGGTGTAGAAGTAGCCCGTCGCGGTCAAAACCATCAGGCCCAGCGGCACCAGTCCCAGCACGGTCACGGTAACAAGACGCAGACTGTGCGACTCTTTATCGCGCCAGCTGTCACGGCACATCGGCCACATCAGTACCGCAATCACCAGCAGGTTAAGCAGAATGACCAGTTGGCCCAGGACATCATCCATCAAATTGAGCGGAGAGAGCTCTGAAACCACCGACCAGAAGTGCAGCGGCAGTAAGGCCAGGCTGATACGCACAATCTGACGCCGCCAGTGGCTGGTCAGCTGTTCCGGCATATTGAAATGGCGTACGGCGACGCCGTTTTTCTCCAGCACTTTCCAGCACAGACCAAAGACCAGCCAGAAAATCGCCAGTTTCTTACAAAAAGCCCAGAGTAATACGCTGATGTTGAGCTGCATGGTCAGTAAAACCAGACCAATAGCCAGCACCAGCAGCACCACCGGAAGCGCGCGGATTAAATCGATTAAAATCGCTTTTGGCGTATGAAGCTGGCTATCGTTTCGTAAATTACCAACCTGATCGCCCAGGCGATTTTGATAATTTCTCAACCACTGAAGCCGCCAGCGGATTAATCCGGCAACCAGTAAAAGCGGCAGTCCGGCGAGGAAGGCAATAAATACCGCTGGCCAGGCTTTCTCCCAGTTCACGGTGATTTTCATCGCTTTAAACTGGTCTTTTAACGCTCCTGGGAAGGATTTAATCCAGTCCCAGTCCATCGGTCTATTGCTGTTAACCCAGAAAATTTGCTGGGTCAGAATAGCCTTCAGACTTTTCGAGACGCTCATCAACTGCTGCTGATTAATTTGCAGGTTGATGGCCATCATCAGCTGGTTGCCCAACTGTTTATTAATCAGATCAAGCATTTCACGGCGTGCATCGACAATCTGCAACAGCGCGTCATGCACTTCGCTATCCACTTCATTACTGTGCCCCTCCTCCACTTTGGCGACAAACTCGTCGCTCTGGAATAAGGCATCGCGCTGCTGGTTGATTTCGAATTGCTCCAACCGCAGGTCAGCAATGCGCGTCGTCATATCCTGGAGTTCGTCCGCCGACGGCAGCGTCTGTTGCTGCTGATACAAAATACGCGAGAGCAGCAGACTGCCTTTTAAGACGGCTATTTGCTCTTTCACGTTTCGCTCAGATTGCAGCGCCCGGTCAAGCCAGGTTTTCACGCGAATGTTTTGCTGCACCAGCTGGTTACCGCTTTCCGTTGCGGCGATCAGTTTCTGGCTCAGTTGATGGTTAATTTCCAGCTCTTGCTTAACCAGCGGATTACCCTGAATACGTGCCGTCTCTTCAGGCGAGGCGGTCTCAGCGGCGGTTTTTTCCGAAAGCGTTAAGCGTTTGCTATTAACGGCTTCCTGTAGCAACTGAAGCTGATGTTCTAAGCGGGTGCTGTAGGCGGTCACGTAATCACGCTGCTTTTGCAGGGTGTCCTGCAAAACGGTATTACCGGCGAGGCTCTTACGCTGAAGTTCTATCTCGGCGTCCAGTAGCGTTTTCTGTACCTGCAACATGGTCTGCTGGGTCGGACGCAGCGCATCACCGATGGTACTGCCGTTAAGGCTGTTTCGCACCTGGAGCAACTGCTGGGAAGCGGAGTTCATCGCATTTTGCACCCGCTCTGGCTGCGTTTGTAATGAGACCAGCTGGCTGTTGTAGGTGGCTAAATCGTTTTGCGCATTTTGCAGATCGTCAACAGCCTGTGAAACGCGGGCCTCAAGCTGGCGAAGCGAGAGCGTACTGAGCGTTTTGCGCGTTTCATCATCGTTGTCGACATCGGACAGGGAGTTCAGATTGTCGGTTGCCTGGCGAAGCTTCGCCGGTGCCTGTTCGACCTGCTTTTGTAATTGGCTGGTTTCGGCTTTAACGCGCTCTATTTTATCCAGCAATTGCAGTGTTTCATTAAGGTCCTGCTGCACCAGCTTATCCTGGGGCGTCAGGTCTTTCTTATTAGCAAGGGAATTAAGTTGATCCTGAACGTCAGCGCGGTCAGGAATATCATTGCCGTTTATCGCCCGCGCGTGTACCGCAGCGATAGAAAAGAAAAAGCAGACAGCAATAATACAAAATGCGGAAATCGTAGCCCGTGGGCGGATAGTAAGCAGCATAATATTAACATGTGTGATTGCTAAAGCCGGCAGTCAACCGGGGATAAATGCCTGGGCAGAATAGCACTAATGGCGACAAGCGAATAGACGGATATTCCAGGATTGTTCCTGGTCATCAAGCGATAATTAAAGGGCGGGTTCGCCGCGTAAGGTCGGGCAAAACTGGTACATTTCAAGCAAGACCGCGACATAAGACTTCGCTTCGGCCCGAAGGTCAAAAGATGCGGGGGCAAATAGCCAGTTCTCCATCAGCCCAGAGATGTAGCTGCGGGTTAAAATTGCGGCGCGGCGACTTAACAAATTGGCCGGTAACATGTTTGCCATCACACAGTCATTTAACGCCTGTTCAATTCTATCGTAACTTTCTATACATAAATTGTACTGTGCCTGTTGCACAACGGCCATTTCACCGACAAACTCACACTTGTGAAAAATAATTTCCATCAGAAGGCGTCGGCGTTCTTCCATCACGGTTGCTTCAAGAATATAAACCAGTATTTCCCTTAGAACTGAGAGTGGATCGTCCGGGAATTTTGCCCGATACTCAATTTCAAGATCGCTGATACTGGATTCAGATAACGCCCAGATTTCGTTAAACAGATCAGACTTACCCTTAAAGTGCCAGTAAATGGCGCCACGCGTCACGCCGGCCGCCTTTGCAATCTCGGCCAGTGAAGTAGAAGATACGCCCTGTTGTGAGAACAATCTTAGGGCAACATCCAGAATGTGTTGACGTGTTTCACGCGCTTGTTCTTTGGTTTTTCGTGCCATAGGCCAGTGAAATTGCAGAGGTTATGGTTACATACATTTATGAATGTATGTACGATAGTATGATGATAATACAAACGCAGCAATGGGTTTGTTTACGCTTGTTTCATTGATCAATTTGAAATCGGACACTCGAGGTTTACATATGAACAAAAACAGAGGGTTAACGCCTCTGGCGGTCGTTCTGATGCTCTCAGGCAGCTTAGCGCTAACAGGATGTGACGACAAACCAGCTCAGCAAGGAGCACAACAGGCGCCAGAAGTCGGCGTCGTAACGGTCAAATCTGAACCTCTTGTCATCACAACGGAACTGCCAGGCCGCACCAGCGCCTTCCGCATCGCCGAAGTACGCCCGCAGGTTAGCGGTATTATTTTAAAGCGTAACTTTACCGAGGGTGGTGAAATCACAGCGGGCGAGTCGCTGTATCAAATTGATCCAGCAACTTACCAGGCGTCTTATGAAAGTGCCAAAGGTGATTTAGCGAAAGCGCAAGCTGCCGCCAACATCGCCAAGGTGACCGTCAACCGTTATTCAAAACTGCTCGGCACGCAATATATTAGCCGTCAGGATTACGATACCGCTGTCGCCGATGCACAGCAGGCAAACGCCGCTGTCCTCGCTGCAAAAGCGGCCGTTGAAACGGCGCGTATTAATCTGGCTTATACCAAAGTGACCTCCCCGATTAGCGGTCGTATTGGTAAATCGTCCGTCACTGAAGGTGCGCTGGTGCAAAATGGCCAGACCACTGCGCTGGCAACCGTTCAACAATTAGATCCTATCTATGTTGATGTCACCCAATCCAGCAACGACTTCCTGCGTCTGAAGCAGGAACTGGCGGATGGCAAACTCAAGCAAGAAAACGGTAAAGCGAAAGTCGATCTGGTGACCAACGATGGCATCAAGTATCCACAGAGCGGCGCATTAGAGTTTTCTGACGTGACGGTCGATCAGACCACCGGTTCTATCACGCTGCGCGCAGTGTTCCCGAACCCGGATCACACGCTGCTGCCGGGGATGTTCGTTCGTGCACGCCTGCAAGAAGGGACTAACCCGAATGCGCTGCTGGTACCACAGCAGGGTGTTACCCGTACGCCGCGTGGCGATGCAACCGCATTGGTTGTGGGCGCTGACAACAAAGTTGAAACCCGTCCGATCGTTGCTTCACAGGCGATTGGCGACAAGTGGCTTGTGACAGAAGGTTTGAAAGACGGCGACCGCGTGATCATTACCGGTTTGCAAAAAGTGAAGCCGGGCGTGCAGGTAAAAGCTCAGGAAGTCACTTCTGACGATAAACAGCAAGCCTCAGCAGGCGCCGCTCAGTCAGAACAAACCAAGTCTTAACTTAAACAGGAGCCGTTAAGACATGCCTAATTTCTTTATCGATCGCCCCATATTCGCATGGGTGATCGCCATTATTATCATGCTGGCTGGGGGGCTATCGATCCTCAAATTGCCGGTAGCGCAATATCCAACGATTGCGCCGCCAGCGATTTCGATAACAGCCATGTATCCAGGGGCTGACGCCGAAACGGTGCAGAACACCGTGACTCAGGTTATCGAACAGAACATGAACGGTATCGATCACCTGATGTATATGTCCTCGAACGGTGACTCTACCGGTACAGCGACCATCACCCTGACCTTCGAATCCGGTACCGATCCAGATATCGCGCAGGTTCAGGTTCAGAACAAGCTCGCTCTGGCGACGCCGCTTCTGCCGCAGGAAGTGCAGCAGCAGGGTATCAGCGTTGAAAAAGCCTCCAGCAGCTTCCTGATGGTTGTCGGCGTTATCAACACTAACGGCACCATGAATCAGGATGATATTTCTGACTACGTGGCCGCCAACATGAAGGATGCGATTAGCCGTACCAGCGGCGTCGGTGACGTTCAGCTGTTCGGTTCCCAGTACGCGATGCGTATCTGGATGGACCCGAATAAACTGAACAACTTCCAGTTAACGCCGGTCGATGTTATTGCCGCACTGAAAGCACAGAACGCCCAGGTTGCAGCAGGCCAGTTAGGGGGTACACCGCCGGTTAAAGGTCAGCAGTTGAACGCCTCTATCGTTGCGCAGACTCGTCTGACCAACGTGGATGAGTTCAGCAAAATTCTGCTGAAAGTGAACCCGGATGGTTCCCAGGTTCGCCTGCGTGATGTGGCGAAAGTGGAGCTGGGCGGCGAAAACTATGACGTGGTGGCGAAGTTTAACGGCCAGCCGGCTTCCGGTCTGGGGATTAAACTGGCTACCGGCGCTAACGCCCTGGATACCGCTAACGCCATCCGCGCTGAACTGGCGAAGATGGAGCCGTTCTTCCCATCAGGGATGAAAATCGTTTACCCATACGACACCACCCCGTTCGTTAAGATCTCGATTCACGAAGTGGTGAAAACGCTGGTCGAAGCGATCATTCTGGTGTTCCTGGTGATGTACTTGTTCCTGCAAAACTTCCGCGCGACGTTGATCCCAACTATCGCGGTGCCGGTCGTATTGCTGGGGACCTTTGCCGTACTTGCTGCATTCGGCTTCTCGATAAACACCCTGACGATGTTCGGGATGGTGCTCGCCATCGGCCTGTTGGTGGATGACGCCATCGTGGTGGTCGAGAACGTTGAGCGTGTTATGGCCGAAGAGGGGCTACCGCCGAAAGAAGCCACGCGTAAATCAATGGGCCAGATTCAGGGCGCACTGGTGGGTATCGCGATGGTGCTGTCAGCGGTATTTATCCCAATGGCCTTCTTCGGCGGTTCTACCGGTGCTATTTACCGTCAGTTCTCCATCACCATTGTTTCCGCGATGGCGCTGTCGGTTCTGGTTGCGTTGATCCTGACGCCAGCACTGTGTGCCACCATGCTGAAACCTATTCAGAAAGGTAGCCACGGCACAACCACCGGTTTCTTCGGTTGGTTTAACCGTATGTTCGATAAGAGTACGCACCATTACACCGATAGCGTAGGCAACATTCTGCGCAGCACCGGTCGTTATCTGCTGCTCTATCTGATCATCGTGGTGGGCATGGCGTTCTTGTTCGTGCGTTTACCAAGCTCGTTCCTGCCGGACGAAGACCAGGGCGTATTCCTGAGCATGGCGCAGCTGCCTGCCGGTGCGACCCAGGAGCGTACGCAGAAAGTGCTCGATGAGATGACCAACTACTACCTCACCAAAGAGAAAGATAACGTTGAATCGGTCTTTGCCGTAAACGGCTTTGGTTTTGCGGGTCGTGGTCAGAACACCGGTATCGCCTTCGTTTCTCTCAAAGACTGGAGCGAACGCCCGGGCGATGAGAACAAGGTTGAAGCGATTACCGGTCGTGCGATGGGCTACTTCTCACAGATTAAAGATGCGATGGTGTTCGCCTTTAACCTGCCAGCGATTGTAGAACTGGGTACAGCAACCGGCTTTGACTTCCAGCTGATTGACCAGGGCGGTCTGGGCCACGAAAAACTGACTCAGGCACGTAACCAGCTGTTCGGTATGATTGCGCAGCACCCTGACATGCTGGCGGGCGTTCGTCCGAACGGCCTGGAAGATACGCCGCAGTTCAAAGTCGATATCGATCAGGAAAAAGCACAGGCGCTGGGCGTTTCCATTAGCGACATCAACACCACGCTGGGTACGGCCTGGGGTGGTAGCTACGTCAACGACTTCATCGACCGTGGTCGTGTGAAGAAAGTGTATCTGATGTCCGAAGCGAAATACCGTATGCTGCCGGAAGATATTGGTAAATGGTACGTTCGCGGCAGTGATGGCCAGATGGTGCCGTTCTCAGCCTTCTCAACTTCACGTTGGGAATACGGTTCACCGCGTCTGGAACGTTACAACGGTCTGCCTTCCATGGAGATCTTAGGCCAGGCCACTCCGGGTAAGAGTACCGGTGAAGCCATGAACCTGATGGAAGAGCTGGCGGGTAAACTGCCGGCAGGTATTGGTTACGACTGGACGGGCATGTCCTATCAGGAACGTCTGTCAGGTAACCAGGCCCCTGCCCTGTATGCCATTTCGCTTATCGTCGTCTTCTTGTGTCTGGCGGCACTGTACGAGAGCTGGTCAATTCCGTTCTCGGTTATGCTGGTTGTTCCACTGGGGGTTATCGGTGCCCTGCTGGCGGCAACATTCCGTGGCCTGACTAACGACGTTTACTTCCAGGTGGGTCTGTTGACCACCATCGGGCTCTCGGCGAAGAACGCAATATTGATTGTTGAATTCGCCAAAGACTTGATGGACAAAGAAGGTAAGGGTCTGATTGAAGCCACGCTGGAAGCGGTGCGTATGCGTCTGCGTCCAATCCTGATGACTTCACTGGCGTTTATCCTCGGCGTTATGCCGTTGGTTATCAGTACCGGTGCTGGCTCCGGTGCTCAGAACGCCGTAGGTACAGGGGTTATGGGCGGGATGGTCACCGCGACCGTTCTGGCTATCTTCTTCGTGCCGGTGTTCTTTGTGGTGGTCCGTCGTCGCTTTAGCCGTAAGAGCGAAGATGTTGAGCACAGCCACAAGGTTGAGCATCACTAACAGTACGTCATCTCAGGGGCCGCGCAAGCGGCCCTTTTTTTCCTGGCACCGCCTCAATGATTCAAATCCCCTGCATGAAGCCCGCTCTTTATTGATTAAGAAAATACAAACTGCTGTTGATGCGCAATATTAATAATAAATTAACCTTAACCCTAATCTTGAATTGAGATTTATCTTTAATTAATTATGAATAATCTGTATTCCTCTAATCACTGATAGAATTTAAGAATGTTCCTAAGAAGGTTAGTAGCACGATGATAAGTTTATGAGGTCTAACCTATTGAATTGCCCATACCCACCGCACATTTCAATGTACAAACAAGGTGTTAGCCTTTTAGCCTTCATTGATGTTCTCATCGTTGCCTGAAAATTTAAGCTGATGAAGATTAATTGTAATTTTTCGTAATAGCTCGATGAAATCTTATGCAGAGTAGATTATAGTTAAAGCATATCGGCAACACCTGTGTGTTTCGGATTGACAAGCAGTACCCATCCCGCAACGGTATTTGTTATTCGCTTTTGTTTTACTATCAGGGGGATGCGTTATGGACGAATACTCACCAAAAAGACATGATATCGCACAGCTTAAGTTTCTTTGTGAAACCCTGTATCATGATAGCCTTGCCACGCTGGAAGAGAGCAACCATGGCTGGGTCAACGACCCAACAGCAGCAATCAATCTGCAGCTTAATGAGCTGATAGAACATATTGCAACGTTCGCACTTAATTATAAGATTAAGTACTGTGAAGATAATAAACTGATTGCACAGATTGACGAATATCTGGATGATACTTTCATGCTATTCGGCAACTACGGCATTAATAGCGATGATCTTCAGAAATGGCGCAAGTCAGGGAACAAACTCTTCCGCTGTTTCGTCAATGCAAGCCGTGCTAACCCCGTTAGCCTCTCTTGTTAAAACTATTACAATTAATGGGTGAATTATGTCTGATAAACCACTAACTAAAACTGATTATTTGATGCGCCTGCGACGCTGTCAGTCAATTGATACGCTCGAGCGCGTCATTGAAAAAAATAAATATGAACTCTCTGATAATGAACTGGCTGTATTTTACTCAGCAGCGGATCATCGTCTGGCTGAATTGACCATGAATAAACTCTACGACAAAATCCCCGCAACGGTTTGGAAGTTCATTCGATAGTATTGTCTCTTAACGTGTGTGGCTTACTCCCTCTCGATTCGTCAATATCTGTGATTATTATCACATCGATTGACTGGGAACGTTCCCAAATAATGAATAACCTTTTATCGTGATAGCTTCCACTACCCGGGAGGCTTCCATGAGTGAAGAAAAACGTAAGATGATCGCCGGTGAGTTTTACCGCCCGTCAGACGATACGCTAAGAACAGACAGAATACGTGCCAGGCAACTTATCCACCGTTATAACCATACGGCCCCGAGTGAGAAAACCGAACGCGCACAGCTGCTAAAAGAATTATTAGGTCAGGGCGACGGCGCCTATATTGAACCCACTTTTCGCTGTGATTACGGCTATAACATCCATCTTGGTGCTAATTTCTACGCCAATTTTGACTGCGTCATGCTGGACGTCTGCCCGATTCATATCGGTGATAATTGCATGCTCGCACCGGGCGTACATATTTATACCGCTACCCACCCATTGAATGCGACTGAACGCAACAGCGGTATCGAATATGGTAAACCGGTCAATATTGGGCATAACGTCTGGATTGGCGGAAGAGCGATTATTAATCCCGGCGTGACGATTGGTGACAATGCGGTTATTGCATCCGGCGCGGTGGTGGTAAAAGATGTGCCAGCCAACGCCGTCGTTGGGGGTAATCCTGCGGCAATCATTAAAATGGTCCCCTGAGACATCGCTGACTGTTATGCTTTTTTGCAACTGATCTGTTACTTTCAGTAAGGATTATCGCAACATACAATAGGCTATTGTGTCTTACGTTGCCGAGCAAAAGATGTCAGAGATCCAGCGATTACTCACGCAAACCATTGATGAATTGAATACCACTGAAAAGCGCGACAACCGGCCGCGCTTTAGTATCAGTTTTATACGCAATCATCCCGGCCTCTTTATCGCCATGTATCTCGCCTTTTTCGCCACTCTGGTGGTCATGATGCGCTCAGATACGCTGGCTGATTCCGTCTGGCTACTGTGGTTGATGTTTGTGGCGCTCAACGGCTTTTTCTTTTTTGACGTTTATCCTCGCTACCGTTACGAAGATATCGACGTACTGGATTTTCGCGTCTGCTACAACGGCGAATGGTATAACACGCGTTTTGTGCCGCCGCAGCTCATAGAGCGCATCCTCACCTCAGACCGCGTGGAAAATACCCTGAAAGCACGGTTACAAAAAATGATCGCCACGAAGGGCGAACTGTCATTTTACGATGTATTCAGTCTCACCCGCGGCGAAGCGGCACAATAAGCCGCTGTAGCGTCCGTATTGCGGCTGAAAACTGCGATGCGGACGTATTGCCATAGCCGAGCACCAGCCCGCTTCGCGCGCGCTGCGCATCAAGATAAAATGGACTGAGTGCGGCAGGCGCCATCTGGTGCAGTCGCGCCTGCCGCACTAATTCAACATCATCAATTCCCTCTATTTCTACCGTCAGATGCAAGCCCCCCTCTCCTGCCATCAAACGATGCGCAACGGTGAGTTCCTGGGTTAGCGCATCATACAACTGCATTTGTCGCTTACGGTACAGCCGGCGCATCGCCGCCAGATGTCGGGCGTAATGTCCTTCTTCAATAAAGCGAGCCAATGCACATTGCTCTGCGCGATGTCCGCCGCGCAATAGCGCACGAATCACCGGTTGCGCCGCCTCAACCAACATGGTCGGTAACACCATAAAACCAATTCGCAGCGAAGGGAAAAGTGTCTTACTGAACGTTCCGAGGTACACCACCGGGGCGTTGTCCACCATTCCACGCATAGCGGGAATCGGCTCACCGCTGAAACGAAATTCGCTGTCGTAGTCATCTTCGACAATCCATGCCCGGTGCTGACGCGCATAATCGAGCAGCGCCAACCGGCGGGCCGCGCTCAACACGCTGCCAGTGGGATATTGATGTGAAGGTGAGGTGAAAATCAGCGTGGGCGGTTTTAGATCGGTGGGGATCTGCATACCTTCATTATCGACCTGAACGCCTTGCAGGCTGAGGCCCGCCGAGATAAATGCGCTTTTGGCACCAAAATATCCCGGATCCTCAACCCAGGCGGTTTGTCCCGGTTCGCTGAGTAAATGGGTACACAGATTGACGCCTTCCAGCGCCCCTTCGGTTATCACAATCTGCTTTGCATCACAGTCAATACCGCGTGATAACGCCAGATGTCGGGCAATGGCCACTCGTAGCGACCACTCCCCAGCCGCACCGCCATAGCCTAACAGAGCGCTTCCCTCTTCACGCAGCACTCTGTCGAGCAATCGCCGCCACAGCGGGAGAGGAAAATAGTTTATCGCCGGGGTTCCGGGCGCAAACAGCAACGGTGGGGTATCGCGAGGCTGGACAGTCGGCAGCGCATCCAGACGCGGCGGCAAAGACACCGGTGCCGCCGATAATCGATTGGACTCCTGCGGCAACGAAGCCACGCGTGAACCCCGGCGATCGCGGGACAGATAGCCTTCCATCGCCAGTTGTTCCAGGGCCGCATTCACCGTATTGCGCGAGATCTGTAACCGCTCCGCGATGATGCGCGAGCCGGGAAGCCAGCTCTGAGCCTGTAGTTGCCCGTGCATAATCGCCTGCCGTAGCGCGCTATACAAACAGCGTTGTAACGTTAACGTGCCGCGAGCTTGCAGCGATTGGGCCAGCATGGCAAAAAAGGGGGCGTCGGGTATATTCATCATCTCTCCTGGTGGCACCATCAGAATATAGACCCATGGCACTTTTTAGGGAACCAGCAAAAACGCTACTCTCAATTTCTTATTTGTTCCCCAAGGAGAGGTTATGAGTCAGCTTAATCAATTTGGTCAGTTAATTGGCGATGCCCTGCCCGACTGGCAACCGCGCCCGCATCCTCAGCGGGTGACGCTGGAAGGCCGTTATTGCCGTCTGGAGCCGCTTTGCACAAAACACGCTGACGCACTGTTTGCCGCCCACCAGCAGGCAACGGATACCCGCGCCTGGACGTGGTTATTACGCGAGCCTGAAAATTCATTAGCGGGTTATCGCGAGTGGATTGCTAGCGTAGAGACGCTACAGGATCCGATTCAGTTTGCGGTCATTGATACGCGCACCAACCTCCCGGTCGGCTCGCTGGCACTGATGCGTATTGACTCTCATCATGGCGTGGTGGAAGTGGGTCACGTGCACTTCTCCCCATTACTTAGCCGCACGCCCGCCTCTACCGAAGCCCAATGGCTCCTGATGCGTTATGTGTTTGATACTCTGGGATACCGCCGCTACGAATGGAAATGCAACAGCTTCAACGAGCCGTCGCGCAATGCCGCACAGCGATTAGGTTTTCAATTTGAGGGCCGCTTTCGCCAGGCGTTGGTGATAAAAGGACACAACCGGGATACCGACTGGTTCTCTATTATTGATGCGGAGTGGCCAGCGTTAGATACCGCTTTTCAGAAATGGCTTGCCGTCGACAACTTTACCGCCGACGGCAAGCAGCGCCAGTCCCTGGAGACATTTCGTCAAGCTCAGGCTTAACGTCGTTTTTTACGCCCCTGCACGGCCTTGAAGCGGGGGTTAGATTTGCAGATAACGTACAGACGCCCTTTGCGTTTCACAATCTGGCAATCGGGATGGCGCTGTTTGGCGCTGCGCAACGAGTTGAGTACCTGCATCACGAACCTCTTTTAACATCAACAAATCGGCCAAAGCGCTGGGTAAAGCGCGCTACGCTACCTTCCGTCGACGCGGTGCGCTGCTTCCCGGTGTAATACGGGTGCGATTTGGACGACACATCAATCGTGACATACGGATATGTCACCCCATCCAGCTCAATTTCCCGGTCGGTTTTGATGGTTGACCCGACGGTGAAGAACTCATTCGCACTGGTATCATGAAATACCACCGGACGATAATGGGGATGGATATTGGCTTTCATCTTAACCTCAATGATTATGTTATAACATAACAATTAAGATACGCCGTCCTTACCTGCTTTACAACCCTTCTGTTAATCAGGTCTTTCTATAGCGATTTTTCGCAAAAGCTCAGACCCCCACCTCGACATAAATTAGAAAATAACGTTATTGGCGGCCCTTTTCGTCATCAGGCAGGCTGTGTTTATCAACCCGACGGAGATATCCCATGCAGCGCTGTTGTTGTCATCCCGCATTTGCACCACCTGATTACCCTATTAGACATTGGCAAAACGGAGAACATGATGAGCCTGACTTCCCTGCCCGTATTAAGCCTGGCACGCTACCACCAACCCTCTGAGCGCCCGCTCTTTTTAGAGCAGCTTCGCCAGGCCGCGCGTGACGTTGGATTCTTTTATCTGACCGATCACGGCATCAATGAAGCTCTCCAGCAGTCGCTGCAAGTCGAATCGCGCCGTTTCTTTGCGTTAACGGATGCACAAAAACAGCAGGTGGCGATGATTCACTCCCCGCACTTTCGCGGCTATAACCGCAGCGCCGCAGAGCTGACGCGCGGGCAGCCAGACTGGCGGGAACAGTTCGATATTGGTGCCGAACGACAGGCCGTTGCCCTCGCTGACAACGATCCTCGCTGGCTGCAATTGCAGGGGCCAAATCTCTGGCCGGATGCTCAGCCCACGCTGCGACCGGTATTAATACAATGGCAACGAGCCATGACGGAGATGGCCATGACGCTGCTCCGCGCTTTTGCCGAAGCGCTACAGCTGCCGCCGGAAGCGTTCGACACGCTGTATGGCGAAAAACCCAACGAGCACATCAAACTTATTCGCTATCCGGGTCAGCAGGAGACGCACAACAGCACCCAAGGCGTAGGCGCGCACAAAGACTCCGGTTTCCTGAGCTTCCTGCTCCAGGATGAGCAAAAAGGATTGCAGGTGGAGATCAAGGAAGGCCAGTGGATAGACGCCGAACCGCTACCCGGTAGCTTTGTGGTCAATATTGGCGAATTGCTCGAGCTTGCCACTAACGGCTACCTGCGTGCCACCGTCCACCGCGTGGTTTCACCGCCATCACATACGCAGCGCCTGTCGATAGCCTTCTTCCTCGGCGCGCAGCTGGACGCCATCGTCCCTATTTATTCGCTGCCGGAAGCGCTCGCAAGCGAAGCGAAAGGGCCGCAAAGTGACCCGCAAAACCCATTGCTGCGGGATGTCGGCTGGAACTATCTGAAAGGCCGTTTACGTTCTCACCCGGACGTAGCTGAACGCTATTACCGTGACGTACTGCGCGCACGCAGTGAACAACTCATCGCCTGACAACAACACGAATAAGGAATCACACCATGAAACACGCCGCCTTTAAACTGGCAGGAATTGCCCTGTCTCTTTCTCTGGCCTGGAACGCCTCTGCCGAACCGCTGCGTATTGCCGCCGACCCGGTTCCCCACGCTGAGATCTTAAACTTTATTAAAAAACAGGATCCGAAACTCGATTTAAAAATCGTGGAGCTGACCAGCGGCGTAAATGCCAACGAACTGCTGGCAAATGGGGATGTTGATGCCAACTATTTCCAGCACGTGCCGTATTTAAAAGATCAGGAAAAAGCGCTGGGTAAAACCTTTGCCGTTGCCGCTACCGTGCACATTGAACCGCTGGGCATCTACTCGCGCAAACATAAAGATCTGAAATCACTGCCGGAAGGCGCGACCGTCGCGGTGCCTAATAACACCACTAACTTAAGCCGCGCGCTGTTCCTGCTGCAAAGCAACGGGCTGATAAAGCTGGCGGATAAATTCACCGACCCCGCCACCACGCTTGCGACGCCAAAAGATATTGTCGAGAACCCGCATAAGCTGAAGATCCTTGAGGTTGAATCACCGCAAATCCCACGCTCGCTGGACGATGTAGACCTTGGCGTTATCAACGGTAATTACGCGCTTGAAGCCGGGCTCAGCCCAGCCAAAGACGCATTGGGCCTTGAGAGTGCAACCAATAACCCGTACGCCAATATTCTGGTGACAACGCCACAATTGGCAAGCGATCCGCGAATTAAAGAACTGGCAAAAGATTTAACCTCCCCGCAGGTGGCGGAATTTATCCGTCAACATTACAACGGCTCAGTGATCCCGGTTAGCGCGCCGAAATCATGATTGTCATTGAAGGGCTGAAAAAGCAGTATGCCGGAAGCGGCCAACCGGCACTCAACGACGTTTCGTTCACCGTCCCGAAAGGGGCGATTTACGGAATACTGGGGCGCAGTGGGGCAGGTAAAAGCACGCTCATCCGCTGCCTGAACTTATTGGAGCGGCCTGACGCGGGCCGCATCCTGTTCGACGGTGACGATATTGCGCAGTACGACAAAGCGCAGCTGCGCGCTCATCGGCTGCGCACCGGGATGATTTTTCAGCACTTCAACCTGCTGCATGCCCGTAGCGTTGCCGACAACGTCGCGGTGCCGCTGGAAATCGCAGGCGTTGCGAAAGCCGAGCGTCAACAGCGCGTTGCTGAACTGCTGGCGCTGGTGGGGCTGAGCGATAAAGCGCACGCCTTCCCCTCCCAGCTTTCCGGCGGGCAAAAACAGCGCGTGGGGATTGCGCGGGCGCTGGCGGCGAAGCCGGATGTACTGCTTTGCGATGAGGCGACCAGCGCGCTGGACAGTGAAACCACGGCCAGCGTACTGGCGCTGCTTGAAACCATCAACCGCCAGCTAGGACTGACTATCGTGCTAATCACCCACCAGCTGGAGGTGGTGAAAACCCTCTGCGATCATGCGGCTCTCCTTGAAGGCGGAGAGCTTCAGGAGAGCGGAAAAATCGCCGATTTGCTGGCTTCCCCCTGGTCACGCCTGCGGGATATTTTACTTGGCGACAGTGAAGAAGAACGTCGTTTTCTCGCTCGTCACGGCCTGGACAGGAGACATTTATGCATAGTCGCATGAGCTGGGAAGATTTATGGCCGCTGCTGGCGGAAGGGACGCTCGATACCCTCTACATGGTGGGCCTGGCTGCGCTGTTTACCGTTTTAATCGGTCTGCCGCTTGGCGTGCTGTTATTTATTTCTCGCCGCCAGGGGCTGGTGCCAATGCCACGGCTTAACGCCGCGCTCGGCGCCATTATCAATACCGGGCGTTCGCTGCCGTTTATCGTGCTGCTGATTGCGCTCATCCCTTTCACCCGGCTCCTGGTCGGCACCACGCTTGGCAGCACGGCGGCAATCGTGCCGATTACCATTGGCGCCTTCCCATTCTTTGCCCGCCTGACGGAAAGCGCGCTGGATGAGGTGGATTACGGGCGTATTGAAGCCGTATTGTCGATGGGCGGCAATGCGTGGCACGTGATCAGCAAAGCGCTGTTACCGGAGGCGCTCCCGGCGTTATTAGCGGCCACCACGTTGACGGTGGTCATGCTGATTGGTTTTTCCTCGATGGCGGGGGTTATCGGTGGCGGCGGTTTAGGAGATTTGGCGATTCGCTATGGCTATCAGCGATTTAACGATCAAATCATGGTCGGTACGGTAGTGATACTGGTGTTGATGGTGCAAGGCGTGCAGATGGGCGGTGACCGAATGGTCCGGGCGCTGGCGCATCGCCGCTGAGTGAGGAAAATTATGGCGGGAATCAAGATTTCCCGTCATCACCCCACGGGTTGTCAGGTATACTTGTCAGACTTTTCTCAGGATAAGGACAGGGGCAGTGACAACTCGACATCTGGTCGGTTTAATTACCGGCGTGCTTATCCTGGCCATCCTTCTTCCTATCTTATTAAGTATCTGGCTTGCCCAACGCGAAACCCATAAGCAGTTTATTGCCGAGCAGGAAGCTTACGCATCGCGGGTGCTGATTCGCACCGGGCAGGTGATGAATCAGGTCAAAAGCGCGCTAAAACAGATGGATGCGTTGAAAAATCCAGGCTGTAGCAAAACCCATCTGCAAGAAATGCGCCGCCTCTCCTATTCCTGGCGCTATATTCAGGAAGTGCTTTATATCGACGGGCTCACAACAAAATGTTCGTCGCTGGAAAATAACGGCAACACCTTCACCTTTCCACCGCCCGACCGCATTACTCCCGCAGGCTATCGCGCGTGGTACACCGAACAAAACGATCTGGGTATTAAACGCTATATGGCCGCTTTCGCTTCAGAGCACCATATGGTTATCATTGATCCCATTTCGCTCATTGACGTGATCCCCTTTAGCAATAACACCACCAATGTCGCGCTCATCAGCACCAGTAGTAATCGTGTCTTTAGCCGTAGCGCCGAGTTAGATCCTAAAATCCTGCAGCGCATTCACAAGGACCAGCTCACTACGCTTACGGAAAACAACGTTGTTTACACGGTACGGCAATACCCCGAGCTGCAGCTGTCTATTTTAACCTGGTCCTCCACCCTACCGTTGTCCGAACGGTTACATCATCAACTTCTCATCTGGCTGCCCGCCGGTATCCTGATTAGCTTACTGGCAAGCTGGCTGATTATTCGCGTTCTGCGTCGTCTACAATCGCCGCGCCAACGTTTGCTCGACGCGTTGAATAATGCTGACATTACCGTTAACTATCAGCCGATTGTGTCGCTGACGGACGGTAAAATGGTGGGCTGTGAGGCGTTGGCTCGCTGGAAGCAGCCAGACGGTAGCTATCTGTCACCCGATATTTTCATCCCGCTTGCCGAGCAAACAGGCCTTATCACTCATCTGACGGAAAATGTGGTGAAAACGGTTTTCCGCGACCTCGGCAAGTGGTTGCATCTGCACCCGGAAATTCACGTCTCCATTAATCTGTCGGTGAATGATTTCCACTCCGTGGTGCTGCGAACCTTGCTGCATCAGCAGTTGAGAATCTGGGATGTAGCGCCGCAGCAAATTGCGCTGGAGCTCACCGAACGCGGCTTTGCCGACCCCAATACTATCCTTCCGGCGATTGCCGCCTACCGTCGCAGCGGGCACCCTGTCTATATTGATGATTTTGGTACCGGCTACTCAAGCCTGCGTTACCTGCAAGATCTTGAAGTCGATACCCTGAAAATCGACAAATCTTTCGTCGATATGCTGGAATACGCGCAGGTGACGCCGTATATCATTGAGATGGCAAAAAACCTGCAGCTGAACATCGTGGCGGAGGGTATTGAAACGCCCTGCCAGGAGAAATGGCTGCGTGAACATGGCGTACATTTCGGGCAAGGCTGGCTCTACAGCAAAGCCTTATCGAAAGAGACATTCATTCTCTGGGCTGAGAATAACCTCTCAGCACATGGCATCAGCGCTGCACACTGATGCCACGTCACCCCGCTATCGCTGTTGCCAGCTAAACTGATAGCGCAGCTTGCGTTGCGGCAGTAAAAACTCCGGCAGCACGCTTGGGCTCCAGGAATCGTCGCCGCCGACGCCCATATGGAAGGCATCAAGGTTCAGCCAACATCCCGGTTCCTCGCGCAGCAGATGATGATGCGTAACCTCATGCAGCTGACGCTGGCTATACCGACTCAGGCCGAAATGGAAATCGCCCTGCCAGACGTGCACGCCATAATTGAGCTGCCGCGTTTCGCCACGCAGACCGTTTTCCGTCGGGAAGATATACGGCGTGTGGAGCACCGACAGCGGCAACGTCCAGCGTCCCTGACGCGCCGCGAGCCGGCGGTCCGGGTAGTTCTCATGAGGGCCAAGCCCCAGCCAGCTGACCTGTTCTTCCACCGCCGCTAGCTGGCAGTGCAAACCGATGCGCGCGGGATGTGGAATGTCGTCAGCCACCTGCACATCAATATCGCCGTGCAACAGGCCATGCGTATCGATAAGCCAGCGTTTATGGCTTATAAACAATATCTTGCCCTGATATTCCCAGCTATGCTGCGTTTCCACCTCCACGCCTCGTTCATGCGTGAACGCTCGGCACAGCAGCAATCTCGGCGTCATTGCGTACATTCCTGCCGCTTTCCAGCGTTCAACCCACGCATTCGGATCAATACGCGTCACTTCGCTCACGCCAATATCGTTATCCAGCGGGGCGCGCGTGAAATTATCGCGCAGCGGCGACAACAAGCTCGCTTGCCCCTCGTGCCACCATTGCACCAAATCGCCCGATTCACGGCTGAACTGCCAACGCTGTTTGCCGTGGGTAATCTCGAATGCCTGCGCCTCAACGTGCAGTTGTGGTGCGTCACCCGCGTCGAGCGGTACGGGCAGTGACAAGGCTGACGGCAAGCGCAGCTGCGCCCAGGCGCACACATGATTCGCCGCAGACCAGGCGGTGGCGAGTGGCTGGTAAACTTCAAGGTTCAACCAGCACTCCCCCCGCAGCGTGGCAAGCTCGTTAAACGGTAGCGTCACCCGCAAGGTCGCCTGTGGCGCAATATCCAGCGCGATATCGCCATCGGCAATGCTCTGCCCTTCAACATTCACCGACCATCGCAGCCGCTCGTTATCGGTGTGACGGAACAGATAATCGCTGCTGATATCCACCGTAAGCGGGGCGCTTTCCACCGGCGTAAAAGTGAAAAACTGTTGCGCTCGCTGGGCCTCAAAGAGCCCCGGATGCGGGGTTCTGTCGGGAAATACCAGACCATTCATGCAGAACTGACGGTCATTTGGGGTATCACCAAAATCGCCGCCGTAGGCCCAGAAGGTGCCGCCATTATCATCGGTTTTGCACAACGCCTGATCGACCCAGTCCCAGACAAAACCGCCCTGCAAGCGTGGATTTTCCCGAAACGCCTGCCAGTATTTGGCAAAGCCGCCGAAGCTATTGCCCATCGCATGGGCGTATTCGCATAAGATTAGCGGACGCGTCTCATCCGGCAGGCCAATCCACTTTTTGATGCCCCATTTTGGTACGGTCGGATGCGGCTGATCGGAGTCCACCCGCGCATACATCGGGCAGACGATATCGGTCGCCGCCGTATTCGCCCCGCCGCCCTCATACTGTACAGGACGTGAAGGATCGGCCGTTTTTAGCCAGCGATACAGCGCATCATGATTTGCGCCGTGGCCTGATTCATTACCCAGCGACCAGATGATAATCGAAGGATGATTGCGGTCGCGCGCCACCATACGGGTTACGCGCTCACTCATGGCGTGTAGCCAGCGCGGATCGTCTGCAAGACGGCTCATCGGCACCATGCCATGTGTTTCAATGTTTGCCTCATCGACCACGTACAGTCCGTAATGGTCGCACAACCGATACCACAGCGGATGATTAGGATAATGAGAGCAGCGCACGGCGTTAAAATTGTGCTGTTTCATCAGCTCAATATCGCGGCGCATGGTCGCTTCATCCACCGCTTGCCCATGCTGCGGGTGATGCTCATGACGGTTCACGCCGCGGATCAAAAGCGGTTGACCGTTCAGTTTAAGCAGACCGTTGCTGATTTCTACCTGACGGAACCCCACGTCACAGGCCTCTGATTCCAGCCGTTGGCCGCTGGCATCAAGCAGATTCAGCACAAGACGATAGAGGTTTGGCGTTTCCGCGCTCCATAACGCTGGCTTAGCGAGCGTTAGCGTCAGGTTAACGCGCTCCGCATAACCGCCGCGTTCATCAATGACGTTATTCCCCGCGGTCTGGCGTCCGCTGGCGACCAGCTTCTCACCCTGCCACAGCGTGGCCTCCACTTGCGAAGCGGTAACATCATCCCCCTCCAGCGTGACCTGAACGGCAAGCTCGCCGGAGGTGAATCGGTCGTAAAGCCGCGGCGTAACCTGATAATCGGCAATGCGGGTGGCCGTTTTATGCAACAGCGTGACGTCGCGATAAATTCCGCTCATCCGCCACATATCCTGATCTTCAAGATAGCTGCCATCGCACCAGCGCAGCACCATCACCGCCAGCCGGTTCTCCCCGGCCCGCAGCACGCCGCTGAGGTCAAATTCGGCGGGTAGTCTGCTGTCTTGCGAATAGCCAATCCACTTGCCGTTGCACCACAGATGAAACGCCGAGTTAACGCCGTCGAAAATAATCCGCGTCTGCCCCTGCGCCAGCCAGTCGGCATCGACATGGAAACGTCGCGAATAGCAGCCGGTGGGGTTTTCAGACGGCAACTGTGGCGGCGTGACTGGAATGGGGTAAGTGACGTTGGTATAAATCGGGGTATCAAATCCCTGCATCTGCCAGTTAGACGGCACCGGCATAAGCACCGCGTCATTAAGATCGCTTTCTATCCAGCTCTCCGGCACGGCTTCTGGCGCGTTAAAAAAGCTAAATTGCCAGTTACCGTTAAGCGAGCGGCGAGCGGTGCTGACCTTATCCCGCAAGGCGTCCTCCGGCGTGCGCCAGCTGTGAAAAGGCGCGTGGGCTGGCAGACGGTGCCATTGAGTCAGCTGTGGGTTTTCCCAATCACGACGCGCCAGTAGGGCACAGAGGGTTAAGGCGGGAGAGTGTGGCATAGTAACCTCGTTGCGAAGCGCTCACAATTTTTGCTGAGAGTGCCCGGACCGGACGATTTGGTAAAGGATCGGATCGACAGGAAGCGAGTCAGATCACAAATCATTCGATCGTCTGGCAACTTTTACCGCCAGTTCTTGTAAGCATTGCGCAAGGTCATCATCCGGCAAGGTTTCCGGTTGGCTTACCGCCGTTGAACCCCGCTCCACCAGTTCCACATTCAAACGGACTTGTTGAAGCTCCGCGGCCTGTGAAGCACTAGTAATCAAGGCGTCAACGCTTAAGCGCCCGGCCTCTTTAAACTGCTGACGAATGGTGGTCAACGGCGGCGAGAACCAGGCGCTATCGGTGGTATCGTCATAGCCGATAACCGACAATTGCCCCGGCACCCGAATGCCTTTTTCCGCACAGGCTCGCAGTACGCCCAGCGCCATCTGGTCGTTTGCCACCAGCATTGCCTGCGGGTACGGTTTTGAATTCAACAAACGGTGTGCTTTTTCATAACCCGACGCCGCGCTCCAGTCGCCGTAAGCCACAGCCACCGGCGCAAGCCCCGCCTCCTTAAGCACATGTTGCCAGCCGGATAAGCGAGCGCGCGCTGAGACCGAAGTTTGCGGGCCAGCCAGGAGCGCTATTTTCTGATGCCCCAGCGCCAGCAAATGTTCAACGCCCAGGCGAGCGCCTAGCTGTGCGTCAAAGACCAGGCTATTAACCTGCGCATCGTGGGCGACATCGAGAAACAGTATCGGCACTGGCGATGCGGCCGCCAGCGATTCAGCCAGCTCGCGTTCCAGCGGCACGTTCACCAGCAGACCTTCCACACGCTGGGAATGCAGTTCCTGTAAGGCCGTAAAGCAGGCGTCGCGGTCGTTGCTTTCCACCATTGAAATCAGCACTGACCAGCCTACCTCTCCCGCGCGCCGCTTCACCGCAGAGGCAATTTGCGAGGGGGCGTGAAGAGCGAGATCGGTGGTCAGTAATCCCAGCGTGCGCGTCGCTTTTCCGGCGAGATGCTGGGCACCGCGATTTGGCACATAGTTTAGCTCTCGCATCGCGGCCTGGACTTTTTCTCGCGTACGCAAAGAGACATGCGCCGCCTGATTGATGACCCGCGAGACGGTCTGATAGGAGACCCCCGCCACGCGGGCGACATCATAAAGGGTGATTGTTTTCATTCTGGCTCAGATAATCTGCGGTGATAGCGGCAGTGTAACCTGAAATGGCGCCCCATACTGTGAGCGCTTCATAAAATCACACAGACTGTTCAGCTTTAAGCGGACGACGCTGCGCCACGCGCGGCAGCTGGAACCATGGCAGACAAATCTGGATAAGTGGGCCAATAGCCAGCGCATAAATGACCGTTCCGATGCCAAACGCACCGCCAAGTAGCGTACCAATCAGCAGAACCGACAGCTCAATGGTCATACGGATCCAGCGTACCGGCCAGCCGGTGCGGGCATGAATGCCGGTCATCAGCCCGTCTCGCGGGCCTGCGCCAAACCCCGCGCCAATGTACATTCCGGTCGCCAGCGCGTTTAAGATAACCGCCAGCGCCAGCATCAGCGCACGGAGCCATAACGATTCCAGCGGCGGCATGAGCGCAAGCGTTGCATCCGCCGCCAACCCAAGAACAATCACGTTACTGATTGTGCCAAGGCCCGGACGTTGGCGCAGCGGGATCCACAGCAGCAATACCGCAGCCCCCGTGAGGATCATCACCACGCCTAAATTCATTGACGTTAATCCGGCGACGCCAAGATGGAAGACGTTCCACGGATCGGCCCCCAGATTGGCGCGCACGTAAACGGCAGTGGATACCCCATAAAGCATTAACCCAAAATAAAGCTGAATCAGTCGGCGTAACATTGGCACCTCTGCCTGTCGGTTAAGAACTTCATCATCGGCAAAAATGGCATTATGATTAATGACCAGTTTTTAAAAAGTGGACTGCTCTTATGCGTCGACGTTCCGCCACCCAATCTTTAATTCGCCTACTGGGCCACTGGCAAGAAAGCCCCTCCTCCACGCCGCTGTGGCGGCAGTTGACGGACGCCTTACGGCTGCTGATTCTGGATGGTCGATTGCCGCTTGGGACTCGCCTACCGGGCGAGCGCGAGTTTGCCAGCGCGCTGGGGGTGAGCCGGACAACCATTGCCAGCGCGCTGGCGCAGTTGCGTGATGAAGGGTATGTCCAAAGCCGACAGGGGAGCGGGTCAACGGTGACGCTCGCGGGTACGAGCATCCAGCGCACGTCGCGCCAGTCCACATCGTCGACGCTCGACCTCTCTACCGCCGCACTTGCCGCCGGAGCAGAAATTCATCAGGCCTACAGCCATGCGCTCGGTATGCTGCCCGGCTATCTCAACCACACGGGCTACGATCAGCAGGGGCTGCCCGCCTTGCGCGAAGCGATTGCTCGTCGTTATTGCGCGCGCGGATTGCCCACGACGGCTGACGAAATTATGCTGGTTAACGGCGCGCTGAGCGGGCTGGCGCTGATCCTGCGGTATCTCACCGGGCCAGGCGATCGCGTGGTGGTGGAAACGCCGACCTATCCATTGGCTATCGCCGCCATTGAAGGCGCATCATGCCGACCGGTCGCCCTTCCCCTGCCGCACAACGGCTGGGACACCGATGGGCTGGCAGCAATTATTGCTCAGACGGCCCCGCGCCTGGCGTATCTGATGCCCGATTTTCAAAATCCAACCGGGCAATGTATGGATCCCGCCACCCGACAGATTGTTGCCGATCTTTGCACTCGCACCTGTACCACCTTAGTCGTCGACGAAACCATGGTCGATTTATGGTACAACGCCCCGCCGCCTCCGCCGCTGGCGGCATTTAACACTGACGCCCCGATTATTACCGTCGGTTCTACCGGGAAAAGCTTTTGGGGCGGCCTGCGGCTGGGGTGGCTACGCGCCTCAACGCAGACCATCGCCGCGCTGATTCAGACGCGCGATACGCTGGATTTGGGTTCGCCGCTGCTGGAACAACTCGCCACCTGCTGGCTATTGGACAATGAAAGTACGCTATTACCCGAACGGCGGCAGCAGCTCACAGCACGACGAGACATGTGCGCAGCGCTGATGCGCGAGTATTTTCCACAGTGGAAATTTGTTCTGCCGGAGGGAGGATTGTCGTTCTGGGTAGAGTTACCGGAAATGGTTGCCACGCGGTTTGCCGCGCGCGCGGAAAGCTGCGGGATTCATCTTGGGGTCGGCACGCGCTTTGGTCTGGCGGGCGGTGGTGAAAGAAATTTGCGCATTCCTTTCACTCACGATGACGAAACGCTTAAATATGCGTTTACCACATTACAGCCCATATGGGCCGCCTTAGCAGGCCAGCATAGCGCCAACAGAATACGCAAAATTATATAATAGTGGCCGCGAGGAAATTTCCCCACCAATAAATATGGCCTGGCGTTTTTATTATCCGGTGACAACCCGTCACCCAATAATATATTAATGCTGCGGAGGAATCGGGAATCCTTTCAGGGATATAACGAAGGATTCTCCCTCTTTTTTAATTTTTGCACCGGTATCGCACCAGTCAGAGGCGATGCGAAAGAACTCATCGCTGCCAACGTCCCAGTTAAGAAGAACATGTTTGACATAGCCTGAGCGTAACAGATTGCAGGCTTCACTGTAGTTACACGCTATTGACGGTTGCTGTTTCATTTTCTCTTCTTCAGGATTTTTCGTAATGCTTTGATTTCTTTAGGTGTAAATGGCGAAACGTCCTCTTCCGTATGCTGACTGTCGACGTCATCTTCACATACACCCGCCAGTTCCTGGTTCTCGAATACAAACTGCAGGAGCTTTTCGGTCGCGGCACTTAAGGTCAGACTGTTCGCTTCGGCGTAATGGCGAAGGCTTTCTTTAACGGTTTCATCAATTTTCACATTGAGCACTGCGACTGTCATGTTGACCTCTTCCCGTATCGACGCGCAACGGCGCGGCTAAAGTGGTTTTTGTATTTTTTCTGTAATAACTAATACATGAAAGCCACAATGCATTCCACAAATATATTTATAGTGGGATGCGCCATCTAAATAGCCGATATTAATTTAAAGGGAATTTGTGACAGTATTATGACAAGCAAATGAAATTTAATAAGATATAAATAAGAGTGAAGCAGAAATTAACCACAATAAGGCTATGGCTAAAATAAAGAACGTCAGGTGATTTTTGGGGAGGGCTGAATTGGGTGGGGGCCCTGCCAGCTACATCCCGGCACACGCGTCATCTGCCCTGGCTGCTTCCTTCCGGACCTGACCTGGTGAACAGAGTAGCGTTGCGGGAGAACCAACAGAGCCCCCATTGAGAGCGTTGTTCCCAACGCGCTGGCGCATTATCACTGCTGAGCCCGGCAATTGCAAGCTATCGGCTTTCACATGCTGGATTCTTGCACAATCCCCTCTTCACAGCAGACGTTGAGCTGATTATGCTGAACGTTCCTCCTTCAGGAATAGAACAATGGAAGCAGTAGACTCGTTCCCCCATCGCGTATGGCAAATCGTCGCCGCTATCCCCGCAGGTTACGTCACCACCTACGGTGAAGTCGCCAGACTGGCCGGGGCGCCCCGCGCAGCGAGACAGGTTGGTGGTGTGCTAAGACGCCTGCCGGAAGGTTCTACACTGCCGTGGTTCCGGGTGGTTAATCGTCATGGGGCAATTTCACTCACTGGGCCCGATCTTCAGCGACAACGTCAGGCGCTGCTGGCCGATGGCGTGCAGGTTTCAGGCAATGGGCAAATTGATATGCAGAAATATCGCTGGCGATATTAAAGAGTGTGGTGGGATAAACTTAAAAAAAATGCCCTCGCAATGAGGGCATTCGTCGATTACGGGATCTGCACCGGGGCAGTATCTTTAACCGGAGCCGCGGAGGTATCCGGTACTGGAACCGCCGTTTGCTGCACTGGAACCAGAATCAAATCAGCTTTGGTTCCGTTATGGTTAATCACTTCCTGAATGGTGTCAGTGATAAACAGCAGCTTACCATCAACCGTGACGGCTGCGCTCAGCAGGATACGCGCATTTGGCTGGATATCCGCTGGGTTAAATGGCAGCACAAAGCTAAATGGTGCCTGCTTCCCATCGGTACGGAACACTTTCTGCGCCAGTACTTTTGACGGTGCGTCGGCAAGCGAGGCATCGGACAGGGTTACCGTTAATACCGCATTCGGTGGCAATGCCACTTTCTGACGGATCAATACGTTACCGGTGACGCTCGGGCCCGCAATGGCCTGAACGGCTTGTGGGGTATGATTTTGCTGGTGCGTCTGCGAACAGCCCGCGAGGGCAAGTGCAACCGCCAAACCGCTTAAGATCGGCACAAGTTTCATTAGCATTCTCCTTTTCGCTCACTCGAATTAAGGCCATTTTCTCAATTGAGTGACAACGCCTTAACAAACTTAACCGCTCAAGTGTGGCACATAATTTACATTTATGCCTGTAAACGGCCGATTATTCAGATAATTGAACCCATCGGACCACTGAGTAAATTACGTTATAATGGAGAGATACACCTGCCGTACGACAGTAAAATTATAGAGGGTACTAATGAGCCAGGCGCTATCAAATCTGCTGACATTAATGAATCTGGAAAGAATTGAAGAAGGCCTGTTTCGCGGGCAAAGCGAAGATCTGGGTCTGCGTCAGGTCTTTGGCGGACAGGTTGTCGGCCAGGCACTGTATGCCGCCAAAGAGACCGTTCCTGCCGACCGCTTAGTTCACTCGTTTCACAGCTATTTCCTGCGCCCTGGGGACAGCCAGAAGCCAATCATTTACGACGTGGAAGTGCTGCGCGACGGAAATAGCTTCAGCGCCCGCCGCGTGGCTGCCATCCAAAACGGCAAACCGATTTTCTATATGACGGCATCATTCCAGGCACCTGAACCAGGTTACGAGCACCAGAAAACCATGCCGAAGGCACCATCGCCGGAGGGGCTGCCTTCAGAGACGGACATCGCCCGCTCTCTGTCGCATCTGTTGCCGCCGCAGGTCGCTGAGAAGTTTTTGTGCGATAAGCCGATTGAGATCCGCCCGGTGGAATTCCACAACCCATTAAAAGGTCACACCGCCGAACCGCGCCGTCAGGTATGGATGCGGGCCAATGGCGCTGTGCCGGACGATCTGCATATTCATCAGTATCTGCTGGGCTACGCCTCTGATTTCAACTTCCTGCCGGTCGCGCTGCAACCGCACGGCGTCGGCTTCCTTGAGCCGGGCATGCAGGTTGCCACCATCGATCATTCGATGTGGTTCCATCGCCCGTTTAATTTAAATAATTGGCTGCTGTATAGCGTGGAAAGTACGTCGGCTTCAAGCGCCAGAGGCTTTGTTCGCGGTGAGTTTTATACCGAGGACGGGGTACTTGTTGCTTCAACGGTACAGGAAGGGGTGATGCGTAACCGAGGGTAATCCGCTGGTAGCCCGTCCAGGCGCAGCGCCGCCGGGAATTCCCCGGAGTCGGTGCTCACGCACCTCGTCCGGGCTACCATTGCAGATATTCAATTATCGACAGGATTTATGCGTTATAGGCATTTTCGCCGTGGCTGTTAACATCGAGACCTTCACGTTCCTGCTCTTCCGAAACGCGCAGACCCACCGTCAAATCAGCAACTTTGTAGCCAATGAAGGCGACAACACCCGACCAGACGATGGTGATGCCAATGCTTTCCAGCTGCACGAGAACCTGATGCCCCATGGTGACACCTTCGGCATAACCCACACCGCCAAGCGATGTTGAAGCAAAAATACCGGTCAGGATACAGCCAATAATTCCGCAAACGCCGTGTACGCCGAACACATCGCAAGGATCATCTACACGCAGTACGCGCTTCAGGGAAGTGACGCCCCACAGCCCGGCCAGCCCGGCAACAATCCCCAGAATCAGTGCGCCACCCACCCCGATAAAACCACATGCTGGTGTGATAGCCACAAGGCCTGCAATCGCCCCGGAACACGCGCCCAGCAGTGAAGGTTTACCACGCAGCGCCCACTCACCAAACACCCAGCCGAGAATCGCCGCAGCGGTCGCCACAACGGTGTTCACAAAGGCCAGACCGGCAATTTCGTTGGCTGCGCTTGCCGAACCGGCGTTGAAGCCAAACCAGCCGAAATAGAGGATCGCGGTGCCGATAAATACCATCGGCAGATTGTGCGGTTTGAAGGCTTCTTTGCCAAAGCCCACGCGCTTACCAATCAGATAAGCCCCCACCAGCCCCGCCACCGCGGCGTTGATGTGCACCACCGTGCCGCCCGCAAAATCAAGCGCGCCGTGACTTCCCAACAGACCGCCGCCCCAGACCATATGCGCAATCGGCACGTAGGAAAGCGTCAGCCAAATGACCACGAAAATCAGCACCGCAGAGAAGCGAATACGTTCCGCCAGCGCGCCCACAATCAGCCCGACGGTAATACAGGCGAAGGAACCCTGGAACGCAACGTGGATATACTGATAGAAGGTGCCCATGGGGTCAGTAATTTTAATATTTTTCAGCATCACCCAGTCGAAGCTGCCAAAGAAGCTGCCGCCGGTGCCAAAGGCTAAAGAGTAGCCGTAAATGACCCACAGTACGCAGACCAGCGCGAAAGTTACCGCGACCTGCGTCAGCATAGAGAGCACGTTTTTACCGCGGATAAGTCCACCGTAAAACAGGGCAATGCCGGGGATGGTCATAAACAACACCAGCGCGGTACAAATCATCATAAAGGCGTTATCGGCTTTATCGATAGTAGCAGGCGCCGCCATGGCCAGACCCGGCAACAGTGCCAATGCGCCCAACCCCGTTTTCACGATTATTTTTTTCATCATCTTTATCCCTATCACTGTGCTGGCTGGGAATTACAGCGCGGCTTCGTCGGCTTCGCCGGTACGAATACGGATGACGCGCTGCAGTTCGGCGACAAAAATCTTACCGTCACCAATTTTTCCGGTATAAGCGGCTTTGCTGACAACATCGACCACTTCATCGAGCTGATCGTCGGCGATAGCCACATCAATCTTTACTTTCGGCAGGAAATTGACGCTGTATTCCGCACCGCGGTACAGCTCGGCATGGCCTTTCTGGCGACCGAAGCCTTTCACTTCCGTCACCGTTAAGCCCTGAATGCCAATGGAAGACAGCGCTTCGCGAACGTCTTCGAGTTTGAATGGTTTGATTACCACGGTAACCAGCTTCATAGATCCCCTCCAGTCAGAATTCGGTAATGGCCGTGAACACGAAAAAGATAAAGCAAGGGACGTGCCAGAAATGAAAATCATCCGGCTGAGCGTGAAAATCAGGGAGGTTAGCAATCCTATAGAAAGCCGTAAAAACAAAAACGCACCATGCGGGTGCATGATGCGTCTCACAAAAGCATTGTGTTAGAAAAATGCCTGACGCTGGTGCATCAAGAGGTTAATGCTTCGTCCTGAGCGCTGGCGGCCAGCTCCTCTCCCGCCAGCTGGAGCTGATACATTTGCCAGTATCGCCCTTTTTCTTCAAGCAGTTGCTGGTGTGAACCCTGCTCGACGGCATGTCCACGATGAAGCACCATGATGGTGTCTGCATCCACAATGGTCGATAAGCGGTGCGCAATCACCACAAGCGTCGTGTGCTGGCGTACGGCGGCCAGCGCATGCTGAATAGCCTGCTCGGTACCCGAGTCGATATTGGCCGTTGCTTCATCGAGAATCAGCACTTGCGGCGTATCAACCAGCACCCGCGCCAGCGCCAGTAGCTGCTTTTGCCCCACTGACAGGTTATTCCCTTGCTCGCCCAGATGGGTATAAATACCGTCGCTCATCGCGCGCGCCAGCTCCGCCAGCTGCACCGTTTCGAGAACCTGCCAAACCTGCGCTTCGCTGATATCACGCCCCAGGGTGACGTTAGCAAAGAATGAGTCCGCCAGCACCACCGGGTCTTGTTGCACCACGGCGATACCTTCCCGTAATACGGCGTGGCTTAGGCTTTGCAACGGCCGACCGCCGAGGCGAATTTCACCGGAATTCGGCGGATAGTAGCCCATCAGCAGGCTCGCCAGCGTACTTTTCCCGCTGCCGGTATGCCCCACCAGCGCCACAAAACTGCGCGCCGGGATCGACAATGAGATATTTTGCAGCACCATTTTGTCGTCACGATAGGCAAAAGACACATTATCGATATCAATGTCGCCATTCTCCAGCGGAGTCGTGTCCTCGCCATACTGCTGGCGCGGCCTGTCCATCAGTTCGAACACGCGCTCGCCCGCCACCACCGCCTGTTGCAGCATGGATTGCTGCGTAGTCAGCTCAATGAGCGGCTCATTGAGTCGGCCAAGATAGCTGATAAAGGCATACAGTACGCCGACCTGAATTGAGCCTTGTGCGCTAAACCCAAACAGCATCAGCAGACCACAAAGCACCAGCGTGGAAAACAGGCTTAACAATGGACGCAGGAGGAAACCGTCGAGCCGCAGGGTTTGCATACGCGCCATGTAATGTGAGCGGCTGACCTCGCCAATACGCTCGCCAAAACGCACCTGCTGCCGGAACTGCTGGATAACGCTCATGCCGTTGATGACTTCGTTAAAGCCATCATTGATGTCCGCAAGATAAGCGCGAACGCGGCGCACGATAGGCGTGCTGTACCGCTGATAGATGATCATCACCGTCAGGACCGCCGGGAAGATAGCCATCGCCACCAGCGCCATGCGCCAGTCGAGGCTGAACATCGCCACCAGCATAGCGCCAATCAGCGCCGCACTGCGAAGCACCGTCGCCACCACGGTCACGTAAAGGTCGCGAATGACTTCAGTATCGTTGGTGACGCGGGAAATCAGCTGACCTACCGGCTGGGTGTCAAATTCGCTTAACGGCTGGCGAAGCGCGGCATCCATGACATCAATTCGTAACTGTTGCACAACACCAACTGCCGCGCGGTTAAAAAGCAGCGATTGACTGTAGTGCAGGCCCGCCGCCAGCAATTGTAAACCAATATAGGCGGCCGCCAGCCCCGCAACGGTGCCCCACGGTAAAAGATCTTTCGCCACCAGATTGTCGATAAAGTAGCTTATCAGAAGCGGCCCGCTAACCTCTGCGGCGGCGGCCACCCATAACATCACCACGGCAATCGTCAGCGGTTTGCGCCACGGCGAGCCGTATGCCAACAGGCGTTTTAACGTCGGCCACAGTTGCCCGAAACTACGCATCCGCAACCTCCGTTTTTTCATCTTCCGGCACATCATTAAGCGCGGCTTCAAGCTGCTGATAGCGGTGCATGTCGCGATACCAGCCCGCCTGATGCGCCAACTGGTCATGCTGACCGCGTTGCGCGATATGCCCGTGCTGCATCACAATAATTTCACTGGCATCAGTTAGCGCCGAAAGCCGGTGAGCGCTGATAATCAGCGTGCGCCCCTCGCCCCACTGGCGCAGGTTATGCAATATCTGGTGTTCAGTGCGGCCATCAACCGCCGATAGCGCATCGTCAAGAATCAAAATTTCGGCATCTAGCAGCAGCGCACGCGCGATAGAGATACGCTGTTTTTGCCCGCCGGAGAGCATCACGCCCCGCTCGCCCACTTCGGTGTCATAACCCTGAGGCAAACGCAGAATATCGTCGTGAACGCAAGCAAGCCGCGCCGCACGCTCGATTTCCTCTTGTGTCGCCCCCGGATTGCCCAATGCGATATTGTTAGCGACCGTATCCGAGAACAGGAAAGGCGTCTGGCTGACGACCGCCAGACGGCTACGCCAGGCATCCAGCTGAAGCTGGCGCAAAGGAATGTCGTGGAAACGGATTTCGCCCTCATCGACATCAAAGTGGCGCTGAATCAACGACAAGATAGTCGATTTGCCCGAACCGGTTGGGCCGCAAAGCCCCAGCATATGACCGGGTTTCAGGACGACATCCACGTCGCTCAACGTCGCTTTATCCGTTTGCGGATAGCTAAAGCGACGAATCGCCAGCGTTAAGGTTCCGCGTCCTTCGGGAACCGGCTGCGTGCCATCGTTAACGACGGGCGCTTCCGCCAGCAGCGTACGAATTCGGCTGTAAGCGGCGCTGCCGCGCTCGACAATGTTAAACATCCAGGCCAGCGCCAGCATCGGCCAGATCATAAGTCCCAGATACATCATAAAGCTGGTTAACTGACCGAGCGTGAGGATGTCCTGCGTCACCATCCAGCTCCCGCCGGCAATCGCCAGCAGGTTCGCCATTCCGATAGCGATATAGATGGTGGGATCAAAGCGGGCATCAATGCGCGCTACGCGCATGTTTTTCACGCCGGTATCCGCCGCATCGGCGGAGAACTGCGCGGACTGACGGTCTTCGAGGCCGAAAGCTTTAATCATGCGAATACTGGTCAGGCTTTCCTGAGTGCGATCGTTCAGGCTTGAGAACGCCGCCTGGGCTAGCTTGAAGCGTTCGTGCAGCAGGTTGCCGTAACGGTGGATCACGAGCGCCATGATTGGCATTGGCACCAGCGCCAGTAAGGTAAGCTGCCAGCTAATTTGGGTCGACATCACGATAAGCACCGCGCACCCCATAACCAGCGAATCCACCAGCGTTAATACCCCTTCCCCGGCGGCAAATACAACCCGGTCGACATCGTTGGTGGCGCGAGCCATCAAATCACCGGTACGGTGGCGCAGATAAAATTCCGGGTGCTGACGGCTTAGCTGGCGATAAAAGTCTTCACGCAGCTCAACGGCTAACTGATAAGACGCCCCGAAAAGCAGCACGCGCCAGACATAGCGCAGCAGGTAAACCACCACCGCAATCAGCACGATGGTGCCGACCCACATCATCAGCGTCCGCGCGCCAATATGGTGTTGCGATACGCCGTCCACCACGATGCCCACGATTTTCGGTGGGATAAGTTGCAGGATGGCAATGATAATCAGCAACGCGACCGCGCCGAGATAGCGACGCCATTCCCGACGAAAGTACCAGCTGAGTTGAGCAAATAATCGCACGCAGTAAAATTCCAGACAGAGTGTTATTCGATGGGCAGCGCGGTGGTGTATTTAATTTGTTCCATCGCAAAGCTTGAGGTGACGTCCGACAGCCCAGGAACCCGATTGACCAGGCTCTTATAAAAATCATCGTAGCGTTTCATGTCGGCCACCTGCACACGCATCAGGTAGTCGTACTCCCCCGCCATGCGCCAGAAACCGAGAACTTCCGGCATCTGCGTCACTTCGCTGACAAAAAGGCTGTACCAGTCGCTGCTGTGATGCTGAGTTTTGATCAGCACAAATGCCGTCAGCCCTAATCCCAGCTTTTCTGCATCGAGCAACGCCACGCGGCCGAGCAGTACACAGTCATCTTCGAGTCGTTTGAGACGTTTCCAGCAGGGAGTGGTGGTCAGATTAACGGCATCCGCTAACGCCTGCAAAGAGAGCGTGCAGTCCTTCTGCAGTAAAGACAGCAGCTTTCGGTCAATTTTATCTAACATAGGGGCCACCGGGAGAAAACTTTTCTAAGTTGATTCTATTTTAAAGGCAAGATGGCAACAATTTTTTCTGTGCTATTCGCTAAGCTAGGCACAAAATGACAAACGGATAATCACCATGAATAGCACCTGGGTCAAACACGCGATAAGCGAAATTAACGCCGATTACCAACGCAGCGCCGACACGCATTTGATTCGCCTGGCGCTTCCGGCATTTCCCGGCATTCAACTGTATTTAAAAGATGAAAGCACGCATCCCACCGGCAGCCTGAAGCACCGTCTGGCGCGTTCTTTGTTTCTGTACGGCCTTTGCAACGGCTGGGTTAAAGAAGGCACCACCATTATTGAGTCATCTTCTGGCTCAACGGCGGTTTCTGAGGCCTATTTCGCCCGTCTGCTTGGGCTGCCGTTTATCGCGGTAATGCCATCGTGCACGGCAAAACGAAAAATCGAGCAGATCGAATTTTACGGCGGACGCTGCCACTTTGTTGAGAGCGCCTGCGAAATCTACGCGGCTTCCGAAATGCTGGCGCGCGAACTGAACGGTCACTATATGGATCAGTTCACCTACGCCGAGCGCGCCACCGACTGGCGTGGAAATAACAATATTGCCGACAGCATTTTCCGTCAGATGTCACATGAACCCAATCCCGTACCAGCATGGGTGGTGATGAGTGCGGGTACCGGCGGCACTTCCGCGACCATTGGTCGCTATATCCGCTGCCAGGGTTATGAAACGCAGCTGATGGTGGTCGACCCGGAGAACTCGGTCTTTATGGACTACTGGCAGAGCCGTGACGCCAGCCTGCGCGGTACTGTGGGCAGTAAAATTGAAGGCATCGGCCGCCCTCGCGTCGAGCCCTCTTTTATTCCTGATGTGGTGGATAACATGCTACGCGTACCCGATGCCGCCAGCGTCGCCACCGCGCAGTGGCTGGAAACCCAGCTTGGCCGCAAGGTTGGCGCATCAACCGGCACCAACATGTGGGGAGCGTTGCAGCTTGCGGCACAGATGCGCGCTGAAGGAAAAACCGGGTCGATTGTGACGCTGCTGTGCGACAGCGGCGAGCGCTATCTTGATACCTATTACAATCCGCAGTGGGTAGCGAGCCATATTGGCGATGTTGCGCCGTGGCACAGCCAGATTCAGCAGCTGCTCGGTCAATAAAAAAAGCCAGGCATCATCTGAGCCTGGCTTGCTGGAAGATCTCTCTATTCGGGGGAATAAGGAAGGTTTGGTTTATCCAGCCAATGCGTTAAATAGTGAGAAACCGCCTGATTGTTGCAGTTTCCAATAATAGGTAGATGGGGCAGCGCGGCTTTGAGTTGCCCCATTGCATTCCCCATGATCACACCGCGGCCCACCAGCCCCAGCATTTCACGGTCATTCATTGCATCGCCAAAGGCCATGCATTCGTCCATTCCGACGCCCAGATGCGCGCCCAGTACCGACAGCGCTGCGCCTTTGTTGCTGCCGAGCGGTAACACTTCCAGGCAGTCCACCGCCGAGAAACAGATATCAGCGCGCTTATCCAGCGCTTCAACCAACTGGATACGCAAGCGGCAGAGATCGTCGTGATCGCCACAGAAACAGATTTTGGTTACCTGATGCGCCGGGATCCTTCGCAAGTCGCGGAGCTGATAACGAAAGCCGCTGTAGACATGCGCTAACAACAAATCAGGAATATCCTTGCCGGTGAACCAACCATCGTCATTAAAAACGTGAACGCTGGCCTTTGTCTCCCAGTGGCTATGCAGCACCTGCTCCGCAACGTCCGGGCTGAGATCGCTGCGGTGCATCACCTCACCCTGCTGGGAGTGAATGCGCGTGCCGTTACCGGTTATCAAAAAGGCGTTCAGCGAGAAGGCTTCAACCAGGGGGCGCATTTCGAGCACATGGCGACCGGTGGCAAAAGTCAGCGTAATATCGCGCTCGCGCAGTCTCTTTAGAACCGCGACTGTGCGCTCACCTAAACGGTGGTCCGGCATCAAAAGGGTGCCATCCATATCAAACGCTGCGAGTCTTGCCATTTTTTATTCCGCCTGTGTTCGCTTTTTCTTGCCACCCAGTATCCGCTGAGATATACGGAAGTAATACTGAATAGTTAATATTTATTGTTCCGGGTTTATATGCGACTGTTAAATCGTTTGAATCAGTTCCAGCGCCTGTGGCAGCCGTCGCAGGGGGAAGCACAACAGGTGACCATCGCCGAACTGGCAGAGCGCTGTTTTTGTAGCGAGCGTCACGTGCGCACGCTGCTGCGTCAGGCGCAGGAGGCAGGCTGGCTCACCTGGCAGGCGCAGTCCGGGCGCGGCAAGCGCGGGCGCTTGACGTTTCTTACCGCGCCGGAAACGCTGCGTAACGAGATGATGGAAACCGCACTTAATCGCGGGCAACAGCACAGCGCCCTGGAGCTGGCGCAGATCGCGCCGGTAGAACTGCGGGCATTGCTGCATCCGTTTCTGGGCGGCCAGTGGCAAAACAATACGCCTACGCTGCGTATACCTTACTATCGACCGCTGGAGCCTCTACAACCTGGTTTTCTGGCTGGGCGCGCCGAACAACATCTTGCCGGACAAATTTACTCGGGACTCACCCGCTTTAACCGGGAAGCCTCTCAGCCACAGGGCGATCTGGCGCACCACTGGTCGGTTTCAGCCGACGGGTTATGCTGGCAATTCTATATTCGCTCAACGCTGCATTGGCATAATGGCGATGGCGTGGAAACCGATCAGCTTCGCCGCCGTCTGCTGATGCTGCTGGCGCTGCCTGAACTGGCGAGATTGTTCTCAAGCGTCCGGGAGATTAGCCAGACGCATCCCCAGTGTCTGACCTTTTCCCTGCATCGCCCGGATTACTGGCTTCCCCATCGGTTGGCAAGCTATTGCAGCGTGCTGGCGCATCCGGACGATCCACAACAGGGCACCGGCCCTTTTATGCTTAAGATTTTTGAACCAGAACTGGTGCGGATAGAGAGTCACCATCGCTATCATCACAGCCACCCATTACTGCAAGCAATTGAATACTGGATAACCCCGCAGCTCTTTGAACAAGGTTTGGGAACCAGCTGCCAGCACCCGGTACAAATCGCGATTGGTAAGCCCGAGGAGCTGGGGAAATTACGGCTTGTTAGTCACAGCATCAGCCTCGGATTTTGTTATCTGGCGCTGCGCCAAAGTCAACGCTTGAGTAAAGCGCAAGCGCAGCGAGTCATCGCCTTGATTCACCGCTCCGGGCTGCTGCAAAGCCTGCCGCTGGGTGAAAACCTGATTACCCCCAGCGAAGAGATGCTGCCCGGCTGGGCCATCCCGCTACCCCACGAAAATAGTGATGTATCTCTGCCCGCCAGCCTGACTCTCATCTATCATCTGCCCGTTGAACTGCACACGATGGCGGAACAACTTAAGGGGGCGCTGGCAAAACTGGGCTGCGACCTGACGGTGATTTTTTACGACGCGAAAAGCTGGAACGGTTGCTCGGACCTTCCGCAGGCCGATCTGTTTATGGGTGACCGGCTTATTGGTGAAATGCCGGAATATGCGCTTGAGCAGTGGCTACGCTGTGATGCGCTGTGGCCGGCGCTGTTTACCGATGCCCAGGCGCTGCGTGTGCAGAACGCGCTGGATGAAGCACAGGCCGAGCCCGATGATGAACGGCGTATTGCCGCGCTGAAGCATCTTTTTACTCATCTGATGCGCGATGCCATTTTGACGCCGTTATTTAATTATCAATATCAAGTTAGCGCCCCTCCGGGGGTTAACGGCATTCACCTGAACGCCCGCGGCTGGTTTGATTTTTCCGAGGCCTGGCTACCGCCAGCCTCTCGCTGAAGAAGCTGGTCGACGCAGCGCGCAGGCGTTACCATAACGGCCTTTAGAGTCACAGACAGGAAAAGCCATGAAACGTGCCGTTGTCGTCTTTAGCGGTGGACAAGATTCCACTACATGCCTGGTGCAGGCGCTGCATCAATATGATGAAGTGCACTGCGTCACGTTTGATTATGGTCAGCGCCATAGCGCTGAAATTGAGGTCGCCCGTGAGCTGGCTATTACGCTTGGCGCACGCGCGCACAAGGTGCTGGATGTCACGCTATTAAACGAACTGGCCGTCAGTAGCCTGACTCGCGATAGCATTCCAGTACCTGATTACGAACCTGACGCCAACGGTATTCCGAATACCTTCGTCCCCGGACGTAATATTCTGTTTCTGACGCTGACGGCCATTTATGCCTACCAGGTGCAGGCTGAAGCCATCATTACCGGCGTGTGTGAAACTGACTTTTCCGGCTACCCGGACTGCCGCGATGAGTTCGTGAAAGCGTTGCATCACGCGGTAAGTTTAGGGATGGCGAAAGATATTCGATTCGAAACGCCGCTGATGTGGCTGGATAAAGCACAAACCTGGGCGCTGGCGGACTACTGGGGCAAGCTCGACCTGGTGCGTAGCGAAACCCTGACCTGCTACAACGGCATTAAGGGCGACGGCTGCGGTCATTGTGCGGCGTGTAGCCTGCGCGCTAATGGATTGAACCATTATCTGGCGGATAAGCCGGGTGTGATGGCGGCGATGAAGCAGAAAACGGGGCTAAAATAAGCCCGGCGTTATTCCCGGCGGCGCTTGAGCTCGCCCGTGTAAACCCGGCGGCGCTGCGCTTGGCCGGGCTACAAATGTACATACAGGTAGCCCGGGTGACAAAGGCTACTGCACGTAGCCCGGGCAAGGCGTTTACGCCGCCCCCGGGACAGATAGCCCGGGTCACAAACACTACTCCACCGTAGCCCGGGCAAGGCGTTTACGCCGCCCCCGGGGCTGGTAGCCCGAGTCACAAACACTACTCCACCGTAGCCCGGGCAAGGCGTTTACGCCGCCCCCGGGGCTGGCACATCACTCAACCATCGCTTCCAGGTGCTCCCGCAACTCCCCTTCCAGCGCCAGCGCCTTCTGCGTTTTCAGGTCGATACACACGAAAGTAATCAGCGCATCGGCAACCACCTGGCCTTCAGGCTCAAGCGTCACCACCTGGCTTAGCACGCCGCTTTTCCCATTGAGCTGCTCGACTTTACTGGTTACCGTCAGCAGATCGCCAAGCACCGCCGGACGACGGTAGTTAATGTTGATGTTTACGACAACAAAGGCGATGTGGTTCGCACTCATCCATTGGAATCCCGCACTGCTTTCCAGACCATCCCAGCGAGCTTCTTCAAGAAACTCCAGATAACGAGCGTTGTTGACGTGTTGATAGACGTCCAGGTGATAACCGCGAACTTTGATTTGTGTCTGCATAGCGCCATAGCCTTATTATTTTAAATAGAGTCAGAGGTCACACCACTGGTATGACCTCTTTAGTCTGGCAAACTTTCAGACGAGTGCAAACATGACGGATAAATTAAAGCGTGAGGTGTGCCAGATTTCGTTCAACCAATGAGTTGCCCATCCCCGGCACCTGCTTGAGATCGTCCAGCGTTTTAAACGGGCCGTACTCTTCGCGATAGCTGACGATAGCCTGCGCCTTCTTAAGCCCAACGCCGTTCATCGCCAGGGCGAGTGCCTCCGCCGTCGCCGTGTTGATGCTCACTCGGGTACCTTCATCGTCCGCTGCTTTCACACTGGCAGAAGCCTTTGCCTGTTCCCCCGACGCTTCGCTGGCTTTGGTCTGGACGGCCTGCGCTTTTGCAGAAGAGGACTGCGCGGCATGAACACTGGCACTCATTCCGGCACATGCCAGTACAGCCGCCATAACACACATTTTGATTCCACATTTCATGCTGATTTTCCTTGTTAGTTGATAGCAAGGAAACCATAACGGCTGTGGTAAAACCGTTCAAAAGGCAGATTTTAAATGTGGAAAAGGCCGCGAAAGCGGCCTTTGTGGTGTACAACGCCTTACAAATTTTTGCGAGGCGTGTTCCGATTATTACTGCTGTTCGATGATGTCGCCGAACTTAATTTTCGCGGATTTACGCAGGTTGTTCATCAGCGCTTCGAAAGCAACCTGGGCGTTATTCTGGGTAATCCCCTGCACCATCGCTTTTTTCTGCGCTTCTGGCATTTCGCCGGCTTTCACTTCATCCAGGGCCAGCAGAACCACGTTACCCTGCATATCGTTGCCGATACCATAGCTTGGCTTATCTTTCTGCGGCAGTGGCAGTGCGAAAGCAGCCTGGCTCAGCGGATCCTGGCCTGCGCGGCTCAGGGTTTTGCTAGCGCTAAAGCTCAGACCAGCCGCTTTCATGGCGTCGTCGCCTTTACCGTCTTTCAGCGCTACCAGCAGCTTCTCAGCATCCAGTTTGGCCTGCTGCATCGCTTTGTTGTGCTTAACGATATCCGTCACCTGTGCTTTCACATCCGCCAGCGGTTTCACCGTTTCGGCTTTATGTTCGCTCACGCGCAGGATAAAGGCACGGTCACCGTCAACGGTGATGATGTCGGAGTTGCTGCCCGGCATACCGTTTTCGCCCACCAGGCCGCCGTTAAAGATAGCGTCTGAGACCGGTTTGAAATTCAATTCTGCCGGCAGAGAGCTGCGATCGAACCAGCCCGTCTCAACGGCTTTCACACCCGCGGCCTGCTCGGCACCTTCCAGAGAGCTGTTATCGTTGCTAGCCGCGTCACTCACCTTCTGCTGCAGCGCGTAATACGCATCAAGAGACTTCTCTTGCTTCACTTTGTTGGCGATATCGTTACGCACGTCCGCCAGCGGTTTCAACTGTGAAGGCTGAACATCGTCCAGACGCACCACCAGGTAACCCACGGAGGATTTAATCACGCCAGACAGCTGGCCTTTTTCTTTCAGACCGGCATTTTTCAGCTCGTCAGGCGTAGTGGACTCTTCAAGCCACCCCATGTCGCCGCCGTTACGTGCAGAGATAATGTCTGACGATTTTTCTTTTGCCAGTGCGGCAAAATTACCGCCTTTGTTCAGCGCGTCGAGGACGGCTTTCGCATCGGCTTCTGTCTTCGTCTGAATCACGCTGTAGCGGTTACGCTGCGGCTGAGTGAACTGATCTTTATGTTCATCGTAATAAGTCTGAATTTCGTCATCAGTGACATCGTGCTTCATCGACGCCGCATCCAATTTGATGTAGCTGATACGGAACTGTTCCGGCGCCACGAACTGGCCTTTATTCTGTTCGTAGTAACTCGCGACTTCCGCGTCACTCACCTGCTGTTTTGCCGCCAGCGCATTAACATCGATGGTCGCTTCACGCACCAGACGCTGCTGAGCCACCAGCGCTGCCAGCTGTTCGGTTTCGCCCGGCAACATGAAGTCGGTGCCAGCAACAGCGTTTACCAGCTGCTGAGTGGTTAACTGGTTACGTAACGCCTGAGCGTACTGGTCAGCGGTCATGCCCATTTGATTCACCAACGCGTTGTAGCGGGTGTTATCAAATTTGCCTTCGCTCTGGAACGCTGGAGTCGCGAGGATCGCTTTACGCACTTGTTCATCGCTGATGCCAAGACCTAAGTGCTTCGCATACTGATCCAGCAGCGCTTCATCGATCAGACGATTCAACACCTGCTGGCGCATAGATTTGATGTAATTCTCGTTAGCGGCCAATTCTGAGTACTGGTCGCCAAGCTGCTGCTGCATGCGGTTACGCTCGCTGGCAACAGCATTTTCAAACTGGCCACGGCCAATTTCCTGGTCGTTTACTTTTGCGGCGTAATTATTGTTACCGCCGATCAGATACCCACTCACGCCGGTCAAAATGAACGACACGATAATGAGACCGAAAATGACTTTGATCACGACGCTATTGGCTGCCGTGCGTAAATTGTCCATCATGGTGTAACAACACTCCGCTGTAGGTGACAAATACCTCGAGCAGCATAGCACGTGATGGCCGCTGCGCGTGAGGCCGTATTGTGACAAGAAACCGGGGTGGTTGTCAGCACACACCGTACATAAACGCCTAAAACGCCGCATTCAGGCATAAAAAAAGGCACATCAGTCGATGCGCCCTTATACTTTGCCACATTCCCGTTACGGGAAAGGGATCAGTTTACCGCGTCTTTCAGTGCTTTACCTGCACGGAATGATGGTACTTTCGCCGCAGCGATAGTGATCTCTTTACCGGTCTGAGGGTTGCGGCCAGTACGGGCAGCACGCTCTTTGACAGCAAAGGTACCGAAACCTACCAGTGCAACGTCATCCCCAGCTTGCAGAGATTCAGTAACAGAAGCAATTAAAGCATCTAACGCACGTCCAGCTGCAGCTTTGGAGATATCCGCGCCAGCAGCAATTTTGTCAATCAGTTGAGATTTGTTCACTGTTCTCTTCCTCTCTTTATTATTTATATCGCACCGGAATCCTTCGCGGCACAATCGCGGAGCAGTTATATCAGGACTACCATGCCCTTACAACACCCGTTGTCGACGACACACCTGCCAGCCGTCTAAATTAGCGAGACAAAAAAAGGCTGGCAAGTGAGTTTATGCTTGCCAGCCTCATATTTATTATCGCTCTTTGCGCGAGGTCACTATTTTGCGCTTACAACCTGCATTCCGCTTGGTTCATTTTGCAGCGCCAGAGCCAGAACTTCCTCAATACGCTTCACAGGATGAATCTCAAGATCGGCGAGAACGTTGTCAGGAATCTCTTCCAGATCGCGTTTGTTCTCGTCAGGAATCAGAACTGTCTTAATGCCGCCACGGTGTGCTGCAAGCAGTTTTTCCTTCAGACCACCGATTGGCAGCACCAGGCCACGCAGGGTGATTTCACCCGTCATTGCCACGTCTGCGCGCACCGGGTTACCGGTCAGACAGGAAACCAGCGCGGTACACATCGCGATACCGGCGCTTGGGCCATCTTTCGGCGTTGCCCCTTCCGGTACGTGAACGTGAATGTCGCGTTTTTCGTAGAAATCAGGGTTAATACCCAGTTTTTCCGCACGCGCGCGCACCACGGTCAACGCAGCCTGAATGGACTCCTGCATCACTTCACCCAGAGAACCGGTGTAGGTCAGCTTGCCTTTACCCGGTACGCAGGCGGTTTCGATGGTCAGCAGATCGCCGCCCACTTCCGTCCACGCAAGCCCTGTAACCTGACCCACACGGTTTTCTTCGTCCGCACGACCGTAGTCGAAACGCTGAATGCCGAGGTAGTCATGCAGGTTATCGCCGTTAATCTCGATGTGTTTAAGCGTTTTATCCAGCAGCAGCTGTTTCACCGCTTTACGGCACAGTTTCGAGATTTCACGTTCCAGGCTACGCACGCCCGCTTCGCGAGTGTAGTAACGAATAATGCCAACAATGGCGCTATCGTCTACCGTCAGTTCGCCTTTTTTCAGCGCATTACGTTCAATCTGCTTCGGCAACAGGTGACGTTTGGCAATGTTCAGCTTCTCGTCTTCGGTGTAACCGGACAGACGAATCACTTCCATACGATCGAGCAATGGTGCCGGAATGTTCATGGAGTTTGACGTTGCCACAAACATCACATCGCTGAGATCGTAATCCACTTCCAGGTAGTGATCGCTAAACGCCACGTTCTGTTCTGGATCAAGAACTTCCAGCAGAGCAGAGGCCGGGTCACCGCGCATGTCCGAAGACATTTTGTCGATCTCATCCAGCAGGAACAGCGGGTTTTTAACCCCCACTTTCGCCATTTTCTGGATAAGTTTACCCGGCATAGAGCCGATGTAGGTACGACGGTGACCGCGAATTTCCGCTTCATCACGCACGCCGCCCAGCGCCATACGAACGTATTTACGTCCCGTGGCCTGCGCAATGGACTGACCCAGAGAGGTTTTACCCACCCCTGGAGGCCCTACCAGGCACAGAATTGGCCCTTTGAGCTTGTTCACACGGCTTTGTACCGCGAGGTACTCAAGAATGCGGTCTTTGACGCGCTCAAGGCCGTAGTGGTCGGTATCGAGGATTTCCTGCGCCTGACGAAGGTCTTTTTTAACCTTGCTGCGCGTGTTCCACGGCACCTGCACCATCCAGTCGATATAACCACGAACCACGGTCGCTTCCGCTGACATCGGTGACATCATTTTCAGCTTCTGCAGTTCAGCTTCGGTTTTCTCTTTCGCTTCTTTCGGCATTTTCGCGGCGTCGATCTTGCGCTTCAGCGCTTCGTTCTCGTCCGGGACTTCATCCATTTCGCCGAGTTCTTTCTGAATCGCCTTCATTTGCTCGTTCAGATAGTACTCACGCTGGGATTTTTCCATCTGCTTTTTGACGCGGTTGCGAATGCGTTTCTCAACCTGCAGCAGATCGATTTCCGATTCCATCATCGCCATCAGATATTCCAGGCGCTCGTTGATGTCAGACATCTCGAGAACAGACTGTTTATCTGCCAGCTTCAGCGGCATGTGCGCGGCGATGGTGTCCGCCAGGCGTGCAGGGTCGTCAATGCTGTTAAGCGACGTCAGCACTTCTGGTGGGATTTTCTTGTTCAGTTTGATGTAACCCTCAAACTGACCGATTGCAGTACGCACCAGCACTTCCTGCTCGCGCTCTTCAATCGCTGGCGACTCCAGGTACTCTGCTTTCGCAGAGAAGTGCTCACCGTTATCGGAAAGCGTGGAGATGCGCGCACGCTGCAACCCTTCGACCAGTACTTTGACCGTACCGTCCGGGAGCTTCAGCATTTGTAAAATAGAGGCCACGGTCCCGACGGTGAAAAGATCGTTTACACCCGGCTCATCCGTTGAAGCATCTTTCTGCGCGACCAGCATGATTTTTTTATCATGATCCATGGCCGCTTCCAGACAACGGATAGATTTTTCCCGCCCTACAAATAAGGGAATGACCATGTGCGGATAAACCACCACATCGCGCAGCGGCAATACGGGGATTTCAATGCGTTCAGAACGCTCAGGATTCATAGAGCTCTCTCTTAGTTTAGTGTCCGCCAGGTAAGCTGGCCGTGTGACTGTGCTTCACACAACCATTAACATGTAACCAGTATATGGGGATGTATTCCACACATTCAACGCTATGAATCAGGAAAAATAAAAGGGGAGATAAAATCCCCCCTTTTTCATTAACTGATTGTATGAACTGGTGAATTATTCGCCAGATGCCTGCTGTGCTTCCGGCTTGCCGTAAATCAGCAGCGGCTCGCTCTGACCCGCAATCACCGATTCGTCGATAACCACTTTTTCGACGTCTTCCATAGAAGGCAGATCGTACATGGTCTCAAGCAGCGCCGCTTCTACGATTGAACGCAGACCACGCGCACCGGTTTTACGACTCATCGCTTTCTTGGCGATAGCGTCCAGCGCTTCATCACGGAATTCCAGATCCACGCCTTCAAGATTGAACAGCGCCTGGTACTGCTTGGTCAGGGCGTTTTTCGGCTCTTTGAGGATCTGAATCAGCGCGTCTTCGCTCAGCTCAGTCAGCGTAGCGACAACCGGCAGACGACCGATAAACTCAGGGATCAGACCAAATTTGATCAGATCTTCTGGTTCAACCTGGGTCAGCAACTGGCCTTCGCTGGCTTTATCGCTTTTCGATTTCACCGTTGCACCAAAGCCAATACCTGAACCGGTTTCAACGCGGTTGGCGATCACTTTATCCAGACCGGCAAATGCACCGCCACAGATAAAGAGGATCTTCGAGGTGTCAACCTGCAGGAATTCCTGCTGCGGATGCTTGCGTCCACCCTGTGGAGGAACGGCAGCCACGGTGCCTTCGATAAGCTTCAGCAGAGCCTGCTGTACGCCTTCACCGGACACGTCGCGAGTAATCGACGGGTTGTCAGATTTACGCGAGATTTTGTCGATTTCATCGATGTAAACAATACCGCGCTGCGCTTTCTGTACGTCGTAATCGCACTTCTGCAGCAGTTTCTGAATAATGTTTTCAACGTCTTCACCCACATAACCGGCTTCGGTCAGGGTTGTTGCATCCGCCATGGTGAACGGAACGTCCAGCAAGCGCGCCAGCGTTTCCGCCAGCAGCGTTTTACCAGAACCGGTTGGGCCAATCAGCAGAATGTTACTTTTGCCAAGCTCAACGCCGTTGCTGGTATCGCCATTACGCAGACGTTTGTAGTGGTTATATACCGCGACAGCCAGCACTTTTTTCGCCTGTTCCTGACCGATGACGTAGTCATCAAGGTGGTGACGAATTTCGTGCGGTGTTGGCAGCGCGCTGCGTTCGCGATGCGGCGCTACCTCTTTAATCTCTTCGCGAATGATGTCGTTACATAAGTCGACACATTCGTCGCAGATATACACGGATGGGCCGGCGATGAGCTTACGCACTTCGTGCTGGCTTTTGCCGCAAAAAGAGCAGTACAACAATTTGCCCGAGCCATCTTTGCGTTTATCTGTCATGAGTCAAAACCTCTTTTTAAGTTCTTTGTGCCGCATATGACGACGCAAATGCCATTCTTAAGCGCAAGCTGCTACGCAAGCGTTGTGCCGCCCTTAGTATTATATACCTTGCAGCAGCACGTGCCGTCATGACATTAGTTACGCTGACTCAAAATTGAATCAACCAAACCATACTCCACCGCTTCAGAGGCAGACAGGAAACGATCACGTTCGGTGTCGCTTTCAATCTGCTCCAGAGATTTGCCAGTATGGAGCGCCATAAGCTCGTTCATGCGCCCTTTCACTTTCAGGATCTCGCGAGCGTGGATTTCAATATCCGTCGCCTGGCCCTGATAACCGCCCAGAGGCTGGTGAATCATCACGCGGGAATTTGGTAAGCAGAAACGCTTACCTTTTGCGCCTGCCGTCAGCAGGAACGCGCCCATTGACGCCGCTTGCCCCATACAAATGGTGCTGACGTCCGGCTTGATAAACTGCATGGTGTCATAAATTGACATCCCTGCTGTGATCACGCCGCCAGGGGAGTTGATGTACAAGTAGATGTCTTTTTCCGGATTTTCTGCTTCCAGAAACAGCATTTGCGCCACAATCAGGTTTGCCATGTGGTCTTCCACCTGACCGGTCAGAAAGATGACGCGCTCTTTCAGCAGACGGGAGTAGATATCAAAAGAACGTTCGCCACGTGAGGTCTGTTCAATGACCATCGGCACCAGGGCCATGTGGGGTGCAAAGTTATCTCGTTCGCCACTGTATGACATTTCCGTCTCCTGGATAAAAAATAATATAGCCACAGCATTCTGATTATAGAGATGCGGCGAGTGATTCGTTTCCCCAGTAATGGGTACGATCTTACCCTATTTCAAGCATAACAATATTTTGTTGTTACGCTAACACTGAAAACGGCTTTAGTTGGCTATCAGTGCAATAAAAAAAACCCGTCACCAGAAGGCAACGGGTTTTTCACGAAACCATAAACCGGAAAGCGAAATTACGCCTGCTGGTTCATCAGTTCGTTGAAGGAAGTTGCTTTTTCAGTCACTTTCGCTTTTTCCAGAACCGCTTCAACAGCCTGTTCTTCCAGAGCGACGCTGCGCATGTTTTCCATCAGCTCTTTGTTTTTGCTGTAGAATTCAATAACTTCTTTCGGATCTTCGTAAGCAGAAGCCATCTCTTCGATGAGGGTAGCAACGCGTGCTTCGTCAGCTTTCAGCTCGTTGGTACGAATGACTTCGCCCAGCAGCAGACCGACAACAACGCGGCGTTTAGCCTGCTCTTCGAACAGTTCGCGAGGCAGTTCCATCGCTTGCTGCTGGTTGCCACCGAAACGCTGTGCAGCCTGACGGCGCAGTACGTCGATTTCGCTGTCAATCAGGGCAGCAGGAACGTCGATTTCGTTAGCCTGTACCAGACCTTCGATTGCCTGAGTTTTAACGCGGTTACGTACCGCAGCTTTCAGTTCGCGGTCCATGTTTTTACGGACTTCAGCACGCAGACCTTCAATTGAACCATCTTCCACGCCGAAACGTTTGATGAAATCAGCAGTCAGCTCTGGCAGTTCACGCTCTTCAACTTTCTTCAGGTTGATAACGAACTTAGCCGCTTTACCTTTCAGGTTTTCAGCGTGATATTCTTCTGGGAAGGTCACGTCGATGGTGAATTCTTCACCCGCTTTGTGGCCTTTGATACCGTCTTCAAAGCCTGGGATCATACGACCCTGGCCCATTGCCAGTACGAAATCAGTGGCTTTGCCGCCTTCGAATTCTTCGCCGTCTACAGAGCCGGAGAAGTCAACGGTAACACGGTCTTCAGCGTCAACTGCGCCGTCTTTGTCTTTCCAGTTTGCCTGCTGCTTACGCAGAGTGTCCAGCATGCCGTCAACGTCAGCTTCGGTCACTTCAACAACCGGTTTTTCAACTTCGATAGCGTCCAGACCTTTCAGTTCAACTTCTGGGTACACTTCGAATTCAACGGCGTAAGTGAAGTCTTCACCCAGTTTGTATTCGCCTGGAACGTAGTTCGGTGCGCCAGCTGGATTGATCTTCTCTTTGATGATCGCATCAACAAAGTTGCGGCTCATCAGGTCACCCAGCACGTCCTGACGCACGGAAGCGCCATAACGCTGAGCAACAACATTCATTGGTACTTTACCTTTACGGAAACCGTCAATGCGTACTTTTTTCGCGACGTTGACCAGCTCGCTTTTTACAGCGTTCTCGATGCTGTCAGCAGCGATAGTAATCGTTACACGGCGGCCAAGGCCCTGAGTGGTTTCAACTGAAACTTGCATCTTGTTACCTCAAAAAAATCACAGTGCTCGGTCAACTCTGAATCGTGCCTTGCAGTACCGGGACGTTATCTTTAAACCAGAAACACATTCCCTGTAGCCAGAATCATCCCGAAGACATTCCGAAAAATAAGACGCGCATTATAGCGGCATCACTTTTATGAGTCGAGAACGGTTATCACGCGTTGCTGCGGCATTTTTCACAATTCCCGGCTATTTTTTGTCTGAATACTGTCGCTTGCGTGCAAAATTCAGACAAAACAAAACGGCCCGCAGGCCGTTTTCTCATAATCTGTACGCAACATACTGGAAAAGTTCCGTGTTGCAAATGCCTTTTCTACGCGATGGTGCCTGCACCACGACATGGCGGCGAAGCAATGACGGTATCCTGCAAACCTTCCCACTCTTTTCGCGTGTAAGTATGTAATGCCAGCGCATGTACGGTGGACGCAAACTCCTCTGTCAGGGTGCCATAGATCATCCGGTGACGGTTAAGGAAGCGTTCCCCGGTAAACTTGTCGCTGACCAACACAACTTTAAAGTGGCTCTCAGAGCCTGCCGGTACGTTGTGGCGGTAACTTTCATCAACAACTTCCAGGAACACAGGATCAAACGCTGCCCTTAATTTTTCTTCGATTCGTTCACGCATCATCATGATATTACTCCTTCGACAACGTTAAGATGCCGCCTATCCCTTTAAATGTTAGCCGCTTTCGCTGACTTCATTACGCAAAGGTAACAAAAAAATAGCGTTCACCCCATTTTATTTGTCAAGTAGATGAAGTTAACGCCTTTTACAATCCGCGCTCATCTGAAATTCGCCCTGAAATTGTCCGTAAGCGCATAAAAACGTCAAGGCGATGAAATTACATGCATTGCCTACTTCCCCTGGCCGTTGGCAATGTTATGATGGCGGGGATTTTTAAGTAAACCATGCGTTTTGAGACCCCTGACATGTTAAAAAAAATCCTCTTCCCTTTGGTTGCACTGTTTATGTTGGCTGGATGCGCGACGCCTCCGACGACCGTTGACGTGTCGCCTAAAATTACGCTGCCTCAGCAGGATCCAAGCTTGATGGGCGTTACCGTCAGCATCAATGGCGCCGATCAGCGTCAGGATCAGGCGCTGGCTAAAGTGACCCGTAATAATGAACTGGTCACGCTCACGGCTTCCCGCGATCTGCGCTTCCTGATGCAAGAAGTACTGGAAAAGCAGATGGCTGCGCGCGGTTATATGATTGGTCCAAACGGTGCGGCTAATCTGCAAATCATCGTAAGCCAGCTGTATGCGGACGTTTCCCAGGGTAACGTGCGTTACAACATCTCGACCAAAGCAGACATCGCGATTATCGCGACAGCCGCTAACGGTAACAAGATGACCAAAAACTACCGCTCAAATTATTCCGTTGAAGGCGCGTTCCAGGCCTCTAACAAAAATATCTCTGACACGGTTGATAGCGTACTCACCGATACCATCGCGGATATGTCTCAGGACACCACCATCCACGACTTTATCAAACAGAACGCGCGTTAATCCCGTCGCAGACCCGGCCTCAGGCCGGGTCTGAACATGAATGACTATGTCTGCTCACTATCTGCGTATTTTTCAGCAACCCAAATCAGCCATTCTGCTGATTCTTGGCTTTGCCTCCGGTTTACCGCTTGCCCTCACCTCCGGGACGCTACAGGCGTGGATGACGGTCGAAAACATCGATCTGAAAACCATCGGTTTCTTTTCGCTTGTCGGTCAGGCGTACGTCTTTAAGTTTCTCTGGTCTCCAGTCATGGACCGCTATACGCCGCCGTTTTTAGGGCGTCGTCGCGGCTGGCTGCTGACAACCCAATGTTTATTGCTCCTGGCCATTGCGGCGATGGGCTTTCTCGAGCCGACATCACAACTGCGCTGGATGGCCGCGCTGGCGGTGGTTATCGCGTTCTGCTCGGCGTCACAGGATATTGTTTTTGATGCCTGGAAAACTGACGTCCTTCCTACGGAAGAACGCGGGGCTGGAGCCGCCATCAGCGTGCTGGGCTATCGCCTGGGGATGCTGGTTTCAGGTGGCTTAGCGCTGTGGCTGGCCGATAAATGGCTTGGCTGGCAGGGCATGTACTGGCTGATGGCTGCACTGCTGGTGCCGTGTATTATCGCAACACTGCTGGCGCCCGAGCCCAGCGATATTGTCCCGGTGCCCAAAAGCCTTGAGCAGGCAGTGGTGGCCCCGCTAAAAGATTTCTTTGGCCGCAATAACGCGTGGCTTATCCTGCTGCTGATTGTGATGTACAAACTTGGCGATGCTTTCGCCATGAGCCTCACCACCACGTTTTTGATCCGTGGCGTGGGCTTTGATGCGGGTCAGGTTGGGATGGTGAATAAAACCCTCGGCCTGTTTGCCACCATCCTCGGCGCCCTTTACGGCGGGGTATTAATGCAGCGCCTGACGCTGTTCCGTGCGCTGCTTATCTTCGGCATTCTGCAAGGGGTATCGAACGCCGGATACTGGATGCTGTCAGTCACCGATAAGCATATCTATTCAATGGCCGCCGCCGTTTTCTTTGAAAATCTGTGTGGTGGTATGGGCACCGCCGCTTTTGTGGCGCTGCTGATGACCTTGTGCAACAAATCATTCTCCGCCACGCAATTCGCCCTGCTCTCAGCCCTCTCGGCCGTTGGCCGGGTTTATGTTGGCCCGATTGCTGGCTGGTTTGTCGAAGCTCACGGCTGGCCGACGTTTTATCTGTTCTCGGTAGTTGCTGCTGTACCCGGTATTTTGCTGCTGCTGGTTTGCCGTCGCACGCTTGAGTATACGCAAGATACCGAGCTGTTTATGCCGCGCACCGCCTATAGCGGCGGTTATCGATTAGCCCTGCGTTTATTGCTGATTGGCGCTGTGCTTGTGGGTATCTGGCTGCTGATGCTGATAGCCAATGCACTCGATATCACCACCCTGAACGGGGCCGGAATGGTACTGGAAGCAGGTGTGCTGGTTGCCTTTGCCGGGATTATGATTGGCTGCATGTTAGATTATCTGGCGATGCGCAAGGCACATTTGCAGTGAGTACGATAAAAATACTGTCGATACGCTGTAATCACGATACGTAATAATAACTACCACGTCGTATATTAAAAAAAATATTTGTGCTTTTGTGCCCTTAAAAATTCTGGAAATTATTGGAAGGTCTTCACTGAGCGTTATTTCATTAAACGATTCAGCATCCTTCCAATTAATTTTTCGTTTTTAAATTGTCTATTATTTGATGATTAATTGTTAATTATTTGTATATTTTCGGCAATGGTTATACCAATTGCCCTTTTTACCCCTCGTTCATTCCCCCTTTCGTTATAACACCCGTCAAATGGGCTTTCAGCCTGAAATGTAGACATATTTAGCAACATCTGTGACAGGTGCGGCAGAACCCGGTAACACCTCGCTGACAGAGCACCAATGATGTTTACAGTAATGTAACCTTCCCGTAAAATGCCCACACACTTTAAACGCCACCAACACCCCGTGGAATTGAGGTCGTTACATGAGACTCAGGAAATACAATAAAAACTTGGGATGGTTGTCATTAATCGCCAGCACTGTATTACTCAGTGGTTGTGATTCTGCGCTACTTGACCCCAAAGGACAGATTGGACTGGAGCAGCGTTCGCTGATACTGACGGCTTTTGGCCTGATGATGATCGTCGTGATTCCCGCCGTCTTAATGGCAGTCGGTTTTGCCTGGAAGTACCGTGCAAGCAATAAAGATGCGAAGTACAGCCCTAACTGGTCACACTCCAACAAAGTTGAAGCTGTGGTCTGGACAGTGCCTATCCTTATCATCGTATTCCTCGCCGTACTGACATGGAAAACGACTCACGCCTTAGAACCTAGCAAACCGCTGGTTCATGACGAGAAGCCTATCACTATCGAAGTCATTTCTATGGACTGGAAATGGTTCTTCATCTACCCAGAGCAGGGCATTGCTACCGTTAACGAAATCGCCTTCCCGGCGAACGTTCCGGTGCAGTTCAAAGTGACCTCTAACTCGGTGATGAACTCCTTCTTTATTCCGCGTCTGGGCAGCCAGATTTACGCCATGGCCGGTATGCAGACCAACCTGCATCTGATCGCTAACGAACCAGGTATCTACGACGGTATTTCTGCAAGTTACAGCGGCCAGGGCTTCTCGGGTATGAAGTTCAAAGCAATTGCAACGCCTGATCGTGCAACGTTCGACCAGTGGGTCGCGAAAGCGAAACAATCGTCTAACACCATGGACGACATGGCGGCATTCGAGAAAGTGGCTGCACCGAGCGAATATAACAAGGTGGAGTACTTCTCCAGCGTGAAACCTGATTTGTTCAAAGATGTGACGAGCAAGTTTATGGATCACGGCAAGAGCATGAACATGTCCAAACCAGAGGGCGAGCACGCAGCGCATGAAGGAATGGAAGGCATGGACATGAGCCACGCGGAATCCGCTCACTAAGGGGCCGAGGAAGAATACGATGTTCGGAAAACTTACACTGGATGCAGTGCCGTACCACGAACCCATTATTATGGTTACCGTGGCGGCGATTATCGTCGGAGGACTGGCGATTGTTGCTGCGCTCACTTACTTCGGTAAGTGGTCCTATCTATGGAAAGAGTGGCTAACTTCGGTTGACCACAAACGCCTTGGCATCATGTATGTCATCGTCGCAATCATCATGCTGCTGCGCGGCTTTGCTGATGCCATCATGATGCGTAGCCAGCAGGTGCTGGCTTCAGCCGGGGAAGCAGGCTTCCTGCCGCCTCATCACTACGATCAGGTCTTTACCGCCCACGGCGTTATTATGATCTTCTTCGTGGCGATGCCGTTCGTTATCGGTCTGATGAACCTTGTGGTTCCTCTGCAGATCGGTGCGCGCGACGTGGCGTTCCCGTTCCTGAACAACCTGAGCTTCTGGTTCACGGTTGTCGGCGTGATTCTGGTTAACCTGTCATTGGGCGTAGGTGAATTCGCGCAGACCGGTTGGCTGGCTTATCCGCCTCTATCGGGAATAGAGTACAGTCCGGGCGTAGGCGTCGATTACTGGATTTGGGCATTGCAGCTCTCCGGTATCGGTACGACCCTGACCGGTATTAACTTCTTCGTGACCATCATCAAGATGCGTGCACCAGGAATGACGATGTTCAAGATGCCGGTATTTACCTGGGCATCTCTGTGCGCCAACATCCTGATTATCGCCTCCTTCCCAATTCTGACGGTTACTGTCGCGTTGCTGACCCTGGATCGCTATCTGGGCACCCATTTCTTCACCAATGATATGGGCGGCAACATGATGATGTACATCAACCTGATTTGGGCCTGGGGTCACCCGGAAGTGTACATTCTGGTCCTGCCTGTCTTCGGCGTATTCTCCGAAGTGGCGGCAACCTTCTCGCGTAAACGCCTGTTTGGCTACACCTCACTGGTGTGGGCGACCGTGTGTATTACCATCCTGTCGTTCATCGTTTGGCTGCACCACTTCTTTACCATGGGTGCTGGCGCGAACGTAAACGCCTTCTTTGGTATTACCACCATGATTATCGCCATCCCTACCGGGGTGAAGATCTTCAACTGGTTGTTCACTATGTATCAGGGTCGCATCGTCTTCAACTCTGCGATGCTGTGGACCATCGGCTTTATCGTGACCTTCTCGGTTGGCGGTATGACCGGCGTTCTGCTGGCGGTTCCAGGTGCTGACTTCGTGCTGCACAACAGCCTGTTCCTGATTGCGCACTTCCATAACGTCATCATCGGCGGTGTGGTATTTGGTTGCTTCGCAGGTCTGACCTACTGGTGGCCGAAAGCCTTTGGTTTCACGCTGAATGAAACCTGGGGTAAACGCGCCTTCTGGTTCTGGATCATCGGTTTCTTCGTGGCATTTATGCCGCTGTACGTGCTGGGCTTTATGGGTATGACCCGTCGCCTGAGCCAGCAGATTGATCCGCAGTTCCACCCAATGCTGGTTATTGCCGCGTGCGGTGCAGCACTGATTGCCTGCGGTATTCTGTGCCAGCTGATTCAGTTCTACGTGTCTATCCGTGACCGCGAGCAAAACCGCGATCTGACCGGTGACCCGTGGGGCGGCCGTACGCTGGAGTGGGCTACCTCCTCTCCTCCTCCGTTCTATAACTTTGCCATTGTGCCGCACATTCATGAGCGTGATGCATTCTGGGAAATGAAAGAGAAAGGTGAAGCGTACAAGCAGCCAACTCAGTATGAAGAAATTCATATGCCGAAAAACAGCGGTGCTGGCATCGTGATTGCCGCCTTCGCAACGGTATTTGGTTTCGCCATGATCTGGCATATCTGGTGGATGGCAATTGCCAGCTTCGCAGGCATCATCATCACCTGGATTATCAAAAGCTTTGACGAGGACGTGGATTACTACGTGCCGGTGGCGGAAGTCGAAAAACTGGAAAATCAGCATTTCGATGAGATTTCTAAGGCAGGGCTGAAAAATGGCAACTGATACTCTGGCGCATAACGCCCACGCGCATGAACACGGGCATCACGATACAGGGCCGATGAAGATCTTCGGTTTCTGGATCTACCTGATGAGCGACTGCATTATCTTCGCCACGTTGTTCGCCACCTATGCCGTTCTGGTGAACGGCACGGCAGGCGGCCCGACCGGTAAAGATATCTTTGAACTGCCGTTCGTTATGGTTGAAACCGCACTGCTGTTATTCAGCTCCATCACCTATGGCATGGCGGCTATCGCCATGTACAAAAACAATAAGAGCCAGGTTGTCTCCTGGCTGGCGCTGACCTTCCTCTTCGGGGCAGGGTTCATCGCGATGGAAATCTATGAATTCCATCATCTGATTGTTGAAGGTATGGGCCCGGATCGCAGCGGCTTCCTGTCAGCGTTCTTCGCGCTGGTCGGTACGCACGGTCTGCACGTGACCTCCGGTCTTATCTGGATGGCGGTGCTGATGGTGCAGGTTTCCCGTCGCGGCCTGACCAGCACTAACCGTACCCGTATCCTGTGCCTGAGCCTGTTCTGGCACTTCCTGGACGTGGTATGGATCTGTGTGTTCTCCGTTGTTTACCTGATGGGGGCAATGTAATGAGTCATTCTACTGAAAGCAGCGGCGCTTCCCACGGCAGCGTGAAGTCCTACATGACAGGATTTATCCTGTCTATCATCCTGACGGTTATTCCGTTCTGGATGGTGATGTCAGGCAGCGCGTCGCATGCGGTAATTCTGGGGACCATTCTGGTCACCGCTGTGGTGCAGATTGTTGTACACCTGGTGTACTTCCTGCACATGAACAGCAAGTCTGACGAAGGCTGGAACCTGACCGCATTTGTCTTTACCGTGATAATCATTGCCATCGTAGTAGTCGGTTCAATCTGGATTATGTGGAACCTGAACTACAACATGATGGTTCACTAAGAGCGGCGAGTATGTTTAAGCGATACCTGCAAGTTACGAAGCCTGGCATCATTTTTGGCAACCTGATCTCCGTGATCGGCGGTTTCCTGCTGGCCTCCAAAGGCCACATCGATTACCCGCTGTTCGTCTGGACGTTGATCGGCGTGTCTCTGGTGGTCGCCTCGGGTTGTGTTTTCAACAACTACATCGATCGTGACATCGACCGTAAGATGGAACGTACGAAGAACCGAGTGCTGGTTAAGGGACTGATTGCGCCAAAAACGTCGCTGGTCTACGCCACTTTGCTGGGTCTCGCTGGCTTCATGCTGCTGTGGTTCGGTGCCAATCCCCTCGCCTGCTGGCTTGGGGTGATGGGCTTTGTGGTTTATGTCGGCATCTATAGCCTGTACATGAAGCGCCACTCTGTCTACGGCACGTTGATTGGTTCTCTCTCCGGCGCTGCGCCGCCGGTGATTGGCTATTGCGCCGTTACGGGCAACTTCGACAGCGGTGCATTGATTCTGCTGGCGATCTTCAGCCTGTGGCAGATGCCTCACTCCTACGCTATCGCGATTTTCCGCTTCAAGGATTATCAGGCAGCGAACATCCCGGTTCTGCCGGTGGTGAAAGGCATTGCAGTAGCAAAAAACCACATCACGCTGTACATCGTGGCGTTTGCCTTAGCGACCCTGATGCTCTCATTGGGCGGTTACGCCGGGTATAAATACCTGGTGGTTGCCGCGGCGGTGAGCGTCTGGTGGCTGGGCATGGCGCTGCGCGGTTACAAAGTGGAAGATGATAAGGTCTGGGCGCGCAAGCTGTTCGGTTTCTCAATCATCGCCATCACCGCGCTGTCCGTCATGATGTCCGTCGACTTTATGGTGCCGAGCTCACAGAACTTGTTAGCTTACGTCTGGTAAGACAAGAGCTGTTCCTGAAAAACCCTGCTTCGGCGGGGTTTTTTATTGCCTGAAGAACGGTCATGAACCTGGTATTGATGAATTCCGAATTATTGGCATGCTCAGCGGTTAGGCAGCAAGGTCAGGGAATATCAGGTATAGAATCGCGGCGGGTGCTTGAGACTATCTGTCTTGAGCATGATGTGAAAGGCAGATAGACGAAAGCCCCAGATAACATTCAGCGTCCGGCAAGACGCTTAACATTAATCTGAGGCCCCTAAATGCACAACAACATTAGGTTAGCCTCTTACCGACCTTCGGGTCAAGGAGAAGTAGGCTATGCAACGGAACAAGGTCATGATTGTTGTCCTGATCGTCCTGTGTATTACCGTCGTGATGTCGGTACTGGTCACACGCAAAGATCTTTGCGCGGTCCGTATCCGCAGCGGGCATACGGAGGTCGCCGTCTTCACAGCCTACGAATCTGTTAAGTAAGAGACCCGGCGGGGAGAAATCCCCGCCACTCTTGATGTTGGTCGGTATTCTCAACGCACCCGATTTTTTAAACTGGCTAAAGTTAGCTCACCAGCATTGCCTGTGCGCTATAAAGCAAATCCAGATGATCGCGGCACAGCGCGTCGATAGAAGTCCGGGACTGATGGCTGGTCAAACTCAGTGCCCCCCAATACAGCCCTTCCCTGTCGGCAAGGGGTACTGCAATCACCAGCATGCCAATCTCAAACTCCTGTTCAATCGTGGCATATCCCTGACGTCGTACCTGCGCAATACACGCCATTAACGGGGCCACCTCCGTTATCGTATACGGCGTGCGCTGCTCGCGGGTTATGCGTTGTAATACCGCCTCACACTCCGCTTTCGGTAAAGACGCCAGCCATAAACGACCGCCGGCGGTGCAGTGGATCGGCACTCGCTCGCCCAGACGCACGGAAGTGGAGTTAAACGGCGTGTGCTTACTACGCGCAATATAGACCAGTTCGTTATCATCAATGACCCCGACGGAAGCGTGTTCTTCCGTGCGGCTGGCCACATATTCAACTATCGGACGCACCATACGCGGAAACTGGGCCGAATCCACATAGGCCTGCCCGAGCCGGAGATTTTTTGCCGTCAGCCAGTAGTAGCGGCCATCAGTCGCAAGATAGCCGTCGTGCACCAGCGTCAGAAAAAATCGTCGGGCGGCGCTTTGGGTAAGGCCACTCATTTTTGCCGCCATCGGTACCGTTAAGCGGGGATTCGCCTTCGAGAAAAGCTGGATTAACGCCAGCCCCTTTTGCAGCCCAACAATCAAATCGCGCTGATGAATCTCGTTTTGCATAGTCGTTCACACTTTTGCAACATTAAGGGTCATTTACTGCGATTATCGCACTGTTGGTGCGATTAACAACCAACCTGTCCGAATTCTGCGTTGTCGCTCACCGCTTCCGTTGAAATACTCAGGCAACACTTAGTTAACAATTGAGGTGAGCAATGGTCAGTGGATTTACGCAAGTGGTCGCCGTTATCGGACATCCTATTACCCAGGTGAAATCGCCAGAAAACTTTAACCACTTTTTTGCCAGCCAGAAGATGGACAAAGTGATGATTCCGGTCGATATCGCGCCAGAGGCCGTTGCCGACTACCTTAACGCCCTTCGCGGCTGGCAAAACATGAGCGGTATCCTTGTCACCGTACCGCACAAACAGCGCGTTGCCGGGCTACTCGATTGCCTGACGCCTCGTGCACGACATCTCAATGCGGTGAACGTGGTGCGCAAACTGGCGGACGGGCGGCTTGAAGGCGACATGCTGGACGGCGTCGGCTTCCAGCGCGCAGCCGCAGCACACGGTTTCCAGCCGGCGGGCAAACGTGCGCTGCTCTCCGGGTGCGGAGGAGTCGGTAGCGCCATTGCCTGGGGTTTATGCGAAGCTGGTATCCAGCAACTTGCGCTTTATGACCGCGATGATGCCACTCGTCAGCGTCTGGAAAACCGCCTGGCAACTCACTTCCCCAATGTGCACTTGAGCGCCCTTCCCGACTCGCTGACCGAGATCGATCTGCTGGTCAACGGCTCACCCGCCGGAATGGCAGGCTTTGACGCGCTGCCGTTACCTCCATCACTTCTGGAAACCTTAGCGCCAACAACCCATGTTGCCGATGTGGTGACAGCTCCGGTGAATACTCCGTTGCTGGCCTTCGCCCATAAACGTGGGTGCAGCACGCAAACCGGCCCGGAGATGGCGCTGGCGCAAATGCAGCTGATGGGACAATTCATCGGTGCGATTCCATCACCCCATGAGGCCACCGCATGAAAAGCTGGGATGTTATCGTCATTGGCAGCGGCGCAGCCGGCTTTGCCGCTGCCGTAACCGCCTGCTGTAAAGGGCTGTCCGTGTTGATGCTGGAAAAAGCCCCGCACTTTGGCGGCACTTCGGCTATCTCCGGCGGCGCCGTGTGGATCCACGATACCGATCAGGCGCGAAAACTGGGGAAAAACGGCGCTCCTGAAGACATCAAAACCTACCTGCGCACGATTATCGGTGAGGCTAACTATCGTCCAGAACTGGTAGATGCCTTTGTCTGTGCCGGACGAGAAGCGCTGGCGTTTCTGGAGCAGGAAGGCGCGGTGAAGTACAGCCTGCGCCCCCTGTCACCGGACTATTATCCCAATGAGCCCGGTGCGGTTGACGTGGGACGCGCCCTGGAAGTCGTAGAGTACGACGGCCGCGAGCTGGGTGAGCACTTCCGTACCCTGCGCGCCCCGCCGCCGGGGATGTTGCTATTTGGCGGCATGATGGTCAACCGCGTGGATATCCAGCACTTTCTTGATATCCGCCGCTCCTGGCGGTCGCTGCGTCACTGTAGCAAATTATTGTTACGCTACGGTCGCGACCGGATACGCCATCATCGCGGTACTCGTCTGGCGATGGGCAATGCGCTGATAGCACGCATGGCGACGCTCGCGCTGCGCAAAGGGCTGGAGTTAAAGCTTAATGTGACGGTAAAAGCGCTCACGGAGCAGGACGGGCAGGTCACCGGCGTGGTCGTTGAGCAGGAAGGTAAAGCTTTAACGCTGCACGCCCGACGCGGCGTGGTCCTCGCGGCAGGCGGTTTTGCGGCAGGGCAGATTGCCCCACAATTTCGTCCTGCAACCCAGCAACACTACACCATGTCACCGGACACCAACGACGGCGCTGCGTTTCAACTGGGTTTGTCGGTACATGCCAAGCAAGGCGCCGACCTGCCTTCCAACTTTTTCTGGGCCCCGGTTTCGGTATTACGTCATCCAGATGGCCGGGAAGAACGTTTCCCGCACCTGGTGACCGACCGCGCCAAACCAGGAGTGATTGCCGTAAACCAGCGCGGTATGCGCTTCGTAAATGAATCTAACTCCTATCATCACTTTGCCAGCGCCATGCAGCAGCAGGCAGAAAACGCCCCTTGCTTCTTACTTTGTGACGCCCTGGCGATGAAAAGCTACGGCCTCGGACTTGCGCGTCCGGCGCCGGTCAACAACGACGCGCTGGTCAGCGCCGGATATCTCTATAAAGCCCAAAGCCTGCGTGAGCTCGCCCAGCAGATAGGCGTTGACCCACAGCAACTCGAACAGACCGTCGCCCGCTACAACCGCGATGCACAAAACGGTGAAGACTCGGCATTCCATAAAGGCGGCAACAGCTATAACCGCGCGATGGGCGATGCCGCACACCGGCCTAACGCCTGTAATGCACCGCTGGTGAATGCGCCGTTTTACGCCGTCAAACTTTTTACCGGTGATTTAGGGACTTCCCGAGGGCTTGTTACCACCGCCAACGCGCAGGTGGTCAATCAGCAAGGGAGCCCTATCGGCGGGCTGTACGCCGTAGGCAATGATATGGACTCCATTATGGCCGGCACCTATCCCGGGCCCGGCATTACGCTTGGCCCGGCGCTCACCTTCGGCTACCTCGCGGCCATCCACATGACACAACAATCCCCACAAACCTCAGGAAAAACATCATGATCTATGAAAAACGCACTTATACCATCAATCCACTGAAAATGGCCGATTGGTTAGCCCTGTATAAAAGTGATGCCTATGCGGTACAGACGGAACATCTCGGCAAGCTGATTGGCTTCTTCTTTACCGAGATTGGCGTGGTGAATCAGGTGGTGCACATCTGGGCATACGAGAGTCTGGATGATCGCCTGGTGCGCCGCGCGCGCATGTCGCAGGACGAGCGCTGGTTAACCTTTTCGCGCAAAAATCGCGAACTGGCGGCGGTCGAGCGTCTGGAGTCGGTGCTGATGCGGCCGACCGATTTCTCTCCGCTGCAATAAGGAATCAGACGATGAGCAGGCATGTTGACGTCGATCTGCTGGTTGTCGGCTCCGGTGCGGCGGGGCTTGCCGCCGCCGTCACCGCGGCACTCCACGGTGCACGGGTGCTGGTTGCGGAAAAGGAGTCGGTGATTGGCGGCACCAGCGCCTGGTCAGGCGGCTGGCTTTGGATCCCCCAAAATCCTCTCGCCCGCGAGGAAGGCATTATCGAAGATGATGCGGCACCGCTGGCCTATTTGCAGGCGGAAATGGAGGGGCTTCCTGCCGACTCACGCCTGCGCACGTTTTTACGTTATGGCCCGGAAATGGTGGATTTCTTCCGGCAAAATACCGCCGTGCAGTTTCTTTCCGGCAGCAAAATGCCCGATTTTCACAATAGCCGCAGCTTTGCCACCGGCGGGCGATCGATCACCGCCCAGCCTTATGATGGCAGCGAACTCGGCGACTGGCTTCATCGCCTGCGTCCCCCGCTGGAAACCATCAGTCTGGCGGGGATGGGGATTGCGGGCGGTGCCGACATGGCGCACTTCTTTAACGCCACCCGCTCGCCACGCTCTGCGCTGTATGCGGCTCGCCGACTGTTTCGCCACGGCTGGCAGCGCCTGCGTTACGGACGTGGCCGCCATCTGGTTAACGGCAACGCCCTGATAGCCCGCTTGCTGCGTTCTGCCTTAGACGCTGGTGTTGCTTTCCAGCTCAATGCTCCGGTTTGCCGAATGCTTGAAGGAGCCGAGAGCGTCACGGGAGCCATCCTTGCCAGCGACGAAGGCGATATTCAGGTAAATGCCGGTGCAGTGGTGCTGGCAACCGGGGGATTCCCGCACGATAAGCAGCGGCTGGCGGAACAGGTGCCCCACGCCAGTCAGGGTTTTGGCCACTTCTCCGCCGCACCACCGGGTAATCAGGGTGATGGCATCCGTCTGGGCGAGTCGGTTGGCGGGCAGTTTGATACCTCGCTGAAAAACCCAATGGCCTGGGCGCCCGTGTCGCGAGTGTCATTAGCCAGTGGCTTACAGCTGGCGTTTCCTCATCTGGTCGAGCGGGCAAAACCCGGCTTTCTGGCCGTCCGTCCCGATGGCAAGCGCTTCGTCAACGAGGCTGATTCCTACCACGACTTTATCGCCGCGCTTCTTCATGCCACGCCTGAAGGTGAAAAGCCCCACGCCTGGCTTATCGCCGACAGTCGCGCGCTGCATCGGTACGGGTTGGGGCATGCGCGACCAACGCCATTTCCGGTTGAGGCCTGGCTGCGCACAGGTTATCTGCAAAGCGCCAGTACGCTGGAGGCGCTGGCGGAAAAATGCGGTATTGAATGCGCAGCGTTGTGCGACACCGTCACACGCTTCAATGACTTCGCTCGTCGCGGGCATGATGACGATTTCCAGCGCGGCAATTCAGCCTACAACTGCGCACAGGGCGATGCCCGCCACCAGCCTAGTCCAACGTTGGGGGCGCTGGAAAAAGCGCCCTACTACGCGGTGCGGATCCTTCCGGGCTCCCTTGGCTCGTTCAGCGGCCTGAAAACCGATGAACAGGCACGGGTGCTGAACGCGCAAAACCACCCTATTCACGGGCTGTTTGCCGTGGGAAACGATATGTCGAGCGTAATGCAAGGGTACTACCCCAGCGGCGGCATTACGCTTGGCCCTGCCATGACCTTTGGGTATCTGGTGGGAAAAAAACTCGCCGCCAATATCACGCATTAAAAACTTACGCATTTTGCCAGCGGAAGGCGCCAAACATAACAAAAAACCTCACCTGCAACTGTACTGGAGCCTTTATGAATATGCGTCCCCTCTCCCTCGCTGCTCTCACCATGCTCGACGTTCCGCCACCGGAACAGGTGCGTATCGCCGCACTGACGGGCTATAGCCACGTGGGCCTTCGCCTGCTCCCCGCCACGCCAGACGATCCTGATTACGACATGCTCGGTGATACCTTAACGGTACGCGAAACGCTGGCGGCGCTGCGTGACACCGGTATTCGGGTGTCTGATGTCGAAATTGTGCGCCTGACGCCGGACTTTACGCTTGAGGCGTTACGTCCCTTTCTGGAAACCGCCGCGCGTCTTGAAGCACGCCAGGTGTTAGTTGCCGGTAACGATGACAATCTCAACCGCAGTGCGGATAACCTTGCCCAACTGGCGCAAGCGGGGGAAGCCTACGGTCTGTCGATGAATCTGGAGCCGATGCCCTGGACACAGATGCGCACCCTCGCGGACGCTCAGGCGCTGATTAACGCCAGCGGGCAGAATAATGTAGGGATTCTGGTCGATGCCATTCACTTCTGGCGGGCCGGTGAGTCGCTGGCGACGCTGGCAACGCTTGCGCCACACCAGCTCAACTATATGCAATTGTGCGATGCACCAGCGCAGACGCCAACGGATCCCCAAGAGCTTATCTATCAGGCCCGCTGCGCGCGTAAAGTACCGGGCGAAGGTGGCCTGGATTTACGCGGCTTGATGGCGGCACTTCCCTCCACATTACCCGTCTCACTCGAAGTGCCGCTATCCGGTATTCAGGGGGCGATGCCTGCTACGCAACGCGCACAGCTGCTGTTTAACGCAGCCCAATCTTTCCTGTAAACAGGAGCTCGCTATGTCACAGACTCAACGCCTGGATGTCAGAGAACTCATTAATACCAATCCCCTCAGCCGTTATCAAAAGCTGGTCATTTTCCTCGGTTTTTGCGTGATTGCGCTGGACGGTTTTGATATCGCTATCATGGGATTTATCGCCCCTACGCTGAAACAGGAATGGGGTGTCAGCAATCATGAACTTGGATTTGTCATCAGTACCGCGCTGATTGGTCTGGCGCTGGGTGCGCTCTTCTCCGGCCCGCTGGCCGACTGGCTGGGGCGTAAAAAAATCATTATCAACAGCGTCTTTTTCTTCGGTTTCTGGACCATTGCCACCGCGTTTTCCCAGAATATTGAACAGATGATTTTCTTTCGCTTTATGACCGGGCTGGGGCTTGGCGCCGCCATGCCAAACATGAGCACGCTGGTCTCTGAATACGCGCCTGAGCGACAGCGCTCATTTATTATTACCGTGATCTTCTGCGGCTTTACCTTTGGTGCGGCCGTTGGCGGATTTGCCGCTTCATGGCTGATCCCGCAGTTTGGCTGGCATTCACTGATGGCGCTGGGCGGGATCCTGCCGCTGCTCTTTTCCCCCCTGTTAATCTGGAAACTGCCGGAATCCGCCCGCTTTCTGGTCATCAAGCAGGCGCCGGCCGCCAGAGTCCGCGCCATACTCGAGCGATTCTACCCCGGTCAGGTCAGCGAAAACGTCAGCTTTATCCTGCCCCAGCAGACGATAAAAAGCGGCGCGATGCGTATTGTTCTCTCGCGCGACTACCTGCTCGGCTCGCTGATGTTGTGGCTGGTCTACTTTATGGGGCTGTTTCTGGTCTATATCCTCGGTAGCTGGCTACCGTCGCTGGTGAAAGAGATTGGCTTAACGGTTAGCCAGGCCGCCATCATGACCGCCATTTATCAGGCCGGGGGAACCGTCGGTTCCCTGTTTGCCGGTTGGTTAATGGACAAGATCAATCCACACCGGGCGCTGGGGCTTATCTATGCCGTTGGCGGGTTATTTACCATGGCTATCGGCTACGCTGGCGTCAATTTTCCCCTACTGTGCCTGCTGGCATTGGTCAGCGGGGCCTGTCTTAACGGTGCGAATACCGGAATGAACGCGCTATCCGCACGCTTCTACCCGACGCAAGCACGCGCCACCGGATCGAGCTGGATGCACGGTGTCGGGCGGATCGGTGCCATTCTCAGCGCCTTCGCCGGTGCTGAGATGCTGGCGATGGGTCTCGATTTTAAATCTGTCTTTCTGATTCTGGGAATTCCTGCCGCCTTAACTGTCCTCGGTCTTGCCGTAAAAAGTTTTTGGGCCGCGAGGCCGGGCAGCACTAAATCGCCTGTTACCACCACATTGCGGAGTCCATCATGAATCGTATTCGTCTTGCCGTTATCGGCGCGGGCGCTATCGGGCGCAAACATATTGAGGTGATTAACCAGACGCCGCAGGCGGAACTGGTGGCGCTGGCCGATCCCTCAACACAGGCGGAGAGCCTGGCAAAAGATCTTGGCGTCGCATGGTATGCCGATATCAATGAGATGCTGGATAACGAAAAGCCACAGGGTGTGATTAACGCCACGCCGAATACCCTCCATGTTCCTTGTGCCATCGCCTGCGTAGAGCGTGGTATCCCGGTGCTGGTCGAAAAACCGGTCGCCGAATCCGCCGAGCGCGCTCAGCAACTGGTGGATGCAGCGAATAGACACGGTGTACCGGTACTGGTGGGCCATCATCGGCGACATAACGCCCTGACGGCCGCGGCAAAAAAGCTGATCGATAGCGGCGAGTTGGGCAACATTGTGGCCGTGTCGGCGCACTGGATTTTACAAAAGCCCGATGACTACTTTGATGTTTCCTGGCGACGCGAACCGGGTGCAGGGCCGCTGCTGGTCAATCTGGTGCACGATATCGATCTCCTGCGCTATCTGCTTGGCGAGATTAATAAAGTGCAGGCAATGACCAGCAACGCCACCCGTGGTTTTGCCAACGAGGATAGCGCGGTGGTCAACCTCCGTTTTGCCAGCGGCGCGCTAGGGAGTGCGGTGCTGAGCGACTGCGGCGTTAGCCCGTGGAGTTGGGAGATGAACTCAGCGGAAAACGAGGTTTACGCCCACGCACCGGAGAACTGCTATCTGATTTCTGGCAGCAAGGGCGCGCTCGCCATGCCGCAAATGCGCTGGTGGCGGTACGGAGAACAAAGCGGCTGGCACGCCCCGCTATTGCAGGAAACACTCAATATTGAAGCCATCGATCCGTTCATTCTGCAACTGCGACATTTTCTCCAGGTTATCCGCGGTGAGGTCGCACCAATTATTGATGCAAATGATGCATTAAAATCGCTGAAAGTCATCGATGCCATTCGCCGTGTTTCGCTGAGCCCCGCATAATGCTTTACTCTCCTCCGGTGGTATCTCTGCCACCGGATTATTCGTTTCTGTCTCTATTTCGCACAAATGATTCATTAATGTAATATTTGTTAATTAAGCGTCTGTTTACCCTGCCCTCTCCCCGCACTACACTACTGCCAGCTTTTATTTTGAGGTGGGAATGAACGATTACAAAATGACGCCCAGCGAGTTACGCGCAACCTGGGGTTTAGGAACCGTATTTTCTTTGCGTATGCTCGGCATGTTTATGGTTCTGCCGGTTCTGACCACATACGGTATGGCGTTGCAGGGCGCAAGCGAAGCGCTGATTGGTCTGGCTATCGGTATTTACGGCCTGGCGCAGGCCATCTTTCAAATCCCCTTTGGGCTGGTCTCTGACCGAATTGGACGCAAGCCGCTCATTATCGGCGGCCTGGCGATTTTCGTTCTTGGCAGCGTGATTGCCGCCCTATCAGATTCCATCTGGGGCATTATCCTCGGCCGCGCGCTACAAGGTTCAGGCGCGATTGCGGCGGCGGTCATGGCGCTACTTTCCGACCTGACGCGCGAACAAAACCGAACCAAAGCGATGGCGTTTATTGGCGTCAGCTTTGGCGTCACCTTCGCTATCGCGATGGTGCTTGGCCCGATCATCACTCATAAACTTGGCCTCCACGCGCTATTCTGGATGATTGCCGGGCTGGCTACGCTTGGGATTTTGTTGACGATTCTGGTGGTACCGGACAGTCAAAATCACGTTCTCAACCGTGAGTCCGGGATGGTAAAAGGCTGCTTTAGCAAGGTGTTGATGGAGCCGCGTCTGCTGAAGCTCAACTTCGGTATCATGTGCCTGCACATTTTGCTGATGTCGACTTTCGTTGCTCTGCCGGGCCAGCTGGAAGCCGCTGGATTCGCGGCCGCCGAGCACTGGAAAATCTATCTGGTCACGATGCTAGTGTCGTTTGTGTCGGTAGTGCCATTTATCATCTATGCGGAAGTTAAACGCCGTATGAAGCGCGTATTTATTCTGTGCATTTCCCTGCTGCTGATCGCTGAAATCGTGCTGTGGGGTTCCGGCAACTCGTTCTGGGAACTGGTCATCGGCGTACAGATATTCTTCCTCGCCTTTAACCTGATGGAAGCGCTGCTGCCCTCGCTTATCAGCAAGGAGTCTCCGGCCGGTTATAAAGGCACGGCGATGGGGATTTACTCCACCAGCCAGTTCCTCGGCGTGGCTATCGGCGGTGCGCTGGGTGGCTGGGTTGATGGCCTGTTTGATTCGCAAACGGTATTCCTCGCCGGCGCTTTACTGGCGACCGTCTGGTTGCTGGTGTCGATGACGATGCAGGAACCCCAGTATGTGAGCAGTCTGCGTGTTGAAATTCCAGATAACATCGATGCGAATGATGCTTTACGCGACCGCCTGATGGCGATGGATGGCGTGAAGGAAGTGTTGGTGGTGGCGCAGGAGCATTCCGCCTATGTCAAAATCGACAGTAAGGTGACGAACCGCTTTGAGGTTGAGCAGGCGATTGCCGCTCAATAAAATGATGCTGCCCGCAGAGCTTCGCGGGCAGCGCTTACGCGATTAGTCGCGGAAGTTTTTAAACTGGAACGGCTGGCCGAGATCGCCACCGCGTACCAGCGCCATCGTAGCCTGCAGATCGTCGCGTGCCTTACCGGTTACGCGAATCTCTTCACCCTGAATTTGCGCCTGGACTTTCAGTTTACTGTCTTTAATCAGCTTAACGATTTTCTTCTGAACCGCACTCTCAATCCCCTGCTTCAACTTGGCTTCAACAAACCAGGTTTTTCCGCTGTGGACGAAATCTTCCGGCACGTCGAGTGACGTCCCTTCAATGCCGCGTTTAAGCAGCTTCGCGCGCAGAATATCCAGCAACTGATTAACCTGGAAGTCAGATTCGCTCAGTACCTTAATCGTCTTATTCGCTTCGTTTAATTCAAAAGTGGCTTCAACGCCACGAAAGTCAAAGCGTGACTCAACTTCGCGGCTCGCGTTATCAACCGCGTTGCGCGCTTCCTGAAGATCAACTTCAGAGACAATATCGAAAGATGGCATCTTTTCCCCTCCCTTAGTTTCTTTTGCGTTGCATAATACCTGCAACACGGCATAACTCAACTGGTTATCCCTGGAAGGTGAGTCGCAACCTTCCTATTACTCGAAATCCATAAAGCATATACTTAGAGCCTATCCCAGTAGGCGTAATTGTTGAAGCCAGTTTGGTGCCGGACAGCGCTTCGATCCCGGAGCGTACACGTAGTACGTGAGGATTTACTCGCTACGCTCGCCCTTCGGGCCGCCGCAAGCGGCGTTCAAAACGCCATGGCGTTCTGTCGAGCACTGCCCGGTGCCAAAATGGCGAATAAAATAGCCTAATGGGATAGGCTCTTATTGTTAGCGTGAAGTATGACATACCAGTAGCATCGTTTGTGTTAATAAAACGGTCGGGAGGCTATTTGAAAATTACGGTATTGGGATGTGGCGCGCTGGGCCAATTATGGATGACGGCACTCCACAAAAAAGGATTTGAAGTACAAGGCTGGTTACGCGTACCTCAGCCCTACTGTAGCGTAAATCTCGTTGAACTCGACGGCTCGATATTTAATCAGGCGCTTATCGCCAACGACCCCGATTTTCTGGCGCAAAGTGATTTGCTTTTAGTCACGCTTAAAGCGTGGCAAGTTTCTGACGCGGTGAGAAGCCTGGCCGCACACCTGCCGGTGACAACGCCCATCCTGCTGATTCATAACGGTATGGGGACGCTACAGGAGCTTAACGATCTCAAGCAGCCGATTTTACTCGGCGCCACCACGCAGGCCGCGCGCCACGATGGCAGCGTTATTGTCCATGTCGCTAATGGCACCACGCACATCGGCCCGGCAAAGCAGTATGAGGAAGACTACAGCGCGCTCGCGGTAACCTTGCAGAATGTTCTGCCTGACGTCGCGTGGCACGACAGCATTCATTCCGCCATGTGGCGTAAGCTGGCCGTTAACTGCGTCATTAACCCACTTACCGCGCTAATGAACTGCCCGAACGGTGATTTACGCCATCACCAGCAGCAGATTGCCCGCATCTGTGAAGAGGTGGCGATGACCATGACGCGGGAGGGATTTCATACCTCCCCGGAAAATCTGTTATTTTATGTCAACCAGGTGATTGAACTGACAGCGGAAAATATCTCCTCCATGTTGCAGGACATCCGCGCACTTCGGCATACGGAAATCGACTATATCACCGGTTTTCTACTCAAGCGCGCACGGGCGCACGGCATTCCTGTGCCTGAAAATACCCGACTGTATGAACTGGTTAAACGTAAGGAGAGTGAATATGAGCGCGTCAGCACTGATTTGCCTCGCACCTGGTAGCGAAGAAATGGAAGCCGTGACCACCATTGATTTATTGGTGCGTGGCGGTATCCAGGTCACGACCGCCAGCGTCGCAAGCGATGGCAACCTTGCTATCACCTGCTCGCGCGGCGTTAAAATTCTGGCCGATGCTCCTCTGGTTGAGGTAGCGGACGGGGAATTCGACATCATCATTCTCCCGGGCGGAATTAAGGGGGCGGAATACTTCCGTGACAGCACGCTGTTGGTTGAAACCGTGAAACAGTTCCAGCGCTCTGGACGCATTGTGGCCACCATTTGCGCGGCCGCCGCCACGGTTCTTATCCCGCATAATATTTTCCCTTACGGCAATATGACCGGCTTCCCGGCGCTGAAAGATAAAATCCCGGAAGAACAGTGGCAAGACAGGCGCGTCGTCTGGGATCCCCGCGTCAACCTGCTCACAAGCCAGGGGCCAGGTACGGCGATTGATTTTGCTCTGAAGATTATTGAACTGCTGGTGGGGCGCGAGAAGGCGTATGAGGTTTCGACGCAACTGGTGATGGCAGCGGGGATTTATAATTTTTATGAGGGGTAGTGGTGGTTGGATGCGAGAAGTTCAGGCTTCATCTTATTCGGGTAATACCGGGATAGTTACCGCAGCCACCGATGTTAAAAATGGGCCGTATCTAATCCATAGCGCCCTCTGAGAAAGATGATTGGGTTTCACTTGCTCACCAGTGAAACCCATCACGCAATATAGAATTGAACATCAGTCTTTGCTGTAGCGCTCAACTAAATCTTCCACCACCATTTTGTAGGTTGTTTTTTCAAGGTCGTTCATCTGTCGCTGAATAGCGTCAGCGTCAACTTTCTGATCTTTTGGTGGCGTCAATGGGATCGTCAGCGATTCGGCGTTAACCGGCGAGTAGGCCGACCACTCTCCGCTGGCGACATCCACTAAAACAAACCGAATCAAATACCGTAGAGATAACCCTGCTGTCTTTTCTCCATTGTATTTTTTCCACACCATTTCTTTTAAGGCAGAATTATATTTAGCCGATTCAATCTCATCCCAGTAAACGACAATGGTACTGTGACGGCCTTTCGCAGCAATATATCTTAATGCCTGCATATAATTGGCATTAATTACCGCACCTTTATTCTCGGTATCATTTTCAGCGAACTCATTGACCGCTTGTTTCACTGAAGTGGCAGGCTGAGCGGCTCGTTTTTTTCTGGCAACCGGAATGCCAGAAAATGTTGAAACCTTATAATAGCGCTGCATTTCCTTTTGCATCATCACATCAGGCGCTCGTGAGCCCGATTTGACCAGCACAATGGAGGAATGCAGAGGAACTTCAAACTGCCCTTCAGCTTCCTCAACGGCATTCTGGATATCTTCTTCCGAGATTTCCAGCGTTAGCTCATTGCCGAAAACATCCTGCTCAGAGAGTTGCGTCATAGAAGTGATGTCAGTACGCTGCGGAGCGGCAGCTTTTTTCTTATCATCAATTGATGAGGATTTGGAACAGCCATTAAGTAAAATAGCGCCCATAAACAGAATCAATAAATATCTATTATTCATCGAGAGAACCTCATTAATCACATGCTTATCAAGCACGCGGGGATTATCTTTCGATTATACTTTTATTTTAACTTTAAAAGGATAAAAATAAATATTCATTTATTGAATGGGGCATAACTAAAAAATAAAAACAATGAATTAAATATTTAACCCATAATCTGTATATACCCAAAATAATTCGAGTTGCAGGAAGGCAGCAAGTGAGCGAATCCCCAGGAGCTTACACTGGTAAGTGACTGGGGTGAACGAACGCAGCCAACGCACATGCAACTTGAAGTATGACGGGTATAAATAATAGAACAGCGTTTATGGCGACATATATATCACCATAAAAAAACGCCTCAAAAGAGGCGTTTCAGGAAGAGACTTCGCGCGTTCTACGGGCGATACACTTTCACGTTAGCAAAGCCCTGCTCGCGCAGATACAGCGCCTGCAAGCGGCTCATCACGCCACGTTCGCACCACAGCAAATAGGTTTTGCTCTGATCGAGATTACCAAACTGCGTACTGAGCTTATAGAACGGTAGCGATGCCACGCTGACCCCTTCCACATCAAGAGGCTTAGCATCCTGCTCGTCAATAGAACGGATATCGAGGATCACGTCGTTTTCAGTGAAACCGCTGACGGTTTCAACTTCCACCACTTCCTGCTCGGTCTGCTGAGCGATATCGCGGATATCAACGTTATTCGCTTCGGCAACCACTTTATCAAGGATGGTGAAATCGAAGTTTGCTTCTTCGGCTTCGATTTTCGCCTTCACTGCCTTGATGGTTGGGCTTTTCGAAATAACGCCGCAGTATTCCGGCATGGTACGGGCAAAATCTTCGGTACCAATTTCACGCGCCAGATTAATGATGTGCTCTTTATCGTGCGAAATCAGCGGACGCAGAATCAGAGTATCGGACACATTGTCGATTAAACGCAGGTTTGTCAGGGTCTGACTCGATACCTGACCCAGCGCTTCACCGGTCACCAGCGCCTGAACGCCGTAGCGTTCTGCAACTTGTGATGCGGCACGCACCATCATGCGCTTAAGCACAACGCCCATCTGGCCATCTTCGACTTTCTCGAGGATTTCGCCGACGACCGGTTCAAAGTTGATGGCGACAAAGCGCACGCGGTGCGAACTGCCGAAGCGGTTCCACAGGTAGTGCGCAACCTGGCGTACGCCGATTTCATGCGCGGCACCGCCGAGGTTAAAGAAGCAGTAATGGACGCGACAACCGCGACGCATCAGCATATAGCTGGAAACGCCGGAGTCGAAACCACCAGAAATCAAAGACAGCACATCTTCCTGGGTTCCAATCGGGAAGCCACCGATACCTTCATAACGCCCTTTCACCAGCAGCAGACGGTCATTTTCAATTTCGAGGTTAACCGTGACATCCGGGTGCGAAAGCTTCACGCGCGCCGATTCAATGTGCTGGTTCAGACCGCCGCCGACATAACGTTCCACCTCGATAGACGTGAACTCATGCTTACCGCGACGCTTCACGCGCACGCAGAAAGTTTTGCCTTCAAGCTTCTCGCGCCAAAGCGGCAGCGTCAGCTCAAAAATGTTGTGCAGTGAGGTAAACGGGACGTCTTCCACTTCCAGAATATGGTGGATCCCCGGAATACGCGTCATCGCGTCGAGAAGAGTCTGACGTTTGTCCTCATCTTTCGAGCGAACTTCGATGTGATCCCAGTGGCGCACAATAGCGAGGGTTTCATCGAGATTTTTGAGAACGTTACGAATATTCCCGGTTAAAATTTTAATAAAGCGCAAACGCACAGTTTGGCTTTTGATGGTGATTTCCGGGAACAATTTAATGATAAACTTCATGGCGGCAATGGTTCGTTGGCAAGCCCTGAGGGGCTTTGAGCAAAAAGATGTATCGCAGTGTACCCATAATATCAGCAGTACCTGCGTCCAGGTCGCGGAGTATACCATCATCCTGCTTACCATTGCGTGTTATTTGCTTCACGCCCAGACTCCGTTACCATAGACACCGTCGCGATATAACAAGAGCCAAACATTCATTATGCCAAAGAAAAATGACGCCCCGGCCAGTTTCGAAACTGCTTTAACCGAACTTGAGCAGATTGTTAACCGTCTGGAAAGCGGCACCCTTCCACTGGAAGATGCGCTAAACGAATTTGAACGCGGCGTGCAGTTGGCACGTCTTGGGCAGACGAAACTGCAGCAAGCCGAGCAACGCGTGCAGATCCTGCTTGCCGATAACGAAGATGCTCCTTTAACGCCATTCACGCCGGACGCCGAATAAAATGGATTTTTCGCAACAGCTCAATGCCTGCGTCGATAGGGCAAACGACGCGCTGCGCCGATTTATCGCTCCGCTACCGTTTCAGAACACTCCTCTGGTTGACGCCATGCAGTATGGCGCATTATTGGGCGGTAAACGCCTGCGCCCCTTCCTGGTTTATGCCACCGGAAATATGTTTAGCGTCAGCATGACCACGCTGGATGCGCCAGCAGCGGCCGTTGAATGCATTCATGCCTATTCGCTGATGCACGACGACCTGCCGGCTATGGACAACGACGATCTGCGCCGCGGTCAGCCAACCTGTCATATTAAATTTGGCGAGGCGAGCGCAATTCTGGCCGGTGACGCGCTACAAACGCTGGCGTTCTCTATACTCAGTGATGCGCCGATGACCGAAGTCAGCGATCGCGATCGCCTGGCGATGTTATCAGAGCTGGCCTCCGCCAGCGGCGTTGCGGGAATGTGCGGCGGTCAGGCGTTGGATCTGGAAGCCGAAGGCCAGCAGGTCAATCTGGAGATGCTGGAGCGCATCCATCGCCACAAAACCGGTGCGCTGATTCGTGCCGCCGTGCGCCTTGGCGCATTGAGCGCGGGTGAGCAAGGCCGCAAGGCGCTGCCGCTGCTGGATAAGTACGCGGAATGCATCGGGCTGGCGTTCCAGGTTCAGGATGACATTCTGGATGTGGTGGGGGATACTGCGACCCTCGGAAAACGTCAGGGCGCCGACCAGCAACTTGGTAAAAGCACCTATCCCGCACTGCTGGGCCTTGAGCAAGCTCAGAAAAAAGCCAGTGACCTCATCGCTGAGGCACGTCAGTCATTAACCGTACTGGCGGCACAGTCACTGGATACCACAGCACTGGAAGCGCTAGCGGATTACATCATCCTGCGCGATAAATAAACAATAAATGAGTCTCCGATGAGTTTTGATATTGCCAAATACCCGACCCTGGCGCTGGTCGATTCCACCCAGGAATTGCGCCTGTTGCCAAAAGAGAGCCTGCCGAAACTGTGTGACGAGCTACGCCGTTACCTGCTCGACAGCGTGAGCCGTTCAAGCGGACACTTTGCCTCCGGGCTTGGCACGGTGGAACTCACCGTGGCGCTGCATTATGTCTACAATACGCCGTTCGACCAGCTTATCTGGGACGTCGGCCATCAGGCTTATCCGCACAAAATTTTGACCGGGCGTCGCGACAAAATTGACACCATCCGGCAAAAAGGCGGCCTGCACCCCTTCCCGTGGCGCGGTGAGAGCGAGTATGACGTGCTGAGCGTCGGTCACTCCTCCACTTCCATTTCCGCAGGAATTGGCATTGCCGTGGCGGCAGAAAAAGAGAATAAACAGCGCCGTACCGTCTGCGTGATTGGCGATGGCGCGATTACCGCCGGCATGGCGTTTGAAGCGATGAATCATGCGGGCGATATTAAGCCAGACATGCTGGTCGTGCTAAACGACAACGAAATGTCTATCTCTGAAAACGTCGGCGCGCTGAATAATCATCTGGCGCAGCTGCTCTCCGGCAAGCTGTACTCTTCGCTACGCGAAGGCGGCAAAAAAGTCTTTTCTGGCGTTCCGCCGATTAAAGAATTACTTAAACGCACCGAAGAACATATCAAAGGGATGGTCGTCCCGGGGACGCTGTTTGAAGAGCTGGGCTTCAACTATATCGGGCCGGTAGACGGTCACGACGTATTGGGATTGGTGAATACGCTCAAGAACATGCGCGACCTGAAAGGCCCGCAGTTCCTGCATATCATGACTAAAAAAGGCCGTGGCTATGAACCGGCTGAAAAAGACCCGATCACCTTCCACGCGGTGCCAAAATTCGATCACACCAGCGGTAAGCTGCCAAAAAGCAGCGGCGGTCTGCCGTCATATTCCAAAATCTTCGGCGACTGGCTGTGCGAAACGGCGGCGAAAGACGCGAAGCTGATGGCGGTAACGCCTGCGATGCGTGAAGGCTCCGGGATGGTCGAGTTTTCAAAAAAATATCCTGACCAGTATTTCGATGTCGCGATTGCCGAACAACATGCGGTGACGTTCGCAGCAGGTCTGGCAATTGGCGGCTACAAGCCGATTGTGGCCATCTACTCGACCTTCCTGCAACGCGCCTACGATCAGGTGATCCACGACGTCGCCATTCAGAAATTACCGGTGCTGTTTGCCATAGACCGTGCGGGTATTGTTGGCGCTGACGGGCAAACCCACCAGGGGGCGTTTGATATCTCCTTCCTGCGCTGCATCCCAGAGATGGTCATCATGACGCCAAGCGATGAAAATGAGTGCCGACAGATGTTGTACACCGGCTATCATTACGGCGATGGCCCAAGCGCGGTGCGTTATCCGCGTGGCACCGGTACTGGCGCAGCGCTTGAACCACTGGCATCGCTGCCTCTGGGCAAAGGCGTGGTGAAACGTGAAGGCGAAAAACTGGCGATCCTGAACTTTGGTACGCTGCTGGCGGAAGCGGCAATCGTCGCTGAAAAACTTAACGCGACGCTGGTTGATATGCGCTTTGTGAAGCCACTGGATGAGCGCCTGATCCTTGAGATGGCCGCACGTCATGAGTCACTGGTGACGCTGGAAGAAAATGCCGTGATCGGCGGCGCCGGAAGCGGCGTCAATGAAGAGCTGATGGCACATCGCAAACCGGTACCGGTACTCAATCTTGGCCTGCCTGACTTCTTTGTTCCACAAGGAACGCAGGAAGAGGCACGCGCTGACCTTGGTCTGGATGCCGCAGGGATTGAAGCAAAGATCGCGGCCTGGTTGGCATAATCCCTCCTTTCGCTCCTGCTATGCTTAAAGGTAAACCTTTTACCCGTTAGCAGGAGCGACATCATGCAATACCATCACTTAGGACAAACCGACCTCCGGGTTTCCCGTCTTTGCCTGGGCTGTATGACTTTTGGCGAGCCGGACCGAGGTAAGCATGCCTGGACGCTGCCGGAAGACAGCAGTCGCCCCATCATTCAACGCGCTCTCGAAGGCGGCATCAATTTTTTTGATACGGCAAATAGCTATTCTGACGGCAGCAGCGAAGAGATTGTCGGCCGCGCGCTGCGCGACTTCGCGCGTCGTGATGACGTTGTGGTTGCTACCAAGGTTTACCATCAGGTGGGCTCGCTGGAAGAAGGCCTCTCCCGTGCGCAGATCCTGCGATCCATTGACGATAGCCTGACTCGTCTTGGCATGGACTACGTCGATCTCCTGCAAATTCACCGTTGGGACTATCGCACGCCGATCGAAGAGACGCTCGAAGCATTGAACGACGTGGTGAAAGCGGGGAAAGCGCGATACATCGGCGCGTCGTCAATGCACGCCCGCCAGTTCGCCCAGGCGCTGGCGCTACAGAAAAGCAATGGCTGGGCACCGTTTGTCACCATGCAGGATCACTACAATCTCATCTACCGCGAAGAAGAACGCGACATGCTTCCGCTGTGTAACCAGGAGGGCGTGGCGGTTATTCCGTGGAGCCCGTTAGCCCGTGGGCGTCTGACGCGCCCGTGGGGAGAAACCACGGCAAGACTGGTTTCCGATGAGTTCGGTCAGACGCTTTACAGCTCAACGGAAGAAAACGATGAGCAAATTGCCGGGGAGCTGGAACGGGTAGCCGAAGAGATTGAGGCCAGCCGCGCGCAAACGGCGCTGGCGTGGCTTTTGAGTAAACCGGGGGTGGCAGCGCCGATTATTGGGGCATCGCGTGAGGATCAGTTAGATGAGCTGCTAAATGCGGTGGATATTACGCTGACGCCGGAACAAATTGCGGCGATGGAAGCGCCCTATCAGGCGCACCCGGTGGTGGGGTTTAAATAAGCATGTAGGCCGGATAAGGCGAAGCCGCCATCCGGCAATGTGCACCGTTCCTGCCGGATGGCGGCTTCGCCTTATCCGGCCTACGATTCTACGGAATCATCACAGAATGTGGTGCCCTGCCACATACAGAATCGCCGCGGAAATCACCCCGGCGACGATATCATCCACCATAATCCCCATGCCGCCATGGATATTGCGGTCGAACCAGCGGATGGGCCAGGGTTTCCACATATCAAAAATGCGGAATACCACAAAGCCCGCCAGCACCCACTGCCAGCTGATGACCGGGATCGCCATCAAGGTTATCCACATGCCGATAAACTCATCCCACACGATGCTTCCGTGATCGTGGGTGCCCATATCACGCGCCGTGCGGCGGCAGATATACACGCCGATGCAAATACCGAACATCACCACCAGCGAATAGACTTGCAGCGGTAAAAAGGTCAGCAAATACCAGAACGGGATTGAGGCTAACGAACCCATCGTACCTGGCATAATTGGGCTTAACCCGCTGCCAAAACCGGTCGCCAGCAGGTGCCAAGGATTGCGTAAATTCAGGCGACTTTTTGCGGCGTCATGCTTAGCCAAAGTGATCGTACCCCTTCCAGTCCAGCGTCACCGCTTTTCCATCTTGTGTAAAATTGAGCCCTTCCACATCGGCGCTAATTTGCCCAATGCAGGTAAACGGTGTCCCCAGTTTACCCAGCGCCACTTCAAGCGCTCCGCGGTTTAGCTCAGGCACGGTGAAGCAGAGTTCATAATCTTCACCGCCGGACAGCGCCCAACGGCAGGCTAATTCTGGCGCAACATGACGCTGCATGGCTTCAGAATAGGGCAAGGCATCAAGGTCAACACGCGCACCGACGCCGCTGGCCTTCAGGATGTGCCCAAGGTCAGAAATCAGCCCATCGGAAAGATCGATAGCCGAACTGGCCAGGTCGCGCAGCGCTTGCCCTTGCAGAACGCGCGGCGTTGGCCGCAGATGACGCTGGCGCAGATAAGCGGCGTCGTCTGGTTCATCGATGGTTAACTGATTGAGGAGCAGGGCCAGCCCGGCGGCGCTATCGCCCGGCGTACCGGTGACATAGATCCAATCGCCCGGCTTGGCACCGGAGCGTTTTAGCGCCCGCCCCACCGGTACGTAACCGTGGATACTCAGCGTCATCGACAGCGGCCCTTTCGTGGTATCACCGCCAATAAGCTGCATATCGTAATAATTGAGCTGCTCAAACAGGCTATCGCTAAACGCCGCCAGCCAGTCTTCATCGACCGAAGGAAGCGTCAGCGCCAGGGTTAACCACGCCGGGTCAGCCCCCATTGCAGCCAGATCGCTGACGTTAACCGCGAGCGCTTTATAAGCGAGGTCAGCAGGGTCAATATCAGGAAGAAAATGGTTACCCGCGACCAGCGTATCGGTGCTGATTGCCAGGGTTTGTTTTTCGGGGATGTTGAGTAACGCGCAGTCGTCGCCAATTCCGGTTTCGACATCAAGACGGGCGTTTCGTACTCGGTCAAAATAACGGGCAATCAGGGAGAATTCGCCGCATGCCATACGTTATGCCTCAGCAGAAGGATAAAACAAGGCCGGGGAAAGTGGCAGAAACCACCCTCTCACCGGCCTACGGGTTACTTTTTGCGGGGACGAATTGCAGGAGCGGCTTTATCCAGCACGCCGTTGACAAACTTGTGGCTGTCTTCAGCGCCAAAGGTTTTTGCCAGCTCGATAGCTTCGTTGATAGCCACTTTATACGGCACGTCATCACGTTTTGACAGCTCGAACAGCGCAATACGCAGTACCGCTTTTTCCACCTGGCCCAGCTCTTCAAGCAGGCGAGACAGGTATGGCTTCATCAATCCGTCGAGGTACGCGCTGTTAGTCGCTACCCCGGACAGCAGTTCACGGAAGTACGCGACGTCGACATCTTTAACGTCTTGTTCCGCCAGGAACTGGTATTCAACATCAGAGATGTCGTTCTGGGACAACTGCCAGGAGTAGAGCGCCTGGACGGCACACTCACGGGCGCGGCGACGAGCAGCAGGTTTCACGGATTTCCCCTTACAAAAATCAGGCCTTGATGGCTTTCAATACATTAATCATTTCAATCGCGGTCAGTGCAGCTTCTGCACCTTTGTTACCGGCTTTTGTGCCAGCGCGTTCGATAGCTTGTTCAATACTTTCGGTGGTCAGAACACCAAAGGCTACCGGGATTCCGCTGTCCTGAGCGACTTGCGCCAGACCATTGCTTGCCCCGCCAGCAACATATTCGAAGTGAGCCGTACCGCCACGGATAACCGTTCCGAGCGCAATCACCGCATCATATTTACCGGTTTTTGCCAGCGCGTCTGCTGCCAGCGGCAGTTCATAAGCACCTGGAACCCAAACGACGGTGATGTTTTCATCTTTAACCTGACCAATGCGTTTCAGGGCGTCGATAGCACCTTCCAGCAGGCTGTCATTGATAAAGTTGTTGAAACGCGCGATGGTGATGGCGACGCGAGCGTCCGGGGTAGCAACGTTAGCTTCAATAATGTTCATACTCTTCCTTTGGGTTCATTTGCCCCGCAGGGGGGCGGATTTTATCATAATATTCCGGGCGCTGCTGCTTCTAATTCAGAAAGCCTCACCTGGCTGTTAAATGCAGGCAGACATCGGGGCCGACCTGACGTATCTCATTGAATTTAAAATGGGGGGCATCAGCCAGTTTCTCAAGCCCCGGCAGCACACATAATCCGCGCGCCTCGCTGCCTAATAGTTTAGGTGCGATATAGACGATAAGCTCATCAACCAGACCCGCCTGAATCAGCGCCCCCGCAAGCGTTGGCCCCGCCTCAATCCAGATGCTGTTAATTTGCTGTTTTCCCAGCTGCATCATCAGGAGAACCAGATCGAGATGACCATTGTGCTCAGGCACCGTTAGCGTCTGGACGCCTTCCGGCCAGCGGCGCGTATCCTCTTGGGTGCGCGCAAACAGCGTTTCACCCGGCTGCTGCACAATGCGATGTTCAGGCGTGACGCGATTGCCGCTGTCGATAACAATACGCAATGGCTGACGCAGATTTTCCTGCGGGTAAAGCTGCTGCGTATCGGCGTTCAGCTCATCCCAACGTACGGTTAAAGCAGGATCGTCAGCCAGTACGGTGGCGCTACTGGTTAAAATAGCATGGCTTTCGGCGCGCAGACGCTGCACGTCGCGGCGAGCCTGTGGTGAGGTGATCCACTGGCTTTCCCCGCTGGCCATCGCCGTTCTGCCATCAAGCGATGCGCCAAGTTTAAGCTGTACATACGGAAAACCGGTGCGCATCCGTTTGAGAAAGCCTTTATTCAACGCTTCAGCTTCGCTCATCATCAGCCCGTGGCTGACTTCAATACCGGCCTGCTGCAAACGGTACAGGCCTCGGCCTGCAACCTGTGGATTCGGATCCTGCATCGCCGCCACCACGCGTGAAACACCGGCGGCAATTAAGGCATCGCAGCATGGCGGCGTGCGCCCGTGATGGCTGCATGGCTCAAGCGTCACATAGGCGGTCGCGCCTTTCGCTTTATCGCCCGCCATACGCAGCGCGTGGACTTCCGCATGCGGTTCACCGGCACGATAATGGAAACCTTCGCCGACGATCTCGCCCTGATTCACAATCACGCAGCCGACCCGCGGGTTCGGATGCGTGGTGAATCGCCCGCGCGCGGCTAATTTTAGCGCACGCGCCATATACATTTCATCGAGCATAGCTTAGTCCTGTAAGCGGGCGATCTCTTCGCCAAACTCTTTAATATCTTCAAAGCTGCGGTAAACGGAGGCAAAGCGGATATAGGCCACTTTATCGAGCTTTTTCAGCTGCTCCATCACCAGATTACCCAGCAGCTTGCTCGGGACTTCGCGTTCGCCGGTGGCGCGCAAATGTGATTTGATATGATTAATCGCCATTTCGACGTCATCAGAGCTCACCGGGCGCTTTTCCAGCGCTCTTTGCATACCGCTACGCAGTTTGTCTTCATTAAACGGTTCACGCACGTCATTGCTTTTCACCACGCGTGGCATCACCAGCTCAGCCACTTCAAAAGTGGTGAAGCGTTCGTTGCAAACCAGGCATTGACGGCGGCGGCGAACGGAGGAACCTTCTCCCACAAGGCGGGAGTCAATCACTTTAGTGTCTACGGCGAAACAGAATGGGCAGTGCATACGACGTCCTGACGGTGAGGGTTGATGAAATCTATTTTACCCTGAACTGGCGTGACAACAAAGGAACAGCGCTTTTGGGACAATGGATCGATGTCAGAAGCGCGAATGCGCGCTACCATTGCGTTATCCCAAGAGAAGGAAACAGACCGAATGACAAGACGTTACCTAAGAATCGCCCTGCTGGGAAGCCTCGTCAGCCTGACCGCCTGCGCACCGCAAGCAGAAGTGAAGCAGATGCACCAAAGCATCAGCACCTTAAGCGCAGAGATGACTCAGCTAAATAAAGAAACGGTAAAAATTACCCAGCAAAATGCGTTAAATGCAAAATCAACGCGGGGTGCCTACCTGCTGCCGGGGGCCAACACGCCTGCGCGTTTAAACAGCCAGGTTGGCACGCTGCGCATGTCGATTAAAAACATCGCGCCTAATGCTCAGGGAACCGCGCTCACCTTACGTATTCAGGGCGAGTCCAACGATCCGCTGCCTGCCTTCACCGGTACCGTGGAATGGGGCCAAATTCAGGGCACAACCGAGCAGTATCAGGAGGTGAACGTGCAGAATCAACTCTTCTCCGCACCCGCAACCTTACTGGCACCGAGCGATGTGGATATTCCCCTTCAGCTCAATGGCGTGACGCCGGAGCAGCTAGGCTTTGTGCGTATTCACGACGTTCAGCCGGCTAACCCACAATAGAATTTCAGGCGCCGCGCGTTTCCAGAACGCGTCGGCGCTACCCTCTTCTCCCCTCATCTTTCATACATCTGCTGTGTGTAAATATTTGCAATAATTCACCCCATCAGTACAATCGCGGCGTCCAATCTACGCAAACGTGAACGCAATCGATTACGCACTTGAAAAATGTGTGAACTGCGACTGATTTTCGTGAGCAAGGATTCATATAATAGGCACGCAGAAACACGAAACATTTAGAAAAACTTCGGTGATAAAAATCACTCTCTTTCGAATTTTTTTATTAGTGGCAGAAATATGAAAAAAACATTACTTGCAGCCGGTGCCGCGCTGGCGCTTACCGCTTCTTTCACTGCGAATGCTGAGGACTCTCAGCCACAGTACGTTTCCGACTGGTGGCATCAGAGCGTCAACGTGGTTGGCAGCTACCACACGCGCTTCTCTCCAAAACTGAATAACGACGTTTATCTGGAGTACGAAGCGTTTGCTAAAAAAGATTGGTTAGATTTCTACGGCTACATCGATATTCCAAAAACCTTCGACTGGGGTAATGGTAACGATAAAGGCGTGTGGTCTGACGGCTCCCCAATGTTCATGGAAATCGAACCGCGCTTCTCTATCGACAAGCTGACCGGTGCTGACCTGAGCTTTGGCCCGTTCAAAGAGTGGTATATCGCCAACAACTATATCTACGATATGGGTGACAACAAAGCCAGCCGCCAGAGCACCTGGTATATGGGTTTGGGTACCGATATCGATACCGGCCTGCCGATGAGCCTGTCCATGAACGTGTACGCGAAGTACCAGTGGCAGAACTACGGCGCATCTAATGAAAACGAGTGGGACGGCTACCGCTTCAAAGTGAAATACTTTGTGCCGATTTCCGACCTGTGGGGCGGTAAGCTGAGCTACATCGGTTTCACCAACTTCGACTGGGGCTCAGATCTGGGCGATGACGAAAACCGTACCAGCAACTCTATCGCATCCAGCCATATCCTTGCGCTGAACTACGATCACTGGCACTACTCTGTCGTCGCACGTTACTTCCATAACGGCGGCCAGTGGAAAGAAGGTTCAACTCTGAACTGGGGCGAAGGCGATTTCAGCGCCAAATCTACCGGCTGGGGTGGTTACCTGGTGGTGGGTTACAACTTCTAATTTCGCCAGTACAAAAAAGGCCAGAGGTTACCCTCTGGCCCGTTTCGGGCGCATGCTGCCACGCGGCGGCAATCACGCCCACCTCGCCTTATTTCCTGCTATGCCACCAGCCTAAAAACAGACCCGTCGCGATACTGACAAGCGTGGGTGCTGCCAGATCGTGCCAGAAAAAAAGACAAACTTCCGTGAGCGTCATATAGCCGCCTTGGTTGCAATGGCAACGGTTCGCGGCTATTCTCAACTTGTCTAGGGTCAAGTTAGCCCCCGTTATGTTGCCGGTGAATACCGAACAATGTGCGGGGGTTTTCTCTTTCCAGCGACAAGGCCACCGGGGATCAAGCCCCCGCAACACTGCGCCTCACCGGGTCATCCCGGCTTACCGCTGATTCTACTCTGCAAGTCTCACGCTACACGGCCTAAAAACAAAAAAATCCCAACCTTGCGATCGGGATTCCAGTGCCCCTGTAAACGTTACACTGCGTCGGCTATTTCTTTTTATTCATCATCGCCTGCAGGTTGGCAAATGGGTTGTAGGTGGCTTCCCCCACGTCCTTTTGCGCATCTTCTCCGGCAATAACCGTCGAGCCGTATTGGTCCGCTTCGGTATATTTCGAATGCTCATGATCGTGACAGTACAAACACAAAAGCTCCCAGTTACTACCGTCTTCCGGGTTATTAGTATGGTCGTGATCCATATGGTGAACCGTCAACTCACGCAGGTTGGAGTAAACAAACTCACGTGAACAGCGCCCGCAGACCCATGGGAATAGTTTCAATGCTTTTTCGCGGTAGCCGCTTTCCAGACGCACGTAGTTTTTAGGGATAATGGCCATGATGACTCCTCACAAAGCAATAATCGGGTATATGTTGAATATGATGCTGCAATAAAAAAGCCGCAACACAATCGGTGTGTTACGGCTTTTTTCAATCACGTAAAAACGCTCGCTTACGGCAGAATGGACGGCTGATCCGCCCCTTCCTTCTCAACTTTCTGCTGCAGCATATGCTCGCGCTTCATACCCAGTTTCAGCGCCAGCGCGGAAGCTACGTAGATAGACGATGCCGTACCGATAGAAACACCGATAAGCATGGTCAGCGAGAAGCCTTCTAATACCGGACCACCGAAGAGGTACAGCATCAGAATCACCACTAACGTAGTACCGGACGTGATTAACGTACGGTGCAGCGTCTGGGTCAGCGACACGTTAAAGATTTCGTAAGGCGTACCGCGACGAATTTTGCGGAAGTTTTCACGAATACGGTCAGATACCACGATGCTATCGTTAAGCGAGTAACCGATTACCGACATCAGGGATGCAACGATAGTCAGGTCAATCTCGATATGGAACAGCGAGAGGATACCGATAGTGATGATAACGTCGTGCGCAAGCGAAATAACCACACCTGCCGCCAGTCGCCATTCAAAACGGAAACCAACGTACACAAGGATGGATAACAGCGCCACCATCAGCGCCATCGCACCGGTCTGTGCCAGGTCGGCACCGACGCTTGGCCCAACGAACTCAATACGCTTCACGGCAGCGTTCTGGTGAGTGGCCTCGTTAATAACGCTCAGCACCTTACTGCCCAGCACCTGCCCGCCATCCGCACCTTCAGTTGGCGGCATACGTACCATGATGTCATGGCTGCTACCGAAGTTCTGCAGAAGCGGCTCAACAAAGCCCGCTTTCTCCAGCGCATCGCGCATCACGTCCATATCCGCTGGTTTTTCCAGCGTAATTTCGATAACCGTACCACCGGTGAAATCGAGACCCCAGTTAAACCCACGTACGCCCATCACCACGATGGCCGCAATCAGCAGGAAACCTGAGATGCCGAAAGCCCAGTAGTCCCAGCGCATAAAGTCATAGACTTTACGGCCGTGGTTCAATTGTTCAACAGTATATTCCTGTGCCACATCGCACTCCTCAGATTGACAGCTTTTTGACGCGCTTGCCGCCATACAACAGGTTTACGATGGCACGCGTACCGACAATCGCGGTAAACATCGACGTCGCCACACCGATACCGGTAGTAATCGCGAACCCTTTAATTGCCCCGGTGCCAACTGCATACAGGATCAAGACTTTAATCAGCGTCGTAATGTTCGCATCGAAGATGGAACTGAACGCGCCAGCATAGCCCTCATTGATTGCCTGTTGTACCGAACGTCCGTTACTCAACTCTTCTTTGATACGTTCGTTGATAAGGACGTTCGCATCGACCGCTACGGCAAGGGTTAATACAATCCCCGCAATACCCGGCATACTGAGCGTTGCGCCCGGCAGCAATGACATGATACCGACGATCAGTACCAGGTTTGCCAGCAGTGCACTTGTCGCAATCAGACCGAACTTCTTATAGAAGAACAGCATGAACAGGATTGAGACCACCAGACCGGCCAGACATGCTTCCAGGCCCTGTTTAATGTTCTGCATACCCAGCGTTGGACCGATGGTACGTTCTTCAACAATCTGGATTGGCGCAATCAGCGCACCCGCGCGCAGCAGCAGCGAGAGCTGGCGTGCTTCATTCGGGTTGCCAATCCCGGTGATACGGAAGCTGTTACCCAGTCGAGACTGGATATTGGCGATGTTAATCACCTCTTCTTGCTTCACCAGTACCGCACGGCCATTCGCATCTTTTTTACCGCTGTCTTTATATTCCACAAACAGGGTCGCCATCGGCTTGCCGATATTGTCCTTGGTGAAGTTAGACATGATGTTGCCACCTGCGCTATCCAGCGAGATGTTAACCTGCGGTTGGTTGTATTCGTCCTGGCTTGAAGTCGAGTCGGTGATATGGTCACCGGTCAAAATCACACGTTTGAACAGCACAACCGGCTGACCTTCACGGGTGTTTTTCACTTCAGAGTCGCCCGGAATACGCCCGGAAGCGGCCGCAGCCTGATCCACATTGCTGTTAACCAGACGGAATTCCAGCGTCGCCGTCGCGCCCAGAATTTCCTTCGCACGCGCGGTGTCCTGAATACCCGGCAGTTCGACCACAATGCGATCGGCGCCCTGACGTTGAACCACTGGCTCAGCAACGCCCAGCTGGTTCACACGGTTACGCAGAATGTTAATGTTCTGCTGGACCGCATATTCACGAGCTTCGCTCAGACGCGCATCGGTCATCACCGCACGCAGCGCATTGCTGCCCTGGCTTGAAATAACCAGATCCTGATGACGCTTGCTCAGGTAGGAGATCGCTTCATCACGCGCTTTAGCGTCACGGAAGTTAATGCTCAGACCGTAGTTGTCTTCTTTACGAACGGTAGTATAAGGAATGCCTTTTTCACGCAAGTCGCTGCGCAGGCTATCGATATTTTGTTCCTGGAGTTTGCCAAGAGCGGTATCCATATCCACTTCCATCAGGAAGTGAACGCCGCCACGCAAATCAAGACCGAGCTTCATCGGTTCTGCATGAATTGCAGCCAACCAGCGCGGCGTTGCCGGAGCAAGGTTAAGCGCCACGACATATTTGTCACCCAGCACGCCCATTAACGCTTCACGCGCGCGCAGCTGAATGTCGGTGGTGTCGAAGCGCGCAAGAATAGCGCCCTCTTCCAGTGCCACAGACTTAGCGGTAATTTTTTCTTCTTGTAACGTTTTCTGGACCTGGATCAGCGTTTGCTCACTGGCGGCGACACCGCGCACGCCAGTGATTTGAACAGCCGGATCCTCACCATACAGGTTGGGAAGTGCGTAAAGCAGGCCGACGACAACGACGACGACCAGCATGATGTACTTCCACAAAGGATAACGGTTTAACACGGCAGTTCCCTTTGGGAAAACGAAATATTACAGCGCCTTCATGGTGCCTTTCGGCAGAACGGCAGCTACGAAGTCACGTTTGATAACCACTTCAGTGGTGTCGTTCAGTGCGATAGAGATGTAGCCAGTTTCTGCTACTTTCGTCACACGACCAACCAGGCCACCGTTTGTCAGGACTTCATCGCCTTTCGCAATGGAGCTCATCAGGTTTTTATGTTCTTTGGTACGTTTCTGCTGTGGACGCAGGATCATGAAATAGAAAATCAGACCAAAGACCACCAGCATCAGAATCAGAGACATCGGGCTGCCCTGCGACGGAGCCCCGGTTGCTGCTACCGCATCAGAAATAAAAAAGCTCATTCAAATTCCCTCATTATTAAAATTAATCAACGTTCAAAGGTGGAACCGTACGCCCCTGGCGTTGGTAAAAATCGGTCACGAAGCTCTCTAATTTACCCTCTTCAATAGCCTTGCGTAAACCAGCCATTAAGCGCTGATAGTAGCGAAGATTATGAATGGTATTGAGGCGCGCGCCCAATATTTCGTTGCAACGGTCAAGATGATGCAAGTATGCGCGCGAATAATTGCGACAGGTGTAGCAATCACACTCAGCATCGAGCGTGCTGGTATCGCTTTTATGCTTCGCGTTGCGGATTTTCACCACGCCGTCGGTCACAAAGAGATGACCATTACGGGCGTTACGCGTTGGCATAACGCAGTCAAACATGTCGATACCACGACGTACGCCTTCAACCAGATCTTCTGGTTTGCCCACGCCCATCAAGTAACGCGGTTTATCGGCTGGGATCTGCGGACAGACGTGCTCCAGAATGCGGTGCATGTCTTCTTTAGGCTCACCGACCGCCAAACCGCCGACAGCGTAGCCATCAAAGCCAATATCCACCAGACCTTTCACGGAGATATCACGTAAATCTTCGTAAACGCTACCCTGAATGATGCCAAACAGCGCGTTTTTGTTGCCGAGGCCGTCGAAACGGTCGCGGCTACGCTTGGCCCAGCGCAGAGACATCTCCATTGAGCGTTTCGCGTAATCCCAGTCCGCCGGGTATGGCGTACATTCGTCGAAGATCATCACGATATCGGAACCGAGATCGTATTGAATCTCCATCGATTTTTCAGGATCGAGGAAAATCGGATCGCCGTTGATCGGGTTACGGAAGTGAACGCCTTGCTCGGTGATCTTGCGGATATCGCCCAGGCTGAATACCTGGAAACCGCCGGAGTCGGTGAGGATCGGCCCTTTCCACTGCATAAAGTCGTGCAGGTCGCCGTGCAGCTTCATGATTTCCTGACCTGGGCGCAGCCACAGGTGGAAGGTGTTGCCGAGAATAATCTGCGCGCCGGTGTCTTTCACTTCTTCCGGCGTCATGCCTTTCACGGTGCCGTAAGTTCCCACAGGCATAAACGCTGGGGTTTCCACGACGCCGCGATCAAAAACCAGGCGGCCGCGGCGTGCGCGACCGTCTGTGGTGTCCAGTTCAAATTTCATCTTCACTCCTGCGTCAGAAAAACAGTCTGACGTTAAACACTCATGCCGGAAACTTATTCCCCGACACGCTCAGAAATAGCCTGCGGATTGTACGTGATAAACATCGCATCACCGTAACTAAAAAAGCGATATTCCGCTTTTACGGCTTCATGATAGGCGTTCATGGTGTTTTTATAACCAGCAAACGCGGAAACCAGCATAATTAGCGTCGATTCCGGCAGGTGGAAGTTGGTCACCAGCGCATCTATCACCTGATATTGGTAGCCTGGGAAAATAAAGATTTGCGTGTCGCCAAAGAACGGCGCAATCAGCTCATCTTTGGCGGCCTGCGCCGCGCTTTCCAGCGATCGCACGGAAGTCGTACCAACGGCAATAACACGGTTGCCACGCGCTTTCGCCGCCAGCACCGCGTCAACCACATCCTGCGGGACTTCGGCATACTCGGAGTGCATGATGTGATCTTCAATGGTATCGACGCGTACCGGCTGGAAAGTTCCTGCCCCTACGTGCAGGGTGACGAACGCCATCTCGATGCCTTTTTCGCGAAGCTTCGCCAGCAGCGGCTCGTCAAAGTGCAGACCGGCGGTAGGTGCCGCGACGGCGCCCGGCTTTTCGCTATATACCGTCTGATAGAGTTCGCGGTCAGCGTCTTCATCCGGGCGGTCGATGTACGGCGGCAGCGGCATGTGGCCTATCGCGTTAAGGATATCCAGCACGCTGCGCTCGTCATCAAACTCCACTTCAAACAGCGCGTCGTGGCGTGCAACCATCGTCGCTTTGATGCTTTCGTCGTCGCCAAGCAGCAGTTCAGCACCCGGCTTTGGCGCTTTGGAGGCGCGAATATGTGCCAGAATACGTTTATCATCCAGCATGCGCTCAACCAGCACTTCAATCTTGCCGCCGCTGGCCTTACGTCCGAACAGACGCGCCGGGATCACGCGGGTATTGTTAAAGACCAGCAAATCCCCAGGGTTGAGCTTGTCGAGCAAATCGGTGAAAGTACCGTGAGTCAGCGCGCCCGTTGGCCCGTCCAGAGACAGCAAGCGGCAACTACTGCGTTCAGCTTGTGGATAGTGGGCAATCAGGGATTCGGGTAGTTCAAAGGAGAAATCGGTAACGCGCATGACGGTAACTCTGGGCTTAATAATGAGGCGGGTAGTCTAGTGCCGGGGCGTCCTCCCTGCAACCCTTACCCCTCTGGATAAAGAACAAACAATGAATTTTCTCGCTCACCTGCACCTCGCTCACCTCGCTGACAGCTCGCTTTCAGGGAACCTGCTGGCGGATTTTGTCCGTGGAAATCCAAAAGAGGACTATCCGACCGATATTGTTGATGGCATCCATATGCACCGCCGTATTGATGTGCTGACCGACAACCTGCCGCAGGTTAAAGAGGCGCGTGAATGGTTTCGGCCACAGACACGCCGCGTGGCGCCGATTACGCTGGACGTGATGTGGGATCACTTCCTCTCTCGTCACTGGGCAAAAGTTTCCCCGGATATCGCGCTCACCGAATTCGTCGACTACGCCCATACCCAGGTCACCTCCATTTTGCCGCAGGCCCCGGAGCGCTTTCTGGTACTAAACCAACACCTATGGTCAGAACGCTGGCTGGAACGCTATCGTGAGATGGATTTTATAAAGCGCGTGCTAAACGGCATGGCCAGCCGGCGTCCGAAACTGGATGCGTTGCGTGACTCCTGGCAGGATCTGGATACGCACTATGACGAACTGGAAACTCGCTTCTGGCAGTTTTATCCGCAGATGATGCAGCAGGCGAAAAACAAGACGCTGTGACCCTTGCATCGCGCCACGGAATGGCTATGCTTAATCCTTTGATAAAAATAAAAAATCAATAGCTGAAACCTATCTAATTAATTGTCGCAGCCTTTTTGTGTTAATCCCCTTTAGTGTCTATACTTGCCCGCGTTGCGTTACATTAACCCTATAAAATCAAAGGAGAACCCCATGGTTCTGGTTACTCGTCAAGCGCCTGACTTTACCGCTGCTGCGGTATTGGGCAACGGTGAAATCGTTGAGAAATTCAATTTCAAACAGCACACCCAGGGTAAAACCACCGTTCTGTTCTTCTGGCCGATGGACTTCACCTTCGTCTGCCCATCCGAGCTGATTGCCTTCGACAAACGTTACGAAGAGTTCCAGAAGCGCGGTGTTGAAGTGGTTGGTGTTTCTTTTGACTCCGAATTTGTCCACAACGCATGGCGTAACACCCCTGTCGATAAAGGCGGCATCGGTGAAGTGAAATACGCAATGGTTGCTGACATTAAGCGTGAAATTCAGAAAGCTTACGGCATCGAACACCCGGACGAAGGCGTTGCGCTGCGCGGCTCCTTCCTCATCGACGCAAACGGCGTTGTCCGTCACCAGGTGGTGAACGATCTGCCACTGGGCCGTAACGTTGACGAAATGCTGCGTATGGTTGACGCCCTGCAGTTCCACGAAGAGCACGGTGAAGTTTGCCCGGCACAGTGGGAAAAAGGCAAAGAAGGCATGAACGCGTCTCCAGACGGCGTGGCTAAATATCTGAGCGAAAACGTTTCTAGCCTGTAATCGGCTAACGCTTCGTCAAAAAAAGGCTCGCATTTGCGAGCCTTTTTGTTTCCTATAGCCCGGCAATGCCTCGTCTGGGCTACCTCCTGTAGCCCGGCCAAGCGCAGCGCCGCCGGGATCGTCTTAGAACGAGAAGCAAGAACAGCCCAGCGCGCCCCAGAAGGCCCGGTCGTCTGAAACCGGCACGCCTGACTGACGGGCGATATCATGCTGATGCCCGTGAACCCCACAGCTCCCGCAGCACTGGTGCATCTGGACAACTGCCCCCATGTGCACACCGCCCGGAGGCGCTGAACGATAGTGGCCCGGAACTTTCACCACCGGTGACCAATCGGGAACCACCGGAATCGCAGGCGGGGCGAGCGGCGTAAAGTGCCCAGCGGCATAAACCACTTTGCCATCAACAATGGTCATGACCGATTCAATACCTTTGATCTCTTCTTCAGGGACGTTGAAGTAGTCTTTCGACAGCACCACCAGATCCGCCAGCTGATCTTTTTCAATTCGCCCTTTCTTACCCTGCTCGCTGGAGAACCAGGCGCTGCCCGCGGTCCACAGTTCCAGCGCCACATCGCGCGGCAGACGATTGTCGTCGTCATACATTGACATCCCACCCACGGTGCGCCCGGAAACCAGCCAATACAGCGCCGTCCACGGGTTATAGCTCGCCACGCGAGTCGCATCCGTGCCAAGCCCTACCGGAACGTCAAGCTCGAGCATTTTCGCCACCGGCGGGGTATGTTTGACCGCATCTTTGCCGTAGCGATCGACAAAATATTCGCCCTGGAACGCCATACGATGCTGTACCGCAATCCCGCCGCCCAGCGCCTTCACACGTTCGATGTTGCGCTCGGTGATAGTCTCCGCGTGGTCAAAGAACCAGTGCAACCCGTTAAACGGAATATCGCGGTTGACCTTCTCAAAGACGTCCAGCATACGGCTGATCGACTCATCGTAGGTGGCATGCAGGCGGAACGGCCAGCGATGTTCAACCAGATGGCGCACCACCCGCTCCAGCTCATCTTCCATTCCCGGCGGCAGATCTGGGCGAGGTTGCAGGAAATCTTCAAAATCGGCCGCCGAGAACACCAGCATTTCGCCCGCGCCGTTGGCCCGGTAAAAATCGGTCCCCTGCCCCGGTTTGAGCATATCCGTCCAGCGTTCGAAATCTTCCACTTCCTGCTTCGGACGCTGCGTAAACAGGTTATAGGCGATGCGAATGGTCATCTGTTTATTGGCATGCAATTGCTCGATGATTTCGTAATCTTCCGGGTAATTCTGGAAACCGCCGCCCGCATCAATGGCGCTGGTTAATCCAAGGCGATTCAACTCACGCATAAACTGGCGCGTTGAGTTCACCTGCATCTCCAGCGGCAGCTTTGGCCCTTTCGCAAGCGTCGCATAAAGGATCATCGCGTTCGGTTTCGCAATCAGCATCCCGGTCGGATTGCCGTTATTATCGCGGACAATTTCCCCACCCGCCGGTGCCGGCGTCTCTTTGGTATAGCCGACGGCTTTCAGGGCGGCGCGGTTTAGCAACGCTCTGTCATAGAGATGCAGCACAAATACCGGCGTATCCGGTGCGGCCTCGTTGAGCTCTTCAAGAGTTGGCATACGGCGCTCGGCAAACTGGAATTCGCTCCAGCCGCCAACCACGCGTACCCATTGTGGTGATGGTGTTCTGTCGGCCTGATCTTTAAGCATCCGCAGCGCATCCGCAAGCGACGGCACGCCTTCCCAACGCAGTTCAAGGTTGTAGTTCAACCCGCCGCGGATCAGGTGGAGGTGCGAGTCGTTAAGTCCGGGGATCACCGTGTGACCGTGAAGATCGACAATCTGCGTGCCTTCGCCCGCATAGGACATCATTTGGGCATCGCTGCCGACGGCAAGGATCTTACCGTTAGCGATCGCCACCGCATCCGCGCGTGGCTGTTTAGGATCCAGGGTATGAACCTGGCCCTTTGTTAAAATCAGTGTCGCGGTTTGAGACATGACATTCTCCTTTGGTGCCAGGTCAGGCCTTTTTCAGCCACCCGGCAAACAAACGGGTCACGATGGGCATCCACAACCAGACCACCAACGCAACCACACAGGCATCATTGATAAAATGCAGCAATAGCGTTCCCTTCATCGACGGCAGCACGACACCGGTAATGGCAGGTACCAGATTGGTACTGGGAAAAATCACCAGCAGCGTTATCAGAAATTGTTTCCAGCGCTTAGGCTGGCGCACGTTAGCGGCGGGTGGCGTAAACCAGAATGCGGCTTCAGTGCGCACTTCGGTGTGGTCACCTTCAGCTAACAGCGGCGCGATTTGATCCACCAGCTTCTGCCGCACGTCAGACTGGGTCCAGGCGTAGAGATGTTCGAGGGTGTCAAAGCGGATAATGATATTCCAGGCCGTCTGACCATCGACCGGGCGAATAACGTTTGCGCCCAAATGGCCGGGATAATTGGCGGCGACGGGCATAATTTCGCCAAGCCAGGCTTCATACTGCGCAACGTGTTCTGGACGGATGGCGTGGGTAATGACCAGCGTGACATGCTTTTGCGTCATGGCGGAGGGTTCCTTGCTATCGCTTAAAGGCGGGGGAACTTCCCCGCCAGCATCATGACGTTAAGCTTTACGTTCTGGCGCGCCGTGCACCATGGTGTAAGCGTAATCCACGCCCATACCGTAGGCACCGCTATGCTCGCGTACCAGATTCATCACCGCGTCATAGGTTTCTTTGCGTGACCAGTCGCGCTGGTACTCAAGCAGCACCTGCTGCCAGGTCACCGGTACTGCGCCGGCCTGTACCATGCGGTCAATAGAGCGCTCATGCGCATCCACGGAGGTGCCGCCGGAGGTGTCGGTAACGACATAAACTTCAAAGCCTTCTTCCAGCGCCATCAGGGCCGGGAAGGTCAGGCAGACTTCCGTCCACAGCGCGGAGATAATCAGTTTTTTACGCCCGGTTGCTTTCACCGCTTTAACAAAAGCCGCATCTTCCCAGGAGTTCATTGAAGTACGCTCAATCGGCTTCACATCAGGATGTACCGCTAATAACTCAGGCCAGATATAACCACTAAAACTTTTGGTTTCGACAGAGGTATAAATTACCGGAACATTAAATATTTTCCCGGCTTTGGCTAACGCGACGGTATTATTTTTTAAAGTCTGACGATCGATATTTGCCACGCCAAAGGACATTTGCGGCTGATGGTCAATAAAAATAAGCGCAGAGTTTTGCGGGTCAATCAGTTCCCTAATAGACATTACACACCTTCCTAATCAACGAGTTAAAAGATTACGGTCAAGGTCACCGTCAGCAATTGGATCCTGAATCAGAAAGCATTTTGAGTATAGCGGGAAATTTCTAACGAGTTATTAAAGAAAACTGACCATTCTGTGACGATAATAATTTCACCTGACGTTAATGCTCAAAAAAATGCACAGGTTTTATCTAATTTATTCACTAGCATTGTGTTTTGGCATTCGGTACAACATAGGGAATTATTTTTTGGGATATTTTTCTCTTATGCGTATCAATCTGGACGTTTTGCTTATTCTCGATGCCCTCGACAAACACGGCTCCTTTGCCGCCGCCGCCGAATCCCTGTTTAAAACGTCCGCTGCGCTTAGCTATATGATTCAGAAGCTGGAAAACGATCTCGGCATCACCCTGCTTGACCGTTCCGGCCATCGCGCCAAATTTACCGATACCGGACGGATGATGCTGGAAAAGGGGCGTCTACTGCTGGATGCGGCAAAAGATCTGGAAAAGCAGGCGGTACAGCTTAGCTCCGGCTGGGAAAAGGAACTGTCGATTGCGCTTGATGACTCTTTTCCCTTCGACGCGCTGGTGCCTATCATCAAGGATTTTTATGCTCTGCATAAACAAACGCGTCTTAACTTCACTCATCATACCCTCGCCGGTTCATGGGAGGAGCTGACCCACAATGGTGCCGATATCATTCTCGGCGCCATTAATGAGCCACCAACGTCGGCGGCGTGGTCGTACAAAATGCTGGGCACCATAGATAACGTTTTTGTGGTGGCGCCAGATCATCCGCTGGCCGGTGCGCCGGAACAATTAACTAATGAGCAGCTCTGCCTGCACAGGGCGATTATCATCAGCGACAGCGCGCGTTTTTGCCATCCGTTAAAATCGAATCTGATGGATGAACAGCCCCAGATTCGTGTCGATGATTTTCAAAGCAAAGTGACGCTTCTGCGCGCGGGCGTAGGCTGCGGCTTTTTACCGCGCCATATTGCCAGCCCGCTGATAGCCACGGGTGAACTGATTGAAAAATCGGTGATTTCGTTTCGCCAGACCGACGTTGCCTATATGGCCTGGCGCAACGGTCACGATGGGCTTGCACAGCGCTGGTGGCGTGAAACGTTGCTGGCCAGCGCCGGGGAAACAAGCCTTTATCAGTGACCTTTCCAGAGGGTGGCGGAGATAGCGGGCAATACCAGTACGCCCTCCGCGAGCTGCCCTTCGCCTTCTTTGCGCTGCCATTTGACGTCCAGCAGCGGTGATTCGGGAAGCACCACTTCACAGGCGTCGCAGCGGTTAATCGCTACCATCACACGCTCTGCGCCAAGCACGCGCAAGAACACCACCACATCGCCTTCGGCGTACAGCACTTCACAAGCCCCCAGACGGAGTGCTGGCGTGCTTTTGCGGAGCGCCGCCAGACGCCGGTACAGCGCCAGCAATTCACGGTCTTGCTTTTGTTCATCCCACGGGAACGGCTTGCGGCAGAACGGATCGTTATCCCCCTCCAGCCCCACTTCATCGCCATAATAGATGCACGGCAAGCCAGGCCAGCTAAACAGCCAGACCACCGCCAGCGGCAGGCGCGCCACATCGCGACCGAGCAGAGATTTAAACCGTGCGGTATCGTGGCTATCCAGCTGATTAAACATTCGCAGTTGCTGCTGGTGCGATAGCCCGGCACGATAATCATCCATCCACGCGATACAGGTTTGCGCATCAATTTTCTGCGGATCGTAGGAGATATCGGTGTTCGCAAGAAAGCCCCATAGCGGGAAGGTAAAGCCGCGGTAGTTCATTGCCGCATCCTCCGCATCAAGCTGCAACCACTGACGGGCATCGCCAAAGTGTTCGCCGAGCACGTAGGCATCCGGGCGCTCAGCTTTCGCCGCCTGAGTAATGCCTGAGACGTGAAGAAGGTTGTTCTTCGCCCCACCCGCTTCGCCAAGCATATGTACCACGTCGAGCCGCCAGCCATCCATATTCCACGGGGCTTTTAGCCAGTGGCGGACAATACTGTCTTCACTGCGATAGATTTCATCCACCAGCGCGGCAGACTGAAAATCGAGCTTGGGTAAGCTTGAGTAACCCAGCCAGTCCAGCGCTTTGCCTTCGTTTGAGAAACTGTAGCGATCGCGCCACGGTGATGTCGGATAGTGGCAGGCCCCGTCGCTGCCGCGATGATGGCGATCAAACCACGCGTGGGTATCGCCGCTGTGATTGAATACACCATCGAGGATAATCCGCATTCCCTCACGCTGGGTATTGTGGCGTAAGCGCAGCAACGCCTCGTTGCCGCCAAAATGGGGATCAACCTGGCGATAATCTTCGGTATCGTATTTGTGCACGCTGGGGGCGGTGAACACCGGGTTCAGATACAGCGCGGTGACGCCTAGCGCCTTGAGGTACGGTAGTCTGGCGCTGATGCCATCAAGATCGCCACCATAAAAGGTCGAACCACCCGCTTCCGCAGTGAGCGGGTCATCCCATTCCCGTCGAATAATATCGTGCCCGGCGGCATGATGATGATAGACGTTATCCTGCCCTTCGGCGCGCGTGGTGCTGCGGGCAAAACGGTCGGGGAATATTTGATAGAAAATCTGCTCCGTCACCCACTGCGGGCTGGTGTCAACGCTGTCCCAGGCAAACAGTTCCAGCTTGGCCGGCGGGAACGCGCTAAAGCCTTTTGGCGAAAACCACAGCTGGCGGTCTTGCCACAGCAGCTTAAAGACGTAGCGTCGGCGCGGCTGTCCTTCACGCAGGTTAATCTCCCCACGCCATTGCACCACGTCTTGTTTCGGTGATTTACCACTGCGCCGCATCGGCAGCGCCATCTCCTCGTTATCCACTTCCGCGCGCAGAGTAACCCGCTGTGGCAGATCGTCACCACGCAGCCAAAGGCTAATTATCAGTTTATCCTGCTGCTGTTTTATAAAGGGTGCAACAGGCAGGTGCCAGGCGTTTAACATCGTTTATCCCCTATTTCAAAAATGTGCCCACCTTGCCATACGAATATTTCACCCTACTCATCTTTTAGGCATTTTTGTAGGGAGGAGGACAGGGGCGCAGGGACGGGCTCTTAGAAGCTCAACACTAGATCATGTTTGATAAAAGCTATCAGCGCCGGGCGGCACGATATACAGCATCAAGTGAACTAAATCATACTCTCAACTGTTTAAATACATGTGCTTATAGAGGATTCTTTGCGGCCATTAAGCAAAATGCTTGCGCTGCGGAGATTTGGATACCCCCAGTTAAATACCATCCAGCATGAAATCAATAGCCGCTTTAACCTCATTCCGGTATGTCATGGCCGTGCAAAACTCGCCGCCAATCCCCCGCTTTGGTACACCAACCATTTCAATAACGATAGCAAAGTAATCATTGCCATCAATCAGTCGGATGATTGGCATGATGCGTTCCGGCAATTTGCCTGGGAACTTCTCCACGGGGCTTAATGGAATCATCATACGCTTATCCAGATCGTCAATGATTTCACTCTAAACATCCAGCAGATAGGGATAAACGGCGCTCTTATTGGGGTTGTAGTAAACGGTAAACTGCATGATTAGAACGTCCGGTATTGTTCAGAAAAGCTGCCATGCTCTTCCAGAAAAGCATTCAGGTTAGCTATAGCTTCCGCGTTCTCTTCCTTCCAGCGTGCCGCCTCAAGCTTGCGCAGTTCAGTATCGATAGCCGCACTCAGTGTCTGGGACAAGTTCATGCCCACAGCGCGTGCTCGGCTCAGTAAATCGCGATCGATCGTCACATTGACGTTTTGGGTGATGCGTTGAGTAGCCATATTAAGCCTCCTTGCGTGCATGTGTTCATTGTACGCACATTCCAGTACACAGGCGAAAAAAACGCCGGAGAGGGCTTACTGGGAAATCTGCAAGCGGTGTTCATAACAAAACGCCCCCGACCATCAAGGCCGAGGGCGGTTAAGATGTGAAAACCCGCAAACCGGGTTTTTCATTAGCCAGCGCAGAAATTAGCTGCGACGGCGGTTTTTAAACATCCAGCCGACCAGCAGCAGCAGGATCCACGCAAAGCCCACATACAGGGAGATACGGGTTTCTGGATGGTAACCAATCAGCGCGATAATAAAGACCAGGAACACCAGACCGGCGATGGTGGTCGCCACGCCGCCCGGCACTTTGAACTTCAGCGCTTTCACTTCATCGGCGGATAAACGACGGCGGAATGCCACCTGCGAGAGCAGGATCATGATCCACACCCATACGGTGGCAAAGGTCGCCAGCGAGGCAATCACCAGGAAGACGTTTTCCGGCATGATGTAGTTCAGGTACACCGCAAACAGTAAGGCTACCGTCATGACCGTGACCGTCACCCACGGAATACCGCGGCGCGAGGTTTTGGCAAAGAATTTAGGCGCACTTCCCTGCTCGGCCATGCCGTGCAGCATACGACCAACGCCAAAGACGTCAGCGTTGATTGCCGAAAGCGAGGCGGTCAGCACCACAAAGTTCAGGATGCTGGCGGCAAAGGTAATCCCCAGATGCTGGAAAGTCAGCACGAACGGACTGCCGTTGGTGCCCACCTGATTCCACGGGTAGATAGACATAATGACGAACAGCGTACCGACATAGAACACCAGAATACGCATCGGTACGGAGTTAATGGCGCGCGGAATAGACTGCTCTGGATTCTTCGCTTCACCGGCGGTAATACCGATAATTTCAATGCCGCCGTAGGCAAACATCACCATCTGTAGCGACATCACCATGCCTATCCAGCCATTGCTGAAGAAGCCACCGTTGCTCCATAGGTTATGGATCCCGGTAGGCTGCCCGCCGTTGCCGATACCCCAGATGATGATGCCAAAACCGGCCAGAATCATGACGATAATGGTGGCCACTTTGAAGAAGGAGAACCAGAACTCCAGCTCGCCAAATACCTTAACGCTCATCAGGTTGACGGCGCAGATAATCAGCACCACGCTGAGTACCCATATCCAGTGCGGCACAGTCGGGAACCAGATGCCCATATAGATACCGAACGCGGTGACATCGGCAATGGCGACGATCAGGATTTCAAAGCAGTAAGTCCAGCCGGTGATATAGCCCGCCAGCGGTCCGAGGTTTTCCTGCGCGTAGCGAGAGAAGGAGCTTGCAGACGGGTTATGCACGGACATTTCGCCCAGCGCACGCATAATGATATAAGCGGCCACGCCACCAATAATATAGGCCAGCAGCACGCTTGGCCCGGCCATTTTGATAGCGTCGGCGGAACCGTAAAATAGCCCCGTACCAATTGCCGACCCGAGGGCCATAAAGCGGATGTGCCGGGCACTTAGCCCGCGCTTCAGCTTGTTGTTTTCCATCGTTTCCAGTGCCATGTTCAGACCCATCATTCCCACGCGGCCATCAACGACCGCGTGAACAACTTAGGTTAAAGTACCCAAAATAAAAAACCACGGAACATCACGTCCCGTGGTTAAACACCGTTAAAGCGCCGTGCAGATTAGTGCGCGCTTGATGTTACCTGGCGTCCTGCCATGCGATCCCAGATTATAGCCAGAACCGCCATCACGATTGTTGGCATCAACCATGCCAGACCTTGCTCCGCCATCGGTAAACGGGCAGTCCAACCCGGCAGTACGTCGGCAAAAGCAGAGGCTTTGATTGCGTCAAGGATACCAAAAATCAGACTGATAAACATCGGTGGTGCAATCACGCGGCCGGAATTATGCCACCAATTGCGGGTAAAACTGAGTACTACAAGTGCGATACACGGCGGATAGATGGCCGTCAGCACCGGAATAGAGATTTGAATCAGGTGGCTCAGCCCCAGATTCGACACCGCCATTGAGAACAGACCCAGGATAAATACCAGCGTACGGTAGGAGAACGGCAGGTACTGAGCAAAGAACTCGGCGCATGCACAGGTCAGGCCAACCGCGGTCACCAGACAGGCGATGAAGATAAGCGCTGCCAGCATGAAGCTACCCGCACCGCCGAAGGTGTGCTGAACGTAGGCATGCAGAATGGCCGCGCCGTTGGCGTTTTGGTCAACAAGCGTCGCGCTATCAGAACCCAGACGGAACAGCGCCAGATACAGCAGCGTCAGGCCAACGCCCGCCATCAGGCCAGCCCAGATGGTATAACGGGTCAGCAGACGTGCTTCGGTCACACCACGGGAACGCGCAGCGTTAACGATAACAATACCGAAGACCATCGCGCCCAGCGTATCCATAGTCAGATAGCCGTTCACAAAACCGTTTGAAAACGCCGCGGTTTCATAAGCTTCCATCGCGTTGCTGATAGGGCCGGCTGGCCACACAACGGCGGCAACAGACAGAACAATCAGTGCCAGAATTTTCAGCGGTGCCAGGAAGTTACCGACAGTATCGAGCAGTTTGCCAGGGTAGAGCGAGACCAGAATCACCAGTGCAAAATAGATAACGCTATAGATAAACAGCGGCAGTTCGCCGCTACCGGTCAACGGCGCAATACCAATTTCAAAGGAGACGGTCGCGGTACGCGGTGTCGCAAACAGCGGGCCCACGGCGAGGTAACACACGGTCGCCAGCAAAACGCCTGCCACTTTACCAATTGGCGTGCTGAGGCTGTCGACGCCGCCGCCCACTTTCGCCAGCGCGATAACGGTGAGCACCGGAAGGCCAACGGCGGTAATCAGAAAGCCAATCGCCGCGGTCCAGACGTGGGGGCCTGCCTGCAAGCCAACCATAGGAGGGAAAATGATGTTGCCTGCGCCAACAAACAGCGCAAAGGTCATAAAGCCCAGAGCGATGATGTCACGCGATTTCAATTGATGGGTCATATGTAACTACAGCCTGTGGATGTGGTGTTGTAAAACGAAAATTTATCGCGCCAGCGCCTGTGGAATGATGCAGAGGAAACCAACGACAAACTTAGCGGGATATGCTCCCTTCGCGATGTAAAGAAGAATAGTTTTTTGATTTACCGCGAATTAACAGTCTGTTCGTGACTGTCTGGTGGGCAATTTAAACGCTTATAACGTTTTAAAGCAACACGGGATCGTAAAACCAGATGATTATATTGATAGTGAATTTACAAGCAGACTTTTCAACTGGATTTAAGAAAAACATCTGGCTAATCATGCGAACAAAAAACAACCAGACGTTCGTTAATCAACCGACATTTCATTGACTGCAAAGCAAACAGACCAGCCGAGGCTGGTCTGTGGAAAGTTAAGCTGACAAGCACCGAATCAGCCGTCGTTTTTGGCAATTAAACGTTCCGGGAGCAGGAAGCTAAAGCAGGAACCTTTACCCAGCTCACTGGTGATATCCAACCGACTATCATGATGGTTAACCGCATGTTTCACTATCGCAAGCCCTAATCCGCTGCCGCCGGTTTGTCGCGAACGCGCCTTATCAACGCGATAGAAACGCTCGGTCAACCTCGGCAGATGCTCAGGCGAAATTCCCGGCCCATTATCAGACACGCTAAACAGCGCGCCGTGCGGCGCATGCTGCCAGCGTACGGTGATAACCGTACCTTCTGGCGTATGATTAACGGCGTTATACACCAGATTCGACATGGCGCTGCGCAATTGCTCCTCATTGCCCAGCACCTTTAGCGACTCATCAATATCGAAATGGAACTGATGCTGTCGATGGCTTAAGGTCTGCGCTTCGCGTTCAACTACCCGCAGCATCATCGGCACGTCAATTTTCTCATTGAGCGCCAGCACGGGTGAGGCCTCAATTTTCGACAACGTTAGCAACTGCCTGACCAGTCCTTCCATCCGCTGAGTTTGCTCACGCATGGTGTGCAACGCTTTCTCACGTACCGAGCCTTCCAGCGGCTGCTCCTGCATCATCTCAAGATAGCCTTGCAGCACCGTCAGCGGCGTACGCAGCTCATGGCTGACGTTAGCAAAGAAGTTACGCCGAGCGCCCTCGAGCTGGTGCATCTGGGTCACGTCCCGGGCGACCATCAGCAGCTGGCGGTCGGTATAAGGCATAATGCGAATTTCCAGATGGCGTCCGCTATTCAGCACCAGGTGCAGCGGCTTATGGAATTCACGCTTTTTAAGATGTTGCGTAAATTCAGGGTAACGCAGCAGGTTAAGAATATTTTGCCCGCTATCATCGGGCCAGCGAAGTCCCAACAACTGCTGGGCCAGGCCATTACACCAGAAAATCGCCCCTTCTTCAGTGGTCAGCACCACCGCATCCGGTAAGGATTCTGCGCCGCTGCGAAAACGCTTGATAAGATTACCCAGCTCACGGCGACGTTTCTTATTACGCAGCTGCATCTGGTTAAGTCCGTACAGCAGCGGCTCCCAGCTACCGCGCCCCGGCGGCGGGGTCATGCTTCTATCAACCCACAGCCACCAGGAAAGGCGCAGTAAATTCCAGAAATGCCAGATGAGCAGCCCGGTCACCGCCGCCAGTAAAAACCACGGCAGATAACCGAATACCAGTCCTAGTACCACGGCCGGGAAGCAGCACAGCAGCAGCTCCAGAACCAGCCTTTTCCATGACAGCCGTTCCAGCACGGGTCACACTCCTGTCAACAATTAGAAACGGGTGGAAAAACGATAACCCGTGCCGCGAACAGTTTGCACCATGCGGTCATGACCACTGTGTTCAAGCGCCTTGCGCAGGCGACGAATATGCACATCAACGGTTCTGTCTTCAACATAAACGTTAGTTCCCCAGACGTGGTTTAGCAGCTGTTCGCGGCTGTAGACACGTTCCGGGTGCGTCATAAAGAAATGCAGCAGTTTAAATTCCGTAGGCCCCATGTCCAGCGGGTTTTCGCCGGTCATGACGCGATGAGAAGTCGGGTCAAGGCTCAGCCCCTGCATCTCAATCACCTCTTCCACCGCCATCGGGGAAATCCGCCGCATGACGGCTTTTATGCGCGCCACCAGCTCTTTCGGTGAGAACGGCTTAGTGATGTAATCATCGGCCCCCGTCTCCAGCCCACGTACGCGATCTTCTTCTTCACCACGTGCCGTCAACATCACCACGGGAATATCTCGGGTTAGCGCTTCACGTTTGATATGCTTGATAAATTGCAGCCCAGAACCGCCCGGTAACATCCAGTCGAGCAGAATTAAGTCGGGCCAGGGTTCATTGAGTTTGTTGACAGCGCTGTCGTAATCTTCCGCTTCCACCGGCTGAAAACCGTTTTGCTCCAGAACGAAACACACCATTTCACGGATAGGTGCTTCATCTTCAACGACCAGAATACGTCTTGCCATTATTTGCCCTGTTTTTAGACATCAGTATTATATACGCCGTCATTATGCGTCAGATTTATGACAGTTTTATGATAAACATGACCGTGAGATGATAGCCCTTCACCGTTTATGACACACGGTATAAACATTCATCGAAATCTCTGTAGGTGAATGTTTATAATCAACTTTACGTCACTTTTCCCGGAACCGCTATGCGCATTATCCACACATCGGACTGGCACCTTGGCCAGAACTTTTACAGCAAAAGCCGCGCCGCTGAGCATCACGCGTTCCTGCAATGGCTGCTCGACACCGCAAAATCTGAGCAAGTTGACGCCATTATTGTCGCCGGTGATATCTTCGACACCGGCTCGCCACCGAGCTACGCGCGTGAGCTGTACAACCGATTTGTGGTCGATCTCCAGCAAACGGGCTGCCATCTGGTGGTGCTCGCGGGCAACCATGATTCCGTCGCCACGCTGAATGAATCCCGGGATATCCTGTCGTTCCTTAATACCACGGTCATTGCCAGCGCCGGTCATGCGCCCTTTATTTTAAATCTGCGCGACGGCACGCCCGGCGCCGTATTTTGCCCGGTGCCGTTCTTGCGACCGCGCGACATTATTACCAGCCAGGCGGGACTCTCCGCTCAGGAAAAACAGCGCCAGGTGCTGGAAAGCATTACCGAGTATTATCAGCAGCAATATCAGCAGGCCTGCGAACTGCGCGAGGATCGTCCGCTGCCGATTATCGCCAGCGGTCACCTGACCACCGTCGGCGCCAGCAAAAGCGATGCGGTACGCGACATTTATATTGGCACACTGGATGCGTTTCCGGCACAAAACTTCCCGCCGGCGGACTACATCGCGCTGGGTCATATCCATCGGTCACAGAAAATTGGCGGCAGCGAGCACATTCGTTACAGCGGGTCGCCTCTGTGTCTGAGTTTTGATGAAACCGGCAAAAGCAAAAGCGTCAATCTGGTCACTTTCGAAGGCGGAAAACTGGCTGAGGTCACGCCGCTTACCGTCCCGGTGACGCAGCCGTTGGCGGTGATCAAAGGTGATTTTGACAGCATTAGCGCGCAGTTAGCCGAATGGCGTAACGCACAAGCCGAACCGGCCACCTGGATTGATATCGAGATCGCCAGCGATGAATATCTTCACGACATTCAGCGCAAAATCCAGACGCTCACCGATGACCTGCCGGTGGAGGTGCTGCTGGTGCGCCGCAGCCGTGAACAGCGGCAGCGTATTCTGGCAAGTCAGGAGCGCGAAACCCTGAGCGAGCTGAGCGTCGAAGAAGTTTTCCACCGCCGACTGGCGCTGGAAACCCTTGAGGAAGAGCAACAACAGCGGCTGCACATGCTGTTTGTCCAAACGCTAAATGATTCTGGCGAGGAGGAACAGCCATGAAAATTCTCAGTCTGCGCCTGAAAAACCTCAACTCGCTTAAAGGCGAGTGGAAAATCGATTTCACTCAGGAACCGTTCGTCAGTAACGGCCTGTTTGCCATCACCGGCCCCACGGGCGCGGGGAAAACCACCTTACTCGACGCTATCTGTCTGGCGTTGTATCACGAGACGCCGCGGCTTAATACGGTGTCACAGTCGCAAAACGATCTGATGACCCGCGATACCGCTGAATGCCTGGCAGAAGTTGAATTTGAAGTTCAGGGCGTGGCCTACCGCGCCTTCTGGAGCCAGAACCGCGCCCGTAATCAGCCGGACGGGAATCTCCAGGCGCCGCGCGTAGAGCTAGCGCGTTGTGCGGATGGGCAGATTCTGGCCGATAAAGTAAAAGATAAGCTGGAGATGACGGCCTCCCTGAGCGGCCTGGACTACGGTCGCTTCACCCGCTCCATGCTGCTTTCGCAGGGTCAGTTCGCCGCTTTCCTGAATGCCAAACCGAAAGAGCGCGCCGAACTGCTCGAAGAGCTCACCGGCACCGAAATTTATGGTCAGATCTCAGCCCGGGTGTTTGAAAAGCATAAGCAAGCGCGCGGGGAATTAGACAAACTCCAGGCTCAGGCCAGCGGTATGGTGCTATTAAGCGAAGAGCAGCAGCAAACGCTGCATCAAAGTTTGCAGGCACTTACTAGCGAAGAAAAACAGCAGCAACATCAGCAGACTATCGCCACACAATATCAGCATTGGCTGGCGCGCCAGGCTGAGTTGACTGTGGATGCCAAAAAAAATCAGCAGGCGCTGGCAGAAACAGAACAGTCACTTATTGCAGCGCAGCCTCAGCTCACCGCCCTACAGCGCGCTCAACCCGCCGAGGCGCTGCGTCCACGCTGGACAAACATGCAAGAGCAGGCTGCCACCGTCGCCAAAACCGACCAGCTCATCGAGCAAGTGAATACTCGCTTACATGATGCCAGCCGACTCCGCGACCGGATCCGTTATACCGCCGAGCGTCAGAGCACAACGTTAAAGCAAACGCATAATGCACTTCTGCAATGGTTACACGAGCATGAAAGTATCCAGCGCTGGCAAGGCGAGCTGACCGGTTGGCGCAGCGCTTTCGCCCAGCAGGCTCGCGAGCGCACGCAGCTACAAAACCATGAGCTGCGGCTGCGCGAACGGGAAAAACAGTTAGCGCAATTGCCCGCGTCTACCTTAACGTTGACCCAGGATGAGCTGGCCGAGCAGGTTGCCCAACATGCCGCCACGCGTCCATTGCGTCAGCAGCTTAGCCGTCTGTATCCGCAGTTTATGCCCTTACAAGCTCGCCGCCAGCAGCTTGTCGAGGCCGGGCTTGTGCGTCAGCAGCAACTGGACAAACTGAATCAGGAACTCACTCAGCTGCGTCAGATATATAAAGATAAAAAGCAGCAGTTGAGCGACGTAAAGGCGATTTGTGAGCTGGAAGCGACCATTGTCCGTCTGGAAGCCGAACGTGCGCGTTTACAGCCGGGTGCGCCTTGTCCGCTTTGCGGCTCTACCCAGCATCCGGCGCTGGCGGAGTATCAGGCGCTGGCCCCCGACGCCAATAAAGCTCGCCGCGAGGTGCTGGAAAAAGAGGTCACTCGTCTGGCGGAGGACGGTGCAACGCTGCGCGCGCAGCTTGAAGCGCTGCAAAAACAACAGTTCAAAGACAATGATGAGCAAGCATCACTTTCTCAGCAGGAGCAAGTACTTACATCACAATGGCTTGAAACCACGCGCCTTCTGGCGATAACGCTGACGCCTTCGGACGATATCAGCGGCTGGTTAAGCGCGCAGGAAGAGGCCGAACAGCAACGCTATCAGCACAGCCAGCGGCTAGCGATTGAGGGGCAGATCCGCGAGCTTCAGGCACAGAAGAAACAGTTAAACGATGAATTGACGCAGCGTAGCGAAGCATTGGCACAAACGCTGTCGGCGTTCGGCATGACGCCGCCTGCCAGCGGTGAAGAATCGGCCTGGCTTGCCGCCCGCGAAGCGGAGATCCAACGCTTGCAGCAGCAGCAAAAGCAAAACCTGGATATTCAGCAACAATTGGCACAGATTCAGCCGCTACTTGAGACACTGCCTGCGGCGCAGATACCCGATGACGGTAGCCAGGCAAATCTTGACGGCTGGCAGCAAGTCCACAACGACTGCATCGCGCTGGAAAGCCAGCGGCAGACGCTGCAACAGCAGAAAACGCAGGAAAATGCGCGCCTACAGCAGGCCGAGCAGGCCTTCGATCAGGCGCTCGCCGATTCTCACTTTAGCAGCCGGGAGGCGTTTCTTGCCGCCCTGCTCGATGGTAATGAGCGTCAACGGCTGGAACAGCTTAAGCAATCGCTCGAGACTCAGCATCAGCAACGTCAGGCGCTTACCGCCCAGGTGCGAGAAGCGCTCGAGCGCCATCTTAGCCAGCGTCCGCAGGGTTTGCCCGCTGAGCTCACGCTTGAAGAGGTACAACAACAGCTGCAAACATTAGCCCGCCAGTTGCGTGAAAACAGCGAGCGTCAGGGGGAATTGCGCCAGCAGTTGAAGCAGGATAACGATAATCGCCAGCAGCAGCAGTCGTTACTAGTGGAGATTGAGCATGCTCAGGCCACGCTTGAAGACTGGGCGCATCTCAACGCGCTGATTGGCTCTAAAGAAGGGGATAAATTCCGTAAGTTCGCGCAAGGCTTAACCCTGGATAATCTGGTGTGGCTGGCGAATGAGCAGCTTAGCCGCCTGCACGGTCGCTATCTGCTCCAGCGCAAAGCCAGCGATGCGCTGGAGCTGGAAGTGGTGGATACGTGGCAGGCGGATGCGGTGCGCGATACCCGCACGCTATCGGGCGGCGAAAGCTTCCTGGTCAGCCTGGCCCTTGCGCTGGCGCTGTCGGATCTGGTGAGTCATAAAACCCGTATTGATTCACTCTTCCTCGATGAAGGTTTCGGCACGCTCGACAGTGAGACGCTGGACACGGCGCTCGACGCGCTGGATGCGCTGAATGCCAGCGGCAAGATCATTGGCGTCATTAGCCACGTTGAAGCGATGAAAGAACGGATTCAGGTGCAAATTAAAGTGAAGAAAATCAATGGGTTTGGGTATAGCCGGTTGGATAAGGTGTTTGCCGTCGACTAGGTGTCTTCCCGGCGGCGCTGCGCTTGGCCGGGCTACAATTGCATACGTAAATGTAGATACTGTGGGCATTGACAACATGTAGGCCTGATAAGCTACGCGCCATCAGGCATAACCGCGCACATTGCCGGATGGCGGCTATCCTTATCCGGCCTACACCAGTCGGTAGCCCGGGCGAGATGGTTACACCGACCCCGGGATCACGCAGGCCACAACCACGCCGCCCCGCGCACGCCGCTGGAATCACCATGCCGCGCTTTGCGAATCGGCGTCTCACATTCGCCGCCGAATACCCACGGTTTCACCAATGGCGGCACCGTTTCATACAACCGCTCAACGTTACTCATGCCGCCGGCCAGCACAATCACATCCGGGTCAAGAATATTGATAACATGCGCCAGCGCTTTAGCCAGTCGCTGTTCGTAGTGGCTAAACGCCAGCTTCGCCTGCGCGTCACCTTCGTCGATGCGCCGCATAATTTCAACGCCAGTCAACGTATTGCCGCTAAGACGGCGATAATCGGTGGCAAAGCCCGTGCCGGAAATAAAGGTTTCAAGACACCCCTGCTTTCCGCAGTAACACGGCACTTCTGCCCGATAACGCAGTTCGTCGTCGTTCATCCACGGCAGCGGATTATGGCCCCACTCGCCTGCCGTACCGTTCCCGCCGGTATGCACCCGACCGTTGATGGCGACACCTGCGCCACAGCCGGTGCCGATGATCACCGCGAATACGGTTTGTGCGCCCGCCGCCGCGCCGTCCACCGCCTCGGAAACCGCCATGCAGTTGGCATCGTTGGCTAAACGCACTTCGCGCCCCAGGCGACGGCTCAAATCTTTATCAAACGGTTGGCCGTTAAGCCAGGTCGAATTGGCATTCTTGACCACCCCGGTATAGGGCGAAATCGACCCCGGAATGCCTATCCCCACCGTGCCCGTTTCCCCGGTCGCTTTTTCAGCCAGAGAGACAAGATGGGCAATATTTTCAATCGTTTGCTGGTAATCACGCGGGGTTGGCAGGCGGTGGCGAAAAAGCTCCTCACCGGCATTGCTGAGCGCAATCACTTCTGTTTTTGTGCCACCTAAATCGATTCCAATTCGCATTCATTGCTCCTGTTTAAATCAATGCAAGGTCAGAGACAATTCGTTATCATTGCCCGCTGATTTAACGATAACACCGTGGAAATTATCATGCTGTGGTTCAAAAATTTAATGGTTTACCGTCTTAGCCGCGACGTTTCCCTGCGCGCAGCAGAGATGGAAAAACAGCTCGCTGAGATGACCTTTACCCCATGCGGCAGCCAGGATATGGCAAAAACCGGCTGGGTACCGCCGATGGGTTCACACAGCGATGCACTGACGCATGAAGTGAATGGTCAGATAATCGTCTGCGCCCGCAAAGAAGAGAAGATCCTTCCGTCCCCGGTGATTAAACAAGCTCTGGAAGCAAAGATCCAGAAGCTGGAAGCCGATCAGGGACGTAAGCTGAAAAAAACAGAAAAAGACTCGCTGAAGGATGAAGTGCTGCATTCCCTACTGCCGCGCGCGTTCAGCCGCTTTAGCCAAACCATGATGTGGATCGACACCGTTAACGATCTGATTATGGTCGACTGTGCCAGCGCCAAAAAAGCGGAAGATACGCTCGCGCTGCTGCGTAAAAGCCTCGGTTCGTTGCCGGTCGTACCGCTGACGATGGAAAATCCGATTGAGCTGACGCTGACCGAATGGGTTCGCTCCGGTACGGCGGCGCAAAGTTTCCAGCTGCTTGACGAAGCCGAACTCAAAGCCATTCTTGAGGATGGTGGCGTGATCCGCGCGAAGAAACAGGATCTGGTGTGCGATGAGATTGCGGTGCACATTGAAGCGGGCAAGCTGGTGACTAAGCTTGCGCTTGACTGGCAGCAGCGTATTCAGTTTGTGATGTGTGATGACGGTTCGATCAAGCGCCTGAAATTCTGCGACGAGCTGCGCGACCAGAATGAAGATATTGACCGTGATGATTATGCCCAGCGTTTTGACGCGGACTTTATTTTAATGACCGGCGAGCTGGCGGCATTGATTAAAAGTCTGGTCGAAGGATTGGGCGGCGAAGCCCAGCGCTAAACCTGCATTTCCCTTCCTGTCGCAACAGGAAGGGAATCCATTACAGATAGCGGCACAGATAAGACGTTGGCTCGGCGACCTCAAGATTAAACTCGCTGTGGCCCGGCACGTTGAACACATCTCCGGCGTTATAAACTTTCCATTCAATTTCCCCCGGCAACAGCACATTCAGCGCACCGCTAATGACGGTCATTTCTTCTGGCTGTGCGGTACTGAAAGTGTATTCGCCTTCTAACATCACACCGACGCTAGCACGACCCGTGCTGCTGCTGGTGAAACCGATGGATTTCACTTTTCCTTCAAAATAATCGTTGCTCTGAAGCATAAACCGGCCCTTATTGTCTTGTCGTAAAAAACCAATATAGGGTTGCGAACAGAAGCCTGTCACGCAAAATCATACGGTTAACATAATAATTCTGCGGCCAGTCTGGCGACTAGCACATTCGATAAGAGAACCGGAACATCCAGCGCCTTTTGTAGCAGATCCCGGTGGCGCTGGTCATAGCCAAGCGAGTCCAGCACCAGTACGTCTGCCCCTCGCTCCACTAATGAATTGCCCGCGGAAATCAGATGTTCATCGCTGTCACGGATAGGGTTTGCTAACGCGTAGTAGGGTGAGCTTGGCAGCATCTGCCATTTTTCCTGCTGCGCACTTAAAATCGCTTCAACCGGAACCAGCACTCCCACCTGGTGCCCTTCAACGATTGAGGCCACCAGCGGCGGAATAATTCGCTGAGGCTCTAAAAGCATGGCATTACGCGCCACCATGCCGCGCAGTTTGAAAGTATTGAGTAAAAGAATGACGTCATAGGACTGATTATCGAGAATTTCGATCACCGCCTGTAGGCTTTTCTCGACCTTCAGACGAGAAACTTCAACAAACTGGTTATCGTTTAACAGGACTAACAAGCGCTCTTCACCGGGATCTGGCGCATACTCCTCCATCACTTCCGCACGACTCATTTTCCCCAACAAGGTCATATGGGTAATTTGATCTTCCCTGATGTGCTCGGTTAAAAGCGGCAATACTTCACTGACGGGTACAACCCCAATCGTTAGAATCGCCATCGTTGCACTCATGTTATCTACCTTCTACCTTGCATTGTTCACTTCACACATAGCCACCTGGATGGATGAAAAATACCGCTCAAAAGCGTAGCAGTACATTCTTTAGCCTGAATGTAAAGATTCCAGTAATTTCCAGTACTCTCCTGATATAGATTGATTTTAACTTTTCTATAACATTAATAATAAGTAATAAATGTGATTTACGCCCGAAATAGCCACGAATAATTTATGGCTATTTCGGCAGGCAAAGCGGAAGGATAAGCGAGATTGAAGACGAAAAAAGCAGGTCTTTGTTAGCTTGCGGTCACCAGGGAAAGGGCGTTAAGGATAAGCGTGACCACCTGGTCAGGCGTTGCCGAGGCGTCAACAATATAATGGGCGGTTTCACGGTACAGCGCGTCACGCTGGGCCAGAACTTCAGCCACTTCTTCGCTGATTGGCTTGCCGGTAAGCGTAGGCCGCTGTTCAGCCTCTGGAAAGGCTTCCAGTCGACGGGCTAATATCGCTACCGGGGCATCAAGATAAACGACAATGCCATTTTGTCGCATAAACGCACGATTTTCCGCCGCAAGTATAATTCCCCCACCGGTGGCGACCACCGTTCCCGGCTGCGTAACGGATTTCAAGGTTTGCGTTTCACGGGCACGGAATCCCGGCCAGCCTTCTGCGGCCACAATTTCCGCGACGCTCATACCGGATTGCTGCTGCAGAGCGAGGTCGGTATCCACAAAGCGGAAATGGCAGGCATGGGTCAGCGCTTGGCCTATTGTTGTTTTTCCGCAGCCTCTGGCTCCGATAAGAAAAATAGGCTGTGTCATTACCTGGAATTCCCCCTGATGATGCGAATGTGCGGGACGAGCATTTGAAGCGTGGATCATATCACCAAACTAGTACACAAGTAAGTGTAAACCTAAGATTACAAGAAGAACGCGTTACGTTATTTATCGCCCATTCAGGCGGATAAAGAGCTCAACATAAGCGTAAAAAAAAGATGCCACATGGCGTAGCGCTAACAGTACATGAAATTATCTTGCTTTGACAAGCCAGTTAATGCGGCAAAGGTAGCACATTCTGGTATCAGAAATCCTGTCAACCGCGCTTCACGGCCAGCAACCATTTATCGAGTTCGGCGGCAAACTGCTGGCGGTCACGCTGAGAAAGTGCACTGGGGCCACCGGTTTGAATGCCGCTTGCGCGCATGGTGTCCATAAAATCGCGCAAGGTTAAACGCTCGCGGATTGTCGCATGGCTGTAGCGTTCGCCACGCGGGTTCAGAGCCGCACCGCCCTTTTCCAGCACCTCCGCGGCCAGCGGAATATCGGCAGTCACCACCAAATCACCCGGCTGGCACAGACGGACAATTTCATTATCCGCCACGTCGAAGCCCTGCGGCACGACCATGGATCGAATATAGCGCGATGGCGGCACGCGCAGATACTGGTTAGCCACCAGCACCAACTCAGTTTGCGTACGGTCTGCGGCGCGGTAAAGCACCTCTTTAATCACATTCGGACACGCATCCGCATCCACCCAAATCGTCATCAAGACTTCCTTTTACACGGGAACGTTAAGCGAGATTATACGGTAAGCCGCCGCAATGGCGTAATAAAGTGCGCGCCCGAGTCTCCCCGCAATGGTTCCCGCGCTGCAAATTGGATGAATTTGCGTGTATAACAGTAAACTACGTATAAAAACAGACTGAGGGAGAAACGTGATGGAGAAGAAAATTGGCTTCATTGGCTGCGGAAATATGGGCAAAGCCATTCTTGGCGGCCTGATTGCCAGTGGTCAGGTACTTCCTGGGCAGATTTGGGTCTATACGCCATCGCCGGATAAAGTAGCCGCGCTGCGCGATGAGTATGGCATTAACGCCTCGCAAAGCGCTCAGGAAGTGGCACAGGTAGCAGATATCGTCTTTGGGGCCGTTAAACCCGGCATTATGGTGAAGGTACTTAGCGAAATCGCCTCCAGCCTGAATAAAGATTCTCTGGTGGTGTCGATTGCCGCAGGCGTGACCTTAGAACAGCTGGCGCGGGCGCTGGGTCATGATCGTAAGATCATTCGTGCTATGCCGAATACCCCTTCACTGGTGAACGCAGGGATGACCTCCGTGACCCCGAATGCGCTGGTCACGCCGGAAGATATTGCCGACGTACTGAATATTTTCCGCTGCTTTGGCGAAGCGGAAGAGATTGCCGAACCGATGATTCATCCGGTCGTTGGCGTCAGTGGCTCCGCCCCGGCCTACGTGTTTATGTTTATCGAGGCGATGGCCGACGCCGCCGTGCTGGGCGGTATGCCGCGTAAGCAGGCATATAAGTTTGCCGCTCAGGCGGTAATGGGCTCCGCGAAGATGGTGCTGGAAACAGGCAAGCATCCCGGTGAGCTTAAAGACATGGTCTGTTCTCCAGGCGGTACAACGATTGAAGCGGTGCGCGTTCTGGAAGAGAAAGGATTCCGTTCTGCCGTGATCGAAGCGATGACGAAATGCATGGAAAAATCAGAGAAGATGAGCAAGTCGTAAACGCTATGACCCGGCAATCGCTGCCGGGTCACACTGACTTACCATAGAATTGAGATTATTTTTTCTTCAGACAGGTACTCATGAAGGTTTTACGCTCGTCGCCTTTTAAGGTCTTTTGAGCCGCCTGCGCATTACAATCCTTCATCTTTTGTTGCTGTGGCGTCAACGTTTTACCGTCGGCAGCCGCTCCTGCGCCTTTAAGGCAGGTACTCATATAGGTTTTACGCTCATCACCTTTGAGGGTTTTGGCGGTCGCCTGTTGGTTACAGCTGCTCATACGCTGTTGCTGCGGAGTCAGGCTTTTCTCCGTTGCCGTGGCGGTGGTTGCCGCAGACGCTGAAGCCGCAACAAACATTCCGCACAGCAAAGTCACCATTAATGTTGTTTTCATTACACCATCCTTTTGTGAGAGATCACCGTAAGTCTGGTCTCAGAAAGCCATTAAAACAACCCGGCCCCGCGATTTCGCTGCCGGGTTGAATCATTACAGCCCCAATGCCGCTTTCATGGTGTAGTAAAGATCGGTCTGATCCGTCAGCCCAACCACATTCGCCGCGTGCGGGCCATAGGCCGCAATGCGCAGCTGCGTCCCGGTATGTTCCATCGACTCCTCTTCCGAATTGCCGTAGCTCATCACCATCACCGCGCCGTCTTTGGTGTTCAGCGCCTGAGTCAGCCCCGGCGCTTTGGTGTCAGGCGGGATAATCTGGCTGGAGTGTGCGTGGTCGGCGGTGACGATAACCAGGGTATTGCCATCTTTTTTGGCAAATTCCAGCGCTTTTTGTACGGCTTCATCAAGGTCGACCGTTTCACCAATCTGCCCACACGGATTAGCGGCGTGATCCTGCTTGTCGATAGAAGCCCCTTCCACTTGCAGGAAGAAACCCTTCTCATGCGTACTGAGTAACGCGATGGCTTTGTCGGTCATCTGCGCCAGCGTCGGCACGCTCTCATTGCGTTTCGGGTTTGGTGTACAGGTGACCGCGGCTTTATCGATGTTGCCATGGTAGGAGGCTTTTGGCCCTTCCCAGCGCACGGGCATATTGCCGTCGGAGAACAGTCCCAGCAGCGGTTTATCCTGATTTGCCTGGGTGATAGCGGCAAGCGTAGTGGCATCGTTCACCAGTTGATAGCCGCGCGCCTGGGCCTGCTCGCGCAGGGTTTTGCCCTGCCATTCCCCGGCCGTTGCCGTTTCGGCAAAGGTTTTCGCCCCGCCGCCTAGCGTCACATCAGCACGGGCGTTGAGCAGCTGTTCGGTAATCGAGCCTTTGCCCCCTTTTTCCAGCGCATTCGTTGGGCATTTTTCCGAGGTCACGGTTGGGCCATAGCATTTGCGCGAGGTGACGTGGGAAATCAGCGCCGCCGGTGTGGCATCCTGAAGTTCCGCGGTTGAGACGTTGCCGGTCGCAAGACCAGCCGCTTTTGCCAGCTCCAGAATGGTCTGGTGGTCTTTTTCGTGGATGTCCACGCCCAGCGCGCCGTTATAAGTTTTCACCCCGGTGCTCCAGGCCGTTGCCGATGCAGCCGAGTCAGTCACGTAGTCCGGTTTACCGGTTTTTTTATCCAGCGAGTAGTGCGTGTACTGACCGGTCAATGGCAGAGCGTCAATCCCTTTAAAAAAGCCGCCAGCGCCCTCGGCATAATTTCGCGCAGCGGTAATTTCCGAATCCCCCATTCCGTCACCAATCAGCAAAATCACGTTCTTTGCTTTTTGATTATTGAGTGATGCGCGAATAGCTTCAGTCTGATCGGCAGATAAACGACGAGCGCCGCCAGGCTGGGTTATATCACCTTGCGCTGCGCGGTTATCAAGAACCGCGGTATCAGCGTTGGCATGAACAACGGGCAGGCTTAACAGAGGTAATAATGCGGCAAAAATTGCGCTGTATTTCACTTGATCTTCTCCATGTATAAATACGTCAATAACGAAACAAGGAGACTGTAAGAAAAGAGCGTGACAGTTTAATGACAGCGCCTGAAAGTGTTTTACCTACTGATTTTCGTAGGTGAGAAATAACCGTTTAACATGGTGATATAATAATTCATTATTATGATCGACATCATGTTCCGCAGGCTCAAGCTTATTCAACGTCGCCGTGATATCGCCCTCTAATGATTGTGGGGATTCCTGCTTCATATGCTGTAAAAGCGTCGTTACCACCACTTCCAGCGCATCAACCTGAATGCGTAATGCATTGGCTTCATCTTCCTTCTCTGCCAGTCTCACCAGCAGTTCAGCAATGAAGTTTTTCATCGCACTTTATCCTTGTATGACAGATGGGCAGGGAGTCAGCCCCTAAACTAAATAGACCGATATACCCGTCATACTTCAAATTGCAGGTGCGTTGGCTACGCTCGTTCACCCCGGTCACTTACCAGAGTAAGCTCCCGGGATTCACTCCCTTGCCGCCTGCCTGCAACTCAAAGTATTTAGGGTATAAACGCCACGATTCTATTCCCCTAAAACAAGGTGAATAGAATTACAATAATCAGACAATTCTGCAATACCAATAGATAAAAAATATAATCCGTAGCTATTTCATAGCATTGGTTTTTTGGCAGGCCAGCGAAACGTTTTGCTGGTGAAATATTGCTATTACTTATGGATAATAATGCTGGCTGGAGGATGGAATAATAGCGGCTCCATTATTCCATCCTTTTAACGATATTACTGGCGAACCGGCCGAGTCCGGCGCAACATCACCGCTAATTGCCACAGGTTGATCAAAACGATCACCGCGGTGACAATAAAGACCCAACGGAACCCCGCCATTGCCGATACCGAGGCACCAATTAACGGCCCGACGACGTTGCCCAGATACATAAACGACTGGTTATAACCGAAAATACGTCCAGTGACCCGCTCACTAATATATTTAAGCAATAGCGTTTGCACGGCGGGCAGCATTGCGCCATCCGCAAAGCCCAGAATAAAGCGCAAAATGCCAAGCTGAAGCGGCGTGGTGACAAACGACATGGCAAAAAAGAGCACCACCGCAAAGATTAAGGTGCCAACTAAAATACGCGCAGTACCAATGCGATCGCCAAGTTTACCCAAACGAGGCGCCGACATCAGCGCCGAGACGCCCGGCACGGCGGCAATCATGCCGCTCAAAAAGGCTATGTTGCCGCTATCGGGTGACATCGACTGGATAAACAGCGTCAGAATAGGACTGATAGAGCCATTACACAGCTGAATCACCATAGTGGTGACAAAAAGACTGATCACCAGGCCCGGATACGGCAGCGAGGCAAATACCGCTTTACCGCTGAGCTTCTCGCCTTTATTCAACTGGGGTCGCGGCCCCTCTTTGATTAAAAATAGGGTCACCATAAAGCTTATCAACAGCAGGAAAGCGGTGATGAAGAACACCATCCGCAGCCCGACGTGGTCGGCCAGAAATCCGCCGAGCAGCGGCCCGCCTATCACCCCGGTAATCTGCGCAGTTGAGAGGGTGCTGAGCGCCCAACCGCTGCGGTCGCGTGGCACCTGTGAGGCCACCAGCGCCATGGCATTGGGAATATAGCCGGAGGTTAATCCCATAATCGCGCGCAGGATAAACAGTTGCCAGACGTTGGTGGCGAAAGCCTGTAGCAAAATCGCAATCGCCATCCCCAACGAGGCCCGTAATAACATCAGCTTGCGGCCTTTACGGTCGGCAAGGCTGCCCCACATCGGCGACACCACTGCTGATACCAGGAAAGTGACGCTAAACGTCAGCCCAGACCACATTGAAAGCGACTGATGCGAGGTGACCCCCAACTGCGCGATATACAGGGGTAAAAAGGGTAAAATTTGACTGATCGCCAGACCGGTGAAAAAACACCCGAGCCAAACGGAAATAAGGTTAACCTTCCAGGATTCCATCACGAAATGTTGTCAGTTCAAGTTGCGGGAACGAGTGCACAGGTTAGCAAGTTGCGGTTTGCGCGGTATTGTCAGAGATGCTTAATGTATTATTTCAGGATTTTATCATTCACTTAGCACACATTCGTGATTTACATCACACCATAGCCGCGATGACGCAGTGAATTATGCTTATCCGCCGCACGTTAATCGTGCCATTCGATATGGAAAAGGCAGATGCGCTGCAATACCCGTGATATGTTATGTGCTTTGCATTTAGAACAGATGGAATGAGAAATGGCAAAGTTGCGGGTTGGCATTGTTTTTGGTGGAAAATCAGCGGAGCACGAAGTCTCTTTGCAGTCCGCAAAGAACATCGTAGAAGCGATTGATAAGACGCGTTTTGACGTCGTATTGTTGGGCATTGATAAGCAGGGACAATGGCATATCAGCGATGCCCAGAACTACCTGTTTAATGCCGAGGATCCTGCCCGTATCGCCTTGCGTCCTTCCGACACTACCCTCGCCCACATCCCGGGCAAAGAACATCAGCAGATGATCGACGCTGCCAGCGGTAAACCGCTTGATGCCATTGACGTTATTTTCCCGATCGTTCACGGCACGTTAGGCGAAGATGGCTCCTTACAAGGCATGCTGCGCATGGCCAATCTGCCGTTCGTGGGTTCCGACGTGCTGGGCTCTGCCGCCTGCATGGACAAAGACGTCACCAAGCGTCTCCTGCGTGACGCCGGGCTGTCGATTGCCCCGTTCGTCACCCTGACGCGCCGTAATCGCGACAGTTTCACTTTCGATGAAATCAAGACAAAGCTGGGTCTGCCGCTGTTTGTTAAGCCCGCCAATCAGGGCTCTTCAGTGGGCGTTAGCAAGGTCAACAACGCGGAGCAGTATCAGAAAGCCGTGGCGCTGGCATTCGAGTTTGACCATAAAGTGGTGGTGGAACAGGGTATCAAGGGCCGTGAGATTGAGTGCGCGGTGCTGGGAAACGATTTCCCTGAGGCCAGTACCTGCGGTGAAATTGTGCTGAACAGCGAATTCTACGCCTATGACACCAAGTACATCGATGATAACGGGGCGAAAGTTGTGGTTCCTGCGGCCATCCCCGCCGAAGTGAACGATAAAATCCGTCAGGTCGCGATCGACGCTTATCAGACGCTTGGCTGTTGCGGCATGGCGCGCGTTGACGTCTTCCTGACGGCCGACAACGAGGTGGTGATAAACGAAATCAACACGTTGCCTGGCTTTACCAATATCAGCATGTACCCGAAACTGTGGCAGGCCAGCGGTCTGGATTACACTTCGCTGATTACCCGTCTGCTTGAACTGGCGCTGGAGCGTCATCAGGCGGACAAGGCGCTGAAAACCTCGATGAACGGTTAACAGACTCCCCCGGCGTCGCCAGCGACGCCGGGAATCCCATCACGCTTCCCGCCGACAAATGATAAACCCAGCCAACCAGAAGCTAATGACCCAGGTCACCATCCCTACGGCATAGGTTTGCCAGCCTTTCGCCTCGAAACCGAGCAGGCCAACAATCCCGTTAAGAATAAAAATCAGACCGATCGCAAAGGCGTAGTAGTGCCAGTCGCGGCGAATTTTGGCAGGCAGGTTCATAGCAACTCCCGAAGAAAAAAATGATGATGCCATAACGTCCAGCCCGCGTCTGTGGTGTAAACAACAATTAGCGAATGTTAATGAATTGCCGCATCGAACAACAAGTTGGGCCGTAAAAACCAGGATTATTCCTGCTCAAAATTTACCATAAATCCGATGTTTGTCCTGGGCACCCACTGCCACACTAACTCCAGTAACACGAAATCGTCTGTGTTGACGTTATCCTGGAGGTTTTTATGACCGATTTCACCTTATCAAAGCTCATGTTCAGCAAAAAAAAGGGGACATCTTCCACTTCGGGTAATCTGGCGTATGCGCTTTTCGTTTTGCTCTGTTTTTCCGTGGGTGCGCAACTTTTAACGCTGGTGCTGCATGCGCCGGGCGTCTATGAACACCTGATGCAGATGCAGGACACCGGGCGTCCACGCGTAGAAATGGGCCTGGGCGTGGGCACGCTATTTGGCGTCGTACCCTTCCTGGCAGGCTGCGTCATCCTTGGCATCGTTTCGCTGATGCGCCGCCTGCGCCATCACGACTAATTAAGCGCCATGCATTTAGCCCGACGTTCATCTACCCGTTTTGCAAACCATGCGGTGGTCAATTTGCGGGTGATCTTCGGGCTATCAAGCTGAATGCCTGGCAACATCTCTCGGGCTAACGGTTTCCCCGCTTTCTGCTCGGCAATCTTATAAACGCCCTGGTATACCGCGGTCTTTTCAAAGGCCAGGCTGTCGCCTTTACGAAGCTGATTATGGATTTCAGCCTGACTTAGCGACAGCTTATCTGCCAGCTTCCTGACGGCCTTTTCGGTGCTGCCCGGTTCGTCAGTACCATAAAGAACCACATCCCCGTCCAGCGCCAGTTTGACTCCGGTCGCTTTACTGACCGCAGACTGGAATGCCGCGTTGCGGCTGGCATACCATCCGGCGTTAAAATCAGCAAAACGGTAAATCGGGGCCGTATAGTTGGCAGGGTAATTGAGCAGATGATAAGTGCCAAACCAGACTCCGCCGCGTAGCGTAAACACTTCCTGGCGAACGGTTCCGTCCATCTTCCACGGGTAGTTATCCTGATGAGCCTCGGCAAAGGCAATGCTAACCTGCATTGGGCCGCCGGTATGAACCGGGTTCAGGGAGCCAAAGAGTTTCTGCCCCATTGGAACCATGCCGATGAAATCATCAAAAATCGCGCTCAGCTGTTTTTCCGTTTTCACCTGATCCAGGCGTTCGCTGTAGCTTTTACCGTTTGGTGAATTGATTTTCAGCGCGGTGTGTACAAGAAAGACCGGGATGTGCATCTTCTCAGCACGACGGTCAATTTCCTGCCACGCGATTTTACCTAGCCCAGGCACCGCCGGGTCGGCCTGATAGTTTGACTCCTGCTGCGCGACCGCCAGCACCGAGCAGATATTTTCTTCCGTCGGCGCGAGCTTCTGGCTCTCAAAGGTTTTCGCCAGCGCCTGCGCCCAGGCATTTTTATCCTTGACGCTGGCGGGCATTTTTTGCCGCACAACGCTTGCCACATCGACCGGTTTCTCCCCTGCTTTCATCTGCGGTGCTTGCTGGCTGGTACAGGCGCTTAATAGCGCCCCCGCCAGCAGCGTGAGGGGTAAAAAACGGTAACGCGTTACGGCAATCGCCATGGGCTATCCTTATCAAAGAGTGAGTATCACTTAGCTCTGCGGCTGAATAATGTGATCTTGCATGTCGTTATTGTCCAGTTCACGTTCAAAGCTACGCAGACGTTTGTAGATAGACATCAGTTCCACAAGCGTTGTCCAGGAGGTGATTAAATACTGGAATGAGCTTCGCACCTGCCCAAAGACGTTGGTTATCTGCGTCATCAGGCCGAGCGTAATCGTACCGGCAACAATTGATGGAAACAGCAAGAACAACCCGAAAACGTTATCCACCTGCAGGTACAGAATACGGGCGATATTAAAGTACATGTAGTGGAAATAAAGACGAAAATAGTTCTGGCGCACCGCGCTGAAGAGCTCGCGTAAGGTTGGCGGCGTGGCGCGATTGGCATCATCTTCACCGTAGACCAGTTCTTTACGGTACGCGGCTTCAACACGCTGATTTTTAAAGTTCAGCCCAGGGAGTTTAATCCCGACCACCGCCAGTAGTCCCGTCCCCATTAGCGACCAGATAATGGCGGCAATGACCAGACCATAAGGAATGTGGCCAACAATCGGTAGATTAGGTACGTGCGCGGAGAGCGTCACCAGCACCGGAAGGAAGGCAATTAACGTCATGATCGCATTGATAAAGCTGGTGCCCATATCCTCAAGCGTAGAGGCGAAACGCATGGTGTCTTCCTGCACACGCTGTGCGGCACCTTCAATATGGTGTAGCTGCTGCCAGTGCGCGGTGTAGTATTCGTTCATCGCCGTGCGCCAGCGGAAGACATAGTGGCTGACAAAGAAGTTATTCAGGACGCCAATGACAACCGCAATTAACGCGATGCCGAGGAAAATGCCGATTTCCTGATAGAACTGGTTAATCGAGACTTTATTCGGCGAGGCCAGCGCGTTCTGGATCAGGTCATAGAACGGCGCATACCAGGCATTGATTGCCACGCCGACTTCCACCATAAACCAGGTGACAAAGATAATCAGCGCGGTACCCAGAATTGACCAGTATTGCCAGCGATGCGGGCTGCGGACAAACCAGTATCCAGCAAACAGGCCCACGCACAGCAGGTAGTAGGCATAAAACATCAGATAGTTCAGCGACCAAAAGCGACGGGCGCTAATCGGTACATCGTTGCTTGCCCCGGCAATATGCAGCAGCCAGCTACCGCCACCTGCCTGCCAGAAAATAACGGCAATCAGTGCCCAAATAAACACCGAGAGAAAAAACGGTCCCGGTTTTGGGAAAAAAGACTTAAACATAATGCTCTCCTGCTTACTTCTTATGGTTTTGCTAAGTGCTGTGACAACAGAATACCGCTACGGAACATTTTTACCGTAAAGAGGTATAAGGCAATGTTACTGGGCAATCAGACCGGAAAATGTCGGCAGAGTTCGCCGGAGTCTCTCTTTGTATCATACGCGTTGGATCACAAAAGCGTGTAATCAGCGTAATGAATAATCATCGCATTTACGCCCGGTTACGTTTTTCCCGCTATGATAGCGTTTAATGGTGCTGCGCCTGGTGCCGAATAGTTATATTTTTAGTATAAATAAGCGTAACTCTCCCATTTCAATTCATGATGGATGCCCCCGTTGAAACGTAGTCTGCTTTTTTCTGCCGCGCTCTGCGCGGTGTCATTGACCTCGGTGCAGGCCGCTGAGCCGCTTACCACTCCCACGTTTGCATCCGATATCGTTGACCGGTATGCCAATCATATTTATTACGGAAGCGGAGCAACCGGTATGGCGCTGGTGGTCATTGATGGCAATCAGCGAGTTTTCCGCAGCTTTGGCGAAACGCGTCCCGGCAACAATGTCCATCCGCAGCTTGATTCCGTCATCCGCATCGCCTCACTGAGTAAGCTTATGACCAGCGAGATGCTGGTAAAGTTACTCGATCAGGGCGTGGTTAAGCTTGACGATCCGTTGAGTAAGTATGCGCCTGCCAATGCCCGCGTGCCGACTTATAACGGTACACCGATTAGGCTGGTGAATCTGGCAACGCACACGAGCGCCCTCCCCCGGGAGCAGCCCGGCGGTGCGGCACATCGTCCGGTCTTTGTCTGGCCGACGCAATCGCAGCGCTGGAGCTATCTCTCTACCGCCAAATTACATGCAGCACCCGGCTCACAAGCAAGCTACTCCAACCTGGCTTTTGACCTGTTAGCCGATGCGCTGGGTAATGCGGCAGGCAAACCCTATCCAAAGCTTTTTGAAGAGCAGATTACGCGTCCGTTGGGGATGAAAGACACCACCTTCACGCCATCACCGGATCAATGCGGCCGTCTGATGGTGGCAGAAAAAGGGGCTAGCCCGTGTAATAACACGCTGGCGGCGATGGGCAGCGGCGGGGTTTATTCAACACCCGGCGATATGATGCGATGGATGCAGCAGTACCTGTCTTCTGATTTCTATCATCGTAGTAATCAGGCCGATAGAATGCAGACGCTGGTGTATAAACGCAGCCAGCTGACGCGGGTCATTGGAATGGACGTGCCAGGGCATGCCGATGCGCTCGGCTTAGGCTGGGTTTACATGGCTCCAAAAGATGGGCGTCCTGGGATTATTCAGAAAACGGGTGGTGGTGGCGGTTTCATCACGTACATGGCGATGATTCCTCAGTCGAACGTCGGCGCGTTTGTGGTCATTACTCGCTCGCCGCTCACACGCTTTGTGAATATGAGCGACGGCATCAACGATCTTGTTAGCGAACTGAGCAGTAATAAAGCCGCCGTGGTGGTACCCGCGTCTTAATAATCGTAAGGCAAACGCGTGATACTGACGAGTTTGCCTTTTTCCATTTTGATATAGTCACCCTTGCGCAATGCGGACAGCACTTCAGCAATAACCGAGCGTGAAATACGCGTCCGTTGCTGGATGAAATTCAACACGCCAATACGTGTACGGATAGCATCGTCCCAGGCCATCATCATTAATAGCGTTGAACGGATCTGATGGTAGTGGTTCGTACCAATCAACTGTTTGTCGCGCATCTCTAACATTCGCGTCTGCCAGGTCATCCAATAAAAAGCTTCTCGCCACAGGTGGTAACGATCAAGACATTGCAGGGTGTCTATGGCGGGTAAGTAATAGCCTCGGCAGTCGGTTTCAGCAATCAGCATATAGTCGTTCTTAATTTTATTCACTGCTGCGGCAAGGCCAAAAATGGCAGGGTTCTGCACGATGCCATACAGAATATTGCATCCAGTGCGATGCAGGGAGACAGCACCATGCTGAATAACAATGGTGTAATCGTTTAACGTACCGGTGGGGGGAAGGAACGTCTCGCCCGGTGTCAGGGCAAATCGTGTTCCTTGTTGAGATAGCTTTTTGTCGAGAGTAAAAAACTCGCTGAGCGGTTTACTCAAATGTGGCATGTTATGCAATCCTTGCAAAAAATGCTCGTCATCATGACGAGCATTGAGAATGATGAAAAACAGGGAAGTTACCTTCCCTGTTTTCAGGGGATTACCAGGTGTATTTCACACCGGCATTTGCCGCCCAATCCTGATCGACATCACCGCCACCGAGGTAGTTAACACCGGTGTAGGCGCTGAAGTTCTTGGTGAAGCTGAACTGGCTACCCACGCCTACGCGTACGGCAGAACCTTCAACGCCGTTGTCAATGTTATCGCCATTGATGTTGGAGTCGTTGTTGGAATCGTCATAGACGTAAGCCAGTTTGAAGTAAGGCGTCATTGCCTGGTCACCGAAGTTGAAGGTGTAACCCGCATCAACACCCAGTTCGTAGCGCAGGCTATCGTAATCCTGGTCGCCAACTTTCATGCTGTTGCTCAGACGATAGTTATCACCAGACTGGAACAGACCAGAAATAGCACCGTACGGCGTTACGTAACCTGCGTCGTTCAGTTTCAGGTCATAGCCCAGTTTCAGACCAAAGCCCCATGCATCAGCAGTGGTATTACCATCAACATAATCGCCGTTGCTCATGGAAGCGGTCAGGTCGTTGTTGAAACGGCTATAGCTCAAGTTGCTGTCGAAGAAGATGTTGTTTGCAAAGCGAGCAGAAGAGTAGATATAGGCAGACTGGCTGTCTTGATCCACCTGACCAGAATGGTCGTTCATGTCACCTTTAGCGAAGCCAGCAGCAGCACCGACGATCCACTTAGCGTTGTTACCGTCAACTTTAGTATCCAGACCTACCATGATGCCGTTAACGTCTTGATCGTAATTGATCGTGCCGTTATCGCCATTGAAGTTACCGCCAAAGTAGCTGACCCATGCGCCACCGTTGTCTTCTAAACCATGACGTGCAGAGTTCAGACGGGTGTTCAAGGTATCCTGCTGCAGGTTCCAGATGTTGGTGTTAGCAGACGGGATGCTCAGTGCCATGTTAGCGTAATCGGTCAGCTCCATCTGGCGCAGAACAACGGTGTTGCCTTCCTGCTGTGCCTGGTAGGTGTATGCACCCAGGTCAGCACGATTAGCGGCACTGAAGGTCGCAGTAGAGTTCACATCGTTGACATAGATAAGTTCTTTACCTTTGTAGTCAGAGATGCGGCCTTCGCCAGTAGAGTTGTTGATACGAACTTTGTAGTTACCGGATGCAGCAACAACGCCGTCATTCGCGTCATCAACGCTGAATTCCTGATCGCTGTTGTAGGTGTTGCCGTTGCCGTTGACGGTCAGGTGACCATCTGCGTTCATCGCGATAACACCGTAACCGTAGGTTGCGTCAGACTTGTCAGTGGTGTTGGTATGGCCGTTCACCAGGTCAGCATCTAACACATAGTCGCTGCTGTTGATGTTGAATACGCCACCGTTGGTCAGTTCCATGGTATCAGTGCCGAACGCGTTGGCTTCATATGCGCCCGCGCCGATGCTGAATTCACCGCCGTTAGATACGGTGATGGTGTTAGCGTACAGGTAAGTGGTTTCGTTGTTCAGATCAACAGTTGAGTAGCTATCAACGGTCAGATGATCGGTCGCAACCTGGCCACCAGAGCTCAGGTTCAATTCTGAACCGTTGGTCAGGGTGATGGAGTCAGACAGCAGAGAAGAACCGTTTGCAACATCAACCTGTGAGCCGTTATTCACGGTCAGCGTGTCGATATTTGAAGCATTGACGGTGTTCCACTGTGAACCGTTATCCAGCGCTACGTTGAATACGCCGCTCTGGAAGGTCTGATCGTCAACAACGTTGCCCCACTTGTCGTAGGTAGAAGTTGGTTCAAGGCTGTTCACCGCTACGTCATACATATCAGCAGTGCCGATTGCGTTGTAGCTAAATACTGCAGCACCGGTCCACTTGCTACCGTTGTCCAGTTTGATGTTCAGCTCATCAACGTTCAGGCTATCATCTGCCCAACCACCGTTGGTGCTGATGAAATCGCCATCGTCATCGTATTTACCATTTGGATAGAAATTCGCGTTCCAGGTACTAGAGAAAGCGACATCGCCAGTCAGCGTTGAATTGCTGAAGACCACGTTGTTTTTCATTGCATAATTGGACGCGGAGCTATCAGTGAAGGACAGCGCAACATCGTTCGCGCCACCATTGCCATTGTAATCACTTGGCTCTTCAGAGTTGCCGTAGAAACCACTATTTTCCAGCGGAGTATAAGAGCCGGAGGTTACAGTGGAGTCGGTAACAACAATGTTGTTATCCCAGGTGTGGGCATCGGTGGTGTAGTCAACGTTAGAAGTGTCACCCTGGGACAGAGCGATACCTGCAACGCGGGAGTTATCAGTAATATTGATATTACTTTCAACGTCCAGAGTTACTGCAGTACCTAAATAAGCGTAGTCAGCAGTACGGTAATCTTCTGATTTCGCTTTACCGTCAGCATCAAGATAGCTGTCGGTGAAATAGAAGTATTCGTAATCATCATCAATGGTAGAGTTAGCAACGTTCAGAGTGAATACGTCACCATCATGCCATGTGTAGTCAACGTCGGTGCCGTTATTCCAGCCGTAACCGTCGTGATCGTAAACTTTCTGAGAAGTAATCATACCGTGAATAGTTGAGTTCTGAACGGTCAGCGTATTATCAGTGCTGTCCGTATAATCATTATTCAGGTAATAAGTTGAAAGAACGCCGTTTACAACGTCGCCGTTGAAGTTGTTGTCATAATTACCGTCGGCTGCATTATCATAGATATAACCATAATATGAGATGTAGTCGGTATGGTCAGGATCCGTCCAATTGTTCCAGCTAAACGCTGTAGACGAATCATCATGATAGCCAAAGGTATCGTATGTGGTCGCATTTGCCTGAGAAGCGAGTGCCAAAGTGCAGGCCAATGCTAATTGTGATACTACAAGTTTCTTTTTCCAGGAGTGCATTTGTCATCCCTCCTCGGGGACGTATATATGTTGATCCATCAATTAACAATGCAAATAAGAACATTAATGCTCTGCGGAGGGAATTATGCGACGTTCCTGACAAATGGTTCAATTATAGTTTACTAAAAGTTCGATTTAGTACTTTTTAAATAATTCCTTACGTGTATGCGTGATGTTAAAACCCATCAAATACATGTAGTTATTTAGATTAAGCAATAAAAAACAACATTGTAACCATATAAATAAACAACCGTAAATTCATACCGCAGATGAATATCAAGATACTAAAAAAGACATTATTAAAAAACATAAAAGCGGTGCCAATAATTCAGGTAAAACCACACAAATAATATATACACATAATTTATAGCTAAATGATTTGCATTGGTTTAATTAATTAACAACGCGTCATGTGTCTGTCTAAAACGCTTTTTCCGCCAGGCCATCCGCCGCATAACCACCACTTTAGTAAAACATTCGCCCTACGATTCAGTTACACTAGTACTCCTTGTTTCACAAACATCAGGCATATCATGACAGACTTACTCCATCGCCCCCGTCGCCTGCGCCAATCCCCCGCGCTGCGCGCTATGTTTGAAGAGACAACACTGAGCTTAAACGACCTGGTGTTGCCGATCTTTGTTGAAGAAGAAGTTAACGACTACAAAGCCATCGAAGCCATGCCCGGCGTGATGCGTATTCCAGAGAAACATCTGGCACGCGAAATTGAACGCATTGCGAATGCGGGTATCCGCTCGGTGATGACTTTTGGCATCTCCCACCATCTCGATAGCACCGGCAGCGATGCCTGGAAAGAAGACGGTCTGGTGGCGCGTATGTCGCGTATCTGCAAGCAAACCGTACCGGAAATGATTGTCATGTCCGATACCTGCTTCTGCGAATACACCTCCCACGGCCACTGCGGCGTGTTGTGCGACCATGGCGTTGATAACGATTTAACCCTGGCAAACCTTGGCAAACAGGCGGTGGTTGCCGCCGCAGCGGGCGCGGACTTTATTGCGCCATCCGCCGCCATGGACGGTCAGGTGCAGGCCATTCGTCAGGCGCTGGACGCGGCCGGTTTTACCGATACCGCCATCATGTCCTATTCCACCAAGTTCGCCTCCTCCTTCTACGGCCCGTTCCGTGAGGCCGCAGGAACCGCACTGAAGGGCGATCGTAAAACCTATCAGATGAACCCGATGAACCGCCGTGAAGCGATTCGCGAGTCGCTGCTCGACGAAGCTCAGGGCGCTGATTGCCTGATGGTCAAACCGGCCGGTGCCTACCTCGATATCCTGCGCGATATTCGCGAACGTACCGAGCTGCCTATCGGCGCTTATCAGGTCAGCGGCGAGTACGCGATGATCAAATTTGCCGCTCAGGCCGGGGCAATTGATGAAGAGAAAGTGGTACTGGAGAGCCTGGGCGCGATTAAACGTGCGGGCGCAGACCTTATCTTTAGCTATTTCGCACTCGATTTAGCCGAGAAAAAAATCCTGCGTTAATCTCATCGCAGACACGGGCGAGGTGCCAGCACCGACTCCGGGATTTCCCGGCGGCGCTTCGCTTGGCCGGGCTACCAGGGCGAGGATTTCGACTCTCGCCCTTTTTATTCTCAGGCTGCGACCTGAACTGTAGCCCGGACGAGGTGCGCCAGCACCGACTCCGGGATTTCCCGGCGGCGCTTCGCTTGGCCGGGCTACCAGGGCGAGGGGTTCGACTCTCGCCCTTTTTTATTTTCAGGCTGCGATCTGAAGTGTAGCTCGGACGAGGTGCGCTATCACCGACTCCGGGACTTCCCGGCGGCGCTTCGCTTGGCCGGGCTACAAGGGCGAGGGTTTCGACTCTCGCCCTTTTGTTATTTTCAGGCTGGGCCGCCCCTCAAAACGTCACCAAACCGCCATACAATCGACACATCTCCCTTCTACTGTCACAGCTGGACAGAGGAGGAGCCGTTATGTTTAGTCTCGACAATGTCATCGCCGATCAGTGGCCTCAAGCGAGGCCGAGCCCCTGGCAACAGAAACTTCTCAAGAGGTTAATGCATGAGGAAGAGTTCCAGCAATTCGCGGCGCGTCACCCCCACTTAAAGGGGCTGGATACGGTCGAACAGATACTCGAACATCTGAATATTCATTGTGCGGTTCCCGTTTATTGTCTGGAACAGATCCCCGAACACGGCCCGCTGGTTATCTTCGCCAACCATCCGACCGGTACCCTCGATGGCCTGGCTTTGCTCTACGCCGTCTCCCGCGTTCGTCGCGACGTGAAAGTGGTCACCAATCGAATGCTGACTCACCTCGAACCGCTTCAGTCGCTGTTTATTCCTGTCGATAATATCAACGGTCGTACGGCCAAATCGGCACTTCAGAAAATGGACAGCCAGCTGCAAAGCGGCGGCGTGCTGATCTTCTTTCCCGCAGGCGAAGTCTCGCGCCTGACACCTCGTGGTATTCGCGATAAAAAATGGCACACCGGATTTATTAAACTCGCCGCTAAATACCGCGCGCCGCTGCTACCGGCGTGGATTGATGCGCGCAATAGCGCACTGTTTTACGCCAGCGCGCTGGTGTCGCCCAATCTGCCGTTGATGCTACTGGTTCAGCAGATGTTCCGCCGTCGCAACGGTAGTTTACCGGTGACAATAGGCCAGCAAATTGCCTGGTCATCCTGGTTTACTCCGCAGGCCACGCCTCGCGAGATGGCGGATAAATGCTATCGCCACTTACAGTTGCTGGGTAAAGGGCTGCCGGGGTTGTTTAAAACCGAGAGTGCCATTGCCCGACCTGAACCGCGTGCGTTACTTAAGCGCGAACTGAGTCAGGCAGAATGTCTGGGCCAGACGGCAGATGGTAAGGTTATCTATCTGTGGCAGCGTAATGGCAAGGAGGATGCGCCGTTGCTGCGGGAACTTGGGCGTCTGCGAGAATTCGCCTTCCGTGCAGTGGGTGAAGGCAGTGGCAAACGCCGTGACGTGGATGCCTATGACGACGACTACCTGCACCTGATTCTCTGGGATCAAGACGATCTGGAAATCGTGGGCGCTTATCGCTTTATCCCCACCGCCATACAGCGAGAAAAACGCGGGCTTGAGGGGATCTACAGCGCCAGCCTGTTCCATTACGACGCCCGCATGGACGATATTCTCCAGCACGGTATTGAACTGGGGCGCAGCTTTATTCAACCACGCTACTGGGGACGTCGTGGGCTGGACTATCTGTGGTCAGGCATCGGCGCATATCTTGCGCGTTATCCGCACTATCGTTACCTGTTCGGCCCGGTCTCTATTTCCGGCGGATTACCGCCGCTGGCTCGGGATTTGCTGGTCGCCTTTTATCGCTTATGGTTTCCGGCAACGCATCCGCTGGCCGAATCACGTCGCCCTTATCCGGCGTCGTTACCCGACGTGTTGGCGCAGTTCGGCGGTGAGAATTATAGCGAGGATTTAATCCGCCTGAAGTCATTGCTCAGCAACCTCGGCTGCGGCATACCTGCGCTCTACAAACAGTATTCCGAAGTGTGCGAACCGGGCGGCGTGCAGTTTATCGATTTTGGCAGCGACCCGGATTTTAACAACTGTGTGGATGGCCTGGTGTTGGTGGATTTAACTTATCTCAAAGCAAACCGTTATCAACGGTATATCGGGGCGCATTTAGGTTTGTAGGCCGGATAAGGCATTTATGCCGCACCGTGCCGGATGGCGCTACGCTTATCCGGCCTACAATCGGTGCCAGCCGGGAGCTCACGACGCCCGATAATAGGGTTTATCCCCCAGTATCGTCGCCCGATGCATTATCCGCCGCTGCGGCAGATAATCGGCGTTGGCATAATGCTGCGTCACCCGGTTATCCCAAATCGCCACATCGTTGGGCTGCCAGCGCCAGCGCACCTGAAATTCCGGTTTAGTGACATGGGTAAAAAGGAAACTCAGCAGCGCTTCGCTCTCTTTCTCCGTGACATCCACAATTCGGGTGGTGAATCCTTCATTAACAAACAGCGCCTGCTTACCGCTTACCGGATGAGTACGTACTACCGGATGCAGCAACGGCGGGTTCTTCGCCACCGCTTCCAGCCAGCGCTGATGTTCTTCTTCGCTTTTACGGTACTTATATTCCGGGAACGATTTGCGGAAATCATGCTCGGCGCGCAGGCCGTTTAGCAGCGCTTTAAACGGCTCAGAGAGCGCTTCATAAGCCGCAATGCCGCTGGTCCACAGCGTATCTCCGCCAGTTGACGGCAGCTCTTTCGCCGCCAGAATCGCTCCGGCAGGCGGCGTATCAATAAAGGTCACATCGGTATGCCAGTTATCGTTGTCCGGCGGATTATCGTCATGGGTATCCAGTACGATAATTTCGTCAACCCCCGGCGCATGCGGATAAACCGGGTGGATGTGCAGGTCGCCAAAGCGCAATGCCAGCGCGCGCTGCTGCTCTGGAGTAATCAGTTGCTCACGCAGGAACACCACCTGATGACGCAATACCGCGTGATACAGTTGTTCAAACTGGTTATCGCTCAGCGGACGGGTCAGATCCGCGCCGCTAATCTGCGCGCCGATGTAGGGCCCCAATGGGCTAATTGCCAGACGTTCACTCATTGTACTTCTCCATGCCAGGGGGTCAGACGGCGCTGAAGCGCACGCAGCCCTAATTCCAGACCGAAAGCGATAATCGCAATCACCGCAATCCCTGCCAGCACCACGTCAGTGGCTAAAAACTCCCCGGCCGATTGCACCATAAAACCTAAACCACGGGTGGCGGCGATAAGCTCAGCGGCCACCAGCGTTGACCAGCCGACGCCAAGCCCAATGCGTAGCCCGGTTAAAATTTCCGGCAGCGCGCCGGGCAGAATGACCAGCCACAGAACCTGCGCGCGATTCGCGCCTAACGACTGCGCGGCGCGAATGCGCACCTGCTGAGCGCTTTTCACGCCCGCCAGCGCCGACATGGCAACAGGGGCAAAAATCGCCAGATAAATCAGTAGGATCTTCGAGGTTTCGCCAATCCCAAACCAGATAACCATCAGCGGCAGATAGGCCAGCGGCGGCACCGGACGATACAGTTCGATCAACGGGTCGAGGATTCCCCGTACCGTCGGGCTTAACCCCATCGCAATGCCGACGGGGATCCCCACGATCGTCGCCGCCAGCAGTGCAATAACGATCCTGCTAAGGCTTGCCGCCAGATGCTGCCACAGCGTGGCATCCATAAAGCCCTGCGCGCTGGCAATGGTCAGCAGTTTTTGCAGTACCTGCCCTGGTGCTGGCAGAAACAGCGGATTGATAAGCTGTGCCGCCGTCACCGCCCACCAGATAGCGAGCAGTACCGCAAGCGTCGTCAGGCTCAACGTCAGATGACGGGATAACGGCCAGCGCAGCTTAAAGGAACGCTGACGCGGTTTATCATTAATCACCACGCTCATGAGAAGGCCTCCCGTTGTTCAAATACCCGGCTTAGTACGTATTCACGTTGCTCAATAAAGCGCGGGTCGGATTTAATGCTGCGGCAATCTTCTCCGGCGACAAAGCGGCGGGCAAAATCGAGCGGCAGACGCTCCAGCACCCGCCCAGGCCCCGGCGACAGCAGCACCAGCTCGGTTGCCATAAATATCGCCTCTTCGATATCGTGGGTAATCAGCAGCACCTTTTTGCCCGTCTCATGCCACAGCTTCAGAAGAAGGGTCTGCATCTGTTCACGGGTAAAAGCATCGAGCGCGCCAAAGGGTTCATCCAGCAGCAGCAACTGCGGATTGGCCGCCAGCGCGCGGGCAATGCCAACTCGCTGACGCTGGCCGCCGGAAAGCTGCCAGACGAAACGTTTTTCGGCCCCCTCCAGCCCCACTTTTTTGAGCATCTGCGCCGCAATATCCCGGCGCTCCACTTTATTAACTCCGTCAAGCTGTAGCCCCAGCGCCACGTTATCCTGCACGTTGCGCCACGGCAGCAGACCTTCATTCTGGAAAACGACGCCACGATCGGCGCCCGGCCCGTCAATGCGTTTACCGTCAAGCGTGATGCTGCCATGCTGATAAGGCACAAATCCGGCAACCAGATTCAACAGCGTGGTTTTGCCGCAGCCTGACGGCCCAAGCACCACCAGCAATTCACCGCTGTCCAGCGTGAGATTGATATCCGCCAGCGCCGCTTTGCCGCCGTAGTCGGCAAAAAGATGCGAGATTTGCAGCATCACAGCCCCCTTATTTCACAAAACGATCGGTAACGTACTGGCTATAGTCGGTTGCGACATCCGGCACTTTGCCCTGCGCTTTCAGGAACTGCGCGGTATCAACGATCGCTTTATTGACCGGGCCATTGAGCGCCTGCGCCTGCTGCTCAGCGGTAAGATAGGTATTGCCTTTCACCAGCACCGGCACGTCCGCTTCAGGTACGCCGCTCAGGCGTGACAGCTTGCTGATGTTTTCCGGCTGCGCCAGCCATTTGTCCGGGTTATCGATATAGGCGCGCTGAGCTTCAATGGCGCTTTTAGCGAACGCTTTCACCACTTCCGGGTGTTTTTCAGCGAAGTCTTTACGCACTACCCAGACGTCCAGCGTTGGCGAGCCCCACTCACCGACTTTCGCCGAATCGGTCAGTACGGTGCCCTCTTTTTCCAGCTCGTTAACTGCCGGTGCCCAGACGTAAGCACCGTCGATATCCCCGCGCTGCCAGGCGGCGATAATCGCTGGCGGCTGGAGGTTAAGGATCTGCACCTGACCCGGTTTAATGTTCCAGTGTTTTAGTGCCGCCAGCAGGCTGTAGTGAGTGGTTGAGATAAACGGTACGGCGATGCGTTTGCCGATTAAGTCTTCCGGTTTGGTAATGGTTTTTTTCACCACCAGCGCTTCGGAATTCCCCAACTGTGAGGCCAGCAGGAACACTTCAATCGGCACCTTTTGACTGGCGGCTACCGCCAGCGGGCTTGAGCCAAGATTACCAATCTGCACATCGCCGGAGGCCAGTGCCCGCACAATGCTCGCGCCGCTATCGAACTTGCGCCAGTCCGGTTTGGCCCCGCTTAATTTTTCGAAGGTGTTATCCGCCTGCGCGACCTTGGCCGGTTCAGCGGAGGTTTGGTAAGCGATAGTGACGTCCACGGCCTGAGCCTGAAAAGCGATAAGTGCCAGCGTGGCGGCGATAAGGGTGAAACGCGATGCGATTGCCATATTGTCCTGCTCCCATGTCTTGTTATGGGTGCAGTATTTCCGGCGCGGTGGGTTTGATAAAGGAATTAAATATGCTTGTTAATGCCAATTCGTTTTTAGAAAAAAAGTGGCAAAAGATAGTTGGAGAATGGGATTTGTTCCGGCGGCGTTTGCGCAAGAACCGTGCGTATTTGTAGGCCGGATAAGGCGAAGCCGCCATCCGGCATTGTGCCCGGTAGCGCCGGATGGCGGCTTCGCCTTATCCGGCCTACACAGATAACATCAGCAGTGAGACTTCAGCGCCGCAATATCCTTCGGCGTCGTGCGGCAGCAGCCGCCAATCAGCTTCGCTCCCGCCGCCAGCCACTGCGGCAGATACCCCTCAAGCGTCGCACACGCTTCGCCGTGATGATGCCAGGTCTTGCTCACCGCATCATAATGCTCGCCGGAATTGGGATAGACCACTAGCGGCAGCGGCGTCTGGCTATGCAGGTACGACAGCGCATCGGTGGTATTTTCCAGCGCGATACAGTTAATGCCAACCGCCACAATCTGCGGGTAATCCGCCAGCAGCGCCAGCACATCGCACAATGGCGTACCGTCGCTGAGATGCTGCGAGTCACGCAAGGTGAACGAGAACCACGCCTGTGCCACCGGATATTCCGCCAGCAGCTGCGCCAGCGCGCGAATTTCAGCAAATGATGGCAGCGTTTCACAGGCCAGCAGATCGACGCCCGCCTCCAGCAGCGCTTCCACGCGCGGGCGATGGAATTCCTGGAACACCTGTGGACTGCGCTGATAATCACCGCGATATTCCGAACCGTCGGCCAGATACGCGCCATAAGGCCCAACGGATCCGGCAATCAGCAAATCTTTCGCCGCCGGATTTTCCGCCAGATAAGATTCGCGCGCCTGGCGGGCCAGCTCAACGCTTTTAGCAATGAGCGATCGCGACTGTGCTTCATCCAGCCCGCGAGCGGCAAAACCCTCCGGCGTTGCCTGGTAGCTGGCGGTAATGGCCACCTGCGCCCCGGCACGGAAATAGTCGAGATGCACGTCGTAAATCAGCTGTGGGTTTTCCATCAGCACTTTTGCCGACCACAGGCTATCCGCCAGGTCACAGCCCCGCGCTTCCAGTTCTGTCGCCATCGCCCCATCCAAAAGGACAAAGGGATGTTCAGCCAAAATCGCGGTTAAAGGATTATTCTGCGGCATGCTGCGGCTCCTGTTGGGTGTGACGTGAACGGGTTAAATAGTAGGCGCCGTAACACAGCGCCACGAACGGCAGTCCGCACCATAGCGCAATGCGCTGCGAGGGATCAAAGGCCAGCCCGACGCAGGCAACCAGGCACAGCACGAAGCCGGATACGGGCACCAGCGGATACCACGGCGCACGGTAGTGCAGCTCGCTTAAGGCTTTACCTTGTTGCAGATGACGGCGACGGAAGACAAAGTGCGAGGCGCAGATGCTAATCCACACCGCCACCACCGCAAAACCGGAAATTGCCGACAGCGCCACGAATACGGTATCCGGCGCTACAATGCTGGAAAATAGCGCCAGTAAACCTCCCAGCATACTGACCGACAGCGCCACCAGCGGCACGCCATTTTTATTGAGCTGCGAGAAACAGCGCGGCAGCGTGCGCTCGTTGGAAAGTGACCACAGCATGCGCCCGGAAGCGTACAGCCCAGAGTTCGCCGCGGATAAAATCGCGGTCAGAATAACGAAGTTAAAGATGTCCGGCGCATACGGAATACCGACTTTTTCGAACACCAGCACAAACGGGCTTTTCTCGACGCCCGCCTGCTGCATCGGGATCAAGGCCGCCAGCACAAAGACAGTACCGATAAAGAAAATAATCAGCCGCGCGATGGTGGTCCGAATAGCCACCGGAATCACTTTATGGGGGTTTTGAGTCTCACCGGCCGCGATACCGATTAGCTCAGTGCCTGAGAAGGCAAAGTTAACCGCCACCATGGTCATCAGGATTGGTAGCCCGCCGTGCGGGAACCAGCCTTCAGCGGTAATGTTGGTAAGACCCGGCGCGGGCGAGCCATCCTGCATCGGAATAAAGCCGAAAATCGCCGCACCGCCAAGGATGATAAACGCGATGATGGTTATTACCTTCACCAACGAGAACCAGAACTCCCCTTCCGCGAAGAAGCGGGTCGAAATGACGTTAAGACCGAAAATCAGCACACAGAAGAGTAAACACCAGATCCACACCGGCACCTGCGGGAACCAGTACTGCATACAAAATCCAGCGGCGGTAAAGCTTGAGCCGAGCGCCACGGTCCAGGTGAGCCAATAGAGCCAGGCGACGGTATAGCCCGTTGCCGGGCCAAGATAGCGCGCCGCATAGACATGAAACGCGCCGGTTTCCGGCATCGCCACCGACAGTTCGCCCAGGCACTGCATCACCAGCCAGACCACCAGTGCGCCAATCAGATAGGCTAACAGCGTCCCCGCCGCACCGGTCGTGGAGATGATATAACCGGTATTAAAAAACAGCCCTGTGCCAATCACGCCGCCCAGAGAAAGCATAATCAGATGGCGGGTTTTCATGGTGCGCTTAAGCTGCCCACCTTGTTGTGTTGTGTCTGTGTTTTGCATGATTACCTTCTAAACGTATGGACATCTAAACATCCAAATAAGAAGGGAGTTATACAATGATTGCTGAGGGATTGCAAAAAAGGGGCGTAGCAGAAATGGGGATGGGTTGAATGGCCCCTCACCCTAACCCTCTCCCCAAAGGGGCGAGGGAACCGAACGGCATCGTGGTGAGTTGGTGATCCTGTGTCTAACTTGAGGAGAGAGGGAACTTACCGGCACCGTGGGTGAGTTGACCATTTAAACCAAAGGCCGCACCGCTTTTCTCCCTCTCCCTGTTAGGGAGAGGGCCGGGGTGAGGGTACAGCGCGCACCCAAACCACACCTGCAAGACATTATTCCGCGAAGAACCAGTATCCCTGATTAATCAGCCCCGTCAGTTCAACAATAAACGCCGGGTTTTGTAGCGCATCGCCAAAATAGGTTTTATCCAGTACGGTATAGCGGCTCAACACGTCAGCCGCCTGCGGACAGCAGGTATCCAGACGTTCGCTGTTAATGAAGAAGCTGCCACCGACATTCAGCACGCGCAGGCCGTTCAGACGGCGCAGAGTTTCGCCATCTTCCAGCGCGGCGGCCACTTCTTCTGGCACAAACGGTGGCTCAGCTGGCGCAATATCCAGTTCATGGCGCGGCGTTGAAGCAAAGCTACCGAACCACTGCTTGAAATCATCCGGCTGGCGGATCATGTCGATCATCAGCGTCCGAAGCCGCTCCAGTTCGTATTCTTCCACTTTACCCGCGTGTTCACGGCAGGTGAGATCGGGATCGGTGTAGTACTTCTCACCCAGATCGTTTTCCAGCACGTAGTCGGCAAAACTGCTGATAAGCTCTCGACCGTTTGGCCCACGGAACCCTACCGAGTAGTTAAGCGTCGCTTCGTAGGTGAATCCATCGTGTGGGAATCCAGGCGGAATATAGAGAATATCGCCCGGCTCCATTTCCACTTCAATAATCGGCGTAAACGGCTCAACGTGCAGCAACGCAGGGTGCGGACAGTGCTGTTTTAACGGCAGCGCATCGCCCACGCGCCAGCGGCGACGCCCCATCCCCTGGATGATAAACACGTCGTAGGGATCGATGTGTGGCCCTACGCCACCACCCGGCACCGAGTAGGAGACCATCAGATCGTCCAGTCGCCAGTCCGGCAAGACGCGGAACGGGCACACCAGTTCAGCGGAAGGTTCATGCCAGTGGTTGACCGCCTGCGCCAGCAGTGACCAGTTTTTCTCACCCAGATGGTCAAAACTTTCAAACGGCCCATGGCTTGCTGACCAGACACCATCGTTATGGCTGACGAGGCGGCTGCTGACTTCCATTTCCATCGACAGACCCGCCAGTTCGTCTGGCGTAATCGGATCAACGAAGTTGGGGAATGCGTTTTTTAATACTACTGGCTGTTTTTGCCAGTATTTTTCTAAAAATTCTGGCCAGTTAAGATTCAGTTGATAAGCCATGTTTAATACCATCAGTAGAGAAGTGAGCGCGATTATAAGAAGCAACCCGCGAGTGTGCATTGTGATGAATCAATTGCGGGTAGTACTTATGAATGGCATTCATAACGTCTTATCGTTCTGATGGATTATTCATGGTCAATAATCAGGCGACCACCACGCGGTTTCGCCCCTGCTGCTTCGCCCGATATAGCGCGGCGTCACTGCGGCTTATCAGTTCAGCGCTGATATGGCCCGTGCTTTGAATGTTACAGACCAGCTGCGACGCATCCCAGGTCATCACTCCCAGACTAATAGTTAACGCGCCGCCAAGCGGGCTGCTTTCATGTTCAATGGCAAGCGCCTGCACCCGTTCACGCAGGCGCTCAGCAACCGCAAGAGCGCCCTCGCCGTTGGTATCCGGCAATATCACCAGGAACTCTTCCCCGCCGTAGCGACTCACGCAATCCGCCGGACGCAGCCCCCCTCGTAGCGCTTCAGCGACACCGCGTAACACCTGATCCCCCGCCTGATGGCCATAGGTGTCGTTATAACGCTTAAAGAAATCGATATCTGCCATACACAGCGACAAAGAAGAACCTTCACGTTGGGCGCGGGTAATTTCATTATTAAGCCGCTCATCCATATAGCGCCGGTTAAACAGGCCGGTGAGATGATCGCGTTCGGCATATTGCAGCAGCGTTTGGTTAGCGTAGGCCAGCTTCTGCTCGGCAATTTTGCGGTCGGTGATATCCACCCACGCCGCGGAAATCCCCGACACATGGCCGCCCGCATCGTTTACCGGCAGCGGTTTAATATAGAAATAGCGCCCGTGTAGATACACCTCTTTACTGGCGATATCTTCCCCGCTATCCAGCAACATAAAATCTTGCTGTAACAGTAAATGCCAATCCGGCACGATATCTTCAAGGGATTTTCCAGGCAGCGTGGCAGCGTCTTGCCCCAACAACTCGCCCATCGCCTTATTGGCTTCCACCAGCAATCCTTTGCGGTTAATCATGCAAAGCGCCAGTGGGGTATTCTGATAGATAGATTCGAGTTGCAGCACGCGCTCGCCAAGCTGAGAGATGTCGCGATCGGTGCCGCGATACCCGGTCAACGTGCCGTTTTCATCAAACAGCGGGATCCCGCTGCTTTCGAGGATCACCACATGACCGTCCGCATGCACATTGCGGTTTATCAATCCGCTGAAAGGCTGGCGCGAAGCCAGTATTTCTTCGAAGGTTTTTTTCAGACGCGCCGTTTCGCCGGGAGCCATAAAATCGAACGGCGTGCGGCCCAGCACCTGTTCTGGCGTATACCCTAGCTGATTAGTCACCATTTCTGAGACCCAGACATAGCGACTGTCAGCGTCCACTTCCCATATCCAATCGGTATTGTGGTGCAAAAGCTCAGCCAGTCTTGCTGAATTATCCCTTTCCTGCCGCGTGAATTGGTTATCCATAGCCATTCATCCTTTTCTATAGCCGAGCGCACCGACATAATGCTTAATAAATAGCCAATTCGTCAACAAAGACATAATGACTCGTTATCCATTCACCGCATATTCTTTAACGATTCTTGCTACTGCTCTATTCTTATAACAAGAATAAAGGAGGCTTGCCTGTGATTTCAATTGAATATTTATGCCCTGGCTGCGCAACGGCAATCGAAATATCTCATGTCGAAAAAATTAAAAACTCACAAGACGAATATCCGCTTAAGTGTCCCGCCTGCGACCGTCATATCAGTAAAGAGCAGTTAATCAAATTTACGCGTCAAAAAGCGCAGGAGATGATTGATGAAGCGTTATCACAGCTAAAAAAGGGGGCAATCCAATAACAAAAAACGGATATGCGTCAAATTGACATTCAGTAATTAAATAATATTACGCATCATCCTTTCAGTATTTCTTAACGATATTTATTAATCCTTTCTAATCAAGTTATCCTGCAAGCCATAAATAGGCAGAATTAATCACCTGCGCCCGACAGGCGCTGCCGCCGCTGAACGTCACCAGACAAAAAAAACGGATGACTTTCTACATCACCCGTTGGGTTAAAACTACAGTTACCGTGACTCAGACCAGCGCTGCCGCTTCCATCATGACCGGATGAAAACGGCGCTTAAAGTAAACCAGTCCATGCCCCTCTTCTTCTGCAAGCGCGATATTCTGGATCTCCACCAGATAAACCAGATGGCTGCCGATGGTCTGTACCTGACGAATTTCCCCTTCGAGACTAGCCAGCGCGTTGTTTAGCACCGGTTGCGCTAACGCCCCACGCTGCCAACCGCTGAGGTTAAAACGCTCGTCCATCGCCATACCGGTCATGCCGGCAAAATGACGCGCCATGATCTCCTGATCGTGGTTGAGCACGTTAATACACAGCTTGCCGTTACCCTGAAATACCGGGTTCATGGCGCTGTTGGCATTGATACACACCATCACCGACGGTGGCGAATCCGTCACCGAGCACACGGCGGTAGCGGTGATCCCGCAGCGCCCGGCATCCCCTTCGGTCGTGACAACATTCACCGCAGCCGAGAGGCTGGCCATCGCATCGCGAAAACGCAGGCGTTGTTCATCTAATTGCATTGTGTCCTCCCGCTGCGTATTACTTCAGCAGCTTATCCAGCAGATTAATATCGGCATTGTTGTGCAGGTGCGGCACCGTCCAGCCGTTCTGGTCGTATTCAGACAGGCAGCGATCGACCATCGCCATCATTTTGTCCATGTTGCCGGAGGTTTGCGCCTGACGCAGACATTGCAGGCGGATCTCATCCTGGCTACCGGAGTAGTTAATTTCATACAGCTCATGGCGACCGCCAAATTCGCTGCCGATCGCATCCCACATCAGCTTTAAGATCTTGATACGTTCAACGTGATCCATGCCGTTGGAGCCGCGCACATATTTCGCCAGGTACTGGTCGATCTGCGGATTATTCAGATCGCGGGCGCTCGACGGCAGATAGATCAGGCCGCTGGTGACGTTGCGCTCGATAATATTTTTGATCTTGGCGTAGGCCATCGGCGCCATCACGCGGTAGGTTTGCAGCGCGGCATGATCCGGCAAATACGCCCCGTTAACCCACGGCGTGGCTTCCGAGCACATTGAGTCACTCAGCGCCCAGAACATGTTGCGCCAGGCCACCACTTCACCGAGGTCCGCCTGCACGCCGCGGAACTCAGAAGTGCCGGTGCACTCCAGCGATTTCTTCAACAATCCGGTGATAAAATCGAGCTTCACCGCCAGACGCACGCACGCCTGTAGCGGGTACATACGGGCAAAACCGCCTTCCATCGTCCAACGACGGCAGCGATCGAAATCGCGATAAATCAGCACGTTTTCCCATGGAATCAGCACTTTATCCATCACCAGGATCGCATCGTTCTCGTCGAAGCGGCTGGAGAGCGGATAGTCGTAAGGCGATCCGGTCGCCCCCGCCACCAGCTCGTAAGACGCGCGGGAGATCAGCTTCACACCCTCGGCATCCATCGGGGCGACGAACATCAACGCAAAGTCCGGGTTTTCGCCCATCACCTGCGCGGAGCCAAAACCAATCATGTTGTAGTGGGTCAGCGCCGAGTTGGTCGCCACCACTTTCGCACCGCTAACGATAATCCCGGCATCGGTTTCCTTTTCCAGCTTGATGTAGACGTCTTTCACTTCATCAGCGGGTTTGTGGCGGTCGATAGGCGGGTTGACGATAGCGTGGTTGAAGTACAGGCCGGTTTCCTGAATACGCGAGTACCAGTGGCGAGCGTTCTGCTCAAACTGACCGTAGAAAGCCGGGTTCGCCCCCAGCGCGCTGCCGAATGCGGCTTTGTAGTCCGGCGTACGTCCCATCCAACCGTAGGAGAGGCGCGACCACTCGGCGATGGCGTCGCGCTGCTGGCGGAGGTCGTCGGCACTTTTCGCCACGCGGAAGAATTTGTGGGTGTAGCCACCGCTGCCGGTATCGGTGTTCCAGCACAGTTTGTCCTGCATTTCCGGTTTGTGCAGCGCGTCGTAAAGCTGGCCGACGGAGGCCGCCGCGTTGCGGAACGCCGGATGAGTGGTCACGTCTTTGACGCGTTCACCGTAGATGTAGATCTCACGGCCATCCTGTAAGCTTTTCAGATACTCTTCACCGGTTAACGGGCGCTTGGTGTCTGCACGGAAATCTTCAGGTTTCATGAGGGTCTCTCCAGTATTTATCGGATTTGGAATTGTTAAATTTATGTTTTGTTCTTGTTTCGTAATTGAAGCGTTTAAAGCGAAATCGGTGAAGAGACTTTTGGGTCAACGGCGGGTACTTTTCGGGCGGGGTTGAGTTATGTGATCTGGGTTGGGTTTGGTGCCGCTCCCGGCGGCGCTTCGCTTGGCCGGGCTACAAGCGGGGGCGTGTTTTCCCCTCACCCCGGCCCTCTCCCCAAAGGGGCGAGGGAGAAAACCCAATATGCCCGCTGCACGGTCGGTTCCCTCTCCCCTCTGGGGAGAGGGTTAGGGTGAGGGGGCATCTACGACACCGGTACTTTCTGCGCGCGAAACGTACTCGGCGAACATCCCACTAAGCGATTAAAAAAGCGGGCAAAATAGGCCGGGTCTTTAAACCCCAACTGCCAGGCAATCTCACTCACCGTACTGTCGGAAAACAGCAGCAGCCGTTTCGCCTCCCGCAGTTGACGATCGAAAATCAGCCGCTTTGGTGGCCGGTTGGCAAAACGGCGGCAAATATCGGTCAGTCGCGACTCGGTCAGGTGGAGTTCACAGGCGTATTCCGGCACCGTTAAATGGCGATGGTAGTGGCTGTCGATCATCTGATTAAAGCGCTGGAACAGCTTCAGTTCCCCGCGCACTCCGCTCCCCGCAGGATCATCAAGCGGCGCGTTGCGCAGCAGCAACGTAAACACCGCCTGCGCCAGCAGCACCAGCGTATGCTCACGCCCTGCCAGTTGCGAGGTGGATTCGCGCTGGATTAAGCGCCAGTAGTGCGCCAGCGCCGCCAGTTCGTCCGGTTTATCCGCCAATGACAAACACATACCCGGCAGACCGAACGCCTCCCGGGTGCCGGGATACAGCACCTCCAGCAACGGCCAGATCAGCTCTTCTCTGACCGTCAGTACATGCCCGTCACTGTCCGATTCGGTGATAAACGCATGCGGCACCGACGGTGGCGTCAGCACGAACAGCGGCGCCTGCACCGAATAGCGATGGTCATCAAGCTGGAGCTCAATCTGCCCGGTATCAAGAAAGTGCATCTGGAAAAACTGATCGTGGCGATGCGCCTGCATATCACGACCAAAAAAGTCCGCCATTCTGGCAAAAGACTGATAATGAACGTCTTTGCTGCCAAGACTCTCGACATACTCGGTGCTGATATCGATATTGGTAATCGTCTGCTGGCACATACTCCCCCTAAGGCGTCGCCCGCGGACGAGACGATTTCATCGGGATCAGCCAGACAATCACCGCCCCCACCACCAGCAACCCAGCGACAAACCACAGGCCGCTGTTAAAGCTGCCGGTCACATCCTTGAGCCAGCCGATCATAAACGGGCTCAGGGCCGATCCGATATTGCCGGTCGCATTGATCACCGCAATACCGATCGCGCGAGCGCGCAGACTTATCGATTGATCCGGCGTGGTCCAGAAGATCGCCATTGCACTAAATGAACCGGTCGACGCCATCACGATCCCCAGCAGTTGAATCAGGCTATGATCGGTCGCCGAAGCCAACAGCCAGCCCGCTGCGGCAAACAGGAACGGCAGCGCCGTGTGGTGCTTGCGCTCCTGATATTTATCGGAACGACGGCTCCAGTAAATCATCCCCAGAATGGTACAAATCTGCGGCACGGCGGCCAGCAGGCCGATAGTGATATTGCTGCTGCCTTCGTTAAAACTCTTTAAGATCTGCGGCGTCCAGATGCTGATGGCGCTGAGCGTGTTGGTCAGGCAGAAATAGGCCAGCGTGTACATGATGACAATCGGCGTGAACACTTCGCGCCACAGGCTACGCTGCTGCATCGCATGGTGGCTGATGGCGCCTTCCGGCTGCACCAGCGTCAGGCGATCGTTATCCATCATCTCCTGTAAACACTGCTTATCCTCGGCGGTCAGCCATTTGGCTTTCGCCGGTGAGTCGTCGAGCCAGTACCAGACCATGATCCCAAGCAGTACCGCCGGGAAGCCTTCCAGCAGGAACAACCACTGCCAACCGTGCAAATTCAGTATGCCGTCCATCGATAAGATGTAGCCGGAGACAATCGATCCCAGCGCGGTCGTCACCGGCATGGCTATCATAAACAGCGCATTGGCGCGGGCGCGGAAGAAGGCCGGAAACCAGTAAGTTAAATAGACCAGAATACCGGGCAGGAATCCGGCTTCGGTAATGCCCACCAGCATGCGCAGCACGTACAGGCTTTTGGGGCCGACGGCGAACATGGTGGCGGTAGACGCAATCCCCCATAGCACCATAATGGTCGCAATCCAGCGCCGCGCGCCGACAATGCTGAGCATCACGTTGCTGGGAATACCGAAAATAACGTAGGTGGCGTAGAACAGCGTCGTGGCGAGGCCGAACATCGTGGCGCTAAGGCCAAGATCGGCCCCCATCGTCAGCCCGGCAAAGCCGATGTTGATGCGATCCAGAAACGAGAAAATAAACAGTACAAACAAGAACAACACCAGGCGGCGAAACAGCTTGTTGATAACCGACTGCTGGCCCGCCGTCAGCTGCTTATGCTGTTCGGCGGGGTTTTGCTGTTCGGGGATAGCAGATGATGTATCGCTCATTGTCCTTTCCTCTAATGGGAAGTTTTGTAGGGTGAAGCGGTTTGCCCGGGGCGCTTCGCTTGCCGGGCCTACCGTAGGCCGGATAAGCGCAGCGCCATCCGGCAGGAGTTAATACACGCCAGAAGAACCCTGCGCGGTTTTCTCCGCGCCAAATCGTGCCGCCAGCGCTTCGGCACCGCGGGCCAGCAGCGTGGTATCCACTCCCACCGCGACAAACAGCGCGCCCAGTTCCAGATAGCGTTTCGCCAACGCTTCATTCGCCATCAGGATCCCCGGCGCTTTCCCCGCCGCACGAATCTGCACGATGGCGCTTTCAATCGCCGCCTGCACTTCCGGGTGCTGTGGATTACCGGCGAAGCCCATATCTGCGCTCAGATCCGCCGGGCCGATAAACACGCCGTCTACGCCATCGACGTCGAGGATCTGCGCCAGATTGCTCATCGCTTCCCGGGTTTCGATTTGCACCAGCACGCACATCGCTTGATTGGCCTGGTGGAGATAGTCCGGGATGCGATTCCAGCGCGACGCTCGCGCCAGCGCGCTGCCGACGCCGCGCACGCCCTGCGGCGGATACCGCGTTGCCGCCACCGCGGCTCGCGCCTCATCGGCGTTTTGCACCATCGGCACCAGCAGAGTTTGCGTGCCCACATCCAACAGCTGCTTAATCTGCACCGCGTCATTCCACGATGGTCGCACGACTGGCTGGCTCGGGTATGGCGCAATCGCCTGAAGCTGGGTCAGCACGGTCTGCACGTTATTCGGCGCATGTTCGCCATCAATCAGCAGCCAGTCGAATCCGGCCCCCGCTAATAGCTCGGCGCTGTAGCTGCTGGACAGCCCAAGCCATAGGCCAATCTGCGGACGCCCGGCCTTCAGCGCATCTTTAAAACTGTTGTTAATCATTCGGTTATCTCCTAAACAAACCGGCAGCTGATGGCGCCCATATTGCCGTAGTCGACGTGGAAGGTATCGCCCTTGCGCGCCGGAACCGGGCGGGTGAACGAGCCGCCGAGAATAATCTGCCCGGCTTCAAGCTGGACGTCGTAGGGCGCAAGCTTATTCGCCAGCCACGCCACGCCGTTCGCCGGATGGTTCAGCACGCCTGCCGCCACGCCGGTTTCTTCAATCACGCCGTTGCGGTAGAGCAGCGCGGAGATCCAGCGTAAATCCAGTTCATCGGGCTTGATGGGCCGACCGCCGAGGATCACTCCGGCATTCGCCGCGTTATCCGAGATGGTGTCGAATACCTTGCGCGGGCGCTGGGTTTCCGGGTCGACGTTGTGGCTGCGAGCATCAATGAGCTCTAGCGCTGGGATCACGTAGTCGGTCGCGTTGTAAACATCGAACAGCGTGCAGTTGGGGCCGCGCAGCGGTTTGGCCAGCACGAATGCCAGCTCGACTTCAATGCGAGGAACGATAAAACGGTCGGTGGGAATATCGCCGCCATCGTGGAAAAACATATCGTCAAGCAACGCGCCGTAGTCCGGTTCGCTAATCTGCGAGCTGGCCTGCATTGCTTTGGAGGTCAGGCCAATTTTGTGGCCTTTCAACGTGCGGCCTTCGGCAAGCTTTATCGCGACCCATTCGCGCTGGATGGCGTAGGCGTCTTCAATGGTGATGGATGGATAATCCAGCGACACGGCGCGGATCTGCTCGCGCTGCTTTTCGGCCTGATTGAGCCGCTGGGCAATCAGGGTATGAGTCTGTTTATCGAGCATAGAGATTCCTGTGACATTGTGTTGCCGGATGGCGCTTCGCTTATCCGGCCTACAGTTCATTGCAGCCATCGCGCAGTGCGCACGTTGTTCAGTTTGCCATTCAGCCGTGTAGCCCGGGCGAGGCGGTTACGCCGACCCCGGGGCGGTTCGGAGCCACTCCCGGCGTCGCGCTGCATGGTGATTCCTTTGACATTGTTTTGCCGGATGGCGCTTCGCTTATCCGGCCTACAGTTCATGGCCGCCACCTCGCAGTGCACACGTTGTTCAGTTTGTCATTCAGCCGTGTAGCCCGGGCGAGGCGGTTACGCCGACCCCGGGGGCGGATCGGAGCCACTCCCGGCGTTTTACTTAAACAACGCGTGCACGTTGTTCTGTTTGTAATTGAGCGTTGGATGCAGTTCGGCAAGCTCGAATGACAACGCCAGATAGCGGCTGTCCATCAGCGCGGCAAAGTGTTTTTTGATAAGCTCAAACAACATTTCCCCCACTTCCTGACGGCTCTCCAGGCTGCGCCCGCTGCCGATTTTCAGCGTCATATGCACAAAAGCATAATCATGCTGGCCGTCGGCCATCTGCCAGGTTTCCAGCCAGTGCGCGCGGCTACGGATGCCGCCCAGCGGGAAAATCCCGGTGGCGGCTAACGCGGCATTCACTTTGCCAAACAAGCCGGGTAAGTCAGCCTGTTCACGGATATTGTCGGTACATTCAGCAATAAAATGCGGCATGGTTTTTCCTCAAGCTGGCAGCGGGAAAACGGCATTCACCTGGCCCGTACCGGAACTGGCGAACAGGTCGGTGACAAACTCCACCTTGCCGTCGTATTTATCCCAGCCCAGCATGCCCAGTAGCATAACGGTGTCGTGCATATTGCCTTCGCCGTAGCAGTAGTCGGCATACTCCGGCAGCATGGTGCAAAACTCCTTAAACTTGCCTTCACGCCACAATTTGACCACCCGCTCATCCATCTGATGATCGAACTCGCGGGTGTAGCTGTTCATCCCCTCTTCCGCCCGCTGGTCGTCGATAAAGCGATGCGATAGCGAGCCGCTGGCGAACACGGCAACGGTGCCGTCATAGTGTTCAATGGCTTTCAAAATGGCCTCACCCAACCGGCGGCTATCGGCAAAATCGTGCACCGTGCAGAAGGCGGAAATCGACACCACTTTGAAATGCTTGTCGCTGTTCATATAGCGCATCGGCACCAGCGTGCCGTACTCCAGCTTAAGGCTAGGGATGTTGTGCGCTTTGGCGCGCACGCCGAGCTTTACCGCTTCATCAGCAATTAAATGTCCCAGTTCCGGGTTGCCGTCATAGTCATAGGTCATGTCGCGGATAAAATGCGGCAGTTCGTTGCTGGTATAAATGCCCTTGAAGCTGTCCGCACAGTTGATGTGGTAGGCGCTGTTCACCAGCCAGTGGGTGTCAAAGACGATAATGGTGTCGACGCCCAGCTCGCGGCAGCGTTTGCCAATTTCGATATGTCCATCAATCGCCGCCTGACGGCAGCCAAAGTTTTTCCCAGGAATTTCTGAGAGATACATTGAAGGTACATGCGTGATTTTTGCTGCTAACGCTAACTTACCCATTTCACACTCCCCATTTCGGGATCGGATGGTCGCCCATCGAAATACAGACGTTCTTCATCTCAGCGAACACTTCAAAACTGTATTCACCGCCTTCACGTCCAGTACCGGAGGCTTTCACGCCGCCGAACGGCTGGCGCAGGTCGCGCACATTCTGGGTGTTGACGAACACCATGCCGGCCTCAATCCCACGCGCCAGGCGCAGCACTTTGCTGATGTCCTGAGTCCAGATATAGGAAGCCAGACCGTACTCAATATCGTTAGCGAGTCGTAGCCCTTCCGCTTCGTCTTTAAATGGAATAAGACAGGCCACCGGGCCGAAAATCTCCTCTTGCGCCACACGCATACGGTTATCCACGTCCGCCAGCACCGTTGGGCGCAGGAAGTGACCGTTTCTCAAATGGGCGGGTAAATCGGTTGGTTTCTCCGGGCCGCCCGCCAGCAGGGTCGCGCCCTCTTCGATACCGAGACGGATATAGCCGGAGACTTTTTCCCAATGTGGCTTGCTAATCAGCGCGCCCACCTGGGTGTTGGGATCGGTCGGGTCGCCTACGCGCAGGCGGTTCGCGCGCTCGGCGAAGCGTTTAACGAATTCGGGATAAATACTCTGCTGGATAAAGATGCGCGATCCGGCGGTGCAGCGTTCACCGTTAATCGAGAAGATGGTGAACAAGGCGGCATCGAGCGCGCGTTCAATGTCGGCATCTTCAAAAATCAGTACCGGCGATTTGCCGCCCAGCTCCATGGAGTACTTTTTCAGCCCGGCGTTTTTCATGATGTTGCGCCCGGTGGCGGTGCCGCCGGTAAAGGAGACGGCGCGCACGTCATGATGGCGCACCAGCGCATCTCCGGCGCTGGCACCGTAGCCTTGCACCACGTTCAGCACGCCCGCCGGGATACCGGCTTCCAGCGCCAGCTCGCCCAGACGATCGGCGGTCAGCGGCGACAGTTCAGACATCTTCAGCACCGCGGTGTTGCCCAGCGCCAGACAGGGAGCAACCTTCCAGGTCGCGGTCATAAACGGCACGTTCCACGGCGACACCAGCGCACATACGCCAACCGGCTGCACCAGGGTGTAGTTGAGCATTTTGTCGTCAACCGGATAGGTTTTACCGTTCATCTGCTGGCACACTTCGGCAAAGAATTCGAAGTTGTGGGACGCGCGGGGGATCAGCACGTTTTTGGTCTGATGAATCGGCAGGCCGGTGTCGGCGGTCTCCATCGCCGCAATTTCCGGCACGTTCTGGTCAATCAAATCACCCAGACGGCGCATCAGGCGCGCGCGCTCTTTCATCGGCAGGTTAGCCCACTTCGGGAAGGCCTCTTTTGCCGCCGCCACCGCCTGATTCACTTCGGCGTCTCCGCCGGATGCCACTTCCGCCAGCACCTCACCGGTTGCCGGGTTGGTGGTGTGGAAATAGTCGCTGCCCGCGACGTTTTTACCGTTAATCCAATGGTTAATCTTTTTCATTTCGCACTTTCCTCACTGACAATCCGATTTACCAGGCGCCCCACGCCCTCCACTTCCACCACCACTTCATCGCCCGGCACCACGTCGGACAGCCCTTTTGGCGTACCGGTGGCAATCATGTCGCCCGGCTGGAGCGTCATAAATTCGCTGAGGTAGGCAATCAAAAAGGGAATGCTGAAGATCAGGTCGGCGGTCGTGCCCTGCTGGCGTAGCTCACCGTTGACGTAGGTGCGTAACGCAAGATTGTGCGGGTCCGGGATGGACTCTTTCGGCACGATGTGGGGAGAAATCGGGGTGAGGCCATCGCGGCTTTTTACTCGCAGGTTTGGGCGATAATAGTTTTCCAGGTAATCCCGAATGGCGTAGTCGTTACAGACGGTATAACCCGCCACAAAGTCCATGGCGTTGGCTTCGCTAACGTGACGCGCGGTTTTACCGATAACCACCACCAGCTCCGCCTCATAGTGCATGTATTCCACGTTATTTGGACGTACGGAAGTTTGACCATCGCCGGTTATCGTGTTGGGCGCTTTAATGAACACCAGAGGTTCTTCCGGTGGCTTAAATTCCAGTTCGCTGGCGTGGTCGGCGTAGTTCAGGCCGAGGGCAAAAAGCGTGGGGTGGGAAGGCGAATGGGCAACGGTAGCGACTTCATTTTCTGCCACCACCGGGTTTTCCAGAGGCGAAAAACCGTCGGCCAGAATGCGGACGCGATCGCCTGGTTGCAGCGTAACGCGTGAGTGTGGCGTACCGATAAGAATGGCATCGCCCGGTTGCAGGGTGGCAAATTCACTTAACGCGCAGAGTAATTCCGCAGCGCTGCGTTGCAGGTCGGCGGTATTCCAGCTGTCAGCCTGTCGGCCGTTGATTTCGGTAATAATGGTGAGGTTATCAACGTTTTCACGCGCCACCACCTCACCCAGCGGGCAAAAACCGTCGCGGCATTTGGCTTTAATCGCCGGGCGATAAAAGCTGTCTTCTGGGAGACTCACTTCGTTCGCCAACGCATATCCGGCGATATAGTCTGCCGCCTCTTCAACACGTACCTTACTCGCCGTTTTCCCGACCACCAGCGCTACCGTGCCGCCGCTTAGCACCGTTTCCCCCTGTGGATAGGGAATCGGTTCACCGCTGCGGCGCACGGTGTTGTGCGGTTTGATAAACCAGACTGCCGTTTTAGGCAGCGCCTTGTACGGAGGCTGCCGAAATGCCTCGCGCCACGCCTCAAGCTGGCTGCGGTGGTTGAGCGCCACGGCGAAAACAGTACTTTTCATGAACAGCTCCTTAGCAAAAACCTTTTCATTAACATGTTAACGATCTGTTTTATGCTTCAGCTGCTCATTTAGCAAACACAAGTAGATTATTTGTGACTTAATTAACAAAAAATTTACACAGTAAAAATATAGTTCTTAATTATCAATACATTAAAAACAATACGAGGATTTCTTCTACTCATGCCGCTAAAAATGCGCTGTTGCTAAAAGCAACATTGCTATATTGTTCATATATTAACGATAAGAATTTACGGGAGGCATGATGCATGATTCGTTGACCATTGCGCTGATGCAGGCGCGTGAAGCGGCAATGAGCTATTTCCGCCCAATTGTGAAACAGCACAACCTGACGGAGCAGCAGTGGCGAATTATTCGCGTTCTGGTGGATAACCCTTCGATGGATTTTCACGATCTCGCCGCCGCCACCTGTATTTTGCGTCCCAGCCTGACCGGGATCCTGACCCGCATGGAGCGTGACGGACTGGTGCTACGGTTAAAACCCGTTAACGATCAGCGCAAGCTGTATGTGTCGTTAACCAAAGAGGGATACGCGCTCTACGAGCGCGCGCAGGCGAAGGTTGAGGAAGCTTATCAGCAAATTGAGCAGCATTTTACGCCGGAAAAAATGCGGCAATTGACCGCGTTGCTGCATGAGTTTATTGCCCTCAATAAATAGTCCTGGCGTGCAATAAAGCAACGCCCAGCAACGTGCGGGGTTATGCCTCATGGCGCACGGCGTAGGCCGGATAAGGCAACGCCGCCATCCGGCATTATGCGGAGGTTATGCCTGATGCCGCGCGTCGTAGGCCGGATAAGGCAACGCCGCCATCCGGCAATGTGCCGGGATTATGCCTGATGGCGCTACGCTTATCAGGCCTACAATTCCCCTGAACTCTGCCGGATAAGGCAACGCCACCACCCCGTGCGTGCCACGGTTAAAAAAACCGGTGGTGAATCCATGCTGGAGATGATTAACCCGACGGCACAAGACACGTGTTGTTTATTTTTGTCATCAATACGCGCCCTTTCTATATAAGAATATAGGGAGCGTAAATTTGTTAAAATCACCCTGAGATCCCATTCAATTTGTATATAATTTAATAACTTATCAGCAGGCGTAACTATAAGGTATTACATGGAACGTCTATATTTGTTAAATAATCATGTTTATTTTGACACTGCGGCGGGAATGTTATCGTCATCACTCTGTTTTACTCAAAAAATCCCTTTAAGCAAACCCGCAAGTCATTGTTTAAGACTACTCATAGCACAGCAGGGTAAAATATGTGACTACCCCTTTATTAGCCATCAGATTTGGGGTGAACGAGGGAAGTGGACAAATCACAATACGATTCATCAGCATATTTATCAGCTACGCACCAGGCTAAGTAAGGCCGGTATCAATAAAGAGGCTATCATTACTATTCCACGAATGGGGTTCCAGCTTTGTCCGCAGGTTGTGGTGGAGCCGGTAAAAACAGAAGATAGTCCGCATAGTGCAGAAAAAATAAAATCAAAGCGGACTCTCTGGGAGCGTTTGCCCAATTTGCGGCACACGCTTTACGTGCTAATTATACTGAATTTAATGATGACATTCGTTCTGACAGTACGGTTTTTCCTGTAGCATACAATATATGTATTACTCATAATTAATGGTGAAGTTCGCCGTCGCCTCTGCAACACCTGCTTGAATACTGCTTTCTGTTTGCACATAGCGGGCCGTAAAACTGTAATTATTAATCCCGCTGGTGGTTGTCCCCAAAGAGAGGGCTTCGCCTAACGTGACGCCCTTTTGTCCATAAAGGAGTTCGACGCCAACGCCTTTAGCCGTGGTATCGGCGTCGGGATTGTTCAGCGGCAAAATATTCCCCGTTGAAACCGAGGTGCCCGTAAATGTCACCGTCGGTTTAATACTTGAGTCACAATTCATACCGAGAGTAAAACCGGTGCTGCCAGCATAGCTACCCACGCCGGTAAAATGCGACACGTGTACTTCGCCTAAAGGTACAGAAGGTGTTTTATTGGTCAACTCGCAGCTTTTGACATTTACGACAAAACTATTAAGCATAATATCCACCATATTGACGCCATCAGAAGTTCGCCAACGCGTTAATACTCCTGCAGGAACAACGCCTCCCTGTGATATTTTTCCCGTCTGATACAAATATACCGTCGCATTACCGATGTCTGCCCAGCGCCCGGAACCACTATTAATGGTGCTGGCAGCACGGGAATAGCTCCCACCCGCGGTGGTGGGATAACGAATCCCGGTCGCCGTGCCATTAGCATAAACAATGTACATATACAGATTCGGGATCCCGGTTTCGATATAACCCGTGTCATTCGGTGAATAGCCGGCACGGACGGTATAAGAACTGTCCGTCATCATAAAGCTTTCCCCACCGGTACAGGCCATGATCCGCTGAGAACCACTAATCCCCATCGCAGAGGCCATCGTCGCATTGGTTATTGCGCGTGTTTGCCGCTGCGAAGCACTGGTTGGGCCGGGATCGAAGGTTTCTGTCGAAAATGAAACCGAGACGCTTCCCGCCGTCGCGCCGTTTTGCAGTGTGCAGGTTGCCTGAGCCGCGCCACTCGCCGCGACGAGCAACGTCAGCGCCGCTGAATAGATCGATAATTTCATCATTGCTCCCTAATTCGCTCTGCATTCCAGATTGATGATGGCAATACCATTAATTTTTTTAACCCCGGCGAAATTCACCACTGCCTGACAACGCTGGTGACTTCCCCAGGAGACATTCAACGTCGTACTGTCCTCAAGCCCGCTAAGGTAGACTTCACCACGCTCATTGACGATACCTGTCTGCCTGTCTCCAGCACTCACCACCGCGCCATAGGGCACATTTTTTCCCTGCCAACGCAGGTGAGCGTAGAGTCGATTACCGCGCACGGGTTTAAATTCCGCCAATACCAGCGCACCGCGGCTGGGCACGACTTTCTGAAGAGTATTGCCAATTTCAACGTCGTCAGCTGCACTCTGTGCGTCAATGGGAATCACGTTTTCTTGATACACGGTCAGCCACGGCACAATGGCGTTGCCCCAGCTATCGGTGGTTACGCCGGTGGTATTCTTCACTTTTAGATTCCCGCCTCCCGGGGCATGTACCAGCGCGCTAGCGCCGCCTTCAGGCAGTTCCTGACCAAGCGTCAGGCCATAGGGATGCGCCACAAGCGATCCCTGCAATCCATAGTTAAGACGCCGATTTTTTCCGTATTCCGTTGAATATCCCGCAGAGGCAACGCCCTTCGAACCGGTGTAGCGAAGGCTGGCAGCACTGCCGTTGCGCGCGCCGGATTGTTCGTCTTTCGCGTAGGTTTGCGACAGCAAGTAGTTCAGGTTGTTATCACTTAGCGCCGTGCCCGAGAGGGTGGCCTGGTTCTGGGAGCGACCATTTTGTGCTTTGGTCTGGCTATAGCTTAAAAGCGCCGAATTCCCCGGGCTTAACCAACGGTTGAGCGGCACGGATAGATTCATGGAATAAATTTTGTCGCGCCCATCGCGACCCTGGGTTTGGTTATCGCTATAGCTAAGAGAAACGCCGACTCCCGCGACGTTAACGTTATAGCCAAACGTCATCGAGCGCGTTTTGCCCCCGTTGCCGCGCCAGTAGTTTTGTTGATAAGCGGACAACGACAGGCCGCCCCACTCACCCAGATTCTGGTTTAACAAAAGCTGCATGCGTTGTTTAGGTTGACCGTACTGACGCGAACCGCTATCTCGCTAGGCCTCACTCGCCTCTTCAAAGCTGTAATATCCGGCGGTGGAGTATCGGTAGCCAGCCAATGTCATGGTGGTATCGGTCGCCGTAATGTTTTTGCTGTAGCGGAACTGTAGCGAATTCCCCTTAGCGTCATCCTCTTTAGCAAATCGGCTTCTGGCATGCGTGAAATCAAAGGAGATCGCCCCCCATTCACCCAGCCCCTGGCCCAGACCAATGGCGGCAGCGGCGTAATGTTCGGCCCCGACAATCCCACCGTACAAGGTCGTGGCGTTCAGCAGACCGTAAACGATTTCACTTTGGGCAAATTTCTGTTCGTATGCGCCACTATTTTCACTGCGGTATTTCCCGCTGCTGACCGCATATTTCAATTGTCCTTCACGCACCATCGTGGGCGCGGAAGAGAACGGCTGGACAAAGGTTCTCACGCTGCCATCTTCTTCGCGGATGATGACATCCAGATCCCCGCTTGATGAGGTCGGAAACAGATCGGTGATTTCAAAAGCGCCAGGCGTGACCGAGGTTTGATAAATAATGTTCCCTTTCTGGCGAACTTCGACCTGGGCGTTACTCATGGCAATGCCCCTGATTATCGGCGCAAAACCTTGCTGGCTTTGGGGCAGCATGCCGTCATCAGAAGCCAGCATCAGCCCGCTAAAGTTGAAGCTGTCAAACACCAACGCCGTGGTCGCACTCTGCCCTACGGTCAGACGCGAGCGAAGTGCGCGAACGTCCCGCTCAAGCCATGACTGCATACTTTTCCACTCGTTACTGCCATGATTATCATGAGTGTAATAGCTGTAATTACGAACCCGCCACGGCCCCATGTTTGCGCCGCTCCGCAGATTGAGATACTGCGAGCTGTCTTTACCGTCATCATAGCGGGCTTCCATGCCGTTAAGGTTATAGCTGGCGAAAAGCATCGGTAGCCCGTTGTCCCACTGCTCGGGCGCGATATCCCCACGGATAATAGGCTTTAATGCCGCTTGCGGCACCGAAAGCTGCAACTGCTGCTTTGCGCTATCAAACACGCTGGTTGCCTGTGGGATATATTGCGCGACGTTCGTCAGGGCATGATCCGATGCCAGGGCAGCAAGCGAAGGAAACTGGTCAGTACGGATGCCAAATTGTGCCAGCATCGACGGAGTGTATTGCGCACACAGCGCTTTACCACACGCCTCAAAGGTGATGCTATGCCGACCAATCGACTGGCCATTTATTAGCACATCAACATTCCACGTACCCGCAGACGCCGTTTCAGGATCGCTAAAGGACTGTAGATTTAACTGCTGCTTTTGTTCATCGGTGAGATCCAGTGCATTGGTATCAAAATAGAGATCGGCATGGGCCGCTATCGGTGAACAACCCCAGGTTAGCAGGAGCGCCAGCTTGCTTACTTTCATCTTCAATGTCCGTATCGTCCTGATGTTCAGAAACTCAGCGTGACGGCTGGCGTTAAACCGCCGTAATCATTAATTGCCTGAAGCTCAATACGCCCGTGCGAGGCGGTATGGCCAATCGCATGTGAGGACAAAGGCGCAATATATCCGGGAGCATCAATGCGCAGGCCGTTAACGCGTAACGTCCCGATATTGATGAAATAAGGCGTTGGATTGTGCAATGTGAGGGTTTGCCCATTACCCGAAGCGGTGACCTGCTTTACCGCCTCGGCGGCACCTGTCGCATTCAGCGTTGAGGGGCGCCAAATCATCTTCAGGACGCTCTTCGTCGCAATCAGCATCCGATTACGTTCATTACTGTCTGAGGCAGGAATGGCTTTAATATTCAGCCAAAATAGCGATTCGCGATCGCGCGGCAGGCCATCATTGATTTTGGTCATGCGGATTTGCCAACTGGTATCCGGCATAAGCTTAAATAAAGGAGGGGTCATGACAAATGGCGCTGAAATGTCACTATGTTCACGATTCTCAAGCCACGACTGCACAAGATAAGGGCGACTTTCACCCGTAATACCAATTGTAATGGCCGCCTCTTTGGCGGATTCATTATAAATAACACGAGTAGAACTTAGTGTAATACCTGCCCAGGTCGGATGGGTACAGCAGATAATCAGCAGTAGCGAGCGTAATAATTTCAATTATTGTTCTCCAGAGCGGATTAACCTGAATAATAGGGCTGGTGATCACCAGCCCATAATATTATGGATAAACGATCGTGAAATTAGAGGTGGAGGTAATATCACCGGCTGTTACCTTATCTGCGGTGGATTGCAGTTTGGCAGAAAAATTAAGCGTATTGGCAGCAGTCTTCGATAATGCATAAGAACTGGAAGGGGTATTTGGCAACACCTGTAAATTATTGGCATCAAAAATAGCAATAGCGACATCACTGGCTTTGCCAGTTCCGCTGTCAATCTGGAACAGCTTGCCTTCCGGGTCAGCGCTGCCATCGAAGCGCACGGTCGCACTGTCATACGGGCAGTTTGCCAGCGTTAACTGGAACGAACGCCCCCCTACGGAATCACCTTTGGCCTTAAATGAACTGGCAGCAACGGTTCCAAAATCAACGGTGACATCTGATGCCGAAATGGTGCATGCGGTGTCCGTAATGGTTCCGCTAAAGGTGACAGTACCATCGCTGGCAAAGGCGCTGGCGCTACAAAATAATAATGCGAAGGGAATGACGTGTTTCATTAAGGGTGTCCTTGTAAATAAAACCTCCCTAACCTTCATTATGCAGGTGGAGGTACTGTTGATAAAAATTAATCGTCAATACGCTTACTAGATAATTGAGGAGATTTGCATTATCCGGTGAAGCTCAATAATGTTTTTCACACCTAACTTGGCGTATATCCGTAATCGGTGGGTGTAAACGGTTTTGGTACTAATATAGAGTTCTTCAGCTATCTCCGACGGGCTCATTCCTTGTGCCAGATAATTCATTATCTCAAGTTCTCGCTTAGATAAACGCGAAAACATAGAGTCGCAGCAGCTCACATTCAGGCGCAGGGCTCCGGCAAAACGCGTAAACATTATTGTTGCACGACGCGGTTTCATCATTCCCAATTGCACCAGACTACGTTTTAATCCTGAAATACTTTCATAGCGGTTAACTAATATATCGCACAGATCCATCAGCACCCGAGTTAATGGGCTTTGATAATCAAAGAGCTCATTCACAAAAACCATTACCGTGAGTAAAGGATTATCGCGTTTGATCCGATTTAGCATGCTGATAGTTTGAGCCGTAACAATGCCCTGAATATCAACGATAAGAGAACTACATTGGTTAACAGCCAGTAAGTGATTGATATCGTCTTTAAACATAACCTGACGACACTGCACTCCGACTCCCTTATTATTCAGATTTACAGAATCTGATCTAACCTCGGCGAGTAATAGCGTTATAGCCTCACTAAACACAAAGTCATCACTTAAAATCAGTATTAAACTCAATAAGTCACTCCATGATTTAAGAAATCTCAATCAATATTCTGTGAATATTCCTGTCCTGTATCAGCTAGAACTCATGAACAAATTGTAAATAAAATAACCCTATTGTTTCAATTGGGATTAATCTTCAGTCTGTGTAATAAAATTCCTAAAGATAATCATTATTGATTTTCAATAAGGAAAGTTTTCGTTAAACAAACTTAAAGCATCTCAATGTTATAATAAAATGACATTTTATTAACAATTAATTTAAGAACATTAACCTTTTAAATCATAATGTTAGGAATAATCATTTCAGGGGAATTATTTTTTCATGGTAAATTTGATTCCCTTTCATGTTAACAAAATGAGATTTTTTGGTAGATTTGATCCTATGCAACGGATGCGCCCATCACTAAAGGAGTAATGGTTAATAGAAAAACCAACCCTAAAGGGTTAGAAATTTATGGAGTGAGGTCATTAATAGGATTTATAAAGATACGCTCTGGTTTTTCAACGTTCCTCAGAAAAGTTATCCCCAGTCTTAGGAATAGACCGTGCAAAATCCTACGTAGCAGAGAGACAAACAAAGCTCATTAAGAAGTAAATTATGCCGTTAACGAACCCGACCTTTCGCCCAATAAGCCATAAAATTAATGGTGTCCTGATCCACACCGCATTCGGCAATTAAATAACGCCGTAGCCGTTTTACCACCGTCGATTCTGCAGCAACCCAACCATAAAATATATTGCTATCGCTGGTCGCTTTATCCCATAGCAGTTCCCCTTCAGCTTCTTCCCGAACGCTTCCCGCCCCTTTTGTTTCGGCAACCCGGGCTAATTGTTTGACGGTCGAAATAAGCCGTTCACCGTGCCGGGCCGCCTGAGGTTGGCGCGGTAACCAGTGGACTTCGGCAAATTCAAACGCGGTTAAATCTGCGCAGTCGCCCGGCTCAGGGACTTCAAAAAATGCCTGAACTTTTGGCGGATTCACCTGCTCCGCCAGCATCTCAAGAATGCCACGTGCGGCCGGTAGCGCCGTCTCATCGGCAATAATCAGCGCATTTCGCAGCCCTACGGGTGGCGTCCATTCATAGCCGCCGCTATCGGCAGCATGGGCGGCGTTGGGGGCCACCATCTGGAGAGCATCGCCGATGCTGGCATTTATCGCCCATGCCGAAGCGGGGCCTTCGGTGCCGTGACGAACGAATTCCACCGTGACTTCCTGACGGACAGGATCGACGTGGCGCAGCGTGTAGGTGCGGAGAATCGGACGCCGTTCCTTCGGGGTCGCTAAAAAGGTTTGATACCACTCACCTTCCACCGGCAGCGCTGGCGGCGTGCCGTCTTCAGCAGGCAACAACAGCTTTATCCGCTGATCCGGCGAGTCGGATTTCATCTGCGCCACATCCGGCCCGCTGAATACCAGGCTCAGCATTGAGGGAGAAACTTCGCGCTTATGCGCCAGTTGCACATTGAATACCCGATAACCCGGAACATCCGCCATAAGCCTTCCTTTAAAACGCCAACGCAATCATGAGATTTAATCAACTCTACGATCTTAGTGTTGATAATGAGAAATATTATCGTCAATATTCGCGTTATCACAACTGATATAAGCCCATGAAATTATCATGGTTTATACGTTCCCTGGCATTTTTACGCTTCGGGAAATGCAGCCCCGCTGCGTCTTAACTCACTGAACCGCATCTTTAGGCTGATGTTTGTCAGCCCGTGCGCAGGAATGATGATGATGATAACCAAAAAACATACCCTCTGGGCTTTGAACCCGCTGCTGCTCGCCATGATGTCCCCGGCCGTAGCGCAACAAACCGATGATGAATCCATCGTCGTTTCCGCCAGCCGCAACAACCGTACCGTTGCCGAAATGGCGCAAACGACCTGGGTGATTGAAAACGCTGAGCTGGAACAACAGATTCAGGGCGGCAAAGAGCTGAAAGACGCGCTGGCGCAGCTGATCCCCGGTCTTGACGTCAGCAGTCAGAGCCGTACCAACTACGGCATGAACGTCCGTGGTCGGCCGCTCGTGGTGTTGATTGACGGCGTACGCCTCAACTCTTCACGCACCGATAGTCGCCAGTTGGATTCAATCGATCCGTTCAATATTGAACATATTGAAGTCATCTCCGGCGCCACCTCGCTGTACGGCGGCGGCAGTACCGGCGGGCTTATCAATATCGTCACCAAAAAAGGCCAGCCGGAAACGCAGGTTGAGTTTGAAGCCGGAACCAAAAGCGGTTTTAACAGCAGCAAAGATCACGATGAGCGCGTTGCCAGCGCCGTCTCCGGCGGTAACGACCATATCTCCGGGCGGATGTCGGTGGCCTATCAGAAATTCGGCGGCTGGTATGACGGCAACGGCGATGCGACCCTGCTCGATAACACCCAGACCGGGCTGCAATATTCCGATCGTCTGGATGTCATGGGCACCGGCACGCTCAATATTGATGAAACGCAGCAACTTCAATTGGTGACCCAGTACTACAAAAGCCAGGGCGATGACGATTACGGCTTAAATCTGGGAAAAGACTTCTCGGCGCTAACCGGCGCGAGCAAGCCCTACGTCAGCAGCGGCCTGAACTCTGACCGCATTCCCGGCACCGAACGCCATTTGATGAGCTTGCAGTATTCCAATAGCGATTTCCTCGGTCAGGAGCTGGTCGGCCAGGTTTACTATCGCGATGAGTCACTGAAGTTCTACCCGTTCCCCAGCATGAACAAGAACAATGAACTGACCTCGTTCTCTTCATCGCAGCAGGAAACCAATCAGTATGGCGCGAAGCTGACGTTAAACAGCACGCCGCTGGATGGCTGGCAGTTGACCTATGGGCTGGACGCCGATCATGAGCGCTTTACCTCAAATCAAATGTTCTTCGACGTAGACAAAGCCAATGCCTCCGGCGGGCTGAATAACCAGCAGATTTACACCACCGGGCGCTACCCGTCGTACGATATCAGCAACCTGGCGGCCTTCCTGCAGTCGAGCTATGACATCAATGAGATCTTTACCTTAAGCGGCGGCGTGCGCTACCAGTACACCGAGAACAAGGTGGATGATTTCATTGGCTATGCGCAACAGCAGCAGATTGCCGCAGGTACGGTCAACTCGGCCGATGCCATTCCCGGCGGTTCAACCGATTACGACAATTTCCTGTTTAACGCCGGACTGCTGGTTCATCTCACCGAGCGTCAGCAAACCTGGTTTAACTTCTCACAGGGCGTAGAGCTGCCTGACCCGGGTAAATACTACGGGCGCGGCGCGTACGGGAAAGCGGTTAACGGGCATCTGCCGCTGACCAACAGCGTTAACGTCGATGACAGCGCGCTGGAAGGGATTAAGGTGAACTCATACGAGCTGGGCTGGCGCTACACCGGCGACAACCTGCGCACCCAAATTGCCGCCTACTACTCGTTGTCTGACAAGAACGTGCAGGCGAATAAAGATCTGACCATCAGCATCGTTGACGATAAGCGCCGCATTTACGGCGTGGAAGGTGCGGTGGACTACTTTATTCCTGATAGTGACTGGAGCACCGGCGGTAATTTCAACGTCCTGAAAACCGAGTCCAAAGTTGACGGTCAGTGGCAGAAATACGATGTGAAGATCGCCAGTCCTTCAAAAGCGACGGCGTATATCGGCTGGGCACCAGACCCGTGGAGCCTGCGCGTGCAGAGCACCACCTCCTTTAAACTGAGTGACGATGCGGGTAACGAGCTGGATGGCTACACCACCATCGATGTGCTGGGCAGCTATCAGCTTCCGGTAGGGAAACTCAGCTTTAGCGTCGAAAACCTGTTCGACCGTGACTACACCACGGTGTGGGGGCAGCGCGCACCGTTGTATTACAGCCCGGCTTCCGGCCCGGCTTCGTTGTACGACTATAAGGGACGCGGACGGACGTTTGGCTTGAATTACTCAGTGTTATTCTAAAGAAAATGCCCCTGTAGAGATACAGGGGCATTCGCGTTTTTCGCACGTCATCGCGCTTAGTTAAAGACCATCCCACCGTCAATCAGCAAGGACTGGCCTGTCATGTAGTCTGAGTCTGGGCCAGCCAGATAAGATACGCAGGCGGCCACATCTTCCGGCTCGGACAAGCGGCCAAGCGTGATGCGTTTAGCAAAGGTTTCTGTGCCGTAGCCAAGTGGTTTGCCTGCGGCCTCGGATACCTGACGGTCGATTTCGGCCCACATTGGCGTTTTGACGATGCCCGGGCAGTAGGCATTCACGGTGATCCCAAGCGGCGCAAGATCCCGCGCAGCGGTCTGAGTTAAGCCACGAACCGCAAATTTACTGGAGCTGTAGACCGCCAGTTCTGGATTACCGGTATGGCCCGCCTGCGAGCAGGCGTTGATGATCTTGCCACCGTGCCCCTCTTTACGAAACGCGTCAATCGCGGCCTGAATCCCCCAGATCACCCCTTTCACGTTGATGTTATAGACCTTATCGACAATCTCTGGGGTGATCGACTCGATTGGCGTAGAAGGCGCAACACCGGCGTTATTGACGATAACGTTGAAACCGCCCAGCGCGGTGCGGGCTTTCTCGACCGCCGCAAACACCTGCTCACGGTTAGAGACATCAACCTTCACGGCGATGGCCTTGCCACCATTACGGGTGATTTCATCGGCAACGGCGTTTGCCGTCTCCTCGTTATAGTCAGCGATGGCAACGGCAAAGCCATCTTTCACCAGGCGAAGCGCAATCGCTTTACCAATCCCCTGGCCTGAGCCAGTGACGAGAGCTACTTTTTGCATTTCTCTATCCTTATCGTGATTCACAAAATCTGGCTGAGATGGAGCTGGCCCATCAGCAGCGGGTTATCACTGTAGTCGACGGGAATGGCCACCACGGCCGGGCCGTCGACATCCATCGCCGCACGCAGCGTTGGCTCGAGCGCGTCGGCGCTCTCCACGGCAAAACCTTTCGCGCCAAAGGCGTCGGCATAGGCTTTGAAATCAACGGGGCCAAACTCCACGCCGGAAAGACGCTGGTATTTTTTCTCTTCCTGGATAGCCACCATGTTGTAGGCGTTGTCCACCCAGATGATGTGCAGAACGTTGGCATTGAGGCGCACTGCGGTTTCCAGCTCCATGCTCGATTGCAGGAAGCCGCCGTCACCGGACACCGAAACCACCTTGCGGCCTGGGTTGACCAGCCATGCGCCAATCGCCCACGGCAGCGCAACGCCCATGGTCTGCTGACCGTTGGAGATCATCACCTGACGCGCCCGGAAGCTGTAGAGGTAGCGGGCAATCCAGATGTGGAAGCTGCCCATGTCCACAGTCAGCGTCACGTCGTTATTGACGATGTCCTGCATGGCCCGCACGATGCGCAGCGGATGCAGAGCAAACTGATTGAGCGACGCGCCGCGACTGTCGAGCAGAGAGCGCTGATGCTGGCGATCGATGAGAATTTCTGACGCATGCGGGCTTAAAGAGAGCTGGCGTTCGATCCGGTTGGCGAGCAGGCTCAGGGTTTCGGCAATGTCCCCCACCAGCTCAAGATCCGGGACATAGTGACGTTCTTCATAGGCAGGCAGCACATCAATGTGCACAAGCGTAGCGTCGCCGCCGTTCCACATCGACGGTTCGTATTCCACCGGGCTGTAGCCGATGCAGATAATCAAATCCGCAAGATGGAGCAATCTGTCGCCCGCCTGGTTATTGAATAAACCGACGCGTCCGGCAAATCGGCTGAAGTTCTCCTGATTCACCGCCCCGGCGGCCTGATAGGTGCTGGTCACGGGGATACGGCTTTTTTCCAGCAGCTTACGCAGCGCTGCACTGTTGGCGGGTTGACTGGCCATCAGCCCCAGCAAGATAACCGGATTTTTGGCGTTTTCGATAAGCTTCGCCACATCGTTAATAGCAGATTCCGGCGCCGGGCCCATTAGCGTCGGGCCGCTGGCCGGCAAAATAGCGCCCGTGGCGGGCTGGTCAACAATATCCTGCGGCAGGCTAACGAATGCGCTCCCCGGCCTGCCATGCTCGGCGGCGCGAAACGCGTTCGATACCACTTCGGCAATCGCGTCCGACGAACTGACCTCTACGGCGTATTTGGTCACCGGGCTGAACATGGCGACGGTATCCATACTCTGGTGCACCTGTTTGGCTTTATCCGCCCGTTTCACCGCCCCGCCGAGTGCGACCACCGGGTCACCCTCACTGTTGGCGGTGGCAATGCCGGTTATCAGGTTCGAGCAGCCCGGCCCGGAGGTCACCAGTGCGACCCCGGCCTTGCCGGTTAGCCGCCCGACCGCCGCTGCCATAAATGCCGCGTTCGCCTCGTGGCGCACCGGAATAATCTCGATGGAGGAGTCCAGCAGGGAGTCAAAAACTTTGTCGATCTTCGCCCCCGGGATCCCGAATACCTGCTTCACGCCCTGCGCTTCCAACTGGCCGACAACCATATCGGCGCCGTGCGCCCACTGACGTGACTGTTTCTCACTGTTCACGATAGTTCTCCTGTTAGTTTTCGACGGAACGGATCGCTGCATCGAGATTGCTGGGATGAAGGTCGGCCTGTAAAAAAGCGCTATCGGCAGGCAGGTCAATCATTAGCTTGTGAATTTCACCGAAGGTCAGCACCCCGCTCTCTAGCTGGTAGTCGAGTAGATGGCCCCCGCCCTGGCGGTCGTCGGTGATGAAATGTTCGTGATAACCGGCTACGTTGATGCCCTGCATATGCTGCGGTGTGCGGAACCCAACCAGTACCCCTTCGCGCTGGTTAAAGCGGAAAACCGGCTGGTCATCGAGCACGTCGGTCATCGCCCGGTACGGTGGCTTCTGGCGCGGGACGGTGCGGGTGTGGGCATGGCGGAAATTACCGTCGATGCGCAGCGCGCAGAACAGGTTATCTGAGGGGATTTGCTGGTCGATCAGGTCGTGGATCTGCTGACGGCTAACCGGCCCATTGAAGGTTTTGCGATACTGCGGCTGGAACCAGGTCATCACCGCGAACGGCGTTTTTTGCTCAGGTTTCGCCGCACGGGCGCTGCCGTCGGCACGCAGCTGATATACCTGGCTGCTGAAGGCAATCATTTCACCGTCCAGCTCGTTGAAGGTGCCCAGGCCAAAATCACCGTGCGCCAGCAGATCGGCGATGGTGGTTTCCCCCTCGTACACGCCGCTTAGCAGCGCGCTCATTAGCGATGTTTGATAGATAACGCTGTCAGGATGCTGGGCAGAGAACCCGCGTAGGGTCTCGCACAAACTGGCCTCACAGTCACAGGCAGATGAATGCATCACGCTCGTCCTTTTCAACTTTATTTAGAAAGGTTAAATAAATGTTGACCCGATTCAGCAGAGAGTTCCAATATAGAATCCATACTGGTTTGAGACGTTTTAGATATGGAACTTCGTTATCTGCGGTATTTTGTCGCGGTCGCACGCGAGCGACACTTCACAAAAGCGGCCAAAGCGCTGGGCATTTCGCAGCCTCCACTGAGTCAGCAGATCAAACGACTCGAAGAGGAAGTGGGCACGCCGCTGTTCAGACGCCTGACCCGTGGCATTGAGCTAACCGAAGCGGGAGAAGCGTTCTACGACGATGCCTGTAAGATTCTGGCGCTGAGTGACGCGGCGCTTGAGAAAGCCCGTGGTATTGCGCGCGGGCTAAACGGTAGCCTGTCGATTGGCATAACCAGTTCAGACGCCTTCCATCCCAAAATCTTCACCCTGATCCGCCAGTATCAGTTGCAGAACATGGCGGTGCAGGTTCATCAGGTCGAGGCCAATATGTCTTCGCTGACGGCGATGCTGGCGGAGGGCGAACTGGATATCGCCTTCGTGCGGCTGCCGTGCGAGAGCAGTAAAGCGTTCGAGCTAAACATTCTCGACCGGGAACCGATGGTGGTGGCGCTGCATCGCGACCATCCGCTTGCGGCATGCGGCAGTCTGGCGCTGGAACAGCTGCGCGATACGACGGTGGTATTGTTTCCGCAGGAGATTGCGCCGGGGCTGTACGATCAGGTTTACAGCTGCTGTGAGCGGGCCGGGATTGACGTGCAGCATGCGTTGCAGTCGTCACAGCTTTCATCTTCCCTAAGCATGGTCTCCGCAGGCGGCGGATTCGCGCTGGTGCCGAAATCCATGGCGGCCATTTCACCGCCCAATATCACCTATCATACGTTGAGTTCGCCTGAAATCTATACCGATATCGCCCTTTGCTGGCGGCGGTTTGAACGCTCCCACACGGTGAAGCGTTTTTTATCGACGATCAATGCGTCATGACGCTGCATGCGCATTCAGTCTGGCGGTTAAGCGCCTGAGAAACGGGCGCTGCGCATTTTCTCACTGGCTAAAAAAAACGCGGTTACCGAGGTTGCGTCGGTAATTTTTCCCGCCAGTATTAACGCGCGGAAATCCGCCATCTTCATCTTTTTGACGGTAAGGCCATATTCTTCGTCATCAAGCTGCTGACCCGCAAAAGTGAGCTGTGAGGCAAGGTAAATGTGGTAGCCCTGCGTGGAATAGCCCTGCGCCAGCTTCTGATAGCCCACATACTCAAGCTTGCCGGCAATAAGCCCCGTTTCTTCACGTAGCTCTCCGGCCGCTACCTCCTCTGGCGCGGCGGTGGGCGACATTTCCCAGCTGCCCTGCGGCAATTCAAGCGTTCTTACGCCCAGCGGATAGCGGAACTGTTCAACGACATAAATTTCATCGTCCTGAACCGGCACAATGACCACAAAATCTGCTTTCTCGACGACCGAATAAATCCCCTCGCTGCCGTCGGCCCTGCGGATACGATCTTCTTTGAGCGACATCCAGCGGTTACGGTAAATCTCTTTGCTGGCCAGTGTCGTTATCTCATCGCTCATGAGCATTTTCCTTATGACATTCATTACGGTTATCGACGGTATAGTCGAGCCTATCATTTCATCTTCGCCGATGGCTATGACTATGCCCTTAAACGCGGAGGCGGTTTTGCCGTGAGACAATAAATGTCAGCATCGCCGCTGCCAGTAGAAATACGCCGCTTAATCCAAATGCACTTTGCCAGCCAACGTTATCAAACATCATTCCGCCTATCGTCGAGCCGAGCGCAATAGAGAGCTGGATAACCGCCACCATCAGTCCGCCGCCAGCCTCGGCATCCTCCGGCAGCGTTCGGGCAATCCACGTCCACCAGCCCGTTGGCGCGGCTGTTGCCAACAATCCCCAGAACCCTAAGAGCGGAACAACCATCCAGACATAATGCCCTGCCAGAAGCAGCGTGACCGCGATACCGGCCATCAGCAAAGGAATCGCGATCAACGTCGGGTAAAAACCCGCTTTCAAAAACGTGCCAATCACCAGCGTGCCGACAAACCCCGCCACGCCAATGGTCAGGAGAATGAGCGATAATGTCGTGATATCGACGCGGGTGACGGTTTCGAGAAAGGGGCGCACGTAGGTAAATAGCGCAAATTGCCCCATAAAGAACAGCCCGCAGGCGCACAGCCCCGTGACCACAGTGGTGCTACGAAGCAGTCGCAAGGCTGAGCCACGTGGGGGGCGGTCTTTATCCATATCCATGGTCGGTAAACTGAACCACTGCCAGATAAAAGCCACGATGGCCACCGGCACCAGGCACCAGAATGCGCCGCGCCAACCGACGGTGGCGCCCAGGTAACTTCCCAACGGCGCAGCCACCACCGTTGCCAGCGCATTGCCACCGTTGAAAATGGCTAGCGCGCGGGGAACAAGGTGCTGCGGCACCAGGCGAATCGCCGTTGCCGCTGACATTGACCAGAATCCACCGATCGCGATACCAATCATGGCGCGTCCAATCATATAAATCAGATAGCTGGAGGCCTGCGCGATAATCATGCCCGATACGGCCATCAGCATCGTCATGCCGAGCAGGAGATATTTACGATTCACATTCCCGGCAAGGGTCGAGATAGTCAGGCTGGTCACAACGGCCAGCGCGCCGGAGATAGCAATCCCCTGGCCCGCCAATCCTTCGCTGACGTATAACGCTTTCGCTATCGGCGTGAGCAGGCTGACAGGCATAAATTCTGACGCGATCAGAACAAAAACACACAAGGTCATGGCAAAAACACCGCTCCAGTGCGCGGGTTCTTTATCGTGGGGGATGTGACGACTTAACGTGGACATTGAGCTACATCTCTTATTTTTGAGCGAGAAAATCATGGCAGGTGGAATACCACCCGCCTCTCGCGGGTGGCATTTTGATATCGCTAGCTGAAGGCGTTATTTGAGGTTGGTTTTGAAGAACTGGTCAAATTTGGCAAACGGTATTTTCCCCGCCACGTTGTCGTACAGGTCAACATGGTTGGCGCCCGGGACAATCACCAGCTCTTTATTTTTGCTGCCCACCGCTTTAAAGGCGTCTTGCGCAAAGTAGCGCGAGTGTGCCTTTTCGCCCGTCACGATAAGCGTCGGGATAGTAATTTCATTGGCGTAGCTCAGCAGCGGCATATTCATAAACGACAAAGGGGTTGTCGCCGTCCAGGCGCCGGTAGAGTTCACCGAGCGCTCATGGAAACCGCGCGGCATACGGTAATAATCAAAGAACTCTTTCAAGACCGGCTGCGGATCCGCAGGCAGCGTTTCAGGCAAAATGCGATCGGCTGCGGTGACGTTTCCCTTCTCATCGACATAAATATCATGACCAGCATGGGCGAAAGTGCCATTTTCCGCATCCTTCCAGCGCTGTGCGTTCAGATATTGCAGGACGGCACGGCGATCGGCGCTGGAATAACGGTCTTTGCCGTCGCCCACGCCATGACCCATCGCCCGGCTCATGTCGTACATCACGCTGGTGGCAACCGCTTTGACGCGCGTATCCATTGCCGCGTCGTTCAGCGCCATGCCGCCCCAGCCGCAAATACCGAGTAGACCGATACGCTCACGATCGACCTCTTTTTGTAATCCGAGGAAATCCACCGCTGCGCTAAAGTCTTCGGTATTAATATCCGGGGAGGCGACATTGCGGGGATAGCCACCGCTTTCACCGGTGTAAGAAGGATCAAAAGCCAGGGTCACGAAACCTTGCTCGGCCAGAGTCTGCGCATACAGGCCGCTGGACTGCTCCTTAACCGCCCCAAAAGGCCCACTGATAGCAATTGCCGCAAGCTTACGATCGCCGCGATCTTTTGGCATGTAGAGATCGCCCACAAGCGTTATCCCATAGCGGGTCGGGAAAGTGACTTTACGGTGATCAACTTTATTGCTTTGGGCAAACGTTTTATCCCATTTTTCAACCATCGAAACAGGCAGATTTGGATTAGCAGTATCGGCATAACTCATTGTTGTTACTCCACTTAATGATGTGCATAACAGCAGGGCGGGTATGACTGCTGTCAGTTGTCTGGTGAAGAATTTCATCAGGGCTCCCCTAAAAAACAGGTTGTGGGTACAGGTCTCATACGGACAACGCTGCGGTGATTTGTGTTATGGGGGCATTATAGAAAGCAGAATGAGTGCTGATTAGAGGGGGATAAATGCTAGAATTCATACCATATTGTTATAAATAGGCAGAGTTGGCGCGATGGCAAAACGGGAAAACTACAATGAGCTATACCTGTTTGTGCAGGTGGTACGGGAAGGCAGCTTTACCGCCGCCGCCGCACGACTGGGGCTGGCACAATCCGGCGTTAGCCGTTCCATCCGCGAGCTTGAAGAGCGGCTAGGCGTTCAGCTTCTGGTGCGCACCACGCGAAAGCTCTCATTAACTCAAGCCGGCGAGCAGCTTTATCAGACAGCAGAATCGGGCTTTGATGCCCTGGATTCAGGGCTGGCGACGCTTGCCTATTATCGACAGACGCCTTCCGGCACCGTGCGTATTAATGCCAGCCAGCATGCGATTGATAAATGTCTGCTGCCAAAGCTGGCGGTCTTTAAACAGCGATACCCGGATATCAGGCTGGAGCTGATGAATGAAAGCCGCTTCGTCGACATTATTGAGGAACGCTTCGATGCCGGCGTCCGACTTGGGCCTGAGGTTGGCAGCGGCATGATTGCTGTACGCATTACCCCCGATATGGAGATGGCCGTGGTAGGCACACCCGATCATTTTCGCCGTTACGGTTTTCCACAAACTCCGGCCGATTTAATCGTCCATCCCTGTATCGCCTATCAGTTCGGCGATGGCAGCCTGTATCAATGGGAAATGGTAGACGGGGAGAAAAAAATAACCCATCGGCCGCAAGGACAATGGGCATTATCGGATAGTTATATGGAAGCCGAAGCCGCCCGGCTCGGTCTGGGGCTGGCATATGTTCCGGTCGAACTGGTTACCGATGATTTAGAACGCGGAGCGCTTATTCGGATTTTACAGCGTTACAGTCTGCGTATGGAGGGATTATTTCTTTATTATCCGCACCGCAATGTGTCTCCTGCACTAAGAGCGGTGATTGATACCCTGAAAATATAGACGTATCGGATGACACCGCTACCCTCGCCTACGGGCAGCGGTGTGTCGGTGATCAGAACTGATATTTCACGCCCAGCATCGCAGAGGCATCGCTGTAGCCAGCATCGCCAATATCGACAGCCGTCCCGCCCCACAGATTAAGGGCTGGAGTCAGCTGTCCCTGAACGCCCAGCTTCAGTTGACCCACATTACGCGTGCCCGACATGCTGACCTCTTCACCATCCATCCGCACGCCATACTGCTGGCTATTGTGGATCCAGTTAGCTTCAACATAAGGTTTGAATTCACGCTGTTTACCATCGTCCTGCGATGAATGACCTTTCAGATACAAACGCACGCCAAGCCGCGTCTGGAGATTATCGTTGCCAATATCCTGCACATGGGTGCCGTTATCCTCGGTATAAGTATGATTTTTCACGCCCATCCAGATAGCCTGTGCCTGCGGTTGCACATACAGTTCGCTGTGCTGGAACTGGGCAAGTGAGGCAATATAGCCGGTCTCAAGCGATGCGGTGAATCCACGGCTTTTATAGGAAGCCTTAGCCTGATCCTTGCCATCGACCTCGTTGTTAAACCAGCTGTACTGAATCCAGCTGTCTGCATAAAGACCAGTTTTCGCTTGCGCGTTTTCAAACCAGGTTCCGTACAGACCCGTGCTGTAGCCATTAATCTCTGATTGAGATCGGTATCCGGTGAGGCTGGAATCGGTGTTCGCGTGCTGATTCGCATAGCCTGCCATGATGCCGACATCCCAACGGTCGAGATCGCCAAATGCGCCATGGATCAGTTCATCGCCTAACTGCACCACGTAGCGATTGGCCTGCGTTTTTAACTGGTTGCTGCCGCTGTTAAACCGCGTCTGTCCCCCTTCCTGACGCAGCCACAGCTTGCTGTAACGACGTTGTCCAGTCACCGGGTCGAGATACTCTGTGCCACCTTCACGGTCGTCGAGCGTGAGATTAAAGAGCGTATTAGCTGCGGTCAGGTTGGCGATATAGCCACCAATTTCAGGACGCAGCGTTTTCGGCGTCGATACCAAAGGCGCAATAGGCTTGCCGGGGTTGATGGGTGGCGTAACCAGCGGATTGCCTGGATGATCCGTTGTCACCGGAGGCTTAACCGGCGGCACAGGAGGCGTGCCGGGATCCGTCGTCACCGGCGGCGTAATCGGTTTACCAGGTTTTACCGGCGTTACAGGAGGCGTGCCGGGATCCGTTGTCACCGGTGGCGTAACCGGTTTACCAGGTTTAACCGGCGGCACAGGAGGCGTGCCGCGGTCTGTTGTCACCGGTGGCGTAACCGGTTTACCGGGTTCAACCGGCAGCACTGGAGGCGTGCCGGGATCCGTCGTCACCGGTGGCGTAACCGGCGGTTTTTCCGGCGGGATTACAGGGCCGGTATAGTGGTTGGTGAGATACCAGTTATTGCCTTTTTGCACCAGCGAGTAATCATACAGGCCAGCCACAATACGCCCTTTTTGATAGAAGGCCGTCGAGGATGAATGACCTTTAACATCAATAAGTTCGATACCATTGATAGCACTGGCACCGATGCCGCCAAGGTTAGTCACGCTGACGCCTGTACTGCCGTCCGTGCTTCCCGCAATATTCACCCGGTCGGCCGGGGAATCATCGCCGGCCAACACGCCGTTCATCAGTAAAAGGCTGTCGCTTCCCCCGGTGTAGTCACCGGCAATATTCAATTGGCTGCCCTGGGTTATGGCGTCCCGGTTAAGCTGTATTGTGCCGTCATTACTCAGATTGCCGTTCACGGTAAATTGGCTGGACACCGGAGCCGTCGTTGAGGCGATATCGCCGACCGTCAATAAGCCGCCGCTTGCTATTGTCGTCGCACCAACCTGCCCCGTACCGGAGAGCTGGGTATTTTGCTGCACCATGACCGGCCCGCGAATGCCGCCGATCACGTTCAGATTACCCGCTGCAATCACGGTATTGCCGCTGTAGGTATTCTGACCGGCCAGGGTTAAAACCCCGTCGCCCGCTTTGGTAAACTCACCGTTGCCGCCGATCGCCTGAGCGAGCGTGGAGTCGTGCCCGTTGGTATTAAACGTACCGCCGCCGGTCGCTATCGTCACCGCGCGTTGTGCAGAGAGGTCGAGCGCATTGTTTATCGTCAGCACACCGCCATCAAAGGTCAAAGCCCCGGAAGTTGCCCCCAGCGCGCTATCGTCGGCAATGGCAATAGTGCCCTGCTTAATTGTCGTGCCGCCGCTGTAGGTATTTCCATCCATGGCTTCCGGCGCCAGCGTGAGCAAGCCGTCGCCCTGTTTAATTACCTGACCGCTACCGACAATCTGGCCGACATAACGGCCATCATCTGGCTGGGCTAAAATCAGCATGCCGTTATTAATCACATTTTCGGTGTTGCCGGTTTTTGGGCTGTTGGTCGGCAGACTTTGCGCCCGAGCCTCAACCGTGGCATCGGCATCGTTATTACCATCAGGGTTGATAATTAACTGACCGCTGAACCCATCGTTATTTCCGCTTAATCCCAGAATCCCTTGATCAACTGCGACTCGGGTAAATCCTTCAAGCGAGCCGCTAGCATCCCAGCGGCCCAGGCCAGATTTTGTTAAGGTGGTGAAGTTTTTGATATCGCTGCGCAATGAATCCAGTGAGCCTTGTTGACCATCCAGCGTTAAATTATTGGTCCCACCGCCACCGTTAATATTGCCGGTAACCTCCGACCCCGCATAGAAGAAGAGATCGTCATCACCGCGGGAAAATTGCAGATCGCCCTCAACGCGTCCACCGGTGTTATTTTCAAATCGAATACCGTTCCCGCCGCTGGTGCCAATCACATTTCCCCCACCAGGACGCTGGATAACGCCATAATTCACGACATTATTTCGCGTTCCTGACTGGGTATCCTGGAACCAAATTGCCGCCGTGGCAGATGCGCTGATCACCCCGTTATTAACAATGGTATTTCCATAACCCATCACGTTAATCGCTTCGGCCATATTATTATTGCCGTTGACGATAACCTTCCCGCTTTTATCTATATTAATAACGGTATTATTTTGCGCTTCAATAGTATTTGGCCCGGTACCCGGATAACCACTAAATCCCCCCCGATTACCACCGGGGGAGTTGGTTACCGTACCACTGACATTAATAACGTTGTTGTCACCCACACTTATTGCAGGGGTATTGCCACCGTTTAGCGTCGCATTCTGATTTATGGTGATATCAACGTTGTTGGTTTTTGCGCCAACGCCCAGCATGGCATTGGTTTGATTATCACAGACATATTGATTGCCGGTAGCAGGACAGGCGGCATAGCTTTGCCTGATGGCGCTAGTGAGCAGCACCGCGCTGGCGAGTAAAACAAAAGTTTTCTTTTCCATAGGAGATCGTTATTTGTGTCAATGACAGCAGTATTAGTGCTAATGCTTTTGTATGATGATAACAAAATAGACCTCCTGGAAATTTTTATCTATCTATTCCAGGCATTTTCTTAAATTTAAAAACTATTATATTCATTTGTAATACAAATGTGATCGAATCTCGTCAATTATATTTATTATGTAAAAACAAAACTCTATTTGCAGAATTGAATAATCATTCAATTACCGGGCATAAATTATGCTATTCCGCTTATGGGAAATACCTATAAATAATTATATTTATAGATAAAAGATACCAAAAACAGTAAAAATAAAAAAATAACGCCGTCAGGATAAATAAATATTAGCCGCCATAGGCCCGCTAAGACTGTTGATACGACAAAACTCGACGCGAATGCCGGGATAGAGAGATTCAGATTCACTGGCGTTGAAAGCTGAAATATGGAGCTGGACGTCTTTTCGTCCATCGGATGGAGTGATAAAACCTTTACCGCTGCGGATATCAAAAGATTTGACAATTCCTGTCATTTTACGAGACAAATAATTTCCTTGTTAAAAAATACGCATCAATTATACGCTATTTATAAATTAAAGCTATTTTTAAATTTTCCCCCAGTAGAACTTCCAGACGGCTAAAAAAAGGCTTGCTAATTTATGCCGTCCATGTTTAAGTAACCCATTGGTTCGATAAATAAACAGTTGTATACATTCGCTCCGCAGCCCTCATAACCAGACGTTATCGCTGATACCCTCTCTCTTTGAGCCAACACATTCATTACATCCTTTTTGTAATGCCGAAATTTAACAATGCTCAACGGGAGTCAATATGTCTGCAAGAATTCAAGGGTTGGTGAAGTGGTTTAACGAAGATAAAGGTTTTGGTTTCATCTCTCCACTCGATGGTAGTAAAGATGTCTCCGTTCACTTTTCAGCGCTTCAAGGCGATGACTTCAATACTCTTTTTGAAGGGCAGAAAGTTGAATTTGCTATCAAGAATGGCGATACACGCCCTGCGGCTTCAAGCGTATTACTCTGTGATAAATAAATACTCATAAGTGTGCTATACATAATGAGAGTATTTTAACGTTTACGCATGGGTATCTCCTGTTTAAGGGACTCAAACCAGACACTTTAAATCAGATAGTTAGTTGCGTTCATGCGCACCAGCGCTGATTTAAATGGATAAATTACAAAACATAAGGCTTTTGGGATGATAATCCGAAAGCGCATCATTTTAAGGTACATACTATTATTCTAAATATACATTTCAAATGCCCATGCTGTAGTGGGTCACAATATCGCACATCGGCCTTCGACGTTTCCGAGAAAAACCCGTACGGGGCTAAGTGCATTTTTTGTAAATCAACCATGCTATTTTCCAGAACGAATAACATCAAAAAAACTGTTATCGCGTAAATCAGCATCATCAACCGGCACTGGGTGTGAAACGCTAAACGGGTACGCCAGTACGTACACAAAAATGAGCCTGAACAACCGTAAGTCATCACCCAAGGCCTGGAAGTTGCCAGCCTGACACCCTCTAATGGTAAAGGCAGAATCGGGATTGTCAGGCGAATCCCGAAAAAACCACGTAGTAACGCTTCATCCCCTCCCCCTTCCTATATTATCAAAATCCAAATACCTGCAATACAAATGCAAATATCATATTTGCGCCTTGTTCATCGCCTCTGTAGTTTGTGTTTTATATAAACGCAATAATTTCAGGGCGCTATTGTTTCATATGATAAGACTCGAAAACATAAACAAAACGTACCCTGGTAGTACGCACGCGGCGATCGGCAAATTAAATATCGTTATCAATGAAGGTGAATTCTGCACATTCGTTGGCCCTAGCGGCTGTGGGAAAACAACTATATTACGTATGATTAATCAACTGGATATCCCGGATGCCGGTTCGGTCTATGTTCAGGGTATTAAAATAGCCGATGCCGATATTATTCAGGTGCGGCGGAAAATCGGTTTTGTGATGCAAAGTGCAGCCTTATTCCCGCACCGGACCGTTTCCCAGAATATCGCCACTGTTCCACGCCTTCTTGGCTGGAATAAAAAGCATATTCAGGCGCGTATTGATGAACTGGTTGAGGTCATGTCCCTTGACCCGAGTCTGCTTGCGCGCTACCCCCACCAGCTTTCAGGCGGCCAGCAAGGACGGGTAGCGATTGCCCGCGCGCTGGCGGCCGATCCCCCTATTCTATTAATGGATGAACCCTTTGCGGCCATCGACCCGGTCGTACGGGAAAAGCTCCAGGACGAGCTGTTGCAGCTCCAGCAGCGCCTGCACAAAACAATCGTGCTCGTCACCCATGACATCAACGAAGCCATTCGCCTGGGCGATAAAATTGCCATCTTTCAGGAAGGCGGCGTGCTGGCTCAGTTTGATACGCCCGATAATATCCTCGCTCAACCTGCCAGTGCGTTCGTGGCGCGCTTCATCGGGCCTGAGCCCAACTTAAAACGCCTTGCCAGGCTTCAGGTTGGGCAGCTTCCGCGTCACGATGTTTCCCTCGTCGACGAGGCGCTAACCCCCATTTCCAGCCAGCATCCGGTGGTTGCCAGCCCGCTGCGGCTGGTGCTTGATAAACAGCTGCGCCCGCTGTACTGGCTCGACCCTGAGCGAAGCACTACCTTGCCCGTTTCACTTACCCTGAAGGCGCTTCACTCCCTGCGTTTCGCCTACAGCGCACTTCTGGATGCGCCGGGAGGCGTGCTGGTGCACGTTAACGGAGACGGCCAGTATCAGGGCAGTATCTCCCACGGGCTGCTTCAGCGCGTGCTGGATGGCAATGTGGATGTGCGCCGCTATGATTGACTGGCAATGGATTGCGGATAATCAGGGCCCGATTGCTGCCCTGCTCTGGCAACACACGCTGCTGGTCGTGATATCACTGTTTTTCGGCACAGTGCTCACTGGGGTGTTGATTGGCCTGACCCTGCGCTGGCCCGCATCGGCTCCGACACTGCTTGGCCTGTGCGGGGTGCTGTTTACCATCCCCTCGCTGGCGCTGTTTATTCTGTTGATCCCGTTCACCGGCCTGTCGCTCACCACCTCAGTGATCGGTTTAACGCTTTATTCACTGCTGATCCTGCTACGAAACGTGGTCGCCGGAATAGAAAAGCTGCCGTCGGACGTGCTCGAATCCGCCCGCGCGCTGGGTTACACGCGCTGGCACCGGTTTGTTGACGTTGAGCTGCACCTGATTATCCCGTCTTTGTTTGCCGGGCTGCGTATTGCCTCGGTCACGCTCGTCGGGCTGGTCACGGTCACGGCGCTGATTGGTCAGGGCGGCCTTGGGCAACTGCTGCTGTCAGGCTTTAATCAGGATTTCCTTACGCCGATTGTCGTGAGCGTGGTGCTGAGCCTGGTGCTGTCGTTTATTTTTGATTCTCTGATAGCGCGTCTGGGCTATTGGGTTACGCCGTGGGCACGCTAATGGATATCTTAACCGCAACCTGGCACTGGCTAACTCAGCCAGACCACTGGCTCAGCGATACGGGGATCCTGCTGCGCTTACGCGAGCATCTCTGGTATGTGCTGGTGAGCATGCTTATCGCCTCGGCCATTGCGTTACCTCTGGGGGTGGCGCTGGGCTACTGGCGTAAAGGGGCTTTCCTGGTCATCAACCTGTTCAACATTGGCCGGGCGATCCCGTCTCTTGGCCTGATTTTATTGTGCATTATTCTTTTTGGTTTCAATGATGTGCCGGTGTTTATTGCGCTAATCGCTTTGTCTGTCCCGCCGATCCTGACCAATACCTGGGTTGGGATTTACCACGCAGACCGCACCCTTTGCGACGCCGCCACCGCGCTTGGCATGACGCCCATACAAAGCCTCTGGCAGCTGCGCATCCCGCTGGCGATGCCGTTGATCTTTGCCGGAATTCGCACCGCGCTGTTGCAGCTTATCGCCACGGCTGTGGTCGCCGCCTATGCCGGGCTGGGCGGGCTGGGACGCTTCCTGATTGATGGTCTTGGGCAGCGCGATATCCCGCAGGTCATTTCCGGCTCCCTTGTGGTGACGCTGCTGGCACTGGCCTGCGAGGGAATATTTTCACTTATCAACAACGTGTTATTTCAGTCAAAGGCCGCACCCGCAATAACGCAATCATGATAAAAAACCACCTGCAAAAAAAGAGGCACTATGAAGCAATCATTATGGCAAGTGTTTAACCGCCGTGGATTTAAATTATCCCTTCTGGCGGCAGGATTATTCGGCTTAAGTTTTACCACCCTGGCGGAAACCGTCACCATTGGTGGGGCAAACTTTACCGAAAGCTCTATTCTTGCCAATATTTACGCCAGCGCATTAAAGAAAAATAATATTGATGTGAAAACGCGGCTTAATCTGGGTAACCGCGAAATTATTATTCCGGCCCTGAAAAGCGGCGAAATAGATATTGTCCCGGAATATCTCGGCGCACTGCTGAATTATTATGACACGAAAACTCTGGCGACTACCCAGAGCGACGTTAGTGCCGGGCTGGCTAAAGTGCTGCCGGCAGAATTCACGCTGCTCACCCCCTCTCCCGCCAGCTCGGTCACGGCCTGGGCCGTCCGCGCCGAAACGGCCAAAAAATACGGCTTAACTAAGCTCTCCGATCTCACGCCTGTTGCACACGAGCTGGTGATCGGCGGCCCGCCGGAGTTTCCGGTTCGTGCCCTCGGTTTGCCGGGCCTGAAGCGTGTCTACGGCCTGGAGTTTAAAGAGGTGAAATCCCTCGATATGGGCGGGCCGCTGTCCCGTCTGGCGCTGAACTCCGGCAAAATTGATGTGGCCACGGTGGTGTCCACTCAGGGTTCGCTCGCCAAAGAGGACTGGGTGGTACTGGAAGATGATAAACACGAGCAGCCAAGCCAGAACGTTGTGCCGTTGGTACGTAAAGCGGCACTGACGCCAAAAATCGACGGCATCCTTAATAAGGTCTCTCAAAAGCTGGATAACACCGCTCTGGTCGAGCTGAACAAGCAGGTTGACCTCCAGCACAAAGATCCTGCTGCCGTGGCGGAACAATGGGTTAACACCAACCTTTAACGCTTTTCATTATTTAATGGCCAGGGATCGGCCACAACCTGACACAGGCCCACAATGTCGCATAACACCATGATCCTGAACCTGTTCTTTTTCAATCCACAGGGTGACTACCGCTTCTCATGGCGTCACCCGGACGCCCCCGAACACGAAATTTTCACCCTCAGTTACTACACCACCCTTGCCCGCAAGGCCGAAGCCGCCACGCTTGATGCCCTGTTCATTGCCGACCATACCGGGATCTGGGACAGCGGCCTTGCCCATTATGCCAATGCCCGGCTTGAACCGCTGACGCTACTCTCGGCGCTGGCCGCCGTGACGGACAATATTGGCCTGATGGCAACCGCTTCAACGTCTTACACGGAACCCTATAATCTGGCGCGTTACTTCGCCTCGCTCGATTTCCTGAGTAACGGGCGCGCAAGCTGGAATATTGTGACTTCCTGGCTTGAGGAGGAAGCCGCCAATTTCGGGCTGGATCAGATCCCGCAGCACGGTAATCGTTACCAGCGCGCCGGGGAGTTTATCGATGTGGTCACCCGTCTGTGGGACTCATGGGAAGATGGCGCGCTGCTGTTTGATAAACCGCGCGGGCTGTTTGCCGATGCAGACAAAGTGCACCATCTTAACCATCAGGGCGATTTCTTTAAGGTGCGTGGCCCGCTTAACGTGCCACGTCCACCGCAGGGGCAGCCGGTTCTCGTGCAGGCTGGTTCTTCCGAAGCCGGTAAGCAGCTCGCAGCCAGTCGAGCGGATATGCACTTTGTGTTTATCAAGTCCATCGAGCAGGGCAAAGCCTACCGCGAAGAGATGAATCAGCGCCTGAAAGCGCTCGGACGTTCGCCCGAAGCCTTTAAAATCATCGCCGGGGTGTTGCCGGTGGTGGTAAATTCCGAGGCCGAAAAAGCCGAGCGCCAGCAGCTTAACGCGCAGCTGATGAGCGACAGGATGGCTATCGATCTGCTTTCGTCTTATCTGAAGCTGGATCTCAGCCCTTATCCGTCCGATAAACCGCTGCCGCCGCTGCCGGACGAAGCCAACTTCGACGGTATTCGCACCGTGCTGCAACTCATTCGGGATTACGATCCCGCTCTGACCATTCTGGAACTCGGTCGTCTGTTGCTGCAAAGCTCCGACAGCTGGCTGGTTATGGGCAGTGCGCAGGAAGTTGCCGACAAGCTAGCGGAAATCTATCTTTCCGGGGCTGCAGACGGCTTTAACCTGATGTTCCCGCAGTTACCGGGGGATTTTGATCGCTTCACGGAACAGGTTGTCCCTATTCTCAAAGCCAAAGGGGTGATGAAAACCGACTATGCGGCGGGCACGCTGCGGGAAAAACTGGGCCTTCCACTGGCCAGAAACCATTTTGCCTGAATAACTACAGCCGGGTGATCCCGGCTGTTTGCGCAGCCTTGCGCCAGTCCAGTAATAACGAATAAGGCTCCCGCGTCACCTCGCTAAAGCCGCCAATCAGCAGTGCGGCACAAATTTCCCGGTATTCCGACGCACTCACCAGCGTATGAAGCGCTTCGCGCAGCGCAGCCAGCGTGTCGGGAGAGGTTTTCGCGGCGGTGATGAGCGGTAATCCTGGCGCCAGCGGGCTTTGGTCGATAATCGCCAGCCCTTCCAGCAACGCGGGCTCATGACGTTGTAATAGCGCCCAGGTGACGCAGTCGATGGCCGCGATATCCCCTTCCCCGCGATTCACATCGTAAAGCGATTGACGATGGCTGCCGCTCAGGGCAACGCGCGAGAAAAAGCGCCCGTTCACCGCCAGTGGCGTCACCATTTTCATGAGTACGTTGTAACCTGACTGCGAATCGGTGGAATTGCACACCACCGGGCGGCCGCGAAAATCACCCAGGGTTCGCAGTTTATCCTCCTCGCGCACCACTAACACGCTGCGGTAAGAGATGTTCTCGCAGCCCGGTGCGGTGTAGTGAAAACAACCGACCACCTGAACGTCCAGAAGCTGTGTCATAAGCGGATAACCACAGGTCTGGCTCAGGATAAGCTGCGGGTTTTGCCAGTGTGTCACCAGCGCCTCCTGGGGCAATACTGGCTTGAGGCTCCCTACCGGCACGCCCCGGGCAACCAGCAGTTTCTGAACCGCCAGCCACAGGGCATCGGTGTCGCGGCGGTTAACGGCGTACATCGGGAATGCCAGCGGCTCACTCATGACCGTCTCCTTTATTAATCCCCGGATGCACCGTCACATTCACCGGTTTCCCCCAGAAACGGCGCAACCATTCACCGTATCCTTTCACCACAAAACCGTGATTGCGCTGCTGATAGGCATCGCGATTGTGCAGGTAAATCGCCTTTAGCCCGTACCAGGGCACGCCTGGCAGATCGTGATGTACAGAATGATAGTTAAGATTCAAAAAAAGGACTCGCCAGAACAGCCCGGCCTCGTTGATGACCGAACGCGCCAGCGGATCGTCCGCCGCCTGGTGCTCAAAAAAAGATCGCACTTTGGTCAGCGCCAGCGCGGGGTAACTCACTGCCACAACAAACCACACAGGCGAGAAGCCAAGGTGCAACATCCAACCAAAAAGCACGGCGAGTAAGGCCCCGTGGATGACCCACATCAGCATGGCGGCAACCTGCATGTGGCGAAAGGCGGACACGGCACAGCCCAGCGTCTGCACGATATCTATCAGCGGCGCCAGCAACAGCCGTCCGATAAAAGTATTACGCAGGTGAATCACCCGCTTCTGCCACGGGCGAAACCGCGCCCAGCTTTCATCACTAAAATAATAAGACTCAGGATCGTCCACCGGTACGGTAAGGTGGTCATTACGGTGGTGTGCCAGATGGGAGTCGCGGTAGAGACCATACGGATACCAGACCGCCAGCGGCAGCGTGCCGAAAAGCTGGTTCAACCGGGGAAAGCGGGTAGGATGCCCGTGGATCAACTCATGCTGTAGCGACATATACCACGCGGTAAACCCGATAAGCAGCAAGGTGGCGGGATATAAGCCCAACGCCTGCCAGTTCGCCAGGGTGGCAAACCAGCCGCCATAAATGACCATCATGAGTATCCAGGTCGGGAGTTCGCTGCGCCACAGAACGCTGGTTGAAAGCTGGTGAATATGTTCTCGCTGTTGTGGATGCAAATAGAGGGAGTTTCGTTTACCCATTCCTTCCGACGTCCTTTCCGCCCGTGAATATATGGCATGAAGATCGGGGATAACGCCTGAAATATCAAAGAACTTAAATCACTTTGCTTTGCCAGAAAGCCGCTGGCAGGAAGTCCCCCCGATGAGTATTTTACGCAGGAGGTTCGGGCAGAGCTAAGCATGGTGCCGATGCGTCATGTCACCGAAAGCCGGGGGTATTTGGGCTGGGTTTTTATCCTGATGGCGGCATATTGCTTCAGGGTTATGCCGCCATCAGGATAATCGACCGACACTTTGCTGCTACGTAAAGTCAGCCTCATGCAAAGGAGAGCAATGGAGATAAATCTCACCTAGCCGTGACGATCGCTTCAATTTTTTACATAACGAGTAGTGGCAATAGTAAATACTTTTTATCGAGCAATTAAGAATGAGCGCGATATTTCTTACGGACATACCGGTCAGGCGTTTACGTAATACGAATAGTTCCTTCTCTGTTATCGGCGCGACATCTTTTGGCACCGCGCTTTGTCCATAAGTCAGGCTATCCAGCGCAGATACAAACGACGTTACGTCGTTGCCCCCAATCGACAACAAGATAATATCCTCTTGTTTCTTATACCAATATTTTGCCATCGAATACATGAAACCATCAATCACGAGCACAACCTTCAGGCCAGTCTGGTGCAGGTTTTCAAGCCAATCATCATGAATAAAGTAAATAAGATTATCGATGCAAAAATTGACGAAAAGAAAATCATCGACCCGATTTATAACCCTCGTTTCGTTGACCAGATGGGCAAGAGAATAAGTGAACAGCGGATTATTATCTGGCCACACCGCGAGCGTGATTGGCTCATGAGATCGTGCTTTAAAATGTGTATCCATACCTTGCAACAACATACCCATCGGTAATATAAGACATCTTTCCCGGCATAACAGGAATCATCATAATGACCTTCAAAAAATGAAATATCATTCCCTTGTCACATTAATGAATCAGAGCAGACAGCAACCTTCAATGTCGATCCCTGCTCCATGTTCATCAATGAAATATATTAAATTACGGGCAACGGTACACCGCTCCGCTTAGCGTCACGTTGGTTTGCTGACTTGAACCACTGCCATTGTACGAACTGCCGGTTTGCCCCGCGCGTTGCGTCAGCAGCACCACTACATTACCGCCCATTTTCCAGGCCTCATTTTTCATATCATTTCGCGCGCCTGTTTCGAGGTTACTGTTTGAGGTCCAACCTCCGGTAAAGAAGTTGCCCTGGCTGCCGGTGATGTCGCCTAACCACGAACACTCTTTTCCTGGCTCGTTATGCGTCAGGCGTACCCGCTCCGCCCCCGAATGTAATGAGTTGGCGCTACAGGCGGTTAAAAACAATGTAATAAGAACTGGTAATATAAATTTCATCGATAAACCTTATATCTTTAATATAACTTTATTTGAGAGTTCAGTTTTTAAAAGCGATAACCAACGCTAACGCCAAACGTATTGGCATCGATAGATAAGAATTCTGACGCTTCCCAGGAAAGATCCAGCGATAGGTTAGTTAACGGGTTAAATATTACCCCGGCCCCATATGCAAACGAATCATCCGTTGATTCGTGTGAGTGGGTATTCTTCATTTTCATTCTCGCCATGCCTGCGTTGCCATACAGACTGATATAATCATTGAAGCGATAAGTTGGGCCAAACATGACCGAACCATAATCAATGGTATCGGAACCCTCTTTTTTTAATTTTGCTGATTGCCAGCTATAGTGTTCAATTTCGTGGCGAGTCGCCGTTAATGCACCAATAAAACCCCAGCGTTCGTTAAACTCATAGCGGTATTTAATATTAAAGCCATGTAGATCTTTGCTGTCTGAGCTTTTTAATGCGCTAAGGTGTGTTTGAGCATACCCCATTGATACCGTATGTGTTCCACTAGCCATGCTCTGAGATGAGACTAACAGACCAAAACAAATCATTGCAGCGCCACGAAGTCGCGTAGACATGGATAAATACTTCCTCTTTATCTTATTGAAAAAAATTGTTAGTTAAAACCGCTGAAACGTCTTCTGATGTCCGTTTTCAGCAGCGGAAATATAACTAATCAGTGCAGATAAAGTCTGGAAGAAGATCTTACAAAAATCATAATCTCACACTGTTGCTTTTGAACAGAGTCAGAATGATTGGTTTTAAATCCATATATTTCAATGAGTAAAGAAAATCCGTTACCTTACCGCTTGTCACCCTCGTTTCATACAGGTGCCGGGATGTTCTGCAGACACTCCTTGGCAACTCAACTCGCTGTGCATACGTTGTAAATCTGACGATTAAGTGAAAACAGGTATGTTTTCTCGCCAATGCGTTGAATTCGCAATTCGTTACGGGCTCCAGGGTGGAGTAGACGAAAATAAGAGAAAAAATTTCCAACATTATCATCAGGGAATATTTTTACAGAATCGATTTCGAACGTGAAAAGTTCGTCAGTAATGCGCCGCAGATTTTTCATGTAAACATCACGATATAACAGGCTATGCTCATTGTTTTCTTTCTTTACATCAAGCTGTAACGTAATGCGTTGCGTTTTGAAGTCGATGACAATATCCCCTGCAACGTTTATTCCCTTCGCCTGTATATTGCTTATCGTTTTGGTAGCACAGAAAAAATCGTCCATAGCGGGATGGCTGACAGCGTTTTTCTTTATTACCTGCACCCATAACACCGCGGAGACGAGAATAAAGAATACGGTAAATATTCTTAATAACGTTCTTTTAGGGTAATGCATTTTGGCTCCGCGACGGTGAGGGGGTTAAGACACTGAACGAAGATATGGGTATCCGGCACCCTGATGTAGTAAATATGGCGCCCATTTTGCTTAATAACCGGCATGGTTAATTCTGAATAGGCCGCAATCACATCCTCGACGGAGGTTTTATCGTTTTTTACTTTATAAAAATAGTAACCGTCATGAGTCACGGGCGCTGAAAAGTAGGAATTGCTATCCCACAGGTTAGCAACAAAACCCGCTATCATCAAAAGCGCGGCCAGTGCCAGAAAAAGCCATTCCCTCCGGTAAGCTATCGACGGTTTTTTGTGCTCATACGGTGTCGGCGTTTCGTCGAAGGTTTCGGCTGAATGTTCCAGCGGTTCAGGGAGAGTTTGCGGGGAAGCCGTAGGCTTAATAAGCGTGATGGATAAAACCAGCTCAACGCCGACTTTGGGCCGCGTTACCACGGATGAGGGCGGTAGGCCTATTTTATCGAAAGTATTACGTAACTGATTGATGAGTTTATAATAGCTGGCATCAGAGACTACGACTCCCTTACGCCCCCAGACCCAGTGAATTAAATCATCCTTTTTGAATAAACCCTTATAGAAAGCCAGCAGTAAATTCATTTCGGATTCTGAAATACTCACCGTTTTATCTGCGTGAATCAACGACATACGATCCGAATCAAATATCACGCGATTATCGATAAGATACTTTCGCTCGCTCATAGCTTCTTCTGCAATTTATTCATTGATTATTCAATTCGCCGTTGGACAGCCTTGCTAAGCGCTGCGGTAAAAGCCATACGGAACCTTTAGCGGTCATATTAACACAGGCTTGAACCACACAAAATTTGGCATGTAATAGTTCCATACGTTATCAACATCTACGGCAATGCGCGTAGAGACATTATATAAATGCCGGTTAAACGGTCACCTATATACATTCTGACCGAACTCGATAAACGCATGGCATGGAGGCATCCAGATGAAACAAAAGCAGGTTATGCATTCGGCGTTCCATTGAATGAAACTGCATGTGGAATATTATGTTAGCAGCGTGGATTGCATAAGAGGCGGATGTTCGTTCATACGAACCCAAGTTACCAAAGCGATGGAACGAAAGCGTTTAAAAAGGAAGGATGGTGCCGATAAGAGGAGTCGAACCTCCGACCTTCGCATTACGAATGCGCTGCTCTACCAACTGAGCTATATCGGCCCTGCAAGACGCGTTCACGAGCGTGAACTACGGAACGAAAGGTTAGAACTAACAGGGCGATGCGTCAATAGTCTGATGAATCAAGTGCCTATTTTTGCATCGCCCGCTATCAATTACGCACGAATGGTATCTTCACCAAAGCCGATCCACTTGTAGGTGGTCAATGCTTCCAGACCCATTGGGCCGCGTGCATGCAGTTTCTGCGTGCTGACAGCCACTTCTGCACCAAGTCCAAATTGACCGCCGTCGGTGAAACGCGTAGAGGCGTTGACGTATACCGCGGAGGAGTCCACTTCGTTGATGAAGCGGTTGGCGTTGCTCAGCGTACGCGTCAGGATCGCGTCGGAATGCTGCGTGCCGTGAGCGCGGATATGCGCGATAGCGCCATCCATATCAGGCACGACAACCACGTTGAGATCCAATGATAGAAACTCGTTGTCCAGCTCTTCAGGCTTCAGCGCGACCAGCTTCGCCGGGCCTTTTAAACTGCGCATGACGTTTTCATCGCCGTGCAAGGTGACACCGCTTTCAGCCATCTGCTGGCTTAATGCCGGCAGGAAGCGCTCCGCAATCGCCAGGTGCACCAGCAGGGTTTCAACGGTATTGCAGGTGCTAGGACGCTGGGTTTTGGCGTTAACGATAATTTTCAGCGCCGGGTCAATCTCAGCGGAATCATCCACGTAAATATGACAAACGCCGATACCGCCGGTGATCACTGGGATCGTCGACTGTTCGCGGCATAGCTTGTGCAGACCAGCACCACCGCGAGGGATCAGCATGTCGATGTATTTATCCATGCGCAGCATTTCACTGACCAGCGCGCGATCCGGGTTATCAATAGCCTGAACCGCCGCTTCTGGCAGGCCACACTCTTTTAACGCGCGCTGGATCACCCCCACCGTGGCGGCGTTGGTGCGGCAAGTCTCTTTGCCGCCGCGCAGAATCGCTGCGTTACCCGTTTTCAGACACAGCGCAGCGACATCAACGGTCACGTTCGGGCGAGCTTCATAAATAACGCCAATCACGCCTAGCGGCACGCGGCGACGTTCAATACGCAGGCCGCTATCCAGCAGTCCGCCGTCAATCACCTGACCTACCGGATCCGCTAATGTGCAGACCTGACGAACGTCGTCGGCAATCGCCTTCAGACGCGCTGGCGTCAATGCCAGACGGTCGAGCATCGCTTCGCTCAGGCCGCCTTCGTGTGCGTGAGAGAGATCTTCGGCGTTGGCGCGCAGTATCTCATCGCGGTGAGATTCCAGATAATCAGCAATGATTTCCAGAACGCGATTTTTTTCTCGGCTGGATAGCAGCGCCAGTTTGTATGAGGCCTGCTTTGCCGCAATGCCCATTTGTTCCAGCATGTTGAACTCCTTAGCGAGTGATCATGTCGTCGCGGTGAACGGCAACCGGGCCATATTCATAGCCGAGGATGTCAGCAATCTCTTGCGAGTGGTGCCCGGCAATCAGACGCAGAGCATCGCTGTTGTAGCGGCTTACGCCGTGTGCGATATCACGACCTTCAAGATTACGAATACGGATCACTTCACCACGGGAGAAGTTGCCTGTCACGTTTTTAATGCCTTTTGGAAGTAATGAACTCCCCCGCTCTAAAATCGCGCCGGTGGCACCGGCATCAACCACTAATTCGCCCGCCGGTGGTGCGCCAAAGATCCAGCGTTTACGGTTCTCAAGCGGTGTGTCCTGGGCGTGAAAACGCGTGCCGACGGAGATGTTCGCCATAACATCGCCGATGACGCCAGGCAGGCTGCCTGCGGCGATAATCGTGTCGATGCCTGCACGGCAGGCAACGTCCGCGGCTTGCAGTTTGGTGCCCATACCACCGGTGCCGAGGCCGGAAACGCTGTCGCCGGCAACGGCGCGCAGCTCGTCATCAATGCCATAGACATCTTTAATCAGTTCAGCGTCAGGATTACTGCGCGGGTCGGCGGTGAACAGACCTTGCTGATCAGTCAGCAGCAGCAGTTTGTCAGCGCCCGCTAAAATCGCGGCCAGCGCAGAGAGGTTATCGTTGTCGCCAACTTTAATTTCAGCGGTGGCAACGGCGTCGTTTTCATTAATAACCGGAACGATGTTGTTATCCAGCAACGCACGCATGGTATCGCGGGCGTTAAGGAAGCGTTCACGGTCTTCCATGTCGGCACGCGTTAAGAGCATCTGACCAACGTGAATACCGTAAATTGAAAACAGCTGTTCCCACAGCTGGATTAAGCGGCTCTGACCGACGGCGGCCAACAGTTGTTTAGAGGCGATAGTCGCGGGCAGTTCGGGGTAACCCAGGTGCTCACGTCCGGCGGCGATGGCGCCTGACGTCACGATAACAATTCGATGCCCAGCCGCATGAAGCTGAGCGCACTGGCGAACCAGTTCCACAATGTGCGCGCGATTCAGGCGGCGCGATCCGCCCGTTAAAACACTGGTGCCCAGTTTGACCACCAGCGTCTGACTATCACTCATGATTCTCTGCCGTTAAATAAGGAAAAAAGATACCAAACCCACGTTGTAGCAGGACTCAGCCCGCTTGCCAACTGCCAGCGTTGAAAGGAGGGATTTTGTTGCGCGGGATCAGGCAGCCTAGTGAGGATTGTTGACAGTTTTATGACAGAAAAAATTAATCATACATTTTTATAATTAATCGAACATTGTCATAAATTTTTAACATGTGCGGGATAAAAACGTTCCTGTTTTTTCATAGTGGTCTTTCACAGCAATTTTAGAACATAAAAAATCGGGAACGAGAAATGCAAAAAACAACGCTGGCATTAACGATGATGGGTATTATTGCGTCTTCTTCAGCGATGGCCGCAGAAGTTTATAACAAAGATGGTAATAAGCTGGACGTGTACGGCAAAGTGAAAGCCATGCATTACATGAGCGATGATTCCGGCTCCGATGGCGATAAAACATACATTCGTTTCGGCTTTAAAGGCGAAACCCAAATTAACGACCAGTTGACCGGCTATGGTCGCTGGGAATCTGAATTCTCCGGCAATAACGACGAAAGTAACTCGTCACAAAAAACACGTCTGGCCTTCGCCGGTCTGAAATTAAAGCAGTTCGGCTCTTTTGATTATGGTCGTAACCTGGGCGCGCTGTACGACGTGGAAGCCTGGACCGATATGTTCCCGGAATTCGGCGGCGACTCCACCGCGAAAACCGATAACTTTATGACCAAACGTTCCAGCGGTCTCGCGACCTATCGCAATACCGATTTCTTCGGCGTGGTCGACGGACTGGATTTAACCTTGCAATATCAAGGTAAGAATGATCGTAGCACCTATGCAACGGCCAACGGCGACGGTTTTGGCTCCTCTCTGACCTATGATTTTGGCGGCAGCGACTTTGCGGTTAGCGCAGCCTATACCAACTCTGACCGTACCGATGTGCAGCAGGCTAAATCTCTGTCGCAGGGCGGCAAGAATGCCGAGTCCTGGGGTACGGGTCTGAAATATGACGCCAATAATATTTACCTGGCGATGATTTATACCGAAACGCGCAATATGACGCCGATTAAAGGCCTGGTTGCAGCGGATCAGGGTTTTGCCAATAAAGCGCAGAACTTCGAAGCCGTCGCGCAATATCAATTTGATTTTGGTCTGCGTCCATCCCTGGGCTATGTACAGATGAAAGGCAAAAACCTGGAGAACGGTATTGGCGACCAGGATCTGATGAAATATGTTGATGTCGGCGCGACCTACTATTTCAACAAAAATATGTCCGCCTTTGTCGATTATAAAATTAACCTGATTGATGAAGATGCCGTGACTAAGCGCCTGGCAATTATGACCGACGATGTGGTCGCAGTGGGTATGACTTACCAGTTCTAATCGGGTCTTCAAAATAAAATGGCCGGATAAGGAATTATAACTTTATCCGGCCATTTGCTTTTTTATTGCCCGATGGCGCTTCGCTTATCGGGCCTACGCCAAGAGAAAGGCCAGCACGTTGGCTGGCCTTGTGTGTCGGGATAATTTACGCGCTACGCTTTAGCGCTTCGTTAGAAAAGCCTTTCGCAGGCTCTAGTCCCAATTCTAATGTTTTCAACAGGTCTTTCACGCGGCCATGGAAACCCTGCAACGTTAACTGCAGACGCTCAACCACCTCGGGGTCCTTGATCTCGACTTCCTGCCATATCCCCTCCTTATCAAACAGTCCGAACCGGTAGCTGTAGGTAAAGCATTTTTCATGGGCTTCCATTTCCATCCACCAGCCCCAGAACTCACGCTTCTCCGGTGCAGGCTTTACATTCACGCAAACGGCCAGGCAATCGAAGAAAAATCGGTTCTCTTCGCACTGTTCTTCGCGGATATAAGGGCCAAGCGCAGCGAACTTCTTAATCAATCTACTCTTCGGGTGTCCACTCGGTAACGTCATTGCGATCTCCTTTAGTGATGCAACTGTTTTACCAAATCAATAGAATTTATCAATATATTAACAGAATCTATTATTGATCCACCCGGCAATTTCTTTCAGCGCTTTGTCAAAATTGCGATACACCGGATTAAATGGAATCGACAAAAGTTTCCCCTGCGCGGATGACGAGACGATGAGACGCGACTCTTCTTCCGGGCTGAAAGGGTCGTTATCCCAGAACCCTGAAAGCATTGGCGTAGGACAGCGACGGCCCAGCAAACCTTGAGTTTTCAAGGAGTAGCGGTTGAGCTCCACGCTCAGCGCTTCGTCCGACGCGTCAGGCATACCCAAGCGCGAGGCCAATACGTCCAGATACATTTCGGGAACGCGTCCCTGATGCAGTGGATCGCTCAATAGCCCATGAACCACCGGCCCCAGACAGGCGACGGCTTTCAGATTTTGCGCCTCCAGATAGGCCAGACGCACGGCGATGTTGGCACCAAAGCGGAAGCCAAAAGCCGCTACACGCGTATGGTCAACCCACGGAATGTTCGGCAGCGCACGGATAACGTGCTGGTGCAGCAGGCTGGAGTCCTGCGTCAGCTTCCATTTTGAAGAGAAGCCGATAGAAGGCATGTCCACCGTCAGCATCGCAATACCCAGCGGCGCAAAATAGTGTTCATACAGGCTGTAGTAGTCTGTCTGTAAACCATCCAAACCGCCGCACATCAGCACCGTAGGGAACGGGCCATCACCCTTTGGCATATGCAGGAAGCCGGTGATTGGTGAGCCGCCGGGGATCGTAAACTCCAGTTCACGCATTTCACCGGGTAAACGCTTCGCCGCTTCCTGGTAGGCACGGTTGCCCAACGCCTGGGCTTGTTCAGCAAGCTCATCGCCTTTCAGGTGCGGATAGGCCGCAATGCTATACAGGTTTGATGCATGCAGCCAGTGGCGGCCGCTGAGCGTTTCATCCGACTCTTGCATGGCTTTCTGCTGCCAGATCATCGCCTGCGTTGACCACTCGTAAATCCAGTTGCCACCTCGGTAACCCACGACGGTATCAAACAGCTCATCATCGGTACGTTCGGCCTGGCTCATGACGATACGCGCCTGGACATCAAGGATTTCCTGCGGCGTTACGCCTCGCCAGATCCACATTAATCGGTTGATCATGCGGTACCAGTGCGGAATGTTCGAACCGCTCAGCGCAGACTGCATACTGGCGGTACTCCCGGTGTTAAACCGACGCACCAGGGTGGATGTTTCGGGGTGTTTGAAACGCGGCTTGAATAGCGTTTCGCTGAGATTGGCTTCTGGCATCACAAAACCTCCATGGATACGAACTTAGGACTATTGTAACGCGTGAGAGGTTAAAAAAAACAACGCCCGGCATAACCGGGCGTTGGGAGCGCATTTATTGACTGAATTAACGCCCAGAGATAGGCGGTACGAATACCACGCCCATATCCCATGGCTGTTCAATCCAGGTATCCTGCGGGATATCAATAACATAATCGTTAACCAGTGGACGACCCGCTGGTTTGGCGAAGATGGTGACGAAATGCGCTTTTGGGTACATTTCACGAATCGCAACGGCGGTACCGCCGGTATCGACCAGATCGTCGATAACAATAAAGCCTTCACCGTCGCCTTCCGCGCGCTTGAGAACTTTCAGTTCACGCTGGTTGTCGTGGTCATAGCTGGAAATGCATACGGTGTCGACATGACGAATGCCCAGTTCACGCGCCAGCAGTGCAGCAGGTACTAAACCGCCACGGCTAACGGCAATAATGCCTTTCCATTGCTCAGAAGGCATCAAACGCGCAGCAAGTTTGCGTGCGTGAATCTGCAACATGTCCCAGGTGACGACGTATTTTTCGCTCATGTGAAGTGTCCCAGCCTGTGTTATACGGCTTAAAAAGTGTTCAAGGGGGAAATGGGTTGCGCGAGATTATAGAGATCTGACGCACTAAAAACCAGTGTTTAGCGGAAACACGGGCTCTTTTTGCGTGCTTTGTTCTACCGCAAAGCAGAGAAAGTGGTATTCTCAACCCCATCGCGCAAGCCAGGCTTGTGGTATATGTATGTGCTAACCCTTTACCTGCAAGCGACTTTTGCAGAACGCCGTAAGGAGACTCATCGTGTCTGAACTGTCTCAATTATCCCCGCAGCCGCTGTGGGATATTTTTGCCAAAATCTGTTCCATTCCGCACCCTTCTCATCATGAAGAGCAGCTCGCTGCCCACATCATTGGCTGGGCGAAAGAAAAAGGTCTGCACGCAGAACGCGACCAGGTCGGCAACATTCTGATTCGTAAAGCCGCGACGCCGGGCATGGAAAACCGTAAACCGGTCGTGCTGCAGGCGCACCTCGATATGGTGCCGCAGAAAAACAATGACACCGTGCACGACTTTGCTAAAGACCCGATTCAGCCGTACATCGACGGCGAGTGGGTAAAAGCGCGCGGCACCACGCTGGGTGCAGATAACGGTATCGGTATGGCGTCCGCACTGGCGGTACTGTCTGATGATTCCGTTGAGCATGGCCCGCTGGAAGTGCTGCTGACCATGACCGAAGAAACCGGTATGGACGGCGCATTTGGCCTGCAATCCGGTTGGTTGCAGGGCGAGATTCTGATTAACACCGACTCTGAAGAAGAGGGTGAAATCTACATGGGTTGCGCTGGTGGTATCGACTTTACCAGCAGTCTGCCGCTGACCCGTGAAGCCATTCCATCTGGCTTCCAGACCTTCAAGCTGACCTTGAAAGGCCTCAAAGGCGGTCACTCCGGCGGTGATATTCACCTCGGTCTGGGTAACGCCAATAAACTGCTGGCCCGCTTCCTGGCCGCACACGCTGCCGAACTGGATCTGCGTCTGATTGATTTCAGCGGCGGTACCCTGCGTAACGCCATCCCACGCGAAGCGTTCGCTGCGCTGGCGATTCCGGCTGATAAAGTTGACGCGCTGAAAGGTCTGGTGAAAACCTACCTCGACATTCTGCAAAACGAACTGTCAGCGAAAGAGAAAAACCTGAATCTGGTGCTGGAAACCTTTACCGTTGAAGGTAAAGCGCTGACCAACGCGTCGCGTGATGCTTTTGTTCAGTTGCTGAACGCCACGCCAAACGGGGTGATTCGTAATTCTGACGTTGCCAAAGGCGTAGTCGAAACCTCTCTGAACGTCGGCGTGGTTTCCTTTACCGAAGATACCGCCATCATTCACTGTCTGATCCGTTCACTGCTCGACAGCGGCAAAGATTACGTGGTGAGCATGCTGGAATCTCTGGGTGCGCTGGCCGGGGCTAAAACCCAGCCAAAAGGCGGCTACCCGGGCTGGCAGCCAGATGCTAAATCTCCGGTAATGCAGCTGGTGCGTGAGACCTATCAGCGCCTGTTCAATAAGGTACCGAATATTCAGATTATCCATGCGGGTCTGGAATGTGGTCTGTTCAAGAAGCCGTATCCGAACATGGATATGGTGTCGATTGGGCCAACCATTACCGGGCCACACTCACCGGATGAGCAGGTTCATATCGAAAGCGTTGGCCAGTACTGGCAGCTGCTGACGGAACTGCTGAAAGCGATTCCGGCGAAGTAAGTTTTAAGCCGTTCCCAGCGGCGTTAGGCCGGGCTACATTTGTGCATATTTGTAGCCCGGCCAAGCGCAGCGCCGCCGGGAATATCACCGACCTACCTGACCTTTTCCATCCGATAATTCACAAACGTCTCACCGCGCGCCTGAACCTCTTGCTCTGCAACGACCACAAATCCATGTCGCTCAAAACACGGCCTGGCGGTAATGCTCGCTTCAACCGTTAACGTTCCCGTTGGAATTTGTGCAAATAGCGCATCAAGTAAAGCGCTGGCAACGCCCTGCCGCGAGTATTCAGGGGCGACAAAAAGCAGGTCGATATCGTTACCCATCGCGGTGATAAATCCGACTGGACGCGCGTCCACCGTCGCCACCAGCACCCGCGATTCCGCCATTTTTTGCCGCCAGCGGGCCTCATCCACCTGCGCCCAGGCGGCGATTTGAGACGGTGAGTAATGCTGGCTTGCGGTTTCACGTATTGCGCGCAGGAAAATCTGACACAGCGCCGGGAAATCGCTTTCACGGTAACAACGGATGAGCATGATTAAATTCCTAAAAGAAGCTGCCGTTCCAGTTGCGGATCCAGCAGCGTAACGTGCAGCCCCACCAGGCGGACACCGCGCTCAGCGCGCCTTTCGTGCCAGGATTTATGTGCCGTGGCGATTAAGTCGTCTTTGTTAAGCTTCGGCCAGACGTGCTCCTGGGTGGTTTGCTGGAAGTCGTTAAATTTTAATTTGACGCCCTGGCGCGCAATCAACAGATCCGGCCGGACTTTCGCCAGCCGACGCTCAAGTTCAGGATAGAGCCGTTCGATAATCGCCTCACAATTCGGCCACCGGTGAATATCCTCTTCCAGCGTGCGTTCAACGCCTATCGATTTGCGTTGGCGATCGCTGTTGATCTCACGTTCATCGATCCCATGACTGCGTTCCCAGAGGATCCGGCCAAATTTACCAAAGCGCTTAAGCAGCATCGCCAGATCGCTATTTTGCACATCCTCGCAGGTCCGCAGGCCCATGCTTTCAAGTTTCGCAGCAGAGACTTTGCCGACGCCGGGAATTTTACTCAATGGCAGGGTTTTAAGAAACGCCGGAACGTCCTCGGGCGTTAGCACAAACTGGCCGTTGGGTTTATTGAGATCGGAGGCAATTTTTGCGAGAAATTTGATCGGCGCGACGCCCGCCGAGGCGGTCAGCGCAAGTTCATTAAAGATGGTCTGGCGGATCTCCTGAGCCATCAACGTCGCCGAACCGTGGCAGTGCGGGCTGTCGCTAACATCAAGGTAGGCTTCATCGAGCGAAAGGGGTTCAATCAGCGAAGTATAGCGGGAGAATATTTCGCGAATATGGTTTGAGGCTTCACGATAAGCTTCAAAACGCCCGGGTAATAACGTGAGATGCGGGCAGAGCTTTAGCGCCATTCCCGTCGGCATGGCGCTGCGCACGCCAAATTTGCGCGCCGGATAGTTCGCCGTACTGATCACCCCGCGCTGTACCCGACTGCCGCCAATGGCGATAGGAATATCGCGCAGCGCCGGGTTGTCACGCATTTCAACCGCCGCGAAGAAGCAGTCCATATCAATATGGATTATTTTGCGCATCGTTAGCCCTCACTTACCACTGGATAAGTATACAGCACAACAATAGCAAATGAGAAGTGTGAGAAATTGCCCGACGGCGTCGGGCAACAGGGGAATCTACAGAATGCGGTTTTGCTGACGTTGCGCTTCGCGCGCCATGCGTTTTTTACGCGCATCGCAGGGTTCAGGGCAGTCGCAGACTTTTTCGATACCCAGTGAGGAGATCCCGCCACAGCTACCCTGCAGACTTTTTCGCTTCACCAGATATCCCAGCGACATGCCGAAAATCGCTAACGCGAAAATGCCAAATGTCGCCAGAAATACCGTTAACATCATCAGCCTCCAAAGTCGTCGAGCATGATATTTTCATCCTCTACGCCCAGGTCTTTAAGCATTTTTATCACCGCGGCGTTCATCATCGGTGGCCCGCACATATAAAACTCACAATCTTCAGGCGCCGGGTGATCGCGCAGGTAGTTCTCATAGAGAACGTTATGAATAAATCCGGTGTACCCCGTCCAGTTATCTTCCGGCAACGCGTCGGAGAGCGCAATGTTGAACGTAAAGTTAGGATTTTCCCGCGCCAGCTGCTCAAATTCTTCGGCATAGAACATTTCACGCAGCGAGCGTGCGCCGTACCAGAAGCTGATTTTCCGCGTGCTGTGCAGACGTTTTAGCTGATCGAAGATATGCGAGCGCATTGGCGCCATCCCGGCACCACCGCCGATAAAGACCATTTCGGCCTCGGTCTCTTTGGCAAAGAATTCACCAAATGGCCCGGAAATCGTCACCTTATCCCCCGCTTTAAGCGACCAGATATACGAGGACATGATCCCCGGCGGCGCATCCGGTGCAGAAGGCGGCGGCGTGGCAATACGCACGTTGAGCATGATGATGCCCTTCTCTTCCGGGTAGTTCGCCATCGAGTAGGCGCGCAGGGTCGGCTCTTTCACATCAGAGATATAGCGGAACAGATTAAATTTGTCCCAGTCGCCGCGATACTCATCCGGTACGTCAAAGTCAGCGTAGGCCACTTTATGCGGCGGACACTCAATCTGAATGTATCCCCCGGCGCGAAACGGCACGGTTTCTCCTGCGGGGATCGCAAGCTTCAGCTCTTTAATAAACGTCGCTTTGTTATCGTTCGAGATAACTTCGCATTCCCACTTTTTCACTCCGAACACTTCATCCGGCAGCTCAATTTTCATGTCCTGACGCACGGCAACCTGACAGGCCAAGCGGCAGCCTTCTTTGGCTTCCCGCTTGGTGATATGTGAAAGTTCGGTCGGCAAGATATCGCCACCGCCCTCTTTCACCGTTACCCGGCACTGACCACAGGAGCCACCGCCGCCGCAGGCGGAGGAGATAAAGATGCCATTGCTGGATAACGTGTTCAGCAGCTTGTCACCCGCCGGGGTTTTAATTTGCCTGTCCGCTTCATTGTTGATTTCAATAACCACGTCGCCTGCGTTCACAAGCTTTGATTTAGCAAACAAAATCAGCAGCGATAGCACCAGTACGATCAGCGTAAACATGATTACGCCAAGTATTATTTCCATGATTAACGGCCCTTATAGCTGCACACCGGAAAATGACATAAACCCTAATGCCATCAGTCCGGTGGTGATAAAGGTGATCCCTAAGCCGCGCAGTCCCGCAGGCACGTTTGAATATTTCATTTTTTCGCGAATCCCCGCCATGGCGACGATCGCCAGCATCCAACCGATCCCGGAACCAAAGCCGTAAACGATAGATTCGCTGAAGTTGTAGTCACGTTGCACCATAAACGACACGCCGCCAAAGATGGCGCAGTTAACGGCGATGAGCGGCAGGAAGATACCCAGCGCGGTATAGAGCGATGGGAAATACTTGTCGAGGATCATTTCAAGAATTTGCACCAGCGCCGCAATCACCCCGATAAAGGTGATGAAGTTAAGGAAGCTGAGATCGACGCCTTCCGCCAGCGCACCGTCGCGCAGCACCAGGTTGTAGACCAGGTTGTTAATCGGTACAGCAAGACCGAGCACTACGGTTACCGCCACGCCCAGACCAAAGGCGGTTGAGACTTTCTTTGAGACCGCGAGGAAAGTACACATCCCGAGGAAGAACGCCAGCGCCATGTTTTCAACAAACACCGCGCGAACAAACAGGCTAATGTAATGAGCCATAATCGGTTACTCCTTTTCCTGCTGTTCCGGCTTCCAGCTACGCAGCGCCCAGATCAGCAAACCGATAATGAAAAACGCGCTCGGTGCGAGCAAGAACAGGCCATTTGGCTGATACCAGCCGCCGTTTTTCACGGTTTCCAGTACGGTGATACCAAACAGCTTACCGCTACCGATAAGTTCGCGCAGGAAGCCAACAATCAGCAAAATCGCGCCGTAGCCGAGGCCGTTGCCAATGCCGTCCATAAAGCTCGCCATCGGCGGCGACTTCATGGCATACGCTTCCGCGCGCCCCATCACGATACAGTTGGTGATGATAAGGCCGACAAACACCGACAGCTGTTTTGAGGTTTCGTAGGCAAATGCACGCAGTAGCTGATCGACCACAATAACTAGCGAGGCGATGATCGCCATTTGCACAATGATGCGCACGCTGTTCGGAATATGGTGGCGGATCATGGAGATAAACATGCTGGAAAACGCCGTCACCAGCGTCACCGCGATGGTCATCACGAAGGCCGTTTCCAGCTTAGTGGTGACCGCCAGCGCCGAACAGACGCCAAGCACCTGTAACGCAATCGGGTTGTTAGCGATAAGCGGGCCGACCAGCACGCGCTTCATCTCTTTCATATCGCCCTGCTCAGCCATGATTCAGCTCTCCTTCACGCACCTTTTTCAGGAACGGGCCAAAGCCCATCTCACCCATCCAGAAATTGAAACTGTGCTGCACACCATTAGCCGTGAGCGTCGCGCCTGAGAGACCATCAACCGCATAGAGGTCGCCCTGTGGTGCTGCGCCTTTAATCACTCTCAGCGCGGGTTGACCGTTATCGTCCAGCACCCGTTTGCCGATAAACTGCGCACGCCAGTTAGGGTTTTCGATTTCCCCACCGAGCCCCGGCGTTTCACCCTGGTCATAGTAGGTGATGCCCTTAATCGTGCGACCGTCGACATCCAGCGCCACAAAGGCATACATCATCGACCACAAGCCGTTGCCGTAAACCGGCAGGACAATTTCTTGTACCTGCTGCTTTTCGTCTTTGATGAGGTAAATTTCCACCACATTGCTGCGACGTTTGATACCTGCCGGGTCTTGATTAGCCTCAAGCGCCACGCTCTGCTGCGGATCTTTAAGCGCCAGCCCCTGATTAAACTTCGCCGGATCGCTGTCCAGCAGCGCGCCGCTTTTTAAGTCCACCAGCCGCGGCGTCACGCGCGCAGCGTAGATTTCTGCTACCGCATCGGCGGACATGTTGTCCTGCATAAGTCCGGCCACCGCCAGGATATTGCGCTGCTTATCGAGCGCGCGCTGTTCCTGCTGGCGCGGTTTTAGCCCGACGGCGGAACCGGCAACCACGATAGAGCAGACCAGGCAAAGCACCAGCACCACCAGCAGCGTTTTGCCGATGCTATCGTTACTTTTGATTTCAGCCACGCGATTTCCTCCGCTTAATGTTGGCCTGCACCACCAGATAATCGAACAGCGGCGCAAAGAGGTTGGCGAACAGAATCGCCAGCATCATCCCTTCTGGATAAGCCGGGTTGACCACGCGAATGAGCACGCACATCACGCCAATCAATGCGCCGTAGCACCATTTGCCTTTATCGGTAAACGAAGCTGAGACCGGGTCGGTGGCCATAAACATCATGCCGAAAGCAAAACCGCCCAGTACCAGATGCCAGTACCACGGCATAGCAAACATCGGGTTGGTATCCGAACCTATCAGGTTAAACAGGGTCGCACAGGCAATCATGCCGACCATCACCCCGGCAACAATGCGCCAGGAGGCTACGCGGCCAAAGATAATCAGCGCGCCGCCGAGCAGGATCATCAGCGTTGAGACTTCACCAATTGAGCCCGGAATATTGCCGATAAACGCGTCCATCCAGCTCACCGGCTGGCCGGTAACCACGTTCACTAGCGACTCACCGCCGTGACTTGCCCACTGGGATAGCGGTGTCGCACCGGAAAAACCATCAGCCGCAGTCCACACCAGATCGCCGGAAATTTGCGCCGGGTAAGCAAAGAACAGGAATGCACGTCCCGCTAGCGCCGGGTTGAGGAAGTTGCGTCCGGTTCCGCCAAAAATCTCTTTTGCGATCACCACACCAAAGGTGATGCCCAGCGCCGCCTGCCATAACGGCATGGTGGGAGGCACAATCAGCGCGAAAAGAATGGAGGTAACAAAGAAGCCTTCGTTGATCTCATGCTTGCGCACAATCGAAAACAGGACTTCCCAGAAACCCCCGACCAGAAACACGGTGGCGTAGATAGGGACAAAGAACACCGCGCCCAGCATCATCATGCTCATCCAGCCGGCATCAGGGGCAAAACTGACGCCTAGCGCCTGCGCCAGGCTGTAGTGCCAGTTGGCGGCAATCACCTGCTGTAGCTGTTCTGCACCGTATAATTTATGCAGCGCCGGAAGCGTTTGCAGCCCCACGTTGTACATTCCCCAGAACATCGCGGGAAACACGGCGAACCAGACGAGGATCATCATCCGTTTGAGGTCGATGGCATCACGAACGTGCGCAGCCCCCCTGGTGACATGGCCCGGGGTATAAAGCAATGTCGCCATCGCTTCGTATAGCGGGTAGTATTTTTCCAGCTTGCCGCCCTGCGTAAAGTGCGGCTCAACTTTTTCCACTAGCTGTTTTAAGCCCATCACTTAACCTTCCTGCTCAATTTGCGTTAATACACTGCGCAATACCGGGCCGTATTCGTATTTTCCCGGACAGACATAAGTACACAGCGCCAAATCTTCTTCATCCAGTTCCAGACAGCCCAACGCCTGTGCGCTGTCGGTGTCCCCTGCAAGCAGATCGCGCAGCAGTACGGTCGGCAGAATATCGAGCGGCATCACGCGCTCATAGCTGCCGATTGGGACCATGGCGCGTTCCCCGCCGTTGGTATCGGTTGAGAGATTAAAGCGTTTTTTCTTGAAGAAATGGCCAAGCGTGGTGCGGGTTATCGAGAATTTATTGCGTCCTGGCGCAACCCAGCCGAGGAACTCTTTTTCACGCCCTTCTTTCAATACGCTGACCTGAAGATGAAAGCGCCCGAGGAAAGCCTGTGGCCCGGCGGCGGTGGTGCCGTTTAACACCGACCCGGAGATAATGCGGTTTTCACCCTCATGTAATGCGCCCACCAGCAGCTCGCTAAGGTCTGCCCCCAGAGTGGTACGAATTAAACGAGGCTCTTTGACCTGTGGGCCACCAAGAGCGATAACCCGTTCGGTCCATAACACGCCTTCAAGGAACAATTTGCCGTAGGCGATAACGTCCTGGTAATTCAGGTGCCAGACCTGTTTGTTGAGGCTGACCGGTTCCAGGAAGTGAATATGGGTTCCCACTAACCCGGCCGGGTGCGGCCCGGTAAACTGGTTATAGGTCACCTGCCCCTGTGGATGACCTCCCAGTTTGCCACCGCTGCGCTGACAGACGTGGACTTTGCCGTCCGTCAGACGGGTGAGGAGGGTTAAACCGGCGTTAAAAGCCTCGCGATGCGTCAATATAATCGGCTCTGGATCGGCGGCCAGCGGGTTGGTGTCTATTGCGGTAACAAAAATTGCCGCAGGCTCGGTGCCGGGCGCAGGTGTTTTACTGAACGGCCGGGTGCGCATCGCCGTCCACAAACCTGAGTCAATCAACTGCGCGGCAACGTCGTCACGCGACAGGTTCGCCAGTTCGTCAGACGCATAGCGGGTAAACGCTACGGACTCATCGCCGTCGACGTCAATCACCACCGATTGCAGCACGCGGCGCTCACCGCGATGAATGGCACTTACCGTGCCGCAGGCTGGGGAGGTAAAGCGCACGCCGGGAATTTTTTTATCTTCAAAGAGCAATTGCCCTTTGATAACCCGGTCCCCCTCTTTTACCGCCATAGACGGACGTAAACCGACATATTCTTCGCCTTTCACCGCCACACGCGTCACGGCGATATCATCAACACGTTGCTGATCGGGCTGGCCGGCAATCGGCAGATCAAGGCCTTTCGTTATTTTAATCATACTGTTCGCAGGTATCCGTTAACGACGGCGACAACATAAGGTTGAGGCCAGCGTTTTGGTTAACGAGACAAAAGAAAGGAGTGACGCCGAAAACCCAATTGCATTCCATGATTGGGTAAAACGAGAAGCTAAAGCATCCTTTCTTACACTGTTTGAGAGTTACTTCTTGCACCATCCGCACTACAGGTTTCAAGCAGGATAATGTCGTAACGAAAGTTTACCATTTTCTGCTTCCTGGCGGCAGCAGTTCCGCTTTTCAGCCCACCAAAATGCGAGCTAATACGCAAAGTACTCAGGATTCGGACAAAGATAGCTAGTGAATCATCAGCTTATCCTACACTCTCTTGTAGACGAATCCTGAGAGGCTGCACACAGCACAACGCACCGGGTAGTGGCTGGAATGCGATACGAAATTGTAAACGCGAAACGCCCCTCTTGCGAAAAAATGCGGTGGTGCTAAGGTGAGCGCACAAAAACAGATTTATCTGCTTTTTCTCCCTGTTGCCTTCCCTGGCGTGTAAGTTTTTTTTATCAAGGAACAAGTTGTATGCGCAAAATCGCATTATTTATTGCGATGCTTTTAATGCCGTGCGTTTCGTTTGCTGGGTTACTGAGCAGCGGTGCCCCGACGACGCCAGTCAGCAAAGAATATAAGCAGCAAATGATGGGCTCGCCCGTCTATATCCAGATTTATAAAGAAGAGCGCACTCTCGATCTTTTCGTCAAAATGGGCGAAACGTATCAACTCCTTGATAGCTATAAAATCTGCAACTACTCCGGCGGTTTAGGGCCGAAGCAGCGCCAGGGCGATTTTAAGAGCCCGGAAGGGTTTTATTCCGTCCAGCGTAGTCAGTTGAAACCGGACAGTCGTTTCTATAAAGCGATTAATATCGGTTTCCCGAATGCTTATGATCGTGCGCACGGGTATGAAGGGAAGTATCTGATGATCCACGGTGCCTGCGTTTCGGTTGGCTGTTATGCCATGACCGATTCCGGTATTGATGAGATTTTCCAGTTTGTCACCGCGGCGCTGGTGTTCGGGCAGCCGGGCGTTCAGGTGAGCATTTATCCGTTCCGCATGACGGATGCGAATATGGAACGTCACAAATATTCGTATTACAACGAATTCTGGAAGCAGCTTAAGCCGGGTTATGACTATTTCCAGCAGACGCATCGCCCACCGATGGTGTCAGTGGCCGATGGTCGTTACGTGGTGAGCAAGCCGCTCAGCCACGAAGTCGTTCAGCCACAGCTGGCGTCAAACTACACGCTCGCCGAGGCAAAATAAGCGCCATTCGCCTGGCATAATCTTGTGCCAGGTTTCATTCCCCGTCAGCGGTTGAGTGGCGATAACGGTCACCACATCGTTGGCGGTAGTCTCTTTCTGAAAATCGATTTCGACATCCCTATCCAAAAGCGTGGCGACGCCAAACGGTGCGCGGCGGGTTATCCAGTACAGATTCGTTGAGCAGAATGCCATCACGTAGCGTCCATCAGACAGCAGCATGTTAAACACGCCTTTCTCACGTAATGTCTCGGTCAGCGATGCAATGTACTTAAACACGCCCAGCATATTCCCCGGCGTGCGCGGATACCGCTGGGTTAGATTGTGCAGCAGCCAGCAGAAAGCTTTTTCACTGTCCGTCTCTCCCACCGGACGAAACTGCCCGGTCTCCAGCGATTTGTAGCCCGAAAGTTGTCCATTGTGGGCGTAGGTCCAGTTACGGCCCCATAGCTCGCGGGTAAACGGATGGGTGTTTTCCAGCGCCACCATTCCCCGGTTAGCCTGGCGAATGTGCGCAATCACCGAGCAGGATTTGATGGGATAGTCCTGCACCAGTTTTGCGATTGGGGATTGATAGCTCGGCTGCGGATCTTTAAACGTGCGACAACCTTTACCTTCATAGAAAGTAATTCCCCAGCCGTCTTTATGCGGCCCGGTACCACCACCGCGCTGCACAAGCCCGGTGAAACTAAAGCAGATATCGGTTGGCACATTGGCGCTCATCCCGAGCAATTCGCACATATCACACCCCCACAGCAATCGGGGCCGAAGCCCCGTGGCTCTTATGCCTTAACCATCTCTTTTTCAATAAGCATGATCAGGATATGGATAACTTTAATGTGGATCTCCTGAACGCGGTCGGCGTAGCCGAAATGCGGTACACGGATTTCAATATCCGCGGAGCCTGCCATTTTACCGCCATCTTTTCCGGTCAGGGTAATGACTTTCATGCCCTGCGCACGCGCAGCTTCAATCGCCTTAATGACGTTTGCGGAGTTGCCGGAAGTGGAGATACCCAGCAGCACATCGCCCGCACGGCCGACGGATTCCACGTAGCGAGAGAAAACATATTCATAACCGAAATCATTACTGACGCAAGAGAGGTGGCTGACATCGGAAATAGCAATTGCCGGGTAGCCCGGACGGTTCTCACGATAGCGCCCGGTCAGCTCTTCTGCGAAGTGCATAGCGTCACAATGCGAGCCGCCGTTACCGCAGGAAAGCACCTTGCCACCTGCTTTAAAGCTATCCGCCAGCAGGACTGCTGCGCGCTGAATGGCGTGGATATTGGCTTCGTCTTTCAGGAAGTTTGCCAGCGTATCGGCCGCTTCATTCAGTTCGTTACGAATAAGATCCTGGTACATGAGGATAATCCTTCAGCATTAATAAAATTGTCATCGGTAGTGTAACGGATAGCGTGAGGACAGAGAAGCAAGCACGGTTCTATTCAGCGGATGTTTGGATTATTGGTGCGCTAAAAAGCGACAACAATGTGAGCGAGGTTGTAATTATTTTGTAAACACATTGCTAATTAAAATCACATCAACTACAACCATAACATCACAAGTGGTCAGACCTCCTACAAGACAGGGGCATTTTGCTATGATGATTTTGAGTGTGGTATTAACGATTGCTTTACTCGGTGTGCTGTTCTATCACCGTGTCAGTTTGATGCTCAGCAGCCTGATTTTACTGGCCTGGACGGCGGCGCTTGGCGCGGCAGGGCTGTGGAATCTGTGGCTACTGGTGCCGCTTGCCATCATCCTCGTGCCGTTTAACCTTATCCCTATGCGTAAGGCGCTGATTTCAGCACCGGTATTCCGCACATTCAGTAAAGTGATGCCGCCAATGTCGCGCACGGAAAAGGAAGCGATTGATGCCGGCACCACCTGGTGGGAAGGCGATCTGTTCCGCGGTAACCCCGACTGGAAAAAGCTGCACGGCTACGCGCGTCCGAAACTGACAGCGGAAGAACAAGCCTTTATTGATGGCCCGGTTGAAGAAGCGTGTCGCATGGCGAATGACTTTTCAATCACTCACGAAATGGCCGACCTGCCGCCTGAGCTGTGGGCTTACCTGAAAGAACACCGCTTCTTCGCGATGATCATCAAGAAAGAGTACGGCGGCCTGGAATTCTCTGCTTACGCTCAGGCTCGCGTCCTGCAAAAACTCTCCGGGGTATCGGGCATTCTGGCGATCACCGTCGGCGTACCTAACTCTTTAGGCCCGGGCGAACTGCTGCAACACTACGGTACTGAAGAGCAGAAAAATCACTATCTGCCGCGCCTGGCGCGTGGTCAGGAAATTCCCTGCTTCGCACTGACCAGCCCGGAAGCGGGTTCTGATGCCGGAGCCATTCCCGATACCGGCGTCGTGTGTATGGGTGAATGGCAGGGCGAACAGGTACTGGGCATGCGCCTGACCTGGAACAAACGCTACATTACGCTGGCACCGATTGCCACCGTGCTGGGTCTGGCCTTTAAGCTGTCTGACCCCGACAAACTGCTGGGCGGCGCTGAAGAGTTAGGCATTACCTGTGCGCTTATCCCAACCAACACCCCGGGCGTGGAAATTGGTCGTCGTCACTTCCCGCTGAACGTGCCGTTCCAGAATGGGCCAACCCGTGGTCAGGATATCTTCGTGCCGATTGATTACATTATCGGCGGGCCAAAAATGGCCGGACAAGGCTGGCGTATGCTGGTGGAATGTTTGTCGGTGGGTCGCGGCATTACTCTGCCGTCCAACTCAACCGGTGGCGTGAAATCGGTGGCGCTGGCAACCGGTGCTTACGCGCACATTCGCCGTCAGTTCAAAGTCTCTATCGGTAAGATGGAAGGGATTGAAGAACCGCTGGCGCGTATTGCGGGTAACGCCTACGTCATGGATGCGGCGGCCACGCTAATTACCTACGGCATTATGCTGGGCGAAAAACCGGCCGTGCTGTCCGCTATCGTGAAATACCATTGTACCCATCGCGGTCAGCAATCGATCGTTGATGCAATGGATATTACCGGCGGTAAAGGGATTATGCTGGGTGAAGGCAACTTCCTCGCCCGTGCCTATCAGGGCGCCCCTATCGCCATCACCGTGGAAGGGGCAAACATTCTGACCCGTAGCATGATGATCTTCGGTCAGGGGGCTATTCGTTGCCATCCTTATGTTCTTGAGGAGATGGCGGCAGCGCAGAATAAAGATGTTAATGCCTTCGACAAACTGCTGTTCAAGCATATTGGCCATGTCGGCAGTAACAAAGTCCGTAGCTTCTGGCTGGGGCTGACTCGTGGCTTAACCAGCTCAACGCCAACGCGTGATGCGACCAAACGTTACTACCAGCACCTGAACCGCCTGAGCGCTAACCTGGCATTGTTGTCAGATGTATCGATGGCCGTACTGGGTGGCAGCCTGAAGCGTCGTGAGCGTATTTCTGCGCGTCTGGGTGATGTGCTGAGTCAGCTGTACCTCGCTTCCGCGGTATTGAAGCGCTATGACGATGAAGGCCGTAACGAAGCAGATTTACCGTTAGTCCACTGGGGCGTGCAGGATGCGCTGAATCAGGCCGAACAGGCGATTGACGATCTGTTGCTGAACTTCCCGAACCGCTTTGTGGCAGGGGTAATGCGCGCGGTTATCTTCCCGACCGGTCGCCACTACGTTGCGCCATCCGATAAACTGGATCATGCGGTCGCGAAAATTCTGCAAACGCCAAGCGCCACCCGCTCACGTATTGGTCGCGGTCAGTATCTGACTCCAAGCCAGTACAATCCGGTGGGGCTGCTGGAGGAAGCGTTGGTTGATGTGATGGCTGCTGACCCAATCCACCAGCGTATCTGTAAAGAGATTGGCAAAAACCTGCCGTTTACTCGTCTGGATGAGCTGGCACGTAACGCCCTGGCAAAAGGGCTGATTGATCAGACCGAGGCCGCCATTTTGACCAAAGCGGAAGAGAGCCGTCTGCGCAGTATTAACGTTGACGACTTTGCTGCCGATGAACTGGCGACCAAGCCGGTAAAGCTGCCGGACAACGTACGTAAGGTTGAAGCCGCGTAACGTTTCCCATCGCACCCACTAAGCGGAGCCTGGCTCCGCTTTTTTTTATCCCTTTTCCCCTCACCCGCCTAAGCGCCTGATAAGGTGTTACAGTTATAAGATGCCCTGCCATAAAGGAGCGACTCACTGTGTCTGGTTTGAAAATTACCCTTTTACAACAACCGCTGGTGTGGATGGACGGCCCCGCGAACCTGCGCCATTTTGACCAACTGATGGAAGAGATTGTCGGGCGTGACGTGATTGTCTTGCCGGAAATGTTTACCACCGGTTTCGCCATGGAAGCCGCCGGGCAGTCGATGTCAGAAGAGGAAGTGATCGCCTGGATGCGCGAGCAAGCCCTACGCACCAATGCGTTGGTTGCCGGGAGCGTGGCACTGCAAACCGGACTTGGCGCGGTAAACCGTTTTCTGCTCGTCGAGCCAGAGGGACGCGTGCATGCTTATGATAAGCGCCATCTGTTCCGTATGGCTGATGAGCACCATCACTACGTTGCCGGCGACAAGCGTATCGTGCTGACATGGCGCGGCTGGCGAATTCTGCCGCTGGTTTGCTATGACCTGCGTTTCCCGGTGTGGTCACGCAACCGCAACGACTACGATTTAGCCCTGTATGTCGCTAATTGGCCCGCGCCGCGTTCGCTGCACTGGCAGGCGCTGTTGACGGCGCGCGCGATTGAGAACCAGGCCTATGTGGCGGGATGTAATCGGGTTGGCACCGACGGCAATGGTCATCACTATCGTGGTGATAGCCGGATTATTTCGCCACAGGGTGAAATTCTGGCGACGGCCGACGCACATCAGGCGACGCGCATTGAGGGTGAGCTTTCCCTCACGGCGCTACGGGACTATCGCGAGAAATTCCCCGCGTGGCAGGATGCCGATCCCTTTGCGTTGGGATAACGCTTAAATCACCATCATGAGCGTGCAGAAGAACGCTCATGATGCGTTTTTCATTATGGGCGCTGCAATAGGCAAACGAAGTCAGAAAGCGGACGAGGCGGGAAAACTGAGGGCCTGAAACGACGAAAGCCTGAATCATTTCTGATTCAGGCTTTCTAAATGTGGCGGAACGGACGGGACTCGAACCCGCGACCCCCTGCGTGACAGGCAGGTATTCTAACCGACTGAACTACCGCTCCACAACGTTCCCTTCGGAACGAGGCGAATATTACGGTCTCCCGGTAAAACCGTCAACGCTTTTTCTCTACTTTTGAATCGTTTGCTGCAAAAATCGCCCGAGCGCTTATTTTACCAGCAAATTAAGGCATTCTAAGAGCGCCAGAGGCAGCTTCCGCCCTTTTTCTGCACCAGGTCGAGGCGTGATTCATGATTCATCAGCTCCTCGTCGGTGGCGTAAACAACGCGTAACTGGCCTTCCCCGCGCACAATACGCTGAATTTCCGTACTTCCCGCCTGCTGCTGCCCTTCCCCTTCCATCGCAAACTTGATAGACGTTTGACCACCGGTCATTGTCAGATAGACGTCTGCCAGGATCTGAGCATCGAGTAATGCGCCGTGCAGCGTACGCTTGGTGTTGTCTATTTCGTAGCGCGAGCATAACGCATCGAGGCTATTACGCTTGCCGGGGAACATCTTCCTCGCCAGCGCCAGGCTATCGGTAACTTTGCAGAAAGTGTTGGTTTTTGGAATACCACGATTGAGCTTACTAAACTCATAGTCCATAAAACCGATATCGAACGATGCGTTATGGATGACCAGCTCCGCACCGCGAATGTAGTCCATAAACTCATCGGCGACGTCGGCAAACGTCGGTTTATCCAGCAAAAACTCATCGGCAATTCCGTGTACGCCGAAAGCTTCCGGGTCCACCAGCCTGTCGGGTTTGAGGTAGACGTGGAAGTTGTTGCCGGTCAAACGACGGTTAATCACCTCGACGGCACCGATCTCAATGATCTTATGGCCTTCATAGTGGGCACCGATCTGGTTCATACCGGTGGTTTCGGTATCCAGAACGATCTGTCGTGTAATTGCAGTGCTCATATCAGTCATTTATGTCAGACTTGCCGTTTTACTTTCAATTGCAGATACAGGAAGTCTACCAGAGATGCTAAAGCAGGTAGAAATTTTCACCGATGGCTCTTGCCTCGGTAATCCCGGCCCAGGTGGTTATGGCGCTATTTTACGCTATCAGCAGCGGGAAAAAACCTTCAGTGAAGGCTATCGCCTGACAACCAATAACCGCATGGAAATGATGGCGGCTATCGTCGCACTTGAAGCGCTCAAGGAGCCGTGCACCGTGGTGTTGAGCACCGATAGCCAGTATGTTCGCCAGGGGATCACCCAGTGGATCCACAACTGGAAAAAACGCGGCTGGAAAACCGCGGACAAAAAACCGGTGAAAAATGTCGATCTCTGGAAGCGGCTTGATACGGCGCTGGGTAAGCATGAGATTCGCTGGGAGTGGGTTAAAGGCCACGCCGGTCACCCGGAAAACGAACGTTGTGACGAGCTGGCGCGTACTGCGGCTAACTCGCCAACGCAGGATGATATCGGCTATCAACCGGAGGCTTAGGCATCCGGTTTGCGGTACTGCCGCGTCGCGCCGACTGCCTGCTGAATACGGCTTTTCGCTTTATTTTGCCGCATCGGATTCAGCGTAAGGGGGAAAGTCCGCTTACGCGCGACAATCACTTGCATACAGCCCAATGCGGGGAGATGCGTGCCCAGCAACGCACCGCCCTGTTTGGCCCACGGCAGCACCTGAAAACGACTGTGGTGCATCACTTCAAAATTCAGCAGGGCCAGCCAATCCAGCTGGCGCATCAAGGTAAACATTCGGCTGTTGTAGGGTACGGACTTACGCAGCACTGGAACCAGTTTGCGTAATCCCATCAGACTGACTGGGTTAAAACTGCTGATAATAAGCCAACCGTCATCGATCAGTACGCGGTCAGCTTCTCGCAGCAGGAGGTGAGGATCGCTGCACCAGGGCAGAGTATGTGCGAGCAGGCAGGCATCCACTGATTTTTCAGCAAACGGCAGATGCAGCGGGTCTGCCATTACATGCATCGGGCTGCCTTCCAGAGAAATATTCACCTGATGAGAGATAGCACACGCTTCGGTATTGATCTCCGCGCTCAGATTGCCCACTTTTAACAGGTGGAAGCCGTACAATTTCCCCAACCAGGGTTTCAGTTGACGATCGAGGGCCTCACGATAATATTCACCCCATGGCATTTGCGCCCACGAGACAGGCGCTGAGACTGTTTGAGGTATCCTTGCCGGTTTCATCACAACCTTCCCTACGCTTAAGAGGTAACGAATGAATCTTAACAGTATTCCCGCATTTCAGGACAACTACATCTGGGTTCTTAATGATGAAACAGGTCGTTGTCTCATTGTCGATCCCGGTGAAGCCGCTCCGGTGCTAAAAGCGATTGAAGCGAATAATTGGCAGCCGGAAGCGATTTTATTGACGCATCATCATCACGATCATGTCGGCGGCGTGGCAGAACTGCATAAGCATTATCCGAATTTGTCAGTTTACGGCCCGGAAGAGACACGCAACAAAGGAACAACAAAAATCGTTGCCGACGGCGATCGCATTAACATACTGGAGCATGAGTTTCAGATTTTCGCCACGCCGGGACATACGTCAGGACATATTTGTTTTTACAGCGCTCCTTGGCTTTTTTGTGGCGATACCCTATTTTCCGGGGGCTGCGGGCGACTATTCGAAGGCACCGCTGCCCAGATGTATCAGTCATTCCAGCGAATCAATGCGCTGCCGGAAGAGACATTAATTTGTTGCGCACATGAGTACACGCTCTCCAATATGAAGTTTGCGCTGAGCGTTTTACCGCATGATATGTTCATTAACGAATACTATCGAGAAGTTAACGAGTTACGTGCAAAAAACCAAATGACACTCCCCACAACTCTGAAAAAAGAGCGTAAGATTAATCTCTTTTTAAGAACGGATGATATTGATTTAATTGACGAAATAAACAAAGAAACAAAATTGCTACAATCTGAGCAGCGTTTTGCATGGTTACGGTCAAAGAAAGATAACTTCTGATACTTCCGGGTTGCGTTTTCGAAAGTTCGCCGTTATGATCGCTCGTCTTTTAAGCAACTATTGACACACACATGAAGGCAAAAGCGATATTACTCGCCTCTGTCCTGCTCGTGGGTTGCCAGGCTTCACAGCAAGGTAATGTCCAACAGCACGCACAGAGCCTTTCTGCGGCTAGTCAAGGGGAAGCAAGTAAGTTCGCAAGTCAGGCACGTTGGATGGACGATGGGACATTCGATACGCAGAATCAAGACTTGTGGGCTTATATTGGCGACGAGCTAAAGATGGGAATCCCGGAAAATGCCCGGGTTCGCGAACAGAAACAGAAGTATTTGCAGAATAAGAGCTATCTCCACGATGTAACTTTACGGGCAGAGCCGTATATGTACTGGATAGCCGGGCAAGTTAAAAAACGTAACATGCCGATGGAACTGGTATTACTACCCATAGTGGAGAGCGCTTTTGACCCGCACGCAACGTCTGGCGCCAATGCCGCAGGCATCTGGCAGATCATTCCGAGCACAGGGCGAAATTACGGTCTGAAACAGACCCGCAGTTATGACGCACGCCGTGACCTCGTTGCTTCCACAACGGCGGCACTGGATATGATGCAGCGCCTGAACAAAATGTTCGATGGCGACTGGTTATTAACCGTGGCAGCGTATAACAGCGGTGAAGGCCGCGTAATGAAAGCAATGAAAGCGAACAAAGCCCGTGGTAAGCCCACTGACTTCTGGTCACTACCGTTGCCTCAGGAAACCAAGCTGTACGTGCCTAAGATGCTGGCTTTGAGTGATATTCTCAAAAACAGTAAACGTTATGGCGTTCGCCTGCCTAGCGCAGATGAAAGCCGAGCGCTGGCGCGCGTTCGCCTCGACAGCCCGGTTGAGATGGCTCAGTTGGCAGATATGGCAGGTATGCCGGTCAGCAAGCTGAAAACCTTCAATGCTGGCGTAAAAGGTTCAACGCTCGGAGCCACTGGCCCGAAGTACGTTATGGTGCCACAGAAGCATGCAGATCAGCTGCGTGAGTCACTGGCCTCGATTGATATTGCTGACCTCCAGCCAACGCTGGTTGCCGACAATACGCCGATGACCAGTCGCAGCTATAAGGTACGCTCCGGTGATACGCTGTCAGGTATCGCGTCACGTTTAGGCGTGTCGACGAAGGACCTGCAACAGTGGAATAACCTGCGCGGCAGCAACGTAAAAGTCGGTCAGAGCTTAACGGTAGGTGCGGGTAGCAGCGCTGCGCGTCTTGCCGATAACAGCAGCATTACGTACCGTGTACGTAAGGGCGACTCTTTATCGAGCATTGCCAAAAGGCACGGCGTTAACATTAAAGATGTGATGCGCTGGAATAGCGGTACCGGCAATCTGCAGCCGGGCGATCAGATCACGCTGTTTGTGAAAAACAGCGACCGACCTGATTCCTGATAGGTAATAAATAAAAAGGCACCGATTCCCCCGGTGCCTTTTTTGTTTACTTAAGCCTACTTACCTGGGCTAAATTCGACAATCAGCGGATTATGATCCGATGCCCGAGTTACCAGAACGGATGACTCATTGACGTTAAGCCCCCGATAGAAAACAAAATCGAGCGGGCGGCCAAAGGCACGTCGACGCTGATCGTCATCAAAGCGAACCGGGCGCAATGACATATCGCGCGCAAAGCGATACAGCGCATTCATTCGCGGACGGCTCCACGCATTGAAATCTCCCGCCATAATCACCGGGCCGCTGTGCTGGGCTATCTGTTCGCCAATAGGCATCAGCTGCTTGCTGTAGACATCCACCCCAAGACTGAAATTAACGGCATGGATATTCACCACCATCAGTAGCCGAGAATCTGGAAGTGGATAAACGGTCACTAACGCCGATTTGGCCAGCCGCAGGATAGGTTCACGTTCGCGCAGCGGACAGCAGTAAACGGGTTGAGCCGCAGACAGCGTCATAACCCCTGAGGGATGATGCGGCAGCGCAAAAGCAGGAACCTGATCGGCAGCAAGATAGTTAGTGGTCGCAAACTTTACCAGCTCAGGAGTCGTTTGTGCCTCCTGAAGGAGTACCAGATGGGCATCTTTGCCAAACTTATTCAGCACCGACAGCCATTCAGCGCGCTGCTGCTTAAAGATATTCCACACCAGGATACGAATATTTTCATCAGTGCTTAACGGCTTACCCACCGACATTGCCTGGCTGATGCTGGTGTATGTGCCCGGCGGAGGCAAAATTCGCTCCACAGGCTGTCCGGCAATATAGCGCATGGCATAGGTATTTTTTCGCACTTTCTTTAATAACCTCAATAACGAAAGAACCCGCCTGCTTCCAGGAAGGTTCCTCATTTATAGGGTCTTTTGCGGGCAGTTTCAACGCTATTTATAATAAAGCCGGGTTTAGTTTTGTAAGCCTGGCCTTACTCTTCTTGTCTTATGCCTGTGCGGCCCGAGCGGTATTATCCAAACGTCCACTCAAGCTCGTTAGCAGCAACGCGGCAAGAACAATCACCGCACCAATCCACGGAGTTTGTGCCAACCCATAGTGCTCAACCGTTTGGCCGCCAATCACTGACCCTAAGGCGATACCCACGTTAAAGGCGGCAATGTTCAGACCCGATGCAACATCAACGGCCGCTGGCGTATACTGCTCTGCCTTCTGCACTACGTACACCTGTAACCCCGGTACGTTACCAAAGGCAAAGATTCCCATCACCAGAATCGTCGCCAGGGCAGCGTAGTGAATTGACGCGGTAAACTGAAAGACCATCAGCAACACTGCAAGTGCGGCAAAGATAAACTTCAGGGCCGGTACAGCGCCGTGCTTATCAGCCAGCTTGCCACCCCAGATATTCCCGATGGCGACGGCAATACCGTAACCTAATAAAATCAGGCTAACGGCGTTTGGCGTGAAACCGGCAAGATCTTGCATCATCGGCGTCAGAAAAGTGAACGCGGTAAATACACCGCCATAACCCAGTGCCGTTATCGCGTAAATCATCAGCAAACGCGGATGGGTCAAGACTTTCAACTGTTCGGATAAACTTGCCGCAGCACGGCCTGGGATATTCCGTGGCACAAGGACAGCGCTGGCAATAATCGCTATCACCCCCAGCATAGAGACTGCAAGGAAGGTTTCACGCCAGCCAAAGTGTTGGCCGATGAACGTCCCCAGCGGGACACCCGTTACCAGAGCAACGGTCAGGCCGCCAAACATAATGGCAATAGCAGAGGCGGCTTTCTCTTTTGGCACAAGGCTTGTGGCTATCGTTGAACCAATTGAGAAGAACACGCCATGAGCCAGGCCCGTTAGCAGACGCGCAATCACCAGGGTCATATAGCCCGGTGCCTGCCAGGCTAACAGGTTGCCAATAGTAAACAATACCATCAGCGCCAGCAGCAGCTGCTTGCGCGGTAATTTTCCCGTCAACGCCGTTAACACCGGCGCACCGATAGCCACACCCAGCGCGTAGATAGAAACTAACAGCCCTGCCGAGGGCAGAGAAATAGATAATTGTTCAGCAATGGTCTGAACCAGACCGACAATCACAAATTCGGTCGTGCCAATCGCAAAGGCACTGATCGTTAAGGCAAGTAGCGCCAACGGCATAATTTACTCCACATCATCAGTATTAAGATGACACGAAGTATGCGCGGATGTTTAAATAACAAAAATATTCAAAATCTCAATATAATTTTGCTTCAGGTGCAATAATGAGAGCAACTTCAGATGAAATCGCGATCTTTGTCGCAGTGGTAGAAAGCGGCAGCTTCAGCCGGGCAGCTGAACAGCTTGAGCTCGCCAATTCGGCGGTTAGCCGAGCTGTCAAAAAGCTGGAATCCAAGCTCGGCGTGAGCTTACTTAATCGCACGACACGCCAGTTGAGTCTGACGGAAGAAGGCGAGCGCTATTTCCGTCGGATGCAGGTGGTGTTGCAGGAAATGGCGGCGGCAGAAAACGAGTTGCTCGATACTCGTAATACGCCGCGAGGGCTACTAAGGGTTGATGCCGCTACGCCAGTTATGCTGCACTTCCTGATGCCGCTCATTAAGCCATTCCGTGAACGTTATCCTGAGATGACGCTTTCTTTAGTGTCGTCAGAGACGTTTATTAATCTGATTGAGCGTAAGGTTGATGTGGCGATTCGCGCCGGAACGCTGACGGATTCCAGTCTGAGAGCCCGTCCACTGTTTAACAGCTACCGAAAAATTATCGCATCGCCGGAGTATATCGCCCGTTATGGAATGCCTGAGAATGCGGCCGATCTTAAAGATCATCATTGCCTGGGTTTTACAGAGCCATCGTCATTAAATACCTGGCCGGTGTATTGCTGTGATGGGCAGTTTATGGAAGTCAGCTGTGCGGTTTCATCCAATAGCGGTGAGACGGTTAAGCAACTGTGTCTTAACGGTAACGGTATCGCTTGTTTATCGGATTATATGGTCGATAAGGAGATTGCCAGCGGGGAGTTTATTGAGCTACTGGCTGATAAACGGATGCCTGTCGAGATGCCGTTCAGCGCGGTTTACTATAGCGACCGAGCCGTTAGCACACGCATCAGGACGTTTATTGATTTTCTAAGCGAATATATGAAGGAAAGGTGATAACACTGTTTTTTACTGTTGTGAGCCCGGATATCATCCGGGCTTATAGAGGGTTACAGCGAGATCAGTCCCACTGAGGTGCCAGACCTTCCGGGCTAACTAAACGGTCGTTGCAATCCAGTGCAGCTATCGCTTTTTTGTCCTCAGCATCAAGTTTTAACTCGAGCGCATGTAGGTTGCTAGCCAGATTTTCTCGCTTGGTAGAAGATGGGATCACCGCATAACCTTCACCCATCGCCCAGGCCAGAATGACCTGCGCAGCCGTCGCATCATGCTTGTCCGCAATACGTAAAATCACTTCATCCTTCAGAGCTTTACCGTAGGCTAACGTCATGTAAGACGTGATATGAATACCGTGCTCAGAAGCCCAATCAACCACTTTGCGGTTTTGCAGATACGGTGATAGCTCAATCTGGTTAGTTGCGATATTTTCGATGCCAACTGCTTTAATCGCACGTTCCATCAGCGGGATGGTGAAATTAGAGATACCGATCTGGCGGGTCAGCCCCTGCTCTTTTGCTTCCAGCAGCGCTGCCATAAATTCTTCTACCGGCACGGCATCTTCCGGCGATGGCCAGTGAATCAGCGTCAGATCAACGTAGTTTGTACGCAGCTTCTGCAGGCTTTCTTTAAGGCTTGCAACGAGCTTGTCTTTGCTCAGATTCTCTATCCAGATTTTGGTCGTAATAAACAGATCTTCGCGGGCAACGCCGCTTTCAGCGATAGCCTGACCGACAGCCGCTTCATTATCATAGATTTGCGCAGTATCGATGGCGCGGTAGCCGAGTTCCAGTGCCGTTTTTACGGAAGCGATAACAACATCATCTTTCAGACGGAATGTGCCGAGACCAAATGCAGGGATTGTCATGATTTTCCTCTTTATTTATCAATATTGGTTAACTGAAACCATTATGACGAATGCAAGGATGGGGAAAAAGATCCTAAAACGCAGAGGATTTTTGCTAAAAAAGCAATAATGAAAACGCAGATACAAAAAAGCCCTGAGCAAATGCTCAGGGCTCTTAATAAGTGGCGGAACGGACGGGACTCGAACCCGCGACCCCCTGCGTGACAGGCAGGTATTCTAACCGACTGAACTACCGCTCCACCGAATTTCTTTGTCACTACCCGGATTATTCATCCCGGTTTAC